>ENA-OPVH01000033-OPVH01000033.1-human-gut-metagenome-genome-assembly--contig:-NODE-33-length-111087-cov-3.250802_pt1 | contig 111087 bp, 109 predicted proteins | sample MGYA00241494_ERZ501980 | MGnify/ENA primary metagenome ERZ501980 (study PRJEB25962, sample SAMEA1964914) | human gut metagenome | biome: human gut; feature: human-associated habitat; material: faeces... | reverse complement strand
AACTGGGTAATAAATTTTACTTATTTAGTGTGTCCACTTGACAGGGATCAGATCAGAATCATTCGTCATGTTTTTGAAGAATACGATCCATCATTAAATAACGAGACGCCTTATACTGTGTTCGTTTCTCCAACTTTCTTTGACTCAAAAGGACAGGTAAATCAACTTTACCTATATTTAGATAAAAACATACAGCAGGAACCAACGGAAGCTTTCTATGCTAGTATTTGCGCAAAAAATGATCTCAGTTTTTTTAACAATGCACAGAATAAAAGAATTCAGCAGGAAACGATTCAAAATAACATGGTCTTAAATTCTGTGATTCTTACAATTGTTATAGCTATTGTTTTATTTACGCAGTATATCTTGTTTAGACAAAAAAATGCTGATGTTAAAGACAAGATAAAGATTTATCATCAATTAGGAATTGATAAATCAATCTTTCATAAAATAAAATTGTATGAAATACTAATAGAATCTCTGATCATAATTTCTATTTCTTTTGGGTTGTTTGTTTTTATTCAATATTTTGACTATTTACAAGCACCAAGTTTGATGTATCCTTTTTCAAATCGATTTTCACAGGAATATTGGTCCTGGCCTTTATATTTCCTGGTTACTCTTGCATTTCTTACATTATATGTTCTATCCATCTTAAAAACAGGAGATGAATAAAATTTAGTAGTGAGATTTTTGAAAAGAGATCATTCTATATCCATTTCTACAATATCATTAAGATCCAAAGTCTTTTTGACAATTTGGATCTTTTTGCTTTCAAGATCAAGTTTTGCTACTTTTCCTTTAAATTGTACATATTGACCTTTATCATAATAAATAACTTTAATCATCATACCAGGTTGTACTTGATGAACGGTTCTGTCTAAAAGTTCAAGGTCATCGTTGGAAAGCTCTCTTTTTGGTACAATGATCCTTTCTGTTTGTTTGATGATTTCTCGAAATCCTCTTAAAGAATCAAACGATTGAAACATCTGTGCTCGTTGAGCCCGAACTCTAATCGGCATTGTGACCACCTACTAATGTATTTCTTTTTTTGGCTGTAGCTCTTTTTAAGTAATTCATTCCTTTTAAGACAGAATTCTTGCCATATTTATGATGAATTGACAGGATCGTTTGCTGGATTCTTTTTTCTTTTTCAATATCTTCAGGATCGGTAAATAAGTCAAATTGCTCATATAATTCACTTTTTACGTTGCCAAAACTGATGGCAATATGGCGGATGGGGTAGTTAGGATTCACACCTATTTTATATAATCGCTTAAATTCGTCTAATAAAACACGGCACGAATTTGTTGTGTTAGTTATTTGTCGACTCACTCGAGAAGGGGGAATGATATCTTTGGAATATCCGATGAAAAGGGAAATGTGATTTGTAACTAGATGTCGTTCTATTAAAGTTAAAACATTGATATCGACCATTTCTTTCATGACTAAATAAGCATCATCATAGGAATAGTCTTCAAAAAGGATTTGAGAATTGGAAATTGAATTGGCTTGTGGAACATAATTTTTGATATCTGCAATAGTTGTTGGTTCCTTGCCCCAGGAATGATCGATCAAGTATTCTGCATTGACACCAAAAGTTTTATATAAATCTTTTTCAGGATAATGAGCTACACCATATAGATTTTGTATTCCTAAAGCGTTCAATCGTTTTACGGTTCCTGGTCCAATCATCCAAAAATCCGTTAAAGGTGTATGATACCATAATGTTTGTTTAAAGATATCCTCATCAAGATAAGCTATATAATCTTCAGCGTGTTTAGCCATGATGTCCAAGGCAATCTTGCTTAAGAACAAATTGGTTCCAATTCCAGCGGTTGCAGTTATGCCGGTTTCTTTAAAAATATCTTGAATGATCATCAAAGCAATTTGTTTTGGGTTCATTTTATATAGATTTAGATATGAAGAGATATCTAAGAAAGATTCATCGATCGAATAAACATGGATATCTTCGCTGGATATATATTTTAAGAATATTTCATGGATCCTGGCCGCATATTCCATGTATAATTTCATTCTTGGCATGGCGATTTCATATTTGATGTGTTTGGGAATCTCAAAGATCCTTCCTCGACTTTTTATGCCAAGTTTTTTGATTGCAGGTGTGGCCGCTAAAGTAATAGCACCAGGCCCTCTTGTAGGGTCGGCAACGACTAAGTTTACTTTAAATGGATCTAGTCCTCTTTCTACACACTCTACTGAAGCATAAAAGGATTTAAGATCGATACATAAATAATATTTGTCCATCTATATCACTCCTCTGTGAATTCATATTATAACTATCCAATTCTTAAAACAAGATAGATTTGGGAATTTGTGAATTATTTAATGTTTTAATTTTGCAAATAAAATTATATTTGTTATCATATGTAATATGGAGTGATGCATATGACCTTAAGAGAACTGCTAGTGCAATTTGAAATTCAAAATAATTTAAGTCATGCGGATGTAGCTAAAGAAGTTGGTGTATCTGTATCAACTTATTATCGATGGATCAATGGTGAAAGCACAAAGTTAAAAAAAACGACCATTCAAAAACTTTCAACTGTCTTAGATTGCGATGTTGAAAAAGTAATTGAAGAAACAGATCGTATCAAACCAATCTTAGGGAATGTAAAAGCAGGGTATGATCTTTGGGCAGATCAAGATATCGAAGGATATTTGGAACTTGGGCAATCAGATGCTCAGAAAGGTGATTACTTTTTAAGAGTTGTCGGAGATTCTATGGAAGGAGCACATATTTATGATGGTGATCTTGTATATGTTAAGAAGTGTGACACTGTTCAATCTGGACAAATTGCTATCGTAATGATCGAGGAAGAGGCAACGATCAAAAAAGTATATTTCAAAGATAATCTTATGATTTTAGAACCGGCTAATTCGAAGTATGAATCAAAGTTTTTTACAATGAAAGAAGTAGAGGAAACACCCGTTCGGATTATAGGGCTAGTTCGTTTTATTCGAAAAGATCTGGCATAGAAAAAAGCACAGAGAAATTTTTCTCTGTGCTTTCTTTTGATATAAGTTTATTTGCACATTTTGATAATAACAGCTGCTCCTTGACCTCCACCGATACATAGAGATGCAAGACCTGTAGTTAAATTACGTTTTTGCATTTCGTGGATCAAAGTAACAAGGATACGGTTGCCAGAAGCACCAACTGGGTGTCCTAATGCAATTGCACCACCATTTACGTTTGTCTTTTTCAAGAATTCTTCACGATCCATACCTGTAGCTTCTTCAAGTTCATGAATAACACCAAGAGATTGTGCAGCAAACGCTTCATTTAATTCAACCAATTCCATATCTTCAATCTTAAGATCTGCATATTTCAATGCGTTCAAGATAGCAGGAGTAGGGCCAAGTCCCATGACACGTGGATCAACACCACCTTGACCAAATCCCACAACTTCACAGATCGGTTTTAAGTTATATTTCTTAACGGCGTCTTCACTTGCGATGATCGTGAAAGAAGCACCATCATTGATACCTGAAGCATTACCTGCTGTAACGGTTCCATCTTTTGTGAAAGCTGGACGAAGTTTAGCTAGTTTTTCCATGCTTGTTTGACGAGGATGCTCATCTGTATCAAAAACTACTTCACCTTTTCTTGTGGAATAAGTGATAGGAACGATTTCATCTTTGAAGCGACCAGATTCAATAGCTGCCAAAGCTTTTTGCTGACTTGCTAAAGCAAATTCATCCTGTGCTTCACGAGAGATGTTATACTTTTTGGCAATATTATCGGCTGTTACACCCATGTGAATTCCATACATAGCATCTGTTAAACCATCATGCAACATAGAGTCTACAACCGTCATATCACCAGATTTAACACCTTTACGATTCTTATAGCTCAATAAGAATGGAGCGCGTGTCATTGATTCAACACCACCAGCTACATAAAGATCACCAAAGTTTGCCTGAATTCTTAAAGTTGCTTCCATTACAGCTTTTAAACCAGAACCACAAAGCATGTTAATGGATTGAGCACATACTTCTACAGGAATACCTGCTTTAAAAGCGACGTTACGGGCGATGTTTTGTCCAAGTCCTGCAGCAATTACATTACCGATGATGACTTCATCAAGGTTTGCAGGATCAATGTTGGCCTGTTTGATTGTTTCTTTTAATACGGTTGCTCCCATATCGGCAACATCAACGTCTGTCAAGCTGCCCATAAAGGTACCAATTGCGCTACGTTTTGCAGCGACGATATAAGCTTTTCTCATTTTTTACACTCACTTTCTACCTTTATATAATAGGTTTTTACAGTCACATACTAGACAAAAGGAAAGGGTTTGTCAACACTTTGTGAAAAAAATAATTTGTGTAGAATACTTGTTAAAAAAAGCCAAAAAATAACTAATTAAAAAATTCACAAATTCATTGACTACATGAAAAATACCTTGTAAAATTAGTCTGTGTGAAAAGTTTATCTTTATCATGCTTTTCGATATCCAAAAAATCGAATGGTTCAGAAAAGGAAAGGAGAACTTCATTTATGGATTTCAATTTAACAGAACAACAAAAACTTATGCAGAAGTTGTTCAGAGAAGTTGCGCAAAACGAAGTAAAAGAAAACGCAGCTGATGTAGACGAAAACGAACGTTTCCCAAAAGAAAACGTTGAAGTTATGCGTCAGGCAAAAATGTTAGGTATTCCTTATTCTCGTGAATACGGAGGAGCTGGAGCTGACTATCTTTGCTACATCATGGCTGTAGAAGAATTATCAAAAACTTGTGCGACAACAGGTGTTGTATTAAGTGCTCATACATCTTTGGGTACTTGGCCAATCGCTCAGTTTGGTACAGAAGAACAGAAAAAACGTTTCTTGCCAGACCTATGCACAGGTAAAAGACTTGCTGCATTTGGTTTGACTGAACCAAATGCCGGTACAGATGCTGCTGGACAGCAGACAACAGCTGTTTTAGATGGTGATCATTATGTATTGAACGGTACTAAGATCTTCATCACAAACGCAGGTGAAGCTGAAGTTTATATCATCTTCGCAATGACAGACAAATCAAAAGGAACTCGTGGTATTTCTGCGTTTATCGTAGAAAAAGGAACTCCAGGATTCACTTTCGGTCTTCATGAAAAGAAATTAGGTATCCGTGGTTCTGCTACAAGCGAACTTATCTTCAATAACGTTCGTATTCCAAAAGAAAACCTATTAGGTAAAGAAGGACAGGGATTCAAGATCGCAATGCAGACTCTTGATGGTGGACGTATCGGTATCGCTGCTCAGGCATTAGGTATTGCTCAGGGTGCTATCGATGAAGTTATCCCTTATGTAAAAGCTCGTAAACAGTTTGGTCGTCCAATCGCTAAATTCCAGAACACTCAGTTCCAATTAGCTGATATGCAGACTAAAGTAGATGCTGCAAGATGGCTTGTATATTCTGCTGCTATGGCAAAAGAAGAAGGTCGTCCTTATACAACACTTGCTGCTGAAGCTAAATTGTTTGCTGCTGAAGTTGCAATGGAAGTAACTACAAAAGCTATCCAGTTAATGGGTGGATATGGTTATACTCGTGATTTACCAGTTGAAAGAATGTTCCGTGATGCTAAGATCACTGAAATCTATGAAGGTACTTCAGAAGTTCAACGTATGGTAATTTCTGGTGCAATGTTACGCTAAAGAAAGGAATCTGAATAATTATGAAAATTGTCGTTCTTGTAAAACAAGTACCAGATTCAACTGAAATTACAGTTGATAAAGTAACTGGTACATTAGTACGTGATGGTGTTCCTAGCATCATCAACCCAGATGACCTTGCAGGTCTTGAAGCTGCTTTAGAATTAAAAGATAAAGATCCATCAATCAACGTTACTGTTGTTTCTATGGGTCCACCTCAGGCAAAAGGAATGCTTCAGGAAACAATTGCACGTGGTGCAGATGAAGCTTACTTGTTAACAGACCGTCGTTTAGGTGGTGCTGATACTTGTGCAACAAGCCGTACTTTGGCAGCAGCACTTAAGAAGATTGGTTATGATTTGATCATTGCTGGACGTCAGGCTATCGATGGTGATACTGCACAGGTAGGTCCTCAGACAGCTGAACGTCTTGATTTACCTCAGGTAACTTACGTTGATGAAATCATTGAATTAACTCCTGAAAAAGTAACAGTTAAGAAAGCTTTGGAAGACGAAGAACAAATCTTAACTGCTAAAATGCCTTGTGTATTAACTACTTTATCTGGAATGAACAAACCTCGTTACATGAACTGTAATGATATCGTTGATTCTTTCAACAACCCAGTTAAGATCATGACATTTGATGATCTTGATTTAGACCAGTCTGTTGTTGGTTTAGCAGGTTCTCCTACAAAAGTTCACGCTACATTCACAAAAGATGTTAGTGCTGAAACACAGACTTATAACATGCCAGCTAAAGAAACAGCTGAATTAATTGCGAAAACTTTGAAAGAAAAGCAATTGATTACTAAGTAGGAAGGAGAATTTACATGGCAAAATTTGAAGGATATAAAGATATCTATGTTTTTGTTGAACAGAAAAACGGTGTAATCGCTGAAGTTGGTTACGAATTGATTTCTGAAGCAAGAAAACTAGTTGCTTCTATTCCTGAAATGGGATTTAAAGTAGTTGGTGTATTGCTTGGACATCAAATTGCTGACAAAGCTAATGAAGTTATTGCACACGGTGCTGATAAAGTCATCGTTGTTGATGACGTATTATTAAAAGATTACTCAACTCAGTTTTATGCAGATGCATTGACTCAGGTAATCGAAAACTATAAACCAGATTCATTCTTAACTGGTGCAACTGTACTTGGACGTGACTTAGCTCCACGTGTTGCTGCTCGTATTAATGCCGGACTAACTGCCGATGCTACTAAGATTGCTATCGATCTTGATAAAGCTAAAGAGGGAGAAGCATTATTGCTTGTAACTCGTCCTACTTTCGGTGGTAACTTATTCGGTACGATCGTATGCCCAGACACTCGTCCACAGATGGCTACAATTCGTCCAAAAGTATTCGATATGGCTCCAGTTGATGAAACTCGTACTGGTGAAGTAGAAACTTTCTCTCCAAATTGGAAAACAACTGAACCAGAAGTAACAATCGACAAAGTTGTTGAAAAAATCGTTGAAGGTGTGGATATCACAAAAGCAAACATCCTTGTAGGTGCTGGTCGTGGTGCTGAAGGATGCCTAGATGTAGTAAAAGCATGTGCTGAAGAACTTGACGGTGTAATGTGTGCTACTCGTGCTGTTGTAGAAGATGGTTATGCAGACAAGAATATCCAGGTTGGTCAGACTGGTAAGACAGTTCGTCCTGCATTGTATATCGCTTGTGGTATTTCTGGTGCCGTTCAGCATGTTGCTGGTATGGAAAAATCAGATATGATCATCGCTATCAACCGTGACCCAGAAGCAGAAATCTTCAAGATTTCTAACATGGGATTCGTTGGTGATGTAAACGAAGTATTACCTTTACTTGTAGAAGAAATTAAAAAAGCAAAAGCTGCTTAAGGAGATAATAAAAAATGACTAGAAAAATTGGTGTTGTTGGTGCTGGTACAATGGGACAGGGCATTGCTAATGCATTTGCCAGTGCTGGAAATGAAGTAACAGTAGTTGACGTTAAAAAAGAATGGGCAGAAAACGGTGTTGCTAAAATCTGCGCCAGCAAAGATAAATTAGTTGCTCGTGGAAAAATCGACGCTGAAGCTGCTGAAGCTGCAAAAGCTAATTTAAAAGCTGGTGTTTATGAAGATCTAGCTGACTGCGATCTAATCGTTGAAGCTGTTCTTGAACAGATGCCAGTTAAAAAAGAATTGTTCGCTAAATTGGATGAAATCGTTAAAGATGGCGCAATTTTTGGAACAAACACTTCTTCATTGTCTGTAACTGAAATTGCTAACGGAATCAAACATCCAGTTATCGGTATGCATTTCTTCAACCCAGCTGATCGTATGAAATTAGTTGAAGTTATTTCCGGAGCAAACACTCCAGCTGAAGTTAAAGATGAAATCATTGCTATTTCTAAAGAAATTGGAAAAACTCCAGTTGAAGTTAATGAAGGACCTGGATTCGTTGTTAACCGTATCTTAGTTCCAATGATCAATGAAGCTACATTCATCCTTCAGGAAGGTATCGCATCTGCATCTGATATCGATACAGCTATGCAGTTAGGTGCAAACCATCCTATGGGACCTTTGGCTTTAGGTGATTTAATTGGTTTGGATATCGTTCTTGCTATCATGGACGTTCTATACAATGAAACTGGTGATTCTAAATACCGTGCAAGCACATTATTAAGAAAAATGGTTCGTGCTGGTAAATTAGGTCGCAAGACTGGTGAAGGTTTCTTCAAATACTAGGATTTTAAAAATTGAAGGCGAACATTCGTTTCGCCTTTTTTAAAAAGGAAAGGAAAAACACAAGATGGAAAACGTATTATTAGAAAAACAAGGTCACGTTTCAATCATTACGATCAATCGTGAAAAAGCATTAAATGCTTTAAGTACAGCTGTTTTAAAAGATTTAGAAGAAGCTGTAAATACTGTAGAAGCTGATAAAGATACTTACTGTGCGATCATTACTGGTGCTGGTGCAAAAAGTTTCGTAGCTGGTGCTGATATTGCTGAAATGAAAGACAAAACTGTTGAAGAAGCAGCTGAATATGGTGCTTATGGAAACAAAATTTTCCGTGCCATTGAAACAATGCATTGCCCAGTTATCGCAGCTGTTAATGGTTTTGCATTAGGTGGAGGATGCGAACTTGCTATGGCATGTGATATCCGTGTTGCAAGCGAAAACGCTGTATTTGGACAGCCAGAAGTTGGATTAGGAATTACTCCAGGATTTGGTGGAACACAGCGTCTAGCTCGTTTAGTACCTGTTGGAATCGCTAAAGAAATGATCTTCGGTGCTAGAAACATCAAAGCTGACAAAGCATTATCAATTGGTTTGGTAAACGCTGTTGTACCAGCTGAAGAATTAATGGCAACAGTTATGAAAATGGCAAATGGTATCTGCAAGAATGCACCTATTGCTGTTGCACAGGCTAAGAAAGCTATTAATGAAGGACTTCAATTAGACATCGACGCTGCAATCGCAGTTGAAGTAAAAGATTTCTCTGATTGCTTCGCTACAGAAGATCAGACTTATGGAATGGAATGCTTCGTAAATAAAGTAAAAGAAAAAGAGTTTAAAAACAAATAAAAGCTTGGAGGGAATTATATGTCAAAATTAATGACAGCCGAAGAAGCCGTTAAACTGATCAAAGATGGCGATGCAATCGGTATTGGTGGCTTTATAGGAATGGGACACCCTCAGGAGCTATCAATCGCAATTGAGAATAGTTTTAAAGAAACTGGACACCCAAGAGATTTAACAGTTATGTTCTCCGCTGGTGTAGGCGATGGAACAGATAAGTTAGGTGTTAACCACTTAGGTCATGAAGGTTTGTTAAAACGAATTATTGCAGGTCACTGGGGATTGATCCCGACTTTCCAGAGATTAGTATTCGAAAATAAAGTAGAAGGTTATAACTTACCATTGGGTACTATTTCTTTGATGTTTAGAGAAATTGCCGGGCATCGTCCTGGTGTTATCACAAAAATTGGTTTAAAAACATTCGTCGATCCTCGTTTAGAAGGGGCTAAGATGAATGAAAGAACACGTCAGGCAGAAGACTTAGTTGAATTGATCGAAATGGATGGAGAAGAATGGTTACGTTATAAATCATTCCCATTAAACGTTGCTTTATTGCGTGGTACTTATGCAGACGAAAGCGGAAATGTAGTAATGGATCAAGAAGCTGCAACTTTGGATTCATTATCGATTGCACAAGCTGTTAAAAACTCTGGTGGTAAAGTTATTGTTCAGGTCAAAAACGTTGTTGAAAATGGAACACTAAAAGCCAAAGATGTTAAGATTCCTGGTATCTATGTAGATGCCATCGTTATCGGAAAGCCAGAAAACCACTGGCAGACATATGCAGGTGAATACAATCCAGCATTATCTGGAGAAGTACGTGTCCCTGCTGATTCAATTGATCCAATGCCACTAAATGCACGTAAAGTCGTATGTCGTCGCGCAGCTATGGAATTAGATCCTAGCGCAGTAATCAACTTAGGTATTGGTATGCCTGAAGGTATTGCCAATGTTGCCAATGAAGAAGGTCTTCCTGGTTTAAAGATGACAGTTGAAGCCGGAGGTATTGGTGGTGTACCAATGAGCGGTACAGCATTTGGTTCTTGTACGAATCCTGAAGCTATCATTGATCAGCCATATCAGTTTGACTTCTATGATGGCGGTGGATTGGATCAAGCCTTTTTAGGATTGGCCGAATGTGATAAATTCGGTAATATCAACGTTTCTCGTTTTGGACCAAAAATCGCTGGATGCGGAGGTTTCATCAACATTACACAAACAGCCCCTGTTGTAGTATATTGTGGAACATTTACCGCAAAAGGCCTAAAGGAAAACATCGGAAACGGTAAATTAGAAATCGTAGAAGAAGGTAAGATCAAAAAGTTCAAACAAGAAGTTGAACAGATCACATTTGCTGCTGAATACGCTGCAGAAATCGGTCAGAAAGTTCTTTATGTAACAGAACGTGCTGTCTTTGAATTACGCAACGGGGTATTTACTTTAACCGAAATTGCTCCAGGTGTTGATTTAGAAAAAGATGTTCTTGGACAAATGGAATTCAGACCTGTTATCGCAGAAGATCTAAAACTTATGGATGCTCGTCTATTCACAGACGAAATCATGGGTCTAAAAGCTTAATTTTACATATAGCTATGAAATATCAATCTCTATTGAATTTCATAGCTTTTTTATATTTTATGAAAAAATACCAATTCGTATAAAATGAATAGGTATTTTTTTAAGATAATGATATACTAAAATTAGTACATAAAACATACCTAAAATCAATTTAAACAGGGAGAAGAAGAATGTCCGTTATCGCAAGAATCAAGCCAAAAGGTTTATTTAAGAAAAAGATGAGTATTCAAGAAATCATCGGATATACGAATTTATCTTATGGAGTTTGTGATGAAAATTATCGATTGATTAAAAATGAAATCGCCAAACATACACTGTTATATGATAATGCCAAACCTGCTCGCGGAATAGACATTTCAATGGATGAATTTGATGTAGTTTTGCAGTTAAGTTTACCAACAACACCTTCAGAAATACATCTGTTCTATAATACAATTCAATCATTATGTAATCTGTATAAAGTTACTACATATATACGAGAAGAAGAAAAGGTACATATAAAAGAGAATGAAAAATTCATTAGATATGATATAGAAGGAAGCATTGAAGGACTTAAAGATATTGAATCTAAAATCCAAAAGAATACATATCAGCGTTTTGAAATTTTTGGTATTTATAATCCTATCTCGATTGGTATAAATGAAATCAATAAATTTCATCATGATTTAAATCAATTTGAAGAATACTTGCATTTGACCCAAACACTTGATGTATATTATGCAGTACCAAGAGTTTATAAAGTTCATGATAGATTAGTAGGAATCTACGCTATTGGAGCTAATATTCCAAGTGTAATTCCTAAGGAACCTTATATCATTCTAAATCAAATTCAGGGTATTCATGAATGGTATGTCATGGTGCAAGAAGGAAAGACGATCCCTTACAATGATTTTATAAACAATGTATCTAATGCTAACTATTATGATGCAAATCATGTTATCATCACATTAAATGAAACGCAAATAGATGATCTTGTCACTAAATATGTAGTCAAGATTTAATCAATAGAGGATGTTTATGGATAAATACAATAAAATGAGAATTCTTTTTGAACAATATTCCAATTCTGAAAAGGCAATAGAAATGTCTAAATATATGCGAAATATGTTTAAATTTTACGGAATTCCAACACCTATACGAAAATCTTTATACAAGGACTTTCTAAAAGAAGAGAAGCAATCAAAACAAGTGGATTGGAATTTTCTGAATCAATGTTTTCAAGATGAACATCGAGAATTTCAATATCTTGTATATGATTACTTGATCAAGCTCAATAAATTTTTAAGTTATGAAGACATTTCTAAAATTGAAAATTATATAAGGAATAAACAATGGTGGGATACAATTGATTTCTTTGATCAAGTAATTGGAACCATTGGGTTGAATGATCCACGAGTAGATAGTTTAATGTTAGCATGGTCAAAAGATCCAAATTTTTGGGTAAGAAGATTAGCGATAGATCATCAGCTTGGAAGAAAAGAGAAAACCAATACGAAATTATTGGAACAGATCCTTGTAAACAACCTTAATAGCGAGGAATTTTTCATCAATAAAGCTATAGGATGGGCTTTAAGAGATTATTCTAAAACGAATCCAGAATGGGTCAGAAAATTCATTCAATCACATAAAGAGAATATGGCAAAGCTTAGCATTAAAGAGGCTACTAAGTATATTTAGAAAATCATTGTGTTACAAAGGAGAAAATAGATGGGGAAGTTATCGCAATTAGGCGCAATAAACAATAAAATAGAAAATAACGAAAAACTTAAATACACAAAAGGGAATCTTAAAATTTTTACAAAGGAGTGTGATTGTATGAAAATCGCAAAAATCATTTTATCTATAATAACAATGCTTTTTGCTACATTAGGATTAGTGAAAATTCTTCCCTTTGACATCACAAACCCAATCATGCTTGTATCACTTGCCACTCTTTTACTATTAAGAAGTGTAGAATATAAAAATAATAGAGATAAAGGTGGTTTTATTATAACCTGCTTAACCGCAATATTTGTCTATGTTGTAGTGATTTACAATGTTTTTATAGGATAGAAAAATCCTAATTTAGAAAAAGGCGTTTAAGTACGATATCTAACAAATAGAATTAAAATATTTCTAGTCAGAAATAATTTCAAAAAGTTATGGCTTTTTTCAATATAGGACATACCTGATGTGTTCTTTTCGCATTATTTTATCTGTGATATAATAAAACCGTTACTGAAAGGAGGAATATACAATGTTATTTTTCCGTAACGATTATGGACAGGGATGTATTCCTGAAATTTTAGATTTATTAAACAAGACAAATTATGATAGCCATCCTGGATATGGATTAGACAAATATTGTGAACAGGCTAGAACTTTGATTCAGGCAAATATGCCTGATACAGAAGTTGATATTCAATTTATTTCAGGTGGTACATTAACAAATTTAACGATCATTAAATCAATTTTACGTCCGTATGAAGCTGTTATAGCTTGTGATTCCGGACATATTTCAACACATGAAACCGGATCTGTTGAAGCTACTGGTCATAAAGTAATTGAATTACCCAATTCAGATGGTAAATTACATGCTTCACAGATTGAAAAATGCTTTAACGATCATATGATGACATATGAGCATATGGTTTATCCGAAATTAGTATATATTTCAAACTCTACAGAATTTGGTACTGTTTATACTAGAGAAGAATTAGAATCATTAAGGGCAGCCTGTGATAAATTAGGACTTTATTTGATGATGGATGGAGCACGTTTAGGAGCAGCTTTAGAATCCGGAGTTGACTACACACTGAATGATATAGCTAAATGGTGTGATGTCTTCTATATTGGAGGAACTAAAAATGGTGCCTTAATGGGAGAAGCTGTCGTATTTTCAAACAAGGATTTAGCGCAAAATTTCCGTTTTGTCATGAAGCAAGATGGAGCCATGATGGCAAAAGGATGGCTTCTAGGTTTACAGTTTGTCGGTTTATTTTATGATGGAGCTTTCTTTAGAGTTGCTAAACACGAAAATGAAATGGCTCAAAGAATCCAGGCGTATGCACATAATCTTGGGTATCCATTTCTAATGAAAAGCACAACAAATCAAATTTTCTTAAATTTAACATTAGAACAGTATGATTACTTATCAAAGATGGTTGATTTTGAAATTTGGAATAAACAGGATGATTTTTTATCTGTGCGTTTAGTTACAAGCTGGAATACAAGTGAAGAAGATGTAAAAGAACTTTGTAAATGCTTGTATATCGCAAAAGAATTAGATAAATAATAGAAATCTCGCCAACATAGATTAAATTCTTAGTCTATAATGGTGAGATTTTTTCATATAAAAAGACATGGCTCTGCATCAATCTGCACATCCAGCCTCGAGCGGCCAGAAAACCATGTCTAAGTACGTACAATGAAATATCAACATATAAATTTAAATCTGTCAAACTATCTAGATGATCTTATATCTTTAAATTTTTTTGATATGTCCAGCCAAGAACACCATTTTTTTTAACTTGAGCTTTATCTTGATAGAGACAAACAAGTTTTACTGTTTCTCCTTTGGTTAATGGTATCTGATAATTTGTATAATCTGTTGCCTTAAAATCTTGAATGAATTCATTCTCAACCCAGAAAGTTCGATTTAAAAATGAATTATAAACTAACGATTGTTTCGATGTTGTCTTCAAAACTTTAATTTGTGATGTATTCCATGTGACAAACAGAGGAATTTGATTATGTTCCAAGACCGTTTCAATAACTTCAACTTCTGGTAATTCATCCACGCTTTCAACATTAACGATATTTTTATCAAAAATCAGAGCATTTAACTGTCCTGCTTTTTTTACGACATTACCACCATCAATGGAATATACATTTGTACTTCCATCATAGATTGGATCGAATGAGGCAATGGAATGACAATATTCAGTAACAGGAAGATGACCAACAATGACTTTTTTATGAAAATGCATGTTTTTATTTAAAAAGAAATGTGTTGTCATAACTTCTCTAAAATCATCGCCAAATGTAGTTTCATTCATGATAGCTGCATGTGCATAGATATGCGAATCCGTGTCAATGACATGAGGTAGATCATTACAAAAACATAGTTCATCTAAAAAGTGTTTGCGAATTTCATGTGTATACCAGCTCATATCAGTATTTATATCTAAAGAAATACCAATTTTATTTGCCATTTCATGGATCAAAGATTGTTTTCTTTGTAAGAGGACGTCTTTTAAAAAATCCAGTCGATAGGCAAAAAGCACATTCTTACAGATAAAATCACAGTTTCCCATAATAACATGTACATCTTCATGTTTGGCTTGATTCATCACAAAGTGAAGTGTTTCCAGGTTTTTTTCTCCCTTTTCAACAAGATCTCCCAAAAGCATCAACCGGTCTATGCCCGGTTGATATTTTACTTTATTCAACAATTTTTTATAAATATTCAAATTGCCGTGTATATCGCTGATACAAATTGTTCTTCCTTTAGAAGGGGATTGAAGTCGTTTTACTTTAACACTGCGATCCATTTTTATCAAAGCAGGAAATTTAGGAAGGTAGATGCTTCCTTTTCCCAGTCACTTTCTCTGTGTCTGCCTTCTGGCTTTACATTAAATTGAATATAAACACCTTTATTGATCAATTTATTAGCTAGTTCTGTGCAAATCTTTGTTTCACGAATAAACGAATGTTTCCCACCTTCTAAAGCTCCCCATGACATATACATGCAACTGCCATCATGAACATAAGCCCTTTCTGTATCCCAATATAAATATTCTTCTACTGGTTGAAAATATGGAGAAATAACAAGTGACTTAGAGTAAATATGGCTATAGAATACACCTGCAAAATAAGCCATGAGTCCACCACAACTGCTACCTCCGATCCACGTATGATCTCGATCTGGCAAAGTAGGGAAATGACGGTCAATGTAAGGCTTTAACTCTTCGACAAAGAAATGCATAGTCGCTTCTCCTTTACCTTCAAAAATTCCAAAGTTTTCGTCTGCAAAGGGCCAGGGACCATATTCATCTAGACGGGCATTACCATCATGTGAACATTCTTGTCCAACAACAATAAGTTCTTTATGATTCCAGCGAATCTGTTGTTCTAGATTCCAGGACTTTCCATATGTTGCATCTTCATCATTAAATAGATTGTGACCATCGAACATATAAAGAACAGGATATCTTTTTTTTGTAACTAAATAATCATCTGGAAGATACATATGAATTGTACGTGTCTGATGCAATCTAGACATATATAAATCAAATTTTAATATCAATTTAAAGATCCTTTCTATTCAGCTATGGCAAGCGCATCTCTAAAGAAGTCTTCTCGCTCTTTAAGAGTATCAAATCTAGCTATAATTGTACAGTTTCCCATTGTTGCGGCATAAGCTGGTGGAAGATATTTTGTCTCAATTAGATTTTTCTTGTACATTGTTTCAATCTCTTCAACCGTATATTTATAATTAATAGAATCTCTTCGGCCTGCAAAACCAGACGATTTTCGCTCTTTTAAATCAAAATATCCGTCCTGAGTTAGTAAAACTTTTGCCCAGATCTCATATACGTCAATGCTTCCGGCATAATTCATTAAATCTGGGGCAAATCCTCCAGGTGGTCTAAAATTGACTTCTAAGCCAATGATGGCTCCTTTTTTTCCTAATCCTTTTTTAGCTTTATTTAATCTAAAAAATTCACAATGAAAGAATCGGTTTTTCAATTGAAAAGCATGAATGGTTTCCTGTACAACATTTTTATATTCATCCTTGATTGAAAAAGCAGTATAGGCACCAATGCTTTGTTGGTAAAGAACGCTATCCATACAATTGCCAACATATTCTAGAGAGTTTATATATCGAATATCACCGTTTTGATCACAAACGCCATCTAATGTGAATACTTCGCCATCTACATATTCTTCTAAGATCATTTGTTGATCCAAAGTCTGTTTATAATATGTATTAAGGTCTTCATCGCAATTAATCGTATATGTAAAGCTGGCGCCAACACCATGGTCTGGTTTTAATACAAGAGGATATCCAACTTCATGTGCAAAATTTAATGCATTTTCCAATGAATCAACAAGTGTATATCGAGCTGTAGGAATATTCGCTTTAGCATAGTATTTTTTCATGGCTGATTTTGATTGATATTCATTGATCGTTTTAAAATCAAAGCCAGTCTTGACGTTAAAATCATCACGTAATTTCGCATCCAAAGTAAGCCAAGCTTCATTATTGGATTCAATCCAGTCAATCTTTCCATATTTAAAGGTAAAATATCCAACTGCTTTTACCATTTGTTCGTAGTCATTGAAACTTGATACGACATAACATTCATCAATATTAGCTTTAAGCTCATCTTTTAATGAATCGTATGGAGTATCAACAATAGCAAGTACTGTGGCTCCGTATTTTTTTAATCCTCTACAAAATAACCAGTAATTTTCTGGATAATTGGGTGAAATAAAAACAAAATTCATAATCTTTTTATCCTCTACTTTCTATTTATAAACGCATACTGTATAGCTATGATTGTTTTAGCATCATCAATTTTTTGATCCAAGATCATTTGATATGCTTCATTGATATTCAGCCAAACTAAATCAATGTTTTCATCTTCATCTTGTGTTAAATGATGAGTTGTGAGCTTTGGATGAATAGCTTCATAGATCCATATACGCTCATCACAGAAACCAGGCGTGCTGACAATGGAAGTAATAAATTGTAATTCTTCACATTCTAGATATGCCTCTTCATTTAACTCACGCATTCCACAAGTTTTAGGATCTTCACCGTATTCAAGTTTTCCGGCAGGAATTTCTAAAGTTTCCTTATTGATCGCATGACGAAATTGTTTAACAAACAATATCTTACCTTCTTTTGTAACCAGAACACCAACACCACCTGGATGGCGAATAATATCACGTTGATAGATCTTATCGTTGATTACGACATCTTTTTGAATTAAATCAAATATTTTTCCTTTATAAATAATATTTTCTTTCTCTTTCATTTCTTTTCATTCCTTTTCATGATTATATCAATTTCCACTTCATTAGGAAAGGTTTTTATAAAAAAAGAAGCTTTAGTTGATCGTTTCAACAAAAGCTTCGGCAATTGCATAGGCTATTTTATTTTGAAAACTTTCATCTGTAAGATTTGTTAAATCATCTGCATTCGTTAAATAACCAAGTTCTAATAAAACTGAAGGAAGATCTCGATCTTGCAGGATAGGAAAGTTGGCATAATGATCACTATCCAATCCACCAAATGTTGAATAACTTAAATTATTCAATTTCTCAGATATTGCTTGTGCAAGATTGATCATATCTTCATTTGATTGTGTAAATAGGGAATATCCCTTTGTCAATCGATCTTCATCATTGTTCATTTGAACACTGATAAAATAATCTGCGTTTTGATCGATTGCCAGATTGATTCTTGCTTTTGCGGAGTCATCTTCACTGGAATAAGTTTCAAAGTTGTCGTCGGTTCGAGTATAGACAACATTGTAACCGGCCTGTTGAAGTGCTTCGCCAATCTTTAAACTTATGGTAAGGTTGATATCTTTTTCACTAGTATTTTCATCAACAACATAACCTGTGTCCGTTCCTCCATTTGCAGGGTCAATACAAATCGTAGCTTTTGATTCGGATTGAGGAATATCGGCATTTTCATTTGTAGTGATTGAATTGGTTGTATTGGTAGGCACACGATTATTTTTGTCTAGATCACTTGTTTGGATATTAGGCTGCACAACCAATAATAAGAATATTGCGATAAGAAAATAGACAAAAGCTCTTTTCATATTTACCCCCTTATGTGGATATATAGTAACATAGAAAGGTTTAAAACAGTAGTAAAAAACGTGAAAATCCATTCTTGACATTCAATCATTTTCGCTTTAACGGCTAGATTATATCTGATATACTATTAAAGGTGATTTTTATGAAGTTTACAGTTACGATCGATCAGTTTGAAGGTCCATTGGATCTGATGCTGCACTTAATCAAAGAAAATAAACTGGATCTTTTTGATTTGGATATGAATGTATTGACAACGCAATATATTGAGTTCATTCATCAAATGAAAGATCTTCATCTAGAAATTGCCAGTGAGTATTTGAGCGAATTAGCAAGTTTGATTGAATATAAATCAAAGAAACTTTTACCAAGAGAAGAAGTTCAGGTCGAAGAAGAATATGAAGAAGACCAAAGAACAAAACTGGTAGCTCGATTGGTCGAATATCAGAAGTATAAAGAAATCAGTGAAAAGTTAAGGATCGATTACGAAAATCGTCAAAAACATTTTACAAGACCTGTATCACCTCTAGTCGAACAATGGTCAATTCCTATTGAAAGTGATACACTGGAAAACCAAAGTCCATATGAATTATTAAAAGCGATGAATCGTGTTTTGCAACGCATGATCTTATTGAAACCATATGAGACCAAGGTAACGATCAAAGAACTTTCCGTAGAAGAAAGACTTGAACAGATCAAAGAAAGATTAAATGATTCAAATGATATGATATTATTTGAAACATTATGTGATGATTGTTCTTCACTGCATATGGTTATCGTGACTTTTTTATCCATTCTTGATTTGATCCATCAAAAATGGTTAGATTTTACGATTGACTCAGAAGATCATATCTATGTGAAAAGAGGGATTGAATAATGGATAATCAAAAGGCAATCATTGAAGGATTGATATTTTTAAGCGGTGATGAAGGTTTAAGCATTGAACAAATCATGGAAAGCCTTCAAGTCGATGATAAGGAAGCAATCCTATCAAATATACAAAAGTTGAAAGAAGAATATTCTGATATACATCATGGTTTTGAGCTTGTTGAATATGCTTCTAGATTTAAATTTGTGACAAAAGAATGCATTTATCCTTATGCCCAAAGACTATTTGAACAATTCAAGCAGGTATCCTTATCACAGGCTGCTCTTGAAACTTTGGCCATTATTGCCTACAAACAACCTATTACACGTGTAGAAATTGAAGAAATACGCGGTGTTAATTGCGAAATGATGTTAAAAAAACTTCAAGCCCGTAATTTAATCGAGGCCAAAGATCGCCTGGATGTGGTAGGAAAACCATTGTTGTATACTGTTACAGATGAATTTTTAGATGCCTTTCAATTGGAAACACTAAAAGAATTACCACAGCTTCCTAAACAGCGAAGTGATGATGAAGAATTATTCGAGGAGTAGAACATGGAAAGATTACAAAAAGTTATAGCACGTTCCGGTATTTGTTCAAGAAGAAAAGCTGAAGAGTTGATACTGGAAGGAAAAGTATATGTAAATGGAGAACTATGCACGACCTTAGGTACGAAAGTCTCAGGAAACGATGAAATCGAAGTAGATGGCAAACTCTTAGAGTTTGAAGATAAAGTATATTATGTTATCAATAAACCAAAGGGATGCATTTGTTCCAGCAACGATGATCGAGATCGCAGAACCGTTCTTGATTATTTAGATATTCCACAAAGAGTGTATACTGTTGGGCGTTTAGACTATGATACAAGTGGTGTCTTATTATTGACCAATGATGGAGATTTCTGTAACCAGATGATCCATCCTCGATATCACTTGCCAAAAACATATGTGGTAAATCTTCAAGGGACCTTGACTCAGGATGATATTCGTCTTTTAAGAAAAGGTCTAAAAACCAATATTGGAGATTTTCAACCAGCTAAAGTTAAAGTTATATCCAATGATGTTACCCGCGATCGTACGATCTTTGAATTGACGATCATGGAAGGGAAGAATCACCAGGTCAAAAATATGATGGAAGCCCTTGGTCATCAAGTTCGAAAACTGCATCGTGTACGCTTTGGATCCATTGAAGTAAATGATTTGAAGCCAGGTGAATATCGTCGTTTGAAACCATATGAAGTTAAACAGTTAAAGCTTGCAGCTCAGGAAGGAAAACAATGAAACAAGTCTTTATAGAAACCGATGCAAATGTAAATCAAAAAATCATGTTGAATGAAAAGGAAGCTCATCATCTTTTTGATGTTCTTCGAACATCTGATAAAGAAACGATTCGTGTTGTAACAAATACATCGCAGGTATTTTTAGCACGTGTGCAGCAAAAGCCTTATATTTATCTCTTTGATAAAATGACGGTTGAACAAAAAGCGCAGCATATCACACTTTGTTGTTCATTGATCAAACAAGATAAATTCGAATGGATGTTACAAAAAGCCTGCGAATTAGGAGTTACAAGGATCGTCCCTTTTGAATCGAGATATTCTGTTGTTCAGCTGGATGAAAAGAAGCAACAAAAGAAGTTGGAACGTTGGTCTTCCATCATTCTTGCCAGCTGTAAACAATGCAATCGAAATGATCTTGTTGAACTAACGCCAATTCAAAAAATAGAAACACTTAAAGACTTTCAAAGCGAATGCAATTTAGTTGCCTATGAGAAAGAAGATGATCCTTCAAAGCATCTGGCAGCTTATTTAGAAAAAGATCCTGAATCGATTACAATATGCATTGGCCCTGAAGGCGGATTCGATGAAAAAGAGATAGAAAAATTAAAAAATGATCATTTTTCATCTTGTTCATTAGGGAAAAATATCTTAAGAGCCGAAACAGCTGCCTGCTATATCTTATCCTGCATCGAATATCAAACTCATTGTGGAAAGGAGAACTAATGCGATTTCACATAGAAACTCTTGGCTGTAAAGTAAATACATATGAATCTCAATACTATGCAGAAAGTTTAAAAAAAGCTGGATACATAGAAGTTGGAAAAGATGACCCTTGTGATATCTGTATCATAAATACTTGTACGGTCACCAATACAGCAGCTTCTAAATCTAGACAGAAAATACATCATGCGAAGAAAAACAATTCAAATGCATTGATCGTACTAGTTGGTTGTTATGTACAATTTATTGATGAAAAACAAAGAAAGGCTTTAGAAGCCGATTTAATAATCGGTGCAAAGGATAAAAACAAGATTGTACCTTTGATTGATGAATTGATTCATGAAAAACATAAGATGGATCAAGTAAAACCAATTGATCAATATTTTGACTTTGAAGCCATGCCAATTCATTGTTTTGAGAATATGGAAAGAGCCTTTTTAAAGGTTCAGGATGGCTGTAATCAATTCTGCAGCTATTGTGCAATTCCTTTTGCACGAGGAAGAGAACGCTCTCTTTCAAGCGATGAAGTGATTAAGATCGCAAAAGAACTTGAAGAAAAAGGTCATCAGGAAATCGTGCTTACAGGAATTCATACGGGACGTTATAAAGATGGCGATATTGATCTTACCTGCTTGTTGAAGTTGTTACTAGAAAATACACAAAATGTTTACTTTCGAATTTCTAGCATCGAAATCACTGAAGTCAGTGATGAACTAATTGAATTGATCTTAAAAGAACCAAGAATTTGTCATCATCTGCATATTCCGGTTCAATCTGCATGTAACGAAACACTACAAAGAATGAATCGACAATATACGATTGAAGAGTTTAAAAATCGAATCTCTAAAATTCGAAGCCAAATTCCTGATATTTCAATTTCAACCGATGTTATTACAGGCTTTGTCATGGAAAGTGATGAAGAATTTGAAACAACCTATCAAAATCTCAAAGAAATTGAGTTTTCATTCCTGCATGTTTTCCCATACTCTAAAAGAGATGGAACCAAAGCGGCCAGTATGAAAGGGGAAGTACATGGTACGATTCAAAAGGAAAGAACATCCAAATTATTAGAACTTTCTAAAGAATTGCGCCAAAAAGACATGGAGCGTTATCCAAATATTACGGTATTGATCGAACGCAATGAAGACAATACATATTTTGGCTATACAAATCAATATCACCCTGCTCGCATAGAAAGTGATACAATACTATCTGGACGTATCTTGACTTCATGGGATACAATAGAGAATGGAACATATATTGTTAGAAAGAAGGCTTAATTATGCGCTTAAGCAAGTTATTTAAAAGTGCTCCAACTGTTAATATTACCGGCTTATGTTCGGATTCAAGAAAAGTAAAACCAGGAAATATCTACTTTTGTTTACCAGGCATAACATACGATGGACATGATTTTATCAATCAGGCTTTAGAAAATGGAGCTAAATGTATAGTCCATTCCAAAAAACTTGAAGAAATGAAAAGTGGTGCCGTTTATATTCGTGTTGATGATGTTATAGACGCGATGAACCAATGTGCACGCCTGTTTTATTCAAAACCGGCTGATAAAATGCTAATGTATGGTGTAACAGGTACAAATGGAAAAAGTACTGTATCGAACATCATCCGAAATATACGTAATACGATTGAACCTTGCGGATATATCGGAACAATTTCCATCGAATATGGAAATGTCAAATTAGCTCCTGATTTGACAACACCAGATCCATTAGTATTGCACAAAACGATGTCTGATATGGTCCAAAAAGGGATGAAAGCCTGTGCTTTGGAAGTAAGTTCTCATGGCCTTGCGCAGCATCGTGTTGATGCAATCAAATTTGATGTCGCCATCTTTACCAATTTTACTTATGATCATCTAGATTTTCATGGAACATTGGATAACTATTTTGAGGCAAAAAGTCTTTTGTTTAAAAATCTTGTAAAACAAGATGGAGTATCGATTTTAAATGTTGATGATGAAAAATATGAAGATCTAAGAAGTATTTCAAGAGCTAAAGTTATTTCTTATGGAATTGATCGTGAATGTGATTATCGTGCTATCAATGTTGTGCTTGATTCACACTATTCTCGCTTTGATCTTGTTTATGGAGGAAAGACTTATAAAGTTAAAACCAATCTGGTTGCGACATATAATATTTATAATCTTCTTGCCAGCATTGCCGCTTTACATGAAACGGGAATGGATTTACAGGAAATCATTGATCAGTGCGAACATCTTCCTCAAATTGATGGACGTCTAGAACAAATAGATCTAGGACAACCTTATCATGTTGTCGTTGATTTTGCACATACGCCTGATGGCATGGAAAAGATCATGCAGTTTGGACGCCAAATCTGTAAAGATAAAAAATTGATTGCGGTTTTTGGTTCGGCCGGTAAACGAGATATTGCCAAACGTAAAGTATTTGGTGAAATTGCAGATCAATATTGCGATTTGATCATCTTAACTGAAGACGATCCTCGTGATGAAGATCCAAAAGAAATTGCCGATCAAATCAAAGAGGGAATTAAATCCACACAAAACATCTTTATTGAGGATCGTTATGAAGCCATTCGTCAAGCTGTAGAAAGTGCCAATGAAGGCGATGCGATCCTTCTATTAGGAAAAGGAGACGAATCTTTTATCTATCGAGAGAATGGAAGGGCTCCTTGGATCGGTGATAATGTTGCGGTTAAGGAATGTATTGAAAAATACACGAATCAAGCAGCATAAAAGTCTTGAATTTTTTAGTATTTTGATATATAATCATCTTGCTTAACTCGGGAAGGGAGGTTTGTTTATGCCAAAAGTAGTTGTTAAAGAAAACGAACAATTGGATGACGCTTTAAGAAGATTCAAACGTCAGGTATCTCGTAATGGCACCCTTGCTGAGGCGCGCAAAAGAGAATTTTACGTTAAACCAGGTGTACGTAGAAAATTGAAATCTGAAGCAGCACGTAAAGCTCGTAGAGGAAAATAATGAATCTGCATTTTATGCAGATTTTTTTCTTATAAGGAGGAACTTATTTGAATTACTATTCTTTTGATCTCTTGGATCGCACTTTGGATGAAGTGCAGATCTTTACAGGTTTTGAAGATTCTAATTTAGAAATCATAGAGAAACATTTTAAAACAAAGCTTTTAATTCGTTCTCATGAAATCAAGATAGAAGAAAATGAAAACACTGAATCTATTGTTCTCGTTATACAAAAATGCTTTGAGTTGATTGATACGCAACGAAAGCTTCATTCACAGGATGTAAGTTATCTTTGTACTTTGGCAAAAGAGAACAAATTAAAGGATTTTCATGTGGATCAATTACGACCAATAGGAAAGACCCGATCAGGAAAATTGATTTATCCTAAAACACTGGGACAGGCTATTCTTTGCGATGCTCTGCGTAAAAACGACATTGTTTTTTCAACAGGCGTTGCCGGGACAGGTAAAACATATCTTGCGGTAGCATATGCCGTTCAATGCTTGCGTCAGGAAAAGAAACAAAGGATCATTTTGACTCGTCCGGCCGTAGAAGCTGGAGAATCTTTAGGTTTTTTACCAGGTGATATGAAAGAGAAAGTAGATCCATATTTAAGACCTTTATATGATGCCTTGTATGATATGTTAGGACAAGAAACAGTAGAGAAATATTTAGAGAAGCAGGTAATTGAAATTGCTCCTTTAGCTTTTATGCGAGGACGAACATTAAATGATGCGATCGTCATCTTAGATGAAGCACAAAATACGACAAAAGCGCAAATGAAAATGTTTTTAACTCGTATGGGTAAAAACACACAGCTTGTGATCAATGGAGACGTGACACAGATTGACTTGATTCGAAAAGAAGACAGTGGTTTGATGCAGGCTACAAAAATACTAAAAGGAATTCATGGAATTGCCATCACGAATTTACATGCCAACGATGTTATTCGCCATCCTTTGGTACAAAAAATCATCGAACGTTATTCAGAGATTGAAAATTCGTGAATCTTAATGTATACTAGGTAGGAATTTGGAAGGTGAAATTATATGGGAAGACACTTTGAAGTGCGTGCCGCTGCAATGGCTAAGACTGCTAATGCAAAAGCAAAAGTTTATTCAAGATATTCTAAAGAGATCTTGGTTGCCGCAAAGAATGGTGATCCAGATCCAGATATGAACCAGACATTAAAAAAAGCAATTGAACGAGCAAAAGCAAATAACGTTCCGGCTGACGTTATTAAACGTGCTATTGAAAAAGCAAAAAGTTCAGCTGATGAAAGCTATTCAAGTGCTCGTTATGAAGGGTTCGGACAAGGTGCAGGTTCAACGATCATCATTGACTGTTTAACTGACAATGCAAATCGTACAATTGCAAACCTTCGTGCCTGCTTCAACAAATCGCATTCTAAACTTGGTGTTGGGGGTTCTGTATCTTTTGGATATGAACACTTAGGCGTTATCGTTATTCAATATGAAGATGAAGAAGCGATGATGGACGCCATGATCGAAGCAGATATCGATTTACATGATATTGAGATCGAAGAAGGATATATGACAATTACTGTTGAACCAACACAATTAGATGATGCGAAAACAGTGGTTGAAAACTTGATCCCAGATGTAAAATTTGAAGTATTAGAAGATAAGATGGTTCCAAATGAAACAGTGACTCTTGAGGGAGAAGATTTGGAATTATTCAAACGTTTATTAACATTATTAGATGATGTTGACGATGTTCAAAACGTATATCACAACGTCGAAAATGCATAAATCCATTGAAGAAGAATTGAAATAAACGCATATCGTAGAGAATGTACGGCTGGTGAAAGTACTATATAAATTTATTTCTGGACACTTTGGAGGAATCGAACAAAAAATTCGATCGTACGTCGCGTTAAGACTAGAGAGTATGCTAACAAGCATAAAATAAGGTGGTACCGCGTTCAAAACGTCCTTATATAGGGCGTTTTTTTATTTATTTAAAAAAGGAGGCAAAGTATGGCGTATCAGATTCCAAGAGGAACACAAGATGTTTATGGTGATCAATCGTATAAGTGGCAGCAACTAGAACGTATTTTTCGTGAATTCTGTTACTTATACAACTATGATGAGATTCGAACACCAATTTTTGAACACACAAATGTATTCAAAAGAGAGAATGACTCTAGTGATATGGTCAATAAAGAGATGTACACATTCCAACTTGAAAACAGTTCAACTTCACTGACCCTTAGACCAGAAGGTACAGCTGGTGTTATTCGTAGCTTTGTAGAAAATAAGATGTATGCAAATCCGGATTTACCTGTCAAATTGTATTATATGGGACCGATGCATCGTCACGAAAGACCACAAAAGGGAAGACTTCGTATCTTTAATCAGTTTGGTGTCGAATGTCTAGGAAATAAATCTCCTTATACAGATGTTGAATGTATTACATTAGCTTTTTCTATTTTGAAAGCTTTAGGTTTAAACGATATCAAAGTAACGATCAACACCTTAGGTGATGATGAAAGTAGAGCAAGCTATAGAGCTGCATTGAAAGAATATTTTAAACCACATTTAGATGATCTTTGTTCAGACTGTAAGCGTCGTTATGAACAAAATCCTTTACGTATTCTTGACTGCAAGATCGATCATGATAAAGAATTCATGAAAAATGCACCGAGCATGAAAGATTATTTAAATGAAGGATCTAAGGAATATTTTGAAACTGTATTATCTCTTTTAGATGAATTAAATATTCCATATGAAATTGATGACAATTTGGTTCGTGGTTTAGATTATTACACACACACTGTATTTGAGATCGTTTCCATCAATAAAGAAATGGGAGCGCAGTCAACAGTATTAGCTGGTGGACGCTATGATGGATTGATTTCTTACTTTGGCGGACCAGATGGTATGAGTGGTATCGGCTGGGCTCTAGGAATTGAACGTATTTTGCTGGCTTTAGAAGCAGAAGGCATAGCTTTAGAAACCAAACCGGCTTTAGATGCCTATGTTATGTGTTTAGATTCGGAAGCTAGAAGCAAAGCGTTACAAATCGTGACCGAATTAAGAGCGTATGGATATCGAAGTGATATGGATATGTTACAAAGAAGTTTTAAAGCCCAATTTAAAGCTGTCGATCGAGCAAAGGCAAAAGTTGCAATCTTGATTGGAAATACAGAAGTTGAAAACAACCAGGTAACGATCAAAGATCTAAAGAAAAAAGAACAGACAACGGTTGATATGGAAGATATGATAGAAACATTGGATCATATCTTAATGGAAGAACATGATCATTAAAAGGAGAAACTATTTATGAATAGAACACATCATAATGGAGATTTACGTTTACAAAACGTAAATGAACATGTAGAGCTAGTAGGATGGGTTGCCAAAAAAAGAAACTTTGGACAACTTGTGTTTATCGATCTTAGAGATCGCTCTGGGATCTGCCAGCTTGTATTTGATGAAAGTATGAGCGAGGCATTAAAAGATGTCCGCAATGAATATGTATTATCTGTATCCGGAACCGTACTTCAAAGAAAAGATGCCAATCCGGATCTAAAAACAGGTGAAATTGAAGTTAAAGTTGAAAAGTTTGAGATCATCAATAAAGCTAAAACAACACCATTGATCATTGCGGATGAAACAGATGCTTTAGAAGACACTCGTCTTCAGTATCGCTACTTGGATCTTCGTCGTCCAGTGATGCAAAACAAATTAATCATGCGTCATAAGATCACTCGCAGCATGCGTGAGTATTTAGATAATAATGATTTTATTGAAATTGAAACACCTATGTTAGGTAAAAGCACACCAGAAGGAGCTAGAGATTATCTAGTTCCAAGTCGTGTACATCCAGGATCTTTTTATGCACTTCCTCAATCACCTCAGCTTTATAAACAGTTATTAATGATTGCCGGATTTGAAAGATATTATCAATTTGCTCGTTGTTTTAGAGATGAAGATCTAAGAGCGGATCGTCAAACTGATTTTACTCAGGTTGATATTGAAACAAGCTTCTTAAGTGAACTAGAAATCCAAACCATGATGGAAGAAATGATGGTCAAATTAATGAAAGAAGTTAAAGGAATTGATATTCAAGCACCTTTCCTTCGTCTAAGCTATGAAGAAGCTATGAATCGTTATGGTTCGGATAAACCAGACAATCGTTTTGGTTATGAACTTCAAGACATTACAGAAATCTTTAAAAACAGCGAATTCAAAGTGTTTAAAGACTGCATCGACAATGGCGGCGTAATCAAAACGATCGTGATTGATAACTTCTCTTCAATAACACGAAAAGAAATTGATAAATATACTGAATTGGCAAAGAAAAACGGGGCAAAGGGATTGGTTGTCTTAAAGGCTCAGGACAATGAGTTAACCGGTTCAGCTCGTAAGTTCTTAAGCGAAGATGAAGTAAAAGCTCTTTACGATACTTTATCTTTAAAAGATAAGGATGTTTTATTTATCGTAAGTGATCAATGGACCAAGACATGTAATGTACTAGGGGCTTTACGTAATGAGATTGGTTATAAACTTGGTTTAAAGAAAAAAGATGAATTCTCATTCTTATGGGTGACAGATTTTCCAATGTTTGAATGGAGCGAAGAACAACAGCGTTATGTTGCCTGCCACCATCCATTTACACAACCAAAAGAAGAAGATATCCCATTACTAGATACAGACATTGCCAAAGTAAAAGCCAATGCATATGACATTATTTTAAATGGTTATGAACTTGGTGGCGGAAGTCTTCGTATCTATGATAATGATTTACAGGAAAAAATCTTTGAGATTTTAGGTATGAGCGAAGAAGAAATCCATAATAAGTTTGGATTCTTTATTGATGCCTTCCAATATGGAACTCCACCTCATGGCGGATTGGCGTTCGGGCTAGATCGTATTGCGATGATCTTAAGCGAATCCGATTCCATTCGTGATGTTATTGCATTCCCTAAAAATGCCAATGCGAAATGTCCAATGTCAAAAGCACCTACACCTGTAGATCCAGCTCAGTTGGAAGAATTACATATTGAAATCAAAAAATAACGTTTTAGCATGCCAAACGGCATGCTTTTTTATTATAAATACGGTGTTTCAAAAACTTATAAAATGTCAAGACTTGTAATATTATTTATAGTCAGGTATTATGAAATTGCCCAGGAGCTTATACATTTTCCTACACGCGAGATAAGGGAGACCGGACGTTTCTCTGTTGTGTTGAAGACCCGCTACGAGTGGGGATCCTAATGCATAGAACAGGTCACCCACCTGTACATACAGGGGAAGATCGCCTGTTCCTGGGTTTTTATTATGTTCATTTTCGGTTATAATACTGGTAAGTGGAGATACAATTATGAGCAAAAAAACAGAATTTATTGAAATTTATCAAACGTATATCAAACGCGATGGGGCAAAGGATTTTTTAGATTATTTATGTTCGAATAAATCTGATTTCTTTACAGCTCCTGCAAGCACACGTTTTCATGGATCATATCCGGAAGGCTTGGTTGAACATAGTATCAATGTATTTCATTGTCTAAAGGATTATCTATCAAGAAATCGCGTAAAAGATATGTATGGCATGGATTATGATGATGAAACTATTGCCTTGGTTGCTTTGTTGCATGATGTATGTAAGATCAACGTTTATAAGACAAGCTATCGCAACAAAAAAGTAAATGGGGAATGGCAGCAGGTTCCATATTATGAGTTTGAAGATGAAATGCCATATGGACATGGAGAAAAAAGTGTTTATATGATTTCACCTTTTATGAAACTCACTCGGGAAGAGGCGTTTGCCATTCGTTATCACATGGGATTTTCCAATGAGGATCCCGCTCGTAATGTTGGATATACATTTGAACATTTTCCTTTAGCGTTTGCGCTAAGCACAGCGGATATGGAAGCTACGTATTTTGTGGATGGAAAAGAATAAACAATTCCATCAAGTGAAGATGGGCATTCACATTAATGTTTTATACAATCGTTTTGCTTGCTTGGAAGGCAAATCATTTAGAAGAAATGATTGACTGGATAAGCCTACAGGTTGAGATACCAGTTTACTTATCCAGTTTTTTTTCTTTTTACCTTTAAGTAAAGCCATGTTATTTAGAAAAGAGAATGTTGATTTTTTAAATGACAAGATCAAATTGATGTATTTAAAATATTTGGCAGTGCATTTTTTTCATCGATTGAAAGTGTAGTGGATATGGCAATAGTTGGCCAATATCAAGGACTGGATGGAGCAGCATTTCTTGCGCTCGTAAGTCCTATATGGAATATTATTTATAGTTTAGGATTATTGATGGAATTGGTGGATCTGTTTTATTTTCTCCCTTACGTGGAAAATCAAAAAACAACCAGGCTCGTTCAAATGAATACTTTTCAGCCGCTATTATCGGTGTTACGATACTAGCCTTGATATTCTGGGTCGCCATCATATTTTTTGATACACAATTATTAACTTTATTTGGAGCTGAAGAAAATTTATTACCTTTGGCTAAGTATTATATTTTACCAATCAAATTTGTGATTCTTTATTTCTTGTTTACATAATTAATGGCTGCTTTTCTTCGTAACGACGCAAATTCTGGTTTGGATACAAAAGCAGTATTGACTGGTGGAATCTTTAACATATTTGAATATTACTTTTTGTCTTTACAATGGATCAAAGTATCTTTGTAACCCAAAAAGGAAATCGAATTCTTCAAACATTGCGTTATGCCTTGATTACTGCAACTGTATTTGGAGTGTTATGGATCGTATTGGTTGAATTTAGTCCAAATTTATTTATCTATATCTTTATGAAACCAATCGAACATATCTTGGCTATATCTTTAAATATCATTCGAAGTTATGGTATATCTTTCTTATTATTGCCGTTCAATATATTCTCTACATATTATTTTCAGGCTTTGATGCAGCCCAAAACATCATTTATTATTTCTGTTTTAAGAGGTTTCGTGATCAGTGGAATCTTAAGCATTGTACTACCACAATTTGTTTCGGCGAATGAGATATGGTTTACGATGCCAATTTATGGAATTGCTTGTATCCATTTTCGTTGCGGTTCAAATGCGTAAATTCACCAAAAAATTACAACATGAAGATTTAGCAACTGCATAATCATGATATACTATATCTATGATATTTGAAGACACATCATTAAAATCAATATATGAACTTGATCATGTTCTTCAAGAAGAGCATGATCTTTTAAGCGTTTCTAAAGAAATTTATCGAATCACACATCTTCTCATGGATAAATATCAAAGGAATGAAATTGTTAAGTTTTATCACCATGATAATAATGGTGATGCGATCTATGCTGACTTTAATTTAGTTAGTGAAAATACCTGGTATCGAAGTGTAGCTGAAATTAAACAGATTTTATATAGACATACCGATTCCTCTCAATTTTCAATACATAAAGCTCTCTATGATTTAGGGGTTATAGAACCAGAATCTACTTTTAAATATAATCGTTATCTTCAACTCTTATATTTAATGTACATCATTAATTACTTTGCCTTTCCTAATTTAAATATATTTAAAAGACTTCATCAGGATCAATTTAATAACACCTACGATGAAGGAACAAGCAATGGAAAGTATGTTTCTTTTATTATGAATAATTTGTTTGAAGATGAGGATACGTTTGTAAGGTTTCAACAGGAAACCATTAATATTACAGATATTTCTTATGATTTAGCAATTCAATGTCGCTTAATGTCTCAAGCGTTTCCTTTTTCAAATCATCCTTTAAATATACTTCAAGAAATCATTGAATCAAATCAAACATGGGTATCTCAACAATCTCTAAAAGATCCTATCTTTTCATTCATGGAATATTGTCAATCTTTTTCTATGCGCTCTTATTGTGTGGATTTATACAATAATTTATCAGATGATCCAAATCTATTTAAATTTGATTCTTTAACGATACAACCAAGCGGTTTTTGGAAACAACAATATATACCTATAGAAAAATTAGATGATTTTCTTATGGAAGATGAGCTGTATAGGTTTTGTTATCAAAAAGAGAAAAATCCAGAAGTACGTGAAAAAATTAAATTTATGAAAGGGAAGTCAGTTGCTTTTCTAAAGAAATTAATTGCCTATGACCATAATTGGAAACAATATAACGATGATTTTATTTTGATTGAAAATATAAATAATACAGAATGTATATATGCTTTAAAGGCAGCTATCGTGATTAAAACCTATTATGAGCTTACTACAAAAATGAAAACTCGAATTAATGAATCGTATCCATTACGGTCACTTCTATCTGTGAATTTTGATAAATTTGATTTATTTCCGGCTGCTTTGCCTATACGTTATTTTTTATTAGCTTGTCATGCTCAATATTTGAATGCTATCATGGAAGAAGATACATGGTATCCGCAATTTAAGATTGAATATCTGATTCCTGAATTATTATTTCTAAAGCTTATGTCTGAAGCTTACAATTGCAGACAATATGAAAATTTATATATCTTTTTAACTTTTAGTCGTACACAATTAAGCGAATACCTTGAATATTGATTGGAGCAAATGCTCCAATTTTTTTTGTCCAAAGATTTGTATCATTTTGCCTTAGTTATAGAATTAGAAATTATGTTCTAATACAGGTGCTGGTAAAGATAGCTCTTTACTCTCTAGTTTACTCTAGTGATAAATTTATAGCGAGGTTGTATAGAATGCTGAAAATCAAAGATTTTGCGACATTATGCGGTTGTAGTATCTACACGCTCAGGTATTATGATCAAATTGATTTATTAAAACCATCGATTGTAAATAATAATTCTGGATATCGATACTATACGGAAGATCAATTATTGAAGTTTATAGAAATTAAGGAATTTCAAGAAATCGGTTTTCGTGTTGAAGAAATCAAGGAACTAGAAAAATTAGATCAAAAAGAGGTCAGCAAATTAATTTTAGAGAAAATAGACTATCTACAATCCAGATTAGATAAGTCAATCACGCTTTTGAGAAAGTATATAGATTAAAGATTTAGTATATATGGAGGGGATTCTTTTGAAAAAAATATTTACTTGTCTGTGTTTATGTATCTTATGTTTAAGTCTATGTGGTTGTGAATCACAAGAAATGAAAGACGCTAAACAATTATACGATAAAGAGGTTGAACGAATTAAATCTGAAGAAGAAAAATTAGATAAAACTATAGAAGATGCACAAAATTATATATCAAAAGGGTACACTCCTTTAGATGAAAATAAAATTAGTACACTTGAAGAAGCAATAAAAGAGGCAAAAAAATCGAAAAAGGAAATTCCAAATTGTCCAAATGAAGTTGATAAAATTAATGAAACAGTAAAGAATGATTTGAGTTTAATAGAATATAAAACCATCACGGAAAATATTCAGACAAAAGAAAAAGAATTAAAGGATAGTGTTAAACAATTTAAACAATTAAGCAACCCTACTTCAGATTTTGTATTAGATCGTTTAAAAGATGTAACGCTCATTACCGGTATGTCTGCAATTACAGAACAAACAGATCCATATGGAGATTTAAATAAAGAAAAAAGTTATTCAGGAATGGTCTATTTTACAAGTAGTCTAGTTGATCAAAATCAAGTCTACATCGATGAATATGATTCATATGGAGATATTTATGTAGATAAAGGAACAGATGGTGGTGGTTGTGTAGAGATTTTTACAACTGTAGAAGATGCTAAAAGACGTAATGAATATCTAGGATCTTTTGATGGAACTATCTTATCGGGTGGCAAACATGTAGTTGTTGGAACTTTAGTGGTCCGAACATCAAATTTATTGACAGCCACGCAACAATCTGAATTAGAAACAGCTGTTATAGATGCGTTGTCTAAACTTGAATAATTATTAGAGAAGTGGATAATATGTATATTCATATATCGACTTCTTTTCTTAAATTCAAAAAATATTTCATCAATATTATTAATTAAAAATGTATGCTATATTTAATTAGCGAGTGTTAAGAAAGGTTGATGATTATGAAAAGTATTAAAAGCGAGAGTATTAAAACAAAATTAAAAAGTGTGGATTTTGATAAGTTAAAAACTAAGTCTGGTGAAGTATTAGAAATAGCAAAAAAATCTAGTGGTGAAATTACAAAAGAAACCTTGAATTCTGTTAGTAATGTTGCCAATATATCTGTTAAAAAAGCAAAAGAAGTTGCTGGTCAAACTAAAGATAAGATCCAGAATATAAAGCCAGAAGATGTACTTTCACAGGCTATTAAGGTTCCGGGTGTAAGAATTGATCGAAAAAGTTTTTTAATTAAAGAATTACAGAAGTATTGTCCAGATGAACAAGTTTTAAAAGCTATTGAAACGAATCCGGCAAAAGCTGGAATCCCTCGAGAAAAAATCAATGAAATTGCTGATTATGTTATTGATTATGAAACTAATAAAGTTTCTACAGTATCCTTTGCTTCAGGTTTACCTGGTGGACTTGCTATGATTGCAACAATTCCAGCTGATACATTACAATATTTTGGATTCATGATGCGAGTAATGCAGAAACTTGCTTATTTATATGGTTTTAGTGATTTTGAATTATCTGAAAACGAAATTAGTGATGAAATCATGAATTTAATGTTATTATTTTTTGGAGTAATGTTTGGTATCAATGGAGCCAATCAAGGAATAAAGATAGTCGCTGAAACAACTTCAAAGAAGATTAGTAAATCTTTAGCTCAAAAAGCTTTAACTCAAACAGCTTATTATCCAATCGTAAAAAAAGTTGCAACTGCATTAGGATTTAAGATGAGCAAAGATGTTTTTGCAAAGGGTGTTTCTAAAGTTGTACCAGTAATAGGAGGAGTTGTAAGTGGAGGAGTTACATATTTAACTTTTAAACCATGTGCAAAAAAATTAAAAGATACTTTAAAAGTACTGAGATTATCTGATTCTGAATATTACAAAGAAACTTTAAATGAAGGAGAATAGTATGGAAGAAAAGAAAGAAAATAAAATTTGGCTTTTTATTAAAAAACATATAAAGCCTAAAACAATTTTGTATCTAGTTATCGTGCTGGCTGTTGCAGGTTTAGCTTTTGGAGTTGGTAAAGAGTTTAATACGGAATCCAAAACAACAAAATTAGGTTTTGAAGATATTGGAGAATTGGCTACTCAAGTTGCTTATTGTTCAGAAGTTAATGTAACCGATGAATCACGAGATATTTATGGAATTAAAATTCCATTTACCCAAACTAAATATGTCTACAGCTATGATGTAGAAATCAAAGCTGGATTTGATTTTAGTGATATTACTTGCGATATCAATGAAAACAACAAAACCGTGTCATTTACAATGCCACAACCTAAAATCCTTAGCAATGAAATCGATCTTGATTCCTTAAAAGTGTATCACGAAGCCGAAAGTATATTTACCAATATAACCCTTGATGAAAACAATAAAGCTTTACAATCACTAAAAGAAAAAGCAGAACAAGATAGTATTGATAATGGGCTTTTAGATAATGCAAAAACAAATGCAGAAGAATTGCTAAAGAATTTTTTATCTAATGAATACGATCCTGAAGAATATTCATATTCATTTAAATATGCAGAATAGGGGAATTTTATGAAAAAAAAGATTTTAACTATATTGATCCTAATTATTGTTGTGATAGTCTTATTTTATGGAGCATTACTTTTAACACGTTAGGATAAAAAAGATTGTTATAATGATATTAAATTATTTAGAAAGATAGATTTATGTAGATAAGTTTTTAAAAAAGTTTGGAAATTGTTGATATAGAAGAAAACTGAGGAAGTGAAAAAATGACCAGAGAAGAACTAAAAGAAAGAATTGATGGGTTAATGAGACAGTATGCAGACGAAGAAATTGATGGAGCTACTTATGCAGAAAATATGATAGAGTTAACTACATCTGTCCAAAATGAAAATAACGAAGAATAATAAGTTAGCTTTCATTGTAAACAAAACAATAGAGAACTAAGGATCTCGTTAAAATTTTAGAAGAAAAAGAGAGATATGTAGAACTGTAGTTTTATATACTACAGGATAGGGTTTGTCAAGAAAAGTGTGTAAGTAATTTTTTAATTCCCTGTTGTGACTCTATCTGAAGTATCTTATTTTGGACAAACCAATCTCGCATATGCACCAAAAGCCAGGTAGCTCTTTCAGAGTTGCCTGGCTACTTTTTATAGAGCTTTTATCTTAAAGCCGTATGTACTGATCGATACGATCCTTGAATAAATCATTGACCATGAGTTGATTCAATACCATGGACCAGTTCGGAATGTAGCCGGTAGACCATTTCTTCTCCAGCTCTTTGATGCGCAGATATAAAAGTTTGAACAGCGCTGTTTCGTTAGGAAATGCACCTTTCTTCGTAACTTTGCGAAAACTGGAGTTCGCAGCTTCAATTGCGTTGGTGGTATACATCACTTTTCGAACTGCGCTTCCGTAATCGAACAGCTGTTCAACATGTGAATAATTTCTTTTCCATACATCTACAGCTCCGGGGTATTGGCTCCATTCTTTACAGAAGATCTCAAATGCAGAATTGGCCGATTTGAGAGTGGGAGCTCCATATACTTTTTTCAAACTCTGTGTGAATTTTTTGTAATCCTTGGTTGGTACATATTTGATTGAATTTCGGATCAAGTGAACGATGCAGCGTTGTACAACGACTTTGGGGAAGATAGCCTTTGCACCGGCTTCCAATCCGGAAACTCCATCCATCGAGATAAAGAAGATGTCTTCCACTCCCCGGGACTTGATCTCATCAAATATCTGCATCCAGTAGTTCTTACTTTCGCTTTCACTGATCCAGAGCCCCAGGATTTCCTTTCGCCCATTTAGATCATATCCCAGTATCACATAGACAGCGCATTCCTTAACTTCATAATCGTTTCTCAGTGTTACATAAAGACAATCCACAAATACAAAGGCATAGCATTTTTTTAGAGGTCGATTTTTCCATTCTTCCAGTTCCAGTATGATACAGTCTGTAATATCGGATATCATGTCATGAGACATTTGAAAACCATAGATATCTTCGATCGTGGATGAAATGTCACGTTGCGACATGCCACGGGCATACATGGCCAATACTTTATTTTCGATGGCAGATACATCTTTTGTTCGTTTTGGGACAACCTGCGGTTCAAACGAACCATCCCGATCTCTGGGCACTTCAATTTCCACCTCACCCTGTGTTGTCTTCAGAGTCTTCTTTCCATAGCCGTTTCGGCGATTGTCATCTTTTTTTGGTCCTTTGTCGTTAGAGTCATAACCCAGGTGATGATTCATTTCTCCCTGAAGCATGGCCTCAAACATAGGGCCAAACAAATCTTTGAGAGCGTTGTTCATATCTTCAGCGGTTTCAGGCTGATAGGCATCCAGGATAGCCTGTGCCAGGGCCACTTTTTTAGGATCTCTTTTTTCTTGCCATTTCCATATTTCCTTTTCTCCTTCTATGATAGCATGAAGCTATAAAAAACCGTGTGAGCTGAGCCGTACGCTCTCAACTTACACGGTTTATATTACACTCTCACAGGATATACATCTCTTTTTTTAGATCTTGTCTTCTTTTTGCCATAAACTCACTTGTTTTTCGTTATAAAGAGCTCTTAAGAAATTGTCTTCTGCTTCTGGATATTCTTCATAAAACTTGTATAGTTTTTGTTTAATGTCTTCTCTTTGGGTAAATCCATCATTAGGACAAACGCGTTTTACCGCAGGAATGTTATTACGTTCGCAGGCTCGAATAATATCTTTTTCGCGTAAATACACCAATGGTCGAATCATGGTCATATCCATTCTTGACATATATTGTTTTGGCAAGAATGTCGCTATCTTTGAGCCATGGATCATATTTAAAAATAGTGTTTCAATGGCATCATCCCCATGATGTCCTAAAGCAATTTTATTACATCCTAATTCTCTTGCTTTATCAAAGATAACTCCTTTTTTAAACTGAGAACATAAAGAACATTGTATTTTACCCGAGTTATTTGTTTTCTTTTTTAAGATGTCATAGATCTGAGTTTTTTGGATATATAATTCTAGATTATGTTCTTTGGCAAAATTCTTCATAGTTTCATGTTCGAATTCTTCGAATCCTACATCTACATGGATTCCATATAATTTGAAATCTTGTCCTTGAAATTTTTGATACATGCTTAAAGCTAAAAAAAGCACCATACTATCTTTACCACCGCTTAAAGCTACGGCAATCGAATCACCTGGTTCGATCAATTTATAATCTCTATCAGCATTACGTATACCTCTTAAAATTGGCTGAAGTTTCATTTTATCCCTACTTTCATTTGACTATTATAAAGTGTTGCGAAGAAAAATAAAAGTCAGTAAAATAAGTAAGGTGATTTAAATGGATGGAATTCTAGTGATCAACAAACCAGCTGGCATGACCAGTCATGATGTTATCAATAAACTTAGAAGAAAATATAACCAGAAAAAATTTGGACATACAGGAACTTTAGATCCAGATGCAACTGGAGTTCTTGTCGTACTTTGCGGTAAAGCATGCAAAGCTTTACAGTTTTTAAATGATACAGATAAAAAATATGTATCTTCCATTCAGTTAGGATATTTTACTACGACCGATGATATCCATGGAGAAATAACCCAACAAAAAAATATAAACTTAGATTTTGATTTTGACGAAGTATTACGATCTTTTTTAGGAAAACAGTCTCAGCAGGTTCCGATGACTTCAGCAAAAAAAATCAAAGGAAAAAAATTGATGGATTATCAAAGAGAGAATATTGATATTGAACCTATCTATCAAGATATAGAGATTTATTCGATCCATTCGATCAACAAGAACGATCTATCCTTTGAGGTTCATTGTTCAAGTGGTACCTATGTTCGTTCCATTTGTCGTGATCTAGCTCTAAAAACAAACAATGCTGGCTGTATGAAATCATTACAACGAACAGCTGTTGGACGATTTACTATCGATATGGCCCAAGACATTGAAGATGAGCCTGTTTTGTATCCTGTTTCTATGGTTTTAGATCATTTACCTTTTGTTGAATATGAATCTATTCTTGAAGTATATCAAGGCAAGCAGATTCATTTAAATCAAGATGAACCACTTGTCTGCATCACAGAAAATAACGAACCTGTAGCTATTTATGAAAATATAGGAAACGGGATTTACAAAAGCAAAAGGGGGTTATGGTAATGAACATCATCCGTATTAATCATAAACATATACCGCCTGTATTTAATAAAACCGTGGCCTGTATCGGCTATTTTGATGGATTTCATAAAGGTCATCAACAGCTTGTAAAACAAGCTATAGAAATTGCCCAAAAGAAGAATATTGATGTTTCTATTATTACATTTGATCCAGATCCATGGCATATTTTTAAGCCGGAAATGAAGTTGTACCATCTAATGTCTTTATCTGATAAGATCCAGGTATCCAAATCATTGGGCGCTCAAAACTTTTATATACTGACATTCACAAGGGATTTTGCATCTTTAAGTGCCGACCAATTTCATGATGTACTGCATCAGATGAACATCGATACACTTGTCTGCGGCTTTGATTTTCGATATGGCTGTAAAAATGCAGGAAATGTAGAAACATTGAAGAAACAAAACTTATTTGATGTTGTAGTTGTTGATAGCATAAACGAGGATAATAAAAAGATTTCTTCGTCAAGAATAGAACCTATGATCCTTGAAGGAAATGTATACGATGCCAATCATATGACTGGTTATATATACTCCATTCATGGTAAGATCGTTCATGGATTCAAAAGGGGATCGACTTTATTGAATATTCCAACCGCAAACCTGCTTGTGGATGAAGAATATGTAATACCGAATACAGGTGTCTATGCCGGTTGTGTAAGTGTAGATGATACTTTGTACTATGCCATGATCAATATTGGAAAGAATCCAACTTTTGAAAATGAAATACAAACCATTGAAGCGCATATTCTAAATTTTGATCAAGATTTATACGAAAAAGAAGTACGTTTTTATTTCTATAAAAAGATTCGTGATGAAAAGAAATTTAAAAATATAGACGAGCTTAAAGATCAGCTGGTGTCTGATATCAAAACAACACAAAACATAATGACATCATCGAATGAAGTAGTTAAGAATACCGCTAAAACATGGGATAAAAAGCTCTTTATGTAACGCATTAAGTTTGTTATAATAGATATTAGAAATGAAGGTGAAGTTATGGCAAAAGAATATATCGTACTAGAACCAAAAAACAAATATGGAAATATCAATTTAAATAAAAGCGTATTTTCTTCAATCGCATTAAATGTGATCGAAGAAGATGAAAACGTGAAACTGGTAGAAGGAAATAAACCTTTCAAAGGTGGTATCGTGACCAAAATCGATGATAACCAGTTAACCTTGACTGTTCCAGTTAAAGTTAGTTATAAGGCAAACGTATCTGATGTTTGTGCAAACCTTCAAAACAAGATCTTTGAAAGCATTTCTTATATGACTGAACATACACCAGATTCAATTGAAATCGAGGTTGTAGGATTTATTTTTTAGGAAATCTTTCGGATTTCCTTTTTTTAAAGCTTGAAAGGAGGAGAGTATGGCCGTATCTTTTGATAACTATTTAGTTGTTGGCATCTCAAGTAGAGCCTTGTTTGATCTTGAAGAAGCTAATAAAATCTTTGAAACACAAGGTTTAGATGCATATCGGGAATATCAAATTCAACATGAAGACGATATTTTAAAGCCTGGTGCCGGCTTTGGGTTGGTTAAAAACTTATTAAATATCAATGAGAAAACTTCAAAAAAACTCGTTGAAGTGATCGTGATGTCTCGTAATTCAGCTGAAACCTCATTGCGTATCATCAATTCTTTAAAACATTATGGTTTTGATATCGGACGAATGGTCATGAGCGGTGGAGAAGACATATCAAGATATCTAAAAGCTTTTGGTGTTGATTTATTTTTATCCTGTAATGAAAATGATGTATCCAATGCGATCAATGCCGGTTTTCCTGCTGGTTTGATCTACAATACAAATACGATGTACAAATTCCCAAATGATCAAATTCGTATTGCCTTTGATGCTGATGCGGTACTATTCAGTTCCGAGAGCGAAAAAATATATCAAAAAAAAGGGTTAGAGGCCTTTGTGAAAAACGAAGAACAAAAACAAGATGAAGCATTACGCAAAGGACCAATGGCTAAATTTTTATTCAGCCTGGCATCCTTACAAAAAAATTGTAAAGATCAAAATCTATTAAGAACAGCCATTGTAACTGCTAGAGATAAAGATGCCGGTATTCGCGTGATCAAAACACTGCGAAAATGGAATATCGTCGTTGATGAAGTATTCTTCCTTCAAGGCGCAAACAAAGCAGATGTTTTAGAATGCTTTGGAGCTAATATATTCTTTGATGATCAAGATGTTCATGCACTACCGGCCAGTCAAGTCGTGCCGAGCGCAAGAGTACCATATAAAAAAGGAGAGAAACCACATGAATAGACACGAACAACGAATTATCGCAATGAAATCAATTTATCAACATTTATTGTTGGATAAAGACATTCGCAAATGCGTTTATGAATGTATGGATGGCTGTAATGAAATTGATGGGTATCTATATAGCTTAACAATTGGAACTGCAGAAAATAAAGAGAAATATATTGATATGATCAATCCATTATTACGTAAAGACTGGTCGTTTGATCGTTTAAGCATCTTGGAACAAACGATCCTTTTGATTGCCTTTCAAGAGATTTTGGTAAATGAAACTCCAAAAGCTATCGTAATCAATGAAGCCGTTACCTTAGCCAAAAAATACTGTGATGAAGATGCGTATAAACTATTAAATGGAGTAATCGATCAACTATGAGCCAAGATATGATCGTACCTATCAGTGCGGTCGTTTCCAGAATCAAGACGATCGTATCCAATATTGAAGTACATAAAGTTTGGATCCAGGGTGAAGTCAGTAACTTGACCAAACATCGTTCAGGACATTACTACTTTTCCATCAAAGACAATTATGCCGAATTAAGCTGTGTCATGTTTTCCAGCTATGTAAATAAACTTACTTTTTCTTTGGAAGAAGGAATGAAAGTCTTGGTCAAAGGATCTTTAAATGTTTATGAACAAAGAGGAAATCTTCAATTATATGTAAGAACGATCAAACAGGATGGCATGGGAGAACTCTTCCTTGAATTTGAAAAGCGTAAAGAAATGCTTTTTAAACAAGGATATTTTGAAGATTCTCACAAAACCATCAAACCGGATTTTATCGAAAATATTGGATTGATCACAGCTAAAGAAGGAGCTGCTCTTCATGATGTCATGTCAACGATACAAAGACGTTGGCCAATGTTGAAAGTAACCTTATATCCAGCATATGTACAAGGAAGCTTTGCACCTGCATCATTGATCAAACAGTTAAAGAAAGCCGATCAAAATGATCACGATGCGATACTGATCGTACGAGGTGGGGGAAGCTTTGAAGATCTCTTTTGTTTCAACGATGTAGAATTGGTTAAAACAATCTATAACGCAAAAACGTATATAGTCAGTGGGGTAGGGCATGAAGTAGATACAACGCTATGTGATCTAGTCAGTGATCATAGAAGTGTAACCCCAACAGCCGCTGCTCAATGGGTGACAAATGATCAATATGATGTTCTAAATGAGATTCAAAATAAACAAGATCTTTTGATCAATCAGATGCGGCATATCTTAGATGTCAATCAAACTCGATATTTAAATATTAGTGCCAATCCATATATGCAGGATCCTAAGCTGTGGATAAAACAGAAACAACTTGCCTTGGAAAACTTAGAAAGTCGTTTAGATAAACACAAAGAAATGTTTTCTAATCAGCAAAATATAATTGAAGAATTAAAAAAATCTATGTATCACGCATTCGATCAAAAATTGATCAATGCATCCCATTATCGTGAAGATAAACATAAAGAAATGATCCATGCGATTGAACTATATCACATGGTCGTCAAAAAACATCTAAAAGAAAATGAAAGTCTTTTAGATGCGTATTCACCACTAAAAGTTTTAACTCGTGGATATTCCATTACAAATAACAATGAACATGTGATTCGTTCTGTTAATGAAGTCAATGAAGGTGATATGATCTTTACAAGACTATCCGATGGAACCATCACATCAAAAATAATAAAAAAGGAGAAACAAAATGGCTGAAAAAAAGATGAAATTTCAAGATGCGATGAATCGCTTAGATGAGATCGTTGCCTTGTTAAATAATTCTTCCTTAGAACTTGAAGAAGCTATGAAATATTTTGAAGAAGGTCTTGCCTTAAGCAAACAATGTGAGAAACAGTTAAAAGAATTTGAAAATAAAATGGATCAGTTAATGGTTGGCAAGGAGAATGACGATGAATCAGACCAATGAATTTGAAACCTATTTAAAAGAAACGGTTTTAGAAAAACTTCCATCCAGAACCAAAGAAGCTATGTGTTATTCTTTGATGAATGGTGGAAAGCGCGTTCGTCCTCAGCTTTTATTTGCGGCTTTACAACATTATGGTATGGATCCAAAAGATGGTTTTGCCTGCGCTTGTGCCATTGAAATGATTCATACGTATTCTTTGATCCATGATGATTTACCAGCAATGGATAATGATGATTTTCGTAGAGGCAAACCAAGTTGTCATAAAGCCTATGATGAAGCCTGCGCTATATTGGCAGGGGATGGCTTATTGACAAAAGCATTTCAGGTTGTCTTAAGAACACCTTGTTCAGATACCAATAAAGTTAAGCTTGTTGAAGCTTTATCTAGTTACAGTGGAATTGATGGCATGATTTATGGCCAGGAGTTAGATATTCAATCGGAAAATGATCCTCATGCAACATTGGATACACTTTTAAAGATAGATGAGTATAAGACCGCAAAATTATTGACACTACCATTAGTTTGTGCTGCTATCATTGCCAATAAACATGAAGATATCGAAATCATGAAAAAAATCGGTTACGATCTAGGCGTACAATTCCAGATCCAAGATGATATACTAGATGTAACAAAGACAAGCGAAGAACTTGGTAAATCGGCCAGTGATCAAGAAAATAATAAGACAACAGCCGTAACGATCCTTGGTTTAAACAAGGCAAAAGAAATGGTAAAAGAATTACAGGAAGATCTAAAGAAATGCCTTATGTCTTTAAATGGCAATACAGAGAAATTAGAAGAGATTTTTGATTATCTAGTAAAACGAACATATTGATATTGAAACGAGGGATAGTATGCGAATCTATGATATTGAGTCGCCAAAACAAATCAAGAACATGTCCATACCTCAATTAGTCGAATTATCCAACGATATTCGATCCTTTTTGATCAATTCAATTTCTAAAACAGGAGGACATTTATCCAGCAATCTTGGTGTCGTGGAATTAAGTATAGCCATGCACTATGTTTTTGATGCACCTAATGACAAATTGATCTTTGATGTTGGGCATCAATGTTACACACATAAGATTTTGACCGGAAGATCACGCCAATTTACTACTTTAAGAAAAAAAGACGGTTTGAGCGGTTATCAAAAACGCAGTGAGAGCATATATGATTGTTGGGAAGCCGGGCACTCATCCACTTCTTTATCCGCTGCTTTAGGCTATGCAATCGCAAGAGATATCAAAAAAGAAAACTATGAAGTCGTTGCGTTGATTGGAGATGGAGCTTTAAGTGGTGGCATGGCCATGGAAGCTTTAAATGATATCGGATCTAAACAAAAAAATATGATCATCATCTTTAATGACAACAATATGTCAATATCTCGAAATCATGGAGGTATTGAACAAAGGATCACATCTGTTCGTTCTAGTCAGATTTATCGTGGAATCAAGCATGATATTAAATCCAATCTTCAAACAAATAAGGTTGGTACTTCGATCTTGAATGCCATGACATCTGTTCGTGATATCGTAAAACACGATATTATCAATGCTGGTCTTTTCCAGGATTTTAATCTGGATTATATCGGTCCTGTCGATGGCCATAATATTTCTGATCTCATTAAAGTATTAAATACCGCAAAAGAACATGATGGTCCAATCGTTGTCCATGTTTTGACAAAAAAAGGAAAAGGCTATCCATATGCCGAAAAAGATAAAGTAGGTAAATGGCACGGAGTTTCTCCATTTGATATTGAAACAGGGCGTTCTTTGATGAAACTGCCAAATGATGAACTCACCTGGTCAGAAGTCATATCAAGAACTTTGATGGATCTTGCCCGTAAAGATAAAAATATCGTTGCGATCACGCCAGCCATGGCACAAGGCAGTAAACTGTTAGATTTTGAAAAAGCATATCCCGATCGTTTCTTTGACTGTGGAATTGCCGAACAACACGCAATCACCATGGCTTGCGGAATGGCTGCAGGAGGATTAAAACCATTTGTAAGCGTATATTCAAGTTTTCTTCAAAGAGCTTATGATCAAATCAACCATGATATGGCTAGAATGGATCTTCCTGTTGTTGTGGGCATTGATCGCGCTGGATTGGTTGGCGATGATGGTGATACGCATCAAGGTGTATTTGATATTTCTATGTTACGGAGTATTCCAAATTTAATCTTATCTCAACCACATGATGCCAAAGAAGCTCAAAATCTTTTATATACCGCTTTTGTCAGCCAGAAACCATTCTGTATACGATATCCACGTGGAAATGTTCATTACGATAAAGTAGACCAATATGAATTGATTCCGATTGGTTCATGGACACGTTATGATGTAGGTGATAAGCCAATTTGTATCGTAATCTCATATGGGTATGATGTAGACAATGTCATACACAAAGCCAAAGAAAATAATATTTCAATGATCGTGATCAATGCTCGATTCTTTAAACCAATTGATACAATAATGATTGATGAATTATGTTCTTATGATCTTCCTATCTATGTGTATGAAACCGATTGTAAAATTGGATCACTATCCAGTGCGATCCTAGAATATATCAATACTCAAAAACACATTCTGAACACCATTGGTATTGAGGATCATTTTGTCAATCATGGATCTATTCGAACATTAAGGATCCAGGAACATATAGATACACAAAGTTTATTTAAGGAAATCATTGAAAATGACTAGATTAGATGTTTATTTAAAAGATCATTTTAAAACACGAACCAAAGCCCAGGATGCCATCAAAGAGGGAAGAATCAAAGTCAATGATATCGTGATTCGAAAACCTGGCTTTGATGTTTCTGAAAACGATACCGTTTATATCGAGCCAATATCACAAGAATATGTATCAAGAGCTGCTTATAAATTATTAGCTGCCTTTGATGCATTCCAGATTGATATTAAAGATCAGGTAGTTTTGGATATTGGAGCAAGCACAGGTGGTTTTACGCAAGTCTGTCTTGATCATGGGGCAAAAAAAGTGTATGCCCTGGATGTTGGTCATCTACAGCTGGATGCAGATCTAGAAAAAGATGAAAGAATCGTAAAAATGGAAGGGTATAATGCTCGTCATATCGATTCAAAAGACTTTAAAGAAGATATCGATTTTATCTGCATGGATGTAAGTTTTATATCTTCAAAGACCATCTTAGAAGCACTGTTTGAAAAACTTTCCTTCAAACATATTGCCTTTTTGATCAAGCCGCAGTTTGAATGTGGTCCACAGGCTTTGGATAAACATGGGGTATTAAAAAACAAAAAAATAGAAGAACAGATCGTCATTGATCTAAAACGATATATGATGCGTTATTTCCGTCAAGTGCAGACTATCAAGAGTCCTATCAAAGGACGTCAGGGAAATCAAGAATATGTACTATACGCAAAAGAAGTGAGGTGAAATTTGTGATTGAAGAACTGTATGTCAAAGATTATGTTTTGTTTGAAAAAGCAAATATCGATTTTTCTAATCATATGAGTGTAATTACAGGTGAAACTGGAGCCGGAAAGAGTTTGTTGATCGATGCGATTTCATTATTAAGCGGACAAAGATCAACCTCTAACGTAGTCAGAAAAGATGCCAATAAAACCATACTTCAGATGCGGCTTTCCAAACCCAGCCAGGAAGTGATCAATCTGCTTGAAGAAAATGATTATGATATAGAAGATGATATCTTGATCCAGCGAACAATTACAGACCAAGGCAAAAGTTCCATGAAGATCAACAATCAACCGGCGACCTTATCTTTTGTTCGTCAAATTGTTTCTAAGATGGTTGATGTTCATTCACAAATGGATACATATCAACTCATGGATCCAAACGTGCAACTTGATTTACTCGATCGCTTTGCGAATTGTGAAGCGCTAAAAAATGAAGTAAAAAACCTTTATCAAATCTATGCCCGTGCTTCAAATGAATTAAAAAAAGCTCAAGAAGAAACATTTTCCGATGATGCTTTAGAATATGCCACTGCACAATACAATGAAATTAATGATGCCGATATCAAAGAAGGGGAACTTGAAGAACTTTCAAATCGCATTAAAGAAGTCGCCAATGCACAGAAAACATTAGAAGACTTAAATGAATCTATTTATACTCTGGATAAAGATGGAGGCTTGATCGATTCACTTTACAATTTAAAAAAATCTTTACAACGCAATTACTGGGATACTTCTATTGAAAACTTAGATGATATTTATTATGAATTTGTGGATCTAAGTGAAGAACTTAAGAATCGCAGAGAAGATCTTCAACGAGATACTCATGAGCTGGATAAACTACAGGAAAGAGAATATCTGATCAAGCGATTGTATCGTAAACATGGACAAAGTTATGAAGGCTTAATGAAAGCCAAAGAACAGTACATGGAAACAATTGACAAGATCATTCATCGTCAAGCGGTTTTAGAACGTTTGAGCAAAGAAAAAGAAGAAGCGTTAACTCTTTATCAAACAAAGGCAGAATTGCTCTCAAAACAACGCAAAAGCATCTTTAATGACTTATCTAGTCAAATTGAAACACACTTTAAAGATCTTATGTTAAAAAACGCGCGTTTTAAAGTTGATGTACAAAGAAAAGAGCCATCCGCAAATGGAATCGATGATATCAATTTCGTCGTTTCCATGAACCCGGGACAGCCATTCTCACTTTTAAAAGATTCTGCATCAGGTGGTGAACTTTCCCGTTTGATGCTGGCATTAAAAGTTGTTTTCCAATCTCAACAGGGGATCGATACGATCATCTTTGATGAGATTGATACAGGTGTATCCGGCAAAGTTGCCTATGCCATGGGAAATAAGATGAAAACATTATCAAAAGATTATCAAGTTCTATGTATTACGCATCTTGCCAGTGTCGCCGCCTGGGCCGATCATCATTATCGTGTGGCAAAGAATAGCCAAAGCGATTCAACTTTAGCTCATGTCGAAGAATTATCGGATCAACAAGTACTTGAAGAACTTGCCTTAATGTCTTCTGGTTCTGTATCTAAAGCAAGTCTTATGGCTGCCAAGGAACTAAAAGAAAGGACAAACCAGGATGGCTAGAGTATTATTTCATATCGACATCAATGCCTTCTTTGCTTCAGCCGAAGAAATCAAGCATCCAGAATACAAGGGCTTACCATTAGCTGTAGGCTCTTTGTCATCTAGAGGGGTTTTATCAACGGCAAACTATGCAGCTAGAGAATTTGGTATTCATAGTGCCATGCCTGTTTTTGAAGCTTTAAAGATCTGTCCTGAATTAAATATCGTTCAAGGAGACTATAATTATTATCGTTCCTTGAGCGCTCAGTTTTTTCAATATTTACATCGTTATTCCAACATGATCGAACCAGCCAGCATTGATGAATGTTTTATGGATGTCACAGATACCATCAAACGATATAAAAGACCATTGGATCTTGCGGTCCAAATCCAAAATGGTGTTTATGAAACACTTGGCTTAAATGTTTCTATTGGAGTTGCACCAAATCGTTTTCTTGCGAAAATGGCAAGTGACATGAAAAAGCCAAAGGGAATTACGGTTTTACGAAAAGCTGAGATAGAACGAAAGTTATGGCCATTACCAATTGAAGAAATGGTAGGGATCGGCAAGAAGACGATTCCTGTCCTAAAAAGATATGGAATTCAAACGATTGGTGATTTTGCCAGTCCAGATAACGAAAACTTGATCTTGCGTCTTTTATCAAAGAGTGGGTATTCTTTGATTCAAAAAGCCCGTGGAAATTCAAGTGCACAGTTAAATTTTTCCACGACGCATAAAAGCATCTCTATTTCGAGGACCTATCCAAGCGATATATACACATTAAATGATGCCATGGAACGATTAAAGACATTGACCAATGATCTATGCCGTAAAATGATCCAGGAAAATCAAAAAGGTAAACTTGTATCTATCTCATTGCGAGATACTAATTTTCACAATATCGTTCGTTCTGTTCCTTTGCAGACATATACGAATGCCTATGTAATCGTCTTTGAAGCAGCCAGCGGCTTATTGGAAGAAAACTTTGAAGAAGTTGGTTATCGTCATATTGGCGTATCAATGGGTTCTTTAAAAGATGCCAATCGAATCCTGGAACAACCGTCTATTTTTGAAACACCGATCCAAGATACAGATAGTATACTGGCACAGCTTAATAAAAAGCTTGATCACAAAGATTTATTTAAAGCCAGTGATCTATTAAAGAAAGGAAATGAACATGAATGATCTAAGACTTGATTATTTTATACGGCAGGATCTTAAACTATATCAGCACAAAGAACATTTCCATTTCAACACAGATACAAGATTGCTTGCCAACTTTTTAAAAGTGAATGATCAGGAAACTGTATTGGACATTGGTACAAACAATGGTGCTTTATTATTATGGGTTGACCAGTTTGAGGTAAAAAAACTCTATGGAGTCGAAGTGTTAAAAGAAGCTTATGATATTGCCAGATTAAATGCAGATACTTTCTTTCAACATGAGCATGAGATCATTCATGCCCCTATACAAGAAGTCAATGTAGAAAGTGTGGATGTTATCATCAGCAATCCACCTTTCTTTACCCAAAAAGAAACTCATCCAAATGTAAAAATGGATATGCGGCAACTAGGACGCATTGAAATCAATCTAACATTGGATGAATTGATCAAACATGCCAATCGTTTGTTAAAAAGTAATGGACGATTTTATTTTGTCCATCGTCCAACTCGAATGCAGGAGATACTTACAACACTTAACCAATATTCTTTTGGTGCTAAACGAATCGCATTTGCCTATGATAAAGATCATGAATGCAAATCCATTCTTATAGAAGCGATAAAAGAAAGACGTTGTAATTGCCAAATACTACCTCCAATCGAGATTTAGTGATAGAATATACACATGGACTTACACGAAGCACTTTCTGATTACAAGCTTAATTTATCTTTTGTAGAAAACAAATCCAAGAAAACGATTGAAGCTTATATGTCAGATCTTACACACTATATCGATTATTTGAATCAGAAGAATATCAATAATGTGGAAGAGATAACGATCTTAACCGTAGATAATTATCTAAATTCTTTGACTAAAGAGTATTCATCCAATTCGATCAATCGTGTTCTAGCAAGTGTTCGTTCATTTCATAAATTTATCAGTTTGAACCATGAATCAATCAAAGATCCAACACTTTATATCCATACTCATAAGCATAATGAACATTTACCGATCTATGCTTCTGTACAAGATTTAAAAGTATTATTTGACTCCTTTTCCAACAGCGATATAGACATCTATCATAAGACCATCTTACTCACTTTATACAGCTGTGGTCTACGTGTCAGTGAACTTTGTTCCTTGAAACGTAATGATGTCCATTTAAGTGAAAAAATCTTAAAAGTTACTGGAAAAGGGGATAAAGAAAGGATCATTCCTATCGTGGATGCCTGTGTTCAACAAATGGAGCTCTATCTAAACCTTGTTCGAAAAAATTGGCAAAAGAAAACTCTTTCTAATTTTTTTATCAATCAGTATGGACGTGTATTAACAAGACAATATGTCCACAATCTAATCAAAAAGAAATGTGAAGAATGCAAGTTGAACCCCAATCTTTCTGCACATAGTTTTCGCCACAGTTTTGCAAGCCACCTTTTGGATGGCAATGCCGATTTAAGGATCGTACAGGAACTATTAGGACACAGTGATATTCAAACAACACAAATTTACACTCACATACAAAATAAGCGTTTAGTAAATGCATATGATAATGCATTTCAAAGTTTTAAGAAGAAGGAGGACGATTAATATGTCATGTGAAGGATGCCCAAATCATGGAAATTGTAATAAAGATGCTTCTACTTGTTCAGTAGAAACAAACCCTAAAAACAACATCAAAAAGATCATAGCCGTCATGTCTGGTAAAGGTGGAGTTGGAAAATCAACCATTACGGTCATGTTGGCAAAAGCTATGGCTAAAAAAGGATTAAAAGTTGGTATCATGGATGCCGATATCACAGGTCCTAGTATTCCTCGTCTACTGGATGCAGCTGATGAACAAGCGTATGCGACAAAAGACAATGAAATTATTCCTATTGTTACTGAGGAAGGAATCAAGATCATGTCTTTGAACTATTTGATGAAAAATGAAAGTGATCCTGTTATCTGGCGTGGACCAGTCATTGCAGGTGTTGTAAAACAATTTTACACAGATGTATTATGGGAAGAATTAGATGTGTTATTGATCGATATGCCTCCTGGAACGGGAGATGTTGCCTTAACGATCATGCAGTCATTGCCAGTACAGGGAATCGTGATGGTTTCTACACCACAGCCAATGGTTTCTATGATCGTCAGCAAAGCCGTACATATGTGTCAACAATTACAGGTACCTGTATTAGGCGTTATTGAAAATATGGCTTATCTGGATTGTCCAAACTGTAATGAACGCATCGAATTCTATGAAACCGGAGAACTTCATCAGTTTTTTGATGAAACTGACTTAAAATTATATGGTACATTGCCAATGTTGGATCTGATTCGCGATATCAACAAATATGGATCCTATACAGACAAACAAAAAGAAGTTGCTGATTCATATATGAGCGATATTGCCGATGAAGTATGGCAGGATGTAAATGAATAATTGTCAGATCATATACAAAGACATTAAGAAAATGTATCTTAGGATCAAAGATCACACGATTGTGATCACTTGTCCTAAACATACATCTAAAAGAACAATTGAAAACTTTATTCGTTCAAATCAAGATTGGATACAAAAAAGAATGAACGAGAAACCATTTACTGTCAATCATTCTGTTATCCAGATTTTGAATGAACCTTACACCATCAATTTTATACAAGATTCTAAAGTGATGCTTGTTGGAAATAAGATCTATACACCAAATGATCAAAAATCTTTTGATCACTTCTTAAAAACATATGTCAGTCCTTATTTTCAGGATCGTTTCTATGAAATCAGTGAAGCACTGCAGATTTATGATTTGAATCTTAAGCTGGCCTTTTATAAGTCCAAGTGGGGATCCTGCACTCCATCTAAAAAACAAATCTGTTTAAATCTAAATTTAGCTTATGCACCTTTAGAATGTATAGATGCGATCATTTATCATGAACTGTCTCATTTGTATGTATTAAACCATTCACAAGCTTTTTACGATGTTCTCTTGAAATGGTGTCCAAACTATAAGGAAATCGTTAAACAACTCAAATATATCAAACCTTGTAAACTGGGGGAATCAAAATGAAATTAGGATTTATAGGTTATGGAAATATGGCAAGTGCCATTGCGAAAGGACTGGTATCTTTTAATGTAATCAAAAACACAGACATCTATGCCTGTGCTCGCAATTATGAAAAACTTAAAACCAATTGTGCTAAATTACAAATCAACGCCTGTCAAGATTCCACAAGCTTGATTACTCAAAGTGATATTGTTGTTATAGCTGTTAAGCCATATCAAATCGCTTCTGTTGTTGAACCCGTAAAAGACTTACTTTCAAATAAAATCGTAGTTTCTATTGCGGCTGGTGTGTATTTCGAAGACTACGAAAAACTATTAAATGAAAACACACCTCATTTATCTACGGTACCAAACACACCGATTTCTACAGGAAAGGGAATTATGATCTGTGAAGAAAAACACTCCCTCAATGAAGAACAATTGAATTTGTTCAAAGAAATCTTTGGAAAAATAGCTCTGTTGGAATTTGTGGATACAGACCATTTTGCAATTGCGGGAACATTATCTGGATGTACACCAGCTTTTACAGCTATGTATTTAGAAGCTCTTTCCGATGCGGGGGTAAAATATGGACTTACCCGTGAATCCAGCTATCGTCTAGCCGCTAAGATGATCGAAGGTGTTGGTGCTTTATACTTAGAAAATAAAGAACATCCGGGAATCATGAAAGATGCGGTTTGTTCACCTGGAGGCACTACGATCAAAGGTGTTAGCGAATTAGAAAAAACAGGCTTTCGCGGCAGTGTAATATCAGCCATTGATGCCATAGAAAAAAAGGACTAATGTCCTTTTTTTTATACATTAATATCGGCATGTAAACCTAGAGCCTGTTTTTCTTTTTCTAAAATTGGATCGATATAGTCTTTGAAGAACTCTTCTGTCTGTTGAACAGAACGACCAACAAAGTTAATTGGCTGCATGATTGATTCGATTTGTTCTTTTGTCAAACCAAATTTAGGATCAGCAGCAATACGATCGATCAAATCATTTGGTTTACCTTCTTCTTTAACAACTCTTCCAGCCGCCATAGAATGTGTACGAATCAATTCGTGAAGTTCCTGACGATCGCCACCGTTTTTAACAGCATCCATCATGATATTTTCTGTAGCCATAAATGGAAGCTCTCTTCTTAAGTTAGCTTCGATAACTTTAGGGTATACGACCAATCCTTCCGTTACATTTAGATATAGATCCAATACACCATCAATGGCAAGGAAAGCTTCTGCAATACTAATACGTTTGTTTGCAGAATCATCCAATGTTCTTTCAAACCATTGGGTACTAGCTGTGATCGCTGGGTTAATTGAATCACTGATTACATAATTTGCCAAAGCAGCAATTCTTTCAGAACGCATTGGATTGCGCTTGTATGCCATAGCACTTGAACCAATCTGATTTTTTTCAAATGGTTCTTCAATTTCTTTTAAGTGTTGTAATAAACGAATATCATTACTGAATTTGTGTGCACTTTGAGCAACTCCAACAAGTACCTGTAAAACTTGTGTATCGTATTTACGAGTATAAGTCTGACCGCTTACCGCAAAGTAGTTATCATAACCTAGCTTTTCACAAATTTTCTTATCTAAAGCTTTTACTTTATCTGTATCGTTTTCAAATAATTCCATGAAACTAGCCTGTGTACCAGTTGTACCTTTACAGCCTAATAACTTTTTATTGTCGAGTAAATGCTGGATCTCTAAATAGTCAAAATACAGATCCTGTGCCCATAAGGAAGCACGTTTTCCAACTGTAGTTGGCTGAGCCGGCTGAAAATGCGTAAATGCCAAACAAGGAAGCTCTTTGTACTCTAGAGCAAATTTTTCTAAACGATACAATACATTTACAATCTTCTTTTGAACAAGTTCTAATGCTTCATGCATGATGATCAAATCCGTATTATCACCAACATAACAACTTGTTGCACCTAAATGAATAATTCCTTTTGCCTTTGGACATTGCACACCATATGCATAGACATGGCTCATTACATCATGTCGTACCAAAGCTTCTCTTTCTTTGGCAACATCGTAATTGATATCGTCTTTACGAGCAATCAATTCTTCGATTTGTTCATCTGTAATATCCAGTCCAAGTTCTTGTTCTGCCTGTGCCAAAGCAATCCACAATCTTCTCCAAGTCTTAAATTTTTTGTCATTTGAGAAAATTTCCTGCATCTCTTTTGATGCATAACGTAAAGAAAGAGGGGATTGATAATATTGATTACTCATATCTTATTCACCAAATCCTAATCTTTTAAATACTTCTTTATAAGCTCCTTCTGGATCTCCCAAATCACGACGGAAACGGTCTTTATCTAAATGTTCACCTGTCTTGATATCCCAGTAACGGCAAGTATCAGGACTAATTTCATCAGCAAGTACAATCGTTCCATCAGCCGTCTTACCAAATTCAAGTTTGAAATCGATCAATTCAATTCCAATTCCCGCAAAGAATTCTTTTAAGAAATCATTTATTTCAAAAGCATATTTTGTAATCGTATCAATATCTTCCTGTGTTGCAGCTCCAATAGCTTTTGCCATATAAGAATTGATCAATGGATCTCCAAGATCATCATCTTTGTAGCTGAACTCAAGAGTTGAACATTTTAATTCTGTTCCTTCTTTGATACCCAGGCGTTTTGAAAAACTTCCGGCAGCTTTGTTACGAATAATCACTTCCAAAGGAATGATCGTAACTCTTTTTACAACAGTACGACGTTCATCTAACTCTTCGATGTAGTGTGTTGGAACGCCTTTTTCTTCCAATTTTTTCATCAAGAAGTTAGTCATACGATTGTTGATCGCACCTTTACCAACTATCGTACCTTTCTTCTGTCCATTAAATGCAGTTGCATCGTCTTTATAGTCAACGATTACTGCATTAGGATCGTCTGTTGCGTAAACTTTTTTAGCTTTACCTTCGTAAATCATGTCCAATTGCTTCATTTTCTTTCCTCCATTTTTAACGCTTATATTATACTAGTCATAATCTTACAATTCAATGCCAACTAGTGTATAATAATCGGGTAAAAGGAGTTATGATTATGCGAACTTTAGCCATACTAGCAACCAAGTTATCCGCACATATACTACATTTGTTCCATCGTGGTGGCTCGCTTCCAGGAACAATTGGTTTAAAGATAGATTCAGATATATTAAAAGGTTTACGTTTTGAAGGACCAATCATTCTTGTAACTGGAACCAATGGTAAAACCAGTACAGCAAATATGATCACAGACCTGATGTCATATTCAGGATATAAAGTAATTTCAAATCGAAAAGGGGACAATCTTCGCCCAGGTATCGTGACTACGATTGTGACAAACTCAACGATATTAGGAAAGGTAAAAGCCAATGCACTTGTTTTGGAAGTCGATGAATTAAACATTCGTCACATCTTGCCTAATATTCCAGTCAGTGCTTTAGTCGTTACCAACTTCTTTAGAGATCAATTGGATAGAGCGATGGAAATGGAACGTTTGATTTCAACCATTGAATCAGTATTGCCAAACTATGATGGGGAATTGATCTTAAATGCCAATGATCCTAACGTTGTACGCCTTTCTTTAAAAGCACCTAAAGCACATGTTACATATTACGGAATCGAAGAAAACGATTACTCGCGTACAAGCACAAAAGAAGCAAGTGAAGGAAAATTCTGTCCTAAATGTAATGAGCGGCTTGTCTATGATTATTATCAATATTCTCATATTGGAAAATTCCATTGTCCAAACTGTGGATTTGCATCGCCAAAAGGCGATGTTTCTTTGGAAAATATAGATTTAATCAATCAAACTTTCACCAATGAAAAAGTCAAGTATAAAAATCCTTATGAAGGTATGTATTCCATGTACAATGCAGCTGCCGTAATGGCGTTGGCAAAATACTATCATATCGATTATTCATATGTTCAAAAGGTATTTGAAAGTGCACCTCAACCAAAGGGAAGAAATGAAAAATTTAACCTAAACAATCAGACATGTGTTCTTAACTTGATCAAAAATCCTACAGGTGCTAACGAAGTTATGAAAGTCATCGAAATGGATCCCTCGGATAAAAACATCTGCATTGTTTTAAACGATAATGATCAAGATGGAACGGATGTAAGCTGGATCTATGATACATTCTTTGAAAAATTGATGAAAGAGAGTACCAAAAAAATCGTTTGCAGCGGCCTTCGTGCCAACGATATGGCTTTACGTCTTTACTATGGTGGTTTCAAAGGAAAGATCTTGATTGAAACAGACCTGGATGCAGCCGTTAAGTCATGTATGGAAAAGAATATCGTAACATACTGTATCGCAACATATACGGCTTTATTGCCAACTCGAAATGCGATCTTGAAGGGAATGAAATAATATGAAACATAGTCTTAGAGTTTGTTGGCTATATCATGACATCATGGATCTTTATGGAGACAAGGGAAACATGATGGTCCTAAAAAAACGATGTGAAGATCGTGATATAGATTTTGTCTTAGATACATGTGGTATTGGTGAGAAAAAAAATCTATGTGATTATAACTTGATCTTCTTAGGAGGCGGGGATGATAAGACACAGTTTTCTTTGATTCCTGATTTACTCTCACGAAAAGAAAATATCAAACAGGCCATGGATGAAAACACCTTTGTTCTATTGATCTGCGGCGGATATCAATTATTTGGTCAGTATTATACCGCAAGCGATAATCAGAAAATTGATGGTTTGAAATTTTATGATTATTATACGGACACGGGAGCAGATCGTACTCGCTGTGTTGGAAACATCATCATTGAAGCCGATCTGGATGGAATAAAAACTCAGATCGTAGGATTTGAAAATCATGGTGGACAAACAAAAAATGTATCAAAACCACTAGGAAAAGTTTTATCCGGTTATGGGAATACATTTGATAGCGGATATGAAGGATTCTATGATGGAAAGATCTTAGGAACATATCTTCATGGACCATTGCTTCCAAAAAATCCTGTTGTTGCGGATTTTGTGATTACAAAGGCTCTTCAAAAAGATGATCCTGAATTTAAATTCGAAGATCTAAAACCATTGGAAAATCCTTTTGATGAAGCGGCAAGAGATGTTTTATTTAAACGATTAAATGTTGAAAAAACGAGGTAGTGTAAACTGCCTCGTTATTCTATATTCGAATATCCCATTAGATATTCATCTACTTTTCTAGCACACTCAATGCCTTCATGAATGGCCCATACTACCAAAGATTGGCCTCGTCTACAATCACCAGCTACAAATACCTTATCATCATTGGTTTGATGATTATTGGCCTCAAATGTATCGCGCTTGCTCATTTTGATATGTAAGGCATCTTGAACATAAGATTCTACACCTGTAAAGCCAGCCGCAATCAATAATAGATCACATTTTAATTCTGTTTCACTTCCTGGAATTTGGACCATTTTTTTACCATCAAATTGAAGTTTTGTCGTTACGACATGAGTGATATGATTTCCTTTTTTTTTGATTTCTTTGATTGTAGTTTGGTAGATCCTTGGATCTTTATGAAATAATTCTATGCTTTCTTGTTGACCATAATCTGTTTTTAAGACCTTGGGCCATTCAGGCCATGGATTATCAAGTCTTCTTGTCATGGCAGGCTTAGGCATCATTTCTAGTTGTGTCACCGTTTTACAATGTAGACGAATGCTGGTTGCTACACAATCATTCCCAGTATCTCCACCACCTACGATCACAACGTTTTTTCCTTCAAGCGATATTGGCCGTTTGTTGGTTTCAATCATATCCGTGATTTCGCTTAGAAAATCGACGGCAGGATATATCCCCTCTATATCCTCATTTTCTAAATTTAGTTTTCGAGCCTGTTTTGCGCCACAACAAACGATGATCGCATCATGATCTTTATAAAGATTCTTAAATTCAATGTTATTTCCAATATCACAATTGGTATAAAATTGGATACCTTCCTGTTTCATCAACTCAATTCTTCTTCGAATGATCGATTTATCTAGTTTCATATTAGGAATTCCATACATCAATAAACCACCTGGCTCTTTGTCTCTTTCATAAACTGAAACCTGGTGACCTCTTTGATTTAACATATAGGCAACGCTTAACCCAGCCGGACCACTTCCAATGACCGCAATTTTTTTATCTGTGCGAACTTTTGGCGGGTTGGCTTGAACCCAACCTTTTTCAAATCCGTTTTCTATAATATATAACTCATTATCATGGATCGTAACAGGTTGTCCATCATACCCATTTAAACAAGCTTTCTCGCATAGAGCAGGGCAAACACGTCCGGTAAATTCTGGGAATGGATTTTGTTTCAAAAGACGTTCAAGAGCTTCATATTCATGACCTTTGTATAATTCATCATTAAATTCACTGATTAAATTATTCAATGGACACCCTGTGACCATACCTTTTAATTCCATAGAGGATGAACAATATGGGACGCCGCAATTCATACATCGTGCAGCTTGCATCTTTCTTTGTTCTGGTTCTAGATAAAGTGTAAATTCACTAAAATCAACGACTCTTTTTATAGGAGATATCTTTTGATTCTCTTTGCGATCATATTTCATAAATCCATGTATATCTGCCATGTATTACACCTCCTTTTGTTCAAAGATTTCCTGGAATGCCTGTAACTCGGCTTCATTTTGACTAAAGCCCTTGTCACATAGCGACTTTATCTTCTCTTTGATTTTTAGATAATCATAAGGAATAATGACCTTGAAATCTTTTAAACTCTCTTCAAAGTTATCTAATAATTGTTTAGCAATTTGTGAACCTGTATTTTGGAAGTGTTCCTTCATCAGCGCATGAATCGTTTCGATATCCGTCTTTTTTTCCACTTCATTCATGATGACCATTTCTTTATTCAATCGTTTATACAAATCGTGATCTTTGTCGTATACATAGGCGATTCCACCACTCATGCCAGCCGCAAAGTTTCTACCAGTCTTTCCTAAAAGCAAGGCAATACCACCTGTCATGTATTCCAGGCCATGATCTCCACAACCTTCACAAACGATCGTAGCCCCTGAATTGCGAACTCCAAATCTTTCTCCAGCAACACCTTGAATGAAAGCTTTTCCACTGGTTGCTCCATAGAGTGCTACATTGCCTATGATAATATTTTCGTTCGATTTTAATTTAGAATCTTTATGCAAAGAGGCAATAAGCTTTCCTCCAGATAAACCTTTTCCAAAATAATCATTAGCATCTCCAATTAAATGTAAAGTTAATCCTGAAGGAACAAAGGCTCCAAAAGACTGTCCGGCACCACCAACACATTTGATTTGATATGTATCTTCTTTTACATCATTTCCCTGGCTTTGTGTAATATAAGAACCAAATAGAGTACCTATTGATCGATTCGTACAATTGACAGCTACTTCTAATTGAGAGTTATTTTGCGTAAAATGAGGAATGATCATACGTTTATCCAGGGTTTCTTCTAGTTTAAAATCGTACGATTTCATCTCTTCATGATGGATATTCATATTGCTTGTTAAGATTTTTTCAAGCTCCAACAGTTCCTGTCTTGGTTTCAATTCTTTTTTGATCTTTAATAAATCCTGTCGTCCGATCATTTCATCAAGAGTATGCATTCCAAGTTCTGCCATGATTTCTCTTAGTTCTCTGGCAATAAAATGCATAAAGTTTATAACGTATTCTGGTTTACCTTTAAAACGTTTTCGTAAATCTTGGTTTTGTGTAGCCACTCCAAAAGGACAAGTATCCAGATTACATACTCGCATCATACAACATCCCATAACAACCAAAGGGGCAGTCGCAAAACCATATTCTTCTGCACCTAACAATGCGGCAATCGCAACATCTCTTCCACTCATCAATTTACCATCTGTTTCCAAAATAACGCGTGATCTTAAATCGTTATCAATAAGATCTTTCTGGGCTTGAGCCAGGCCTAATTCCCAAGGCAGGCCTGCATGATGAATACTGCTTTGTCCTGCAGCTCCTGTACCACCATCATATCCGGAGATCAAAACAACAGTGGCACCAGCTTTGGCAACACCACATGCGATGGTTCCTACACCAGCTTCACTAACTAGTTTTACAGAAATTCGCGCTTTTTCATTAGCATTTTTTAAATCATAGATCAATTGAGCTAAATCTTCGATTGAATAAATATCATGATGAGGTGGAGGTGAGATCAGTGAGACACCTGGCGTAGAATGTCTTGTTTTGGCAATCCAAGGATATACCTTTTGTGCAGGCAAATGACCTCCTTCACCTGGTTTTGCACCTTGAGCCATTTTGATTTGTATTTCTTGTGCATTGATCAAATATTCACTTGTTACACCAAAACGACCACTTGCCACTTGTTTGATGGCGCTGTTTTCTTCTGTATGGAATCGTTTAGGGTCTTCGCCGCCTTCACCCGTATTGGATTTACCATGAAGACGGTTCATCGCAACCGCTAGACAAGTATGTGCTTCTTTGGATATAGATCCATACGACATTGCACCAGTTTTAAAACGTTTTACGATTTCTTCTTCAGATTCAACTTCATCCAAAGGAATAGGAGTTGTATTTGCTGCAATTTCAAAGCCATCGCGCAAATTATGCATGATCTTTTTATTATGCAAACGATGGGTATATTCTTTAAAAAGCTGATAGTCATTTGTCTGGGCTGCTTGTTGAAGCAGGGTAATGGTCTTAGCATCGTATAAATGATCTTCGGTATGTCTACCATAACGAAGCTTGTGAAATCCAATTGAGTCTAAGCTCATATCTGTTTTTAAACCAAGCACATCAAAGGCTCTTTTATGATGGTATGTTAAGTCTTCTTCAATTTGTTTTAAACCAATACCTCCAACCGTAGATATTGTATTGGTAAAATATTGATCAATGACTTCCTGACTGATTCCGACTGCTTCAAATATCTGAGCGGATTGATAAGATTGAAGCGTTGAAATACCCATTTTTGCGGCAATCTTTACAATTCCGTGTAGAACAGCAAAATTATAATCCTTAATCGCAATCGAAACTTCTTTATCCAAATTACCTTTTTCGATATTTTCTTCAATACATTCATGAGCCAAATATGGATAAATCGCGGTTGCCCCAAATCCTAATAAGCAGGCAAACTCATGTACAGTACGTGGTTCGCCACTTTCAAGTATGATCGATACAGACGTTCTTTTTTTTGTCTTGATCAAATGTTGTTCTAAACCTGAAATAGCAAGTAAACTAGGGATGGCCATATGACTTTCATCAATACCGCGATCTGATAAGATCAATATATTGGCTCCCTCATGATACGCTTTGTCACATTTAACAAACAATTCTTCCATAGCCTCTTTTAATGGCATGCCTCGATAATACAATAGAGATATTACTTGAGGAACAAGCGTATTATTATTTAGATGTTTGATCTTATCCATATCTCTTGCATCCAGTATTGGATTATTTATCTCTAAAACTTTACAATTATTTTTATTCTCTTTAAGTATGTTTCCATTTGGTCCTACATAAATAGTTGTATCGGTAATGATTTCTTCACGAATGGAATCAATTGGAGGATTGGTTACTTGAGCAAATCGCTGTTTAAAGTAATGAAATAGGGAAGGGTGAAGGTTACTTAAAATTGCTAAAGGAACATCGGTTCCCATGGAAAAGGTTGGTTCTTTTTGTATCCTGGCCATTTCCAAAATCAAATCATTTACTTCTTCATATGTATAACCAAAATATTTATATAGCGATTGTCGTTCTTGTGTTGTAAGCTTTACTGTTTTTTTATCGGTTGCCTTAAGATCTTTTAGCTTTAATAAAGAACCATCTAGCCATTCACCATAAGGATTGTTTGAAGCATATCGATCTTTGATTGTTTCATCGTCAATAATTTCTTTATTCTTGGTATCCACCAATAACATTTTTCCCGGCTGTAAACGTGATTTCTTTAATATTTTTTTCTCATCAACATCTAAGACACCAACTTCACTTGATAAGATCAACATATTATCGTCCGTTACATAATATCTAGCTGGTCGTAACCCATTGCGATCTAGGACTGCGCCTAAAACATCTCCATCACTAAATAATATGGCTGCTGGCCCATCCCATGGTTCCATCATCGTAGCGTAATAATGATAAAAATCTCTTTTTAAAGAATCCTGTAAGGAATTCTTCCAGGCTTCAGGAATTGTGATCATGACAGCTTTAGCAAGTTCAATATCATTCATCATCAAAAACTCCAACGTATTATCTAAAATTGCCGAATCCGAACCTTTTGGATCGATCACTGGTAAGATCTTATTTTTGTTCTTATTTAGAAAATCTGAACTCATGCTTTCTTCACGTGCAAGCATACGGTTAATATTTCCTTGAATCGTATTGATTTCTCCATTATGGGCAATCAAACGATTTGGATGTGCTCTTTGCCAGCTTGGAGTCGTGTTCGTTGAAAAGCGGGAATGTACAATGGCAATCGTGCTTTTATAGTTTGGATCATCAAGATCTAGATAAAATTTTCTAAGTTGATCGACCAAAAACATTCCTTTATATACGATCGTTCGACAAGATAATGAAACTACATATGTATCTGGACAACTTTTTTCAAATTGTCTTCGTATTACATATAATAATTTGTCAAATTCAAGATCTGACGATACAAAATCTGGCTTCTTGATAAAGACTTGTTCTATATAAGGCATACAGGCAAGTGCCTTTTTACCTAAAATAGATGCATCTGTTTTGACCTTGCGCCAACCTAAGACTTCACAGTTTTCATTAGAAACGATCGTTTCAAATAATCTTTTAGCTTGATTTCTTTCTAACATATGATTGGGAAAGAAAAACATTCCTACAGCGTAGTCTCTAGGTTTTTGCAGTTCAATATTTATTTCCTTACACACATGTTTAAAGAATGAATGTGATATCTGCAATAAGATACCTACGCCATCTCCAACTTTTCCGGTGGAATCTTTACCAGCTCTATGTTCCAATTTTTCGACGATCGATAATGCATTGTCCACTACATCGTGACTTACCTTACCGTCAATTTGAACAACGGCACCAATTCCACAAGCATCATGTTCATTCTTATAGCTCATAGTTTCACCTTTCTATTTATTTTGCACTGTCTCCATAATTTGCCAAGACCCTGGCAGATGGATCTAAGACATCACAGTTCTCCCATTCTTTATTTGGCATCCAGTATCCTTTAATCATGCTTTCTTGATTTGGATAGTATTTGTCAAAGATCTCTCGATATAAAAGGGATTCTTTGGTAAAAGGAGGTGCAAATGTATATTTTTTGATTTTTTCATGAAATTCTTCATTGGTATACCTTGTTTGTGCATACGCTTTAAGATCATCTACCAAAGAATGACCTACAGCATCAGAAAACGCAGCTTTTTCTCTCATCAGTATATGTTCAGGTAAAAGTGCATCTTCTTTAAATGCATAGCGAAGCAAGTATTTTCCTTTATTATAGGTATTCATCTTTAGTTCAGGATCGATCGACATGACATATTGAACAAAATCCAAATCACCAAAAGGAACCCTTGCTTCCATAGAGTTTGTACTGATACAGCGATCGGCCCTTAATACATCATACATATATAGTTCTTTCAAACGTTTTGTACATTCTTGTTGAAAAGCCAGGGCATTTGGTGCATAGTCTGTATATTTGTAGCCAAATAATTCATCACTAACTTCACCAGTTAACAAAACACGGATATCAGTTGTTTCATGAATTTTTTTACAAAGAAGATACATTCCAATCGAGGCTCGGATGGTCGTTATATCATATGTAGCCAAGATCTGTATTACTTCTTCTAATGCGTTAATTACATCTTCTTTCGTTATAATAAACTCAGTATGAATGGAATGAATATATTCACTTACTTCTTTAGCGTATTTTAAGTCAATGGCATCTTTTTTCATACCGATGGCAAATGTTCGAATTGGTTTATCATATATTCTTGAAGCAATAGCACAAACCAAACTGGAATCCAAACCACCACTTAATAAAAAACCTACTTTAGCATCGGCATCGAGTCGTTTATGAACTCCCTGTATCAAAAGATCATGAATTGGTTTGCATATAAAATCTAGAGTTCCACTTTTAAAAGAATCTACATGAGAAATATCTCTATAACAAACAAACTTTCCACCCTTATAATAATGTCCAGGAGGGAAGGGAATAATCTTTTTAACGATGGATATAAGATTCTTTGCTTCTGAAGCAAATATGATATTGTTGTTGGAATCATATCCATAAAATAAAGGACGAATTCCGATCGGATCTCTAGCTGCAATCAATGAATCACTTTCATGATCATATAGGATCAAGGCAAATTCAGCATCCAATCTTTTAAACATCTCACATTTATATTCTTGATACATGTATAATAGGATTTCACAATCACTGTCACTTTTAAATTTCATTCCTTTTTCTATATATGCATTTTTAATCTTTCGAAACCCATAAATTTCACCATTACAAACCAGGGCGTCCTGATTTAACTGAAATGGCTGCATCCCTTCATCAGTGAGTCCCATGATTGCCAATCGTTGAAAACCAAGCATGCACGATCCAAAAGATTCGACCCTTTGATCATCGGGACCTCTTGACTTCGTTCTTTGCAGAGCTTTTATGAGTATATCTTTTGCATCTTTGTTTCCTTGATATCCAATTACGGTACACATAGTTATCTACTCCTTTAAAAAGAATCAGATCTACGTAAATAGATCTGATAGTATATTTAAATAATTCCAAACAATAGTTTTCCATAAGTAGGGAAAGGCCAATCTTGACTTGATACAATGCTTTCCATTTCATCACATGGTTTTCTTAATTGTTCCATATCTAAAATCAAAGTATCACGAACAAAGAAAGCAGCTTTTTCAAAATCATCGATTCCTTTTAACGTATCCACTGATTCTTGAAGTTTTAAAACGTTCTTATAAGCCTGTGTTAATAAGCTTGAAAGTCTGGTTAAATTAACTTCTTCATATTCTGTATCGATCAGTGTAGAAATATCCCGTTTAAGCTTTACACTTTGAGCTAAATGCTTGCTGTATTTCAAAGCAGCCGGAAGAATTTCTTTTTGTGCCATATTGATCATTGTTAAAGCTTCAATATTGATCGTCTTCGTGTATTCTTCCATCATGATCTCATAACGAGAATAAATTTCTTCTCGATTCAATACTTTATTACGTTCAAATAATTCGATATTTTTCTCATGTACAAAGCATGGAAGTGCGTCTGGTGTCGTACGTAGATTTAATAAACCACGTTTTTCAGCTTCCTGGATCCAGGAATCATCATATCCATTTCCATTAAAGATGATACGTTTATGATTCTTGATCGTATCCAGGATCAAAGCATGAAGCGTGCTTTCAAAATCATGGGCACTTTCTAAAATATCTGCATACTGTCTAAGTTCTTCTGCAATAGCTGTATTTAAACAAATATTACATCCCGCAATGGATGAAGCACTTCCTGGCATTCTGAATTCAAACTTATTGCCGGTAAAGGCAAATGGACTTGTTCGATTTCGATCGGTCGTATCTTTTGTGAATTTAGGCAAGACGTGAGCTCCAATCTTCATAAACTCACGATCTTTTCCATCATAACTAATACCTTTTTCAATCGCTTCTAATATTTCTGTCAATTCATCTCCTAAGAAAATAGAAATGATTGCCGGTGGTGCCTCATTAGCTCCAAGTCGATGATCGTTTCCAGCGCTGGCCACACTTAAACGCAGCAAGTCTTGATATTCATCAACCGCTTTAATAATGGCACATAAGAAAAGTAAGAACTGTGCATTTTCATATGGTGTTTCTCCAGGTTCTAATAAGTTGATCCCTGTATCAGTTGATAAAGAGAAATTATTATGTTTACCTGAACCATTGATTCCTTCAAATGGCTTTTCATTCAATAAAGCGACCAAGCCATGTTTTTTTGCAATTCGCTGGATCAATTCCATGGTCACTTGATTATGATCAGTGGCAATATTGCTGGTAGAGAAGATAGGCGCTAATTCATATTGAGCCGGTGCAACTTCGTTATGTTCCGTTTTGACCAAAACACCTAATTTCCAAAGTTCAGTGTTCAGTTCTTTCATAAAAGTTTGAACCCTGGACTTGATCGTTCCAAAATAGTGATCTTCCATCTCTTGTCCTTTAGGAGCAGGTAAACCAAACAATGTACGACCCGTATAAATTAGATCCTTTCGCTGCTTGTATTGTTCGATATCAACCAAAAAGTATTCTTGTTCAGGTCCTACTGTGCTTTTGACCATCGTGACATCATCGTGATGAAATAAATGAAGGATTCGTAATGCTTCTTTATTGATAGCTTCCATACTTCTTAATAGTGGTGTTTTCTTATCTAGGGCATGACCTGAATAAGAACAGAAGGCAGTTGGAATGCATAATACATCGTTTTTGATAAAAGCATATGATGTTGGATCCCACGCGGTATACCCTCTAGCTTCAAAAGTGGCACGTAGACCTCCATTAGGAAATGAGGAGGCATCAGGTTCTCCTTTGATTAATTCCTTACCAGAAAATTCCATTATGACTTTTCCTTTTTCGCTTGGTGTGATAAAGCTGTCATGTTTTTCTGCGGTCACACCGGTCATTGGTTGAAACCAATGTGTGAAATGAGTAGCCCCATTTTCTAAGGCCCATTCTTTCATAGCATGAGCTACCGCATTGGCAATCTTAATATTTAAAGGCTTCCCATCTCGGATCGTTTTTTGCAGCTCTTTAAATGTGTCTTTTGCAAGACGTTGCTGCATCTGTTCCTCATTAAAAACTTTACTTGCGAAAATCTCTGTGACGTTTGTTTTCATAGTATTCCTCCCATAAAAAAAGGGCAAAGATACCTATCAGCATCAAGCTAATTGGCACCTTTGCCTTTTCTATGTCGCTAATTATACGCATTTGAAATTCTTTGTCAATAAAAAAATGAAAATTTGTGAAAATTGTTGAAAATAATATGTAAATTATGCTTTAATAACATACATATTAAAGGAGGCTTTACTATGTTTAATAAAGAAGAATGTCTTCGTTTTATCGAGGAAGAAAATGTGAAGTTCATTCGTTTAGCTTTTTTTGATGCGTTTGGAAATCAAAAAAACATTGCAATTCAACCAGATGCATTACCTAAAGCTTTTGAAAAAGGTATTTCATTTGATCGTTTTAATATAAAAGGATTTGATATCAAAGGAAAAGAGGATCTCTTCTTATTTCCAGATCCTTCAACACTGACAATATTGCCATGGCGTTCCATGGATGGTGCTGTCATTCGTCTTTATTGTGACATTAAAGATGCCAATGGGAATCTTTATTGTGAAGACACACGAAACTTATTAAAAGAAGCCGTCATGGGATTAAGATCGCGCAAATTGAACATTGATTTTGCGACACAGTTTGAATTTTATTTATTTCATATGGACGATAATGGGGTATCCACAAAAACACCAATTGATCATGGAAGTTATATGGACGTTTTTCCTAAAGACAAAGGCGAGAATATCCGTCGTGAGATATGTTTTAGTTTATCCGATATGGGACTCGAGCCTAAAGCTAGCCATCATGAAAAAGGGCCGGGCCAAAACGAAATTGATTTTAGAAAAAATGATCCACTTCAAGCTGCCGATGATGCCCAGACCTTTAAATGGGTCGTACGAAGTGTTGCATCGCTTCATGGCCTAGAAGCTGACTTTTCACCTAAACCTTTAAAAGATAAGCCAGGCAATGGGGTTCGAGTTCAAGTCTATCTAAGTGAACCTTCCAAAGTCAAAAGCTTTATTGCCGGCATCCTTGTTCATATCGAAGAAATGACATTATTCTTTAATCCTTGTAAACAATCATACGATCGCTTAAATCATGAAGGAGCTCCTAAATTTGTTGTTTGTTCATCAATCTTAAGAAATCAGCTTATCCGTTATCCTCAGTATCGTCAAGATATGTTTGAATGCCAATCATTGGATTCTACATCAAACCCCTATCTATCTTACATGTTATTGATTTATGCTGGACTTGATGGTATTGATTCTAATTTAGATTTAGAACAAGTACAAAAACATTACATTGATCGTACTTTACCTTCCAGTTTAAAAGAAGCAATGGATCTTGCCAGTAAAAGTGATTTTATCAAACAATATGTACCTGAATCAATTTTAAAAACGTATTTAAATGGTTCAGATGAAGACTTCTAAACAATCAGCCCTTTTGATCACACAATCAAAAAATATCATAGATACCATTCGATCGTTATTAGAAGTAAAAACAGATATTACCATTGTTCAAAGTTCACTAGAGGCCAAAAAACAATTGCGTACTCGCTCTTTTACCTACTGTATTGTCTGTCTAGGCATTGCGGATGGACATGGAATCAATTTAGCTGTCGAAGTCAGCTCTATCTATCATATTCCGGTCTGCTTATTTGTAAAAAGAGAAATGTTTGACCAGGTTGTCTATAAGACACAAGAGCAGGAAATCTTTGTAAATGCGATTCCAACAAACTCGATGACGATATATCAAAGCATTTGTATGATTGAAACATATCTTCTGCAAAAGAACTATTATGAACAAAAAATCGCAAAATTAAAAAGACGAAGACAGGAGGATCGAATTATCTATCAAGCGAAACTTTATCTGATTCAGGACTATAATTGGAGTGAAGAAAAAGCTCATAAGTATCTAGAAAAAACAGCTATGGACACAAGAGTATCCATAACTGAAATCGCAAGATCATTATTATCCAGGCGAACTACTTAAGGTTTGCCTTTTTTGTTTGCATACTTTGTTTGATAAACGCTTTAAAAAGAGGATGGGCACGATTTGGACGTGACTTAAATTCAGGATGAAATTGAACTCCAATATAGAATGGATGATCTTTAGCTTCAATTGCTTCTACAAGCAGCTTATCGGGACTGGTACCTGAAATAAGCATACCATTGTTTTCAAATTCAACTCGATATTCATTATTAAATTCATAGCGATGACGATGTCTTTCTGAAATCATTGATTTTGGATAAATCTTTTCCAATAAAGAATCTTGTGCAATTGCACAAGGATAAGCACCTAATCGCATCGTTCCGCCTTTTTGGATTTTATCACTTTGGTTTGCCATAAAATCAATGATCGTATGTGTACTGGACTGATCAAATTCAAAACTATTGGCATCTTTATATCCTAATACATTTCGCGCAAAAGCAATTGCGGCTATCTGCATTCCTAAACAAATTCCAAAATACGGAATCTTGTGATCATACGCATAGGTTGCGATATCGATCATGCCTTGAATTCCTCGATGACCAAATCCGCCTGGTAAGATAATTCCTTGAATATCTTTAAATACGTGATCAAATTCTTCTGGTTTGACATTTTCAGAATCGATCCAATGAATGTTTACTTTTACATTGTTTTCAAAGCCGGCATGGATCAAAGCTTCACTAACACTTAAATAGGCATCATGAAACTGTACATATTTTCCAACCAATGCAATATTTACTTCACTTTTTAAATTTACGATTCGATCGCATAATTCTTTCCAATCATCTAGATCAGGTTCATTGCATGATAAATGTAAATGTTCCAGCACACGTTGTGCCATTTCTTGTTTTTCTAACATCAAAGGAACTTCATAAAGTGAATCTAAAGTAATGTTTTGGATCACACATTCTTTTTGTACATTGCAGAATAGCTGGATTTTATCTAAAACAGCCTCCGGAATAGGTTTATCACATCTGGCGATTATGATATCTGGATGAATCCCATATGATTGCAGTTCTTTTACAGAATGCTGTGTTGGTTTGGATTTATATTCTTTACTACCTGAAAGATAGGGAACATATGTGACATGGATGAACAGACAGTTTTCATGTCCTACTTCTAATACCATCTGTCTAGCTGCTTCTAGAAAAGGCATGCTTTCAATATCACCAATAGTACCGCCAATTTCTGTTATGACAATATCTGCATTAGAACTTGAGGCTCCTTGTTTGATAAATAACTTGATTTCATCTGTAATATGGGGAATCACTTGAACAGTCTGTCCTAAATATTTTCCTTCTCGTTCTTTTTGAATCACGCTTTGATACACTTTACCTGTTGTCAAATTAGAGTATTGATTCAAATTTTCATCAATAAATCGTTCATAGTGTCCTAAATCAAGATCGGCTTCCAAACCATCATCGGTTACAAACACTTCTCCATGTTGAAAAGGAGACATTGTTCCAGGATCGACATTAATATAAGGATCTAGTTTTTGTGATGTTACCTTAAGACCTCGAGCTTTTAAGATACGTCCTAAACTTGCTGCCGTAATACCTTTTCCCAGACCAGAAACAACACCTCCTGTTACAAAAATAAATTTTGCCATAAAAACCTCCTTCAACTAAAAAAAGCGTCCACAAAAAGAGGGAATGCCCCTGTTTGTGAAACGCCTTTGTTTCTTTATTTTTAGATAATACATCTTTATTCTTTTGTGTGTCAATAAGTTTTTTTAAATGAAAATTTTTTATTGACACACTTAACAGAAAAGCATAAAATGCACACTATAATTCAAGGAGTTGAGTACTATGTTTGATGAATTACATGAAGAATGTGGTGTATTTGGTGCGTATCGCGTATCTTCAGCAGCAGCCTTATCGTATTATGGACTTCACGCTTTGCAGCATAGAGGGCAAGAGGGATGTGGCATTGCCGTTTCAGATGGAAAGAATATATCTTGTCAAAAGGGAAAAGGATTGATTTCAGAAGTTTTTAACGAAGAATCTTTGTCTAAATTTAACGGAGACATAGCTGTTGGACATGTTCGTTATACAACAGCCGGTGGTAACACGATTGAAAATGTACAGCCATTTTTATCTGTTTCCCACAAGGGGACATTAGCCCTTGTGCATAATGGGCAAATCGTAAATGCCAAAGAACTTCGCTGTAAAATGGAAGATGAAGGAAGCATCTTTCAAGGAACCAGCGACAGTGAAATCGTATTACATTTGATTCAACGACAAAAAGGTTCCTTATTAGAAAAAATACAAAAAACTGCGCAAATGATGGAAGGTGCCTTTGCCATTCTTGTCATGAGTGAAAACAGCATTTATGCCGTTCGCGATAAATATGGTTTAAGACCTTTATCATATGCCAAGGTTCAAGATGGATATTGTATTAGCTCAGAAACCTGTGCTTATGATGTTATCGCAGGAACAGATATCGTTGATATCAAACCTGGTGAAATCGTTAAATTTTCAGATGGAAAAGTTGAACACTTCAGCTATACAAATGATATCAAACATTGTTTATGTGCCATGGAATATATTTATTTTTCTCGTCCGGATAGTACCTTGGATGGAATTAATGTTCATCTTTTCAGAAAAAAATCCGGTGTATTGCTTGCTGAATACGATAAAGATCTAGAAGCGGATATTGTCATTGGTGTTCCAGATTCTTCAATCAGTGCCGCAAGTGGATATGCAGAAGCTAGACGATTGCCTTATGAAATGGGTCTTATCAAAAATCGATATGTAGCCAGAACCTTCATTCAACCAACACAGGAACTTAGAGATCGTGGAGTTCGTATGAAACTTTCTGCAATTCGCAGCATTGTCGAAAACAAACGAATTGTATTGATCGATGACTCCATCGTTCGTGGAACCACTTCTAAACGCATTGTTCGTCTTTTAAAAGAAGCAGGTGCCCTTGAAGTTCATATGCGTATTGCTTCTCCAATGATCTGTTCACCTTGTTTCTATGGCGTTGACACTTCCACAAAAGAAGAATTGATTGCTTCACGAATGAACGTGGACGAATTAAAAGAGTATATACAGGCAGACTCTTTGAAGTTTTTAAATGTTGAAGATTTATGTAAGATCAAAGGCTGTAACGGCTTATGTACAGCTTGTTTTGATAAGCAATATCCAACAGAGCTATATAGTTATAAAAAAATTGTTGAATAAAAATATAATTATGATAAAATGACATGCAGGAAAAATGTACAATTGTTGTACATTTTTTTGGGAGGTTTCTATGATACATAGTTTGTTAATATCTAAAAACACTATAACGACCTTCAAAAGCTCTTTTATCCTTGAAAGGAAAGGCTGTTTTTATCATTTTCATTAAGATTGGCAATTCTTGAATCAATTCATTGATTGCTGATCTTTTTTTAAGGCATGACGAATGATATTTTCATCATGTTTATCATAGAATCTGTTATAATTTATATGAAAAATCGTATATAGAAAGGACGAGCAACATGGAAAGATTATTAGTATTAGAAGATGGAAGTGTTTATCGCGGAAAAGCCTTCGGTAGCGATAACTTCCGCATTGGAGAACTGGTATTCAACACATCAATGACTGGATATCAGGAAATTTTAACCGATAATTCTTATTATGGACAAATTGTCATGATGACATATCCATTGATTGGTAACTATGGGATTAACCGTGATGATTATGAAAGCATTGATCCTGTGGTATTTGGTTTTGTGGTCAAAGATTATTGTGAAGAACCAAGTAACTGGAGATCTCAACAAAATCTTGACAGTTTCTTAAAAGCTCACAATATTCCTGGTATTTATGATGTGGATACAAGAGCGATCACATTAAAAATACGTGAAGAAGGTACAATGAGAGCCACATTATGCGATCCAGATGCAGATATCGATAAAGTGGTAGAAACGCTTAAAAATACCGATTATCTACATGATCAAGTTTCTCATGTGTCTACAAACAAAATTTATCCTGTTCCAAACACAGGGAAGAAAGTTGTTTTGATCGACTTTGGAGCAAAATTAAATATCGTCCGTGAACTTTCTAAACGTGGATGTGACTTGATTGTTGTTCCATATAACACTTCAAGTGAAACGATCATGAGCTTTCACCCAGATGGAGTTATGTTATCCAACGGACCTGGTAACCCGGAAGATCTTCCTGAAGTCTTGGATACCATTCGTGAATTGATTCCACAAACCGTCGTGTTTGGTATTTGTCTAGGCCATCAGCTAATTTCTTTAGCATGTGGAGCTAAAACATATAAATTAAAATTCGGTCACCGTGGAGGAAACCATCCTGTTATTAATTTAACTAACGGAACTATTGAAATCACATCTCAAAACCATGGTTATGCAGTTGATATAGACAGTTTGAAAGATACGCAGTTAGAAATGGTTTATCAGGCATTGAATGATAAGAGTTGTGAAGGTGTCAAACATAAACAATATCCATGTTTCTCTGCGCAATTCCATCCAGAAGCAAGTGCTGGTCCTCAAGATAGCCGTTTATTATTTGATATCTTTGTCGATATGATGAATGAGGTGAGTGAAAATGCCTAAGCGAACAGATATACACAAGATCCTGGTGATCGGATCGGGACCGATCGTGATCGGACAGGCAGCGGAATTCGACTATGCCGGAAGCCAGGCCTGCCAGTCTTTGCGTGAGGAAGGCTACGAGGTCATCCTGATCAACTCCAATCCGGCGACGATCATGACGGATACGACGATCGCCGACCGTGTCTATATCGAACCGATCAACCTGGACTTTGCCAAGCGTGTCATCTACAAGGAAAGACCGGATGCGATCCTGGGCTCCCTTGGAGGACAGACCGGGCTGAACCTGGTCGTGGAGCTGCATGAGGACGGCATCCTGGACGAATACGGGGTGGAGATCCTGGGAACGGACCTTCTGGCCATCAACCGTGCCGAGGACAGGGAGCTGTTCCGCGAGCTGATGCAGCAGATCGGGGAACCGGTCCCACACAGCCGGATCGTGCACACCGTAGAGGAAGCGGTGGAATACTGTCAGAAGCTAGGTTATCCGGTGGTCGTGCGCCCTGCCTATACCCTTGGCGGTACCGGCGGAGGCTTTGCGGACAATGAGGAAGAGCTTCGCAACATCTGCGAGGCCGGGCTGAAGATCTCGCCGGTGCATCAGTGCCTGATCGAACAGAGCATCGCCGGCTACAAGGAGATCGAATACGAAGTGATCCGCGATGCCAACGACAATGCGATCGTCGTCTGCAGCATGGAGAACGTGGATCCGGTGGGGATCCATACCGGCGACAGCATCGTCGTGGCCCCTGTGCAGACACTGACCGACCGCGAGAACCAGATGCTGAGAAGCGCATCGTTGAAGATCATACGTGCCCTGAAGATCTGCGGAGGCTGCAACGTGCAGCTGGCGCTGGATCCAAAGAGCTTCAGATACTATGTCATCGAGGTCAATCCGCGCGTATCGAGATCGAGCGCCCTGGCCAGCAAGGCCACGGGATATCCGATCGCCAAGATCTCGGCGAAGCTGGCCGTCGGCCTGACGCTGGACGAGATCCTGAACCCGGTGACACAGAGCAGCTATGCCTGCTTCGAACCGGCCATCGACTATGTCGTGAGCAAGTTCGCCCGCTTCCCGTTTGACAAGTTCCCGGCAGCGGACCGTCATCTTGGCACACAAATGAAGGCGACCGGAGAGGTCATGTCCATCGGACGCACCTTTGAGGAATCCTTTTTGAAGGGGATCCGTTCTTTAGAGATGAAGGTCGACCACCTGTACAAGGGATCGATCGCCCAGATGGACAGGGAAGAACTGGAAGACAAGATGAAGAAGTGCGACGACGAGAGGATCTTCGTGATCGCCCAGTGGCTGCGCAACGGCTACGGTTCTGAAACGATCCAGAAGATCACGGGCATGGATCCATTCTTTCTTTACCATATCCAGAAGATCATCGACCTGGAAAAGGAGATGACGAACCATCCAAAAGATATCCAGATCCTTCGCCAGCTCAAGAAGAACGGCTTCTCGGATTCCTATATCGCCAGAAACTGGCAGATGAGCGAATACGACCTGTACCAGATGCGTAAGGAGAACGGCATAATGCCGGTCTACAAGATGGTCGACACATGCGCCGGGGAATTCACCAGCGCCACACCGTACCTGTATTCCAGCTACGAGCAGGAAAACGAGTCGATCGTCAGCGACCGCCAGAAGATCATCGTGCTCGGATCGGGACCAATCCGTATCGGACAGGGCGTGGAGTTCGACTATGCGACGGTGCACTGCGTAGAAACGCTGCGCCATGCGGGCTATGAGGCCATCATCATCAACAACAACCCGGAAACGGTATCGACGGATTTCTCGATCAGCGACAAGCTGTACTTCGAACCGCTGACGACCGAGGACGTGATGCATGTCATCGAGCTGGAAAGACCGCTGGGCGTGATCGTGCAGTTCGGGGGACAGACGGCGATCAACCTGGCCGACTCCCTGGTAAGACACGGAGTGAAGATCCTGGGAACGAGCCTGGAGGATATCGACCGTGCCGAGGACCGACACGAGTTTGAAGCGATGCTCAAGAAGCTGGACATCCCGCAGCCGCAGGGAGAGACGGCGACGACCGTGGAAGAGGCCCTTGTCATCGCGCAGAAGATCGGCTATCCGGTGCTGGTTCGACCAAGCTATGTTTTAGGCGGACGTGCGATGGAGATCGTGCACAACGACGAGGAGCTGAAGATCTACATGGCCACGGCGGTCCAGGAGATCAGCCATGATGCACCGATCCTGGTGGACAAGTACATCGTGGGCAAGGAGCTGGAGATCGATGCGATCGCGGACGGCGAGGATGTGTACATCCCGGGCGTGATGGAACATATCGAGAGGGCCGGGGTGCATTCCGGGGATTCGATCTCGGTGTATCCGACACAGACGATCAGCCAGAAGACCAAGGAAACGATCATCGACTATGGAACAAGGATCGGGAAAGGATTCCACTTTGTCGGTCTGTACAATATCCAGTTCATCGTGGACAGGGATGAGAACGTGTATGTGCTGGAGGTCAATCCAAGATCGAGCCGAACGGTACCGTTCCTGTCCAAGATCACAGGGGTACCGATGAGCTATATCGCCACACAGGCGATCCTGGGCAATTCAATCCGCGAGCAGGGGCTGACACCGGGATATCATCCGGAGGAGAAGGGCCGCGTGTTCGTGAAGGCGCCGGTATTCTCGTTTGCGAAGCTGCGAAGCGTGGATACGGTGCTGGGACCGGAGATGAAGTCGACCGGGGAGGCACTGGGAAGCGATGTGAACCTGGAGAAGGCGCTGTACAAGGCACTGGTGGCCAGCGGCATCCAGATCCCGATGCACGGCAACGTGCTGATGACGATTGCCAACGAGGACAAGCAGGAGGCGCTGCAGCTGGCAAAACGCTTTGCGAACATCGGCTACGGCATCTATGCGACTAAAGGGACGGCGGACCTGTTCGAGAAGGAAGGACTGTATGTACATAGAGCCAGCAAGATCGAAGAGGGCGAGAAGAACAACGTGGTGGACATCATCCGCAACGGAAGGGTGAACTTCGTGATCAACACGATGTCCAGCAAGGAGAATACAAGAGCGGACGGCTTCTTGATCCGAAGGGTATCGGCGGAGAACAATATCTCCTGCATGACGAGCCTGGATACGGCCAACGCCCTGATCAAGGTGCTTGAATCTCTGAGCTTCTCTGCGATCAGTATGAATGAAATGGGGAAATAATAATATGCAGGAAAACGCAGTTATTTTATCGAATACAGAAATCGCCAAAGATATTTGGCGTATGGAAATAAAGACCAATCTTGCCAAAAAGGCAAGACCTGGTCAATTTATTGAAATTAGTGTTCCAGGATTTTATCTTCGCAGACCAATTTCAATTTGTGAAATAAAAGATGAGAGCCTTATCATTATTTATAAGATTTTAGGGCAGGGTACTGAAAAAATGACAGAGCTGACATCTAATGATCTATTAGATATCTTTGGGCCATTGGGTAATGGGTTTCCAATTGAAGATCAGGATAAAGTTCTTCTAGTTGGAGGTGGTGTAGGTGTACCGCCTCTATATGAAACAGCCAAACAATATCGTCTAAAAGGATCAAAAGTAGATGTTGTACTTGGTTTTAATGACGAAGAATCTGTTTTCTATAAAGAAGAATTTGAACAGCTTGGATGTAATGTAGAGATCGCGACAATGGATGGAAGTGTTGGTACAAAAGGTACAGTTCTTGATGCGATCCATGCTAAAAATATCGATACGGATTTCATCAGTGCTTGTGGTCCATTGATGATGTTGAAGGCATTGGATGCTACATATACAAAAGGATATATTTCTTTAGAAGCGCGTATGGCCTGTGGTTTAGGTGCATGTATGGGATGTGTTGTAAAAGATAAAGAAGGAAATTCTTTACGTGTATGTAAAGATGGTCCTGTCTTTGAAGTTGGAAAGGTGGCACTATGATGGATATTTCAGTTAAATTACCTGGTTTAAATTTAAAAAATCCTATCATTCCTGCCAGTGGATGTTTTGGGTTTGGTCGTGAATATGCAGAATTATATGATCTTAGCCTTTTAGGTGGAATTGCGATCAAAAGTGCAACACCACAGGAGCGCTTTGGAAATCCAACACCACGAATTGCCGAAACACCAAGCGGTATGTTAAATGCGATTGGATTACAGAATAAAGGTGTTGAAGTAATCAAAGAGAAAGAATTGCCATTTTTAGCACAATTTGATACTGAAATTATTGCCAATGTAGCAGGTGCAACAGAAGAAGACTATGTTAAAGTTATTGAAGCTTTAAATGATAGTGAAGTGATCAAAGCTTATGAGTTAAATATTTCCTGTCCAAATGTTAAACATGGGGGTATTGGCTTAGGTACAAAACCGGAACTTGCAGCTCACGTGACAAAGCTTGCCAAAGCTGCAGCTAAGAAACCGGTATATGTAAAACTTTCACCAAATGTTACAGATATTGTTGAGATTGCCAAGGCAGTAGAAGAAGCTGGAGCGGATGGTTTGGTTTTGATCAACACCTTGATGGGAATGCGTATTGATCTAAAAACAGGAAAACCATTACTTGCCAATATTACAGGAGGACTTTCTGGGCCAGCCATTAAACCAGTTGCGATTCGTATGGTTTATCAAGTAGCACAGGCTGTTAATATTCCAATCATTGGTGTTGGTGGTATCACTAGTGCTGAAGATGTACTTGAATTCTTGAATGCAGGAGCTAGTGCAGTCGAAGTTGGAGCTCAGAATTTTGTGGATCCATATGTTTGCCCTAAAATTATTGAAGATTTACCAAAAGTATTAAAGAAATATGGATATAATAGTGTTAGTGAAGCTGTAGGAAGGAGTTTTAAATAATGTCACGTACAATCGTAGCGCTGGATTTTTCCAGCAAAGAAGAAGTAGTGAACTTCTTAAATAAATTTGACAAGCCAATTTATGTAAAAATCGGTATGGAATTAACATATGCCTGCGGGTTGGATATCATTCAGACTGTAAAGGCAATGGGACATCACATTTTCTTGGATCTAAAATTGCATGATATTCCAAATACAGTAAAAGGTGGAATGAAAAACCTTGCGAATTTGGGCGTTGATATCGTGAATGTTCATTGTGCTGGTGGAATTGCGATGATGAAAGCAGCTGTTGAAGGTCTTGAAATTGGCGCAAATGGAAACAAACGTCCATTGTGCATTGGGGTAACCCAGTTAACATCTACATCTAAAGAAATGATGAATGAGGAATTGGGAATTCCAGGCGAAGTAATGGATAGTGTTATCAAATACGCTAAGAATGCTAAAGCAGCTGGTTTAGATGGTGTTGTATGCTCTGTTCATGAGGCAAAGGCAATTCATGAAGCATGTGGAGATGATTTCTTAACAGTCACTCCGGGTATTCGTTTGGCATCTGATTCAAAAGATGATCAAAAACGTGTTGCGACACCAGATTATGCCAATGAACAAGGATGCGACTATATCGTTGTAGGACGTTCTATCACTAAGAGTGAAGATCCAGTTAAAACATATGATTTAATCGAAGACATGATGAAATAATTAAAAGATCCTTAGGGATCTTTTTTTAATGAAAATTTAATTGATGTTTCAATGGCATCTAGGTTATGAATAAATAAAAATAATGGCTTGAATTAGTTTAAATATCTTTGATTTTTAATAAAGAAGTACTATATATGTTATAGAATAAATCGGATATTTTTTAATTTTATATACCCAAATAGATCTATATGTGCTAAAATCCAAGTAAAGTGAAAGGGGTTACATAAAGGGTTAAAAAATATGGAAAGATGCGCGGGTGTGTTATGCCCTATGTTTTCAGTTCCAGCGAATCAGGGGATAGGAGATTTAGGACAAAAAACGGTAAGAATGATCGATTGTATTGCGGATGCAGGTTATCGTGTTTGGCAGATATTGCCTTTACAGGCAAAAGGAAGATCTCATTCTCCCTACCATGCGCTCTCCAGTTTTGCCGGTGATCCAATTTATATTAATTTAGATAGACTTTGTGAGATGGGATTATTGACACAAAGCTCGATAACGAATTGTAATAAATTTAAAGATAGAGTGGACTATGAAACGGTTAGAGTATTTAAGAATGAATACTTTAGACGAGCTTTTAAAGCATTTAAGAAAAACTATGACTCATTTAAAGAAGACTTTGAATATTTTGAAAAGACAGCTTTCTGGTTGGAAGATTGGGCAATTTATCAGCTGTTTAGATCATTGAATAGTGAAAGGCCTTGGATTGAATGGGATGAAGAATATCGCAATTATCCATTATATAAAGAAGTGGATCTCTCTGAATATGAAGATGAACTTTTCTATACCAAGTTTCTACAGTTTATATTTTATAAACAATTTGATGATATCGTAATGTATGCACATGCCAGAGAAATTACTCTAATTTCGGATGTAGCATTTGTGAATTATGACAGTGCGGATGTATGGACCAATCGTTTTGATTTTCTTTTAGATGAAAACGGTAATCCTAAGGCGCTCAACAATTGTACATATCATATGCCAATACATGATTTTAAAAGGCAATTGATTGATGGCTTTAGTTTTTGGAAAAAACGAATTCGTTGGCTTAGTCGGTGTTTTGATGTAGCCAAGATCGATTATTATACGATTATCAATGATTATTTAAAAATTGATGAAATGGTAGATTATGAAGAATTCAAAGATTTGATTCACTCATTATTGATCATGATCAAACATGAATTTCCAGGTTTTCATTTGATCGTTGAAGGATTGGAGAAGATATGTGATGATTTTGAACTTGGAATGACAAATGTCGATGTACTTTTAGACAGGATGAAAGTAAAGGAACTTAAAAAGAGCGTAAGAAAAGATTCGGTGCTGTATACAAGTACGCAAAATCATGAAACCATCAATCAGGCTTATTATGGATATGATAATAATCATCGTATAAGCTTGAGGCGTTTTTTGAAAAAACAGGGTTATACAGAACGTAATTTCAATGATATGATTTGTCACTTTGCCTTAGATTCTGCAGCTGATATATGTATTCTGCCTATATGGGATATATGTGGCTATAAAGAAGAGGCAAGATTAAATAAACCTAATGAGGAAGATGAATTGAATTGGACATGGAAGTTAAAAGATTTTAAAAACTTCCCTAAAGATTTAATGAAGACAAAAGAATGGATACAGAAAGCAGGAAGATGATGTTCCTGTTTTTTTATGCATAGAAATCACAAATCAAATCTTAATAAAAAAAGTGGAGAATTTACTCTCCACCAAGTTTACTTGCAACGACCCAACCTAATACAAATGTTACAATACTAATAAGAATTGTAATTAAAGAGAAACTAGCCCAATTTGTTTTTAATAGAATAGCGATCGGACTTGCAACGATCAATCCGATAATAGCGTAATAAGCTTGTGTTTCCCATTTAGAGAAGATCCACTCAATTAATTTGGCAATTAAGAAGATACCTAGGATCACTCCAATACCAAAAGGCAGCAGCACTAGAATACAACTTATTAAATCGCCTATATTGAACGATGTCAAAGCATCTACAGTGCGGTTGATATAAGCTAAAATCGTTTCATAATAACCTAACAACATTAACATCATGCTTCCACTGACACCAGGGATGACCATGGTTGCAGCTGCAATGATACCAACAACTAATAGTTTTACAATTTCAATGAAGTTAAGATCAATCGTCGATGCGACACCTTTAGCTTCTCCCATTACTGCCATTAATACAACGATTGCGAAGAATATGATCAAAGGAATCATATTGGAAGCTTTTGTAGGATTGGATCCTTTTACTTTCTTTAGTATGAAAGGCAGGCTTCCGGCAATTAAACCACAAAAGGCAAAATTTGTTGGAATTGGATGTACTTCTAATAGATATTCAAACAATCTTGAAAGAATTACGATTGCTAATCCAGCTCCTAAAAAGATAGGGAATAAAAGCTTTAAGCTTTCTTTCAATTCAGATTTAATGTGAGTGATGGAATGAATTAATTTATCATATAAACCCATTGCGACCATCATGGTTCCACCGCTGACACCAGGAATGATGTTTGCGATGCCGACAACCATACCTTGAAGAATCGATTTTATCATGTTTATTCTCTCCTTTACACGTTCAAAAATATAACATATATGGCGCTAAGTGTAAAATTTTTTAATGTTTTTATAATTGTGTATTGCATCTTGATGCGTTTTATGTATAATTGTCTTGTGTTTTCTTAAATAAATTTAAAGTTTAGTAAAAGTAAACAAATGAGGGAGGGGATGCCGTGCAGATAGGAGCAAAGATAAAAGCATTGAGAATTGCCAATGATCTAACACTGGAAGAATTGGCGTCAAGGTCTGAATTGACCAAAGGTTTTTTATCACAGTTAGAAAGAGATCTAACGAGCCCAAGTATTTCAACTTTGGAAGATATCCTAGAGGCTTTGGGCACAAATCTATCGGAATTTTTTGCTGCAGAACCGGAAGAACAAATCGTGTTTCATCAAGGAGATTTCTTTATTGATGAAGGCGAAGATCATACGATCGAATGGATCATTCCCAATGCACAAAAAAATGCGATGGAACCCATTTTGTTGACGATAAATCCGCTAAAGAAATCGCGAACGATAAAAAGCCATGAAGGCGAAGAGTTTGGCTATGTCTTAAAAGGAAAGATCGAACTTGTTATGGGCAAAAAGCGCTATAAGGTCAAAGCTAAGGAAACATTCTATATTTCAGGAAGGAATTCACACTATTTGTACAATCCATCCAATACACCAGCTAAGGTATTATGGGTTTCAACACCACCAAGATTTTAGACGTTAGAAAGGGACACGATTATGGAGATGGAAAAAAAGAAAATTATTCAGTTTAAGAATATCGTTAAAGATTTTGATGGACAGATCGTTTTAAAGGGCATCGATCTGGATATTTATGAAAATGAATTTGTTACATTGTTAGGACCTAGTGGTTGTGGAAAAACGACTTTATTAAGGATATTAGGTGGTTTTATCGAACCAACAGAAGGACATGTAATTTTTGACGGACAAGATATCTTAAAGCTACCTCCTCATAAAAGAGAATTGAATACAGTTTTCCAAAAATACGCATTATTTCCTCATATGAATGTATATGATAATATTGCATTTGGGTTAAAAATAAAAAAAATGAATAAAGACATTATTGAACAAAAAGTAATGAAGATGTTGAAATTAATTAATTTAGAGGGATATGAAAAGAAAAATGTAACGGTTCTCTCGGGAGGTCAGCAGCAACGTGTCGCGATAGCTAGAGCTTTGGTAAATGAGCCTTCAGTATTGTTGCTGGATGAACCATTGGGAGCGTTGGATCTTAAACTACGTAAAGAAATGCAGTATGAACTAAAACGTATCCAACAGGAAGTAGGAATTACTTTTATTTATGTTACGCATGATCAAGAGGAAGCATTAACAATGTCGGATAAAATTGTTGTTATGAAAGATGGCGAAATACAACAAGCTGGAACTCCGCAGGATATTTATAATGAACCTGTCAATCGTTATGTAGCAAACTTTATAGGAGAAAGCAATATTGTTTCAGGACGAATGTTAGAAGACAAGAAAGTGCGTTTTGATGATATTACTTTTGATTGTGTAGATGTAGGTTTTAAAGAAAATGAGCCTGTAGATGTGGTAATTCGACCAGAAGACATTGATATTGTACCTGTAGATCAAGGGAAAATGACAGGAACTGTTGAAAGTGTATTGTTTAAAGGGGTTCACTATGAAGTTATGGTCGAAACGGTTCCGGGCACTCATGTTACGGTTAACATGCATGTAAGAAATAATCAGAATATTTTGAGTGATGATAGAAAAGAAGCAATCAGTGCAAATGATTTTTATCTAGATTTGGAAGATATGAAAGACATCGATGATAAAGAAATTGTCGCCCGAGCAGATGCGCAGGCATGGAATCCGGAAACAGATGAATATTTATCAATCAAGGTAGAAACAGATTTAAAAGAAGAATTAGGTGAATATAATGTTAAGTTTTCAACTAATTCAGGACTTCAAATCATTCGTAAAATCTGGGTGGTAGATCAAAGAGTTGTTGAAAATAAAAAAGCAAATGAAGCGGTTAGTGCTTTTAACTTCTTCAAATCTAAAGATGAAATTATGGAATCTCATGCTTTAGATACTGATTTAAAAACTTGGGCAAATGCACAAGGATGGAAATTGAATAATGAAGATGAAGGTGTAGATTTAAGTGTAGATTATGATTTCGATCCAGAAAAAATAACAGAAGGTATCTATAAGGTTACATTCTGGACAACAGGACGAGAATTTAAGATCCATACAACTGATTATGTAGAGGAAGGTAAAGAGGTCGGATTATCTTTCTTCCCTGAGGATATTCATGTAATGGAGAAGATGGAATTCTAATGAAAAAATTTAGTCAGCTAGCATTTCCGTATGTAGTATGGGTTGTATTAATGATCTTATTACCGATGCTTTTGATTTTATTTTACTCTTTGACAACACAAGGTAATGAGATTGTAAATTTTACGTTCACTTTAAATAACTACATTCGTTTTTTTACCGACCATGATTTTTTGATGATTTTATGGCGTTCTTTGGTAATAGCCTTTAAAACGACCATAATTTGTGTATTATTAGGGTATCCAATAGCTTATTTTATTGCTCGCAGTCCTGATCGAGTTCGAAATACATTAGTATTGGCAGTGACGTTACCGACATGGATTAATATGTTGGTACGTACGTATTCTTGGATCGGATTGTTATCCGAAGGTGGTATCATTCAAACTTTGTTTGGATTACAAGGTACAGACTTGCTGTATACTGAGGGGGCAGTGTTGTTAGGAATGGTTTATAACTTTATTCCTTTTATGATATTGCAAATTAATACCTCGTTATGTAAAATGGATCATTCCTTACTGGAAGCTAGTGCAGATCTAGGTGCCAATAAGGTTCAGACATTCTTGCGCGTGGTTTTCCCTCTGTCTTTATCCGGTGTTATCAGTGGAATTGCCTTGGTATTCTTACCGGCAGTCAGTTCTTTCTTCATTCCTAAGTTATTGGGAGGAGGACAGTTCTTCTTGATTGGTAATGTGATAGAAAATCAGTTTATTACAGTAGGTGAATGGAATTTTGGTTCTGCAATTTCTATGATCATGGCTGTTATTATGATGCTTTGCATGTATTTGATTCGTCGTGTTGATGAGCATAATAGCGGTGGGAGGAAGTCGTCATGAAAAAAGAAAAACGTATTTTTGGTAAAGCGCTGATGATTCTTTCCTTATTGTTTTTCTATATACCAATTTTATATATGATCGTATTTTCGTTTAATTCGGGAAGATCATTAACAAATTTTGAAGGTTTTAGTTTGACATGGTATGAACATATGTTCAAAAACCGAGATATGATGGAATCACTATATACCACAATAACTATAGCTTTAATTGCGACGCTCGTTGCTACTTTATTAGGTACTATAAGCGCAATCGGATTATCAAAAAGTCGAAAATTTTTAAAAAGCTTTGTTTTACAGTTAAATGATTTTCCAATTATGAATCCGGAAATTGTTACTGCAATTGGATTTATGTTATTGTTCATTACATTTCATATAGAGCGAGGATTTATGACAATGTTATTGGCACATATTGCTTTTTGTACACCATATGTTATTTTAAGCATAATGCCTAAAATTCGCTCTTTAGATCCAAATTTAGCAGATGCAGCGATGGACCTTGGTGCTACACCATGGCAGGCATTGACCAAGGTTTTGGTACCGCAAATTATGCCGGGCATCTTTTCGGGAGCTTTGATTGCCTTTACGATGTCATTTGATGATTTTATTATTTCGTATTTTGTAACCGGAGGAGGCGTTAAGAATCTAAGTATTATGGTCTATACTATGAGCAAGCGCATAAATCCAAGTATTAATGCAATATCTACACTTGTTGTAGTATTGATAACGATAGTCCTGGTGATTATCAATGTTATACCTATAATTAGGGAGAGAAAGGAAAAGAAACATGAAAAAATTATTAACTAGTACATTGATCGGTGCATTAGCATTGACACTTGCCGGATGCGGTTCAAACACACAAGAACGTGAATTTGAGGGTCAGGAACTTCATCTCTATAATTGGGGTGAATATATGGGAGAAAACCTTATTTCCGATTTTGAAGATCAAACAGGGGCAACAGTAAATGTAGATTATTTTGAGTCAAATGAACAAATGTATATCAAGGTTGCCAATGGAGAATCTTTTGATGTTTTGGTCCCTAGTGATTATATGATTGAAAGATTGATAAAGGAAGATTTACTACAGCCGCTTGATAAAGAAAAATTGAATAATCTGGATTTACTTTCTGAAGATGTAATGGGATTAGATTATGACCCTGAAAATGAGTATTCTATTCCTTATTTTTGGGGGACTGTAGGAATAGTATATGATAAGAATAAAGTGAGCGAAGAAGATCTTGAAAAAGAAGGATACAATATCTTTTTAGACACAAAGTATAAAGGGGATATCTATCTATATGATTCTGAACGTGATTCTTTCATGATGGCTTTAAAAGCATTGGGGTATTCTATGAATACGACAAATGAACAGGAGTTACAAGAAGCTTATGAATGGTTAGTTCAAGCTGTTGAAACAATGGAACCTGAAATCGTAACGGATGAAATTATTGATAATATGGCACAGGGAAGAAAAGCTCTTGGTTTGATTTATTCTGGGGATGCTGCTTATGTAATGTCAGAAAATGAAGATATGGGATTCTATATGCCTGAAACTGGTACGAATATTTGGTCAGATGCAATGGTAATTCCAAAAAATGCCGAGAATCCTGAATTAGCACATGCATTTATTGATTATGTATGTACATATGAGGCTTCAATGGATAATTCAAGTTATGTAGGATATACTTCTCCAAATAAAGAAGTTATGGATGAATTAAGTGGCGAAGGCGGAGATTATGAAGGAATCAATGCTTATATTCCTCGCTCTGGAAATGATAATGACGAAGTATTTAAATATGATGAAAATATTCGTGCAATCATTGCTGATTTATGGTCACGTGTTAAAGTTGTTGCCAGCAACGCAGAATAAGAGTATCTTCGGATACTCTTTTTTAATCTGGAACATGAATTAATTCTTATATAGTTTATAAAGAAAAAATACCAACTCATTTTTGAGCTGGTATTTTCACCTTATAAAAAGTTTAAATTTAAATGGCGGCCTCTGTAGGAATCGAACCTACAATTAAATCTTAGGAGGATCTCGTGATATCCATTTCACTAAGAGGCCATACTGGCGCACCCGACAGGACTTGAACCTGCAACCGCTTGAATCGGAATCAAGTACTCTATCCAATTGAGCTACGGGCACTCATACCAATTCATTATACCCTAAAATCAAATATTATGGTATAAATAAATGGGTTTTATAGAAAAGGAGAAGATTATGGCTAAAAGAATTATACAAGTCGAAGAAAAAGTTCCTTTTAAGTTGATGTTGCCTTTAAGTATCCAGCATATGTTTGCGATGTTTGGGGCTTCTGTATTGGTTCCATTCTTGTTTGGAATTAATCCAGCTATCGTTTTGTTGATGAACGGTATTGGAACTTTGTTGTTTATTTTAATTACGAAAGGAAAGGCTCCTGCTTATTTAGGAAGTAGTTTTGCCTTTATTGCTCCGGCAAATATCGTAATTGCACAGTTTGGGTATGAATATGCTCTTGGTGGCTTTGTCGTAGTTGGTTTCTGTGGATGCTTGTTAGCCGCTTTGATCAAGAAATTTGGTACAAAGTGGATCGATGTTGTCCTTCCACCGGCTGCTATGGGGCCAGTTGTTGCCTTGATTGGTTTGGAGCTTTCAAGCAGTGCAGCAAGTACAGCTGGATTGTTGGATGAAGTTGTAGATCCAAACAATGTAATTGTGTTTGGAGTAACTTTAGGTGTTGCGATCATTGGCAGTGTATGTTTCAAGAAGTTCTTGAGCGTTATTCCTATTTTGATTGCGGTTATCTGTGGTTATGTTGCCGCTGTATTTTGTGGAATGATTGATTTTACTCCAGTAATGGAAGCAAGTTTCTTTGCGCTTCCTAACTTCACATTCCCTAAATTTGATATCAATGCGATCTTGATGATCTTGCCGGTTATCTTAGTTATCGCATCAGAGCATATTGGGCATCAGATTGTTACAGGTGAAGTCGTTGGTCGTGATTTGATCAAAGATCCAGGTCTTCATCGTTCTTTGTTTGCGGACAACTTCTCAACGATGTTATCTGGTTTCATTGGTTCTGTTCCTACAACGACTTATGGTGAAAACATTGGTGTTATGGCAATTACGGGTGTTTATTCTGTACAGGTAATTGCAGGTGCAGCTATTCTTTCTATTATTTGTTCATTTATTGGTCCTCTTGCAGCTTTGATCCAGACGATTCCAAATCCTGTAATTGGTGGAATCAGTTTCTTGTTGTATGGAATGATTGGAACTAGCGGATTAAGAATTTTGGTTGATAAAAGAGTTGATTATGGTAAGAGCGTTAACTTGATCTTAACTTCTGTTGTATTTGTAACAGGATTGAGTGGTGTCGTTGTTCAGGTTGGAACAACTTCATTAACAGGTATGGTACTTGCTTGTATTACAGCAATGTTAATGTCTTTGTTGTTCTATTTATTTGATAAGTTTAATTTATTGAATAAGGAAGAAGAATAAACGCTGTATCATAAAGTATTTTATTAAATAATATTGTTGGTGATAGGATATACATTTTATATGCATATCTTGTCATCAACTTTTTTTGAATTTAGATAATTTAATATAGAAACAAAAACAGTATCTAGATTATAATAATCATGCGAAAAGATAAGGGAGGATGACTATGATCAAAGCGGTTATTTTTGATATGGATGGTTTGATGTTTAATACAGAAATCATGTTTAAAAAGCAATTTAGACAAGCTTTAGATAAGGCGGATATACATTGTCCAGATAGTGTGATTGAGAGAATGATCGGGTGTGATTCCAGGGAAATCATAGAATTTGAAAATACATATCCTGGAATTAGTGATGTAATGTCATATTGTCAGAAAACACGTGTGAATTTTTTCTTTGAATTTTTTAAAAATCCAGGTGATGCCAATATGCCAGGTCTATATGAATTGATCCAATATTTAGAAAAGAAGCCAATGGATTATGCGATTGCATCCAGTTCAGCAAAAGAAGATATCTTAAAGTTTATCAATTATGCTGGATTTGAGTTGCATCCAAAACAAATTGTGAGTGGAAAAGAAGGTTTTCCTTCTAAACCGGCACCAGATATCTTTTTAGCTACTGCCAAAAGAATGGGATATAAACCTGAAGAATGTTTAGTTTTAGAAGATAGCAAGCATGGAATTACAGCTGCTTACAAGGCTGGTATGAAATCAATCTTTATTCCGGATCAAATCAAACCAGATGAAGAAATGAAAAAATATATTCAAGAAACAAGAAATAATTTAAGTGAAGTTATTGAATATTTAGAAAGAAATGCATAACCAACATCATTTTCGTTGTAAATGTAAACAAGCTATTTTATAATTAATTTGCTTTTAGGAGGACAAACATGAAAAAAGAATTGGTAATCGTTCTGGACTTTGGTGGACAATATAATCAATTGGTTGCGCGAAGAGTTCGCGAGTGCAATGTTTATTGCGAGATTTATTCTTATAAAACCGACCTTGAAAAAATCAAAGCCATGAATCCAAAAGGAATCATTTTAACAGGAGGACCTAATAGTTGTTATGAAGAAGGAGCTCCTACGTATTCAAAAGAGTTGTTTGAATTAGGAATTCCAGTACTTGGATTGTGCTATGGTGCACAGTTGATGATGCATGTATTAGGTGGTAAAGTTGAAAAAGCAGATGCTCGTGAATATGGAAAAACGGAAGTAATCGTTGATAAAAAAGAATCTAGAATTTTTGAAGGTGTATCTGAAAAAACAATTTGTTGGATGTCTCATTTTGACTATATTTCTAAAGTTGCACCTGGTTTTGAAGTTACATCTCATACAGACAATTGTCCTTGTGCTTCTTGTGAAAATACAGAAGCTGGATTATATGCGATTCAATTCCATCCAGAAGTATTACATACAAATGAAGGAACAAAAATGTTGTATAACTTTGTTCGCGGTGTTTGTGGATGTTCTGGAGATTGGAGAATGGATTCATTCGTGGACGAACAAATTAAAGCAATTCGCAAAAAAGTTGGAGATGGTAAAGTATTGTGTGCACTTAGTGGTGGAGTTGATTCCTCTGTTGCGGCTGTACTTTTATCCAAAGCAATTGGTAACCAGTTGACTTGTGTGTTTGTAGATCATGGTTTATTGAGAAAAGATGAAGGCGATGAAGTAGAAGCTGTATTTGGACCAGAAGGACCATATGAGCTAAACTTCATTCGTGTAAACGCACAGGAAAGATATTATAAAAAACTTGCTGGTGTAGAAGAACCAGAAGCTAAACGTAAGATCATCGGTGAAGAATTCATTCGTGTCTTTGAAGAAGAAGCTAAGAAAATTGGAGCTGTTGATTTCCTTGTTCAGGGAACGATTTATCCAGATGTTGTAGAGAGTGGTCTAGGTGGAGAAAGTGCTGTGATCAAGTCTCATCATAATGTTGGTGGTCTTCCTGATCATGTAGATTTTAAAGAAATTATTGAGCCATTACGCGACCTATTTAAAGATGAGGTTCGTAAAGCTGGTCTTGAATTAGGAATTCCTGAAAACTTAGTATTCAGACAGCCATTCCCAGGACCTGGATTAGGTATTCGTATCATTGGTGAAGTAACAGCTGAAAAAGTACGTATCGTACAAGATGCAGATGCGATCTATCGCGAAGAAGTTGCCAAAGCTGGTTTAGATAGAAGCATTGGACAATACTTTGCGGCACTTACAAATATGCGTTCAGTTGGTGTCATGGGTGATGAAAGAACTTATGATTACGCAATTGCGCTTAGAGCTGTAAATACAATCGACTTCATGACAGCAGAAGCTGCAGAAATTCCTTATGAAGTCTTAAATAAGACAATGTCAAGAATCATTAATGAGGTTCGTGGGGTTAACCGTGTAATGTATGACCTTACAAGTAAACCTCCTGGAACTATTGAGTTTGAATAAACAAAAATGCTTAGTGAATCCAGCGTTTATGCGGGTTTGCGGTACTTTTAAAAGTCTTTTGATAACAATTTGATAACGGTTGCATAAGAGCCATTATTCTTGTAATCCAGTGGTTTTCGGGTTAGAGAATGATTGACAGGTGGTTGTGCAACAAATAAATCCATATTATAAACGAAGCCCTTAGCTGTGGGTATAAAACTCATGGCTAAGGGCTTTTTGTCGCTATTTTTTGGAGGTGGTTTTCTTTTTCTTTGGTGCAGGAAGTTCATCGTACATAGACAGAAACAGGTTGCAAAGAAATTCCCTGCTGTCAACATCATCGACTAAAAGCATTTCCTTTGCTCCCTCATAGGGTAATTCGTAAGTTGCTGTTGGCATAAGGGAAATGGCAGAGGATACAGGTTTTACAAGTAAGCGGTCATCGTAAATACCGCCAACGATTTTGTCACGGTAGTAGAGAATGTACTCGCCCATCATTGCCCGATAGGAGATGCTGTCCAAATCGGATAGCTGTTCTAATACAAAGGTTAAATAATCTTTACTTGACGCCATAGTACACCTGCTTTCAATCATCGGTTTTGAGTTTGTCTTTGAAGGCTTCAACCATAGCGGCACTAAGTTCCTGCGAAGGAACTTTCGCCCATGTTTGCGTAGTATCAAACTCTGGGTAGTGGTAACGCCACTCATCGTATTTGTCTTTACTGATCTCTTCAGAAGATAGCTTGTCAGCCTGCTCTTTCCAGGCATACAGCATTTTCCGGAGTTCGTGAGCGTCTTTACCTTTGGAAGTATCGACTTTCAGACATATTTCTCCGTCTGATTCACTGACAGTCAGACCGTACAAATCTTCAAGGGTAAATAAAGTGTGCATCAGTCCGATATAGCTGTCAATGTCAGGAACATCGAGGGCATGAGGGGAAACATCCAGAGCCTGTGCCAGTGTAGCAGTAAGTTCCGCTTTCGGTTTTCTTGTTCCTGTTTCGTATTGTGCTAAACGTACATCGGCACTTCGCTCAGGAAAGCCGACAATCGTACCAAGATATTTCTGCGTCATCCCACGCAGAATGCGGAAAAAATGTATTCTCTCTCCAATCGCCATAACGTGTCCACTCCTTGTATGTATTTTACAATGAGTATAGCAGATATGTTTAGGAGAAGTCAAGATAATACAAAACAAAAAAGTTTAATATTTTCCGAAAAGCCACTTGACACAAACAAATATGCTTAGTATAATAAGTTCGAAATTAAACAAATAAGTTTAGCAAAAACAAAATGACCGTCCGAACAGTATAAACCGCAAAGACCTTGCCAGACAGCAAGCGAGCGCCTGACATATTACGATATATCGGGACAGCACAGTGCCGAACAGGGAATACCTGCTGGAACTTTAATCGGATAGAGCGGCGATAAAAAATGAAAGAAAGGACTGATTATATGAAAAACAGATTTATTTGTGCCGAAGAAGTGGCACAGGAACTAAGCGTATCAAAGCCGTATGCCTACAAGTTAATCCGCCAGTTGAATGAGGAACTGAAAGCAAAAGGCTTTATTACCATTTCAGGACGGGTAAACCGCCAGTATTTCTATGAAAGGCTCTACGGAGCAGGAAATCCCCAAGGGGATACCACTATGTCCTATAAGGCAGGACAGGAATAAGGAAAGGAGGATGAATAATGCCGGTATTTAAAAACGAGGGCAATGAAACATGGTATGTGATGGCGAGATATGTAAACTGGAAAGGCGAGCGTAAGCAGAAATGCAAACGTGGATTTGCTACCAAGAAAGAAGCAAAGGAATGGGAGCGAATGTTCCAGTTGCAGAACTCTTCGGATATGGATATGAGTTTTGAAGCCTTTACCGAACTGTATATCCGGGATATGAAAAGCCGTCTGAAAGAGAACACATGGCTGACAAAGGAACATATCATCCGCACAAAGATTTTACCTTATTTCGGCAAGCTGAAAATCAGCGAGATTTCCACGAAAGAGGTCATTGCATGGCAGAATGAAATGCTTGCCTATCGGGATGAGAAGAAAAAGCCATACTCACAGACCTATCTGAAAACGCTGCACAATCAGTTATCTGCTATTTTCAATCATGCAGTGAGGTATTATGAACTGCGTTCCAATCCAGCCGCCAAGGTTGGAAATATGGGAAGTGAGGAACACAAGGAAATGCTGTTCTGGACGAAAGAAGAATACAAGAAATTCTCATTTGAGATGATGGACAAGCCTGTTTCCTTTTACGCTTTTGAAATGCTTTACTGGTGCGGTATCCGGGAGGGAGAACTGCTGGCACTGACTGCCGCTGACTTCGATTTTGAAAAAGAAACGGTCAGAATCAACAAGTCCTATCAACGATTACACGGAGAAGATGTGATTACCACACCGAAAACAAAGAAAAGTAACCGCATTATCAAAATGCCGAAGTTCCTCTGTGAAGAAATGCAGGAGTATTTGCAGATGCTTTACGGACTGAAGAAGAAAGAACGAATCTTCACAGTCACAAAAAGTTATCTGCATCACGAGATGGACAGAGGTGCGAAAGCCGCAGGAGTAAAGCGAATCCGTATTCATGATTTACGACATAGCCACATCAGCCTGCTGATTGATATGGGATTTTCAGCGGTGGCGATTGCAGACCGTGTAGGGCATGAAAGCATTGACATCACTTACCAGTACGCTCATCTGTTCCCGTCAAAGCAGACGGAAATGGCAGATAGATTAGACGATTTAGGGAAAGGAGAGTTTGAAAATGTCAGCTAAGAACAGAGATAACAAAAACCGTTGGAGAAACATCACAGTAGGGTTTCGGGTATCGCCCGAAGAAAATGAACTCATCAACAAGGCAGTTGCCTTATCGGGACTGCCAAAGCAGGAATACTGCTACCGCCGTTGCCTGAATCAGGATGTAGTGGTACAGGGAAATCCGAGAGTATTCAAGGCACTCAAAACGGAACTTGCCGCTGTCCTCGCAGAACTAAAGCGGATTGAAGCAGGAAACCGTGTGGATGAAGAACTGCTGAATGTCATTGAACTAATCGCTGTTATTCTGGGCGGTCTGAAAGGAGAGGATACGGATGGAAAATAAAAAAGAAAAGACTGCCCCGGATGTATCTGTTGGCGCAGATACGGAGCAGCCGATTTCAAAAAAACCTACAAGTAGTATATCCGAGAATGGTGGAAATATCAAGACTTTTGAGGAATTGCAGAGAGAAATGCAGTTGCGATCAGACCCGTCCTATCTCCAGACAATTTCCATGAATGAACTGTTTGACACACAGTATCGAAGTAAGCAGCCGTTGATTGACGGACTGCTTTACCCTGGCACTTATATCTTTGCAGGTTCGCCCAAACTGGGAAAGAGCTTTCTGATGGCACAGCTTGCCTACCATGTCAGTACAGGGACACCGCTTTGGAATTATACCACCCGAAAAGGGACGGTGCTGTATCTGGCGCTTGAGGATGATTACCGCCGCTTGCAGGAGCGTCTGTACCGGATGTTCGGGACAGAAAGTACCGATAATCTTTACTTCTCAGTTTCTGCCAGTCAGCTTGGAAATGGGCTGGATGAACAGCTTGCAAGATTTGTGGCAGAGCATAAGGATACGAAGCTGATTATTATTGATACGCTTCAGAAAGTGCGTGAGGTTGGCGGCGATAATTACAGTTACGCAAATGATTATCAGATTATGGCAAGACTGAAAAGTTTTGCGGATGCCCACGGACTTTGTATGTTGCTGGTACACCACACAAGAAAGCAGAATGCAGATGATAAGTTTGACATGATTTCCGGGACAAGCGGACTGCTTGGGGCGGCAGACGGAGCATTTCTTCTTCAGAAAGAAAAACGGACAGGCAATGCCGCAACACTGGAAGTATCGGGCAGAGATCAGCAAGACCAGAAGCTGTATCTTGTCCGCAATACAGAAACCTTGTTGTGGGATTTACAAAAGGCAGAAACAGAATTATGGAAAGAACCGCCGGAACCGTTACTGGATGAGATTGCGGAGCTTGTTATGAAGGAAAATCCTTATTGGGAGGGCTCGCCAACGGCACTTGTTGCATTGATAAATGTGGACATTCAACCTCATGTTATCACAAGAAAATTGAATGTTCTTGCAGGAAGATTATATGCAGAGCATGGGATTCTCTTTCGGAGTGAGCGTGTCCATGAGGGACGGAAACTAAGATTCTGGAAAGACAATACAGAGAATGCGTGACAGTATGTGACGGTTGTGACGGTATTTTTGACAACGGGGGCGGTATCAAAATAACCGTCACGACTGTCACATACCGTCACATACTGTCACGGAAAGGATGGATGAGATGGGTAATGTGCAAATATCACAGGAATTATTTATGCAGTTGCTCCGCTTTCACTTAGTTGAAGATGAGAGCTGTGAGAAAGAAATCAAGCAGGGGTTGGAGAAGAAATTGGACAGAATGGTTATGCGTGACCTATATGGAAAATTCAAAACTGCCCCGACAGAGGAAGATCGGGAACGGGCGAAAAAAGAGTATCTGGACAGACGAGGAGTGCCGGAGAGTTTCCGATGGTAATTCTTCCTTGATGATAAGAACAGGAGCGTGGCACGCCCCTGTTAATCATAGACAAGGAGAAATCTGGAAAGGAGAACCATGCAATGAGAGAAGGAAGATTAGGTTATAACTGTGAAAATGGCAGATATGGATTACTGTCAATGGACTTATGGATTGATACGGGATTTCACTGCGGAGAGTGTATGGAAGTTCTGGTGGATGACCAGTGGGTAAAGACCAGAATGGAAATGAATCCGGCGAGAGAATGGTATCTGGTGGGAACACCGTATTGCGGCGATCTGGAGTATGTACGGGCAAGGATACCGGAATAAAGCAGACAGGATAAGCCCGGATACGGGCAAATAAAAAGGGCGGATACGCACAAGATGAAAAGCACAAGTCGAAACATGGTAGAGAAAGATAGCACCTTATAAAGCCCTCGGCGTTTGAGAGCGAAATACACCCATCGCACAAACTTCGTTTATGCTCTGGGTATTTCGCCCTGCTGGGGGCTTGTTCCACCGACAGGCGGATAAGTTCGTAAACAGGTGCCTATGCACCTACTCACAGTAAAGCAGGCAAGAGCCGGGAAAGGAGAATGCTTATAGGCAGACATTCATTTATCAGACAAAACAAGCTGTCTGATGTGGCAGGAAGAATTGATTATATTTCCAATCCGAAAAGACAGGAACATCTCTATGCAACCTATCAGACGGAGGGAGCAACACCGGAGTTCTGGAAGAATCTTGCCAGAGAGAATCAGTTGGATTTTAAGGCAAGCGGAACAACAGGAAAATGTATTGAAGGACGGGAGTTTATCATTGCACTTCCAGAAAGTTTTGTTGAATATAAGGCAGATGATGTGGTAAGGCTTTTCACGGACAGCTTTCATAAAAGGTATGGTGTGGAATGCAGTGCGGCACTTCATCATAACAAAAGAATGACCAATTACCATATCCATCTTGTATTCAGCGAACGGAAAATGCTGGAACATCCAGAAGTGAAAATTGCTACCAGAAATATGTTTTATGATGAACAGGGTAAGCACAGACGCACGAAGAAAGAGATTTTAGATGAGCAGGGAAATCTACGGGCAGGATGCAGCATTATTCCCAAAGGGGAAGTTTACGAGAGCCATATTTTTACCAAGAAAGATGAATGGTTTAAGAGCGATGCTTTTACCAGAGAAGTCAAAGAGATGTTCACGGAAATCATCAACAGCCATGTAAAAGATGAATCTGAAAAGCTGTCTGTATTTCAGCAGGGCGGCGTGTATCTGGCAACGAAGAAAATCGGGAAGAATAATCCGAAAGAAGCAGAGATACGGGCGGACAATGCGGCACGGCAGGAATGGAATCGGACAGTTGATGTGGCATTAGTCGAGGGCGTTCCCGAAGAAGATATTTTAATTGTCAAGCGGGAGAAAATCACAGATAAAACATTGCAATCTATACGGGCACATGGTTGGCTGCCGGATATGTTTCAGCAGATTATCCGAGGAGCGAAAGACTTCTTACAGGAAATGATTTTCAAGTTTAAGATGCCGCCGAAGCCAGTACCGAAGATTGATTTACAGGAATGGAATGATATGCGGAAGATGATGGAGAAACTTCAGAAGCAGTCACAGGCGATGAAGTCCACACAGCAGGAGATTTCCTCATTGAAGAAACAGCTTTCCGAAACAACGGGATTTTTCAAAGGAAAAGCACGAAAATCCTTAGAGGGTAAAATTGAACAGGCAGAGAAACAGGAAAAACGTATCCACACGGATATGGAACAGACGGTAAAACAGGCAGGATATTCAGATGTTCAGTCCTTCACAAAGACATATCAGAAATCGGAAAAGTTGATCCGGAAATACAATGAGGAGCTGCGTGCATGGGAAAATCAGACAGAACAGAAGGAAGAAAAGCCATCAGAACCGCCGAAAAAGGCAAGCATACGGGAAAAGTTACACCGTTACCAGCAGGAAAGCAGACAGCAGCCAAAACAGTCAGCAAAGAAGAAATCTATGGACAGAGAACGATGAGAAAGGTGGAACAGAACATGAAGAAAACAATTTTTGAAGAAATGGGCGGCATTTATGTAAGATGTGGGGATTACTTTATCCCCAACCTTACCTTGCCGGAGGAAGAAGAACCGAGATTTGTTGGAGTATGGGGACAAAGACATTTGCAGTATTTGAAAGAATACCGCAGGACTGTATATCTGGATCTGCTGATGAGCGGCAGATTGAATAGTTATCTGGCAGATATAGAGGAACAGGCACAGGAACGATTTGAGAGGATTGTAGAGCAGATGAAACAGGCTCAAGGAATTACCGAACAGTTAAAGGCAGATAACGCATTAGAATGGGTAGGTAGAATGAATAACATACAGGCGTGTGCGAGGGAGATTGTGGATAGAGAGATAATCTATTGGTAAGTGCTGCTATGAATATGTATCGTATTTATATTTTTTGCTTGACGAGTTACCTAAAATAAATTATTATAAAGTTATAAAAAATATAACACAGAATAAAGAGGGTGGAAGAATGAGCAATGATTTGATGAGAAAGCAATCGAAAAATATTTTGAATGCAATAAATAATTTTGTTTCTAATACAGGTTTAAATGATGTAAAAACGTCTTTTGATTCAAAGACAGGAATTGCCAGTGTTATTGGAAATAAGGATGGTTTTCAGTATACTACAACGTTGACCAAACATATGAATGGCGTAGTGCAAACGACAACGCAATTTGCTACCAATTTGGGAAAGGAAGCGCTAATATCACAAATTAAAGCTTTAAGAAAGCAAGGATATAAACAACAACAAATAGCGGATATGCTTAAAATTTCTCAAGCAACAGTAAGCAAATATTTGAGAAAATAATCTCGTAAAGTATAGGAATGGGGATAAATGGGAGTGAAAAAACTTAAATTGAATGAAAATATGGGAGAAATTGTAAAGGCTCATGGATACGAACTTGATGCAGAAGAAAGATATGTTATCAATATCGAACGCGAATTAAGTGAGCAATCAGCAATCATGGCAGCAATACAAAGCGTTGGGCTACCAGCGTTAAACGATTACCATCAATGGTTAATACATAATGGATTTGATGCCAATATGCCTAATCCCACAAATAGCTTTGCTGATCAATTTTATGGAAAGAAAGCTTTGTGGAAAACAGATTTATCGCAAGGTATTGTTGTGAGAGCAGAAAATGAAGATGATTATTTTATCGTCATGGAATGTAGTAGATTAAATGAAGGATTTAAATACACTCAGATAATTTTGACATTAGGTGGATGCTTGTAATTTAAAATTATTTTTGCAAGAGGGAGGAGATTTCAATGTACTCTGTTACTAAACGTATTAGTATGGTAAAACAGCCATATGGCGGATATCTAAATAAAAAGCAATTTGATATTACTTCTATTGATGACGGAAAGACATTGAATGAAGCAGAGAATATTCATGCTTCGTTAATTGGTCTTGCGGTTGACTATTTGACCCGTTTTATGATGGGAACATCCGTAGAAGAAGCTTTCAAAATTTCGTTACAAGGAGCATTGTGTCTTGATTTATTTTTAAATAATGCCAGTGGCAAAAAAGGGTTGGCATTAGGAAATGCTAAGAAGTTATTAAAAGGCATAAAAGGTCTTGATAATGAGTCTGTCAGTAATGCATGTAAATTAGTTGGTTACGATGTTTGTTTCAGAGCGGGTGTAATTGGGTATAAACCAGTAGAAGAAATTAAGCCTGATAGTGATACTATTGAGAATATTGTGATTATGGTAAAACGAAGTCTGGCATTTTGGAAAGAATATGGTCCTATTACAAAAGATGGTTTTACTTTTGAGGGTGGTTATACGGATATAGTATCATCAGGAGATGGAGATTATTTAACTGAGGATACGTTGTGGGATTTTAAGGTGTCAAAAGAGGAACCCAAAAGTAAATATACATTGCAGTTGTTAATGTACTATATTATGGGATGTCATTCAATACATCCAGAATTTCAGAAAATTGAAAAACTCGGAATATTTAATCCGAGAAAAAACAAAGTTTATATAGCCAAGGTATCTTCAATTAACCCTGAAGTAATTGAAAAAGTATCCCAGGATATTATCGGATACAAATAAAAAGTTGGGTTTATTGCTAAAAAGGAAAATGAAAATTATATGAAAAACATGAAAATAGATGCCAATGGGACAGAAATCAGAGTGATGGGTAATGTTGTTAATGAAGATGCTTACATTTCACTCACTGATATTGCAAAATACAAAAACCCAGACAATGCCTTTATTGTGGTGGCAAACTGGATGCGTAATCATTCTACGATTTCATTTTTGGGCTTGTGGGAACAAATTCACAATCCCAATTTTAAACCTATCGAATTCGATAGGTTTAAAGCAGAATCTGGTGATAATGCTTTTACGTTGACACCGCAGCAGTGGATCAAAGCAACGGATGCAATTGGTATCGTATCAAAATCAGGACGATATGGCGGCACTTATGCTCATACGGATATAGCGTTTGAGTTTGCTTCATGGATTTCGCCGGAATTTAAACTTTATATCATCAAAGACTATCAGCGATTAAAGAAAGATGAAGCAGATCGATTAGCAATTGGGTGGGATGTAAAGAGAGAACTTTCAAAAATAAACTATCGTATCCACACAGATGCAGTAAAAGAATTTTTGATAACTCCCACATTATCTCCGCAGGAAATGGCATATACATACGCTTCAGAAGCAGATATTCTAAATATGGCTTTGTTTGGAAAAACAGCAGCACAATGGAGAAATGAAAAAGGAATAAAAGGGAAAACTCCTAATATCAGAGATTTTGCTTCAGCAGAAGAATTGGTTGTGCTTATCAATTTGGAAGATACAAACGCAGACCTGATAAGGCAGGAAGTGCCTAAAATTGAAAGGCTGAAAATATTAAGAGAGAAAGCATACAGGCAATTAGAACTTTTGAGAAAGAACCAAGATACGATTGAGGCACTAAAGAAAAATCTTATTGAAGATACAGAAACAAATGGTTGATTTCCTAAGCAAAACCGTTTATAATCTGAATCGGAACATATTGCTATTATCCACAGTTACGGAGCGAGTGTTATCAATACCGATAACAAACTGATAACATTAGCCCATATAGGCAGGATAATATGGATAAATCAAAAAATCGAAAGAAAAGCGAACACGGCAACAAATAATCTCTAAACAAAATTGATTAGTAATTGTCGAGTTCGAATAGTACAAAATCACCTTGAAGCCCTTTATTTAAGGGCTTTTTTGGTTCCCTTTTGGGCCCGTGAAAACATTTTGAAAACACGCATTTCAATTTTAGGCCATTTTTTGTCATTTTTTAGCACCAAAAAGTGCAAAACTTTGTGAAAAAACCTCTAAAAAGTGCCAAAAAATCGTATGCTAGTACCAAGTGGCTTTCAGGTGTTTACTTCTTAAAAATGGCTTGGATGTCAGGCTTTGGACGAACAGATACTTATCTATGCTCAAAGGCCAGATGCTATTGCTGTTTTAGAAATCGAGAAATGGAACAATCGTTTTGGAAGATGGGCCAATAAAGGTGCTAAAGGTATCGGAAACAAAAGCTTTTGATATGGAAGGGGCTCTCAAACAAGTACAAAAGCTCATTGATGGAGGAATGAAAACCAAAGAAGCCATCAAACGGGTAGCCCAGGAAATGAATGGCTCTAAAAATGAGCTGTATGATGCTTATCATAAACACATTTGATCTTGCGAAAGCAGGATCTTTTTTTTGAGATGGAAAAATGCAGTTTTGGATCTATTTTTGTTCCTGATCTTTTCAATATTCGATAAAAATCAGGTATAATTATTTTAAGGTGTGATCATGAAGAAATTGTATAAATATCTATTAGATGCAGTGGTGGTTTCCACGGTACTTGTCTGCAGTGCATGTGCAAGTATGCCGGTTGCAGATCCTGCGGTAGAAGGGGATCAGCCGGAAACGCTAGAAAAAATTACTATACCTGCTTCGATATTTGAGTTCGCAAATTCTGATATCGAGGATAATTTTGAAGAGTTCAGTGATTATTGTTATAGCGTAGAGCGGGATGGAAACGATCTGATCCTTGGAGTTACGCCGCCGCAAAAAGAAGAACTTATAGAAATGTATGCTGCTTCCATTGACGATGTGCTTGAAACAATGACAGAAGAAGAACCAGGATACTATGTGGAGACCGATAAGGATCACAGCCGGTTCGTATATCATTACGATGAAAAAATTGATAATGTTCTGCAGGCGAGAATGCTGTTGACAATTACGACTTCGGACGTTTTGATCAAAATCTTAGAGACTAAAGATCCAAACTGGAATGTACAGGCCAGGATCGTGAATTGTCATACCGGACTGGCTGTCGGGGAAACCACATTTCCGCAGGGGAGCATTACTTTTGGACCGGATGAATGGAAGGCCAGTTACGATAACGGCGCATGGCTCAAAACAAAACAAGAAGAAGTTATGGCTATGACAGGTCTTGGCGGCACGGCTTATGAGGAATTGACGGATACCCAGAAAGGAGTCGTCACCTCTGTTGGGCAGATGATGGATTGGATCGAAGGAAAATATGGACAAAAATTCCATTACATATCCTATGTGCCAGGCGATGCACTTGAGCAGGAGCATCTGAAAGTCTATCCGGAACAGGGGGATGAATCGGATGTTGTAACCGTGTATCGCACTTATGAAAACGGACGTTACCAGTATGAAGACGATTACGGATCCATTTTGGTACGGCCTTCGTATGAAGAACAGATTCTTACATTCGCAAAAGAGTACTTGCCTTTAGAAGGAATAAAGATCTATACAGAAGTAAAGGGTGGTACAAGCAATGTGCCTAAAGAAGTTTCTATTTTGAATACTGTTTCGGCTGCGACATATATTTTTATGAATGAAGACTTGTGTTTTCAACAGTACGAAGCATTTCTAAAGGCAGTGCCGGATTGGCTTACAGAGAACTGCCAGGGTGTGCCAGCCGGGATCTATGTACGGATGGCAAATTCTGAAGATTGGAAGCAGATCGACAGATCGAATTATGAAGATAAGCTTCGGGAAGATATCTATACCAAAGAAGCAGAGTGTGCGATCTCCGGCAGCGGGAAAGTGACAGTGAATTAGTCAAGGGGAAAAATGTTATGAGGAAGATTCTATTGTTTATGGTATGTTGCACTTTAGTGTGTGGCCTGAATGGATGCACTTTCTTCGGGAGCGGATCATCCAATGAATTTCGTTCAGATGAAGAATTGGCTGATGAAATGATAGAAAAAATTATTGCTTGCGTAGAAAAGGAAGATGCAGAGGGTCTGACAGAATTATTTTCGCCATATGCCAAGGATAGTACATTAAATTTAGCGGAACAGGAAGAAGCCTTCATAGATTTTTTTCAAGGCGAATGTGAAAGCTGGAAAGGAAATGCAAGTTCTCAGGAAAAAAGTGAACACGGAAAAACGATCTGGCGAAAACTGAGAGGGCATTATTCAATCATCACGGATGAAGCGCAGTATGAAATAGCCTATACTTATATTCCTTTTCACAGAGAAGAACCGGATAAAGAAGGACTTACCGCAATAGAGATCACTACGGAAGAAAACTTTGACAAGGAGGATTTTCTCTGGAGTTTGGACCAGCGACCAGGAATCTATGTGACTGAAGAGGGAGAAGAGGATCTCTCAAGACAGAAGCAGATCACTCCCGAAGAACTGATCCAGGCAGCAGATCTTACAAAAGAACAGTATAGCGGCGTTGATCTCGAACAGTTTATTGAAGATTTCTCTGTGACGAAAGAAGATGTGAATACACTCAATATACCTTTGCTTCTGAAAGAATACGAACCAGATTACAAGGGCCGAGTGATCGATGTGAGTTATCTTCTTGAAGACGATATAGAAAGACGTACATCGGATTTTACTCGTGATGCAATTGCGATCGCTTTCATGGAAAACAAGAATACAAGTACAGAATGTGTCTATTATGATTTGTTACAGGATAGACGATATCAAACATCCGATGCGTATCTCTTTGACAATCTGTATCAGACACAGGCAGGATATTATAGTAATGGACAACAAATTTTGCAGGGACTGGATAAGTACAAAGTTTTCACTTGGGAATCCAAAACGGATGAAGAAGAAATCACAGATCCTCAATCCATGGTACTGGCAATAGAATATGCAGACGGAACCGTGTTCCGTATAGAAGCATCGGGTTTACTCTCTCAGGTGCTGCCAGGGGCGTATAAGGAAGTAAGAGAAATGCTTTTGTCAGGAGAATACAACAAAAGCTAGAGAAATATCTAAGGAGAAAAACAACGTGAACAAAGTATTTGAAGATGATTTTCTGGATGTACAGTCACGAATCATTGCACTGTGTGTCGAATTCGCGGATAACAAGGCCGATAAGGTTTATGCCTATGGTTCCATTGAAGGAAACAGTATTTCTTTTAATGCATTTTTCAACATTGGCGGCCAAATCAAAACGACCAATAATGTAGTAACCGATACAGACACAATATGGGATTTTCTGGATTTAGGGGAATCGGATCTTGAGAAGATAAAAGAAATATGCATCCACTATGGAAAACCTGTTCCTACAGAATTAAAAATGATATATGACTGTAAAACCGGTCAAATAGACACAAAATATCAATATAACAGTATCTGTTCTGCAAAGACAGGGATCGATTCCAGTGAGATTTTTTTGAAGTGGTTAGATGAGGTGCGCAATGGAAGAGATAAAACAACATTGTGAGAAGGTGATCCAGATGCTTCGCTTGGATTATCCTGCGCAGTTACAATATCCGGGAAGCATCAAAAAAATATATGATGTTATGTTGCAGATCCTATCTTGCGATGAACTTCCTGATGTTGACTGGGTAGGCATGGTGCGCTGTTTTGTCGATGAAACTACGGATTATCAAAATCCGGTCCTCTTTGAGATCGATAAAATTGCGAAGCTGTCAAAGGAAAAATAATGAAGCAGTTGAGAAAAACAGAATGGCAAAAAGGATATCTCATTAAGAAAAACCTGGCTCTGTGTGCGTGGGTATTGATGTTGCTCGCAGGCTTTGCCGGAATATTGTCGCACCCGGAGAATATTCCATCGCTGGTGGCGTGTGTCCTTGCCTTGGCGGGTGCAGGCCTAACATTGCCGCGCCTGATCAGATATTGCAGAAAAACATACCATAGTATGCCCGCTTTGAACAGGCGGCTTACAAAAGAAGAGCAGGAAGAGCTGGTCGAACACGTTGAAATAAGAGAATGCTTACGTAATAATGGCTAAATCGATATATGCAGCCTGGAAAACATAGATGGACTGCAGCGTATGAACGAGCTCATTGACCAGCCCCAGAAAAAAGGGGCGGAAATTGTACTGTACGAGGATGACAGAGTTGTAGAAACTGAATTCCTAAAAAATATCATTGAAGCACACTTTGATTCAGAAAGGTATCTGCAGGAAAAGGACGATAAAGTTATTGAGCAAGATTAGTGATTTGAGGAGGAAGATTTATGAGGATCACAGACATTTTTGATGCCGTAAGAGATGGAACTTACATTGACTTTATGGATTTTTATTCCGGAAATCCGAATTTGTTCAATAAGTATGCAGGGATGAGTCTGCTTCAATTGTCTGTTGTCAATGACCGTTATCCAGATGAAAAAATAAAGATCCTTCGTTTTTTGATTTCTGAGGGAGCGGATATTAACTTTCTGAGTCCAAAAGATCAAAGAAATGCGCTGCATATATTTTATTTTTCTGTTTTAAGACCTGAGCCTCAGTACATGTTAAAAATAACGCAGCTTCTGATTGCGGCTGGAGTGGATATCAATAAAAAAGATAAATATGGCGCGATACCGCTGCAGTATGCGATTACCGCTGTGAAACTGCCGACGAAGACAATCATGCCAGTATATCAATATTTGATGGATCGAGGATCAAATATTTGTGAAAAAGATAACTTTGGCAAAACTTGCCTTGATTATGCTGAAGAATTTTCATGGAGAAATGATTTGATCCATTTGTTGGAAGGGAACAATATATTCTAAATATGAAAAGGTTAAAAAAACAGGAAATCATTTTTTTTGTTCTTGTATTGGCAGTCATAGCCGCTGGTCTGCTTCTGCCCAAAACAGGAGAACTGGTACTGCTGGATGAATTTTGTGATCTATCAGTTATATGGATCGTTTGTGCTTATCTGGTCATCCGGGTGGTGCGAAACAGGACTTTGCTGTCGGCTTCCAGAAAGGCTCTGGGAGCAGGCGTTGTTATCGTGTGTTTTGCTTTAGCGCTCTGGTTTTCTAAGGATCTGGTGCTTGATTTGTCGTCAGGTTCGCAAACGGTTGAATTAAAGGATATACAAGTCAGCGAATCTTTGGCACATACGGGAATTTTTTCGCACCATTATTATCTGACTGGTTCTGATAATGAGGATAAAATTCTTCGATTAGAGATTTCGGGCGAAGACTATGGCAGGCTGCAACAGGGTCAAACCGTAAGGGTCGAGTACTATAAACATACGGGGCGGATCGTGAAGGTGGATTGAAAAGAAGTAGATTTATTTTTGGTTTTATACTAAATTTTTTTCCTAAAGAAATAAAAGCGACAAATTGAAATGAGGAATGGAAATAAAAAAGAAGATTTCACGTGGCGATTTGTTCTATTACGATTTTGGAGAAAGAGAAGGATCGATTCAATCTGGAGTGCGTCCGGTATTGGTTGTCCAAGCTAATGAGTTTAATACCAACGCTCCAACTATTATCGTTGCTTCGCTTACTACAGTATTAAAGAAAAGATACTTACCGTCGCACATAATATTAGGTAAGGAATTTGGCTTAAAGAAACCGTCAATGGTATTGCTTGAACAGATCCAGACAATCACAATAGGTTTCGCTCAAAAACAATTGCGTTTAGAGTATCACCTGAAGAAGATGAACAAATAAATATTGCTGTGTCTTTAACAGGATTATCTAAACAAGATTTTATTACCAGTAAACTATTGGATAGAACGATCAATGTACAATCTAATTGTAAAGTTCATAGAGCTGTATTTGATCGGCTTGGTGAAGTTCTCGATGAATTAAAAAGGCTGGAACCATCAGACGATATAGATGATGAATTAATGGATAATATATCGCTTATATTGACAGTAGCTAATGGGCTTTATAATCCAGAAAATCATATTGAAAGTGAGTAAACCTTTATAGGATTGCCATTTGGCTACAAACTTTAAAGGTATTTTGTTGTTTGCTATAATTAGTTTAAAATGTGGAGCGATTAATTTATTTATGTGAGGAGGGCCGACTTGCAATATAAGGTATATGGAAAACAAAACCAAGATGTGATTGTTCTTCTGCACGGTGGAGGCTTATCGTGGTGGAATTATCGAGAAATCTCTGAATTACTTCAAAATGATTTACAGATAATTATCCCAATACTAGACGGACACACAGGCAGCGATAAAGATTTTACTTCAATTAAAGACAATGCCGACGAAATCATTTCTTTCATTGATAGGAATTTTGGTGGCTCGGTATTATTGATTGGCGGGTTATCTCTTGGTGGGCAAATACTAGTTGAAATGTTATCTCAGCGAAAAAACATCTGTCGTTATGCAATTGTAGAAAGCGCATCAGTTATTCCGTCTAAACTAACTTATTCTCTGATACGACCAACATTTGGAACGTGTTATGGACTGATCAAACAAAAGTGGTTTTCTAAATTACAATTTCGTTCGCTTCGAATAAAACCAGAACTGTTCGATGACTATTATCAAGACACTTGTGGTATCACAAAGCAAAATATGATTGCTTTCTTACAAGAAAGTTCTATGTATTCTATGAAAAAAACTCTTGGTGAGTGTACAGCGAAGGTTCATCTGTTTGTTGGAGAGCGGGAAAATAAACGTATCTTATTTTCTGCAAAAAAGATCAGAGAAGTGATCAAAAATTGTGATTTACACATACTCCCGTCTATGTATCACGGTGAATTTTCTATTAACCAGGCTGATCGTTATGCAAAAGAGTTATATGACATTATAAAATTGCATTGATTTTCTGGTTTTCGATTAAAGTACGGTTAAACAGTACTTTCAAGAAAGAATTATTTAGTACCCTAATGGAAGCTGCTAGCCATCAGGAACTATTCCAAACGAACAGTTGCAACAATTTTTGCAACAAAAAATATGATAGGCAAAATAAGATATAGATAATATGGATGAAACAAGCCAAAATAGATATCATTTAGATAATAAATATGAGAAATGATAATACAAATAAGGAGTTCGAATAGTAAATAAGAAAAAAGTCATTTAACGTTGCCAAAATTGAAAAAATGATAAAATCGGTAACGTTAAATGGCTTTTTTGTTATCTTATGTGATATAATGTCATCAGAGGACATTCATATGAAACTTTATAAACGAGAAAATTATTTAAAAAGAATTCGTGGATTTTATGATGCTACAGATATAATAAAAGTTTTAACCGGAGTTCGTCGATGTGGAAAATCATCATTGATGCTGACTATTGTAGATGAATTGATTGCAAAGGGAGTTTCTGCTGAAAATATTATCTATTTTGATTTAGATAGAAGAGAATATAGAAAAGTTACTGATGATGACCAACTTGAGCGGTTAATTGAAGAAAAGTCCAAAGGCATAGAAGGTATAAAATACTTATTTATCGATGAAGTTCAAAATGTTAGAAATTTTGAATTAGTTTTAAATGGATTTAGAATGGAAGAAGAGTATTCAATTTTTATTACAGGATCAAATTCTTATTTGCTCAGCGGTGAATTATCTACTAAATTAACAGGGAGATATGTTGAATTTGAGATTTTTACTTTAAATTTTGAAGAATATCAAAATATGAAGAAGTTCTTTGGAAAACCCATAAATACTAATCCATTACAGGAGTTGAATTCTTTTATTCTGGAAGGTGGTTTTCCTAGGGCTGTTCAGTTTGATGATTTAGAAGATAAAAGGAGTTATACTCTAGGAGTTATAAAAGAAATCTTTGAAAAAGACATAAGAAGACGATTAAAGATAAGAGATAGAGATGCATTTGAAATAGTTAGAAATTTCATTATTAATAATTACGGATCACTAATAAGTATTAATGGAATAGTAGATAATTTAAAAAAACATGGAAATTCAATAAGTAAAGCTACAGTATCTAGATACATCCAAGCTCTATTAGATGCAAAAATAATTTATGAATGTACAAAATTTGATATGAAATCAAAAAAGATGATAAAGGGAGAAAAGAAATATTATTTATCAGATCTTAGTTTTTATTATGCATTAAATACAGACAATAAATTTAATTATGGACCGAGTTTAGAGAATATTGTTTATCTATACACAAAGAGTCATAATTACTCAGTAAGCGTTGGAAGAATTGGCAAACTAGAGTGTGATTTTATTTTGAGAGACTCAAAGCTGAACTACAGTTATATCCAAGTGTCGTATACTATAGCTTTAAGTAAAGATACAGAGGATAGAGAGTATAGACCATTAGAAAAAATTAAAGACAATTACCCAAAATATGTTGCGACGACAGACTATATTTTGAAAAAGAGAAATGGTATTGAACATATTAATATAATTGAATTTATGACAGAGAATAAATTATTTTAATATCTAATAAATTCAACTTAATTTGTATCAACGAGAAACTATGTAATATCTGTTTTATAGATTGTTGAAGGTTAAGCGAACTTTATATTAACATTCATTTATTAGATTTTAACTTTTGGAATGTTAAAATGAAATAAAATAGAGTTAATAATTTTAGATTTATTCAATTATTAACTAAGAGAAGATAAATTCTTAATGCAAAAACAGATAAATCCATTTAGAATGAAACTAGGAGAGATCATTATGAAACGTAGACTATTTAGTATTTTTGCTATCTTATTATTTGTTTTAAGTGGGTGTCAAAAAGAACCAACAAGTAAGTATATTCTTCCTATAGAATCACAGTATTTTCTAGGTAAAGAATCTTATGAAAGTGTAAAAGAACATGATACAGATTCGTTTAGCTTGGATTCTACATATGCAAATGAAGTTACAGTAGAAGAAGATTGTTTGGTTCTAGAAGCTAGTGATTCACAAATTAAAAATCTTATTGAAAATAATCAAAAAATCATGGAGGAAATAGCCCAAGAATTTGAAGCTATAAAGGATAATTATACAGTTGAATGGAGTGAAGATTATTCTTCTGTAACTTTTAATGTTGATGATGAAGGCTTGTTTTCAGATAATGTAGCAGAATCTTTAGAAAATATGGGTCATACTTTCTGGATTAATTATATTCTGCAAACAAATTATGCTTTGATGAATCAAGATTGTGACACAACAGTTAAGGTGATTTATAAAAATGCAGATAGTGGTCATATACTTTCAAAAGGGTTATTTCCATATGAAGAATTTACAATAACTCAAGAAGATTGGGAATTAAGCCAAAGTCAAGATGTAATTCGTAGTATAGAGTATGACGGATATATTGATATGAAAATGATTGTTAAACAAGTGGATTCTGATAAAATCATATTTGCACCTCAAGAAAAGGATTCATTTTATTCTAATGATGAGAGTCTTTGCCTATGTTTAGATAGTGTATATGCTGATGATATTAAACTTCCTCATCAGATTGAAGAAGGAGATGTATTTGTACTAAGAGTTGATGGAAGTTATGCTTTACATGAAGATGGAGATGATATTCCAGATATTGCTCCAGTTGCACTGATTCCTGAGAAATATTATGAAGAATAAACGATATTAATTATAAATAATTGCATGAGTTTAAGAGGAGTATTTCTTAAGTTCATGCTTTTTAAATAATGGAGAATATGAAAGATTTAAACAATTTTTTATTCATTTGTCTATTAAATTTGTGACAATTGTAATTGATTTCTCAGTTAAATGTCATGACTTTTGGTATAAATATTGACTTTGTTTTTTGCAAA
>ENA-OPVH01000021-OPVH01000021.1-human-gut-metagenome-genome-assembly--contig:-NODE-21-length-138472-cov-4.023870_pt1 | contig 138472 bp, 147 predicted proteins | sample MGYA00241494_ERZ501980 | MGnify/ENA primary metagenome ERZ501980 (study PRJEB25962, sample SAMEA1964914) | human gut metagenome | biome: human gut; feature: human-associated habitat; material: faeces... | reverse complement strand
TAGAAGGAAATATAGAAAATGGATCAAAAATGATATTATCAAAAACAGAAAATAACAATAATCAAATGTTATACTTTTTTAATGAAACTGAATCAGAAAAAACTGTAAAAAATGGAGTATATAAATTAGCGATAGGAATAGATTCAAATAAAGCGCTAGAAGTAGCAGGAAGCAATACAAATGATGGTGCAAAAGTAGATATATGGGATTATGGCAATGCAGAAGCACAAAAATTTAATATAAAATATGAAGATGGATATTATAAGATAACAGCAATGCATACAGGAAAGAGTTTGACAGTAAAGAATGGAAATCTATCAGAAGGAGCAGAAATTGTACAATCAACATATGAGGGATTGGATTCACAAAAATGGATAATAAGAGATAGTAAAGTAAATGGACTAGTAATATCATTAAAGTCAAATCCATTATTATCAATAACAGTAGAAGGAAATATAGAAAATGGATCAAAAATGATATTATCAAAAACAGAAAATAATAATAATCAAATGCTGTATTTTTTTAATGTAACTGATAAAAATATAAAAGAAGGGCTATATGGCAAATCAGGTCTAATGTACAAAGGAGAAACAGGAAATTATTTGAAATATTACCAAATAGGTAAAGGAAGTAAACATTTATTTACTACATTCTCAATACACGGATTCGAAGATTCATATGATAAAGATGGGACAGAATTAACATATATTGCAGATGAGTTTTTTAATTATTTAAAAAACAATATGAGTGATGAATTGGTAAATGAATGGACAATTTACATATTACCTGTAGTAAATCCCGATGGTCAATATGATGGATGGACAAATAATGGACCAGGACGTACAACAGTATATAGTTGGGCACCAGGAAACCAAGGAATAGATATGAATAGATGCTTTCCAGTAGGATATACTAGGGCATATTCTCAAAGAAATTATAATGGAACAGAACCACTACAAGCATATGAAGCACAGTCTTTAAGAGATTTTATTTTAAGTAATACCGGTAATCAAAATATAGTTATTGATGTTCATGGTTGGTTAAATGAAACTATTGGAGATAATGATTTAGGACAATATTATAGAAATGAATTAGGAATTTCAGAACATATAGGAACATATGGAAATGGATATTTAATCCAATGGGCAAGAACTATTCCAAATACTAAGTCAATGCTATTAGAATTACCACAAGTTAATAGTCATACAGAAGCTATAAATATGAATTTGTCAGGAAAATTTATTAATGCTACAATGAAGATATTAGAGGATTTTTAAACAAAAATAATATTTTTTACAGTATTCGGATAATATAATAGGAGAGGTGTATATGAAAAGTAAAAGAATAATAGTAATTCTAATAATGGTGATTACAGTATTAAATTTAACGAAAATAAATATATATGCTGAATCTAATAATCTAGAAAATGAAGATAGTAACATTGTATATGATAATTTATTAGATGATAATAATATAGTAACGGAAAATAAAATAGAAGATGAGGTAATTGAAGAAAATGTTACAGAAAATGAAAAGATAGATACAAACACAGCAAATAATGAAGCTATTAATGAGGAAGGTACTATAGAAGAAGAGACAGAAACAGAAAGTAATGAAGTACAAGAATATAGTTCTTTAACATCTAGTGCAAGAACTGTAAAGGATGGAGTATATAGGATAGCAGTAGGAGTAGATTCAAACAAAGTAATAGAAGTAGCTGGAAGTAGTACAAGCGATAATGCCAAAGTGGATATTTGGAATTATGGCAATGTATCAGCACAAAAATTTAATATAGAGTATGTAGATGAAGGATATTATAAAATAACAGCAAGACATACAGGAAAGAGTTTGACAGTAAAGGATGGAGAACTATCAGAAGGAACAGAAATTGTACAATCAACATATGATGGATTAGATTCACAAAAATGGATAATAAGAGACAGTAAAATAAATGGACTTGTAATTTCATTAATGAGCAATCCATTATTATCAATAACAATAGAAGGGAATATAGTAAATGGATCAAAAATGATATTATCAAGAACAGAAAACAATAATAATCAAATGTTTTATTTCTTTACTGAAACTGAAGTTGAAAGAACTGTAAAGGATGGAGTATATAGGTTAGCAGTGGGAGCAGCTTCAAGCAAAGTAATAGAAGTAGCTGGAAGTAGTACAAGTGATAATGCAAAAGTAGATATATGGGATTTTGGAGATGTACCAGCACAAAAATTTAATGTGGAATACGAAGATGGATATTATAAGATAACAGCAAGACATACAGGAAAGAGTTTAACAGTAAAAGATGGAAACTTATATGAAGGAGCAGAAATCATACAATCAACATATGAAGGCCTAGATTCGCAAAAATGGTTAATAAGAGATAGTGGAGTAAATGGATTAGTTATATCTTTATTATCAAATCCAGCATTATCTATAACTGTAGAAGGAAATATAGTAAATGGTTCGAAAATGATATTATCAAATACACAAGATAATAATAATCAGATGTTTTACTTTTTTAATGAGAGTGAAGCTGAAAGAACTGTAAAAGATGGAAAATATGAACTTTTAATTGGTGCTAGTCAGCAAAAATCTATAGAGGTAGTTGGAAGCGCTACAGAAGATAATACAAAAATAGGAATATGGGATTATGGTCATGTTCCAGCACAACAATTTAATATAGAATATATTAATGGATATTATAAAATAACAGCTAGTCACACAGGAAAGAGTTTAACAGTAAAAGATGGAATTTTACAAGAAGGAGCAGAAATTGTACAATCAAAATATGAAGGTTTAGACTCACAAAAATGGCTAATAAGAGATAGTGGAATAAATGGGCTTACAATTTCACTTATGGCAAATCCAAATTTAGCGTTAACTATAAATGGAAAAATAAATAATGGAGATAATGTTATATTAGGAAATTTACAGAATAGTACAAAGCAAATGTTTTATTTTATTACTGTAGTTGAAGGTAGACAAACAGTTTCTAACAATCTTTATAAATTATTAGTAGGAGCAGACTCTAATAAATCTATAGAAGTGGCAGGAAGTAGCAATGAGAATAATGCCAAAGTAGACATATGGGATTTTGGTAATTCTAAAGCGCAAAAATTTAATATAGAATATGTAGATGGATATTATAAAATAACAGCAGCACACAATAATAAAAGCTTAACTGTTCAAAATAATATAATACAAAATGGTATGCAAATAGTCCAAGATGATTATAGAGGTGATTTTAGCCAGAAATGGATAATAAGAGATAGTGGAATAAATGGACTCGTAATTTCGCCTATGACAAGACCAGATTTGGCAATAACTATCGAAAATAGAATAGAAAATGGTTCTAGACTTATATTAGAATCATTACAGAATAATAATAGACAAATGTTTTACTTTTATACAACAAATATAGGAATAGTAATAGACTCTAGCAAATATCCTGGTATATCAGAAGCAGTGGATACTTTAACAAGTCAACATCCTAACTGGGAATTCGAAGTTTTATATACAGGAATTGATTTTTATACAGCAGTTCAAGGTGAATACGAATATGATAACAAAAGAGCTAATTTAGTTGATACAAGTGTATACAAAGGTGACTGGATTGCACCAAACCCATATGTTAGCGGAAATTGGTCATCAGCTTCATATAATGGAATAGCATATTTTATGGATCCTAGAAATTTCTTAAACGATGTAGATGTGTTCCAATTTGTAGATTTAGCAGATTACGCAAATAGTGGAGCTACATTAGATTCAATCCAATATCAAGTAAATGGTACATTTTTAAATAATTTTGCAGAAGATGTTAGAATATCTTGTGAACATCAAAATGTAAACCCATATTATATAATTGCAAGACTATTCCAAGAACAAGGTAGATATGGTTCAGATACTATATATATGGATGGTGGAGATGGAAAAATATATTTTAATCCATTTAATATAGGCGCTCAAGTTGGAAATGATGTTGCAACAGCCTTAGCGAGAGCAAAAGCAGAAGGTTGGGACAGTATGCAAAAAGGTATAGAAGGTGGAATAAAATTCATCAAAGAAGGATATTTGGATGCTAAACAGAATACATTATATTTAAATAAGTTTGATGTAAATCCAAATAGTCCAGGAGGATTCTATACTCATCAATATATGCAAAATTTATCTGCAGCATATAGTGAAGCACGTATATTTAGAGGAGCATATGTAGATACAGGAACGTTAGATAATAAAATTAAATTTATTATACCAGTATATGAAAATATGCCAGCAACTCCAGCTGAAAGACCAACAGGACAAGGAAGTAGTACAGAACCAGGTGCACCAGCAATATCAGACCAAGGACCAATGAGTGTTCAAGTTTATGATATACAAACTTCATTAATCGTTAGAAGTGGACCAGGAACACAATATGGGGAAATTGAAAGACTACAAAACGGTACAATACTTCTTTCAATAGAAAGATATGATAATGGTTGGCAAAGAGTAATAACTCCATCAGGAAATGTTGGATATTGTTCAGGAGATTATTTACAATTTATAAATGATGTAACAAACTGTAATGAAAGAGTGGCAATTACCACAAATAGTAGTGTTAATGTCAGAATTGGACCGGGCCAAAGTTATGCAAGTTTAGGAACTTTTAGGAATGGAACAACAGGAACTAGAATATTGAAAGATGCATATTTTGCAGATGGGTTCACATGGGATTTAGTAATTCTGGATGATGGAACTAAAGGATTTATTGCTTCAAATTATTTAAGAATAATTTAGGGAGGAGAATGGTAAATTAATATAAAAATTAATTTGCCATTTCTTGCTAATTGTAGATAATGATAAATTGTGGGAACGAATTAGAGATTATAGCCATAATTTATCAAGGAAGGAGAAAAAAGTGAAATTTAAGACAGGTGTATTTTTTATAATTCTAGTATTTATAATGTGCATTGCAAATTTAGCTTTTGCTGAAACAGGTAGACTTGTAGATATTCCAGTACCTCCTAATAGTGCTGGTTATGCAGATTTTACAGAAGAAGAGGCTGCAGAAAGAGCAAATGAATATGAAGAAAGTAAAAATAATGTAACAACAGCAGAAAATTTAGTCGGGAAGTCTAGTAATTATTATTTAAAATCTTTAAATATAGAAGGATATAATTTAAATCCAGAGTTTAATAGACAAAGGGATACTTATACAATTTATGTAAAAGATAATAGTGTAGATACTTTTAAAGTTAGTGCAGAAGCAGATAATGAAAATGCCAAAGTTGATGGTATAGGGAAAGTAACAATATCAGAAGAACAAAGAGCTATAAATGTAACAGTAATAGCAGAAAATGGAAATGAAAAAGTTTATACAATTAATGTAGAAAATGAAGAAAATAGAAATAAAGATTCTAATGCAAATACTACAATAAAGTTAATAATTATAATTGCAGTAATTTTAATAATTATATGTATAGTAGCAGTTATAATAAAAAAAAGACACAAAAATAATTAAATAAGTTGAATAATACCAAGAAAAATGATAACATAATTACGAATAAATGGAATTAACTATAAGGAGAAAATTAATGCAAAATAAGTATTATATAATTATTGCAGTTGTTGCTATAATTATTATTGGAATAATAATTTTTATGAACTTTAAAGATGAAGATGAGGATATAGAAAATATTATAAATAATGGAATAGAGAATATTTCTAATTTAGATGAAAATGAAATAAAAAATATGATAGAAGAAATAGAAGTAAATGATGAAAACTTAGAAGAAATAAAAAGTTTGCAAAGTCAAATTAATTCAACAGCTAATCCAAACATTTATACAATAGAAGAAGAGTATGATGGCAGAAAGATTTTGCAGATAAAACCAGAAGTTCAATATGAAGTTGATTTGGCAGGAATAATAAAGAATGATATTCCTACAGAAGATGAAATAGATACATTGTTAAAACAGGCACCACGAAATAGTGGTATTTGGATTTCAAATAGTTCAAGAGAAAAATTTGAAGAGTTATTAGATAATAATAATATAACAAGTTTTGAAATAAAAAATGATGGATATTTACAATGTAATAAAGAAAATAATCTAACAGAAGTAGAAGAAAAATTGAAGAAGATGATAGACTCAGATAAATTGTATATAATAGACATGTCTGGAAAAACATATCAACGAGATTATATTACTGGTGAAATTATAGAATATCCATTTGAAGATATGGATTCATACCAAGTAATAGAACCATATAAAAATGAAAATGCTATAATACTAGTAGTAACGTCAAACAAAGAAAAGAAATTAAGCAATGAAGAAATATTGGAATCAATTATAGCATATTCCAGCATAGAATAATAAAGTAAAAGATGCATAATATTTTTCTGAAACTATTATGTATCTTTTAATATGTTTAAATTAAATAAATTTGTAATTGCAAGATAGCTTACACATGTGGCATCTTATATGGAGGAAAAATGGAAAAAGTAAAAGAAAAAATTGGGGAATGGGTAGTTAAAAACAAATATAATATATGTATATTTTTAGGAATGTTATTTTTTAGCTTTGTTATATGCACTAATTTTATAAAAACGCATTTTGCATTAGATACTTATTGTGTATATTCATATGATAGTCAAACACAAATTTCACACTTTTTAGCTTCTAATAGAATATTTAGTGCTTTAGCAAGATGGATAAGCGAAATATTAAATATTTCTTTTGTTACCAATATGAAGCTTTTAACATTAGCTGGTATAGTATTTTTAGCAATAGCATGGTTTATTTTATATAAATTTGTTATCAATATGAAAAAGAAACAAAACGATGTTTTTTATAACATATTAATGGCAGGGATAACTTTTATAATAATATTTAATTTCTGTACAGTTGAAAGCTTAATATTTTGGGAATCTGGAATAATGTGCTTAGGAATTTTATGTACAATTATAGCTTCTTGTGTATTTAACTCAGATATTAAATTTAAAAGAATTATATCTTTTTTAGTTTTGTTAATAGGAAGTACATGTTACCAAGGTGCAATCACTGTCTATATACCTTTGACACTTGTTTTATTAGCATATAAATACAAAGATAGTATAAAAAATATTTTTATAGAAACTATAAAGGTTGGAATAATATATGTAATTGTAATGGTAATTAATCTTTTGGCTACCAAAATCTTTAGTGTTATCTTTAATTACGAATTTAGAAAAATGGGGATCTTATCAATTACAGAAATACTTAGTACAATGGTAAGATTAGGTTATGACATGCTAATAAAAACATTTGGCATAGGACCACAGTATTGGTATGTACTTGTGATTACTGTTATAAGCGCAATATTTTTAATTTGTATCTTTAAAAAACAAAAATCAAAATTTCATATTTTGGAGTATATTGTATTATTAGCAAGTTGCATATTAGTTCCAATTTTACCAATGCTAGCGACACCTATAGAAAATCAATATATAGAATCAAGAATGGCAATGTCATTTGGAGCAAGTATAGGTATATTAATTTTATTTTTAGTCCTAATAATAGAGGCAGATAAGTATAAAATATTTAAATATTTAATTACTATAATTGTATGCATAATGGTAATGTTAAATGCAATGTTTTACATAATATCATCTTCAGAGAATATATCAACAAATTATTTAGATAGAAATATTGCTAAAACAATAATTAATGAAATATATAATTATCAAGAGGAAACAGGTATAATAGTAGAAAATATAGGATTGACATTCGATAAAAATCCTATGTCTAATTATGATGGACAACGTTGGTTAGGAGTAAGTAATACTAGAAGCATGGGAATAGATTGGGCTGCAATAGAGACAATAGAATTTTACAGTGGAAATAAATTTAATAAAATAGATGTTCCAGATAAATATAAAGAAGGACTTTCACAAAGAGATTGGAACTTTTTTGACAAAGAACAATTAAATTTCGACGGAAATAATTTGTATATATGTCTATATTAAAATATTCAGCCAGATGCTGGCCGAAATTCGTATTTTTACTTGTAAAAATAGCTCCATAATGATAAGATAAAAGCAAATTAATCATGGAGGAAGTTTATAATGGAAAATATAAAAATTTTTGCTTGTAGTAAATATGCGGAACCCTTTACAAAGGAAATTTGTGATTATTTAGGGCTTCCAATGGGAAAAATAAATTCTATGAAGTTTAAAAATGATAATAATTTTGTACAAATTTTAGAAACTGTAAGGGATCATGATGTTTATTTAATTCAAAGTAATGTACCACCAGTAAATGAAAGAATAATGGAACTATTAATTACAATAGATGCTGTAAAAAGAGCATCAGCAGGAAAGATAAATGTGGTCTTACCATATTATATTTATTCACGTTCAGATAAAAAAGACCAACCAAGAGTACCAATAACAGCCAAATTAATAGCCGAATTATTAGAAGCAGCAGGAGCAACAAGAGTAATTACTTGCGACTTACATAATCCAGCTATACAGGCATATTTTAACAATATAAATTGTGATAGACTTTCAGCAGAAGAAATTTTAGAGGACTATTTTGTAAATAAGAAATTAGATAATATGGTTATAGTTGCAACAGATGCTGGAAGTTCTAAAAAAGCTTATAAATATTCAGAATTCTTTAATTGTCCAATAGCTATGCTAGATAAAAGAAGAAATGGAAATAATGATAAAGCAATAGGAACAACTATAATAGGAGATGTAAAAGGAAAAAATGCCATTATATTTGATGATGAAATAGATACAGCAGGATCAATGATGGAAACAGTAAGAGTTTTAAAAGAATTTGGTGCAGAAGCAATTTATGCAGGTTGTACACATGGAGTTCTTTCTGGACCAGCTATAGAAAGAATACAAAATTCACCAATAAAAGAATTGGTAATAACAAATACTATTCCATTAACAGAAGAAAAACAAATTGATAAAATAAAAGTTGTTTCTATAGCACCATTGTTTGCAGAAACAATAAAACGTTTAAACGAGAGAAAACCACTAGGAGAATTATTGAAAAGAAGGTAGGAAGAAAAATGAAAAAAATATCAGTTGTAGTACCAATGTATTATGAGGAAGAGGTAGCAAAAGAATGCTATAGTAGATTAAAGGGAATATTAGAAAAAATAGAAAATTACAATTATGAAATTATATTTATAAATGATGGAAGTAAAGATAAAACATTACCAATACTAATGGAAATTGCAGACAAAGATAAAAACGTAAAAGTAATTTCATTTGCAAGAAATTTTGGACATCAATGTGCAGTAACCGCAGGGCTTCAATATGTAACAGGAGATGCAATTGTAATAATAGATGCAGACTTACAAGATCCACCAGAACTTATACCAGATATGTTAAAACTTTGGGAAGATGGAAATGATGTAATATATGGAAAAAGAAAATCTAGAGAAGGTGAATCTAAGTTTAAATTATTAACAGCATCAATGTTTTATAAAACTTTAAATGCATTATCAGATGTAGAGATTCCAAAAGATACTGGAGATTTTAGATTAGTAGATAGGAAAGTTGTAGATGTTATAAATTCTTTACCAGAACATAATAAATTTTTAAGAGGATTATTCAGTTGGGTAGGATTTAAACAAACACCTTTTGAATATGAAAGAAAAGAAAGATTTGCAGGAAAAACAAAATATCCATTAAAGAAAATGTTAAAACTAGCTCAAGATGGAATATTTAGTTTTTCTACAAAACCACTTAGAATTGTTGGAACAATGGGAATTATTTCTATTGCAATCTCAATAATAATTCTAATATATGCAATTTTATCATATATTTTTAATTGGAATAATTTAGCAGCAGGTTGGACTTCTTTAATGGTAACTATGACATTTTTAAGTGGAATGATACTTATTTCTTTATGGATGATAGGTGAATATATTGGAAGAATTTATGATGAAACAAAGAGAAGACCACAATATATAATAGAAAAGACTATTAATATAGATGAAAAATAATATAAGTAATGGGGGAGTTGCAATGTGTAATGTATCTGTTATAACAATTTTTAAGAGAAGACATAAAAAAGTAAAAGAAAGCTTAAATAGTTTAATAAATCAAACATTACCAAATGTAGAAATAATCTGCATTTATAAAGAAGAAAACTCAGAAATAGATGAATTTGTAAAAAAAACACAGGAAAAATATAATAATATAAAAATTATATATAAAACGAAAGCTCAAGATGTAGCAGCTAAAAATAAAGCATTAGAAGAAGTACAAGGAAAATATATCTTAGTAATGAATGGTGATATGTGTCTAGAGAAAACAGCGTTAGAAAAGTTATTTAATGCGGAAGAAAAAAATAATACAGACATTGCAATTTGTGGTTATAATATAATAGATTTAAATACAAATCAATTAATTCATGAAGGAATTAATAATAAATTTAAAGAAGTAGAAGAGTTAAATGGAAAAAATGAAAATTTTGCATATTTAAATTTAGATGGTGGGAATAAATTAATAAAGAGAGATATTGCAAAAGATATTAAGTTTCAAAATTATGATGACTGCCAAGATGAAATATTTATATTAAGTTGTTATGCTAAGGCTAATAAAATTTCATTTGTAAATGAACAGTTATATTATAAATATGAAGATAATTCAAATAAAAATTTAAAAAATCAGATTCAAATAAAAGATTTAAAAAACGGACTTGTAGAAGTAAAAAAACTATATAAAGATGCTGGAAAATATGAAAAAATGAAGAATATGTTATCATTTATAGCTTTTACAAGGATAGGAATGAGGGCTTTAATAGAATTAACTGTAAATAAAAGTGGAGATTTAAAAGATAACATAAGAGATATAATGAATTATTTAGATGTAAACTTTTTTGAATGGAGAAAAAATCCATTTCTAAAATTAAAAAATGTACCCAAAAAAAGATATTGGCTGGCATATACTATGTATAAATATGGTTTCCAACAACTATTTATAAAAATATATAGCAAGCCAATAGAAAAAGGAAATAGGCTATTAGTAATATAGAGGAATAAGTATGGAAGTAATAGAAAATAAAAGGCAGAATAATTTAGCTGTATTAAAATGTTTGTGTACATTTTAGTCACTTAATAGTCATAAATTTATATAATAATTATAAAGTATATCATCACAAAAACTGTTTGAAAATAAGGCAGTGGCCCCATAGGAATTAAAATTCCTATGGGGCTTTTAACATTAGTATATTTATATTGTAAACGAAACTAAAAAACTTGTATTTTTAGCATATAAATGATATTATTCTTATTGAATAAATTGCTATAAAGATTAAAAATTAAATAGGAGATTATTATGGACGAAGAAAATTTAATTAATCCGGAATTAATAAATGAGGAAGAAAATAGATTAGAAAATTCATTAAGACCTAAAACGCTTTCAGAATATATAGGCCAAACAAAAGTAAAAGAAAATATGAAAGTGTATATTGAGGCTGCCAAAAAAAGAGGAGAACCATTAGACCACGTACTTTTATATGGACCTCCAGGACTTGGTAAAACAACATTATCTAATATAATTTCAAATGAAATGAATTCAAATATAAAAATAACTTCAGGGCCAGCGATAGAAAAGCCAGGGGATTTAGCGGCATTACTTACAAATTTATCAGAATTTGATGTGTTATTTATAGATGAAATACATAGACTAAACAAGAGTGTAGAAGAAATTTTATATCCGGCTTTAGAAGATTACACATTAGACATAATTATAGGAAAAGGACCAAGTGCTAGGTCAATAAGATTGGATTTGCCTAAATTTACATTAATAGGTGCAACAACTAAAGCAGGTTCATTAACTACACCATTAAGAGATAGATTTGGAATTGTAGAAAGATTAGAATTGTATGAGCCAGAGGATTTACAGAAAATTGTAAAAAGATCAGCAGGAATTTTGAATGTAGATATAGATGACAATGCAAGTATGGAAATTGCAAAAAGATCAAGAGGTACGCCAAGAATTGCAAATAGAATTTTAAAAAGAGTAAGAGACTATGCAGCAGTTTTAGGAGATGGAAAAGTAGATTTAAATATGGCTAAAATTGCATTAAATAAATTGGAAATAGATGATTTGGGTCTTGACCAAACAGATAGAAATATATTACTAACAATAATACAAAAATATGCAGGAGGTCCAGTTGGTATTGAAACTTTAGCTGCTACAACTGGTGAAGAAATAGAAACTATTGAAGATGTCTATGAGCCTTTTCTAATGCAGATAGGCTTTATAGCACGTACACCAAGAGGAAGAATTGCACTTCCTGCAGCATATGAACATTTAAACTTAGAATACAATAAATAATCAATTACCAGAGATTCTAGTTTTATAGAAAAATAGAATTAAGTAAAATTAATATTTTAGAATGGAGATAAAGTGAAAGAGAAAACAAAAGCAAAATTAATAGATATTTCCTTTTTTGTAATAATGATGTTGCTATTTGCATCTACAGTACTTATAAGGAAGCTAGCCAATTTAGATGAAATATGGAATTTTAATTTTGCAAGGAATATTGCTAATGGATTAATTCCATATAATGACTTTAATATGTTACAAACACCGTTATTATCATTTATACTTCGGAGGTATTTTTAAATTATTTGATCAAGAATTATTGGTTATGAGAATTACATCTGCAGTTTTAGGTGCAGGAATAATTTTTGTATCATTTAAAATATTTAAAGAATTAAAGCTAAATATTAAATGGTCAATATTATCATCAGCTTTATTATTTTTATTTATAAAAGATAATTTTTATATAGATTATAATTATGCAATTTTATTTATAATATTAGTGTTAATTTATGCAGAATTAAAATATAAAAACTATGGGGCAAGATATAATCTTTTAGTAGGATTACTTGCAGGAGTAACTATATTATTAAAGCAAAGTACAGGAATAATTATATCAACTATAACAGTATTATATTTATTACTAGAAAAAAGAGATAAACAGACATTAAAAGCAGTAGCGTATAGAACTTTGGGAGTGTTAATTCCATGTGTAATTTTTGTTATATATTTATTTTTAACAAATTCTGTGTCAAGTTTTATAGATTATTGTATTTTAGGAATAGGAACATTTAAAAATAGTATATCTTATTTAAAACTATTACGAGGTGGAGATTTAATTGCTTTCTTAGGAATGATAGCTCCAATTACAATAGCAATATTATTTGTAGTAAATGTAATAAATATAAAACGAAAAGTTATACAAGCTAAAGAAAATAATTTAATATTATTTGCATTTTCTTTAGCTCAATTTACAGTAGTATATCCAATAGCAGATGATATACATTTTGTAATAGCTGCGTTTCCAGCAATTTTAGTTGCTTTATATTATATATGCAAAGAGATACAAGAAATAAAAAATATTAAAGTATCTATATTTATAGAGCATTTTATGAATATAATAACAATATCATTTATAGGAATATTAATTTTACAAGCAATTAATGATATTTATTTATATACACAAATGGATAAATCAGTATTAAATCATTTTTCAAATATACCGATTTCTTCTAGATTACAAGATAGGATAATAGAAGTAGATGCATATATAAAAGACGAAAAGAGAGATGTGTATATATTAGATTCAGAAGCTGCTGTATATATGATACCACTAGATAAATATAATAAAGATTTTGATATGTTTTTAAAAGGAAATTTAGGTGCAGCAAGTGAAGAAGGACAAATAGAAAAAATAAAAAATATGGAAAATGCAGTGATATTAATAAAAAATGATAAAATGTCATTAAACTGGCAAACGCCTACGAAGGTAATAGAATATGTAAGAAATAATTTAGAAAAAATAGGAATGATTAGTTTTTTTGATATTTATGTAACAAATTAGAAAATTTTAGTAGGGAAGTGATATATATGAAACTATTAATGCATACTTGTTGTGCACCTTGTAGTGTATATTGTATAGATTCATTAAGACAGGAAGGAATAGAGCCAACTGTATACTGGTATAATCCAAATATTCATCCATATATGGAATATAAGGCAAGAAGAGATTGTCTAAAAGAATATGCAAAGAGTATAGATGTTGAAGCAATATTTGAAGAAGATTATGGTTTAGATGAATTTTGTAAAAATGTTATATGTGATTTACAAAATAGATGTCAAAACTATTGTTATAGGGTAAGATTAGAGAAAACAGCAAAATATGCTAAAGAAAATGGTTTTGATACTATTTCTACTACATTACTTGTTAGTCCCTACCAAAAACATGAAGTTCTAAAAATGCAAGGTGAAGAAATTGCAAAAAAATATGGTTTGGAATTTCTATATAGAGACTTTAGAGTTGGTTTTAGAGATGGACAAACAAAGGCAAGAGAACTAGGCTTATATATGCAAAAATATTGTGGGTGTGTTTTTTCAGAGGAGGATAGATATTCTAAACAGATAAAGAGGGACAAAGAGAATAAATAATAATCCATTCTATGTAAAATAAGGTTTTAATAAATATGAAAAGACTATAAAGAATTATTTTATAGATATGGCTAAAGAAGAAATTAAAGATGGAGAATTAATTCGTACAGATTTTGTATTACTTGATCCAAGCTATACATTAACAGTTCCAGAAAAACAAGTAATATCTGGTGCATTCGATACATTAAGTCATTGTATGGAAACATATTTTGGAAAGCCGTCAGAAAACAATGTGTCAGATGAAATAACAGAAAGTATAATGAGAAATGTTATTAGAAATATTAGGAAAGTAATTAAACATCCAGAAGATGTAAATATTAGAAGTGAACTTATGTGGGATTCTTCTATTGCAGAATGTGGACTTTTAAGACTTGGAAAAATAACAGATTTCCAGGCACACCAAATAGAACATCAATTAGGAGCATATACAAATTGTAATCATGGACAAGGTTTAGCAATTATACATCCGAAACTTTATAACCATATTTATAACACAAATAGTTCTAAATTTGTAAGATTTGAAGTTGAAGTTTGGAAAGTTGATAATAGTAATTTAACAGAGGAAGAAACAGCCAAAAAAGGAATAGAAGAATTAGAAAAATTTATAAAAGAAATTGGAATTTCAACAAAATTGAAAGAAATAGATATTACAAATAAAGAAATGCTGAGAAAAGTTGCAGATTCAAGTAATATTACAGTAGGTTGTTCAAAACAATTAACACATGATGAGATATATGAAATATTACTAGAATGTTTATAAAAGCATAGTATCAACTTTCGGTTTATACTATTAGAACTTTTTTGTAATTCTAATATAATAAAGTTTGTGTTATATTATATTTATAAAATAAAAAAAGAAAGAGAAGATTTAAAATGAGTAAGAAAATTATTTCAGTAATTGTTGTTATAGTTTTAATAGCTATAATAGGTGGTGTGGCATATTTTATGAGCCAAAATTCAAATGAAAGTCAAAATGTGGAAAAACATTAGTTGTTTACTTTTCTGCACAAGGACATACAGAAAAAGTAGCAAATCAAATTGCTAAAAATTTAGGAGCAGATACTTTTGAAATTGAACCAGCACAAGAATATACTAATTCAGATTTAAACTGGACAGATGATAATTCAAGAGTATCAAGAGAACATGAAGATGAGTCCTTAAGAACTGTTGAACTAAAATCTACAACAGTAGATAATTGGGAAGATTATGATATAGTATTAATTGGTTATCCAATTTGGTGGGGTGTTGCAGCATGGCCAGTTGATACATTTGTAAAAGCAAATGATTTTAATGGTAAAACAGTAATTCCATTCTGTACTTCTGCATCATCAGGTTTAGGAAGAAGTGGAGATTTACTTGCAAAAGAAGCAAATGGTGGGAATTGGCAAGATGGACAAAGATTTAGAGAAAACCCATCAGATTCTGATATTAAAAATTTAACAGATTCTATAATAGAAAGAGGTATGTAGTTAAAAAATAGCAGAAATAAAATCTGCTATTTTTGCTTTTCTCTATAATCATTGCCCCATTCTACCATAGAATCCAAAATAGGTTTTAAACTCCATCCAGTTTCAGATAAAGAGTATTCAACTTTTGGAGGAACTTCTGCATAAACTTTTCTTATAACAAGTCCAGAAGATTCCATTTGCCTTAAATTATTTGTTAATACTTTTTGAGTAATACCTGATAATGATTTTTTTAATTCTCCAAATCTTTTAGTTCCAGTTAGTAAATCTCTAATAATTAGAACTTTCCATTTATCTCCAATTAAGCTCATTGTTATTTCAACAGGACAAGCAGGTAATTCTTGTTTCATTTTTATCATCTCCATATTCTAAATATATCAAAAACATAAAAAATTGTAAATAGATATAAGACTTGAAAATCAATAATAGTATAAAAAAGAATAGTAGTATCAAAAAAGATATAATAATATAAAAAAATATAAAAAATTTTTAACCACTAAAACATAGAAAAATACTCAAAAGTATCTTCGAAGAAACTATATTACAAAAAAGTGCCTACTTTACAAAGTTAAAAACGGAAAATAGAATAATTATAGAAATTGAAAAATAGAGTAGCTACTAAATTTCAACAATAATGAAAAGGAGTGTATATAGAAATGGAAGTTTCAAAAATTAATTTAAAAAAAGGATTTGTAGAGATATATAATTTTGGAGATATAAAATTACATAGTTATCAAACAAATGACTTAATGTATGATGAAAGCTATATATTAGAAAATAAAGATAATGTATTAGTGGTAGAATTTCCAGCATTTTATGATAATTTAGGAGAATTTGAAGAATATGTAAAAGGACTAAATAAAAATATAGTAGGAAAAGTATTTTCAGATCATCCAAATGGAGGAACAATATTAACAGATGTAAAAGGATATGCTTCAGAAGGTACGGTAAAATCAATGAAAGAAGGAACAATTCATAATTTAGTAACTGGATTTGAAACATTATTTGGAGGAACATTTGCAAAAGAATATCATAAAATTACGGACATACTAAAAGATGAAAAAGTTAATATTGGTGGATTTGAATTAAATATTACATATCATGATGAAGATATAGAAATTGAATTTCCACAAATAGGTTGTGTATATACTCACATGTTAGGACACGATTGTCATTCAATAGTAGCAGGAGAAGGACACGCAAATGTAATTATAGCACAATTAAAAGGATATAAAGACAAAGGATATAATTTAGTATTATCAAGCCATTACACACCAGAAACACTAAAAGATGTAGATACTAAAATAGCATATCTTGAAGAATTAAAAGTAATTGCAAGAGATAGCAAAGATATTAACGATTTCAAAGATAAAGTAAAAGCAAAATACCCAGAATATAGTGGACTAAACTATTTAGATATGACAGCAGGATTTTTCTTCCCACAAAACTAATAAGATAAATAAGGATTGCAAAATAAAATATCTGCAATCCTTCAATTACTATTTAAGGAGCAAATAAATGAATAAACAAGAATTTTTAGATAATATTATAAAAATACATAGTGTATCAGTTGCGACAGTTGATAAAGAGGGAAAGCCATCATCAAGAATAATAGATATGATGTATGTAGAAGATGATTGTTTATATTTTTTGACAGCAAGAGGAAAAAAATTTTATAATGAAATAAACAACAATAACTATATTGCACTTTCTTGTCAAAGATATAATAAAGCATATAGTCTAAAAGGATATGTAAAACAAGTAGATCATAAATATTTAGATATATTATTTAATCATAATAGATATATGTGGGGAACATATCCAAAAGAAACTAGACATATTTTAGAAGTATTTAAGATTTATAAATGGAATGGAGAATATTTTGATTTAACTACAAAGCCTATTACAAGAATTGTTTTTACACACAATATGGAAAAACTGAAAACAGGAGATTATATTACAACAGAAAAATGTATTAACTGTAAAAAATGTATTTCAGTATGCCCCCAAAGATGTATCAAATTTGAAGATAAAGCAAAAATTTTAAATGAAAATTGTTTGAAATGTGGTGCTTGCAAGGAAATATGCCCAGTTAATGCAATAATAAAAAATTAGGAGATGTTTATATTGGAAAGATTAGATTTTTTAATTGAATATTTATTAAAAGAAAATGAAGAGATAAGAATAGATAGAATACCAACTGATATAGCAGATAAAAAGAATTTATGGCGAAGTTTATGCAATATTAGAGATGCAAAACCTATTTCTCAAGAATATGTAAAAATAGAAAGAGAATATTTACAAGAAGAATTAGGAAATAAGAAAATAACTAAAATAGAAGATATTAAAACTATTTCAGATACAATAAAAGAATCTAATTTAGAAAATAAAGACAAAATATGCTTATGGAAAGGAGATATAACGCTTCTTAAAATAGACGCTATTGTAAATGCGGGAAATTCGCAAGGATTAGGATGCTTTATTCCTTGCCATAAGTGTATTGATAATCAAATAAATACTTATGCAGGTGTAAGTTTAAGACTAGAATGTAATGAAATAATGAAAGAAAAGAATTATTATCTTCACACAGGAAAATCATTTATTACAAAAGGTTACAGTTTACCTTCAAAGTATATAATTCATACTGTTGGACCAATTATACAAACACAAGTAACTGAAAAAGAAGAATTACAACTAATAAATTGTTATACAAGTTCATTAGAATTAGCCTTACAAAATGAAATAAGGACAATAGCATTTCCTTGCATATCAACTGGAGAATTTAGATTTCCAAAAGAAGAAGCTTGTAGACTTGCAATATCAGCAGTAGAGAATTTTTTACAAGAACACAAAGAGAGTTTTGATAAAATAGTATTTAATGTTTATGGAGAGGAGGACTACAAAATATATGAGCGAAACATCAAACAAAGTGGAACAAATAAAGAATCTAATTAACAATGCAGATTATATCTTAATTGGAGCAGGGGCAGGACTTTCAACATCAGCAGGAATAGAGTATTCTGGAAAAAGATTTGAAAATAATTTTGCAGAATTTATAGAAAAATACCATTTTACAGATATGTACACAGCTGGATTTTATGATTTTAAAACTGAAGAAGAAAAATGGGCTTATTGGGCAAAACACATGTATATAAATGATATTGGTATGGAATCAACAAAACTATATCAAGATATATTAAAATTAGTTAAAGACAAAGAATATTTTATAATTACAACAAATGTAGATGATCAATTTTATAAAGCAGGATTTGATAAAGAAAGAACATTTGCAACACAAGGAAGTTATAGATATATCCAATGTAGTCAGGCTTGTCATAACAAAATATACGATGCAACAGAATTGGTAAAAGAAATGATTAAAAAAACAGTAAATTGCAAAATTCCATCAGAGCTAGTTCCAGTATGTCCTGTATGTGGAGAAAAAATGGAAACTAATTTAAGAAAAGATGCCTTTTTCGTTCAAGATGATAATTGGTATAAGCAAAGTAAAAGATATGAAAGATTCATAGAAAATGCTATAAATAAAAAAGTTGTTTTATTAGAGTTTGGGGTTGGATTTAATACACCAGGAATTATAAGATTTCCGTTTGAACAAATGACTTATCAAAATAAGAATTGGAATTTAGTACGATTTAATAAGGATGATTGTAATACATTTTTTGATATAGAAAATAAAACAATATTAGTTGAAAATGATATAAATGAAATAGTTAAAAATTTAGTAATATAAAATAGAGCAAATAGTTGGTGGGTAATTCCTGGCTTTTATATTATAATGGTAAAAGACAAATTACAATAATTAAATGAACATCATAAATCAGAAATGATGAATTAGAAAACGCAGTATTATCAAGTGATTTAAGGATTAATATAAATAAATGTATGAATTTGAATAAATACTTATATAAAAGGCAAAATATAAGTAAGGAGAGTGATTAGTATAAATACAAGAAAAGAAATATCTTCTCATGATATTACAAATTTACTTAAAATATTAAAAAAAAGATTTGATGAAAATACTAATCGACATTTAAATATTGAATGGAACAATGTTCAAGAAAAATTAGTAAACAAACAAGACAAGCTATATTCTCTTAATGAAATGGAAAAAACTGGTGGGGAGCCAGATGTTATAAAATATGATGAACACACAAATGAATATGTTTTTTGTGATTGTTCAAAAGAAAGTCCTTTAGGACGTAGAAATGTTTGTTATGATTATGAAGCATTAATGTCAAGGAAGGAATATAAACCAGAAAATAATGCAATTGATATGGCAACAAGTATGGGAGTAGAAATTTTAAATATAGAACAGTATCGAGAATTACAAAAGGTAGGAGAATTTGATACGAAAACATCAAGTTGGATAAAAACAAATAATGACATTAGGAAACTTCGGTGGTGCTATTTTTGGAGACAGAAGATATAATCACATTTTTATTTATCATAATAGTGCCGAATCTTACTATAAATCAAGAGGATTTAGAGCTTTGTTAAGAGTATAAAATTTTTAGAAATGAAATATACTTTTACACTAAAAAAATAATTATATCTATAACTTACAAGTTTTAAATTACTTTATATAAAAAGTATAGAGTAATTTTTCTTTTTATGATATTATAATAGAAATAGTAATTTATATAGAGGATTGAAATGAATGAAAAAAATAATTATACCTATAATTACAGTTATTTTAATAATATTTTTAGTAATAGTTATATTTTTTATTTATAATCTTTTGGGAGATGATATTACTAAAATAAATAATGTAACAGAGAACGAAAAAAGAGAAATTGTTTCACTAATGAAATTAGATGATTATTGTAATGAAATCATTTTAGAAAAAATAACAGTTCCTCTTACTTACAGAGATATTTATTATAAAATTTATTTTAGTTGTTCTACTAATATTGATATAGATAATATAGAATCAGATCAAAACTATGATTTGAATTTTGATAAAATTAAAGATAATCAATATATTTGTACGGTATCATATATGGAAAAGCAAATTGATATATTAGAAAGAATAAGGGGTAAATATTCAAAATAAAATAGATATTTAAAATTATCTATTTTTCGTAAATTAGTCATTTATGCAAATTACAATAAGTAAGGCAGATAATATTAAAGTTATCTGTCTAATTTAAAGAGAGAACGAAAAGAAAATATAAGCTTTATTATTAAGCATTTAGACCGGTAGTGACAGGATACACAATTATGTGCGGTTAAATAGGAAAAGCCCAGAGGAAGATAGATATAGGAATAAGATAAAGAAAGATAAGAAAAATATATAATATTTCATTGTATTAAAAAAATTATAGTAAAATGAAGATAATTGGGGATATGGAATAAAAATCAAACTCCTGAAGAAACTTATACTTTAATACAAAGATATTAATGGTAAAATTTAGTTACAAAAAATAATAAATAGTTTAGAGGGTAAAATTATGGATAAATACAGATTAGAACATTCTATAGCAGTAGCTAGAAAAATGGTAGAAATAGCAGAAAAGATGAATTTAACTGAAAGTGAAAGGAAAATATGTTTTCTAATAGGTTATAACCATGATATTGGATATGAATTTACAGAAAACGGAATAAATCATAATAAAATTGGAGGAGAACTATTAAGAAAAAGTGGTTTTAAATATTGGAAAGAAATTTATTATCATGGAGAAAACGATACAGAATTTACATCAAAGTATTTGAATATTTTAAATCAAGCAGATATGCAGGTTGACTGTTATGGTAATGATGTAGGTTATGACAAAAGACTAGAAGATATTGAAAACAGATATAGTAAAGAATCTAAAATATATAGAAAATGTTATGATTTAGTAAAAAAGTTAAAAGAATATTAATGTATAATTGCAAAAATGTTTAATGTTACATATAGTTGTGTTAATATATAAAACAATGTTTTGAAAGAGGAAAATATAAATGTTAGTTCAAATAATATTATTAATTATTTTAATTTTGTTAAATGCATATTTTGCAGCTTCAGAAATAGCTTTTATATCTTTAAATGATACAAAAGTAGAAAAAGAAGCAAAAAATGGAAACAAAAAGGCAAAGCAAATATTGAAAATGCTAAAATCACCAAGTAAATTTTTAGCAACAATACAAATAGGAATAACACTTGCAGGTTTTTTATCAAGTGCATTTGCATCAGATGCATTTGCGGATAAATTAGCACCAATATTAAATAATACTATTCCTGCAATAAGCATTGATGTCTGGAAAGGTATTTCGATTTTTATTATTACAATAATTCTTTCTTTTTTCACTTTGGTATTTGGGGAATTGGTTCCAAAAAGATTAGCAATGAAATATTATGAAAAAATTTCATATTCAACAATAGGTGTTATTAAGGGAATATCAGTTATAACAGCACCTTTTGTAAAACTACTTACATTTTCTACTAATATGATTTCAAAATTATTTGGAGTTGGAGAGGGAGAAGAAGAAGTTGTAACAGAAGAAGAAATAAAAATGATGATTGATAAGGGAGAGGAAAAAGGAACAATAGAGAAAGAAGAAAAAATGCTAATTAATAATGTATTCGAGATCAATGACATGATTGTGTCAGAAGTAATGACTCCAAGGATTGATATATTTGCTATTGACATAAATAAAAGGTTAAAAGAACAATTAGATGAAATAGATGAATTAAAATACAGTAGAATACCTGTTTATGATGAAAGTATTGATGATATAAAGGGAATATTGTTTGTTAAAGATATACTAAAGCCATTGAAAGATAATGAAAATATAGAGATAAAGGAATTAATGCGAGAGGCATATTTTGTACCAGAATCAAAAGATATTGATGAGCTATTTAGAGAGATGAAACAGAATAAAGTGCATATGGCTATAGCTATAGATGAATATGGTGGAACAGCAGGTTTAATTACGATGGAAGATATATTAGAGCAATTAGTTGGCAACATATTTGATGAATATGATGAAGAGGAGTTAGAAATTAAAAAAATAGACGATAATACATTTATTCTTAATGGAACTGTTTCTTTATATGAGCTAAAAAAAGTATTTGATATAGAATTACCAGAAGGAGATTATGAAACATTATCTGGGTATCTACTTGAAAAGCTAGGAAGAATACCTAATGAAAATGAATATCCAGTTATTGAAGACGAAAATTTAACATATAAAATTGAGAAAATGGAAGACAAAAGAATTAAGTATGTTAAAGTATGTAGAAATTTAAATGAAAAAACGATATAATTAAAGATTATTTCTTAATTACTTAAGAGATTGCTCTTAAGAGTAAATATGTACGAGATGAAAAATAGAATAACAAATGAAGAAATATATATAAAATAAACGGGGGATGCAATAATGGCACTTTTGAAAAAAATATTAATAACTTTTGGAGGATGGATATGTTCATATATTTTATTCGCTTTAATAGTTGAAGTTGTAGGAATGAAGTTAGAAGGACAATTAATAGGTGTAGCGCTTATAATATGGCCAACCATACTTTTTATTAGTTATATAATAAAAACAATTATAAATTTCAAAAATAAAAAAGATATAAAATTAGCTAGGGCATATAGAATTATATTATCAATTAGTATAATATCAAATGCTTCAGGTAGTATTTCAAGTTTGTTTTTAGTGAATCAACAACTGGAAATGACTGACGAAATAGCAAAAAGTAAGAATAATAAAATTAATATGATTGCTAATATATTAATTTATATTGCTACAATAGTTTCATTGCTATTAATTGGCTTAGTTGAAGCGAACTGGAAATTTATATGCATAGTAATAATGTATGGAGCTTTAGCATGTTTGTTAATTATAGCTATATTTATAAGTACTAGGAAAGAAAGAAAAGAAAATTTAGAAGCAATAGCAAGAGATGCCCATATGAGTAAAGGAAAACTTGTACTTATGCCGATAATCATTATAGTAATGTTTTTTGTAATTATTTTTGGAGTATCATTATTCAGCAATGATTTTATTACAACAACTAAGCCGGATAAAAAAGCAGATATTAAAGTAAAGGACAATAATTACATTGAAAGCGAATTATCAGAAGACGATTATAAAAGAGTAGAAGAAGAAATTTCTAATATACTAAATGGAGAAGTTGAATACAAAGAAATTAGTATGGAGGAAAATCTAAAAAATACATATGGCGAAAGATATAATAAAATTACATTTGTCGCAAATTTAGTAACTGATTCAGATGAAGAAAATAGTTATAATTTTATTTTTTACAAATATTTAACTTCATCAGACAAACATGAATTAGGAGAAATAGAGCCATATCTATATTCTAAATCATCTACTATTGTAAAAAAAGATTGGTGCAATTAAAATGACAAGTTTATATAGGAGAAAAATATGTTAAAAGAAGTAACAAGTAAAGATGAAATTGAAAAATTTGGTAAATATAAAGTAGATCTAATAAAAGAACATCAATATTATGCTAATAAATTAGGAATAAATGATAAAATGGTAGAAAAATATGATTTTGATAAAGCTATAAGATATGTTGGAATAAAAGGCTATCATCAATTTCTTCTTATTAATGATAAAAAAATTATAGGAATAATGGAATATAAAATAGAAAAATCAGAAATCGATAATAAAGAAATTCTGTATTTAAAAAATATTTTTATAAAAGAAGAATATAGAGGCAAGGGATTTGGAAAAAAAGTTATTAACGAACTAAAAAAATTAAATTATAGAATAGAATTAGAATGTTGGTATGGTATGCCTGCAAATAAATTTTATCAAGAACTAGGCTTTGAAAATCTAAAGACTCGTTATATGTTTAAAACTGACTGAAAAGAGCATTAATAGGAGTAGAAGATGATGAAAATTAACAGAATATTTATGGAATATAGTAAAAGAAATTATAAAAAAAGAAGATTTGCTAAATGTAAATAAAAGCATAAATGCAACTATTGAAAAAATACAATCATATTTTGGAACTTTATAAAAAAGTAGAAGAAATACAAGAAACTTAAAGTATAGTATAAGAACAGATAGTTTGTTGAAAATTATCTGCTCTTGTGTTATTATAACACCAAGAATTTATGGGGGAAAAATAGATGATTGAAATTGTAGATTATAAAGCTGAATATGCAAAAGAATTATCAGAAATAATATTAGACAACATATATAAAGTAAATATTAAAGATCACGGAAAAGAAGTAATAGATAGAATTGCTAAGCATTTTACAGAAGATGAAATTAAATCAAAATTTCCTAAAAGGTTTAAAAGTTTAGTAGCATTAAAAAATGGAAAAGTTGTGGGAACTGCAAGTATTGATAAATATAATGGTGATACAACAAACACAAAATATATTATATTATCAGTATTTGTAAAATTACAAGAACATCATCAAGGAATAGGTAAAAAATTAATAGAAAATATAGAAAGTATTGCAAAAGAAGCAAATTGTAAAGAATTATTTATACCTTCTTCTGTATATGCATGTGAATTTTATCGTAAATTTGGTTTTGATTACTTAAATGGAAAAAAAGTTCAAAATGAGGATAAAGAATATACTTTAGTGAAGAAATATTAATGTATTTATTGGAGGACAAGTTATGCAAATAAAATTATTGGGAACAGGAGCTCCTTTTGTTAAAGAAAATAGTTCAGCTATATTAATTGATGAAGAGACAATTGTTGATGTGCCTAATAGTATATTAAAGCAAATGATGAATATGAACTTAAGTCCGGAGAAAATATCAATATATGAATTTTAAATATAAATTATATATAAATATAGAAAACTAAAGAAAAGGATAAAAAGGAGAAGAAATGTCAAAAGAATCAGTAAAAAACTTTTTTAAAGATGTATTTAGTATAAATGAAAATAAAGCAACAAAAGCAGAGATAAAAGAATATATTATTTCAGGATCAAAACTAAAAGGTACCAATATGTGCATATTAATTTTAGCAATAATAATTGCATGTGTTGGTTTAAACATGAATTCTGTAGAAATGATTATAGGTGCAATGTTAATTTCTCCTATGATGGGAGCAATTATAGGAATGGGATATAACTTAGCAACTGGAGATATGAAATATTTTAAAAGAGCATTAGTAGCATTATGTATTCAAATGGCAATAAGCTTAATAACATCAACAATATATTTTTTAATAACACCAATATCTACTCCGTCATCAGCACTATTATTAAGGACTGCTCCAACAATTTGGGATGTTATTATAGCAATAACAGGAGGTCTTGCAGGTGGAATTGGAGTTACTAGGAAAGAAAAAGGAAATATCTTACCTGGAGTTGCAATAGCAACAGGATTGGTACCACCACTTTGTACAGCTGGTTATGGGATATCAATGTTAAACATGAATTATTTTCTTGGGGCAATTTATATGTTTTTTATAAATGCATTTTTCATATGTGTTTCATCAATGATAGTATTTAGAATAATGAAGATGCCAAAGAAAAAAGGTGAAACTGCAAAAGAAACAAGAAAAATACAAAGAGATTTAATTATAATTGCAATAATTACAATAATTCCAAGTATAATATTAGCATATCCAGTAGTAGTAAAAAGTGTTATAGAAGGAAATGTACAAAAATATTTAAATAATGAATTTACATATCCAGAAACACAAATTGTAAAATCAAATATTGATACACAAAGTAAAGAAATAAAGCTAGTACTTATAGGTAAAGTATTAGATGAAGAAGAGATAATGAATCTTACAAATAAATTAAGTGAATATAATTTACAAGATATGAATTTAAAAATAACACAAACAGAAGTTGAAGAAGGAATTACAAAAGAAGAGATAGAAGAATATAAAAAAGAAAAGAATACAGAAGAATTTTCAACTCTAACAGAAGCAAAGCAGAATACAGATATCTCTGAAATTAAGCAAACAACAAATTTAGATAAAAATAAAATTTTAGAAGAATTGAAAAATAAACATTCAACTGTGCAAGATGTTTCTATAACAAACAATAAAACAATTACAACAAATAATAATGATAATCAAACAATAATAGTTACAGTTACATTAAATGGAAGTTTATCACAAGATGAAGAAGAAGAATTAAATAAAGATATTAAAGAATTAGTAGGAGATAATATTTTAATTAATAAAACTATTGTAAATGCAAATAAATAAAAATATTAACGAAGGACTAGGTTGTGGCAAAATCAATTTTAAAGTAATTAGGAGATTTAATTATGATTAAGCAAACGAAACAAAAAGACGATAATTCGCAAAAACAATATAAAGCTGATAAAAAACTACTTATTAATAATGCTAAACGATATACTAATTATTTAGAGCAAGCAATGGATAGGTTGAAAAAAGTACAAACTGTGTATACTCTTGACTCAAAGGAATATAAACATGCTTATGATGAAGTGCAAAGATGGAAATATAATGTTGATGAATCAAAATTACAGTTAAAATTTATTAGACCTGGTAATCAATTAGATATAGGATATAGAAATTATCAATATGACAATTTTGTTAATAAATTACGAGAAGTGTTTCCAGACGATTTAGATTTAAGATTTCATGGAACAACAATTTATTATGCAGAGCAGATAATAAAAACAGGTAGAATTACATCAACAGCTGATAGATATAATGGATATATAAAATCAACTGATTTAAGTGGTGAAATTTCTGCTTCGAATATAGAAACAATCGATACAACAATTTCCTTTTTTTCAGATCTTATTTCATACCAGCGTTCATTACCTTGTGGGTGTGTGTTTGCATTAACACCTAACCCTGAAACAGATACTGATTTTCCAAATGTTATGAAAGCAGTAGATTTTAAAAAAGATCCATCTAGGTTATTTGCTATATTTACAACTCCAGAGAATACGCCTAAAGTTAAAAAATGGATAAATGAAGCGGGGTTGGATTCGGATAAAGTATATACTTTTGAAGGTTTTTTGGAAGCAATTCAAGAGAAATCTAAAGAGACAAAGTTTGGAAAAACTCAAAAACTTGATTGTGTTCAAGATATACCTAATAATTTTGGAATTGAAGAAATACAGAAAATTGCATCAAATAGCAGGACAAGTCGTTTAGCTAATTTACAATCAAAATTAAAAAGTATCTTTTCGATAAAAAGAATGGAGGAAAAAGATTATGGAACAGATAGAGATTAGTAATGCTGCAAATGAAGTCTTAAGTATTTGTGAGTATATTAATCCGAAATTTGTAGCAAAGATTCCTACCGATTTTATGATAAAGTTAAAGGAACTAGCAACTAATTCAAATAATTGCATAAAGATAGACATTAATAAAAAGTTAAGTGAACAAGAAATTTCAGAAACGGGAAAAGATTTAATTACATTAATTTATTATAGTTATTTGGCAACAGAAGAAGAAAAACAACAACTTCAAGAAAGTTGGAATAAAAATGATTCAATTTATGCAGAATATATTAAGCAAAAATATGATCCAAATAATATATTTAAAAAACAAGAAAATGTTAAAAATGATAATAAAGAAATAATTGAATATAAGAAAAACTTTATAACTAGAATTTTAGAAAAGTTAAGAAATAAATTTAAGTTCTAAAAAAATATTAAACAGTTACATAAATTATGTATAACTCATATAATACATAAACTATATACTTTAATGTATATAGTTTTTCTTGTTTTTAGTAGGAGGAATGATTTGGTGGAAAGTATAAATATTATAGGTAATACACCAATGATAAAAATTAATTATGAATTTAATAATAGACCAAAATACATATATGCTAAATTAGAGTACTATAATTTAACTGGAAGCATAAAAGATAGAGTGGCTTTTTACATATTAAAAAATGGTAAAGCAAAAGGAACTTTAAAAGAAAATATGCCAATAATAGAAGCAACAAGTGGCAATACAGGAATTTCATTAGCTGCAATAGGAAAGAAATATAAGCATAAAGTATATATTTTTATGCCTGATTGGGTAAGCAAAGAAAGAATAGATTTAATGAAAGGATATGGAGCAGAAGTACTCCTATATTCAAAAGAAGAGGGAGGATTTATAAGATGTATAGAAGAGGCAAAAAAGTTAGCCATGGCTAAAAAAGGTTTTTTGGCTAATCAATTTGCAAATAATGATAATTTTTTAGCACATTATGAAACAACGGGAAAAGAAATTATAGCTCAAGTTCCAGAAAATATATATGGTTTTGTGTCTGGTGTTGGAACTGGTGGTACTTTAATGGGAACTGGTAAAAGATTGAAAGAAAAGTTTGAAAACTTACAAATAGTAGCAATAGAGCCAGATAAAATGCCTCTAATTACTAATTTGAAATATCATAAAACTATACAGAGTAATGGAACTCATAAAATAGAAGGTATTGGTGATGAATTTGTGCCAGATTTAATAGACGAAAATGAAATAGATGATGTTTTATTAGTAAATGATGATGATTCAATAAATATGGCTAAAAAATTGGCAAAGGAATTAGGTCTGGGAGTTGGGATTTCTTCAGGAGCGAATTTAATAGGAAGTATTTTATTAAATGAAAAAATAGATAAACCAGTAGTTACTATATTTGCAGATGATAATAAAAAGTATTTATCTACAGATTTGTTTAAAGAATTTAGAACAAAAGATGAATGGATTTCTAGTAAGATAAAATTAATTGATTATTATATTATATAAAAAAGAAAGCCCCGCAGGGTCAATCAAGTAAAATTATTCTAGTAAATTGACTCCGCGGGGAAAAGTGTTTTAATTTACAGAAATCGGTGAAATTGTATAAACGTTGTAACCACCCATTTCTTCCCGCTTTGTTACATTTGCAAAAGAAAAGCAGTGGTGGCTGTCAAAAAAATGTAGATATTTGTTTACAAATTTTTGACAAAATGACAGTTCTACATCGGTATCGATATGATATCCAGCTACCATATCATACTCTTCTTCTAACTGAGCTTTAGCGTTGAATATTGCACAAGTTTCTATTGTGCAGTCTATTCCAGCTTCGTTCAGAGTATGAGTCAAGAGCTTAACCATATCGTTTAATTTTTCGTTCCGATTTCTTGAATCATAAAGTAAAATCACTTTTTTCATATACTGTACCTCCTTAAAGGGGAAAACCCCCTGATGAAAAATATTTAAATTGTTTATAGGTTAACTTATATTATACCATATTCTGTAAATAAAAACAATATTTAGAATAGTGACTAGCAAAGTATAAAGAATAATAAACTAGCAAAATATTTGCTAAACTTTAAAAAAATTTGTATAATCTATATGTAAAATAAAGTGAGGTAAATATGGAAAAAGAAGAAATTTTAGATAAAGTAGAAATATTAATTAAAATGTATAAAGAAGGAAAACTAGGAGGAGAAATAATGCCAGAAGATGCTAATCCTAACTTAGAAAAAGCATCACTAGAAAATTATTTATATTTTACATTACCGATGGCATTAAATTATCAAAGAAATTCATATAAATTATGGGAAAGTACATTACAAACATATCAGGATTGTAAAACAAAATTTGTATTTGAACCAAAAAAATGCGTAACTAAAAAATTTGAAGATGTACAAGAAGCATTAACAAAATATAAAGTGGCATTACAAAAACAGAAACAAACCGAAATTTGGATAAAACTATGTAATACTTTTATAGAATTATTTGATGGTGATATAAGAAAATTATTTGATATGTTTGGCAATGATGTAGATAAAATTAGAGCGTTTATTCAAGTAAAAAATAAGAAAAAATTTCCGTATTTATCAGGAACAAAAATATGTAATTATTGGTTATATGTAATTTATCAATATACAGATAGAAAATATAAAAATATAGACCATTTAACAGTAGCACCAGATACACATGTGTGTAAAGCTACATTAAAGTTAGGATTAATTAGTAATGAGGAATTTAATTCTAGCAATGTTCAATCAATTGTAATAAAAAGATGGCAGGAACTATTAAATGATACGAAGTATAAGCCTATAGATGTACACACTCCACTTTGGTTATGGAGTAGAAATGGTTTTATAGAAATATAAATTACATATTGACCGCAATTTGGGAGGAAAAAATGGCACTATTAGAACTAGAAAATTTAACACATTCATTTGGAGATAAATTATTATATAAAGATTCTTCTTTTGAGCTATATAAAGGCGAACATATGGGGATTGTAGGTCAAAATGGAGCAGGAAAAAGTACTTTAATAAAAATATTATTAGGAGAAATTTTGCCAGATAAGGGAACAGTAAGATGGCAGAATGGAATCACAATAGGTAGTTTGGATCAATATGCAATAGTAGAAGAGGAACAAACAATTTTTGATTATTTAAGAACAGCATTTAAAGATTTATATAAATTAGAAGAAGAATTAAATAAATTATATGAGGAAATGGCAGAAAATTATAATGAAACTATACTAAATAAAGTTTCTAAATATCAGGAGGAATTGGAAGAAAGAAATTTTTATGCAATAGATAGTACTATCCAAAAAGTTGCAAGTGGACTGGGCATAACTGCACTTGGAATGGAAAATTGTCTAAAAAACTTAAGTGGTGGGCAAAGAGCTAAAGTAATTTTAGCAAAATTACTTTTACAGAATCCAGAAGTTTTGTTACTAGATGAGCCAACTAACTTTTTAGATAAAGAACACGTAGAATGGCTTTCAGAATATCTACAAACTTTTAAAGGAGCATTTATAATTGTATCACATGATTTTGATTTTTTAGAGAAAGTTACAACTTGTATTTGTGATATAGAATTTAATAAAATGAGAAAATATAAAGGAACATATTCTAGCTTTTTAAAACAAAAAGAATTTCTAAGAGAAGATTATATAAGACAATATAATTCACAACAAAGAGAAATTAAAAAACTAGAAGATTACATTGCAAAAAATAAGGTTAGAGCCTCAACTGCTCAGATGGCTAAAAGTAGAGAAAAGAAATTAGAGAAGATGGAAAAAATAGAAAAACCATCTTTTACAAGTAAACCTCATTTTCGTTTTAATTGTATACAAAGTACTGCACAAGTAATATTAGAAGTAAATGGCTTAGAAGTAGGATACTATTATCCACTGCTTCCTAAAATGAAATTTGATGTGCAGAATGAAGAAAAATTGGTTATAACAGGATTTAACGGGATTGGAAAATCTACATTATTAAAAACTATTATGGGAGAAATTAAACCTATTTCTGGAAATTTTAAGTTTTCAGAAACAATTAAGAGTATAGGGTATTATGAACAAGATTTAAAATGGGAAGATCCCCAAGATATTCCACTGGATATAATTTCTAGAGAATTCCCAAAATTAACACAAAAACAAGTTAGAAAACATTTAGCAGATTGTGGAATAAAAAGAGAACATGTTATGCAACCTATTTCTACACTAAGTGGTGGGGAACAAGCAAAGGTTAAGTTATGCAAATTAATACTAAAACCTTGTAATTTACTAATATTGGACGAGCCTACTAATCATTTAGATGCAGATACAAAAGAAGAACTACAAAATGCTCTAACAGAATTTAAAGGAACTGTTATTTTGGTTTCTCACGAAGCGAGTTTTTATAAAGATTTAGCAACTAAAGTTGTTAATATAGAAAATTTATGTATTAAAAAGATTAGATAGATAGAATAAAAGAAGGAAGGGAAACCTTCCTTTTTGCGTATAAAAATTTTTTTAAAAAAGTATTGACTATTTTTATACATAGATATACTATGTATAAAAATACATCGCAATCCGATGCATAGAATGGAGGGAAATATGAAAATAAATAAAGAATTAATAAAAGGAAGTACTGATATGTTAATCTTGAATTTGCTAAAGAATGAGGATATGTATGGATATCATATGATAAAAAAATTAAAAGAAAAATCAAAAAATGTATTTGACTTAAAAGAAGGAACACTATATCCAATATTACATAGTCTAGAAGAAAAAAATTTAATTACATCATATTGGGATGAAACTACAGCTAAAAAAAGAAAATATTATACTATAACAGAAAAAGGAAAAAAATATTTAAATGAAAAAGAGACAGAGTGGCAAATTTTTAGTAAAGGTATTAATGATGTAATAGGAGGAGTTTCTTATGCAAATTAGAGATTTTATAAACAATGTATGTAATGAAATAAAATATAAGCCTGTTCAAAAAGGGATAGCTGATGAATTAGAAAATCATATGCAAGAGTTAAAGGAAGATTTTAAGGCAGAAGGATTAGCTGATGACATAGCAGAAGATAATGTTGTAGCAGAAATGGGGGATGCAAAATTAATAGGAAAAAGTTTAAACAAAATACATAAACCAAAATTAGATTGGAAATTGATTATACTAATTGGAATATTATTAATATTTGGATTTATGGTTTCATTTATAAAAACAACGAATGAGGTTACTTCAAATAATTTAGCTAATTTTATGGTAAAATTTATTCGTGCATTGTTTATAGGTATAGTGTGTGCTATTCCAATATATTTTTTGAATTATAAAAAAATGTTAGGGTTTTCAAAATATTTTTATTTATTTGCAATTTTAATAAATATATATACATTATTTTTTGGAGTTCAATTAAACGGAATAAAATACTTTAGATTTGCTGGGATATCTGTATTAGCTTCTGTTCTGCTTATACCTTTATATGTAGTTTCTTTTGTAGGAAATTTAAGCGAAGAACCAAAAGAGAAAAGCATTAAATTACATTATTTAAAAATTTGTGCTTTAGCAGTACTTTCATTAGTATTAATGTGTACAATAAAAAATGTTTCTGCAGCAATAATTTTAGGACTAGTTTATTTAATAGTATCAACTGTAAAGATACTATTAAATAGTCAAAATAAGCGTAGAAATATAATATTATTATGGTCTGTACCTATAATATTATTGTTAGTTTCAACATTTATAATAATATCGAATTCCGATTTAAGGAATAGCTTTTTAATTTCATTTTATCCAGAACTAGAACCAGATGGTAGAGGATATATTGGTATTAGCCAAAAACTAATTATAAATACAGCACAACCTTTTGGCAACGCAGATGATATGGGACAGGTTGGAGAAATATATACTGGTACCCAATATGCGATTTTAGCAATATTGGCAAATTATGGTTGGATAGTAACCGGAGCAATAATTGTAGCAATTTGTCTAGTTTATACAAAAATGATCATCACTAGTAGAAAAACAAAAGATATGGAAGGAAAATTACTAGTGATAGGAATAAGTAGTATTTTTATCTTAGAGAGTTTATTTAATATTTTAATGAATTTTAATATTATGCCAAAGGGAGATTTTAATTTGCCATTTTTATCATATGGAAGGATAGAATTAATTATTAATATATTAATGGTTGCAGTTATACTGTCAGTTTATAGAAGAAAAGATATCATAAATTATGAAGAAATAAAGCATAGAAGAATAAAACTTAAGATTAGTATAGAGTAGATTAAAGAAGAGAAGGAAGGGAAACCTTCCGTTTCTTCTTTTTGCATATAAAAAGATTATAAATATCACTTGAATATTTTATAAAAAAATTATATGATTGTAAGGAAAATTTAAATTAAGAATTACAAAAGAATAAGGAGAAGGCATGAAACAAAGAACAAAGAACTTAATATTATTTTTTATTTTATTTGTAATAACTGGGGTTGTTTTTTGGAATTATGTATCAATGCACTATGCAACAGATACATATAATATAATGAATATAGGATATGAAAAATATGCGATAAATAATTCTTTAAGTGATGGAAGAATATTTATGTTTTTAATAGGAATGTTTGCAAATACAATAAATATTCCTATTAATGTTTATGTAATAACTTTAACTGTTATTGGTTTAATAATATCGTGTATAGCAGTTATAGTACTAAAAAATATGATAATGAAATTTTGCAAAAAAGAAACAAAATTACAAGAAGTTATTGCAATTTTAATATCATATTGTACAGTATTTAACTTTATGTATGTAGAAAATTTATATTTTGTAGAAGCTGCAGTTATGGGATTTAGTGTATTATTTTATATATTGGCAGTAAAACAAATTGTAGACAAAAAGAAATTATATGCACTTAAAGCAGGGCTATTAGCCATAATAGCAACTTTTTGTTATCAAGGTACAATAGGTTTATTTGCACTATATGGAGTAGTATTTTCTATAGCTAAAAATGGAAAAAATATAAAGGAAATATTAAAAGATTTTGGAGTAATAATCTTAATTACAATAATTTCATTTGTGGCTAATTTAATTCAAATAGATATTGCAACATACCTTGCAGGAACTACCCAAAAAAGATTAAATGGAATACAAAATTTACTAGAAAATTTTATTTATGTGTTGGCTAGATTTGGTACAATGGTATTTAATACTATGTTTATAAGTAATTGTGGGCTATTTCCTAATTATTTAATGATGATTTTTGTATTAATAATTACACTTATGGCTGGAATTTATGAAGTCCAAACAAAGGAAAATGGTATAGTGTTTAATATAATATTTCTTTTTGTATTAACTATGCTTATAACTTTTGCAATGTGTATTGTTAGTATTGCAAGTTACGATACAGGAAGAATTCATGTACCTGTTGGTTCTTTAATAGGAGTTATTTTTATTTATCTATTTTGTAAAACAAGCATTTTTGAAAAAGAGACCATCATTAAATATTTAATTATTACAACATTAATTGCTTATAATCTTATAACAATAGTAAATACAATTTCTTTACTATATCAACATAAACAAGTAAATGAATTAGAAAGGAAGCAGTGTGAAGGATTAGAAGAATATATAGAAACATATGAAAGAGAAAATAATGTAAAAATTACAGAGGCCAGATATTTTAAATTATCTAACATGAAAAAATATGGGTATTTTGAAGAAATAAAGAACAAATCAGTTCTTACATATGATGGTGTTGCATGTACATGGTCTGCAATAGGTACAATTAATTTTTATACAGGAAGAGATTTTGCAGATAACTATCTAGAAGCATATCCAAATAAAGAATTGTTTTATGCATATGCAGCTAAAAGAAATTTAGGATATGAAGGAAACTTTGTAATAATGGATGACATTTTATATTTCTTAGCATATATTTAAAATTTAGGTGATGATATGAAAAAAAGACAAAAAGACTTCTTGATCTTTTTTGGAATATTTATATTAGCAATTCTAATGTATATTAACTGGATTAGTATGCATTATGCTTCAGATACATATAATATTATGAATGTAGGATATGAAACCTATGCTACAAATTGGTCCTTAAAAGATGGCAGGTTAATAATGTATCTTATTACTATGATATGTGCAAAACTTAATGTATCAATAGAAATTTATGTAATTGGAACATTATTAGGAGCACTACTAATATCTGCTGGTTGTGTTATAAAATTAAAGAATATAATTTTAAAAAATAGTGAATCAAATTTAAAGAAAGAGATATTAATTACAATTGCTTCGTTTTTTACAATATTCAATTTTATGTATATAGAGAATATGTATTTTGTAGAAGCAATTGTAATGGCACTAAGTTTATTAGCATTTATATATTCTGCAGATCTTATAGTTAATAACAAAGGAATAAGAAATAAAAGCATAGCATTAATTTTAGCTATAATAGGAGTTATAGCATATCAGGGAACAGCAGGATTTCTTATTATAGTAACTTTTGTTTTTAGTTTGTTAAAAAATAAAGTGGAATTAAAAGGTTCAAAAGAAAATATAAAAACAAATATAAAGCAGATTTTAATAGATGTATTTATAGCGGGTGCATGTGCACTTATTGGGATATGTATTAATATGCTAATAGTTAATGTTATTGGAGATATAACAGGAGAGCAGCAAACTAGGGTTGGTAGTATAACTGATATATTTACAAATTTACAATATATTATTAGTAATTTTTCGGTTATTTTAAAGGATAATATTGGATTATTTCCAACTAATTTATTATATATTTTTTTAAGTGTTATATTAATATGTTCATTAGTTTATGATATTAAGACTAAGAGTAAAAATTTTTTAACAATAAAAGAAATAAGTATAATAATTGTAAGTGTAATATGTGGTTTTGTAGTATCACTAGGTACATTATCAAGTTTTTATACTGGAAGACTACATTTTTCAATTGGAAGTATGCTGGGTTTTGTTTTAATTTGTCTAATTATGGAAAATGAGGACGAAATCTTTAGAAAAATATTTGCATTAATTTTAATAATTTATAGCTTTATTAGTATATATAATTGTATAATAGTTACATATGAACATAAATTAGTTAATAAATATGAACAAGAAGAAGTTCAAACAATAGAAAACTATATGAAAAATTATGAAAGTACAACAAATGAACAAGTAAAGAATATAGCAATATACACGATTAAAGGACAAGCAAATAAAACATATTTTGAAAATATTTCAAGAAAGTCTGTAGTAACATATAATGCAGTTAGATGTGACTGGGCTGCAGCTGGGGTTTTAAATTTTTATACGAGAAGAAATTTAGAAACAGTAAATCTAACCAAAGATTTATTAACAGAATATCTTAAACAAGAAAACGAAAATGGTTATGGAATAGTAGATAATACATTAGTAATAGAATGTTATATGTATTAGGAAAGAAGGTTTATTTTGGGAAAATTAGTATTAATAGATGGCAACAGTATTTTAAATAGAGCTTTTTATGGAATTATGGGAAGTAAGATGCTACAGTCAAAAGATGGAACACCAACAAATGCAGTTTATGGTTTTTTAGCAATTCTGTTTAAAATTTTAGAGGACATAAAACCAGAATATTTGGTAGTAGCTTTCGATTTAAAAGGACCTACGAAAAGACATGAAATGTATGATGGGTATAAAGCAAATAGAAAAGGTATGCCAGATGAACTTGCATGTCAAATGCCAATAATTAAAGAAATTCTAAGAGCAATGAAAATAGATATTGTAGAAAAGCAAGGGTATGAAGGTGACGATATATTAGGAACATTATCTGTTTATGGAGAAAAACAAGGTTTGGATGTAACGATTTTATCAGGAGATAGGGATACATTTCAGCTTGCAACAGATAAAGTAACTATAAGAATACCAAGAACCAAAATGGGAAAGACAGAAGTAGAAGATTTTAATAAAGCTAAAGTAGAAGAAATTTATAATTTAGAACCAAAACAATTAATAGAAGTAAAAGGTCTTCAAGGTGATACCTCAGATAATATCCCAGGAGTTCCCGGAATAGGAGAAAAGACAGCATTAAAACTTATTCAAGAATATAAGAATGTAGAAAATCTATATAAATTATTAGAAGCAGGACAAGCAGAGGATGTGAAAGGTAAAACAAGGGAAAGAATTTTAGAAAATAAAGATTTAGCTTTTTTATCAAAAGAACTAGGTACAATAAACATAAATGCACCTATAGAAGAAAATTTAGAAAAATTTAAAGTAGAAGAATGGGATAAGCCAGAGGTTTTAAAATTATTTAAAGAATTAAATTTTAACAGATATATAGAAAGATTTAATTTGGCTTCAGAAGATGAAATTGAACCAGAAGAAGTAGCAGAAAAATATGAAGTACAAGAAATAGACATAGATAAAGCTAAAGAAATAATATTAAAAACTAAAGAATTATTTTATCATTTCTCTACAAAAGAAGTAAATAAGCCAGAATATATTATAAAAAAAGAATTCGAGTCATTCTCTTTTTATAACAAAGAGGAAAATAAAGCATATTTTATAAAATTATCAGAAAACTCATATAATGTTCTAAAAGAGCTTTTTGAAAATAAAGAAATTAAAAAATATGGGTATAAGACATCTGAAGATTATATTTTATTAAAACAATTTGGAATTTTACCACAAAATATAATCTATGATGCGGAAGTTGCAGTATATGATTTAGATCCATCAAATATGAAATACAAAATGCAAGATGTAGCATATCAATATTTAGATTTCAATATGGATGAGTATTTAAATGGTTTAGGAATAAAAAAACAAGAACAAATTAATTTGTTTGAGGAAAATGCTGATAATGATGAATATGAAAGATATTTAAATACTCTATATTGTTATTTGATTCAAAAATTATATGAAAAAACTACAGAAGAACTAGAAAAACTCGAAGAAACAGCTTTATTTAATAATATTGAGATGCCTTTAGTAGAGGTACTTTCAGAAATGCAATATGAAGGTATACAAATAGATAAGGATGAATTAGAAGAATTTGGAGTAACTTTAAAACAAAATATAGAAGAATTAACACAAGAAATATATACTTTAAGTGGAACAGAATTTAATATAAATTCACCAAAACAACTAGGAGAAGTTCTGTTTGAAAAATTAGAATTGCCAGTAATTAAAAAAACAAAAACAGGCTATTCGACAGATGTAGATGTTTTAGAAAAACTAAAGAAAGAACATCCTGTAATAGAAAAAATCTTAGAGTATAGAAGCTTAACTAAATTAAATTCTACTTATGTTGAAGGGTTAAAACCATATATAAATCCCGTAACAGGAAGAATTCATTCATATTTTCATCAGACTATAACTGCAACAGGTAGAATAAGTTCTACAGAACCAAACCTTCAAAATATTCCAACCAGAATAGAACTTGGTAAGCAATTAAGAAGAGCATTTAAACCAAAAGAGGGACATTTATTTATAGATGCAGATTATTCACAAATAGAATTAAGAGTGCTTGCACATATTTCTAATGATGAACATATGATAGAAGCTTTTAATAATAATGAGGATATACATAAACAAGCTGCTGCAAGCGTATTTAAAGTACCAATTAATGAGGTTACTAAAGAACAAAGAACTCATGCAAAAGCAGTTAATTTTGGAATAGTATATGGAATAAGTGATTTTGGATTGGGAGAACAAATTGGAGTATCAAGAAAAAAGGCAAAAGAATATATAGACCAATACTTAGAAAAGTATAGCGGAATAAAACAATTTATGTCAGACATAGTAGAAGAGGCAAAAGAAAAGGGGTATGTTGAAACTTTATTTAAAAGGAGGAGATATATACCAGAGCTAAAATCTAAAAACTTTAATATAAGACAATTTGGGGCAAGAGCTGCTATGAACACACCAATACAAGGAACAGCAGCAGATATAATGAAGATTGCAATGATAGATGTATTTAATAAACTAAAAGAGAGAAAATTAAAATCCAAATTAATTTTACAAATACACGATGAACTTTTAATAGAAACTAAGGAAGAGGAAAAAGAAGAAGTAAAAAATATATTAAAAACATCTATGGAAAATGCAATAAAATTAAAAGTACCATTAAGGGCAGATGTGTCTGAAGCATATAATTGGTATGATTTAAAATAATTGTTACTTGAAGTTTTAATTAGCAAAGTATATACAAATATATCTAGAAGAAAGGAGAGTATGGTATAGATATATCATACGGTAGAAAATGGCAAATAAATTACTAAAGATAATAGTTATATTACTATTTATATGTGCTATAATATATTTAGCATTTGGGGTGTTTGAAGTACATAAAATAATAATAAGACAAATCTATCCACAAAAGTATTCGGAATACGTAGAAAAATACGCAGAAGAATATGATATAGATTCATTGTTAGTATATGCAATAATTAAGGCTGAAAGTAACTTTAAAGCAGATGTGGTTTCTAAAAGTAATGCAGTAGGTCTAATGCAACTTATGGATGCAACAGCAGAAGATACTGCAAATAAATTAGGAATGGAGTATAATAAAGAAGATTTAACAAATCCAGAAATAAATATAAAACTTGGAACTAAATATTTTTCGACACTATATGAAACATATAAAAATATTCCAATTGCATTAACTGCATATAATGCAGGTAGTGGAAATGTAGATAAGTGGTTAACAGAAGAAACAATTTCGAAGGATGGTTCAGATATAGAAAACATACCGTTTAGAGAAACTAATAATTATGTTAGAAAAATATTAAGAGATTATGAAATTTACAAAGATATTTATGCTGAAGAATAAAATATTTAGTAATAAAAAGGAGGAATTAATATGTCAATTTTAGTTACAGGAGGAGCTGGTTATATAGGTAGCCATACAGTAGTAGAATTATTAAATGCAAATAGAGAAGTTGTTATAGTTGATGATTTCTCTAATAGTAAACCAGAGGTTTTAGAGGCAATTAGAAAAATTACAGGCAAAGACTTTAAGTTTTATGAATTAAATTATCTTGATAAGGAAAAATTGGACAAGGTATTTAAAGAAAATAATATTGAAGCAGTAATGAATTTTGCAGGATTTAAAGCTGTTGGTGAATCTGTTCAAAAGCCAATAGAATATTATACAAATAATATTTCTGGAACATTAACATTATTAGATGTTATGAGAGAGAACAATGTTAAAAAATTTGTGTTTAGCTCTTCTGCAACTGTATATGGCAAACCAGAACTTATTCCTATTACAGAGGAATGCAAAACAGGAGGAACAACTAATCCATATGGTACGAGTAAATTATTTATAGAACAAATTTTAAAAGATGTGTATAAATCAGACAATACTTGGGATATAGTAATTTTAAGATATTTTAATCCAATTGGAGCACATGAAAGTGGATTGATAGGAGAAGAACCTCAAGGAATTCCAAATAATTTGATGCCATATGTTGTAAGAGTTGCAAATGGTACATTAAAAGAATTATCTGTATTTGGAAATGACTATGATACTCCAGATGGAACTGGTGTAAGAGATTATATTCACGTTGTAGATTTAGCAAAAGGACATATTAATGCATTAGAAAAACTAGAAAAAGAAGGAGAAGGTTTATTTATATACAATTTAGGAACTGGAAAAGGATATAGTGTTTTAGATATAGTAAAAACATTTGAAGAGGCTACAGGAATGAAGGTTCCATATAAAATAGCACCTAGAAGAGCAGGAGATATAGATACTTGCTATTCTGACCCAACAAAAGCAAAAAATGAATTAGGCTGGGAAGCTGAAAGAGATTTAAAACAAATGTGTATAGATTCATGGAATTATATAGAAAGAAAAAAATAATTTTAGGTGAGAATGGTGGAAAACAAAGATATAGGGCAAAGCAAAAGTAATAAAATAGTATTTATATATAGAATTGTAGTATCAATTATAATGTTAGTTAGTATAATATTAGTGTATATATTAAACCATTTAGGTCAAAGTAAGGAAGTTGATGCTATGTTTAATTCTACACAAAATAATCTTTTAGAAGGGATTATAGGAAATACTTACGATAATACTATTGCTACAGAACATGTTACGTCAGAAGAATCTATGAAGAAACTTAGCGATTGGCGTTTAATGTTAGTAAATTATGAAAATGAAATGCCAAAAGATTATGTTCCACCACTTTCTAATATAGATGAAGCTAGACAATTTGATTCTAGAGTAGCAGATAGTTTAGTACAAATGATGTTAGACATGAATGATGCCGGAATAAATCACATTTGGGCACAATCTACATATAGGAATCCAGAAAAACAAAAGCACCTAATAGAAGAAAGTATACAAGAATACTTAGAACAAGGAAAATCTATGGAAGAAGCAGAAGCATTAACTGCAAGATCTATTGGAGAACCATATAAAAGTGAACATAACTTAGGCTTGGCAGTAGATTTTAATGATGTTGATTATGCTTTTGAAGATGAGAAAGCATTTACATGGCTTATGGAAAACGCAGAAAATTATGGTTTTATTTTAAGATATCCAGCAGATAAGGAGGATATAACAAAAATTAAGTATGAGCCTTGGCATTGGAGATATGTAGGCCCAGAATATGCAAAAGAAATGAATGATTTAGGTTTTTGCTTAGAAGAATATATAGAATATTTAAAGAATAATTAGGGATTTTTTGGGGGGACGTTCCTTAAATCCCTATTTTGATGAAAATGGTAATCCGATAACCAAAGGCAGTGAGTTAATCACTGCTTTTTTCCTTGAAGAAAAAAGCACATGTTAATAAATTATTAAAGATTTTATAAAATTAAATTTTGAATTCACATAAAATTTGAACTCTAAGCTCCTTCCCTAAAGTTCAAAAAAATTAATTTATGTTTGATATAAAAAAATATTTATGATACAATAACAAATGTGCTAAAAAAGAAAGGAGAAATAGAAGAAATGATTAAGGAACTTGCAAAATACATCAAGCAATACAAAAAATATGCAATTTTAACGCCATTTATGGTAATTTTAGAAATTATAATGGAGGTAGTAATACCATATCTTATGGCAAGAATAATTGACGTAGGAATTCAAAACAATGATTTAGACTATATTATTAGAATCGGAATTATGTTAGTGATTTCTGCAATCATGTCTTTAATATTTGGTGTACTTTCAGGAAGATTTGCAGCTATAGCATCTTCTGGATTTGCTAAAAATTTAAGACAAGGAATGTTTTATAACATTCAAAACTATTCATTTACAAACATAGACAAATTTTCTACATCAAGTTTAGTAACAAGACTAACAACAGATGTAACAAATGTTCAAAATGCTTTTCAGATGATGATAAGAGCATTAGTAAGAGGACCTGTAATGATAGTGTTTGCTTTAATTATGGCATTTTCTATTAATAAGGAACTATCACTAGTATATGTAGCAACAATGGTACCACTTGCAATACTATTAGCTTTTATTTCTATAAAAGCACATCCATATTTTGAAAAAGTATTTAAAAAATATGATGAATTAAACCGTGTTGTTGGAGAAAACTTAAATGCAATAAGAGTTGTTAAATCTTTTGCAACAGAAGATTTTGAAGAGAAAAAATTCGGGGACGTAAATTCTTTAGTATATAGATTATTTAAAAAGGCTGAAAAAATAGTTATATTTAATAGCCCACTTATGCAAATAGCAATTTATGGTTGTATATTACTATTATCTTGGTTAGGGGCACAAACCATAGTTGCTGGAGGAATGCAAACAGGACAACTATCAAGTTTAATTACATATGCATGGCAAATATTATCTAGTTTAATGATGCTTTCTATGGTATTAGTTATGATAATTATTGCCCAATCTTCTGCAGAAAGAATAGTTGAGGTTTTAACAGAAGAACCAACAATTAAAAATAGAGATAAAACAATTAAAGAGATAAAAGATGGAAGTATAGAATTTATAGATGTAGACTTCCAATATGATGATGCAAAAGCAAATGAAATGCTTCCACTAGAAGATATTAATTTGAAAATTAATGCAGGTGAAGTAATAGGAATTATAGGTGGAACAGGAAGTTCTAAAACATCTCTAGTTAATTTGATTCCTAGATTATATGATGTAAAATCTGGATTCGTAAAAGTTGGTGGAATAGATGTTAGGGATTATGATCTAGAATCACTAAGAAACGAAGTTGCTATGGTTTTACAAAAAAATGTATTATTCTCTGGAACAATAGCAGAAAATTTAAGATGGGGTAATAAAGATGCTACAGATGAAGAGTTAGTAAGAGCGTGTAAATTGGCCCAAGCAGATGGCTTTATACAAGAATTACCAGATAAATATCAAACAGTTTTAGACCAAGGAGGAACAAACGTATCTGGTGGACAAAAACAAAGAATTTGTATTGCAAGAGCATTACTAAAAAAAACAAAAATATTAATTCTAGATGATTCTACAAGTGCTGTAGATACTAAAACAGATGCGCTTATAAGAAAAGCCTTTAGAGAAGAAATACCAGATACAACTAAAATAATAATTGCACAAAGAATAAGTTCTATTATAGATGCAGACAAGATTATCGTTATGGATAATGGTAGAATAGATGGAATAGGAACATCAGAAGAATTATTAAAAACAAATAAAATATACCAAGAAGTATATGAATCACAAATGGGAGGAGATGATGCTAATAATGAAAAACAAGACTAAAAAAGCAAATACTCTAAAAAGACTACTAAAATATGCATTAAGTGATTATAAAGCACAATTTGTAGTAGTAATAATTAGCATAATAATAAGTGCTGCAGCAAGTGTAATAGGAATACAATTTATTCAAACATTAATAGATGAATATATTACACCACTTATTGGAAATCAAAACCCAAACTATGCATCATTATTACAAACAATATTAATGATGGGATTGATTTATCTTATAGGTATTATTGGTACATATGTATACAATAGATTAATGATTAATATTACACAAGGAACTTTAAAGAAAATAAGAACAGAAATGTTTGAACATATGCAAAGGTTACCAATAGGTTACTTTGATAGCCATAGTCATGGTGAAACAATGAGTACTTATACAAATGATGTTGATACATTAAGACAAGCATTAAGCCAAAGTATTCCACAAGTGTTTTCTTGTATAGTTTCTATGGTTGCTGTATTTATAGGAATGATTACGACAAATATTTATCTAACTATTATAGTACTTATAATGGTAGCTATAATGGTAGTTGTAGCAAGATTTTTTGCTAAGAATAGCTCAAAATATTTTATAGGACAACAAGAAAATATTGGTAAAGTAGATGGATATATAGAAGAAATGATGAATGGCCAAAAAGTTGTAAAAGTATTCTGCTACGAAGATAGGTCTAAAGAAAGATTTGATAAATTAAATGAAGAATTATTCCAAAGTAGTACAAAAGCGAATTCTTATGCAAACACATTAATGCCTTGTATTATGAATATAGGAAATATTGGATATGTTTTAGTTGCAGTTGTAGGTGGAATTTTAGCAGTTAATGGAGTATTAACAGTAGGTAGTATAGCAGCATTCCTACAATATATAAAAGCATTTACAAATCCATTAGCACAAGTTTCACAACAATTAAATTTTGTTGCCATGGCTTTAGCTGGAGCTGAAAGAATATTTAAGCTAATAGATGAAAAAACTGAAGAAGATGATGGATATGTAACGTTAGTAAATGCTAAAGAGGTAGATGGAAAAATAGTAGAATCAAAAGAAAGAACTGGTATATGGGCATGGAAACATCCACACGGTGATGGAACAGTAACATATACTAAATTATGTGGTAATGTAGAATTTGAAAATGTTACATTTGGATATGTAGCAAATAAAGTAATATTACATGATATAAGCCTTGATGCCAAAGAAGGTCAAAAAGTTTCTTTTGTTGGACCAACAGGTGCTGGTAAAACAACAATTACAAATTTAATAAATCGTTTTTATGATATTAACGAAGGTAAAATTAGATATGATGGAATTAATATAAATAAAATGAAAAAAGATGATTTAAGAAGATCTTTAGGAATGGTTTTACAAGATACACATCTATTTACTGGAACAATAAAAGATAATATCAAATATGGTAAAATGGATGCAACAGATGAAGAAGTAATTGCAGCAGCTAAACTTGCAAATGCAGATAGATTTATAAGACATTTACCACATGCATATGACACAATGATTTCTGGTGATGGAGAAGGATTATCACAAGGACAAAGACAATTACTTGCAATAGCAAGAGCAGCATTATACAATCCACCAGTATTAATACTAGATGAAGCAACATCAAGTATAGATACAAGAACAGAAAAGATTGTTCAAGATGGTATGGATAAACTTATGAAAGGAAGAACAGTTTTTGTTATAGCACATAGACTTTCTACAATTAAAAACTCTGATCTAATAATGGTACTAGACCATGGAAACATTATAGAAAGAGGAAATCATGATGAATTACTAGCTAAAAAAGGAATGTACTATGGATTATATACAGGAGCCATCGAAATAGAATAAGAATTCAGGGATTTGGGGACGTTCCTCAAATCCCAATTGACAAATAAATTTAATTAAGTTATTATATAAATAGGCATAATGGAAATAATTTATATAAAAATAAAATATATAGGAGGTAATTCTTATGGACGAAGAAAAAAATTTAGAACAAGAAATTAATGTAGCAAATGAGGTTGTTGCAACAATAGCCGGTATGGCTGTTTCTAAAATTGATGGTGTTGCTAAAATGGCAGGAGGTTTTACAGAAGGGCTTAAAGCAATAAGTGGTAAAAAGCAAATGTCAAGAGGTATTAAGGTAGAAGCAGATGGTGATATTGTAAAAATAGAAATAAACATTATAGTAAGATATGGCGTAAATATAAGAGAAGTAGGAAAGAACATTCAAACTAAAGTTAAAGAAGAAGTAGAAAATATGACTGGAAATAAAGTAGAAAAAGTTGTTGTAAATGTTCAAGGAGTAAAAGTTGATGATGATGGAGATGAAAAAATAGATAATATGGAGGAATAATATTATGGATCCAATAAAAGATTTATTAAAAAAATCTGGTATGTCTAATATATTGATATCAATAATTTTTGGACTATTTGGAATAATATTATATGTTTTCCATGAAGGTGCAGTTAAACTAATTTCCTGTTTAATAGGACTATTATTTTTATTGATAGGAGTTGCAAGATTAGTAAATTATGTAAAAGGAAGAGGAAGAGGAGAACATCTTAATTTTGACTTGTTCTGTGGACTAATTGCAACAATTGCGGGAATTATAGCTATTATTTATACAGATGCAATAGGAGCTATACTTAGAATAATAGTTGGAACTTGGATTGTATATAGCGGAATAACAAGAGCATATTTATCATTTAAAATAAAAGGTTTTAATTCATCAATATGGATATTTAGCTTAGTGTTATCAATTTTAATGATTATATTTGGAATATACATTATGCTAAATAGTGGAGCAATCATAACATTAATTGGTTCATTAATGATTGCATATGCAATAATAGATATAATAGAAAGTTTTATTTTTATAAGAAAGTTAAAACAATTCTAGTTTTGATTTTTTAAAAATCAAACAAATAATTAAAATAAATAAAATTACATTAAAAAAGCCTTATATATAAGGCTTTTTTTGCTTTTAAATTAATTTACAAATAAAACACAATTCGGGAATAATTTGGAAATAATTTATAGGTACAATATATCCATACTAAGAAGAAAGGAGTGATGCCATATAGAAAGTGAACTGGTAAGCACAAAAAAAGAAATTGTACAAAATAAGAAATTAACAGTAAAAAGTGACATATTTAAAGAAATAATGTCAATATATTCACTTAGCATAGAAGAAATTAATAAAATCATAAAGGAAATGGAGGTGAAATATAAGGAACTAAATTTAATAGATCATGTTAAATGTAGGATAAAAAGCCCTAAAAGTATAGTAAATAAAATGAAAAAGAAAAAATATAATTTAACATATAAAGAAATGATAAATAAAGTAAATGATATTGCTGGGATAAGAATTATTTGTCCATTTCAAGAAAATGTATATATAGTACGAGAACTATTATTAGAAAATCCTAATATAAGAATCTTAAATGAAAAAGATTATATTCAATCCCCTAAAAAAAGCGGATATTCTAGTTTACATTTGATTGTAGAAGTACCTGTAAAAACAGATACGGGAAAAATATATGTTAAAGCAGAAATACAAATAAGAACGATGGCTATGGACTTTTGGGCGAGTTTAGAACATGAGTTAAAATATAAAAATAATAATGTTACTAAGGCGGCATCTAAGAGATTATTAAAAGCAGCCAAAGTAATGAAAAAGCTAGATTATGAGATGTCGGTACTAGCAAAAGAAGTACGTTAAATTCCCCTTTTATTTTATACAGATTAAAACTACCAGAGCGAAATACTTTGGTAGTTTTTTTTGAAACTATTTGTTTTTTGTAAAATAATATAGTAATATATTATAGTGTATGATAAAATACAAAAAAATTCGAAAGAAAAGGAGTGTAACATTTGAATAAGGATGAATTAAATGGATTAACAGACAAACAAGTTGAAAAACGAATAGAAAGCGGAAAGGTAAATAAAGTAGAAGATGACAAAACAAGAAGTAATTGGGAAATAATTAGAGACAATGTATGTACATTATTTAACTTATTTAACCTTTTAATAGCTATAGCATTAATTTCGGTAAAAGCATATACAAACTTAGCATATATGTTAATAATTATTGTAAATATTGTAATTGGAATTATACAAGAAATTCATGCTAGAAATTTAGTACAAAAGCTATCTGTATTAAAGGTTTCAAAAGCTACAGTTGTTAGAAATGGAAAAGAAAAAGAAATTAATATAGATGAGATAGTCTTAGATGATGTAATTATTTTAGAGGCAGGAAAACAAATTTGTGCAGATTCTGAGGTACTTGATGGAGAAGTAGAAGTTAACGAATCTTTACTTACTGGTGAATCAGATACAATATTAAAACAAAAAGGTGATAAATTATTATCAGGAAGTTATGTTGTTAGTGGAAGATGTTATTCTAAAGTAGAAAAGGTAGGAAAGGATAACTTTGCAGCACAAATTACAAGCGAAACTAAAAAATATAAAAGAGCAGAATCAGAACTTGTAAATTCAATGAAAAAAGTTACAAACTTTACAAGTTTTGTAATAATTCCAGTAGGAATAATCTTATTTGTACAAGCATATTTCTTTAGAAATGTAGATATAACAAATTCAGTTGTTTCTACAGCTGCAGCTTTATTAGGAATGTTACCAAAAGGACTTATGCTTCTTATAACAATATCTTTAGCAACAGGTGTAATAAAACTTGCTAAAAAACGAGTATTAGTTCAAGATTTATATAGTGTAGAAACATTAGCCCACATAGATACTTTATGTTTGGATAAAACAGGAACAATTACAGAAGGTAGAATGAAAGTAGACGAAGTAAAACTATATAACGAAAAATGTATGCCTCATTCTATGCAAACAATGATGACAGCATTTGTAAATGAGATGACAGATAATAATGCAACATTTATGGCACTTAAAGATTATTATAAAGGTGAAGATAAATTCGAAATAGCAGATAGAATGGCATTTTCTTCAGAAAGAAAATGGAGTTCTATAAGTTTTAAAAATATCGGATCAATAGTATTAGGAGCACCAGAACGCTTAATAGAAAAAAGTGATATGCAAATGCCAGAAGAAATAGTTACAGCACAAAAAGCAGGTAAAAGAATGCTATTTGTTGGATATTCAAAAGAAATTGTAAGTGACGAAAATCTACCAAAACTAGAAATCATTGCAGCAATAACTTTAGATGATCCATTAAGAAAAAATGCAAAAGAAATGTTAGGTTTCTTTAAGACACAAGCTGTAGATATTAAAATAATATCTGGTGATAACCCACTAACTGTTTCAAGTATTGCAAAAAAAGCAGGATTAGAATCATATGATTCATATATAGATTTATCAACTATAAGTTCTGATGATGAGATTCCAGAATTAGTTGATAAATACAGTGTTTTTGCTAGAGTTATGCCACATCAAAAAAGTTTAATAGTAAAAGCACTTCAAGAAAAAGGTCATTCAGTAGCTATGACTGGTGATGGGGTTAATGATGTTGTTGCATTAAAACAAGCTGATTGTAGTATTACATTACCAGAGGCTTCTGATGTTGCAAGACAGGTTTCACAAATTGTATTATTAAATTCGGATTTTAGTGTACTTAAAGATGTATTAATGGAAGGAAGAAGAGTAGTAAATAATATAACAAATGTTGCTAGAATATTCTTTATTAAAACAATATATTCAATGTTATTATCATTATTTAACATAGTAACAAATACAGCTTTCCCATTTATACCAATACAAATAACATTGATAGATTTAGTAATAGAAGGTTATACATCATTCTTCTTATCATTCTTAGAAAATTCAAAACCATTACAAGGAACTTTCTTAAGAACGGTAATAAAAAATGCATTACCATATGCTCTAACAATAATTATTAGTATTGTTTTATTAACATTTTCTAGAGAAGGTTTAGGATTAGGTGTAGAGGAAACAGAGGCACTAATGTACTTAATTATTGGTGGAGTAAGTATTTTTGCAGTAATAGAAGCATGTAGACCATTTAACAGAATAAGTACATTCTTGTGTACAACTACCGCAATTGGATTTTTCTTTGCTGTAATTTTATTTAAGAATTTATTACATTTAAGTGGTATAAGTGAACAAGGAATAATTATATTAGTATCAGCTCTAATTTTGGCATATATCGTAGTTACAGGACTTAAACATTTAATTAATAATTTAAGCCAAGATTTAGAAAAAGCGAGTGAATAGAATTAGGTGATGCTTATGGAAAATATATTTTTAAATATATTTTTGGTAATAGGAATTTTACTAATATATAGTGGACTTTCAGGAATATTGACAGATATAGTAAGAAAAAGAAAAATATTTAAAAGAAAATACATAATATTAGCGTTAGGAATTATAGTTACTATTTTGGCAATAATTCCACGCATATTTGATAACAAAATAATGCACTTTATAAGATATGTATCAATATATTTTGCTGTAACATTCATTATATTTTGCGTATCAAGTATAGTAGTTAATTTAAGAATTAAACGAAAACCATATGAGGCTATTGTTGTGCTTGGTGGATACCTAGTGTATGGAAATCAATTAACGAAAGCTTTAACCAAAAGGCTAAAGTTAGCAATAGAATTATATAACAAACAGAAAAGTAAGCCTAAAATTATTGTGTCCGGAGGAAAAATAAGGCAGGAGACAATAACAGAAGCTGAAGCAATGGAACAATATTTACTTGCTAATAATATTCCAGAAAAAGATATTATAAAAGAAGATAAATCTAGGAATACATTAGAGAATTTTAAGTTTTCTAATGAAAAATTAAAAGAACTAAAAATACATCAAAATATAGCTTTTGTAAGCAATAATTTTCATATACTAAGAGCGAAAATTTACTCTTCAAAATTTAAAATAAAAGCTAAAGGCGAAGGGTCTAAAACTTTATGGTATTATTTTCCAGAAGCATTTATAAATGAATATTTAGCAATAATAGTTTTATATAAAATTACATTAATTATATATCTAATATTAGCAATAATTTTAACAATATTTATATAGCAAATAATGAAAGGAATGTTATATTAAATGAAAAAGTATGGCTTTTTTGGTGGGAGCTTTAATCCGCCAACTATAGCTCACGAAAGATTAGCAGAAGAAATAGCAGATAAATTTAAGTTGGACAAAGTATACTTTGTCCCTGTAGGAAATTATTATGAAAAAACAGATCTGATAGACGAAAATAAAAGACTTGATATGTTAAAAAGCATAAAAACAGATAAAATAGATGTTCTAGATATAGAACTAAATTCTAAAAAGAAATTATTAGCCGTAGATGCTTTTGAATTAATAAATGATAACTTCTATTCATCCGAAAATTATTTTATTCTAGGTGGGGACAATCTGGAGAAATTACCCAATTGGGAAAATGCAACTAAATGTTTAAATAATAATATTATTGCAATCCAAAGAGGGAAAAATTTAGCTAGTATAATAGCTGGAAATAAATTATTAGAAGAAAATAATAATAAAATATTTGAATTTAACGCAAATAAATTATATAATTATAGTTCAACAGAAGTAAGAAAAGCGATAAAAAATGGTAATACGGAAACATTAAATAAAATGCTTAATAAAAATGTTTATTTTTATATTGTGGAGAATAATTTATATAAATAGGAGATGTTTGAGGATGAAATTAAGAAATACGCTATTTAATTTTTTTGCAAACGTATTTTACTATATTGTGGCAGTGCCAATATTGTTTGTGGTAGACAAAGTATTTTTTGATTATAAAGTAGTAGGGAAGGAAAATGTAGCAAAAGTACCTGGTGGAAAAATAACAATTTCGAATCATATACATTATTTAGATTGCACAATGAATGGGCTTATTAATTTGCCAGATTATTCATATTTTATAACTTTAGAATCTAATTGTAATATTCCAATAATTGGAGCTTTGGTAAAATTACTTAGAGGGATTCCAATACCAACAAAAGTAGAAGAAAAAAAGAAGTTTTATCAGCATATTGCAAAATTATTAGAAGAAGGAGAAACTGTTCATATATATCCAGAAGGTGAAATGCATTTATATAATCAGGAATTAGTTGGTTTTAAGAAAGGTGCTTTTGCAATGGCAGTAGAAAGTAATGTACCAATTATTCCAACTGTAATACTTACTCGTAAGCCACACGGAATATATAAATACATAAAAACAAAACCATTAATAACACATGTAGTATTAGAACCAATTTATCCAGATTTATCAATAGCAAATAAACTTGAGAGAATAGAAAACTTAAAAAAAGAGGCGTACTATAGGATGCAAGAAGTTTTAGAAAAAGCAGACTCTTGTTATGATGAAAAAGCGGAAATTATTTAATTAAAGCAGTAGACAATATCTACTGCTTTTTTGTTGCAATATAAGGATATTTAGTATATAATAATCACGGAAAAATAGGATAGGATAAGGTGGATTTTATGATAGATTTTAAAGATAAAATAGCAGAAGAGACAAGTAAAGTATTGGAGCTTACAAAAGAAGAATTAAAAGAGTATATAGAAATACCAAAAGATACTAAAATGGGAGATTATGCACTTCCATGTTTTAAACTTGCAAAAGAAATGAAGAAATCTCCAGTAATAATTGCAAACGAAATAAAAGAAAAAATAGAAATGCCAAACAAATATATATCTAAAATAGAAGCAGTAAATGGCTTCTTAAATATATTTATAAATAATGAAATTTTAATAGAAAATGTACTAGATGAAATGGAAAGTAAAAAAGAAAACTATGGTTCATCAAATATAGGTAATGGCAAAAATATAATAGTAGAATATTCATCACCAAATATTGCAAAACCTTTCCATGTTGGTCATTTAAGAACAACAGTAATAGGAAGAGCATTATATAATATGTATAAATTTCTTGGGTATAATACTATTGGAATAAACCACTTAGGCGATTGGGGTACACAATTTGGTAAATTAATTGAAGGGTATAAAAGATTCGGAAATGAATACAATTTAGAAGAAAATCCAATCGATAAACTTACAGAGATTTATGTAAGAATTAATGAACTTTGCAAAGAGGATGAATCAGTATTAGATGACTGTAGAAATAACTTCAAAAAATTAGAAGATGGGGACGAATATTGTACGCAAGTTTGGCAGAAATTTAAAGATCTAAGTTTAAAAGAATTCCAAAGAATATATGATATTCTTGATGTACATTTTGACTCAAATAATGGAGAATCTTTCTATTCAGATAAAATGCAAGAAGTAGTAGATATTTTAAGAAAAAATAATAAATTGCTAGAATCACAAGGAGCAGAAATAGTAGATTTAGAATATAAAAACATGCCACCATTAATGGTAACTAAATCAAATGGTTCAACTACATATGCAACACGTGATTTAGCAGCTATTTTATATAGAGCAAGAACATATGATTTTGATAAATGTATATATGTAGTTGCATATGAGCAAAACTTACATTTTAAACAAGTATTTGAAGTTGCTAAATTTCTTGATTTAGATGAAAAATATACAAATGGTTTAATTCATGTACCATATGGAATGGTAAGGCTAAAAACAGGGAAAATGTCTACAAGGGAAGGAACTTTAATAAAATTAGAAGATATCTTAAAAGAAGCAGTAACAAGGGCAAAAGCAATAATAGAAGAAAAGAATCCAAATATAGAAGGAAAAGATGATATTGCTAAAAAAGTTGGTATTGGTGCTGTAATATTTAATGATTTATCAAATAATATAATTAAAGATGAAGTTTTCGATTGGGACATTATGCTAAACTTCCAAGGGGAAACAGGTCCATATATTCAATATATGTATGTAAGAACCAAAAGTATATTAGAAAAAGAAAACTATGTTATGAATAAAGACTTAGTAGATATTTCAGAATTAGAAGAACATGGAATAGAATTAATAAAACAAATCTACAGTTTTAATGATATTGTAAAACAAGCAGTAGATAAAAATGAGCCATCAATTATATCACGTTATTTAATTGATGTTGCCAAATTGTATAGTAGTTTTTACAATGATAATAAGATAATTGTTGAAGATGAAAAGATTAAAAATACAAGATTATGTTTAACATATATGGTTGGAAATGTATTAAAAATAGGTACAGGGCTACTAGGTATGGAAATGCCAGACAGAATGTAGGGATTAAAAAGTATTTAGAAAACTAGGAACAATGTTGATTTTTCCTAATAAAAATTTAAGTGATAATATAAATAAAATAAAGAGGGAAAAAAGGAACGTCCCCAAATCCCGACGTTCCTAAATCCCGGAAAGAGGAAGATGAATATGAGAAAATATTTTGGAACAGATGGAATCAGAAGAATTGCAAACACAGAGCTAACACCAGAGTTAGTATATAGAGTTGCAAAGGCAGGTGCATATGTTTTAGCTAAACATTCTGACCATAGCCCTACTATTCTAATAGGTAGAGATACTAGAATTTCTGGAACTTTAATAGAGAGTGCAATGACAGCAGGTTTTTTAAGCTATGGAGCAAATGTAAAACAATTAGGTGTTTTGCCAACACCAGCAGTAGCATATTTAACAAAAAAATTAAAAGCAGATGCAAGTGTTGTAATTTCTGCATCTCATAATACTTTTGAATTTAATGGGGTAAAATACTTTAGTAATGAAGGAACTAAAATACCAGATGAAATAGAAGAAGAAATAGAAGAAGTTATGGATTCTGGGAAATTAGAGGAACTTACAGCTTGCAATGATAAAATTGGAATAGCAGAAAACGCAGAAGATTTAGTAGATGAATATGTATATTTCTTTAGAAAAAATTTTGAAGAAATTATAGAAAAATATAATAGAGACGACTTTAAAGTAGTAATAGACACAGCAAATGGTGCTACATATCAAGTTGCAGAAAAAGTATTTTCTAAATTAAAAATAAATTATAAAATTGTAAATAATACACCAAATGGAATAAACATTAACAAAGATTGTGGTTCAACACATTTAGAAATGCTTCAAAAATATGTAGTAGAAAATGGATATGATTTAGGAATTGCATATGATGGTGATGGAGATAGATGTTTATTAGTTGATGAAAACGGAGAAGTAATTGACGGAGATAAAATATTAGCTATTGTTTCTAATTATATGAAAGCAAAAGGAACATTAAAGAAAGATACATTAGTTGCAACAGTTATGAGCAATTTAGGGTTAGATATTTATGCTAAAGAAAATAACTTAACATTTAAAAGAACAAAAGTAGGAGATAGATATGTACTAGAAGAAATGAAAAAGGGTGGATATAACCTAGGAGGAGAACAATCTGGTCATATTATATTCTTAGACTATAATCCTACAGGAGATGGAATTTTAACATCTCTAATGTTTATTTCTATAATGTTAGAAAAGGCTGAGAAAGCAAGTAAATTAGAGAAAATTATAAAAATTTATCCTCAAGTATTAGTAGGAGCAAAAGTTTCTAATGATAAAAAATATGATTTCGATAAAGATGCAGTTATTAGAAATACAATAGAAGCAGTAGAGAAAGAATTTGAAGGAAATGGTAGAGTATTAATAAGAGCATCAGGAACAGAACCACTAGTAAGAGTTATGATAGAAGGTACAGACCAAGAATACATAACAGAAAAAGCTAAATCTATAGCAGAATTAATAGAACAAAGATTAAGCTAAAAAATAAATAAAAGGAAGATGATGTAAGTGGATAAAAAAACATTTTATGTAACAACACCAATTTATTACCCAAGTGGTAAATTTCATATTGGTACAGCATATACAACTGTATTTGCCAATACAATGAAAAAATATAAAGAAAAACGTGGATATGATACTTATTTTTTAACAGGTTCAGATGAGCATGGTCAAAAAATCGGAACACTTGCACAAGAAAAGAATCAAACTCCACAAGAATATGTAGATGGAATGGCAGAATATGCTAAAGGCTTATGGAAAAAGATGAAAATAGAGAATGATGATTTTATAAGAACAACAGAAGAGCGTCATACAAAAGTTGTAGAAGATATATTTGAAAAACTTTTAAACCAAGGAGATATCTACAAAGGTGAATATGAAGGCTGGTATTGTGTACCATGTGAAACATATTTTACAGAGACACAATTAGTAGATGGCAAATGTCCAGATTGTGGTAGAGAAGTTAAGAAAATGAAGGAAGAAGCATATTTCTTTAATATGAAGAAATATACTGACAGATTAATAAAATTCTATGAGGAAAATCCTAATTTTATAGAGCCAGAATATAGAAAAAATGAAATATTCAATAATTTTATAAAACCAGGACTAGAAGATTTATGTGTAACTCGTTCAACATTTGATTGGGGAGTACAAGTAAAAAGTGATCCAAAACATGTTGTATATGTATGGCTAGATGCATTAACAAACTATATTACAGCATTAGGATATGGTTCAGCAGACGATACATTATATAAAAAATATTGGCCTGCAGATTTACAAGTTGTAGGAAAAGACATAATAAGATTCCATGGAATATATTGGCCAATTTTCTTAATGGCATTAGGATTGCCACTTCCTAAAAAGATATATGCACATGGTTTTATAATGATGAAAGATGGCAAAATGTCAAAGTCAAAAGGAAATGTTGTATATCCAGAAATGCTTATAGATAGATATGGATTAGATGCAACAAAATACTTTTTAATGAGAGAATTCCCATATGGACAAGATGCTGTATTTTCACCAGAAGGTTTTGTAGAAAGATTCAATTATGACTTATGTAATGATTTAGGTAATCTATTAAACAGAACAATAGGAATGATAAATAAATATTTTAATGGAAACATTTTTGAATATAATGGGCATCAAAACGAACCAGATGAAGAAATAGAAAAATATGCTTTAGACCAAGTAAAAGTTGTAGAAGAGAAAATAGATAATTTACATTTAAGTGATGCACTAGCAGAAATTTGGAACTTAATTTCTAGAACTAACAAATATATAGATGAAACAGCGCCATGGTTGCTTGCTAAAGAAGAGGACAAGCAAGAAAAATTAAAATCAGTAATGTATCATTTAAGTGAAAATTTAAGAAAAGTTGCAATATTAATTAGTCCATTTATGGAAGATACAGCAACTAGTATATTTAAACAATTAGGACTAACAGCTGACGAATTACAAGCTTGGGATAGCCTATATGAATACGATAAAATACCTAATAATACAAAAGTTATAGAAAAAGGTGAACCTTTATTTGTAAGATTGGATATGGAAGAAGAAGTAAATTATATAAAAGAGCAAATGAAGGGAAAATAATACTTTATTAAAAGGAGGAAAATTTATTTGGAACTAGACCTATTAAATAACATTAGTAGGGGGCAAAATGAAATTGATATGGAAGAATTTCAGAGGGAGCTTACAAATAAATTAGAAGAAATGGAAAGTAGATTTACAATAGATCGATTTGAAGGAGACATAGCAGTATTAGAAAACAGAGATACTGGAGAAATGCTAAATGTTAGCAAAAAAGATCTACCACAAGATGCAAAAGAAGGTACAATTTTAAAACTTAATAAAGACAAATATGAGATAGACCTTGACGAACAAAAAATTGTAGCAGACAGAATTAAAAATAAAATGAAAAATTTATGGAAATAAAACAAAAGAAAGAATGGGGTAAGTATTATGGGAGAAAAGAAAAAGGATGAAGATAAGCTTAGCCTTTGGGAAAAATCTAAATTAGGAAGAAAGACAAAAGCATATAAGATAAAAACATGGCTTAGCAGGTTAGTTTCTTTAATCATTTTAATTGTATTATTATTATTAGGAAAAAACTATTGGGAAACACATGATTATGATAGTTTTATAAGAAATGCATTTGGAAATCAAGTAGAAAATGATATTGTGATAAATGATATAAAACAGACTAATACTATAGAAACAGAAGCAGTAACAGCTGGAAATCTTAGAGTTTACTATTTAGATGTCGGACAAGCAGATAGTATTTTAGTTATCGATAAAGATAAAACAATGTTAATAGATGCAGGGACAAACGAAGCGGGCGAAACGGTAGTAAATTTCTTAAAAAATAAAGGAATTACTAAAATTGATTATTTGGTTGGAACTCATCCACATGAAGACCATATTGGTGGCTTAGATGATGTAATAGATAATTTTGATATAGGAACAATTTATATGCCTAAGATGCAAACTACAACCAAAACATTTGAAGATGTTTTAGATAGCATTGCAGCTAAAAATGTGCAAGTTACAACACCTGTTGTGGGAGATAAATTTACTTTAACTAATGCTGATTGTACTATAATGGCAACAGATACAAAAGATACAGAAGAAAATTTGAATTTATCTTCTATCGTTATTCGAATGACATATGGTGGAAATAGTTTCTTATTTATGGGAGATGCAGAAGCGGAAGTAGAAGAGGCCAGAAATTGGCAACCTGCAGACGTTCTAAAGGTAGGACACCATGGGTCTAAAACATCTTCTACACAAAACTTTATAATGCAAGTAATGCCATCTATTGCAATTATACAAGTAGGAAAAGATAATTCATATAATCTACCAAATCAAGAGACTATAGATAAATTGAATGCTGTAGGTACAAAAATATATAGAACAGATGAAAGTGGAAATATACTTGTAACAAGTGATGGCTCTAATATACAGGTAGAAACTAATGTAAAATAGATAGGAGAAGATAATGAAAAATTTTATAGATAAACATTTGAACAAAATAAATATAGGGCTTATTGTGTTAATCGCAATAGCCCCTCTTTTACTATGTTTTAATAGTAGTTTATGGTTTGATGAAGCATATTCTGTAGGAATTGCAAAGCAACCTTGGGAAAATCTATTCATTTCTACAATAAATGATGTACATCCAATTTTATATTATGTATTATTAAAGATATATTCACTGATTTGTGGAACTAGTGTAATAGCATTAAGAATATTTTCTGTAATTCCAATTGTATTGCTAGCAGTATTTTCATTTGTGAAAATACGAAAAGAATTTGGAAACAAAGTAAGTTTTTACTTTAACTTAGTATTATTACTTTTACCAGTTACAATGCATTATGGTTCACAAATAAGAATGTATAGCTTAAGTATGCTATTTGTTACAATTACTGCAGTATATGCATATTTAGCTTATAAAAACAATACGAAGAAAGATTGGGTAATATTTGCGATAGCTAGTATTTGTAGCGCATATACGCATTATTTTGCATTATTCACAATAGGAATAATAAATATTTTATTATTATTCTTTATCATAAGAGAAAAGAAAGAACTTTTAAAAAGATGGTTCATATATGGAGCAATACAAATTGTTTGCTATTTACCAGGGGCAGTTATTTTTATTATGCAAGCAACAAGGGTATCTAAAGGCTTTTGGATTAGTGTAAATTATCCAGAGATTATAACACAAATTATAGAGTTTTTCTTTTTAGATTGTATAAATTCTGGTTATCCAGCAGTATTTGGCTTATTTATAGTAATATATATGATTTTAAGAGTACATAAATTATATTTAGAAGATAAGAAAAAGATAAGACCAGTTACGATAGCACTTACAACATGTGGATTAGTAATACTAGTTACATTATTAGTTTCGTTAAAAAGAGCTGTGTTTATACCAAGATATATGTTACCAATGTTAGGGTTATTTATATTTGCTTTTGCATATATATTAGCTGTCGAAAAAAGTCGAATTGTCAAAACAATAATTATCATTGGTTTAATAGGATTAACAATATGGAACGGTGTTACTTTATGGGATAAATCTTATTCAGCAGAAAATAATAAGCCAATAGAAGCCATTCAAGCAGAAGTAAAGCCAGAAGATATATTTGTATATACAACAATTGGACCTAGTAGTTCTGTTGCAATAAACTTTGACGAAAATAAACAATATTTCTATAATAAAGACAATTGGACCGTAGAAAAAGCATATGGAGCATTTGCACCTCAAATGAAAGTAGTAAATAATTTGGATGAAATACAAAATTATATTGGTAGAATTTGGGTAATAGATGCAGGGGACACTAATATGTATGATTATATAAATGAAATGGAAGGAACTACAGTTATAAAAGATAAAGAAACATACTACCATCCATTTAGTGGAGATACATTTATAATCTCATTATTTGAAAAAAATTAACTTATAAATGAAAAAAATAAAAAAAATAAAAAAAATTTAATTTGCCGACAAGTTTCGACAAAAAATATCGACACTATATGCTATAATTTGTATATAGGAGGGATGCGATATGGATGTTACTTTAGCAATAAAAAAACATAGAGCGAAACTAGAACAAATGATTTTAGACAATAAAGACTATAATGAAATAGTCAAACAAAGCCAAAAGTTAGACAAATACATAAATATCGCAATGAAGGAAATTATGGCGGAAGGTAATAAAGACTAAAAGCGCTGTTCAATAGGATAGCGCTTTTAGTTTGGAGCTTGTTCATTCTTATTAAAACTTTTGTGCAATAATAAAACTTAGCATAAAAAAGTAGAAAAAAATCGAATAATGATATAAAATAATAAAAATATAAATATAAATAAGAGGAGAAAAGATGAATAAGCAAGAACCACAGGAGCAAAATTATATTGAAAATATTATAATTAAAACTGGTAAATTGTTACCAGCGTTTCATATGGCATATCAAAATCGAGAAGTAAAGCGTTTTATAGAGTTTATAAAGACAAATAAATTACAAGAGACTTTTTTAGAAAATGCATTTAATGATTATATAGATTTGAGAGGTTCAGACAAAGAAAAAAAGTGTTTCATGAAAATTGTTCAAGATGAAGGAATGGAATATCTAAAAGGTGTTTATGGAGAGCAATTTGGCTCAAAGCTAGATTTATTAAGTAAAGCAGGAAAATTAAAAGGATTAGATATATGTGAGTTAGTCTTAATGAATAAAAAAGGTGATATATCACGACAAGCAAATATTATGTGTGAAATTATAGATTTATTCAATGATGATAATTTAGAAATCGGTATACATAGGACTGGAGCGCTAGGATTTGGTGACAGTATAAATGCTAAAGGCTTATTATTAACAGGTCATATATCTTCGGGGGTAGATTCTAGCAAATACGAAGATATTTACTCAAAATTAACACAAAACATATCATTTGAAAATACACATATAGGTTTGTTAATGCAAATGATTGCAACAGGTGGAAATTATAAAAATTATATGAGTAGTGAACTTGTAGATATAAGCCTTATTGCAATACCGAAAAAAGATTTAATAGACAAGAAAAATGATATCATAATAGATTCTGATGGGTTAAGGTTAAATCCTAAATATGTAAAAGGGTATGTAAGAGTAAATGCTAACGATAATACTATGGTCGAATATGTAGAAAATCCAAGATACATAGAAGAAAAAAGAGACGAGCCAGCAAATCTATTAGAAAAGATAATAGAGAAATCGAAGGAACAATTAGGATGGTCTTCAATAAACAGAATAGTTCAAAAAATCAAATTAAAAATTAATAATAGAGAAAGAAATCAAGGAGAAGAATTTGATGATAGATAATTTTAATATAATGTTTAATGAAGTATATAGTGTGTTAAATTTACTTGGTAGAGAATATATATATAAATTACCTAACAATGTTTATGAATTTATAAAAAATGAAAGGGTTCCAAATTATGAGTTTAATATAAATATGGAAAGAGATGTGATATCACAAATTTCAAAAGATGCATTAGCGTTTATTTCATATTTAAATTTAAAATATTGGGCTACACTAGAAGAACAGCGAGAACTCATAAAAATTTACAAAGAAAATGACATAAAAAAAGAAAAGTCAAAGCTAAAATTTAATCCCAGAACAATATTAAATAATAATACAAAAGAAATAGAAAGTAAAGCTCTTATTAAAGAGGAGCAAAATTGGTATAAAAAATTGAAAAATATAATATTAAACTTTTTTAAAAATATTAAAGATAAGAAAAATAATTAATTAGGTAATTTTAATTGACATTCAAAGGAATAAGCAATAGAATAATGGGGAGAATGAATTTTAAGGAAGGTGATTTTTTATGCCATTTGTAACAACAAAGGATATGTTTGAAAAATCTATGAAGGAGAAATTTGCAATAGGTGCATTTAATATTAATAATATGGAGTTTGTACAAGCGATAATGGATGCAGCAGCTAAAGAAAATTCACCAGTTATTTTACAAACTTCAGCAAGTGCTATAAAATATGCAAGAGTGCCATATTTAAAGAAAATGATAGAAGCAGGTTTAGAAGAACATGATATTCCAGTAGCTTTACATTTAGACCATGGTCCAGATTTCGAAACATGTAAAATGTGTGTAGATAATGGATATACATCAGTTATGTTTGATGGTTCAAAATATGATTTCGAAACAAATATAAAATTAACAAAAGAAGTTGTAGATTATGCTCATGCACATGGTGTAGTAGTAGAAGCTGAACTTGGAAAACTTGCAGGAATAGAAGATGATGTTAATGTTTCTGCAGAAGATGCTATGTATACAGATCCAGACGAAGCAAAAGAATTTGTAGAAAGAACAGGATGTGATTCTTTAGCAATAGCAATTGGAACAAGCCATGGAGCATATAAATTTAAAGGTGAAGCAAAATTAAGATTTGATATTTTAGCAAAAATTAAAGAAAAAATACCAAACACACCAATAGTATTACATGGTGCTTCAACAGTTATCCCAGAATTAGTAGAAATCTGCAATAAATATGGAGCAGATTTACCAGGAGCAAAAGGAGTTCCAGACGAAATATTACATGAAGCAAGTGTATCTGGAGTATCTAAAATAAATGTAGATACAGACTTAAGATTAGCTATGACAGCTGGAATAAGAGAAACATTTGTAGAAAATCCAAGTGTATTTGACCCAAGAAAATATATGGGTAAAGGAAGAGATTTAATAGAAGAAACAGTTGCTCATAAAATAAGAGAAGTATTTGGATCAAGCAATAAAGCATAGGGATTTTGGGGACGTTCCTTAAATCCCCATAAAGGAGATTTCAAAAGCAGTAGCTGTATGCTACTGCTTTTGTTTTCCCTATCGAGTAGGGAAAATAAGGAACGTTCTATAATCCATAAAAATTTACCAAATTATAACAAAAATGGTAAATTTTTCTTAGCCACAAAATACAAACAAATGTTTACAATAAAATCGAACGATGCTATAATAAGTTTATAGTGATAAGTTGGAGTGTGAAAATTATGCAGAAATATTACTTATGTATAGATTTAAAAACTTTTTATGCTTCTGTTGAGTGTGTGGAAAGAGGATTAGATCCATTTAATACAAATTTGGTAGTAGCAGATCCAGAAAGAGGGAAAGGAACAATTTGTTTAGCAATATCTCCAAAAATGAAAATGTTAGGAGTAAAAAATAGGTGTAGAATTTTTGAAATTCCACCAACAATAAAATATATAGTAGCCACTCCAAGAATGAAGAAATATATAGAATATTCAGCAAATATATATGCTATTTACTTAAAATATTTTTCAAAAGAAGATATACATGTGTATTCAATAGACGAAGCGTTTATGGATGTTACCCAATATTTAAAATTGTACAAATTAAACCCAATAGACCTTGCTAAAAAAATAATAAAAGATATATTTAAGACTTATGGGATAACAGCTACAGCCGGTATTGGAACCAATATGTATCTAGCCAAAATTGCGCTTGATATTACAGCAAAACACAATCCAAACAACATAGGATATTTAGATGAAGAAAAATATAAAAAAGAATTATGGCATCATAAACCACTTTCTGATTTTTGGCAAATAGGAAGAGGAATAGAAAGAAGATTAAATAAAATGAGGATATTTGATATGTATGATATTGCTCATACTACTCAGAAAAGGTTATATAAAGAATTTGGAGTAAATGCAGAGTATTTAATAGACCATTCTTGGGGAAAAGAAAGCTGTACTATTGCAGATATAAAAGCATATAAACCTAAAACAAATTCTATAACTAATAGTCAAGTTTTATTTGAAGATTATTCGTTTATAAAAGCAAGACTAGTATTAAAAGAAATGGTAGAAGTAGGGAGTTTAAGACTTATTGAAAGTAATTTAGTAACTGATACTGTGGGGCTTTATATAGGCTATTCAAAAAATACTATAAAAGCGACAGGAGGGACTAGAAAATTAACTAATTATACAGATATATATTCAGAGCTCTTAAAAGCGTTTTTAGAAATATATGATAAAACTACAGATACAGATATTCCAATTAGAAGAATAGGTGTAAATTTTGCAAATGTAATTGAAGCAGAAAGTGTACAATTAAGTTTATTTATAGACCAAGAAAGAATTGATGAGGAGAGAAAATTAGAACTTGCAATGTGCAGTATAAAAAATAAAATGGGAAAAAACGCGATAATAAGAGGAATGGACTTAGAAGAGGGGGCAACGACAATTATGAGGAATAAATTAATAGGAGGTCATAATAGTGGCGAATAGAGTAGCAAGAGCAAAACAATTTCTTCCATTTGATGCATTGAAAGGATTGCAAGAAGCATTAAGGGAAAAAGAGATAGAGTACGAAGAGAAAAAAGATTTATCAGAAGATACTTTAAATGAATTAAACAATAAATTTAATCAAATTGACAATGGAAGTTTTGTTAAAATAACATTTTATAAAAATGGAAAATATAGCGAAATTAAAGGAAGAGTAACAAATATTGATTATATTAAAAAGAAAATTCAAATTAATAAAGAATACAATATAAATATTTGTGATATTGTAAGTATTTTAATATAATTAAGTAAATTTAGATTATATAATTTGAAACAGGAGGAATATAAAAATTGATTTATTTAAAAGAATTTGAATTACCAGAAAAAGAAGATTATAGTGGATATCCGTTTCACTTATTTTTAGAAAAAAAGTTTTACGATATTAAGTTTGATACAATTACAATTTTTTATGGAGATAACGGCTCAGGAAAATCCACTTTATTAAATGTTATCACTGAAACTATAAATAAAGATAAAAAAGTAATTGAAAGAAGAAATAATTTAGTTAAAACAGAATACTTTGATATCTATATGAATGAGTGTAAATATTATGTTGAAAATAATATTCCAATAGGAAGTAAAATGATTTGTAGTGAAGATATATTTCAAAATATATTGTTTAAACGAAAAGACAATCAAAAAAAGAATAGTGCAAGAGAGAACTTAAAAAAGCAATATCTTCAATATAAATATAATCCTATTAATTATGAATCGTTAGAAGATTTAAGTCTTTCAGTTGAAACTAGGAAAAAAACGCAAAGTAAATTTATAAAAAGTAGAATTGAAGAAAATTCAAGGGAATTTTCTAATGGACAAACAGCGTTAGATTTTTTTGATAAAGAGTTGCAAGAGTGTGGTTTATATTTACTTGATGAACCTGAAAACAGTTTGTCACCAAAATTTCAGTTAGAATTAGTACAATTAATAAATGAATTAAGTAGATTTTTAAAATGTCAGTTTATAATAGCAACACATTCTCCATTTTTATTATCAACTCCAAATGCTAAAATATATAGTTTAGATGAAATACCAGTTACCGAAAAGAAATGGTATGAATTAGAAAATATGCAGATTTATTATAACTTTTTTAAAGGAAATAAAAGTTATTTTGAGAATAGATAGATTTTGTCCAACAGTAAAGAATACAGTTGGACATTTTAAATTTTATATATTGATTTTTCATTTAAAATAGGGAAAAGAGGAACGTCCCCAAATCCCTGAAATCCCTGTGCCAAATCCCTATTCTAATTTTTTGGTTTCTGGATTTTTAAAACTTAAATACCAACACATACCATTTCTATTTTTATTAATACTTTCATTTCTTTCACGTAAAGCATTAAACGTCTTTGGAGGAGGAACAATCATAGGATTTCCTGGGGACCAATTAGCTGGTGTCATACAATTATTTTGGTCGGAATATTGTAGTGCAGTTACAGTTCTTAATATTTCTGGAATGTATCTGCCTATATTCATTGGATAAACAAAGATACTTCTTATAATTCCCTTATCATCGATAATAAATATATTTCTAACAGTTTCTGTAGAGCTTACATCGTTAGAAATCATTCCATACTTTCTGGCGATAACTCCGTTTTGGTCTGCAATAATAGGGAAATTTACAATAAGACCGGTTTTTAGATAAATATCATATAACCAAGCAAGATGAGAGTTTAAACTATCAACACTAATACCAATAAGTTCTGTATTTATTTTTTTAAAGTATGTATCTGCTTTGGCAAGACCAATTATCTCGGTTGTGCAGATAGGTGAAAAATCGTTTGGGTGTGAAAAAAATACAATCCATTTACCTTTATAGCTAGAAAGAGAGATGTCTCCCATCGTAGAAACAGCGTCAAAATCTGGAGCTTCCATACCAATTTTTAAGTTATTATTCATCATTATTTCATAATCCATAAAATTAAACTCCTTTAAAAATTTTTTATTATAATATATGAAAAAATTCTGCAGAAGTTACAAGGATAAAAATAGAAAAGAATAAAAAGAATTTAAACGTAAATAATAAAAACAAGGAGGTATGTAAAATGGAAAGTAATCAAAAAATTCATTGCTCAGTTGGAAGTTGTAAATATAATGATATAACAGTTCAGGAATGTAAATTAAAAGCTATAAATATTATGCCAAATACAAATGTAAATACAGGTGATGAAAAGGAAACAATGTGTGTAAGTTATAAAAACAATAAATAGAGGTTAGTGAAAATAATTATAAAAGACATTGCCATTAGGTAATGTCTTTTTAATATTATAAATTTTTTTCACGTAAATTTTTCATGATTTGTTTATTAGCATCTTTCTTTTTTAAATCTTCTCTTTTATCATATAATTTTTTACCCTTACCTAAACCTAGTTCTAATTTTACAAAACTACCTTTAAAATAAATATTTAACGGTATTAACGCATATCCTTTTTGTTTTAATAATCCATATAATTTAAGAATTTCTTTTTTATGTAATAATAGTTTTTTTGGTCTTAAAGGGTCTTTATTATATATATTTCCATGCTCGTAAGGACTAATATGCAAATTATATACATAACATTCGCCATTAGAAATGCTAGCATAGCTATCTTTTAAATTTACTTTGCCTAATCTTATAGATTTAATTTCTGTACCTGAAAGAACAATGCCAGTTTCGTAAGTATCTAAAATTTCATAATTATGCTTAGCTGTAGGGTTCTTAGCAATTAATTTTGTATTCATAAATCTTACCTCGCTTAATTTGTTAATTAATAACTGTATTATAGCATGAATATATGAAAAGTAAAAGATTAAGCTGCCACAAAAGAGTAGCAGCTTATAGATTAATGTGAAAATTATTCATTATGATTTCTTTTAACTAAATACCATATAAGAAATGCAATTCCTAATACAACAGCTACTACTATTATCCACGACCAAACTGTACCATTAGAAAAAGCTGATGTTGCAGCTGTGGTTGCAGTTCTAGTAGCATTATATACACCATCTTTCATATCTGTAGTAGCTTCGCCTACACCATTTGTAAAGTCCTTTGCTTGTTCTTCAGTTTTAGTAACAACATTACTAGACATATCTTTTATTGAGTTAGCAGTATTTTGAACAGCATTTGATGCATCTTGCATAACATTTTCTGTATGTCCAACACCATTTTTGGTAGATTCTGCAGCTTTATGAAGCATATCATTATTAGCAAAAGAATTACCTGTTATAAAAAATACAATTACAGCAGAAAATATAATAAAAGAAATCTTTTTAGCTATGTTAGCCATAATTTACCTCCTGCTTAAGTTTGAGGATATTATCTGCAAATAAATTTACAAATAATAAAAATACCTCAATATTATTTTTAGAAATTTAATTAAAAATATGCAAAAAAAATAAACCAATCTATCTAAAGATTGGTAATAAATTTAATGTTTTAATCTAATTAATATAGCAATACTTAATAATATAAGTAAAATTCCGATTACAATTAATAAAATATTTAAAATATTAGAAATATCTAATCCACTAGAAGATGTAGTAGAATATGTGCTTGATGTAGTTGGTTGGTAAGTTGAAGCTGTAGCCATAGTGTTAGATGTTTCGTTTGATGTAAGGTTCATGTCTATATCATCTGCTGCGAAAGCAGGTGCAATATTTACAAAAAATAAACTTAAAATTATTATTGGCATTAGTAATAAAAATTTTTTTATCATATGTTTAACCCTCCTAAAATGTCCCTTGTTTATATTATCTATTTTATATGTTATAATCATACACAAAAACATAAAAAAAGTCCATACAAAACTAAAAAAAATTAAAAAAATATTGACAATATAAAATCTTAAATATATCTTTAAACTAAGGAGTGGTAATATGGACGAATATATGGAAAAATTAGTAAATAGCAAAGAATTCGAAGTGTTTAAAAATCTAGATAAAGCTACATTAAAAATTATTTTAATGTATTTAAAATTTAATTTAGTAGAAATGTACCAACAAACAGAAGTTGAAGCTAATAATAATCAAATAAGATATGCTATTATAAAAAGTTGTATACCATCAGATTATAATTACTTAGAATTTTTAATGGATTGTAATTATAGAATAAATTTAAATATCGCTAGGAACGTGTTTATAGATAAAATTGGGGATAAGAAAATCAAATGTCAAAAATGTGGACTACAATATTGTATAAAATATTTAGTAAGAAATTTTTTGTATGAAATATTAAATGCTCAAAAACGAGATAAAGTTGTGATAGATCCAAAAAAATTAATAAATATGTTTTTAAACGAAGAACCAGAAGAGGTCTTATATAATTCTATTGATATTAAATTTGACAATATAGATACAGTAACATTAATGTTTGTTGAAATTTTATTAAAAAATAAATTTATTAAATTAAAAGAATATAATGACGATACGAAAATAGCAAAATTTAATGCTCTAAATTTAGTTAAATTAGAAAATAGCATATATTATATTAATAAAATACATCAGTATTATTCTGGCAATTATGATAATGAATTAGTAGTTAATATAGAAGACTTCGAAAAAAATATAGAGATTAATTCAAATGAAAGTTACGAATATGTATATAGTTTAACTGCATATTATGAATATTTAATTGAAGTAAAAAAAGTGGATGTTATAAAGCAATTAGAAAATTATTTAGCAAGAAGAAACAAAGATAAAATAACTAATAGAGGAAAATATTTTAATAGAATCTATTTAAATAGGCTAGAAAAATTATCTTGTAATAAAGAAACAAAAAATAAGATAAAAAAGCTATTTAATTATGTATTAAACTATAATTATACAACAGCTACACCATTTGTACCTATTAATATTGTAATGTATACAGAAGATAGGGAAATGGCTACAAACATTTCAGAGCTAATTGGTGAATATATGTGGTATTTTGTATATTTAAAGGATAGTACAAAATATTATGAATATTCAATGAATGAGATTATTTCTGATAAAAATCTAATAAATCAGATGTATGTTGATTATAGCAATGGAAAAACTACATACAAATATGGAATAATACGAATTATGGATTTCCAAAATATAATTTATGCATCAGACAAAGATCAAAATATAATATTAAATTTATTAGCAGAAAAAATATTAAAAAATAATTCTAGAATAGTAACGATGATATATGGAAAGAAAGAGGTAATAAAAGGAATATTAGATAAACATCCAATTTTATCAGAAGATTTATTTAATATAGAATTAAACATTGACGAATTGGATATAAATGAAGTTTATAATATAGTTATAGAAAGATTAAGTTTAACAGAGCAATTGACTCCAGAAATAAAAGAAAAGATATACAATTATATAAAATTAAGTTATGGAAGTAGTGAGCTTAAAAATACAGAATATGCTAAAGTATTATTTAATAAGATAATATTAAATGAAAACAGTACTTTCGATGAGAATAAAAATAAGGTTTTAGAGTTAGAGGATATTCCTAATTTGTACAACACAAGAGATTTACCACAAATCTTATCAGAACTAAATGAAATGATAGGACTAGGTAAGATAAAAAAGCAGATTAATAATCTAGTAAGTTTATTAAAATTTAATAAACGAGCAAATATCGATATTTCCAAATTTAATCTTCATATGGTATTTACAGGTAATCCAGGAACGGGAAAAACAACTGTTGCAAGACTTTTTAGTGATATCTTATATAATTTAGGATATACTAAGAAAAATAAACTTGTAGAAGTATCAGCAAAAGACTTAATAGCGGAATATGTTGGGCAAACAGCTGGTAAAACATATAATGTACTAAAGTCTGCTTTTGGAGGAGTATTATTTATAGATGAAGCATATTCAATTGTTGAAAGTGGTTCTAATGCTTCTTTTGCAAGTGATTGTATGACGACAATATTAAAAGTTCTAGAGGACCAAAAAGATAATTTAATAGTTATTTTTGCGGGATATGAAAAACAAATGGAGAAATTTATAAAATTTAATCCAGGTTTAAAATCTAGAATAGGATATACGATAAAATTTGATGATTATACAAGCCAAGAACTAATAGATATTTTTAAACAATTAGTTGAAAAAAATAATTTAAAAATTACAGATGAAGCATTAAAGAAAGTGGAAGGCATAATAGAGACATCAAAAAAAGTTGAGGACTTTGGAAATGCAAGATATATAAACCAAATATATCAAGATATTTTAATTGAGCATTCAAGAAATGTGGAAAATATAGACAATGATGAAAATTTAATGGTTATAACAGAAGATGATATAAATGCAGAAAAATTAACAGCAAAAAATGAAGCAAGAAGGATAGGATTTTAAAATGTATTATACATATATGTTAAGATGTACAGATGATTCAATTTATACAGGGATTACTACGGATTTGGAAAGAAGAATGGATGAACATTTTACCCAAGGAGAAAAATGTGCCAAATATACTAAAAGGCATGAAGCAAAAAAGTTAGAGGCAGCGTGGAGTAGCGAAGATAGAAAACTAGCTTCAAAATTAGAATATTATATAAAACATTTACCAAAAAGTGAAAAAGAAGATATTATAAAACACAATAAAAATATAACCGTTCTAAGTGAAAAATTAGATATTACATCTTATAAAAGAATTAGATTAAAGAGGTGAAGAGTAATGGAAAAAGAAGCATTTTTTAAATTATCATATGGACTATATATTATAACTACAAAATATGAAGAACATTTTGCGGGATGTGTTGTAAATACTGTTGTGCAAGCAACAGCAGAAGAAAAGCCAAAATTATTAGTAACTGTAAATAAAGAAAATGATACTAATGTAACAATGAAAAAATCAAAGAAAGTAAATATATCTGTGTTATCACAAGATGCAGATATGTTATTAATTGGTAAATTTGGCTTTAGAAGCAGTAAAGATTTTAATAAATTAGATGGAACAGAGCATATAATGGGAAAAAATGATATTCCGGTAATTACTAAAGCTACATCATCATATATAGAGGCAAATATAATAAACGAAATAGATTGTGGAACACATACTATATTTGTATTAGAGGCAGAAGAGGCAAAAATATTAACTAACAAACCAGTTTTGACATATGATTATTATCACAATGTAATAAAAGGAAAGACTCCACCAAAAGCATCATCATTTAGTAATTAAAAGTAGAGTGTGCTTATATTAAAGGGAAGACTAAAAAAGAGGGGGCATTATAAAAATGCAAGAACATGTAGAATTAGAAGTTTCGTTAGAAATAATAATGGCAGAAATTGCAAATTGTATGTTTAATTTAAAAACTAAAGAAGACGAAATAAAACTTAATAAGTTAATAGCACTTCAAGAAAGTGCATATAAAGGAAATAGAGAAAGTGTCAAAAAGATATTAAACAAGGAGTTTTAACATGGAAAGAAGAAAAATTTCAAAAGAAGTATATGCTAAAATAATAAAGCAAATACCTAATAAAATAATAGAAATGTTGCCAGATAAGCCCGAAAACTTATTAAGATATGCAACTAGAATTAAAGAGGTTCAATTTTCTAAAAATGTGGATGAACCTACAAAAAAATTAATGAAAGAAAAATTATTAAGTGATGAAGAATATTTAAGAACTTTTTTCTTTGTTATGGCTATTACTTTTTATAATAAAAAGAGAGTAGAAAATCCTCAAATAAAAATAGTTGCAGCACAAACAGGTAGTGGAAAAAGCAATTTAACTGCAAAACTTTTAAGAGAAGATGAAAACTATATTTTTGTTGATTCAGATAAATATAAACATTTTAGGTATGATGCGAAAGACATTGCAAATGAATACCAAGTGTTATATCCATTTTTAACAGGACCAGATGGATATGATCATGCAGATAATATATATGAATATGCAATAGCAAACAAATATAATATTATAAAAGAATCTGCACCATCAAAAAATAAAGGTTTATTAAATGTTGATGCAGAAGAGCTTTTAAAAAATAATTATAAAATTTCTGTTTATATCTTAGCCGTTGGTGAACTAAACAGTTTATTATCAGTACATGAAAGATATGAGCTACAAATAATACATGGATTAAAAACTGCAAAATTAACATCTATAGGAAGACACGATGAATCATACGAAGCGTTAATACCAAATGTTAAAGAAATAATAGATGATAAAAGAATAAGTAGAATTAATGTATATATACGTGGAAATTTGGCTAATGAATATAATCCAACACAAATATTTCCTTCTGAGAGATTTTGTGATATAATAGAGGCCCTTAAAGTTGTTAGAGAAGAGGACAATGACAATACTAAAAAAGAATTTAAAGAAAGATATGAATTAGTACATAAACAAATGGAAGCTAGAAAGGCACCAAAGGAACAATTTGAGCAGCTTGAGGAGATTTATAGGAGGAGCATTAAATGAAGGAAGAATATGTAGAGCTTGCTACAGAAATCGTAGAAGATCAATTAGCAACTGTTATAAATGAATATGCAGTAAGCCAAAACCAACAAGCTAATAAATTATTAGAGCAAAAGATAGAAATATTACAACAAATGAAAGGTGAAATAAATAAAGGTAATTCAAATATTATAAAGATGGTATTAAAAAGAAAGAAGAAAGGAATAATATGATTGATTATAACGAAACAAGAGGAATTTCAAAAGAAACATTAAATGAATTATTACAAGAATTAAACCCAGACTTTATAAAAAAATTACCAGATACACCACAAGAAATATTAAAGTTTGCAAAAAGAAGAGTAAATCCATACATATCTGAGAATATTAATGAAACATTAGCTAAACAAATGTTGGAAACAAGACAAACTGACAAGGAATATTTATTAACTTTGTTTAAAGCTATGACTATTACATTTATTAATGGTCAAGATCCTTCTCAACATCCAGTTGCAGCTGTATTAGTATCTCAAACAGGTGCAGGAAAGACTAGTTTAAGAGAATTAATAAATCCTCAAAATCAAGTATATGTTGTTATAAATCCAGATTTATATAAAAAGTATAGATCTGATGCAGACAAGATTAGAGAAAAAGATAGAACACATTTTGGGGCTTTAACAGGAATAGATTCATATGATCATGCTGCTAATATTAGAACCTATGCGATGGAAAAAGGATATAATATTTTAATAGAAGTGGCTCCTTCATTACAACAAGGTTTAATAGGAGTAGATGAAAAAGAATTAGAAGAACATGGTTACCAATTAGATTTACATGTTATGGCTGTTGGAGATTTAGTAAGTGCTATATCTATCCATCATAGGTATGAAACTTCAATATTTGTTTATAATGGTCAAGGTGATACTAAATTAACAGATTTACATAGGCATGATGAATCCTATTTGGCTGTTAGCGAATGCTTAGAAGGTATGGACCCAGAAAGAATAAGCTTATATATTAGAGGTAAAAATGCAGCTATTCCTCCGAAAAAGATACCAACAGAAGGAAAAACAATGACAGAAATTTTAAATATGCTACAAAGGGAAAGATCTGTTTCAAATTATGCATATGTAGTAGGTAGTGGAGAACCCTCTTTTATATCTGATTATCAAGAAATATTACAGTTAATGCAAAAAAGAAATGCTCCACAAGAAGAATATGAGCAACTAAATAATATATATGGAAGATATGTACATTATAAAAGTCAAATTAAAAGCGCAGAAGGAAGGTAAAAATAACAATAAGCGTGCTGATTATTAAAATCAGTACGCTTATTGTTGTTTGGTTCGAAACAATAGTTAAGATGAAGTTATATTCTTCCTAATCTTTTCTGGCATAAAACAATATGCATGTTTTTGCCAAAATTTCATGGCTACCAAGTACAAGTCATCCTCTGGATCTAATTCCCAAGGACGTGGCAAAGGTTCTAATCCAGTAAATTTTATGTTAGTAATAACATAAAATATGCCATCTATATCAGCCATCTTTTCGAAGTCGATAGAAAGACGCTGAATTTCTTGAGGAGAAGAAAATGCCATATAGACCGGATGCTTTTCGCCATAGCGAACAACCTTCATAAGGTCATCGACATCTTCGTAGAATGACAAAGAAGAAAAATCGACATATCCAATAATCGCTTTTGTTTTTACCCTATAATTTTCACTTTTTGATTCCAGTTTTGAATTACTTACAACTTTTCTTAAGAAATCGCTGTTAATATTGCAATAGAAATCCCTTGCGAAATATACAGGGTATAAATTTTGGGCATGCCCTATAAATTTAAGATTCCGTTTCCAAAAAGCTTTTGAAACTTCATACGAATCTTTATATTTTATAAGTGCCAAAATAAGGCGTCTCTTGTGTCCTTTGCCAGAAAGCTCATAAGGAATGAGCAAAGAGATTCGCTCCATATCCTGATACAAATATGAACTTTCGATAACTTCTTTTACCATATCTAATGTAACATGTTTATCAAGCCTAATTCCATACCGGGAATAAACTTTAAAACCATTCTTAGATACAGCAATTAATTCTTTAGGTGGTGAGTTAGATTTTTTCATAACATTTAGTTCTTAATAAATTAAGAACTACCTCCCTTCTAAAACTACAAGACCAGCAAAAGGAAACTATCCTTTATATGCTAATCAACCGTTTTGCTACAATGTCATTATATAAGCATATTTTGCATAATACAAGTTTTTTGCAAAATTAAATAAATTTTTGTATAATAATGTCATATAATTATTAATGAGAATTAATGCTAGGAGGAAAAATGTTAAATATAGGTTGTCATTTATCAATATCTAAGGGATATGAAAATATGGGAAAGGAAACACTAGAAATTGAAGCTAATACGTTTCAATTTTTTACAAGAAATCCTAGAGGAGGAAAAATAAAAGAATTAAATGTAGAAGATATAAATAATTTATTAGAGCTTATGAAGAAAAATAATTTTTCTAAAATATTAGCACATGCACCATATACAACGAATTTATGTTCAGACAAAGAAGATATTCGAGAATTTGCTAAAAACATGATGAAAGAAGACTTAGAAAGAATGGAATATCTCCCAGGAAATATGTACAATTTTCATCCGGGAAGTCATGTGGGACAAGGCGTAGAACAAGGTATAGAATATATTGCTAAAGCTTTAAATGAAGTACTTATCAAAAATCAATCTACCACAGTGTTGTTAGAGACAATGGCAGGGAAAGGAACAGAAATAGGAAGAAGTTTTGAAGAATTAAAAACAATAATAGATAAAGTCAGTTTAAAAGAAAAATTAGGAGTTTGTCTTGATACCTGCCATATAAACGATGCAGGATATGATGTAAGTGATATTGATAAAGTATTAAATGAATTTGATAAAATTATAGGTTTAAAATATTTAAAAGCAATACATTTAAATGATAGTATGAACGAATTAGGAAGTCATAAAGATAGACATCAAAAAATAGGAGAAGGTACAATAGGCATTACAAATTTTGAAAAAATTATAAATCATCCAGTGTTAAAAGATTTGCCATTTTATTTAGAAACACCAAACGATTTAACAGGATATGCAAAAGAAATAAGCTTACTAAGAAATTTGTATAAAAGTTAAAATAGAAGAAGGAGAGAAAATTAATGCTTTCAGTAATGGAGGTAAAGAAGAGATTACCAAGAGATTTTATAGAAGAATTATATAGTTTGCATTCGCCATTAGTTGCAGATAAAATATTAGCCGGAATGGCAGGAAAAAGAAATACTACTTTGCGTGTAAATACATTAAAATATAATATTCAAGACCTAATGAGATATTTTAGAGAGATAAATATCAAGTTCGAAAGAGTTAGTTTTTTTAACAATGCATTAATAATAAAAAACGCAACCGAAAAAGATATTCAAAAGCTAGATATTTACGAAAAGGGATATATTTATTTGCAGAGTTTGTCTAGTATGATTCCACCACTAGTACTAGACGCGAAAGGAAATGAGCAAATATTAGATATGGCATCAGCACCAGGAAGTAAAACAACACAAATCTCTGCAATGATGAATAATACAGGACATATTATTGCAAATGAGTTGGACAAGATAAGATGTGAACGTTTAAAATTTAATTTAAACAATCAAGGAGCAACAAATGTAGAAGTAATAAATGGGTATGGTGAAAAATTAGGCGAGAAATATCTAGAAACATTTGACAGAGTTTTATTAGATACACCATGTAGTGGAGAAGGTAGATTTATTGCAGAAATAGCAGGTACATATCGAAACTGGTCATTAAAAACAGTAAAAGAACTTTCAAAAATACAAAGAAAACTTATAAAAAGTGGGTATAATGCATTAAAACCAGGTGGAATAATGGTATATTCTACATGTACATTAAATTTAGAAGAAAATGAAGATATTTTAAAATGGGCGTTAGAGAATTTAAACTTAAAAATAATGGATATAGATTTAAATATAAAGAACGCAATTCCAGGAGACAAACTGGGTACAAATTTAGGGTTAGAAAAAGCAATAAAAATATTGCCTAATAAAGAAACAGAAGGTTTTTTTATAGCAAAATTAAGAAAAATTTAGCAAGGAGGATAAAATATGGAGTCAAAAATTGAAGAAGCAGTTAATAAAAAGAAAAATGGGTATAATTGTGCACAGGCAGTAGCTTGTACTTATTGTGATTATGCAGGAATTGATGAAGAAACAATGTTTAATATATGCCAAGCTTTTGGTACTGGCATGGGAACACTAGAAGGAACTTGTGGCGCAATAGTTGGAGCAGGTGTTGTTTTAGGAATGATGAATAAGCAGAGATTAAAAACGAATCAAGATATAAGAAAAATTATGCAGGACTTTAAAGCTCAAAATTCTACAGTTATTTGTAAAGAATTAAAAGGAATAGGAACAGGAAAAGTCTTAAGAGAATGCAATGATTGTGTACGAGATGCTGCTAGATTTTTAGAAAATATAATTGAAGAAAAAGAAAAACAGGTTGACGTAATTTAAATTAGATGCTAAAATAGAACTATGTTTTAAGAGTTTACCTAAGAGTATAAACTTGAGCGGTAAAGGGTAATTGGAAATTACTTACACTTTAAGTAAGATTGGATAAGAAATAATTCGAGTCTTACAAAGGAGTCTTAAAGATTTCTTTGTAAGGCTTTTTTTCTTATATATTAAAAGATATAATATACTAAAATAGAGATATATTTGTAAAAGGGGATAAAAATTATGAAATTTGAAGAGATGAAAGAAGAGGAACTAAAAGAAACGCTAGAATTGGTAAAAAGAGTTTTTGATGAATTTGAAGCACCAGATTATACAGGCGAAGGAGTAACTAATTTTTATAAGTTTATTGCTTATGATAGTATCTTAGAACAATTAAAAAATAATTTTAAAATTTTTGTTGCAAAAGTAGAAGACAAAATAATCGGAATGGTTTGTATAAGAGATTGTTCTCATATTGCAATGTTATTTGTAGATAAAAAATATCATAAAAAAGGAATAGGAACAGAATTAATGAATATAGCAAAAAATTATTGCAAAGAAAAAAATGGAGACAATTATAAGATAACAGTGAATTCAGCACCATTTGCAATAGACTTTTACCATAAAATTGGTTTTAAAGATACTGGAAAAGAGCAAACGGTTGATGGAATAAGATTTTTACCAATGCAAATTTCAATATATAAATTTAAAGAATATGGAGCTGAATATTTTGACTACTTATACCAGACAAAAAAAGAATGTTTTAAATGGTATGTAGAAAAAATATATGGTCCTTGGGAAGATGAATTTCAGGTAGAATTTTTTAAAAACTTTATAAGAGAAAAAAGAAATTACATAAAAATAATAATTTATAATGATAGACCAATAGGTATGTTTACAAACTATATTAATGAGGATGGAAACGATTTTATAGATTTATTTTACATAGATAAAGTCTACCAAGGAAACGGAATTGGAACACAAATTTTGAAGGAACAATTATTAGTAGATAAAAAGAGTAATGTAGATACTGTATTACAAGTATTTAAAGAAAATCCTGCCAAAAAATTATATGAAAAAGTTGGATTTGAAGTATATGATGAAACAGATACTCATTATAAAATGATTAAAAAGATAAAGGAGGAATAGCTATGGCTAAATTTGTATTAATATGTGGACCACAAGCTGTGGGTAAAATGACAGTGGGTCAAGAGCTTGCAAAATTGACAGGGTTAAAATTTATGCATAACCATGAAACGATAGATTTACCATTAAAGTTTTTCGAATTTAAGTCAGAGCAAAGAGAACGTTTAACAGATTTGTTTAGATTTTCAATCTTTGAGGAAGTTGCAAAAAGTGATTTAAAAGGAATGATATTTACTTTAATGTGGGCTTTCGAAAGACAAGAAGATTGGGATTGGGTACAACGAATAAAAGATATATATGATAAAGAAAATGGTGAATTTTATGTTGTTGAACTAGAAACAACTTTAGAAGAAAGGCTAAAAAGAAATAAGACCGAAAATAGACTAAAAAATAAACCTACTAAAAGGGATTTAGAATTTAGTGAGAAGGAATTATTAAAATCTGTAGATAAGCATAGACTAAATTCATATGAAGGAGAAGTAAAATACGAAAATTATATAAAAATAAATAACACAAATATCTCGGCGAAAAATACAGCAAAAATAATACAAGAAAAGTTTAAATTATAGGAGGAAATTTACAATGGAAGATGAATTAGAATTAATATTTCCATCAAAAGAATATAAAGAACAAATAGAAGAATTTAAAGAAGAATTTATACAAAATAATGAAAATAATATACCTGGTGGTGGAGGATTAGAAAGAGAAGAAACATTTGAAGCTTGGATGCAAAAAATTAATGATGATCTTTCAGAAGAAAAAAGTAAAGCAAGAGGAAGAGTTCCATCAGTATTATATTTAGCCTTTAGAAAGCAAGATCAAAGATTAATAGGAATAATTCAAATAAGATGTAAATTAAATGATTATTTATTAAATTTTGGAGGACATATTGGAGATTCCATAAGACCTTCGGAAAGAAATAAGGGCTATAGTACAAAAATGATAGCTTTAGCGCTTAAAGAGGCTAAAAAATTAGGTATAGGAAATGTTCTAATGACTTGTAATAAAAACAATTTAGCATCTGCTAGAACAATTATAAAAAATGGTGGTAAATTAGAAAATGAAGTGATTGAAGATAATAAAATAGTACAAAGATATTGGATAACTTTAAAAAAGAGATATGCAGATGGTAGAAATAAAGCTAACCATATATTAGAAAGTGATTTTAAAAATTTAAGAATAGATAATTATGAATTTAAAGGGAATATATCTTTGTTAACAATAAAAAAAGTTAGAAAAGAATGGCGAATAGATGTAGAACAAAGGTGCATTTTAGCCAACAATTACAATTGGCTAGAAATATACCCAGATGGTGAAAATTATTGTATTACTACAATGTTTGATGAGAATGATAATATAGCTGAATGGTATTTTGATATTGCAAAAGAACTAGGAGAAGAGAATGGAATTCCATATGAGGATGACCTTTATTTAGATGTAGTAATAGTGCCAGATGGAAGAATACATATATTAGATGAAGATGAATTAAAAAGTGCATATGATAGAAAAGAAGTAAGTAAAGAAGAATACGAAATGGCTTATAGAGTTGCAAATAAGATTATAGAAAAAGGAAAAAATAAGAAATATTTAGATGAACTAACAAAATTTACAACAAAATATTTAAAAATATTAAGAGGTGATAAAGATGTATTATAAAAAATTAATTGGAAAGAATATTTATTTAGCTCCAAAGACAATAGAAGATGCAGAAAAGTATGCAGAATGGTTAAATGATTTTAGGACTACAGATTATTTAGGCAAGAGTGGAAAGATAATGACGTTAGAAAAAGAAAGAGAATATTTAGAAACTCATATAGATGATGAAGCAACACTTAATATTATAACATTATCAGAAGATAAATTAATAGGTACAGTAGGAATAGAAAATATAGATCATCTAAATAAAAGAGGAACTTTAGGAATTTTTATAGGAGATGTAGAAGAAAGAGAAAAGGGTTATGGAACAGAGGCAATTAATTTAATTTTGGATTATGGATTTAATTATTTGAATTTAAACAATATAAAATTAGATGTTGTAGAATTTAATGAAAGAGCGATAGCATGCTATAAAAAATGTGGATTTAAAGAATGTGGTCGAAGAAGAAAATGCGAATTTATTGATGGAAATTATTACGATAGAATCAGTATGGATATTTTAAAAGAAGAGTTTACAGATAAATACATATTAAATAGAAATATTTAGCAAAACAGTTAAATTATGTAGACTTAATCAGCTAAATATGTTAAAATAATAACGGTAGTAACTGCAGTTGAATTATACATAGGAGGGTAATTATGTGGAAATATTTTAAAGACTTAGAACGGACAATGTCTGTTCGTGGACTAAATGATCTGGCGATTGAAATGGCTGAACTTTATGCAAACAGTGCAGCTATTACAAAAGCTGACTTGGCACAGGAAAACGATATGACTGTAAAATTAGTCAGTGAACTCCTAGATTATGCAGTAGTGCATAGTCTGGTAAGCGAAGCAACAGTTGGTCTGATGGAAAGAAGATCACTTTCAAATCAAAAAAGGCACTCACCAGAGGGGGAAAGTTTTTCAGCAAAACATCATTATGCAGAACTTCGTAGAAAGCGAGTAGAACATCAAGTTTTCAGTTTTTCCGAAGAAAAGATTAGAGAACTGGCACTCGCTTTTGCAGAAGAAACTGATAAAAGCAAGGAGGATATAGCCATAAGATATGATATAGCCAAAAAATCAGTAGATATTCTACTGAAAAAAGCTATAACTCAGAGTATTTGTGATGATGAAACCTTTAAAAAAATTGAAGAAAGGTCTATCAGGCACAATGATAGTCCCGAGACAAGAGCCTTTTTTAGGCAGCTTCACGAAAGACGCGAAGCAAAAAAGAAAAATTTTTTTGCATAGTCATACCCAGAACACAGAAGCAACATGGAAGATATTTTTCCAGTTGCTTTTGTGTTTTTCTGTGTGTTAAAAGTGTGTACTTCAGTGGCAGAGCTTAAAGTTCAAAAATCATGTAAACTACAATAGATTTTGAATTAAATATATTTATTGGTAATATAAAGTATAAAACAAATAAAAATAGAAACAATAAACAAAGGAGGTAAAAATATGGAAGAGAAAAATTTAAAAATCTTAAAAGAAATTCATAAAGGTACAGTAATGGGAATGAATTCTATATCCTTTGTTGCAGAAAAGCTTGATGATAACGAGTTAAAAGATAACCTAAGTTTTCAATATACACAATATGGGCAAGTCATGGACAGAGTAAATAAACTATATGAAAACTATGGAGAAATACCAGAAGAGAAAAATATAATGAATAAAGTAATGGGATGGACTGGAGTGCAAATGAATACAATAAACGATAAAAGTCCATCAAAAATAGCAGAGATAATGATAGAAGGAACAACAATAGGAATTATAGAAGGAAGAAAAATAATAAACCATGAAGCAGATCAAGCTTCAAAAGATGTACGAGATTTATTAAATAACTTTGTAACATTCCAAGAAAACAATGTAGAACAATTGAAAAAGTTTTTATAGGGATTTATCGGGATTTGGGGACGGTCCTAAAATCCCTGTTGGAAAAAAGAAATGTTCAAAAATTCTGATAGAAAGCAAAGTCCAAAATCTCGTTTTTATGTGATGAAAATAAAATAATACTTGCAAATATTGGTAACAGCAGGTATAATAGTAATACAATTGAATTTAATTATGTTTTAAAAAGAAACCAAGTAGTAATTTATAATAACTTATAGAGAAGCAATGGTTGGTGGAAATTGCTAGTATATAAATTTACGAATTACATTTCTTATAGTAATTAACGTGTAGCTACGATAAGCTGTAAAGAGGCAATTAAAAATTGTAAATAAAGGTGGTACCACGAGACACATCGTCCTTTAAGGAGATGTGTCTTTTCGAATTTTTAGGAGGTGATGCTATGACCCAATCGTTTAGAATGAAAACAATAATCGATGGGTTCTTCTACGAAAATTCATATAATATAATCAAAAAACTAAAATAGTAAGGAGAATATTAATATGGATAATGGATTAGAAAAAATAAAGAGAAAAGCAGTAGATATATTTTCGGAAGAGGAATTAGAACAAAAATTAAAAAGTGGAAGAAAACTTACAATAAAATTAGGAGCAGATCCATCAAGACCAGATTTACATTTAGGTCATACAGTTGTATTAAGAGCATTAAAGACATTTCAAGAAATGGGACATGAAGTTGTATTTGTTATAGGCGATTTTACTGGAATGATTGGAGATCCATCTGGTAAAAGTAAAACAAGACCAGCTTTAACATTTGAACAAACAAGAAAGGCTGGAGAAACATACTTAAATCAAGTTACAAAAATATTAGATAAAGATAAAACAAGAATTGCATATAATTCAGAATGGCTTTCTAAGATGAATTTTAAAGATATTATAGAATTAACAAGCAAATATACAGTTGCTAGAATTTTAGAAAGAGATGATTTTAAGAATAGATATGAGAACAATTTACCACTATCTATGCATGAACTTTTGTATCCTTTAATGCAAGGATATGATTCTGTAGCATTAAATGCAGATATAGAAATTGGTGGAACAGATCAAACATTTAATTTATTAGTTGGTAGAGAACTTCAAAAAGATTATGGGCAAGAAAGACAAGTTGTTTTAACATTTCCATTATTAGTTGGCTTAGATGGAAAAGAAAAAATGAGCAAATCATTAGATAACTATATTGGAATTGATGAAAGTTCAGAGGTAATGTATGAAAAGGCCATGAAAATTCCAGACGAGGTATTAATAGATTATTTTAGACTAACAACAGATATAGACTTAAAAGAGGCAGAAAATTTAATCAGAGAGAATATAGTGAAGGCTCATAAAAGATATGCAGAAGAAATTGTTGGAATGTATCACGGAGAAGATAAGATAGCTGTTGCAGAAGAAAGATATCGCCAAGTAGCAAAAGGTGGAATACCAGAAAATATACCAGTGTTTAAACTAGAAAATAATGAAAAAATAAATATTTGTGAATTACTTATAAAAGTTGGATTTGCATCTTCTAAAAGTGAAGCTAAAAGAATGGTAATAGGTAGAGGGGTAAAAGTGGATGGTGAGATTATCGAAGACATATCAACTACTCTAAAACCAAAAGAAAAAATTTTACAATTTGGAAAAAATAAATTCGTAAAGATAATTTAAAGTAAAAGATGTCCTTTTTTGAGAGAGGACATTTTTAATTTTCAACTATTTAAAATAGTTGCTTTTACAAAGCAATTACAATATAATAGCATAGTATAGAAAAAAGGGATTTAAGGAACGTCCCCAAATCCCTGCTAAAATCCTGAAAGGAGACAAAAATGAACTTTTTAGAATTAAGAGAAAAATATCCAGAATTTTCATATAACTGGTATAAAATAGAAGAAAACGAGAATGAATATAAAATAACTTATGAATTTGAAATAAAAGGACTTTCAAAATTTAATCCAACATGGACAATTCCAAAAATGGATAAATCTAAAAACAATATTCCTAACAAAGAATTATTAGAAAATATGGTTTTTAATTTAGGAATGGTTGAGCTTGTAAGTTATTGGAAAATAACTTGCGCACCTCATGTAACTGTAAAAAATATATATTTAAGTCAAAAACAAATCGATTGGTGGAAAAAGTTATATTTCTATGGACTTGGTGAATTCTTCTATAAAAACAATATAAAAACAAATATAGATGAATTTATGAATATTACAGCTGGAACAAATAAACTATTAAAATCAGAAATTAATATAAGTGATGAATTTACTGGTGCTTTAGTTCCAATAGGTGGAGGTAAAGATTCTATAGTAACTTTAAATGTAATTAAAGATGATTTTGCAAACAACATGTGTTATGTAATAAACCCAAGAGGAGCAACAGAAGAAACAGCAGAGACTGCTGGATATGGGGAGAATAAAAGATGTTATGTAAAAAGAACTTTAGATAAAAATATGTTAGAACTTAATAAACAAGGATATTTAAATGGTCATACCCCATTTTCATCTATAGTAGCATTTTCAGCACTTATAGTAGCATATTTAAATAAGAAAAAATACATAGTATTATCAAATGAAGCAAGTGCAAATGAATCTACAATATATGAAGAGGAAGTAAATCATCAATATTCTAAAAGCTATGAGTTTGAACAAGATTTTAATGAATATGTTAAAGAAAATATATTAGATGGAATAGAATATTTTAGTTTATTAAGACCAATAAGTGAATATCAAATTGCAAAACATTTTGCTAAATTATCTGAATTTTATAGCATTTTTAAAAGTTGTAATGCAGGAAGTAAAGAAAACAAGTGGTGTGCAAACTGCCCAAAATGTTTATTTGTATATATAATTTTATCTCCATTTATGAATAAAAAAGATATGATAAATATTTTTGGAGAAGATTTATTAGAAAAAGAAAGTTTAAAAGAAACAATGGAAATGCTTTCTGGAATACAAAAGAATAAACCTTTCGAGTGTGTAGGTTCAAGAGATGAAGTAAATACAGCAATTTGTGAAACAATAAAAAGATGTGAAGCAAATAATGAGGAATTACCATTATTATATAAATATTATAAGACGACTAAAAAGTATGAAGAATACATAAACAAAGAGAACACATATGACAAATTTTATAATCCAGAGAATAATGTACCAGAACATTATAAAGAAATGTTAAAGAAGAGTGAGATAATATGAAAAGCACAATACTAAATAAATTTAAGGAAGATTTAGAAAATAAAAAAATAGCAATTTGGGGACTTGGAAAAGAAGGAATATCTACTTTGCAATTTATACAAAATAATAATATAAGGTATAAAGAATTAGGTATTTTAGATCAAAAAGATTTTCCAGAAATAGAAGGAGTAAAAAAATTAAGCAACCCAGAAGAGTTAAATGAATATGATTTGATATTTAAAAGTCCAGGAATAGTTGCAGATGCAACTATAATAGACATTGAAAAATTAACATCACAAACAGAAGAATTTATTAAAATTTTATCTAAACAAATAATAGGGATAACTGGAACTAAAGGAAAAAGTACAACATCTAGTCTTACGTATACTATTTTAAAAAAATATTATCCAAATACTGTTTTAGTGGGAAATATAGGAATCCCATGTTTTAATGCAATAAACGAAATAGATGAAGATACAAAAATAGTGTTTGAACTTAGTTGCCATCAATTAGAGTTTATACGATATTCACCACATATTGCGGTAATTTTGGATTTATATCCAGACCATTTAGATCATTATAAAACATTTGAAAATTACATTAATGCAAAACTTAATATTAATAAATTTCAAACAGATGATGATATTTTTATTTATGGAGAAACTTGCAAAAAATATATTCACAGCAAAATAAAAAATAATATCTGCATTAATGATTATATAAAAGATAGAAATATAATGACAGAAAATAATAGCATACAAATTTTAAATGATGAAACTAATTTGATAGGTGAGCATAATTTCTTTGATATTGCTGTTTCATACTATATTTGTAGCGAAATATATAAAATATCAAATGAAGAGTTTAAAGTAGCTTTAAAGGATTTTAAAGGCTTAGCACATAGATTAGAATATGTTACTACTAAAGATAATGTTTCATACTATGATGATTCAATTTCTACAATAGGAGAAACAACAATAGAAGGAATTAAAGCTTTAAAAAATGTAAATACATTAGTATTAGGTGGTATGGATAGACAGATAGACTATTCTAATTTAGAGGACTTTATTATACAAGATGAAAATTTGGAGAATTTAATTTTTATGCCAGATACAGGGACAAGAATATATAAAGAATTACAAGACAAGGGAAACAATAAAAAATGTTATTTAGTAAATAATTTAGAAGAAGCAGTAAAAAAAGCAAAAGAAGTAACAAAGAAAAATACAATTTGCTTACTATCTCCAGCGGCTGCAAGTTATGGATTTTTTAAAAATTTTGAAGAAAGAGGAAATAAATATAAAGAATTACTAAAAGAACTTTAGTGATAGTGAAGTGACCCAAAAATGTTATTCAAGAGAGTTTAACATTTTGGGTCTTTTTTTGTATACAAACATATAAAGTATGAATAATTCACAAAGAATTCACAGTACATCAATTGACAAGTGACATTGTGTCATATATAATATATGATACAGTGTCATTTTGAAGTTAAGATAAATAAGAGCACAATAATCAAAAGACACCAAATAAATAATCAAATTTTATAGTTAAGAATATAATACAAATGAAAGGAGGAAAAAATGCCAACAAATACGTTCTTCAATTTACCTGCAGAGAAGAAGCATAAAATATTAAAAGCTGCAAATAAAGAGTTTGCAAGAGTTCCACTAGAACAAGCTTCTATAAAAAATATTGTAGAAGATGCAGAAATAGCTAGAGGCAGTTTTTATCAATATTTTGAAAATAAGCAAGACTTGTTCGAATATATTATGACTTCAAAGACTGGTGATATGGAAAAAAATTTAATAGAAATGATAGAACAAGAAAATGGCAATATAATAAACATTTTTATTAATATATATGATCACTTAATAGAAGTAGGTAAAATAAGAAGAAATAATAAACTTTTTAGACAAATATTTGAAAATATTAAAACGAGTGACAATCTAATGCTTACAAGAAAAGAAGAAATGAACAAAAAATTAGAGAAAATACTACAAGATTTGTATTCAAAAAATAAAGATATTTTAAATATAAAAAATGAAGAAGAATTTAAGCTGGTAATAGAGATATTGTCAGCAATAACAAGACGAAGAATTGTAGCTTCATTAAAATATAAAAATTCAGCTGAAGCAAGAGAAGATTTCTTAAAGGAAATTGAATATATAAAAAGAGGAATTTTAAAGTAACATAAAATATGAACTTTAAGCTACCATCGAAATCTTTGGTTTCGTACTGGTGGGCTATATGCGGAGCTAAGCTCCGTCTATAAAGTTCAAAAATTTCAAAAAGGAGAGAATAAACAATGTTAAAAGTATTAAAAAACTTAAAACAATCTGCTATTTCTGTAATAGCAATTATTATACTTTTATGTGTTCAAGCTGCAACAGATTTAGCATTACCAACATATACTTCTAAAATTGTAAATATAGGTATTCAAGCACGGTGGAATAGAAAATTCTGCACCTGAATATATCGCTAAAAACCAAATGGATAGTCTTTTAAAATTTACAAATGATGATGAAAAAATATTAAATGATTATGAAATTATTTCTAAGGATAGTAAAGATTATGAAAAAGGTGTTAAAGATTATCCAGAAATTGCAAATCAAGAAGTGTATAAATTAAAAGACATTAGTAAAGAAGAACAAGAAAGTTTAAATCAAACTATAGCAAAACCTTTACTTGCGTTGTCTAGTTTTGAAGCACCAGAAGAAGTAAGTAAAGAAGATATGGATTTAATGCTGGGATTTGTAGAAAATGATGATGAAATATTAAATTCCTATACATTATTAGAAGATGGAAATACATACAAGATTAATGATATCAGTAGTATAGAAAAAGGAAAATTAAATATTAATTTAATAAATGGATTGCTTGTAAAACAAATGGTATCAAATGAAGAAACAGCTAATCAAATTAAAAACAATATGTTAGAGAATATTCCAGAAGAACAAAGAACTGTAATGGAAAATATGTCTTTAGCAGAAATAATAAATATGATGCCAGCAGAGCAAAAAACAAATTTTATAAACACAATAGAAGCAGAATTACCAAATACAATAGATACAATGATTACTAATTTATCAGATTCTATGGTAGAACAAGCTGCAATACAAGAAGTAAAATTACAATATCAATATTTAGGAGCAGATACAGATAGTATACAAAATACATATATTTTAATATCAGGCTTACAAATGTTAGGAATAGCATCTATCACTATGATAAGCGCAATTTCAATAATGCTATTATCTTCAAGAGTAGCTGCTAAACTAGGTAAAACATTAAGAGAAAAAATATTCAAGAAAGTATTAAGCTTTTCTACAGAAGAGTTTAACGGATTTTCAACAGCATCTTTAATTACACGTACAACAAATGATATACAACAAATTCAAATGCTATTAACAATTTTATTTAGAGTTGTTGTATATGCACCAATTATAGCAATAGGTGGATTTATAAGAGTGTTATTTAATAGTGATGCATCTATGGCTTGGATAATCGGTTTGGCTGTAATTTGTATTTTTATAATTGTTCTTACATTGATGATTATAGCAATGCCTAGATTTAAAATATTACAAAAATTAGTTGATAAATTAAATTTAGTATCACGTGAAATATTAACAGGAAGTCAAGTAATTCGTGCTTTTAATACAGAAGAAAGAGAAGAAAAAAGATTTGATGGAGCCAATACAGATTTAATGAAAACACAAGTTTTTGTAAATAGAGCAATGAGTATAATGATGCCTGCTTTAATGCTTGTTATGAACTGTATAACAGTACTTATTGTATGGATTGGTGGTCATAATGCAAATGAAGGAATAATGCAGGTTGGAGATGTAATGGCATTTATTCAATATACAATGCAAATAGTAATGGCATTCTTAATGATATCTATGGTATCTATAATGTTACCACGTGCTAGTGTATCTGCAGAACGTATAAATGAAGTATTAGAAACAGAACCTAAAATAAAAGATAAAGAAGAAACAAAACAATTTAAAGCAGATAAAAAAGGATATGTTGAATTTAAGGATGTTTCATTCCATTACCCAGATGCGGATACAGAAGTTATAACAGATATTTCATTTACAGCAAAACCTGGTGAAACCACTGCTTTAATCGGAAGTACAGGTAGTGGTAAATCTACAATAGTAAATCTAATACCAAGATTTTATGATGTAACTGGTGGAGAGCTATTAGTAGATGGAGTGAATGTAAAAGACGTAAGTCAAAAAGAATTAAGGAAAAGAATTGGATTTGTACCACAAAAAGGAATATTGTTCTCTGGAACAATAGAATCTAATATAAAATATGGTAATGAAAATATAACAGATGAGCAAATGGTAGAGGCTGCACAAATTGCTCAAGCCGAAGAATTCATCGAAACAAAACCACAAAAATATCAAGAACCAATATCACAAGGTGGAGGTAATGTTTCTGGTGGTCAAAAACAACGTTTATCAATAGCTAGAGCTATTGCAATAAATCCAGAAATATTAGTATTTGATGATAGTTTCTCAGCATTAGATATGAAGACAGATAAGATATTAAGAGAAGAACTTGCAAAACGTACTAAAGATAAGACTGTAATAATTGTAGCACAAAGAATTAGTACAATTATGAATGCAGATCAAATAATAGTATTAGATGAAGGAAAAATTGTAGGAAAAGGAACACATGAGGAATTATTAGAATCATGTGAAACTTATAAACAAATAGCTTTATCACAACTTTCAAAGGAGGAATTGGAAAATGGCAGAGAATAAAAATGTAAGACCTCCAATGGGAGGTATGCGACATGGCGCAGGTAGAGTAGTAGAAAAACCAAAAGATTTTAAAGGAACTACTAAAAAACTATTAAAAAATTATTTGGCAAAATATAAAATACCAATTATAATTGTTATTTTATTTGCTGTTGGAAGTACAATATTTTCAATTATTGGACCAAAGATTTTAGGTAATGCCACAACAGAGATTTTTAATGGCTTAATGAATAAGTTATCTGGTGGATCAGGAATAGACTTTGGTAAAATAGGAACAATACTTCTTACATTATTAGGTTTATATGCTTTAAGTGCTTTATTTTCTTTAGTACAAGGTTTTACAATGACTACAGTAACACAAAAAATTACATATAAAATGCGTAATGATTTAGTACACAAAATTAATAAATTGCCAATGAAATATTTTGACAAAAAAACTCACGGTGAAGTTTTATCTATAATTACAAACGATATAGATACACTATCACAAAACCTAAATCAAAGTGTTACACAAATTATTACATCTATTTGTACAATTATTGGTATTTTGATAATGATGTTTTCTATTAACTGGCTTATGGCAGTGGTTTCATTAATTATATTGCCAGTAACAGCTTTCTTAAGCTTTACAATAGTAAAACATTCTCAAAGATACTTTAAAGCCCAACAAGATTATTTAGGTCATGTAAATGGTCAAGTAGAAGAAGTATATGGTGGTCATACAATTGTAAAAGTATTTAATGGTGAAGAAAAAGTAACTGATACTTTTATGAAAGCAAATGATGTATTATATAGATCAGCATGGAAATCACAATTTTTATCTGGTTTAATACATCCAGTAACAAACTTTATTGGAAATGTTGGTTATGTTTTAGTTGCAATTTTAGGTGGATATTTAACTGTTCAAGGTAAGATTGCTGTTGGTGATATACAAAGTTTCATTCAATATAACAGACAATTTATTCAACCTATAACACAAATTGCACAGATTTCTGCTTCATTACAAGCTATGATTGCAGCAGCAGAAAGAGTTTTTGAGTTTTTAGAGGAACCAGAAGAAGTAGAAACAGCAAAGGGAAATATAGATTCAAGTAAATTAAAAGGTAATGTTGTATTTGACCATGTTAATTTTGGATATAATCCAGATAAGACAATTATTAATGATTTTTGCGCAAATGTTAAAGATGGCCAAAAGATTGCTATTGTTGGACCTACCGGTGCAGGTAAGACAACTATGGTTAAATTACTAATGAGATTTTATGATGTCAATTCAGGTTCAATTTCTGTTGATGGTCATAATATTAAGGATTTCAAGAGATCTGAATTAAGAAAAATGTTTGGAATGGTTTTACAAGATACATGGCTATTTAGTGGAACGGTAGAAGATAATATAAAATATGGTAGACCAGATGCAACAGATAGTGAAGTTATAGAAGCTGCTAAAGCTGCACATGTTCACCACTTTATTAAGACATTACCGAAAGGTTATAAATCTATTTTAAATGAGGAAACAAGTAATGTTTCTGCAGGACAAAAACAATTATTAACTATTGCGAGAGTTATTTTAGCAGATCCTAAAATATTAATTTTAGATGAAGCTACAAGTTCTATAGATACAAGAACTGAGCAACAAATTCAATCAGCAATGGATAATTTAATGAAGGGGAGAACAAGTTTCATTATTGCACATAGATTATCTACAATTAAAAATGCAGATTTAATATTAGTTATGAATCATGGTGATATTGTAGAGCAAGGAACTCATGAAGAATTACTTGCAAAAGATGGGTTCTATGCAGGATTATATAATTCTCAATTCGACGAGCTTTGAGGGAGGAAAAAGTAGAATACTGTGTAGTCTATGAGCGAGAACACTTTGAGCCGATTAGAAAATACGAATGTAAAACACAACATCAGCCAAAATTTAATAAAATTAAGGTAAAATGGGCTATAAATTTAGCAGATTTTGATATAACAATAAAAAGGAAATAAGTTTTTGAACTTGTTTCTTTTTTTTTATGGAGGAAATAAAATGGAACAGGAAAAATTATTAAAAGTTTCAGAAGATATGAAAATATTTTCAATTATGAATCAGTTATTGGAAAATACTTTTCCAGAAATAATAAAAAAAGAGTTAGAAAAAAATAACATACAAAAAGAAATCTTATATTGTATTTATACCAGAAGTTGCAATGGTTATATTAGGGAAAAATATTTAAAAGAGTTGTTAAAACTTGATTTTGACTATTGGGCAATACCATTTATTGTTAAACTTTCTGATGAATATATAGTAGAAATTTTGGAAGTTATATATGATAAATTAAAAATTAGAAATAATGATGATATAAAACGATTTTGTCTTGAAAATAAAAATATTATAAATAAAAGTTATTCGAGAATGATTAGTTATTGGAATGAATTTTATAGAAGTAAAGAGCCTAGTTTCCATAAATATATTAAGAAAATATTAAAGGAATCTTTATTTTTTTCATAATTAGAAGTGAAAATAAAAGTTTTAAGTGATATTATTTAAATGTAAATTTATACGACAATTTATTTGTCGAGAAGGAGGTTTATTATTGATTTAAAAAAATTATTTGGATATGAGGGGAAAACAGTAGTTATTACAGGCTCTGCTTCAGGAATGAGTAAAGCAGCTACGGAACTATTATTAGAATTAGGAGCAAATGTATATGCAATAGATATTAATAAAATAGATTTACCTGTAACAAAGGCTTTTCAAGCGGATATGAGCCAAAAAGAAGAAATAGATAGAGTAATAGAAGAATTGCCAGAAAAGATTGATGCATTATTCTTATGTCATGGTATTGCAGCTTTCCCTGGCAAAGAGTTATTAGTACAAAAGGTAAATTTCTACAGTCAAAAATATATGACAGAAAAATTACTAGATAGAATATCAGAACATGGATCAGTTACTTATATTTCATCTGTAGGTGGATTTGGCTGGCAACAAGTTTATAGTAAAGCAGTGGAACTTATTAATTTACCTACTTGGGAAGATGCGATGGATTGGTATGACAAACATCCTGATTTAATCAAGAGTGCTTATGTTTTTGCAAAACAATGCCTAGAGTCATATGTAACTTATAAATGTATGTCATCTGAATTTATAAATAAGAGAATAAGAATAAATGCAATTAATCCAGGAGATACAACAACAGGATTAACAGAAGATTTCAATAAGTCAACAAGTCCAAATGGAGATGCAAAAGAAGGTGAAGAGATGATTTCAAACATTTTCTTAAAGAGTTGGAATGGATACCCAGCAGAGCCAAAAGACATGGGATACCCAATGGTTGTAATAGGTAGTGATATTTGTTCTTATATGTAAGGACAATTAATTTATATAGATTATGGTTTAACATCTTCTTGGACAAGTGGAGCATTGTTACAAGCAAATAATAAGTCAATTGAAGAACTTTCAGCAGATGCAAGTAAATAGGAGTTAACATAGAGAGTAGTTAATTACTCTCATTTTTTTTATTTGTTGTTGACAAATTCTAAAACAAAGAGTATACTAATATACTAGTACGGTATAGTAGTATACAAAGAAGGGAGTAATAATATGAAACAAGAACAAATTCTAAAAGCCGCAAAAGAACTATTTACAAAATATGGTTTTAAAAAAGTGTCAATGGATGAAATCGCAAGTGAAACAGGAGTTACTAAAAAAACAGTCTATAGTTACTTTAGTAGCAAAGAGGAACTTTTAAAAGATGTTATAAAGGAAGAACTGCAGAGTATTAGAAAAATTATAGATAAGGCTGAAAAACAAAGTAATGATTTTTTTGTTAACATTCAAAGTGTAATTTGTAGTGTAATTAGATATAAAAATGAAAGTGATTTTTTTAAGATGCTTATTAAAGAATCTGAAATGTTTAATAATGAAAAGCTAAAAGATAATTTAAAGATCATTGATAGTGAAATAAAGGATTACATAAAAAGCAAAGTAGAAAAAGCTGTAAATAATAAAGAAATTGTCGTAAAAGATGTTAATATTATTACTTTTCTTATATACAAAATGTACATAGCATTAATAATAGATTGGAATGAAGATAATGCTAAATTAGATGAAAAGGATATTGCAGATAACGTCCTTCAAATTTTAAAATATGGTATTAAAAGAAAGGAAGTAGAATAAAATGCAAAACAAAAAATTTTTTAAAACAATAATTTTTATTGTGGTTTTGTGTATACCATTAATTTATAGTTTCTTTTATTTAAAGTCTTATTGGGATCCATATGGAAATTTAACAGATTTAAAGGTGGCCATTGTTAATTTAGATAAAGGTCAAGATGATACTAATCAAGGTAATGAATTAGTTAAAGAGCTAAAAGATAAAGATGTTTTAGATTTATGTGTAGTTGATGAAAATCAAGCTAAACAGGGATTACAAGATGGAGAATATTATGCAACTATTACCATTCCATCAGATTTTACAGAATGTTTAAATAGTGCTAGTGAAGAGCAAAAAAAGGTTGCAACAATTACATATACTCCTAATCAACAACAAAATTATCTGGCATCTCAAATCATTAATAAAGTTGTTACTGCAACTCAAATGGAATTGCAAAGCAAAGTTGGAAAAGAAGTTGTTTCAACATTAGCAGATACTTTATCTGCAGTTCCTGATAGTTTACAAGATATTTCTGATGGGGCAAACGAAATTTATGATGGTACTTCATCTTTGAATAGTGGATTACAAGATTTAAATAATGGAGTAGGAGAGCTTAATAGCAAATATAGCGAATTTAACAAAGGTGTAGAAAATGCATATAAAGGTAGTGAAAGTTTAAATTCTGGAATTGGGCAAGTTAATAATGGAATTGATAGTTTATCAAGTGGTACTTCAACTTTAAATAATGCATTAGATCAAATTAATACTGGTGTTGATAGTGTTGCAAAAAATGGTGGAGATAAAATAAATCAATTAACACAAGGAATAGATACTTTAAATAATGGTGCACAGACTTTGAATGTAGGAGTAAATTCATATATTGACGGAGCAAAATCTTTGAGTGATGGTATTCAAAGTTATGTAGTAAGTGTAAGTACAATAGATAAAAATGAAAGTGCGATTTTACAGTCTATTATTGACTATGATACGGTTATTAATTCTAAAGAGGTTACAAATCCAACCATTAGAACTTTAGCAGAAAATGCAAAACAAATTTTAAATGTTAAAAATAAATCTAACATAGATGCAAAAGGGCAGGCACTTGTTCAAGGAACACAAGATTTAAGTAAAAATTCAGATCAATTAAAAGCAGGTGCTAAAGCAGTTTCTGATGGTACTTCAACTTTAAAAAATAGTACTTCAGAAATGAATGAATTAATTAAGAATATTGCAACTTTAAAAGATGGATTATCTGCAGTAAAACAAGGAAGTGAAACTTTATCTAATGGTGTATCTACTTTGAAAAATGGAACAAATCAAGTACTAAATGGATCACAATCCTTAGAGCAAGGGCTTCAAACTTTGAGTAGTAGTTCTGGAAATGTAAAAGAAGCTTTAAATCAATTAGATGAGGGAAGTAAATCAGCTGTTGATGGAAGTAAGAGACTTTTAGATGGTGTAAAAACGTTTAAGACCGAAATTAATAATGGATTAGAAAAATCAAAAGTTGAATTATCAAAATTAAATGGTTTAAATGATTTTGTTTCTGAACCAGTTGTTATTAATGAAGAGCCTTATGGAGAGGTTGATTCATATGGTATTGCATTTACTCCATTGTTTTTATCTATAGGATTGTGGGTTGGAGCATTAATGTGTTATGTTGTTTTATATTATGATCAAAAACATAGATTTGGAAAATTTGATTATACTTATAAAAATAAATTAGCTCAAAACTTATTATATATTGCAATTGGCATTGTAGAAGGTATTGTCACTGGATTGTTATTAAAATTGGGATTAGAATTTAATGTTGCTAATATGGGAATATATATAGCAGAATGTGCAATTGTTGGAGCTATATTTATGACTATTATACAATTTTTAATTAGAAATTTTGGAGATATTGGTAAATTTTTAGCTTTAATTATATTAGTATTACAATTGGCTGCATCTGGTGGTACTTTCCCAGTTGAAACTATTGATAAAGGGTTTAGATTTTTAAATCCATTACTACCTATGACATATAGTATTAAAATATTTAAAGAGTGTCTTGTTCAAACAAGTAATAACTTTATAGGAAAAAATACATTAATACTTGTATTAATCGGTTTAGCACTAGGAACAATTACTTTAATAGTTGAAATAGTAAAACATAAGGGAAATTCTAAAAAAGAAATTGAAAACAATAATGAAAAAGTAACAGGAGCCTAAGTAATTATCCCCCAGCTTAGCTGGGGGATAATTACTGTATAATAACGAAAATAGAAAAACTATAATATAGTTTTTTCAAATTTTGTTGGTTTCAAAGACAAAAAAATGATTGTGTGATATAATTCAATAGAAGACAATTTATCTAAACAATTAAAATTCATATTTTTACAACAAGACGACAATTAAATAGATGGTAAAAAAATCAATCTAATAGAAAAATAGATTGTTAAATTATAAGGAGATTATTATGGCAAATATAATTGATTATGTTGAATGGAGAGGAGATTTAAACTTAAATAAAACGGAGTTTAATGAAATAGATAGTTTAATATTAAATAGATTTTCGTATTTTCCGTTAGATAATCTAATAAACAAAAATGAAATGGTATCAATAAAAGAATTAAGTGAAAGATTTAAAAAAGCAGATAAAAAGCAAATGAGAATTCTTTGGAAGGATGATGCAGATTTATTTCCAATAATGGGCAATAGTAAAAGGTTTGGTGAAATGTTAGCTTTAGAATACATAAATAAAATAGATCCAGAACAAGAAAAACAATTTTCTGCTATTACAGTAATTTTACCTGATGATACACTTTATATTTCATATAGAGGAACTGACAATACATTAATTGGTTGGAAAGAAGATTTCAATATAAGCTTTAAAAGCCACATTGCATCACAAATTTCTGCAAAAAAGTATTTGGAAAATATTGCAAAAAAATATCCATATAAAAAAATAAGAATAGGAGGCCATTCAAAAGGAGGAAATTTAGCAGTTTATGCTTCTGTTTTTGTTGATTCTGAAATACAAAAAAGAATTATTAATGTTTATAATAATGATGGTCCAGGTTTTCATGAAGATATAATAAATACTGAAGAATATAAGAGAGTAATTAATAAAGTAACAACATATATTCCACAAGATTCAATATTTGGAATGTTATTAAATCATGAGGAAAAATATACGATAGTTCAAAGTAATGAAAAAGGGTTAATGGAACATGATGCATATTCTTGGCAAGTATTAGGAAAAAAATTTGTTGTATTAAAGGAAGTTACAAATGAAAGTAAATTTATAGATAAGACAATTAAGAATTGGTTGAAAGATTTAGATATGGATACAAGGCAACAGGTGATAGACATTGTTTTTGAAATTCTTAATTCTACAAATTCAAAGACAATACAAGATTTAAAATTTTCATTAGTAAAAAATGCAAGAATAATTTTATCTTCATATAAGCAAATAACCCCTGAGAATAAAAAAATGATAGAAGCTACAGTAACTGCACTTCTTGGAATAGTTAAAGAAAATGTTAAAGCAGAATATAAAAAATTCAAAATTTTAAGTAAATAACAAATTACAATTTAAGTGAGAGTAGTTATATTGATAATTACTCTCTTTTATGATAATATGGAACAAATATAACTAGTAATTTATATGGGGATTGTTTATGGCAGTTTTAACAGTAATTCCTTTAATAGGAACATTAGGAATTTTATTTATTGGATTTAATGTAATAATTATTACATTACTAATATTAACAATAGTATTTGGAGTAATTAGAGCTATAAAAAAGAAATTTAACAAGACATTTATTGTATTATTAATTGTAACAATCTTATTTAGACAAGAAAGGAGAGGTAGAGCGATGCTCCCTCAAAGGTAAAAAGCTATGAAAGTTATTCTTAACGCAGAAAAGGTGGAAAACGAATTCTATCCAAAGCAAAATTCAAAAAAGCGGGGAAATCTTTTAAAAATAAACGAGAATCGTGAATATATAGTAAAAGAAATTGCTACAGATTCATATGGCACATTTTTTAAACTGGCAGGAATCCAAAAACCTTTTGATACGAAATGGTTCTATGTATCAGAAGTTAGTCCAAATGAAAGTGTGTATGCCAAAGCAGATGTATATGCTGCTGCAGAGTATGGCATAACAGCTGATTCAATCGTTGAAGAAGGTACTCTAAATGTTGTAAGCGAAGTTGGTTTCAGGCATGAATGCAAAGTAACAATGGCCTTTTACAGTGACACTCTTGGAGAGTGGCTTTTCGAATTAGAAGGACATAGATTTCCTGTATTGCAGAAATATATGGAAGTAATTAGAATGAATAAATAGCCAATAACTTGTATGCAAAATCTATGATTAAGTATGCAAGTATAACCTAAGAAAGGCAGGGGGGATGACATTTTATTGTCGCCTCCTTGCTTTGTTTTTTGTTATAAAGGAAAAATCGAAGTTTTTTCGAAATGATTTTCTTATATATAAATATAAAAAAGAATTGATTTAATTAAAAGTTATTAGTACAATAAAAATATGAGGTGATAAAATGAAAATTGCAATAGTATATAAAAGTATTACAGGAAATACAAAACTTTTAGCAGAAGCTATAAAAGAAGAGGTCCCAAAAGCAGATATTGTATATTTTGGAGAACCAAAAAAAGACATACAGGCAGATTTATTTATAATTGGATCATGGACTGATAAAGGAATGTGTGCTACAGAAATTACAGAATTTATGAAAAATATAAAAAATGCTAAGGTTGCATATTTTGGTACAGCAGGATTTGGTGGGTCAGAAGAATATTATGAAAAACTGTTTGAAAGGATAAAAATAAATATCAATGATTCAAATAAAATATTAGGAAAATTTTTCTGTCAAGGCAAGATGCCAATGCAGGTAAGGGATAGATATGTAGGTTTAATTAAAGAACATCCAGATGATAAAAAATTAAAAGTTAGTGTAGAAAATTTTGATAAAGCATTAACACATCCAGATGAGAAAGATATACAGAATGTAAAGAAATGGATTAAAGAAATTTTATAGTATGAAGGGAGAAGTTATTATGAATGAAACTATTAAGAATTTAGTAGAAAGAAGAAGTTGCAGAAAATATTCATCAACTCAGATAAAAGAAGATGAATTAAATAGTGTTTTGAAAGCAGGAGAATATGCTCCAACAGGTATGGGAATGCAATCTCCAATTATTGTTGTTCTTCAAAATAAAAGCATAATAGATAAACTTTCTAAAATAAATGCGAAAATAATGGGAAAAGATGAAGATCCTTTTTATGGAGCACCAACGGTATTAGTAGTATTGGCAGATAAGAATATTGGAACATACATAGAAGATGGAAGTTTAGTATTAGGAAATTTAATGAATGCTGCATATAGTCTAGGACTAGGTTCTTGCTGGATACATAGAGCAAAAGAAGAATTCGAAACAGACGAAGGAAAAGAATTGTTAAAAGAATGGAACATATCAGAAAATTATGTAGGTATCGGACATTGTATTTTAGGCTATCCAGAAGAAAAAAGTGAAGCAAAACCACGTAAAGATGGATATATAAGGTTTGTTAAATAGGACGTAATATATACAAAATGAAATAAAAGGGGAGAATTTTTATGAAAAAAAGATTTATTATAACACTTGTAGTTGTAATTGTGCTTGTATTAATAGTTGGAATAATTGCAATTGGAATTGGCTTATATCATGACTTTAAGCAAGAGAGTGAATTAATATCAGAATGTGAACAAATAAAGGAATTAACAAATGAGGAAAATCTAGACACAGAAAAAATTAATGAGATGCTTACTAGAAGGATTTCAGATGGAGAATATTTACAAGTAGAAGAAGCTTTAAAGGAATATTTAACAGCTAGATTTCAGAATATAACAAAAATTTCAGAAATATTAAACAATGAAAAATTAGAAAATATATTAACGATAGATAATTATAAAAATGATGGACCAGAATTCGTAACAACAAAGGAATATATTGAAAATACAAAGCAAGAATTACAAGAGCTAAAAAATAGATATTAAGAATTATTTACAGAAGAAACGATAATGTCTTATATAAATAATAAAAATTTAGATAGTTATTATGTGGATTTTTATAAGCAAGAATTAATAGGAAATCTAGAGAAGAGTAAAGATAATACTGTAGAACATAATATAGATGGAATTATAACTATATTAGATAATTATAACTCTATAATTGATTTTTTAATAACTAATAAGAATAGCTGGAAAATCGAAGGGGAAAACATAATATTTACAACTGAAGATTTATCAAATAAGTTTTTAGAGCTAATAAATGATATGTTGGAAAACATACCAGGTACGTTAATAGAAAAAGATTTTGGAACATATGAAATACCTGTAGATTGGATAGAAAGTGTAGCACACTCTACTAATGATAAATTTTTCTATGTAAAAGAAGGTCAGGAAAATGAAAATAGACCCGATAATATTTCTGTAAATGAAGGAACTAATAAATATCCAGCAGATGAGCATGAAAAATTTAGAAGTGCTATCTTAAATCAACTTTCTATGCAAATAGGAGGAGATGAAAATGTTGAATTAAATGCAAATGGTTCAAATACAAAAAATGGATATGTTGTTTATACTTTTAATATAAAAGATAAGGATACTACTACTACACAGTATTACATTGTAGGAGATTACAAATATGTTTTAATACATGAAACTACTTTTGGTGATTCAAATGAAACAGATAGTGCAGCACAAAAAATTATAGATACATTTAAATGGAAAGAGCAGGAGGAATAACCTTGGATAGATTAGAGCGTTTTGAAAAAGCTTTGGATGACATTATTAATAACTATAAGGAATTAGGAGAAGAACTAGAGAAGCTGAGAAATGATGGTAAAAATAAAACAACAAAATTTAGAGAATTATTAGGAAAAAAATTAGTTTATAGCATGATAATTACTATTTTTAAAAGATATGATTTAATAGATAAAGATAAAGTTTAAGGAGCAATATATGGATAAAATAGAAATTAAAGAGCTAACACTTGAAGATATTCCAGACTATGTTAAAGTAAATACTTTAGCTTGGCAGGAATCATATAAAGGACTTATAGCTGATTCAATTTTAGATGAGGTGCTTAATAATGTAGAAGATTCTATACAAAAGCAAATTAATAAATTTGATAATGATAAAAAGAATAATATAAAAAAATTTGTTTTTAAAGTAAATAATGAAGCAGTTGGAATGACTGGAATAGGTAAATCAACATATGAAAAATATGAAGATATTGGGGAACTATATTCATTATATTTATTAAATAAGGTTAAGAAAAAGGAATATGGAAAAATGCTTTTTTATCATGACGTAAAAGAGCTAATTGGTTTAGGATTTAATAGTATGGTTATTGGTTGCTTAGTAAATAATCCGGCAAATAATTTTTATAAACATATGGGAGGAAAGTTAATTGAAGTTGTAACCAAAAAAATAAAAGGATATAACATGAAAGAAAATATATATTATTATGAGAATTTAAAAGAACTAATTAAAAAGTAATATTTGGGGATTGAGTAATGGAAAAGAAAAAAATTTTAATAGAGACAGATAATGTAAATGAGATTTATAAAAAATATAAGAAATACAAGACATTTATATATAAAAATACAGAATTCATATATAATGGAGAAAATCAAGAAATAAAAGATATAATAGAAGTCTTAAATAAAAAAACAAGACTACAAAGAATAGCATATATATATGATAAATCATGTGAACAGATTGACAAGAAATTTGAAGGCGAAAACATATGTGAATTTAAATGTAATCAATGTATAGTCCAAAGAAAACATAATTTAAAAGAGAAAAATGGCTGTTGTAGAGTTTGTAGATTACAAACTAGTACAGGTTGTCCAAGCAAAAATTTGACATGTAAACTTTTCTTTTGTGATGAAGTAAAAAATAAATATGAAGTAATTACGTTTAAAGATTTAAAATTATTAAACTTATTAACAAGAAGGCAAAGAGTAATATTAAAATTTGACATGTTTTCGACTAGAGAAGAAGTTCTTACAGATTTATATATTGGATTTATAACGCTCGCAGCTTTTAGAGAATTATATATGTTAATAAAAACAAGTTTGTTTTGGATGTCAAAAAGAATTAAAAATAAAATGAAAATGCCTAATGTTAGTAAATTGGTAATACTTTTAACTATTTTAATTATATTAATGTTTCTAATTATTAATCCAATATCACCAATGATAATGATATGTATTGGAATAATAGAGGATTTTTTTATAAAACTTCATAGAAAAAATATAGTTCAAGCATAAGTAGATAAATTTGAAAATAATAAAAAAACTATTGACTTAAATCTAACTCCAAGTGATATATAAATAATAATTGAAAAATTAAGTATAATATTTTTATAAGGAGGAGTATAAAATGGATAAAGCTAAAGTATATTTTACAAAGGAAATTACACCAGAAAGTGTAATTAAAATGTATGAAAAAATAGGTAAAGAATTACTAGGAAAAGTAGCTGTTAAATTACATTCTGGAGAACAAGGAAATCAAAATTATATAAGACCTGAATTTGTAAAAGCGATAGTAGAAAGAGTAAATGGAACTGTTGTAGAATGTAATGCAGCCTATGAAGGAGCAAGAAACAGTACAGAGAAACATAAGAAATTAATAGAGGACCATGGTTGGACAAAATATTTTGATGTAGATATTATGGATGCTGATGGAGACGATATGGTTCTAGATATTCCAAATGGAAAAGTTTTAAAACAAAACTTTGTAGGAAAAAATATGAAAAACTATGATTCTATGTTAGTTTTATCACATTTTAAGGGACATCCAATGGGAGGATATGGTGGAGCATTAAAACAATTATCAATAGGTTGTGCTTCATCAGAAGGAAAATCTTGGATACATTCAGCCGGAAAAACTAAAGATCAAACAATAGTATGGGAAAATTTACCAGAGCAAAATCTTTTCTTAGAGTCAATGGCAGATGCAGCATCTTCTGTAGTAAATTATTTTAAAGATAATATTTTATTTATTAATGTTATGTGTAATCTATCTGTAGATTGTGATTGCTGTGCAGTTGCAGAAGACCCATGTATGAAAGATATTGGAATATTGGCAAGTACAGATCCAATAGCAATAGACCAAGCTTGTATAGATTTAATATATAATTCAAAAGATCCAGGAAGAGATCATTTTGTGGAAAGAGTAGAGAGACAAAATGGTAGACATACAATAGATGCAGCAGCTGAACTTGGCTTTGGAACAAAAGAATATGAATTAATTAATGTAGATTAGGGATATTGGGATGGTTGCAAAATTCTTTAAAATTCCTTTAAAATAAAACTTAGGGCATCAGCGTTTTTATCGCTGATGTCCTAAGTTTTAGTAATTACATAGAGAGGATGTCCTCATAGGACTTCTCTTGCAACCAAGAAATTGCATATTTGGTTGCTGCGACATCCTTCGAAGTAACTAAATCAAAATATTCTCTTTCAACTGGCATGCTGACATAGATTATTTTTTTACTGTCATTAATGATATGACCATATATAATATTACAATAATTCCATTCTTTTTTATTGACAGTATTTTGCTTTTCCTTATACAGTGTTACTTCTAAAGTGGGTTTACCATCCGTAATACTAGGTGATGGCGGAATTATTTTTAAGCAAATTCCATACCGTGTGTTGCTAATTTTAAAATCTTTAACAATTTTAGAATCTTTTATCATCCTAAGATATCCTCCTTTTATTTTTTACACAGTCTGTGTAACATAAATTTTACAAATTACGTGTATATTATAGCACACTTTACATAAGATATCAACGAACCTAAAAAGCACTCTTGTAAAATTAAGAGTAATATAGTATAAATATGTTAAACTTTCTAGTGAGAGGAAAATTAGAAGTAAAAACTCAAGATAATAATATAAACCAAAGGAAACTATCAATTAATTTGGACAATCACATGTTAAATTATTATTAAATTATGTAAAGGAAGATAAGATGGCTAAGATATTAATAGTTGAAGATGACAAAAAATTAAGAGAAGAATTAAAAATATTTTTAGAAAAGCATGGTTATGAAGCAGTAATACTAGAAAAATTTGACAATACAATTGCTGAGCTATTAGAAAGTAAAGCAGATTTAGTATTGTTAGACATAAACTTGCCATATATGGATGGAGAATATATTTGTAAAGAAATAAGAAAAGTCTCAAATGTTCCAATAATTATAGTAACTAGTAGAGATAATGAATTAGATGAGCTTTTAAGTATTAATAATGGTGCAGATCAATATATTACGAAACCATATAATATTCAGATTTTGCTTGCAAAAATAGAAAGACTATTACAAAGAAGTAATACAAGCCAAGTAAATCAAGATAAAATAGATTGTGGAGAATTTGTTTTAAATATATCCAAGAGCATTATAGAAAAAGATGATAAATCAATAGAATTAACAAAAAACGAATTAAAAATATTACATTATTTAGTTTTAAATAAAGGGAAAATTGTTTCTAGAAATGAAATAATGGATTATTTATGGGATAGTGAAAGTTTTGTAGATGACAATACACTTACAGTTAATATAAAAAGATTAAGAACTAAATTAGAAGAAGTAGGCCTAAAAGATTTAATCGAAACAAAAAGAGGATTGGGGTATATTTTAAAATGAGATTCAAAGAATATCTAAAAGACAAAATTATTTATATTAGTTTACTAGTATTTGCAGTTATAACTATTGAGATTCTTTTAATTCCATATGATATGCAAATATTTATAAAAATATATGTGGCAGTAGCGATAATTGCAGCTTTTTTAATAGGATTTTTAGTAGAGTATTATTCAAAGAAAAATTATTATGATACTGTAAAAAGTAGAATTAGAGAGTTGCAAGAAGAATATCTAATTATGGAAGTTTTGCCAAAGGCAGACTTTACAGAAGCTAATATATTAGAAGATGCTATTAGAGATATAGGAAAATCAATGTTAGAAAATGTAAACAAATATAAGTATTTACAAGAGGACTACAAAGATTTTATAGAATTGTGGATTCACGAGATAAAAATTCCTATAGCTACAAGTAAGATGATTGTCGAAAATAACAAAAATGAGATTACAGCAAGCATAAATGAAGAATTAGATAAAATAGACAATTATACTGAACAAGCTTTATTTTATGCTAGGAGTAATACTGTAGAGAAAGATTATATTGTAAGGAAAATTCAGTTAAAAGAGATTGTTAATGCGAGTATATTAAAAAACAAGGCACAATTAATACAAAATAAAATATCTATTGATACAAAGAATTTAGATGAAACAGTTTGTACAGATAGCAAATGGTGTATATTTATAATAAATCAAATTATACAAAATTCTATAAAATATTCAAAAAATGCAGATAGGCAAATAGAAATATATGGTGAAAGGAAAAAAGAAAATATTATTTTATATATAAAAGATAATGGAATAGGAATTAAAGAAAGTGAGATTACGCGAGTATTTGAGAAAGGCTTTACAGGTGAAAATGGAAGAATTACAGGAAAAAAATCTACAGGAATAGGGCTATATTTATGCAAAAAGTTATGTGATAAATTATGTATTGGATTAGAGCTAAATTCAAAAAAGGATGAAGGAACAGAAGTAAAATTAATATTTCCTAATAATAGTTTTATTAATATGAAATAACAGTTGACATAAATTCTGATAATATATATAATTGTATTGTTAAAAACTGTTGAAGATTCCAAAGAATGGAGGAATAAGAGATGAACAAGGAATGCTTAACAAAATGGCAAATAGAAATTTTGTCGAATAAATATCGGGAGGAAAGAGCACTGCTTGAAAATGCAATAACAGAGCTTAACCGCTATTTAAGACGAGTAAGCTACGAAATGGCTCTTAAGCAGGCAACACCAACATTGCTTGGATTGTTACAGGCAGAGTTTGAACTAACTTACGAGGACGAACTTAAACTATATTTAGAATTCGAAGAGGTTCCAGCGGAAACTATTCACTTTGAATTCTTGCAATGGTGGGATAGATTGAATTTTGCATTGAAAAACGCAGAACCTTCTGTGTCGGAAGATTGCCAGTTAGAGATGGAGAAGTTGATACGCAATTTATACAATGCGTATAGGAACTTTTCTGATTAAAGTGTTCTATAAAGCAAGGGCTATATGCAACTTTTTTGGGGCATATAGCCCTTGTTTATTGTCAAGACATAGATGAATAAAATAATTCAAACAAAAATGTAATGTTGCAAAAACTAAATGAGGCTTATATAATATATGCAAGTAACAAGAAGTTCTAGTTGAATTATGAAAGGAGTTAATTATGAGTATAGACTTTCAAAAAGAAAAGGAACGGATTGAATTAAAAAATTCCCAATATGTTGGAAGCATAGGAATATATATGGAGTATAGTGAAAAGATAGAAGATACATCATTTAAATACTATTTTTATAATGGAATTGAACCAGAAGAAGCAATAAATTTTACTACTGCTATGTTTAGTAGTTTAATAGAAGAGCAAATGAATGGACAAAAAAGCTTAAATATTAAAAGAAACTTATTAAAAATATGCAATAAGGAATATGTTTTTGATATATATGTCAGTAATGACAATACTTTTTTGTTCGACTGGAATCCAGAATTAGATGAGTTAGAAGCAGCACAGTTATTATTTTATGCATCAATAAACTTGGCACAATAAATATATATTCCACCAAAGCTACAAGCCGATACATTAATCTTGCACAGATTTTTGTACCGGCTTGTATTAAGTTAATAATCTTACAAAAATGTAAGATTATTGTAAGCCAAATAAATTGTATAAAATATAAAAATCAGTATAATAAAATTAAAGTTAATAGAGAGGAGATTAAAAATGGAAAAAGTATTAGAAGTTAAAAATATTGAGAAATATTATGGGAATAAATCAAATTTAACCAAAGCAATAGATAATATAAGTTTTACTATTGAGAAAGGCGAATTTGTAGGAATAATGGGAGCATCAGGCTCTGGAAAAACAACATTACTAAATTGTATATCTACAATAGATAGAGTTACAGCAGGAAAAATAATAATTAACAATCAAGATATAACAAGACTAAAAGGGAATAACCTAAATAAATTTAGAAGAGAAGAATTAGGTTTTATTTTTCAAGACTTCAATTTATTAGATACATTAACAGCATATGAAAATATCGCATTAGCACTTACAATTCAAAAAGTAAAACCAAAAGAAATCGAAGAAAGAGTGCAAGAAATAGCTAAAAAATTAGAAATCACTGATATATTAAATAAATATCCATATCAAATATCTGGTGGGCAAAAACAAAGAGTTGCATCAGCCAGAGCAATAATAACAAATCCGAAATTAGTGCTTGCAGATGAGCCAACAGGAGCATTAGACAGTAAATCTGCAAGACAACTATTAGAAAGTTTCGAAAATTTAAATCAAAAGCTAAGTGCAACAATTTTGATGGTTACACATGATTCATTCACAGCAAGCTATGCAAGTAGGATCTTATTTATTAAAGACGGAAAGATTTTTAATGAACTTATTAAAGGAGAAAGTACAAGAAAAGAATTCTTCGAAAAGATAATAGAAGTTCAAACTCTATTAGGAGGTGAACTAGGAGATGTTATTTAAATTATCTATAAAAAATATGAGGAAAACAATTAAAGATTTTGCGATTTACGTTTTAACATTAGTACTTGGTGTAGCGATATTTTATATGTTTAACTCACTTGATAGCCAAGAAGCTATGATGCAAGTATCTAGTTCAACAAGAGAGTTAATAAAATTAATGATAACAATGCTTGGATTTGTTTCCGTTTTTGTTGCTGTAATATTAGGGCTTTTAATTGTATATGCAAATAATTTCTTAATAAATAGGAGAAAAAAGGAATTTGGAACATATATGATGCTTGGAATGAGCAAAGGACAAATTTCTAGAATTTTATTAATAGAAACTATTTTTGTTGGAATAATTTCGTTGATTGTAGGCTTAGTAATTGGTGTTTTTGCATCACAATTTATGTCCGTCTTAGTAGGAAAATTATTCGCAGCAGATATGAGTAAATTTGAATTTGTGTTTTCAAAAGATGCTTGTATAAAGACATGCATATATTTTGCAGTAATGTACATTGCAGTAATGATATTTAATACATTTACTATTTCTAGATATAAATTAATAAATTTATTGAATGCTTCTAAAAAGAATGAACAAATAAAAATCAAAAATTTATGGGTATGTATATTAGTATTTATAATTGGAGTTGTTATACTTGGATATGCATATTACAAAGTAACAGGTGGAGTGAATGAGTTATCTACAGCAGATACAATATTACCAATTATACTGATGGGAATTGTAGGTACTATCTTAGTTTTTTGGTCGGTTTCTGGATTTATATTAAAACTAGTACAATTAAGAAAAAATATTTATCTAAAAGATGTAAATATGTTTGTTTTAAGACAATTGCACAATAAAATAAATACAACAGTAGTGAGCATGTCAATAATTTGTTTAATGTTATTTATGACAATAACAATACTATCATCAGCATTATCATTAAATAATACGATGAGAAAAGATTTAGAAGATACAACGCCAGTAGATTTAAATCTATATAAAACAGCTAATTTACCGGAAAATGAGAAAATGTCAAAAGCACAGATAGAAGATTCTAGAAAAACAATGATTCAAACTTTAGAAGATAATGGGTTTGATATGACTAAACTTAAAGATGTAGTAGAAATTCCAATTTATGCAACAAATGAGTTAACATGGAGGGACACATTAAGTCCAGTATATGATGAAGTAAAACAGCAGTTTCCAAATCTTTTATATGAAACTGCAGAGGAAATAGTAAAAGTATCTGACTATAATAAAGTTGCTAGATTATATGGAAATATAGAATATCAATTAAAAGATGATGAATATATAATATTATGTGATTTTGATAATATGAAAAATCTTAGAAATAAAGCTTTAAAAGCGGATAGTACAATAACTATAGCAGGTAAGGAATATAAATCAAAATATGATGAGTGTCAAAACGGATATATTTATATGGCAGGAAGTCATATAAATAATGGAATAGTATTGGTTCCAGATAGTTGTAATTTGACAGAAGATATGAAAGAAGAGACGTTTTTAGCGGCTAACTATAATGCAACTACAGAAGAAGAGAAAGAAGAAATAGAAAAAATATGTACTGGAGAGACAGAGACGGAGTTTAGTAAAAACTTAAACGAAAAAGATATTACCATAGATGGTATGACAAAAATAGCAATTATAGAATCTAGTTTAGGAGTATCAACAATAGTATTATTCATAGCAATCTATTTAGGAATAATATTTTTAATTGCAAGTTCAGCAATTCTTGCATTAAAACAATTAACAGAAAGTTCCGATAATAAACAAAGATATGCTATTTTAAGAAAAATTGGAGCAGACGAGAAAATGATAAATGGAGCATTATTTAAGCAAATAGGAATATTTTTCTTAATGCCTTTAATATTAGCGATTATCCATTCTATATTTGGAATACAATTTGTTATGACCATGATGAGTGTACTAGCAGATGCTAAAGAATTATTACCATCAGCAATAGCTACAGCAGTAATTATAGGTGTAATATATGGAGCATATTTTATGGCAACATATTTAGGAAGCAAAAACATTATAAAAGAGGCGGAATAGAGTATGGGGATGAGGGACTAGGGATTTGGGGACGGTCCTTAAATCCCTGTAAAATAATAAAATGATTTTTTTATGGGAGTGACTAAAAAATCACAATAAGAAAGAAGGTGGCAATAATGAAAACATTTTTGAAAGTAATACTTTTATTGATACTAATTGGAATAAGCATAGGACTACTTCTAATAGGAAAAGGATATGATATGTATAAAGAAGCAATACAAGAAACGCCTTTAGAAGAAAAAGTAGAAGAAATAAAGTCAAAAGCAAATTATACAAAAATTTCAGAGTTGCCACAAATGTATTTAGATGCAGTTATTTCTGTAGAGGACCATAGATTTTATAAACATAGTGGGATAGATGTAATTGCAATAGGACGAGCTCTTATAAATGATATCAAAGCAATGGATTTTGTAGAAGGAGGAAGCACAATAACCCAACAAATTGCTAAGAATGAATATTTTACACAGGAAAAGAGAATTACACGAAAAATAGCAGAAGTTTTTATGGCTTTTGAAATAGAAAAAAAATATTCGAAAAATGAAATCCTAGAGCTATACATAAATACGATTTATTTTGGAAATGGATATTATAATATAAAAGATGCATGTAAAGGATATTTTGGTAAATCTCCAAATGAGATGACTGCAGGAGAATGTATAATGCTTGCAGGCATACCTAATGCTCCATCTGTATATAATCCAAAGGAAAATCTAAAACTTGCCAAAGAAAGACAAAAACAAGTTGCAGATAAAATGGTGGAATATGGATATTTAAGCAAAGAGAAAGAAGATGAAATATTAGAAGAGGGATTTTAGGATCGTCCCCAAAATCCCGTTCCAACTATTTCCATACAAATAATTAAAATTATATGTTAATATAATTTTAAAGGTGATAGTATGAGAATAGTGAAATTATATGGAAAAGATTTATTATTAAAAGAGTTAAAACATAGTCTGAAATATTTTATACAAGAATCAAATGAAAATGGCTTAATAAGGGATAAAACTGTATATTCGAAAAATGTGGCAAGCATTGCAGCAGTAGGATATGGATTAGCAGCATTAGTAATTTCGGTGGAAAGAAAAATAATAAAATATGAACAAGGATATGAAAGGGCCAATAGAACTTTAGATACATTTTTAAACAATGTTGAAGGGAAAAATGGCTTTTTTTATCATTTCGTAAATATGAAAAATGGTAAAAGAGAATGGAACTCAGAAATATCAATAATTGATACTGCAATTTTTATTTGTGGGGCTTTACTTGTTGGAGAATATTTTAGTGGAATTATAAAGACAAAAGCATATAAATTATTTAATAATATAAATTGGAAGTGGTATGTAAATCCTAAAACTAACTACTTTTATATGGGATATAAACCAGAAATTGGATTTTGGGGTAATTGGGATATGTATGCAGAACAGTTAATGATGTATGTTCTAGGAGTTGCTTCAGAAATTTATCCTATTAGTAAAGAAATGTACTATAAATTTAAGCGCCCTAAAAACGATTATAAAGGAATAAAAGATATAATATTTTCATATGGAGGAAGTTTATTTACATATCAATATTCACATGCTTGGATAGATTTTAAGGGAAAGAAAGATATAGAAGGAGTAGATTGGTTCGAAAACTCAAGAAAAGCAACATTAGCAAATAGAGAATACTGTATTAATAATATGGATAAATTTAAAACATTTAATAAAAATTCATGGGGATTAACAGCATGTGTTGGTCCAAGAGGATATTCTGGTGGCTATGGTGCCTCACCTAGTTTTTCTAATTTAGATATAGAAAATGATGGAACTGTAGCTCCTTGTGGTGCAATAGGCTCGATAGTTTTTACTCCTAATGATAGTATTAAAACTTTGGAATATTTTTATAATAATTGTTCGTATTTATGGGGAAAATACGGGTTAAAAGACAGCTATAACCTAGCAAGAACCAAAAGATGGGTATCAAAAGAATATTTGGGTATAGATAAAGGAATAGAAATATTAATGATAGAAAATTATTTAACAGGTTTTGTATGGAAATACATGATGAAAAATAAATACATACGAAATGGATTAAAAATATTAGAAATAAAACAAAGGAAGTAATTGATAATTACTTCCTTTAATGTTATTATATAAAAGTATTAAATATATAAGTAGGCAGGAACAAAATGGAAGAAAACTTTTTTGATAAATTAGAAATTGAAGAAGAACTAAAAAATGAAACAGTACAAAATATGTCACAGAAGAATTTAAATGTATATAAAAAAGACATAGATAATTCTAAATTTATACATACAGAAATAATAGATAGTTCATTAGAAAAAGTATATTTTAAAGATATAGTATTTGACAATTGTAACTTTTCAAATACTACTTTTGAAACTTGTAGTTTTATTAATTGCAAATTTAAAAATTGCAAGATGACAGGATGTAATTTTATAGAAAATACATTTATGTCAGTACAAATACAGGATTCTAATTTAAATTATTCAAATATGTCTAATACAACTTTTAATAACTTAAAATTAAAAGATACAACATTAATAAATTCATATATGCAAGATTCAATTTTAAAAAATGTAAAATTTGATAATATAGATTTTACAAAAGCACAAATATTTAATACTCGTTTAAAAGATATAGATTTGTCAACATGCATAATTCAAGGTTTATCAACAACGCTTGCAGATATAAAAGGTGCAATAATAAATGAACTTCAAATTATGGATTTGGCATATTTATTAAATATAAAAATAAAAGACTAGGAGGCAATAAAATGATTAAACATATAGTAATGTGGAAATTTAAGGAAAATACAGAAAAAGAAATGAATGAATTTCTAGATGGATTAAAAGCTTTAGAAAATCAAATTGATGTAATAAAAAGTATGCAGGTTGGTAAAAACATTGATAACGATGAATACGATGCAATTCTAATTTCTGAATTCGAAAGTTTAGAAGATTTACAAAAATATAAAACAGACCCAAGACATGTAAGAGTTTCAAATATGTGTAAAGAAATTAGAACAAAAAGAACTGCATTTGATTTTGAGGAATAGGCTTTTTGTCTATTCTTTTTTTATTATAGTGTTGGGATTTGGGGACGTTCCTTAAATCCCGGTTATGAAAAAGTTAAATATTAAAAAATCCAATTAGGAGGATAATCATGACAGAAGAAGAATTTATAAATAATCAATTACAAGCTTTAAGTAAATCAAAATTTAGGTCGGGTTTTAAGTTAAAAGAAAAAGAGAAAGAATATATAAAAGAAAAGGGGCTAGATACAATAGAAAAACATGCCTATGACTTTATAATACAAAGATTAGCTCCGAAAGAAATAATAAATGATGGAAAGCAAACTCCTATGAAAGGACATCCAGTCTTCATTGCGCAACATGCGACTGCAACTTGCTGTAGAGGATGTTTATATAAATGGCACAAAATAAGAAAAGGAAAGGAACTAACCCAAAAAGAAATCAAATATGTAGTAGATTTAATAATGGAATGGATAAAAAGACAACTATAATTAATAATAAGATAGAGTCGAGAAATAAAAAAATGATACAGGGAAAAAAGAGCGTCCCTAAATCCCGGCCAGACCGTCTCCAAATCCCTGTGTCCCCAAATCTCGACAAGGAGGGAAAATGTCACTAATTCAAATAAAAAATTTAAGTTTTAGATATGATAATGGAATAGAAAATATTTTTGATGATGTATCTGTTAATTTAGATACAAATTGGAAATTAGGTCTTATAGGCAGAAATGGAAAAGGAAAAACTACATTATTACAAATTTTATCTGGAAAGCTTAAATACGATGGAATAATTACAAAAAATGTAGCTATAGATTATTTTCCATTTAAAGTAGATGAAAATAAATTAACTATGGAAGCAATTCAAGATTTTTGTATGGCAGAAGATTGGGAAATTATTAAAGAATTAAATATTTTGAATTTTAACATAGAGGCTTTATACAGAGCTTATAAAACACTAAGTGGCGGAGAAAAAGTAAAAGCCATGCTTGTAGCATTGTTTTTGAAAGATAATAATTTCTTATTAATTGATGAACCAACAAATCACTTAGATGATGTTTCAAAATTAGACGTAGAAAAATATTTAAAGAACAAGAAAGGATTTATACTTGTCTCACATGATAGGGGTTTGTTAAATGAAGTTACAGATCATATTATGGCTATAAATAATTCAAACATAGATATAATTCAAGGAAATTATTCTGTATGGAAAGAAGCATTTGATAGACAAAATAATTTCGAACTAAAACAAAATGAAAAATTAGGAAAAGAAATAAAAAGATTAGAGAATGCAAGTAAAGAAAGTAAGAAATGGTCTAACACAGTAGAAAAAGAAAAACAGAATAAAAGTGGAAGTAAAGAAATGCTAGACAAGGGCTTTTTAGGTCATAAAGCAGCTAAAATAATGAAAAAATCAAAAGTGTTAGAAGAAAGAAAAAATAAAAATATAGAAGAAACTAAAAAGTTACTTTCTAATATAGATAATATAGAAAAATTAAAGATTGTACCACTGACATATGAAAAAAATGAACTTATTACTGCAACGAATTTTCAAATAGAGTATAATAAGCCATTATTTAAACCTATAAATTTTTCTATACAAAATGGAGATAGAATATACATTAAAGGGAAAAATGGTGCTGGAAAGTCTAGTATTATAAAAGCAATTATTAATAAAGAAAATAAATATAAAGGAATTTTAAATATAGGAAATAACCTAAAAATATCATATGTACCACAAGATACACATACATTAAAAGGCTCATTAAAATTATTTATTACACAAAATAAATTAAATGAAAGTGTATTTAGGGCAATGTTAGTAAAGATGGGAATAAGCCAAACAGAAATGCAACACGATTTAGAAAATTTAAGTGAGGGGCAAAAAAAGAAAATATTGTTAGGAAAAAGTATATCGGAAAATGCTCATATTTATATTTGGGATGAGCCATTAAATTATATAGATATACAAACCCGTGAGCAAATAGAAAATATGATTTTGGAATATATGCCAACACTTTTATTTATAGAACATGATGAAATGTTTTGTGAAAAAGTAAGTAATAAATCACCTATAATTTTAGAAAACTAGATAATTCTTTTGGATTTCCTTGAATTAAATTGCTAAAAAGAGTATAATAAAATCGAAAAAATTAGATAGGAGCAGATAAATGCCTAAATTTTTTATAAAAACAGAAAATCTAAAAGAAAATAAAGAAATATGGATTACTGGTAGTGATGTAAATCATATAAAAAATGTATTAAGAAAAAAAATCGATGATAAGATTAATATTTGCAATTCAGATACTCAGAAAAATTATGAATGCGTAATAAAAAATATAGAAGAAAATAAAATAGTATGCAAAATTTTAGACGAAGTAAAAAGCTTAGCAGAATCTAATTTGAATATAACTATCTTTCAGGGATTGCCAAAGTCAGATAAGATGGAATTAATAATTCAAAAGGCAACTGAACTAGGAGTAAAAACTATAGTTCCGGTAATTACAAAAAGGACAGTAATAAAATTAAAAGATAAAGATAAACAAAATAAAGTAGATAGGTGGCGAAAAATTGCAGAAGTAGCTGCAAAACAATCTGGACGAGATATAATTCCTACAATAGAAAATATAATAAATATAGCTGATATAAAATTTGATGAGTTTGATAAAATTTTTGTCCTATATGAAAACGAAGAAAAGATAAGTATAAAAGACGAAATAGAACAATTAAAGAATGATAATAAAGAAGAATTAAATATTGGTATTGTAATTGGTCCAGAAGGTGGATTTGCAGAAAGTGAAATAGAACAATTAAGATTAAATCAGAATGTATCTGTAGTTACATTAGGAAAAAGAATTCTAAGAACAGAAACAGTAGCATTAGTAGTAAGTGGAATATTAATGTATGAATTAGGAGATTTAAATTAAGGAGTGTTAAATATGTCTAAGAAGAATAAAAAATCAAAGAAAAATCAACCAAAAACTAAGAAAACAACTAATACTACAAAAGAAGTAATGCAAGAGAATAAAGAAGAAATAATAGAAGATGTAGCAAATACAGCAGAACAAAAAGAAGAAAAAACTGTAGAAACTAAAAAAGAAGAAAAGAATAAAAAAGAGGGAATAGTAAAAGAAGATACTAAAGAAACAGACAAAACTGAGAATGTAGAAGAAAAAAAGAAAGAAAACAAAAAGAAAGATAAAAAAGCAGAAAAAATAATTGCTGAAATAGAAAAAGAAAAGAAACAACAAAAGAAAATGTCGAAAGAATATGAGAAAAAGGCAAATAAAAAAATATTTAGAAACATAATAATTGCTATAGTGATATTAGCATTTTGTATATTAAAAATATTGGGATATATGAATATAAGAGAAGATACTTTTATCGTAGATTTAAAAGTGTTTAGTATTTCTATATTAATATTTTCAATAATTTTATTTGAGAGAAGTTACAAAAAGATAGATTTAACATTGTTTGCACATGGATTAGAAGCTTTATTTGTTGCAATAGTCACATTGTGTGAAGTATATATTTATCAACTATTTATAGATAAATTTGTTATGGTTATTGCAATTGAATCATTGTTAATATCTGTATATTATATTATTAAATGTGTAAGGATATATAATAAGACCAAAAAAGAATATCTAAGAAGTTTAAATGATATTAGTGAGATTGTTAAAGAAGAAAAAATTATAAAAATAGAAACACATAGAAGAAGAAACAAAAAAGTAGAAGAGAAAACTAATACTGACCAAGAAGAAAATAAACAAGATAAAAAAGAAATTAAAGTGGAAGCCAAAGCTGAAAAACAAAATAAAGCAAAAGAAGGTAATAAGCAAACTACAGCGAAAGCCAAAGCGAAAACACAAGCTAAATCAAATAATAGTTCAAAGAAAAAATCAAAAAAGAAGAAAAAGAAATAGGAGAGAAGAAGAATGATAAGAAGTATGACAGGTTTTGGTAGAGGTTTTTATACTAATTCAGAAAGAGAGTATACTGTAGAAATAAAAGCAGTAAACCATAGATATACTGATATCAATGTAAGACTTCCATACGGACTAAGTTTTTTAGAAGATAAAATAAAAAAGAAAATTCAAGAAAAGATAGAAAGAGGAAAAATAGATATTAGTATAACTTTTGTAAACAACAGTAATTTAGGCAAAAAAATTACAATTAATCAAAGCTTAGCAAAAGCATACATAGAAGAGTTAAAAAAGATTGAAGAAGAAAATAATATAACAAATGATATAACAGTTATGAAAATAGCAAGGCTTCCAGACGTATTAAACATAACGCAAGATGACAATTCTGATATATTGTGGGAAGAATTAAGTAATGCTTTAGAGGAAGCAATAGCTAATTTGCTAGAAGCGAAAGAAGCAGAAGGTAAGAAATTAGCAGAAGATATGATTAATAGACTAGAGTTAATTAATGAGAATATTTTAAATATTTCGCAATATTCTACTGGACTTATTGATCAATATGTAGTAAAATTAAAGGACAGAATAAAGGAAATGCTACAAACAGATATAGTAGATGAAGCAAGGATTTCACAAGAAGTAGTTCTATATGCAGACAAAACATCAATAGAAGAAGAAATCACAAGATTAAAAAGTCATATTGTACAATTTAAAGAACTATTACAATCTGAAAGTATTAAAAAAGCAGGAAAAAGATTAGATTTTATAATACAAGAGATGAATAGAGAAGTAAATACAATAGGTTCTAAATCAAATTGTTTAGAAATAACAAATTTAGTAATAGAATTAAAAACTGAATTAGAAGATGTTAGAGAACAAGTTCAAAATATAGAATAGGAAGTGATTTTATAATGCAATTAGTAAATATTGGTTTTGGAAACATAGTTTCTGCAAATAGAATTATAGCAATAGTAAGTCCAGAATCTGCACCTATAAAAAGAATGGTGCAAGAGGCAAAGGATAAAGGAACAGCAATAGATGCCACATATGGAAGAAGGACAAGAGCTGTAGTTATTACAGATTCAGATCATTTAATACTTTCTGCACTTCAACCAGAAACAGTAGCATCAAGACTAGACAAGAATATAGAAAATAATTAGGGGAGGAATTTTATATGTTGGTTAAACCATCTGTAACAGATTTATTAACAAAAGTAGATAATAGATATACATTAGTAATTATGGTCTCTAAAAGAGCAAGACAAATAGCAGCAGGAAAACCTACTGTAACAAAAGTAAAATCTCATTCAGCTGTAACACTAGCAACTAACGAAGTAGCTGAAGGAAAGGTGGTTGTATGCTAGTTATATTGTCTGGCGTTGCAGGAGCTGGAAAAAATACTATTCAAAAAGAATTAATTAAAAGAATGGAAAATGTAATAGCAATACCTTCTTATACAGATAGAGAAGTAAGACCAGGAGATGTACCAGGAGAAACATATAATTTTGTTTCAACAGAAGAATTTGAAAGAATGATAAAAGATGGGGAATTATATGAATATGACGTACATCATAATCATTATTATGGGACATCAAGAAAAATTTTAAATGAAAAAATAAAAGAAGGAAAAATTATTGTAAAAGACATAGATGTAAATGGAACTCAACATTTAATAGAACTATTAAAACAAGACACAAAAGTAGTAACAATATTTTTAAGAGTTCCAAAGGACGAACTACAAAAAAGATTAGAAAGTAGAATAGATAAACCAAGCCCAAAAGAGATTCAATTAAGATTAAATAGATTCGATTTTGAAGAATCGAAAATTGGGATATACGACTATGTAATAAAGAATAACGATTTAGAAAAAACGGTATCTATAATACAAAAAATAATCGAAGAAGAAGCAAATGTAAAAAATACAGAGTTTTAAAATTAAGATATTGTTGTTCTTATATAAAAAAGAATAATGATATCTTTTTCTATATATCTAGAATAAGGAGACAAGATGATAGCGGAAGTAATTATAGAATCTAATGTAAAAACTTTAAATAGGCATTTTGACTACAATATACCAAAAGAAATGGAAAATAATATATCAATAGGAAGTAGGGTACTAATTCCTTTCGGAAGAAATAAAAAATTAGAAGAAGGTTTTGTAACAAACATTAAAGAAAGCACAGAATATGAAGTAAAAGATATTGCAAAAATAGAAGAACAATCACTAACAACAGAAAAAATAATTTTAGCTAAATGGATGGCCAAAAGATATTTTTCAAATGTAGCAGAATGTATGAAATTAATGCTTAAACCAGGAACAACTACAAAGAATTTTGCGAATCGTGCAAAAGATAAGACAGCACTATTTGCATCTTTAGTTATGAGTAATGAACAAACATTGGATTATATCAACAATAATAAGATAAAATCAGAAAAACAACAAAGAATTTTAATGTATCTAATAAAAAATGGACAAACCTTGCAATCAGAATTAATAGAAAAAACAGAGACTTCAAGAGCAATTGTAAAAACGCTAGAAAAGAATGGATTTTTAAAACTACAGGAACAAAAGGTAGTAAGAAATCCATTATTAAATAAAAATATTACAAGAACAAAAAATTTACAATTTACAACTGAACAACAACTAGCATATTCTAAAATTGCAGATTCAATAGAAAGAAAAGAATTTAAAAAATATTTATTATATGGTGTAACTGGTTCCGGAAAAACTGAAATCTATTTGCAATTAATAGAAAAGATAGTAGAACAAGGAAAAAGTGCTATAATGCTAGTTCCAGAAATTTCACTTACACCACAAATGATTAATAGATTTATAGAAAGATTTGGAAAAGAAATTATCTCTGTATTGCATAGTAAATTATCTGTTGGTGAAAGACATGACAGTTGGGAGAGAATAGAAAGTGGTGAGGCAAGAATTGTTATAGGTGCTAGGTCAGCAATTTTTGCACCAGTTAAAAATCTTGGGATAATAATAATTGATGAAGAACATGATTCATCTTATAAATCAGAAATGCCACCTAGATATAATGCAAAAGAAGTAGCAACAGAGCTTGCAAAATACAATAAAATCCCAGTATTATTAGGAAGTGCAACACCTGATATAACTACATTTTATGAAGCACAACAAGGGAATATAGAACTTTTAAAATTAACTAAAAGAGCAAATAACTCTAATTTGCCAAGTATAGAAGTTGTAGATTTAAAACAGGAACTTGCCAATGGCAATAGAACGATGATTAGTGTTAAACTATATAAATTAATAGAAGAAAACTTAAAGAATAAGAAACAAACGATTCTTTTCTTAAATAGAAGGGGATTTTCTACATTTATAATGTGTAGAGATTGCGGATATGTTGCTAAATGTAGAAATTGTAATATAAGCCTTACATATCACAAAAAAGAAGAAAAATTAAAATGCCACTATTGTGGATACGAGGAATCTTTAGTTAAGATATGTCCTAATTGTGGTAGCAAGAAAATAAGACATTTTGGAACAGGAACTCAAAAATTAGAACTGGAAATAAATAAAATGTTTCCAAAAGCTTCAACAATTAGAATGGATATAGACACTGTAACAAAGAAAAATTCACATGAGGAAATTCTTAGAAAGTTTAATGAGGAAAAAATAGATATTTTAATTGGAACACAAATGATTGTTAAAGGTCATCATTTTCCAGATGTTACATTAGTTGGTGTTGTTTCTGCAGATGGAAGTCTAAATATAGATGATTATAGGGCAAGTGAAAGAACATTCGATTTGCTTGTACAAGTAGCAGGAAGAGCAGGAAGAGAAAAATTACTGGGAAATGTAATAATTCAAACATATAATCCAGATAATTATAGTATTCAATATTCTAAAAAACAAAACTATGAAGAGTTTTATAATGTAGAAATAAAATTAAGAAAGCAATTGAGATATCCGCCTTTTTGTGATATAATTATGTTTGGAATAAGTGGTGAAAGAGAAGAAATTGTATCCAAAACTGCTAATCAACTATATGCTAATTTGCATAAAAAAATACAACAGGAAGATATAGCTGCAAATATTTTAAAACCATTACCTGCACCAATAGACAAAATAAAAAATAGGTATAGATGGAGAATAATAATAAAATCAGAAGTAAACGACAAATTAATAGAGATTATAAATGAATGCTTATATGACAAAGAATTATTAAAAAATAATGCAAGAGTTATTGCAGATATAAATCCGACAAATATGATGTGATTTTTATAAAAAGGAGGAAAAAATGGCAATTAGATTAATTAGACAAAACGGAGATGAAATATTAAGAAAAAGAGCAAGAGAAGTAGAAAAGTTTGATAATAAATTAAAAGAACTTGTAGATGATATGATAGAAACTATGCATAAAAATAACGGAGTAGGATTAGCTGCACAACAAGTTGGAATATTAAAAAGAGTTATTGTAATAGATATATATGATGGAAAGGGTCCTATTGTGCTAATAAATCCTGTAATTACAAAAACAAAAGGGGAACATGAGGTAGAAGAAGGTTGTCTAAGTTTTCCTAATCAATTTGCTGTACTTTTAAGACCAAAAGAAGTAGAAGCAGAATATTATGATTTAGAAGGTAAAAAACAAAAAATTAAAGCCAAGGACTTATTAGCGCAAGCAATTTGTCACGAAACTGATCATTTAGATGGGATTTTATTTGTAGACAATATGTTACCTGGAACATTAGAAACTATTAAGCCAGAATAATGGATATAGATTATTTGTAATTTTAAAAGGAGATTGTTTATGTTAAAAATATTATTTATGGGAACTCCAGATTTTGCACAAGAATCATTAAAAAGTATATATGATGCAGGATTCGAAATAATTGGAGTAGTAACAAATCCGGATAAACCAAAAGGAAGAGGAATGAAGCTAGCATATTCACCAGTAAAAGAATATGCTTTAGAAAAAAATCTAAAAATTTATCAACCAATTAAAATAAGAAATAATACAGAATTTTTAGATGAAATTAGAGCTTTGGCTCCAGATGTAATTTGCGTTGTAGCATATGGAAAAATTTTACCAAAAGAAATATTAGAAATTCCTAAATTAGGTTGTATAAATGTTCATGGCTCATTACTTCCTAAATATAGAGGAGCTGCGCCAATTCAATGGGCAGTTTTAAATGGTGATAAAACTACTGGAATTACAACAATGTATATGAACGAAGGCATGGATACAGGAGATATGATTCTTAAAGAAGAAGTTGAAATTGGTCCAGAGGAAACAACAGGCGATTTATGGCAAAAACTTTCTAAGATTGGTGGAGAAATCTTAGTAAAGACTTTAAAATTAATAGAAGAAGGTAAAGCACCAAGGGAGAAACAAACAGAAGAAGCAACTTTAGCGCCAATGCTTAATAAAGAAATGGCATTAATAGATTGGGAAAACTCTGATGCAAATAAGATTCATAATTTAATTAGGGGTCTTAATCCAATAATGGGAGCATATTCATATATAGATGGTAAGAAAATCAAATTTTGGAAATCAAAAGTATTAACAAAGGAGGAATTCTTTTCGTATAAAACCGAATTTGAAGAATATGAAGCCAAGTTTAATAATCTAGTACCAGGAACAATTTTAATTGCAGATGATAAAGATGGATTATATATAAAAGCTAATGGTGGAGTATTAAAAATATTAGAGATTCAAGGCGAAAATGCAAAAAGAATGCCTACAGCAGATTTCTTAAGAGGAAATCATTTAATTGCAGGTATGATTTTTTCTAAAGAAATATAATTTTTAGAGCATGAAATATTTTTTGGAAAATAGTTGTAAAAATATATAGAAATTGATATACTTGATACAGATTTTAAGTATATCAATTTTTTTGTTATGTAATACTCTTGAACGATGCTAGAGTAAATATAGGAGGGATAACTATGGAAGAAAATAATGAGAATGTAAATTTAGTAGAAAATATTTTAAATGAGGAAGAAGATAACATAAATATCGCAGAAGAAGTTATAACAACTATTGCAGGAATTGCTGTTTCAGAAATCTCAGGAGTAGCTGAAATGGCTGGTGGAATAGCTGGAGGTATAACAGAAGTATTAAGTGGAAAGAAAAATTTAAGCAAAGGTATTAAAGCAGAAACTGATGGAAATAATGTAAAAATAGATGTAAACATAATTGTAAATTATGGTGTTCGTATACCAGATGTAGCTTTCGATATTCAAAATAAAGTAAAACAATCAGTAGAAACAATGACAGGATTAAAAGTAAATGAAGTAAATGTACATGTTCAAGGTGTAAATATAGAAAAAACAGAAGAAAACTAAGGAGGAAAACATGAAATTTTTAGATAGATTTATATTAGTTGTATTTTCAATAATAATGTTTGTATTGTCAGTAATTACAGCAAGTGTAATATTTGGTTGGATAGAATTAGAAAATTTAATGCCATATTTAGAAAGTGCATTATCTACAGAACCAACTTCTAATATAATATTAGGTGTTTCAATTGTGTTTATACTACTAGCATTAAAAGCAATTTTCTTTGGTGGCAAAGATGAAAGAGCTACTAAAGATGGTATTTTAATGGAAAATGATAATGGAAGATTATTAATTTCTAAAGATACTCTAGAGAACTTAGTTGTAAATATAGTTAATGGGTTTGATGGAACAGAAAATGTTGTAGCAAAAGTTGGATTAGATAAAGAAAATAATTTAAGAGTATATGTTACATTATATGTACATCCAAATATTGTAATCAAAGATTTAACTGCAAGTATACAAAATAGAGTAAAAGAAGCAATAAAGAAAACTTCAGATTTAGAAACTAAATCAGTAAATGTAAGAGTTAGAAATATTACTCCAACAATAGAAAACAAGGTGGAAGGGTAGAAAGGGAGATAAATATGAATAATTTTAAAGATTTTGTTTCTGAATATAGTGGAGCTATAATTGGTGCTGTCATTGCAATATTAATTCTATTAACAGGTTTATACAAGTTAATTATTGGTATTATATTAATTGTGATGGGCATTTTTATAGGAAATTATGTTCAAAGAAATAAATATGCAGTAAAAGAAAAATTAAAAAATTTTATAGACAAAATGTAAGAGGGGAATTAAATGGAAAAATCAGCAAAAAGAGAATTAACATTTAAAATATTATATAGTGGTCAAATAAATAAAGAAATGAATGATGAAGAATTACAAATTTTTTTAGGAGAAAATAATTTAAAAGAAAGAGATAAAGAAGACATACAAAAAACTATAAATGCGATAAATAATAATATAGAAGACATTACAGAAAAAATTTCAAAAAATCTTAAAGATAATTGGACAATAGATAGAATATCTAAAATTGATAAAGCTTTATTAATACTAGCAATTTATGAAATTCAGTACAAAGAAATTCCTTTTAAAGTAGTAATAAATGAAGTCGTAGAACTGGCTAAAAAATATGGTGAAGATACATCTGCATCATTTATTAATGGAGTACTTGCAAATGTGGTTAAGGAGTTAAATATAGAATAATGGAATATAAAGCAATATCTGTAACAGAATTAAATAGTTATATAAAAAATAAAATAGCGGATGATGAATACTTAAATAATATATTAATTAAAGGAGAAATCTCAAATTTTAAGCACCATTACACTGGTCATATGTATTTTACATTAAAAGATGACAATTCTTTAATTAAATGTATTATGTTTAAATCATATACATCTAATTTGAAATTTGTACCAAAAGATGGAATGAGTGTGTTAGCTTTTGGTACTGTTTCAGTTTTTGAAAGAGATGGCGTGTATCAATTATATTGTAAAGCTATGCAAGAAGATGGAATGGGAAGTCTTTACGCTGCCTACGAAGAGTTAAAAGCTAAATTAGAAAAAGAAGGATTATTTAGTAAGGAGCATAAAAAACAATTACCAGTTATGCCAAAAGTTATAGGTGTATTAACTTCTAATACAGGTTCAGTAATTAAAGATATTATAAATGTTTCTACAAGAAGAAATCCAAATGTATATATAAGATTATATCCAGTTCCTGTTCAAGGAGAAGGTGCAGGAGAAAAGATTGCAGAAGCTATTAAAATAATGAATAAAAATAAATTAGCAGATGTCTTGATATTGGCAAGAGGAGGAGGATCGTTAGAAGATTTATGGCCTTTTAACGAAGAAGTTGTAGCAAGAGCTATTTACGAGTCAGAACTTCCAATTGTTTCTGCAGTAGGACATGAAACGGACTTTTCTATTTCGGATTTTGTCGCAGATCTGCGTGCTCCAACGCCTTCAGCTGCAGCAGAGATAGTGGTGCCTAACATAACAGACATAATGCAAAATTTAAGTACATATAATATTAGATTAAAAAATGCATTAAAGAAAAAAGTAGAACTAATGCAGATGAGATATGAAAAATGTATGAGAAGTAGAGTATATACTGATCCATTAAAAATTGTAAATGATAACTATTTAAAATTAGACATATTAGTAAAATCTATAACAAATAGTGTAACAAATAAACTTCAAGTAAGTAAAACACAAGCTATAAAGAATTTTTCTAAATTAGATGCATTAAGTCCTTTAAAAACTTTAAGTAGAGGATATTCGATAATAGAAAAAAATAATGGTATTGTAAAGAGTATAGCTGACTTGCAAAAAGATGATACAATAAATATTAGAATGCAAGATGGTAAGAAGCAAGCTAAGATTCTTTAAGATATGGGGGAAATATGGAAGAGATTAATTTTGAAGAAGCGATGAAAAAATTAGAGCAAATTACAGCTGAATTAGAAAAGGGAGATTTATCATTAGATGAATCAGTTAAGAAATTCGAGGAAGGCATTAAGCTTTCAAAAGAATGTAATAAAATATTAGAAGATTCAGAAAAGAGAATCAATATCTTAATAAATAATGATGGAAATATAACAGAAGAGAATTTTTTACCAAAGGAAGGATAGGATAAAGGGAGATGAATTATTTTACAGAATTTATAACAAACAAATTTATTTATGTACCATTATTAACATGGTTTGGAATACAATTATTTAAAGTTATTTGGGATTTAGTAACTACAAAGAAATTTAATTTTAAAAGAATATTAGGAGCAGGAGGAATGCCAAGTTCACACTCAGCAGTAGTTGTTTCTTTAGCAACACTAATTGGTAGGGAACATGGTTTGGGTAGTTCTATATTTGCTCTTTCAGTTATTTTTGCTTTTGTTGTTATGTATGATGCTGCAGGAGTAAGAAGAGCAGCAGGAAAACAAGCAAAATTATTAAATAGATTAATAGAAACACCTGGTTTGTCTGGAGTACAGGTTTCTGAAAAATTAGTAGAAGTTTTAGGACATACACCATTTCAAGTATTTGTGGGAGCTATAATTGGTATAATTGTTGGATGTATATTCTAAAAAATAAAATTTAGGAGATAATGTTATGCAAGATATTCAAATTGCAAGAAATGCAAAATTAAAAAATATAAATGAAATTGCTCAAAAATTAGGAATAACTGAAGATTATCTAGAGCAATATGGTAAATATAAGGCAAAAATATCTTTAGATTTTTATAATAAAATAAAAGATAATAAAGATGGAAAACTTATATTGGTTACTGCAATAAATCCTACACCACTAGGTGAAGGTAAAACAACTACCTCTATAGGATTAGCAGATGCGTTTTATAAGATAAATAAAAAAGCAGTATTAGCATTACGTGAACCTTCTTTAGGTCCAGTGTTTGGAATTAAAGGAGGAGCTACAGGTGGAGGATATTCACAAGTAGCACCTATGGAAGATATAAATTTGCATTTTACAGGAGATATTCATGCAATAACAACAGCCAATAATCTTTTAAGTGCAATTATAGACAATCACATTTGGCAAGGAAATGAACTAGAAATAGAAAAAGTAACATGGAAAAGATGTTTAGATTTAAATGATAGGGCATTAAGAAAAGTGGAAGTATCTCTTTCTGGCGAGAAAAATATGAAGCCAAGAGAAGATGGTTTTGATATAACAGTTGCTTCCGAAATAATGGCAATTCTATGTTTATCTAAAGATATGCAAGATTTAAAAAGAAGATTAGGAAACATAGTTATTGGTTATAATAAACAAAATAAACCTGTAACATGTAGAGATTTAAAAGCTGATGGAAGTTTAGCAGTAATTCTTAAAGACGCAATAAAACCTAATCTGGTTCAAACATTAGAAAATAATCCAGTATTAATACATGGAGGTCCATTTGCTAATATTGCACATGGCTGTAATAGTATAATTGCAACAAATATGGCATTAAAAATGGGCGATTATGTAGTTACAGAAGCTGGATTTGGGGCAGATTTAGGAGCAGAAAAATTCTTAGATATAAAATGTAGATTACTAGAAAAAACACCTGATGCAGTTGTAATAGTTGCAACTTTAAGAGCTTTAAAATATCATGGTGGTGTAAATAAAGAAGATTGCTCAAAAGAAAATATTGAAGCTTTAAAAATAGGAATTCATAACTTATTAAGACATATTGATAATATAAAGAAATATGGAATAACACCAATTGTTGCAATAAATAAATTTACTACAGATACTGATAAAGAAATAGAAATATTAAAAGAAGAATTAAACGGAGTTGTAGAAGTAAGCTTATTAGAAAACTGGGCAAAAGGTGGAGAAGGAGCTATTGATTTAGCACAAAAGCTTACAAAAATATGTGAAACAAAGAATGAGTTTAAAAATATATATGATATTAATGATACTGTTGAAACAAAAATAAAAGCTGTAGCACAAAAGATTTACGGTGCAACTGATGTAGAATATTCGGATATTGCAAAAGAACAGCTAAAAGAATTAAAAGATTCAAAATTTCCAGTGTGCATTGCAAAAACGCAATATTCTTTCTCAGATGATCCAAAAGATTTATTAGGAGATAAACAATTTAATCTTCATGTAACAGAATTAAAATTAAAAGAAGGTGCAGAATTTATTGTTGTTTTAACAGGAAAGATAATGACAATGCCAGGACTTCCTAAAAAACCTGCAGCAGAGAATATAAATATTGATGAAAATGGAGTAATAGAAGGAATATTTTAATATATTGTATAAAAACACCATATATGGATAAAATAATTTTAAATTGTTTTATAAGTGTGGTGTTTTTTATGTTTAAAAAGATAAAAAATAAATCGTTAAAAATTTTGGCAATTCTGTCAATAATTATATTACTAGCAACTACATTTCTTATTATATTATCTAAAATTCCCGAAGAAAGCGAAGTAGAAGCACTTTCTAAATATGGATCTAGAGGCAGTGAGGTTACACAAATACAAACCAAATTAAAAAGATGGGGATATTATAATGGAAATATAGATGGAATATATGGTAGTCAAACTGTAGAAGCAGTTAAATATTTTCAAAGAAAGAACAATTTAGCTGTAGATGGAATTGCTGGTAAAAATACATTAGAAGCAATGGGGATTTTTAATTCATCATCATCTAGTTCATCAAGTTCAAATTCATCAAACTTAAACTTATTAGCAAGAGTTATATATGGCGAAGCTAGAGGGGAACCATATACTGGGCAAGTAGCTGTTGGTGCAGTTGTATTAAACAGAGTAAGAAGCAGTTCATTTCCTAATACTATTTCTGGAGTAGTATACCAAAGTGGTGCTTTTGATGCTGTTAGTGATGGTCAAATAAACTTAACACCAAATTCAACAGCAAAAAAAGCTGCTCAAGATGCTTTAAATGGGTGGGATCCTTCATATGGAGCAATATATTATTTTAATCCAGCAACAGCAACAAATAAATGGATATGGTCAAGACCAATGACAGTAACAATAGGAAATCATAGATTTTGTAAATAGGGGTTTAGGGACGTTCTTGTTTTTCCCTTCTCGGGATTATAGGAACGTCTCCAAATCCCTAATTTATTATGTAGAAAATTGAAAGCTTAATTTTCTTGACAAACAATGGACATATTGATAAGATATGGAAAGAAAAATAGGAGGGATAAATTAATGATATTATATCCTGATTTTTATTGTAAAAATATAAAAGATGTAGGAATAGAAAAATTAAGAGAAAACAATATAAAAGGAATACTTTTAGATGTAGATAATACATTAATAGATTTAGATCATAATTTATTAGAAGGTGCAGAAGAATGGTGCAATAATTTAAAGGAGCAAAATATAAAATTCTGCATTTTATCTAACTCAAATAAAAAAGAAAAGGTAAAAAAAGTAGCTAAAACCTTAGATATTCCATATATATTTTTTGGAACAAAACCGCTAAAAAGAGGATTTAAAAAAGCAAGTAAAGAATTAAATTTACCTTATAATGAGTTAGCAATAATAGGAGACCAAATTTTTACAGATATTATAGGTGGTAATAGATGTAAAATGTATACAATATTAGTTGAGCCAATTAGTACAAGGGAAATGTATATTACTGCTATAAAAAGAGGATTCGAAAATAAAATAATCAAACAATATATGAAAAAGCACAAAAACAAGAAAGAAGGATAAAAGATGTTTTTTAATGATGTACATATAATGGTATATGTAGCATTTGGAATTTTAGGTCTGATTGTTGGGAACATATTACCACATATAAATAAAAGATTAATAGAACATAAAAGAATATTTGATAAGTCGTTTTTTACAGAATACCCAAAGAATTTTGAGCCACATTACATACATATGATATTAATAGCAGTAATTTATGTATTATTACTATATAAGTTTGGCTTACAACCAGAATTTATACAAAATTTAGATTTAATAAAATATATGATATTAACACCAATGTTATTTTCGGTTGCTGTTATAGATTTTAAAGAGAATATAATACCAAATAGGTTATTACTAACAATGGCAGAAATAGGGTTATTGCTAACATTTATTTATGGAATATCAGATATTAATTTGGCGATGGATATGTTATTAGGAATGCTAGTAGGAACTGTAATTTTTGGTATATTAACATTACTAGGACGACTAGTTTCTGGAAAAGATGCCATGGGAATGGGCGATGTAAAATTAATGGCTGCATTAGGTCTTTTCTTTGGCTCTTCTAATATTTTAGCAATATCAATAATATCATTTTTATTAGGAGCAATAATTAGTATAATACTAATAGTAAGTAAGAAAAGAAAGATTGATGATTACATACCTTTTGGACCTTTTATAGTAATTGCAGCATATATATCAATATTTGTACCTTTTAGTGCAATCTTATTTGTATTACTTAAAGTTTTTACATTAGGACTATATAAAGTATAGTAGTTTTATTGGGGGTTGATACTAATGAATGAAAAAATTAAATGGTTAAGAGAAAAATTAAGCACACTAGATTTAGATGGGATGATTGTATCTAATCCTGTAAATATTAAGTACTTAACAGGAATTGATGCAGAAGGAGTTTTACTAATTACAAGAAAAGAAAATATTTATATAACAGATGCAAGATACACAGAACATATTAATAGCATACTTACCATTGATGACGAGATTAGTTTATACGATTATAAAGATATTGACCCTATAGATTATGAAAACTTATTTATGTTTTGTAGCAATGTAGGATTTGAAGAAAATTATGTAACATATGCAAAATATAAAGAATATAAGCAAGTATATAAGATAAATAATTTGGTTGAAACAGATAATTTTATAGAAACACAAAGAATGATTAAAGCTCCAGATGAAATTAATAATATTCAAAAAGCATGTAAGATTACAGATGCATGTTTTAACCACATTTGTAATTTTATAAAAGTGGGAATGACAGAAAAAGAAATTGCATTCGAAATAGAACATTATTTTAGAACACATGGGGCTGATGGTATAGCCTTTGATACAATTGTAGCATCTGGAAGTAATTCGTCAATGCCACATGCAATTCCAACAGATAGGAAAATAGAAGCTGGTGATCCAATTACTATAGATTTTGGATGCAAATATAAAGGATATTGTTCAGATATGACTAGGACAATCTTTGTAGAATATGTACCAGAAGGAATAAAACCAATATATAATTTAGTTTTAAAGAATCAACAATTAACATTAGATGCTATACAGGAAAATGCAAATGCTAGAATATTAACAATGATGGTAGAAAGTGATTTTAAAGTAAATGGATATATGTTAGACCATAGTTTAGGACATGGTGTTGGTTTGGATATTCACGAAAAGCCATTTATAGGTAAAAAAGACTTTTTGCTTAAAGAAAATATGATTGTAACAGATGAACCAGGAATTTATTTACCAGGTAAGTTTGGTGTAAGAATAGAAGATACAGTGCTAGTTACAAAAAATGGTTGTATAAGATTAACAGAATCTGATAAAAATTATATTATAGTAAATAATTAAAATTAGTACTAAAAATGCTATATACTTGATTTTTATGTATATATGTAGTAAAATAAACAAAGTGCAAAAAAGAGAAATAAAGAAAATATTAGGAGGTAATAATTATGGCAGAAGTTTATTCAGCAGGAGATTTTAGAAATGGAACAACATTTGAAATGGATGGAAATGTATTTAAGGTTGTAGAATTCCAACACGTTAAACCAGGAAAGGGATCAGCTTTCGTAAGAACAAAATTAAAAAATGTTATTACAGGAGCAGTTATAGAAAAAACATTTAACCCATCAGAAAAATATCCAGGAGCAGAGATAGAAAAAAGAGATATGCAATATCTATATCAAGATGGCGATTTATATTATTTTATGGATAACAATACATATGAGCAAATACCATTAAATGAAGAACAAATTGGTGACGCTTTAAAATATATGAAAGAAAATATGGATATGAAAATTTTATCATATAAAGGTAAAGTATTTGCTGTTGAACCACCAATGTTCGTAGAATTAGAAGTTACATATACAGAACCAGGTTTTAGTGGAAATACAACTACAACATCTGGTAAACCAGCTAAACTAGAAAATGGATTAGAAATAAGTGTACCATTATTCGTAGAAATAGGAGATAAAATAAGAATAGATACTAGAACTGGTGAATATATGGAAAGAGTCTAAAAGAAAGAGGATTTGTTATGGGAATAAAAGAACAATTACAAAAACTAATGTTAGATATGAAAGCAAACATTAAAGATGAAAAAGACTTAAAATATGTTCAAGAAAATGTTATTACAACATTAGCAGATATGCTACAAAAAATGGATGATTTAAACAATAATAACCAAATAAAAATTGCTAAGCTAGAAGAAAAAATAGATAGAATGGCAAAAGAACTATATCTTAACGATGTATATGATATAGAAATTGTTTGTCCATATTGTAATTATCAATTCGAAACAGAGTTTGATGAAAATCAAAAAGAAGTAAAATGTCCAGAATGTAATAATGTAATAGAATTAGATTGGTCTTGCGATGATGATTGCGAAGATCACTGTGGTGATGGTTGTGATTCATGTGGTGGATGTGGACATCATCATGATACAGACCAAGATATAGAAGATGATATGTAAAGACTAAAAGCGCATAGAATATATGCGCTTTTTTGTTATGCATTAAATAATAAGTATTTAAGGAGGAAACAGATGAGAAATGCTACGAGAGATTATTCGCTTGCACTAGCTTCTATATTAGTTGATGAAGATTTTAGATTAATATATTGCTTATGGTGTAGATTTAAAAGAAACTAATCAAATTCTAAGAACTATAAAACTTGATCCGGTATACAGATCATTTTTATGCAGAAATAAAGGAATATATATTTTTAAACAAACTTAAAAATATTCAAGAGGATTTACATATTTATCATTAATTCGCATTCCTAGGTGAAGATGAGTACCAGTTGTAGCACCATTAGTAGGCTTTCCGGTGGAGTCTGTATATTTGTTTCCTGGCACGCCATAAACATACTTTGGACCTACATTAGCTATGATTTGACCTTGCAAGACAAAGTCTCCTTCTTTAACTAAATAGTTAGGCGAAATATGGCAATAGGTAATTTTAAAATCTCCGAATGACAATGTTAAAGTATAACCACCAGCACCAAGAAAACCCAGAAATGTAATTTCACCATCTGTAATAGCAATTAGATTAGTACCTTCTGGAGCACCTATATCTGTTCCATAATGATATGAAGAAGCCCCTGCAGTTGGAGAATTTCTTTTTCCAAAGGGGGAAGTTACTTTAGTATAACCTGGTATTGGCCAAGCAAATCCTGAAGAAGAAATAGTAATGTAATTACTATATATTAAATTTTGATTAGAAGCAGTCATATTTAAAGATACAAAGAATGTTGTAAATATAAACAGAATTATAAAAAACATAATAAAGAATTTATAAAACAATGAAACCTCCATATTATGTGCCAACTAGAATACTTAGCACATAATTATTCTTTTAAAAATAAAAAGTCTACTATGTTAGTAGTAGACTTTGTGGCAGGGGTAGAAGGATTCGAACCCTCACAGGCGGTTTTGGAGACCGATGTGCTACCATTGACACTATACCCCTAAGTGACACAAATAATAATAACATAAATTCTAACAATGTGCAAGTAAAAAATGTAAATAATACAAAAATTGGTTGAATTTGTTTTTGGGTTTTGATAAAATACATAAAACAAATAAATGAAAGAAGGAATTTAAATGAAAAAATCGTATATTATAATTGGAGTAGTTGTAGTTTTAATGCTTGCAGCAGCAGGAATTTATGCAAAAATTAATAAAGCAAGTGCTACAACAAAGAAAAATGAAAATGTGGAAAATAGCATTGAACAAGATAATAATGTTAATCAAGGTTCAAACAATGAAAAGGAGAATAATATGTATAGTACTGGAACACATCATGCAGAAATGGTAATAAAAGATTATGGAACAGTAAAAATGGAGCTATATGCAGATATTGCACCAATTACAGTTGCTAATTTTGCAAAACTTGTAAATAAAGGATTTTACAATGGATTAACTTTCCATAGAATAATATCTGGATTTATGATTCAAGGAGGAGATCCTCTTGGAAATGGAACTGGCGGAAGTGATGAAGAAATAAAAGGAGAGTTTGCTTTAAACGGTGTTGAAAATTCAATTTCACATACAAGAGGCACTATATCAATGGCTAGAGCAAGTGCATATAATAGTGCTAGTTCACAATTTTTTATAATGCATCAAGACTATACAGGACTTGATGGAGCTTATGCAGCTTTTGGTAAGGTAACAGAAGGAATGGAATTTGTAGATAAAATATGTGAAGATGTTGTACCAGTTGATAATAATGGAACAGTATTAAAGAGCAAACAACCGGTAATTGTAAGTATAAAAATGATAGATTAAAATTTTGAGAGGTAAAGATGGCTGAAGAAAATATAAGAATTATAAATGATTTATTAGATAGAATAAAAGTGACAGATGAAAACAGAGAGAGAATTGAAAGAATAAGAGATCATTTAGAAAACAAAGAATATCAAGAGGCTTTGCAAGAATTACAAATTCTTCAAAATTCAGGAAATGTAGAATATATAGACTATGAAGAAGTAAAAGCTAAAGAAGAGAAAATAAAAGAAAAAAGAAAAGAAGAAGAATTAGGATATCCTAAAACACTTGCTTCTACAGAATTAGAAAAAAGATATATAGGATTGCTATTAAATGATGTTAAGCAAATATCTGCATATTATTTTTTATATGAAGACTGCTGTTTTCAAGATGAGAAAATGCTTGATATATACAAAACTGTACTTTTTACAGATGCAGAACAATATGCACCAGAGATAGCAAAAAAAGATTTTAATTTTGCAAGAAGCCCAGAAAAACTTACAGACTTAAAATATCAATTACAAATGGATTATGAAGACTCGAAAGTATCAATGGAAAAAGCATATACAGATTTGAAAAAACTATTTGTACTTAGAAAGAGTTGTCAAAAAAATCCTGTTAGACATACACAAGAACAAATTGCAGAAATTACTAAATATGATTTATACAATAAGATGTCTGTGCAAGAAGTAATTGATGCAGTAGACCAAGTTACAACAACAGAAAAGTTTAAAAGGGCTGTATTAAATGAAGATTTAACCAACTTTTTGGTTACAGGTGATAATACTTTAACAAATGGATTATCACTACCATTTAAAATTTTATCTAGTGTATTTAAAGGAGTAAGGCAAGGTGAAACAATAGCATTTGCAATGCCTTCAAATGCGGGTAAGAGTAGATTTACAATTAATTTAGCTGCATATATTGCATTAATACACAAAAAGAAAGTTCTTTTAATATCAAATGAAATGTCTGAAGAAAAAATGAAATTATGTTTAATAACAACAATTTTAAATCATCCAGACATACAAAAATTACATGGTCAAAACATAAAAAAGACAGAAGGAGAACTTTTGGAGTTCAAGTTTAGACCAGATAATCCAAGTGAAGTTGAAACAGATGAGGATGGTTTTGTTCTAAAAAAAGAGGGAGAAACAAGAGCAGAATTTTCAAGAAGACTTGCAGAAATTTCAACTGAATTTACCCAAACAATAAAGGTAACAAACTGGTTCAACAAACAAGTAAATAATTCAATTTACTTTATAAATATAACAGACCATACAAACGATGAGCTAAAAAAAGTAATAATGAATTACTATTACAAAGAAAAGGTTGAATATGTATTCTATGATACATTAAAAACAGACATAGATAATATTGGAAATGGAGAAGAGCTAAAGAAAACAGCAACAATACTTTCTAATTTAGCTCAAAACTTTAATATGTTTATTGGCTCAACATTGCAACTTGCAGAAACACAAACAGATCCAATAAATTTAAGTGTAAGCGACTTAGCTGTAAGTAGAACTGTAAAGGAAGTATTAGATACTTTATGCTTATTTAAACAAATTCATAAAGAAAACTATGGAAAATATGAGTATTCATTAAATGAAGTTGATGATAAATTCTTTGCTATAAAAGATTACGACGACCCAGATGAAAGATACTATGCGTGTGTAGTTGATAAAAACAGAGCTGGAGCAAAGCCAAAACTTCTATTTAACTTAAACTTAGCATACAATAGATGGGTTGAACTCGGATACTTAAGATTAAAGGATGAAAAATAAGATTACAATATTTAGGAGGTAAAGTTTCTCCGTTTGAAAGAATAGAAACAACTTTGACAAATTCGGTTTCATCAAAGTTGTTTCTATTTTATATTAAAGTTTTACGATTCAATACTAGAGTAAATATTGAAAATTTTTAGATTTGTTCTTTTACTTGATGTTGCTAATTCTTTGTGATATAATTTGCCTAAAAAGGAGCAAATTATGCAGATTTTACCAAAGGAATATGAAGAAAAAGGATACTTTATAATATCAGAAATAGAATATAAGAAAAAAACGTTTATAAAATGTGGAAACATAAACGATATTTTAATATATTTCTTTGAAATAAATAACAAAAATGTAATAAGAATACAAGACGAAGAAATACAAAACGAATTAATACAAAAATTTGCTTTAGAAAATTCAAACAAAAATCGAGTGTATTAAGTGCGAGGAGACTATAAATGAAAAATGATGCAATTTTAGAAGATGCCAAGAAATGGATCTTTAATAAATTATTACAAAATAAACCAATATTTAGAAAACTCGGAGCAGAAGGAATAAGAAAAAGAATTGACCAAAACATACAAGAAATACAAACTAATGAATTGGACTATAATTATAATGGATGGTGTGACTTAAACAATCCTGTCATTACATTAAATACGCAGGATTCCGACAGTAGATTATTAACAATGGAAGAAATAAAAAATAAACCAGGACTGGAAGCAACACTACTGCATGAGGCAATTCATGCAGCACTAAAAAACAAAAATGGAACTGGTATGTTATATGCATTTAATGAAGAAGAACAAGATTTATTAAGAAAAAAACATGGACGGTGTGCTTTTCTTTTATGAAATTGGTAGAGGATTTAACGAGGGATACACAAACTGGCTAGTAGAAAAGTGTGGAATAGGCACAACATCATACAAAAGTCTAACAAGTATTTGCAAACAATTAGAAATTTGTATTGGAGAAGACGAAATGTCTGTTTTTGCAGAAGGCAATTATGAAAAAGCATATGAAAGCTTACAAATGTCTAAAAGAGAAGGAATAGGCTTTTTTAGACAGTTAGATGCAATAAATGAAAGCGAAACAAAAGTAACTCAGTACACTAATATAGAAAGCTATATAAAAAGAAAAATTGCAGAAATAAATGGAGAGAAAATCCCAGAAGGTGAAGAAAGTACAGATGTGCTATTAGAAAAAATAAAACACACATTCGAATATAGAAAAATATTTAGTTTTGAAGTTCAAAGAGAGATACAAGAACTAAATACAATTTCAAATGAATTAAAAACCGAATTTTCAGAAACAAAAATAATGATATATAAAGATACTCTAATCAAAACTCTAGAAGAAAAGCAATTTTATCAAAAACAGGTAATAAATATTTTAAATAGAGTAGAAACACTAATAATACAAAGATTAGTAGAGGAAAAAATTGATAACCCTAGTAATAGCAATGAAGCTGTAAGAGTAATAAAATTTATTAATGAGGTTGAGAAAACTTTTGAACCATATGATGTAAATTGCTCTGCGTATAAATCATTAATATACAAGGTAAAAAATAGAATCGAAAAACTACAAATAAAAGATGATATACCAGAAGGACTAGTATTCTTACCAGAAAATAAGACAAACATTGACCACAGATGGAAAATGTATAAAGAAGATGGAACAGAAACAGACAACCCTAAAGAGGCAGATTATATAGAGACAGATTATTTATCTAAGGCTC
>ENA-OPVH01000016-OPVH01000016.1-human-gut-metagenome-genome-assembly--contig:-NODE-16-length-153822-cov-4.556140_pt1 | contig 153822 bp, 119 predicted proteins | sample MGYA00241494_ERZ501980 | MGnify/ENA primary metagenome ERZ501980 (study PRJEB25962, sample SAMEA1964914) | human gut metagenome | biome: human gut; feature: human-associated habitat; material: faeces... | reverse complement strand
AAAGAAAAACAAGAAATTAATTTTAATTTAGAAAAAATAAATAATGAAATTAATTTATTAAATGAAAATAAAAATGAAAAAATAAATGAATTAAATTATTTAGAAAACGAAATAAAAAATAAAATAAAAAAAGAATTAATAATTAATAATTTAAATACAGATAATTATAATCAAATAATTTATAATGAAGAAATTGAAGAAAAAATAAATTTAATTAATAAAAAAATAAGCGAAAAAGAATTAGAAGAACATAAATTAGAATTAGATAAACAAAATATATTTCCTAAAATAGATAGATTAGCAAATATTCAAGAAGAATTAGAATATTCTTTAGAAGAATATAATGAATTAAAAAATAATAGTGAACTAATAGACATAGCAAAAGAATATTTAGAAAAAGCATATAAAAATATGAAAGAAAATGTAACTCCAAAATTTTCTAAGGAACTATCACAAACAATATCTAATATTTCTAATGGGAAATATAAAAATATGAAAATTACAGATAATGATATTATGGTAGAAGTAGAAAATGGTAATTATGTTTCAGCCAGTCTATTGAGTGAAGGAACTATAGACCAATTATATTTCTCTTTAAGAATGGCAATACTAAAGGAAATTTCAAATGAAACTTTACCAATTTTTCTAGATGAATCTTTTGTGTTTTTTGATAAGAATAGATTAATAAATACAATAAATTATTTAAATAGTAATCATGATAATCAAATAATAATATTTTCATGTACAGAAAGAGAAAAAGATATCCTAGATTATTTGAATATTAAATATAATTTGATAGCCATGTAAATTAAAAGCAGTATTTTGTTATTAAAATTATAAAATGAACAGACAATAAAAAATAAATTCCTATAAAAGCTTATAGGAATTTATTTTTAAATTAAGACAAAATATTGTAATTTCTACGGAAATATAATAAAATAGAAATCGTAAAATACAGATAATAATTACAAAAGAAAAAATAGATAATAAATATATCACAAATTGTAAAAAACTTTTTTAATATACATTACCTAAAATGACAAAAAAAGTTAATACAATATATTAGAATAGCAACTATATTAAAGAAGTTATGAGGTGGTAAAGGATGTTTCAAAATATAAGTGCTAATACAGATTATGTAGAAGAAAAACAAAAAAACAGAGAAGACCTAAAGGAAATTTTTATAAAACAAAACTTCTCGAAGCAATCGGTACTAATTTATATATTAGCTTTTATGGTGTCAACAGTTCAATTTGGAAATGATATGGCGCCATTTGCAATAGCGATAATTGCAGCAATAACAGCAAATAATATACCAATATTAATTCCATATGTAATGACATGTATAGGAACTTTTATAGGATTTGGTGCTTCAGGATTACTTACATACATATTAACAAGTCTAATCTTTATGGCTCTTTCTATTTTTGTAATACCAAAAATAAATGAAGTAACAGAGCAAAAAAGATTAATGCCACATTTAATAGTAGCTACATTTTTAGTTCAAGTTGTAAAAATATTATTCGGACCAATATTAATTTATGACATTTTATCTGCAATTTTATTTACTATAATAACATGTATATTCTATAAAATTTTCAATAGCTCAATTTCAGTAATAAAAGATTCAAAAACAAAAAAAGCATTTGCTATAGAGGAACTAATAGGGACAAGTTTATTAATAGCAATTGCAATAGCAGCATTTAGGGAAATAAGCCTATTTGGATTTTCTATTAGAAATATTTTAAGTGTATTAGTAGTATTAATATTAGGCTGGCAAAATGGTATTTTAGTAGGGGCAACATCTGGTGTAACAATAGGTGTTGTAATAGCAATAATTCAAAATGGGGATCCAGTACAAATAGCAGCATTTGCAATTTCTGGAATGATAGCAGGGCTATTAAATAAAATTGGAAAAATAGGTGTAATAATAGGATTTTTATTAGGAAATATAATATTAAGTTACGCCGCAAATGGAAATACACATTCAGTAATAATGATTCAAGAAATTTTAATTGCATCAATTGGATTACTTGCAATGCCAAAAAATATGAAAATTAATATAGAAGATTTTGTAAAAGATATAAAATATTTACCCAAAGCACCAGATAATAGATTAGAACAAAAAGAAGATATGGTATATAAATTAAATAATGTATCTGATGCTATATCAGAAATGGCAAATACATATAAAGAAGCTGCAGCAACAGTACTAGAAGAAAAGGAAGTAGAATATACAAAGAATAAAGAAATATTTGTAACAGAATTAGAAAATAATATAAATGATTTAAAAGATAATGTTTTATACGATGATTTAATAGATGATGAGTCACCAATAGTTGATGATATATTTAAACTATTAACAGAAAAAGCAGAAATTACAAGAAAAGAATTATTAAACATATTTGAAAATCATAATAATTATATTTTAGGATTTGATGATTCTGCAGTAAGTAATAAATTAATGGATGAAATAGATAAAATGGTTAAAGCAATAAATGCTTCTTATAGAGTTAGTAGAATAAATTTTATTTGGAAGAAAAAGATTGTAGAAAACAAAGAAGCCATGGTTAGTCAACTAGATGGAATATCAAAAACAATATCAGATTTAGCAGATGATATTACAACTAAAAAAGTGGATGACAAAGAAATAAACGAAAAAGAAGAATTGTTAAAACTATTTGAACAAAAGAAAATAGAAGTAAAGGAATTAAATATTAATAAAGAGAAAAATGGAAAGATAGAGATAGGTATTTATATTAATCCTTGTGAAGATTATAATAGTACAAATTTAGAAATAGAAGAATGTAAATCAGATAAAATTAAGCAAATTATTACTAAATTTTACAAACAAGAATTTGAAGTACAATTAGTTGATTGTTCAATTCAAAAAGCAACAGACATTTGCTATTTTAAATATATAAGTAAAAATAAATATAAGTTACAGATAGGACTTGCTAAAGTTAAAAAAGATGGTAGTCCAGTTTCTGGCGATACAACTCTAAAAATGAAATTACAAGATGGTAAACAATTAATTGCAATAAGTGATGGAATGGGTTCTGGTCCAAATGCAAGAAAAAGCAGTAAAATAGCAGTACAAATGCTAAAAAGATTGCTTATATCAGGATTTAATAAAGAAACATCATTAGATATGATAAATTCTAGTATGTGTTTAAATTCAGAAGATGATTCATATGCAACACTAGATATTGCAATATTCGATTTATACGAAGGAAATGTAGAATTTATAAAAAATGGCGCATCCCCTACGTATATAAAAAATAGACGACATGTAGATGTAATAAAAAATATTACATTACCAGCTGGAATTTTAAATAATATTGAATTAAAAATTTCAGATAGAGATATAGAAGAAAACGAAATTTTAGTAATGTGCAGTGACGGTATTGCCGAATCAAATGCAGAGTATGAAAACAAAGAGTTGTGGCTTAAATATTTGCTAGAACAAATGGAAACTGAAAATGTTCAAAAGATGGCAGACATAATTTTGGCAGAAGCAATAGACAATAACTACGGAATTCCTAAAGATGACATGACAGTTATTGTATGCAAAATAGAAAAGAATTAAAGAAAAAAGTTCTCTAAAAAGAGAGCTTTTTTTGAGGGATAAAATTTGTATATTTAGTTGTAATTTGTCATAAAAATGTGGTATAGTGTATATGTAAAAAAACAAAAAATTTCTTACGGAGGAAATAAGATGAGTAGAGGAAAAAGATATAATGGGGAAGCAAAACTTAACATGAAAAAAGTCTTAGCAGTATTAGTTGCATTGTTAGTAATAGTAATGTTTGTTTTTGTTATATATAAATTAGTAACAAATGGACGAGGAGAAAGGATGACAAATAATTATTATTTTACATCTTTTCAAGATAATAAATATGGAGTAATAAATAATAAAGGTGAAGAGATTATAGCACCATCTTACCAAGAATATATTGTAATTCCAAATAATAAAACAGATATATTTTTATGTACATATGATGTGGATTATACAAATAATACATATAAAACGAAAGCTTTAAACTCAAAGAATGAAGAAATATTTACAGATTACGAAAATATTGAGCCATTAGCAAATTATGATGCTAACAATACAATTTCTTATGAACAAAATGCTATTAAAGTACAAAAAGACGGAAAATATGGAATGATTAATATAGAAGGTAAAGAGATATTACCATGCGAATATGATTACTTATATTCTTTAAAAAATACAGACAATAGCATTTTAGTAGAAAAAGATGGAAAAATAGGGTTAGTAGATAATACAGGAAAAGTAATAATAGAACCTCAATATAAAGAAATAAGAGGCTTAGGAACAGATTATAAATTAGGTTATATAACAATAACAGAAGATGACAAATATGGAATTGTAGATTGTAATAATCAAAAGGTATTAGAAAACAAATATCAAGATATAAAGAGCTTAACTGAAAATGGTGTTTATGCTGTAAAAGAAAATAATAATTGGGAATTAGTACAAAGAAATGGAGAAGTAAAACTTTCTGAAGGACTACAAAATGTTCAAGATATTTTAGAAATAAAAAATGGAAATGTAATAATAAAAAATACAAGCAATAAAGTAGGTGTAATTAGTTTAGAAGGTGAGACGATATTAAATACTGTATATGATGATGTAAAATTTGCTTTTACAGGTTCATATATAATTGAACAAAACGGAAAGTATGGTATTGCTAAGAGCAAAGATGAGATAGTAGTAAATCCAACTTATGTAACAATGAATTATATAAATACAGCAGATATAATAGAAGCAAGCGAAGATGGAATTACTTCAAATTTATTAAATAGTAATTTTGAAACAAAACTAACAGGAATAGTTACGGAAATTAATACAAGTAAAGGTTATATAAAGATAAGACAAGACAATGAAGAAAAGTACTATAATTTTAGATTTGAAGAAAGAACAGAACAAGATATAAATAGTTCAAATACACTATTTTTAGATAAACAAGATGATAAATATGGTTATGTAGATAAAAATGGAAAAGTAGTAGTAGATTATCAATATGATGATGCAACAGAGCAAAATGAATATGGTTATGCAGCAGTTCAAAAAGATGGAAAATGGGGAGCAATAAACGAAAAAGGAGAAGAAATAGTTGCACCACAATATGATTTTTCTAATAATTTAGGTATAAACTTTATAGGAGAATGGTATTTAGGAAGTATAGATTCAAATGCTACATACTATACAAAATAATTTAACAAAAGAGGGAGAATAAATGGAACTAAAGACAAGGTATCAATATACTTATTTTATATATCCATATGTAATTGAACAAAATAAATATTCAAAGTACTTGCAAAATTTACTAAGAAATAAAAAATGTACATTAAGAATGTTTGAAAAGCAAAAAGACTTGGATATATATAATAAATTTTTACCTAAAGTAAGAAGATTTATGTTTCCAACATTTGATTTTTCAGTAAATAAAAGAAAAAAATTTAAGGAATTAGATGTTGGACTACAAGCAACAATTCTTCAAAAATATCCATGCACTATATTTGAATATAACTTAGGTAAAAATGCACAAGGGAAAGCTGGTAGAAATACAGGGATTTTCTTTAAAATTGATAAAATAGAGATAATATGTTTTTATACAGGTGAGTGTTTTATTGCATTAAAAACATCGATAGAAGATTTAGAACAATTTGATGATGTATTAAATTTTAATTATAAATTTAAAGATATAAAATCAGAATTTATCTCTATGAAGCAGTTTGATAATATAAAAATTCAAACGAGCGAATTTGATGATGTTCGCAAAATAACAGAAGTAATAGACGAATTAGTAGGAAATTATACCAAAAATATAAATATAGATACAAATAAATTTTTAACATATTCATACTCTTGTATAGATCAAGAACATTGGAATAAGAATAAAAGTTTTGAAAATATAAAACATCAATTTTATAAATATACAAATGTATTGCCAAGTAATTATAATTTAAATGTAGAATTTAGTGAAACCGATAAAAATGTAGATATAATAGACAAATGGGAATATATAAAATTTGGATTTTCTAATCAAGCAACAACTCTATTTACATCAGGAGTTGATACTTTTAATTATACAAAATTACCATTTCTTTATGAAAAAGTATATATTTATATGTATATTTTACAACTATATAAAAAGATTTATAGTCAAAAGTTAATAGAGAAATATAAAAGTGCTACAAAGGTTAGTAAATTAAGAAAAGAGTTTTTAAATTTTACACATAATATTTGGTTACAAGATATCACTACAGACGATATAGGGAAATTGTTAACAAATAGCTGGTCAGAAAATTTGGAATTAGAAAAGCTATATTGGAAATTAAAAAATGAATATGATATATTATATAAAGAATCAAACATAGAGAAAACAGCAAAAAGTAATAAAGTTATAATGGTAATATTAATAACATCATTAATATTAAATATAATAAATTTTGTAGTGTTATTAAATTAATGGGGATTTTGGGATGCTCCTTCGGGATTTTGGGGACGTTCCTTAAATCCCTTTTATATTAAAATTAATGGAGGAATAAGCAATGATAAAATGCGGTACAGATATAATAGAAATAGATAGAATTAAAGATGCGATAGAAAAAGAAGGATTTAAGAAAAGAGTATATACAGAAAAAGAAATAGAATATTGCGAAAGTAAAAATGTGCAAAAATATCAAAGTTATAGTGGTAGATTTGCGGCAAAAGAAGCAATCTTTAAGGCGCTTTCTATTCTTATAGAAGATAAATATAAAATAAAGTGGACAGATTTTGAGATAATTAATGACGAAGAAGGAAAGCCAAATGTACAAATTAATACTGATATTATAGATAAATCCCTTATTAAAAATATTGATATAAGTATTTCACATTGCAAAGAATATGCCACAGCTGTATGCATTATAGAAATTAATAATTAAAAAGGAAGAGAAATATTATGAAATTATTTGATACACATTGTCACTTGAATGACGAAAGATTTAATGAAGATAGAGAAAGTTTAATAATAACTTTAAAAAATAAAGGTGTAGAAAAATTAGTTACTGCAGGATACAGTCTAGAAAGCAGTAAAGAAGCTATAGAATTAGCAAATAAATATGATTTTATCTATGCAACAATAGGTATTTCACCAAATGACATACCAGATAATAAGGAGAAATTAAATCAAGAAATAGAACAATTAGAAGAAGTGTATAAAATGTCTAAAAAGATTGTTGCCGTAGGCGAGATTGGATTAGATTATCATTGGAACACAGAGAATAAAGAGCTACAAAAGTATGCTTTTATAGAACAAATAAAGTTAGCAAATGAATTAGATTTACCCATCCAAATTCATACTAGAGATGCAGTAATGGATACATTAGAAATTTTAAAAACTAATTCCGTAAAAAATAGAGGAATATTTCATTGCTGTCCATTTAATAGAGAACTTGTTAAAGAAGGTCTTAAATTAGGATTTTATATATCTTTTGCGGGCCCAACCACGTTTAAAAATTCAAAAAATGCACCAGAAATTATAAATATGGTACCTGATGATAAATTTTTGGTAGAAACAGATAGTCCATATCTAGCTCCAGAGCCACATAGAGGAACAAGAAATGACCCAAGGAATGTTCAATTTATTATTAAAAAGATTGCAGAAGAAAAAGGAAAGACTTTTGAAGAAGTCCAAAATATGGCATATGAAAATGCAAAAAGAATATTTGGAATCAATTAAATACTTTAGAAACTTTAAGTCCGTACATGTAATGATAATTGTATACAAAAAAATAGCTTAGTTATATAAACTAAGCTATTTTAAATTTTTAATTGCTTCTATTCTATCTTCTATAGATGGGTGAGTAGAAAACCAATTATTAGCTTTCTTTTGTTTACCTTTAAAAGGTGTTACTATATACATATTTTCTGTAGAATTATTTGCCTGTTCTAATTTAGAAGTATCAGCATCCAATTTTGCTAAAGCAGAAATTAGGGCATCAGGATTTCTAGTAAATTCTACAGCAGTTGCATCAGCCATAAACTCGCGTTTTCTAGAAATAGCAAGTTTCATTAGTTTACCGAAAAAACCTGCTAATACAAGTAAAACCACGCTAACGAGAACCATAATTCCACTTGAGTTTCTATTATCATTATCAAATCTAGTCCATAAAAATGCTCTAGAGAAGAAATCAGATAATATGATAACTAATCCAACCATAACTGTTAAAACAGCAGATAATCTAATATCATAATTTTTAATATGTCCCATTTCGTGGGCAACAACTCCCTCTAATTCGTAATAATCTAATTTATCTAGTAAAGCAGTTGTTACGCAAATTACAGAATGTTCGGGATCTCTACCTGTTGCAAATGCATTTGGCTGATTAGAATCCATCACATATAATTTCGGTTTGTATTGTAATCCAGAAGAAACCATTAAAGCATCTAATATATTTAATAATTTTTTATTTTCTTCTTCGGTAGCAGGTCGAGCCTTATTTATAGATAAAACGATTTTGTCGCTATAATAATATGAACCCCATGCAGATGCGATAGATGCAATAAGTGCTACTATTATAGAAAATATTCCAAAATCTAGAGCATAACATATATAATAAATAATTAATGTTATTACAACTATATAAACAGATATTATAAAACCTGTTTTTATTTTATTTCTTTTTATATCTTGATACATAATAAAACCTCGCATTAATAGTATATATTTAAAAAGATTTCTTTATACTAAAAGAAATCTTTGGACATAAAAGATTAAATTATTTTGAAAAATCAATTTTTATATTTTGTTTTTCTTTTTCATCTTCTACTTCAAATAATTCACTAGGTTTAAAGTTGAATGCTTTAGCGATAAGATTTGAAGGAAACATTTCTAATTTTGTATTATACATAGTAACTGTATCATTATAGAATTGTCTTGAATATGCAATTTTATTTTCTGTATTTCTTAATTCTTCTTGTAGTTGTGCAAATGATTCACTAGCTTTTAAATCTGGATAGTTTTCTGAAACAGCCATTATTGTTTTTAAGGCTTCTGTTAACTGATTAGAGATATCAGCTTTTTCTGCAACTGTAGTAGAAGAAGCCCAAGCAGTTCTAAGTTCGGCTATTTTAGAAAATGTTTCACTTTCGTGAGCCATATAACCTTTTACTGTTTCTTGTAAATTAGGAATTAAATCAAATCTTCTTTTTAATTGTACATCTATTTGACTCCAAGCGTTTTGAACTCTTTGTCTTAAACTTACTAGATTATTGTACATTGCTACGACTACGATACAAATTACAACAATAACAATAACTATTATTGGAATAACCATTTATACATTCCTCCTTTCCGTTATTTTAGCATATTATATGAGAATATACAACATCTTATATAAATGTAACACAAATAAAATATATGCATAAAACTTGACCGCAATGAATATAATATAGTAAATATTAGCAATTTTGGAAAATTTGACATATTAAAAAATATATAGTATAATAAAATCTGCTTATGGAAAATAAGCTTAATTAGTGACTTTATAATCGTGCAAAAGCACGAAGGAGGAATTTATGTTAAAAGTTAATGATGATGAAAAAGCATCAATATCGTTAAAAAGAATACTTGGAATTTGTTTAATATTCTTATTTATATCAGGAATTTGTGTATTTGCAGCAAACAAACAAGTAAAAAATGTAAAGATTACATTATCTAATGGTTGCGAAATGAATGTAGTAACATCAAAAACAAAAGTTGCTGATATATTAGATGAAAAGCATATTATATTATTACCAGAAGAAAAAGTAACCCCAGATGAAAATACAACAATTGGAGCAAATGGTGAAATAGTAATAACAGAAAAAACAGCTCAAGAAGAAGTTGCAGAGATAGTATCTAACGAAACAGAAGCTACAACTACAGAAGAAAACAAAAATGAATTAAGTATGGAAATGATTTCACAAGCATACAATCCAATAACAGAAAAAACAATTGTGGAAGTTCAATCTATACCATTTGAAACAGTAACAAAAAATGTAGCAAATGGTGCTAGTGAAACTAAAGACCAAGTTTTACAAGAAGGTAAAGAAGGTAAAAAAGAAGTAACATATAGAGTAAAATATCAAAATGATGTAGAAATAGAAAGAACAGAAATAAGTTCTGTAGTACTTGAAGAACCAGTAAATAAAATAGTTCAAGTAAGAGCAAAACAAACAACATCAAGAAGTTCAAGTAGTAGAACTTATATATCCGGAAGTGTAGCAGAATATCAAGCCTATGCAAGAGCAAGATGTAGTGCATATGGTTGGTCAAGTGCAGATTTTAATTGTTTAGTTGCTCTTTGGAACAAAGAGAGTAAATGGAATCCTAATGCATACAACGCAAGTTCAGGTGCATATGGAATACCACAAGCATTACCAGCAAGCAAAATGGCTACAGCAGGAACTGATTATAGAACAAATTATAAGACTCAAATAAATTGGGGATTAAGCTATATAAGTTCAAGATATGGTTCACCATCAGCAGCTTGGAGCCACTCAAAATCTACAGGTTGGTACTAAAATTAAGCCAATGGATTGGTAATTACAATGTGTAATAACTAATTCATTGGTATTTTTTATAGGGAGATAAATAATTTTGTATATAACAATGTTATAATTACAAAGTAATTGTGCATATGTGGAAGAGTCATATTTATTATTAAAAGTTTTTATATAGAAAGGGAAATAGTATGAAATTAATATCATGGAACGTAAATGGATTAAGAGCAGTTATAAATAAAGGGTTTAAAGATTTTTTTAAAGAAATAGATGCAGATATATTCTCTATTCAAGAAACTAAAATGCAAGAAGCACAATTAGATGAGAATATTCTACAAATATTTGAAGGTTACAATGCTTATTGGAACAGTGCAGAGAAAAAAGGTTATTCTGGTACAGCAATCTTTACTAAACAAAAACCTTTAAATGTAACTTATGGGATTGGCAAAGAAGAGCACGATAAAGAAGGAAGAGTAATAACATTAGAATTCGAGAAATTTTATATTGTAAATATCTATACTCCAAATTCAAAAAGAGAATTAGAAAGATTAGATTATAGGCAAATATGGGAAGATGAAATAAGAGCATATTTGTTAAATTTAAGAGCTAATAAACCTGTGGTAATGTGTGGGGATTTAAATGTTGCCCATAATGAAATAGACTTAAAAAATCCAAAAACAAATAGAAAGAATGCTGGATTTACAGATGAAGAAAGAGCAAAAATGACAGAACTTTTAAATTCAGGTTTTGTAGATACATTTAGATATAAATATCCAGAAGTAGAAGGAAAATATAGTTGGTGGTCATATATGTTTCATGCCAGAGAAAAAAATGCAGGCTGGAGAATAGACTATTTTATAGTTTCAGAAAACTTAAAAGATAAAATAGAAGATGCCAAAATTTTAGATGATATTTATGGAAGTGACCATTGTCCAGTAGAATTGGACTTAAGTATTTAATTAAACGAAGGGAAGAACATAATGAAAGAAAATAGTTGGAAAAAATGGCTATATTGGTTTAGTTTTGGAGTTGCAATTATAATTGTATTTAATATATTCAATAATTTTGATAATTTAAAGCAAATAATAGGTAACTTTTTTCAAATACTTAGTCCTTTTTTAGCAGGTATTTTAATTGCATATATATTATATTTACCTAGTAGAAAAATAGAAAAAACGCTTGGAAAAAGTAAAGTTAAATTTATTAAAACCAAAGCAAGACCAATTAGTGTAATAATAATTTATTTGTTAATTTTAGTTATTTTAATAGTTGCAATGAAATTTCTTATACCAAAAGTATATGATAGTATAATAGAATTAATAAATAATTCACAAGGATATATAACTGATATTATTAATAAATTTTCTGCTCTTCCAGAGGACTCTTTCTTAAAGAAAGATTTCTTAGAGCAAGCAATAGAAAAATTAAAAGAAATAGATATTATGCAAATATTAAATTATATTTCTGGAATATTTAGTTTCGCTACAAGTTTATTAAATATATTTGTTGCAATTGTTGTTTCTATATATGTATTAGCAGCAAGAGGAAAATTAGTAAGGGCATTAAAGAAATTTATTATAGCAGTATTTAAACCTAAAACAGCAGAATTAATAATTAAATATTTTAATAATTCAAATGAATATTTCTTTAAATTTTTATCAAGTCAAGTATTGGATGGAATAGTTATAGGAATATTAACATCAATAGCTATGTCTTTATTAGGAGTAAAATATTCTGTATTATTAGGATTCTTTATAGGATTGTTTAACCTTATACCATATTTTGGTGCAATATTCGCTGTAGCAATTTCTGCAATTATAACTCTGGTTACAGGTGGATTAGCACAAGCAATTTGGATGCTTGTAATAGTAATTATTTTACAACAAATAGATGCAAATATCATAAATCCAAAAATAGTAGGAGGCTCTTTAAAACTAAGCCCATTACTTGTTATATTTGCAGTTGCAGTGGGTGGAGCATATTTTGGCATATTAGGAATGTTTTTAGGTGCACCAGTTGCGGCGGTAATTAAATTATTAGTAACAGATTTTGTAAATTATAGATTAGAGAATAAATAGGGAAAAAAGGAACGTCCCCAAATCCCGAGGAAATGTCTAAAAATCACCATATGAAGAATATAAATTATTAATAAAATATTAATAGTTTATATTCTTTTTTCTTAATAAATAAAATGGTATAATACCTATAGATTTAAGCAAAGGGGAAAGATTTTTTATGTATAATATTTTAGTTTGTGATGATGATAAAGAAATTGTAAATGCGATAGAAATATATTTGGAAAAAGAAGGGTATCAAATATATAAAGCATACAATGGGAAAGAAGCTTTAAAAATAATTGATAATACGGAGCTACATTTAGTTATATTAGATATAATGATGCCAGAACTAGATGGAATAAGTGTAGCAGAAAAAGTAAGAAAAGATAAAGCTATTCCAATTATTATGCTTTCTGCAAAATCTGAAGATTACGACAAAATAAAGGGATTAAATGTAGGAGCAGATGATTATATAACAAAACCTTTTAATCCAATGGAACTAGTAGCAAGAGTAAATTCACAAATAAGAAGATATACTAAATTGGGAAGTATTAACAAAAAAGAAGAAAACGAAGATATATATAAATCTGGAGAATTAGTAATAGATGATAGTAAAAAAGAAGTTACTGTTGATGGAAAAAATATAAAGCTAACTCCTACGGAATACAATATTTTAAAATTCTTAATTAAAAATAAAGGAAAGGTATTTTCTATTTCCAAAATATATGAAAATGTTTGGGAAGAAGAATCTTATGGAGCAGAAAATATAATTGCAGTACATATAAGACACATAAGAGAAAAAATAGAAATAAATCCACGTGAGCCAAAATATCTAAAAGTAATTTGGGGAATTGGATATAAAATAGAAAATATTTAAAGGATGTGGAGAGATGGAAGAAAGAAGTATGTTAAAAAATCAAGTTTTAAAAAGTATTGCTTTTCTAACATTACCAATATTTGCAATGATAATAATAGTTGATTGCATAATAATTTATTACGCTGTTGCATGCCCAGAAATAAAAGAAAACAAAGATTTTTATGATACCGATATGTTTATAGATTCATATATGGGAGAAGTAGAACGAAAAGGTTCAAGTTTAAAAGATGAAGTTGAAGGAGGATATTTTATAGATGAATATGGATATTGGATAGATCCAGTAGAAGATTCTGATAGAATGCCAATTTATGTACAAGATGGAGAATATAAAATATATTATCAAACAAATCATACAAAGAAAAAATTTATATATTTATTAGTAAATGAAGAAAGCAAAATTGCGTATACAAATATTCAACAAACATCTAAAACGAATACTATAGAAAAATTAAAACAAGTTATAATAGCTAACAATAAATATTGGTCTATTTCAAATAACCAAATTCAAACAAATGTAGAAAGATTATCAGAAGAAAATATAGTACGAAATGAAGATTTGCAGAAAATAAGCGAATTTTCTATGAATAAACAATATTATACAGCGTTTGATGAAACAGTACAGAACTTAGATTCTACAAGTGACATAACACTTAATAGAGCACTATATAATCAAACGAAGAGTTTATATAAATATTCATATTCAACATTAATTATTAGTATAATAATAGGTTCAATAGAACTTATATATTTAATTTATAGCCTGGGATATGTAAAAAACAAAGAAGAAATTTACTTGTCTTGGTTAGATAAAATTCCATTAGAAATATTATTTTTTGGATACTTTTTATTATTCTTTGTAGAGGCAGCGCTGTTAGCAATTTGCTTAAGTGTAATTTCTGTGGATGTTAATTTATGTGTAATGCTTATTATGCTAGTTGGATATTTTTCAGTACTAAGTGCATTATATGGTGCAGGAACATTATTAAAAAGAATTAAAGTACATACATTTTTTAAGAACTCAGTTACATATAGAATTCTAAAATGGTTAGTACAAAAATATAAAAATGTAAAAAATACAATTTCATCAAATAAAAATTTAGGCGGAAAAATAGCATTATATTTTATTGGAATTGTAACTGTATCCATACTTATAGGTTTAATATTTAAAGAATTTGGAATTTTATTAGATATAGTTTTCTGGATTTGGTGCTATTATAAAATTATGAAAGAAGTAGATAAATTTAAACAAATACATGATGCTACAGAAAAGATATATAAAGGAGATACAGATATTAAGTTAGACGAATCTTTATATACAGGAGTTTTAAAAGAGCTTGCAATATATATTAATGACATAGCTGGAGGATTTTCTAATGCAATAAAAGAAAGTTTAAAAAGTGAAAGATTAAAAACAGAACTTATAACAAATGTTTCACATGATATAAAAACTCCATTAACATCAATTATTAATTATGTGGATTTATTAAAACAAGAAAATATACAAAACGAAAAAGCAAAAGAATATATAGAAGTTTTAGACAATAAATCACAAAGATTAAAGAAATTAATAGAAGATTTAGTAGAAGCATCAAAAGCATCTTCAGGAAATATAAAAATAAATAAAGAAGTGTTAAATGTTAAGGAATTACTAAATCAAGTAACAGGAGAATTTGAAGACAAATTTAATAGTCGTTGCTTAAATATAATAAGTAAATTACCAGAAGAAACTGTGTATATCAAAGCAGATAGTAGGTATTTATATAGAGTATTAGAAAACACATATAGTAATGTCGCAAAATATGCAGAAGAAAATACTAGAGTTTATATAGACTGTATATTAGAAGAGAAAAATACTGTTGCAATATATGTAAAAAATATTTCTAAAGATGAATTAAATATTTCTGCAGATGAATTGATGCAAAGATTTGTAAGAGGAGATAAATCTAGAAATACAGAAGGAAGCGGATTAGGACTTTCTATTGCTAAAAGTTTAACAGAGCTACAAGATGGAACTTTTAATATATATTTAGATGGAGATTTGTTTAAAGTAGCTATTAAATTTAAAAGAGTATAAAAAAACACAGTATAGCTAAAAATAAGCTGTACTGTATTTTTTTAAGCAAATTATTAGAAAGAGAATAAATAATAAAAAAAAGATTGTTAAAATACAGAATTATGATATAATTTGCAGGAGAACAAAATATCGCTAAAGGAGAATAAAGATGCAAAATTTATTAGAAGGTTTAAATGACAAACAATATGAAGCCGTTATAAATACAGATGGGCCATGTTTAGTAATAGCTGGTGCGGGAAGTGGAAAAACAAAAGTATTAACACATAAAATAGCATATTTAATGCAAGAAAAAGATATAAAACCATGGAATATATTAGCAATAACATTTACTAATAAAGCCGCAAATGAAATGAAAGAAAGAGTAGAAGCATTAGTAGGTGATGATGCAAAAGATATGTGGATTGGAACATTCCATTCTATTTGTGTTAAGATTTTAAGAAGATTTATAGATAGAATTGGGTTTGATCATTCTTTTGTAATTTTTGATACATCAGACCAAAGATCATTAATTAAAGAATGCTTAAAAGATTTAAAAATAGACGATAAAATGTTTACAGACAGAATCGTGCAATTCGAAATAAGTAATGCAAAAAATGATATGAAAGAGCCAGAAGAATATGAAGCTATGGTAAAAGGTGATTATAGAAGAGAAAAAATAGCTTCTGTATATAATTTATATCAAAGAAGATTAAAGGAAAATAACGCTATAGATTTTGACGATATTATAAATTATGCAATAAAAATATTTAGAGAAAATGACGATGTATTAGATTATTATACAAATAAATTTAATTACATATTAGTAGATGAATATCAAGATACAAACAAATCACAATTTACATTAATAAGATTACTTGCAAAAGCACACGGAAATATAACTGTAGTTGGGGATAATGACCAAGGAATTTACAGTTTTAGAGGTGCAGATATTTCTAATATTTTAAATTTTGAAAAAGATTTTAAAGGAACAAAAATAATAAAATTAGAGCAAAATTATAGATGTACACAAAACATATTAAATGCAGCAAATTCTGTTATAAAAAATAATGAAGTAAAATACAAGAAAAAATTATGGACAGAAAACGAAGAAGGAGCATTGCCAACATTTCATGTTTCAGATGATGAATATGATGAAGGAAGGTATATTGTAGAAGAGATAAATCATTTAAGAAGAGAAGACTATTATAAATATTCAGATTTTGCAATACTTTATAGAATGAATTCACAATCAAGAGCAATAGAGGAAATCTTAAGAAGAGAAGACATTCCATATAAAATTGTTGGAGGCTTAAAATTCTACGAAAGAAAAGAAATAAAAGATATAATCGCATATTTAAGATTAATTAATAATCCATCAGACAATTTAGCATTAAAAAGAATTATAAATGAACCTAAAAGAGGAATTGGTAAAACAAGTTTAGATAAGATACAAGCAATATCAGAACAAACTGGAATACCAATGTATCAGATAATAAAAGAAGCAGACCAATATGGTCTTAGCAGAGTATATTCAAATGCCCAAGGATTTATAGAAGTCATAGAAGATTTAATTAGTAAAAAAGATGAGTATACGATAACAGAATTAATAAAACATACATTAAAAGAAACAGGATATACAAAAGCTCTAGAAGACGAAAACAGTATAGAAGCAGAAAATAGAATAGAGAACTTGGAGGAATTTCTAACTGTTGCAGTACAGTTTGAAGAAGAAGAGGCAGATAATGATTTAAGTACTTTCCTAGAAGGAATAACTCTTTCTAGTGACATAGATGGAATGGATGAAGAAGAAGAATCTGTTACATTAATGACATTGCACTCAGCTAAAGGATTGGAATTCCAAGTAGTATTTTTAGTAGGTATGGAAGAAGGAATTTTCCCAGGATATAAATCTATAGGAGAGCCAAAAGAATTAGAAGAAGAAAGACGTTTATGTTACGTAGGTATAACTAGGGCAAAAAATAATTTATATTTAACATGTAGTAGACAAAGAACAATGTTTGGTTCAACCAGCTGTAACCCTGTATCAAGATTCGTAAAAGAAATACCAGAAAATATGCTAGAAGGTGCAAACGAAATAGACAGCGAACCAGAAAACAAATTTAAAGATAGTAATTACGAATGGAGCTATGGAAAATCTGGAAATAATGGAAAAGTTGTAAGTTATAAAGTAGATATACCAAGTTCTAAACCAGAGCCAAGCTTTGCATTTAAATCTGCAGAAAGCTTTTTAGCTAAATTAAATAGCAAAGCACAAGGAAATAATACAGATTTATCAAAATATAAAGAAGGACAAAGAATATATCATAAACGTTTTGGTGAAGGAAATATAAGTAAAATAGAACCAGAAGGAGACGACTTAAAATTGGACATTCAATTTGACAAAGTAGGTCATAAACGTTTGATGGCAAGATTTGCAAATCTAGAAATTATAGACTAATCACATAGGGATTTAGGAACATTCCTCGGGGGGATTGGGAGACGTTCCTTAAATCCCGTTTTGTAATTTTAGATGGAATTTAGTTGAATTATATAGGAGGGTTTAAATGAAAAGGTTATTAATAGATATGGATGATGTAATTTGCGAAAATGGTTTTATTCGTATGATAAATGAATTTTTAGGAACAAATTATAAATCAGAAGACGCAAATTCATATTTTGTAAATGATTTAATACCTAAAGATAAATTCGAAGAATGGGTAAAATTTTTCGAAGAAAAAAATGTATATGATTATGTAAATATTGTTAAAGATGCGCCAGAAGTTATAGAAAAGCTTAATGAATTTTATGATATATATATAATTACAGCATATATTTTTAGAGATAAACCAGAAATTTCTGGAAGTCAATTAAAAAATAAATTTGATTATTTAACTAAAAAATTGCCTTTTATTGATCCTAAAAGGTTTATATTTTTATCTGATAAAGAATTAGTAGATGCAGATATAAGGATTGATGATAGTGTTGATAAATTAAAAGGAAAAGCTGAAATAAAATTATTATTTACAGCATATCACAATAAGAACATTACAGCTGATGAATTGAAAGAAAAAAAACTAACTAGAGTAAATAGTTGGAAAGAAATAGAAAAAATATTACTATAAAATAAAAACTGCCATTTGGCAGTTTTTTACTTTATAAGAAGTAAGCTTAGCATAAGAAAATTGCAAAATTAATTTGTTTATAGGGATTTAAAGAACGTCCCCAAAATCCCTAAAGATTAAAAAGTAAATGTATAAAAAATAAAAATTGGATAATAATATTAAAAAACCAAAAAAGGAGTGATAATATGCCAAATTTAAGTCAAGTTGAGTTACAAAATCTAAGACATCTTATAGGAGCACATGAAACATCTTATCAAAAGTTAAATGCGTATTCTTCAGAAGCTGTCGACCCACAAATTAAGCAAATCTTTGCTAAATCTGCACAAGATGCTTTAAATACAAAACAAAAATTAATGAGTTTTTTAAATAATTAGGAGGTTGTAATGAACGAGAAAATAATGGTAAATGATATTTTATCAGGTGTTAAATCTAATTTAACGACATATCAAAATGCAATTTCAGAAACTGAAAATATGGAGCTTAGACAAACTCTACAACAAATAAGAAACAATGATGAGAGTTTTCAGTATGAATTATTTAAAGTTGCACAAGCTAAAGGATATTATAAACCAGCAGCTAAAGCTAGTGTAACTGAGATAGATGAAGTAAAAAATAATTTACAATAAAATATTATTGTAAACACAAGCTTGTATAAATAAAAATATAAGCTTGTGTTTTTGTATACATAAATTAATATAAAATGTTACAGAAAGATTAAGTTGTATAGATAAATGGAGAAAAAAAGAAAAATAAAGACCTTTTGATACAAAAAACTGAAAAATTGCTCGATTTTAAAATTTGAAGAAAGAAATTTTTTATTATATGATATAGCCAATGTGTATACAAAGGAGTGTTAAAAATTATTAAGGTAAGAAAAGTATTAATGAATTTTAGAGCTTTAATAAAATTATTAGCATTAATAGCCATAGCGGGAGCACTAATTTGGGCGGCAATAATTTTTATATATAAACCAATATATAGTGTTACATTAAATGGGGAATTTTTAGGATACTGTGAAGATAAAGCAGAAATGCAAAACAGAATAAATGAGTATATGGATAATGGCTCAGGAGAAAATGTTGCATTTGTGGAAATTAATGATTTACCGGAATATAAAATGTGCCTTTTAAAAAAGGGAATAACAACGGATGATGATGAAATTTTTCAAAAGGTAATAGAAAAGGGCAAAAATTATTATACATATTATGCAATGGTAGTAAATGGCGAAGAAAAGCTATATGTAAAAAATCTTGAAGAAGCAGAAGCTGTCTTACAAGAATTAAGAGACAAGGATAGTGCCAATAAAGATAATATAACTATTGAAGAAAAATATAATACAGAACTTGCAACCCTAGTTGCTAAAGAAGATGCTGTTAACCAACTATACGAAGAAAAACAAGTAGAAAGCAAAGTTATGGTAGCAAGTACAGCGACTAACAGAAAAACAAGCAACAGAGTAAGCACTTCTACTAGTGTTTCAAGTGCAAAAGCAAATTTAGGAATAACATTAATAGAGCCAATAAGTGGAATAATTACTGCAAGATATGGTGAAAGAAGTAGTGTTCGTTCTAGTGCTCATACTGGGCTAGATATTGCAGCACCAGCAGGAACACCTATTAAAGCAGCTGCTTCAGGAACAGTAGTATTTGCTGGTAGAAAAGGTTCATATGGTAAAATGATAGTTGTTTCACATGGCAATGGAGTACAAACATATTATGCGCATTGTAGTAGTATAGTAGCTTCTGTTGGACAAACTGTATCGCAAGGACAAGTTATTGCAAAAGTTGGAAGCACCGGTAACTCTACAGGTAACCATCTACATTTAGAAGTAAGAGTAAATGGACAAAGTTATAACCCACAGAAATATGTATATTAAAAAATATAAAAAAAGAAGACTAATATTAGTCTTCTTTTTTGCGTAAATATCATTTTAAATTCTTAGATAAAGCTTTGTAAAAATTATTTTTAACCAGTAAAGTACCATATTCATTTAATCTGCTCTTAAATAAATTAGAGTTGTTTATACTTTTTCCGAATTCTGTTAAGGCACATAAAAATGTTTTAATAGCATCAAAATTTTTATCGATATTATCCATAACTAAATAATAATTGTTTTTATATGTATATAAAGCAAAATCTTTTGTAAAAGCGTTTAAACCGGTAATATTAAGATTTTTTAAAAGTAAAACAAAATCAAAAATATCATCAAAATTATTAAACTCGTAAATTATAGTGTCTGTAGTTAATTTGTTAGATTTTCGTTTTGCTTTGATTGTTCTCTTTTTATATACAGAAGCTATATCAAAATCAGGTAAAGATCTAGTTACAGTTATAATAAAATCGCCATCCATAGTAGCTAAGGCCTCTATCATAAGTTTATAATCTTTGGTTATAAAACCAATTTGTTCTTCTGCTTCATCTAATATTTCCATAAAAAGCTTTTGCGAATCGGAAGAATTAGACATAAAAGATTGGTAATCTATATCGTTATCTTCTAAATCCTGAAGGTCAAGAATAATTCGAATTTTATCATTACTTAATTTTTCAAATCTCATTAGAATATCCCTCCCGAAATATATATTAATTATACTATATATATAGCATAATTTAAATGAGTAATATTTGGTAATATAATATATTCTATACTAAAAAAATAGGTACCTTTAATATAGCATAAAAGAAAATAAATTAAAAGAAAAAAATGGAAAAAAATAAAGAATTTTTATTGCCCAAAAATTGTAAATATGACTTGAAAAATCTGTGTAATATATATATAATATTATGGAATTTAATTGTTAATTTCCGTAAGGAAAAGGAGGAGCAACAATGGCAACCAAAGACAAAAATATATGGGTTTTACTAATATTTATTTTAGCAGGAGTAGTAGTAGGTGGACTATTAGGAGAACTAGCTTCTAGAGTTGACTTTTTATGGTGGCTTGGCTATGGAAATAGTTTTGGATTATCAGAACCACTAGTACTAGATTTAAGTATTATAAAAATTACATTTGCATTAGTAATAAAAGTAAATATAGCAAGTATAATAGGAGTTTTATTAGCTATACTTATATATAGAAAAGTGTAATTAAGATTGGGGGCAGAAAGGATTTTATATGATAATGAAAAAGCTCCCAAATTATGAAAGGCCATACGAAAAATTAGAAATATATGGCGAAGAAAGTTTATCTAATTCAGAATTATTAGCGATTGTAATAAAAAGTGGAACAAAAGAAGAATCCGCATTAACATTAGCGCAAAGAGTTTTAGATATGGGAAATAAATGTAATTCTAAAGATATTACTTTCTTAGATGAACTTACAATTCAAGAATTAACAAAAATTAAAGGAATAGGTCGAGTAAAAGCAATACAAATGAAGGCAGTATGTGAACTCGCAAAGAGAATAGGAAAACCTATTTATTCAGATAAAATTATAATAAAAGGGTCAGAAGATGTTGCAGCCCTATTTATGAAAGAACTTAAAAACTCAAAAAGAGAAATAGCAAAATTAATAATATTAAATAATAAAAATATAGTTATAAAAATTAAAGATATATCATTTGGTGGTCAAAACTTTGTAATGATTGATCCAAAGGACATTTTTACAGAAGCAATAAAAATGCAAGCACAAAGAATAATACTTATACATAATCATCCAAGTGGGGACCCGAAACCAAGTAAGGAAGATATATTACTTACAAACAGAGTAAGAGAAGCATCAATGTTATTAGGTATTTCCTTTTTGGACCATGTAATAATAGGAAATAACAATTACGAAAGTGTTTTTGCAATAATGAGAAAGAAAGGATTGTTTTAATATGTTTAAATTTTTAGGACTTAATTCAAAAGATATTGGTATAGACTTAGGAACAGCAAATTTATTAGTCACATTAAAAGGAAAAGGAATCGTACTTAATGAACCTTCTGTAGTAGCAATAGATAAAAACACAGGGGAGATTTTAGCAACAGGTTACGAAGCAAAAGAAATGTTAGGAAGAACTCCAGAAACTATAAAAGCAGTAAGACCTTTAAGAGATGGTGTTATTGCAGATTTTACAGCTACAGAATTAATGCTAAAAAATATAATTAAAAAAGTTTGTAGACAAAACAATGTAGGAAAACCAAGAATTTTAGTTGGAGTTCCATCTGGAATAACAGAGGTAGAGGAAAGAGCAGTAGAAGAAGCTGTTATGCAAGCTGGTGCTAAAGAAGTATATTTAATAGAAGAACCAATGGCCGCAGCAATTGGAGCAAATTTAGATGTTTCAGAACCTAGCGGGAATATAATCGTAGATATTGGTGGTGGAACAACAGAAGTTGCAGTAGTTTCTTTAGGTGGTATCGTTATAAGCCATTCTTTAAGAATCGCTGGGGACGAGCTAGATGAAGATATAACAAATTATATAAAGAGAGAATATAATTTAGCGATTGGAGACACAACTGCAGAAGAAATAAAGAAACAAATCGGTTGTGCACTTCCACTAATGACAGAAATGACAATGGATGTTACAGGAAGAGACTTAAATACAGGTCTTCCAAGAAACATAGTTATTAGTTCTAGCAATGTACAAGAAGCAATTGAAGTTTCTATTAATGAAATTGTAGAAACAGTTAAAGCTACTTTAGAAAAAACACCACCAGAATTAGCTTCAGATATTATGGAAAAAGGAATTGTACTTGCAGGCGGTGGAGCTTTAATAAAGAATCTAGATAAATTATTAAGCGAAAGAACTGGAATGCCAGTATATGTTGCAGAAGATCCATTAGACTGTGTAGTAAAAGGAACTGGTAAAACACTAGAAAATATAGAAAAGCTAAGAACAGTATTAATTAACGCAAGAAAAAGAGTATAACTTTAAGTATATAGGAAGGAAGTAAGAATGTATAAAAAGAAAAAGAGTGGAGTTATTGGAATAGTTGTTACAGTAATTATTTTAATATTATTGGTAATACTTTCAAATATAAAAATAGAAAATTTAACAGTTGTAGAAAATGTTTTTAGTACAATAGTTATGCCATTTCAAAATGGGTTTACAATGCTAAAAAATAAGATTTCTGGCAATAATACATTTTTTACTGATTTAGATAATTTAAAAAATGAAAATGAGGAACTAAAACAAAAAAATAGTGAACTAGAGCAATCACTAAGAGAACTAGAAATAATTAAGGCAGAAAATACTACCCTAAAAGAACAAATGAACCTTAAAGAGAAATATGGGGAATATAACACTGTATCTGGTTATGTAATAAATAGAGATATTAGCAATTATACTGGTATGGTAGTTATAAATGTTGGTTCAGATGATGGAGTACAACCTAATATGACAGTTATTGCAGATAAAGGTTTAGTTGGAAATGTTGTATCTGTTACATCAAATACTGCAAAAGTACAAACTATTGTAGATCCGGCGAGCTCTGTAAGTTGTATTATTAGTACATCTAAAGATGCATTTATAACAAAAGGAAGCATAAATAATAGTGGTAGAGAAATAAGAGCAACATATATACCAACAGATGCAGTATTAGTTCAAGATACAAGTATAGAAACCTCTGGCTTAGGAGGAATATATCCTAAGGGAATACATGTTGGTACAATAAAAGAAGTTGTTAATACTAAAAATCCAACAGATAAATATGCTACGATAGAAACAGCAGTAGATTTCTCAAAATTGGATACAGTACTTGTTATATTAAATTAATGAAAGGAGAGCAATTATGAAAAAAGCAGTATCAATTTTATTAATGTTCATAGCTTTCCTTATAATATATTTTTTACAAGTCAATTTTTTTACATGGTTTAATATTGCAGGAGTAATGCCAAATTTATTTGTAGTATTAATTTTGGTAATAGGCCTATTTGCAGGCAAGTATGCAGGGATATCTACAGGGGTTGTTGCAGGATTGTTTTTAGATATATTTATAAGCAAAAAAATAGGTGTAACTGCAATAACTTTAGGGCTAGTAGGCTTTATAGGAGCTTTGTTAGACAAGAATTTTTCTAAAGATAGTAGAATAACACTTGTTTTGATGGTTACAATTTTAACTGTACTTTATGAGATATTAAATTATGCTATAAATGCAATAATATTTTCATATTCATTGGAACTTGTGGACTTTTTTATAAAATTAGCAATAGAAACATTATTTAATATATTAATAACTATAATAATATATCCACTTATTCAAAAATGTGGATATGCATTAGAAGAAAAATTTAAAGAAACAAAAATACTAACAAGATACTTTTAAAAACAATGTAAGATTGGAAGTGATTAATTGAGTAAAAAACCAAATATAAAACTTAGATTTAATTTTATAACAACTATTATATATGTAGTAGGAATTATTTTATTGTTACAACTTTTCAATCTACAAATAGTGCATGGTAGTGAATATAGAGAGCAATCTAATACAAGATTAACTCGTGAAAGCACAATAGAGGCAGATAGGGGTTCGATATTAGATAGATCCGGAAATACTATTGTAGGTAATACAATGGGATTTAGTGTAGATTTATATAAAACTAAAATAGACGATAAGACATTAAATCAAACAATTTTAAATGTAATAAATGTATTAGAACAAAATGGTGATTCATATGTGGATGATTTTATAATAGATATAAATCCATATGCATTTAATGTTTCTGATGAAAAAGTAGCTAAATTTAAAAAAGATCATGAGATAGATGAAAATGCTTCAGCAGAAGAATGTTTTAATGCTATGAAAGAAGAATACGAAATTGAAAATTCAGATGTATCAGAAGCAAGAAAAATGATGGCAATAAGATATGCTATACAAGAAAAGGGATATAGTAGTACAAAACCTTTGCAAATATCAAGTAATATAAAAAGAGAATCAGCATTAATATTTAACGAGAAATCTTCAGAATTTCCTGGAATAAATGTTGTGGTAGAACCAGTAAGAAATTATGAACAAGGAACAACCGCCTCACATATAGTGGGATATACAGGTAAAATTACATCTAAAGAGCTAGAAACTAGAAAAGATACTTATGACCAAGATGATATAGTCGGAAAAAACGGAATAGAATCTGCTTTTGAAGAATACTTAAAAGGTGAAGATGGCATAAAACAATTGGATATGAGTGTTGATGGAACAGTACAAGAAGAATATACAACGAAAGAAGCTGTTAAAGGGTCAGATGTTGTGTTAACTATAGATTTAAATTTACAGAAAGTAACAGAACAAGCATTGGCAAATACTATAAACAAAATAAATAGTGGTGGATATTCACAACAATATGATACAAATTCTGGAGCAGCAGTAGTAATGGAAGTTAAAACAGGAAAAATATTGGCAATGGCTAGCTATCCAACATATAATCCACAAGATTTTGTTGGTACAATATCTACAGAAAAGTGGAATGAATATAATAATAATCCAGATTTGCCACTAATGAATAAAACTATTCAATCAGCATATGCACCAGGTTCAATATTTAAAATGGTAACAGCAATTGCTGGTTTAGAGTCAGGTGTTGTTACTACTACAGAAAGAGTAAATGATACTGGAACATTTTATAAATATAATAGTAGTTGGCATTGCTGGCAAAGAGGTGGGCATGGATGGCTTAACATTACAGGTGCAATAGAAAAATCATGTAACTACTTCTTCTACACGATTGGAACAAGAATGGATATAGATACATTAGCGAAATATGCTAGATACTTTGGGTTAGGCGTAAAAACAGGTGTGGAATTGCCTGGCGAAGTATCTGGAACAGTAGCTTCTAAGGAAGCAGCAGGAAAAAGAGGTTGGTACCCAGGTGATATGATGTCTGCTGTTATTGGACAAAGTTATAATGCGTTTACACCATTACAAATGGCAAAATATATAAGTATGGTAGCAAATGGAGGAAACAAAATAACACCAACAATAGTTGAATCTGTTATAAGAGCTGATGGAACAGAAGTGCCAAAAGAAGAAGTAGAACAGACCATAAAAGCAAAATTAGGAATAACAGATGATGGGGTAGAAGATTTAACAATTTCTCAAACAAGTGTAGATGTTGTTAAAGAAGGAATGCGCTCTGTTACTTCAGATGAATCAGGTACAGCTTATAGTGTATTTAAGAATTTCCCAATAGAAGTTGGAGGAAAAACAGGTTCTGCAGAAACTGAAAGTGGAGCTAATAATGGAAAAACTAATGCTTGGTTTGCTGGGTTTGCACCATATGATGATCCAGAAATTGCAGTAGTAGTATTTGTAGAAAATGGTGGACATGGTTGGTATACAGGAGAAACTGTTAGAGAAATAATGGAACAGTATTTTGGAATGAATACTACACAAGTTCAAGAAGATATGACACAAGCACCTTATGTAGAAACATATAGATAATAAGGAAAGGAAGTTTAATATGGCACAGTATATAACAATAAATTTAAAAAAAGATGTAATTGTCATGAAATTAAGTGAAAAGGCTACTCAAGCAGATACTATTAAAAGTTTAAAAAAGAAATTACCAGAACTTAAAAAATTATATCAACAAGAAAAAACGCCAATATTTGTAACAGGAAGAATTCTAAAAAATAAAGAATTAAAAGAAATTCAAGATTTAATTAAAAAGAGTATTAATGTAGAAGTTGAATTCGATACACCTAAAGCCTTAGGGCTAAACGAAATACGAAGAACATATAATAGAGATGTAGAAATTTCAGAGTCTAAAATTCATAGAGGGTCATTAAGATCTGGACAACGTTTAGAATATGAAGGAACTTTAATAGTATTAGGCGATGTAAATGACGGAGCAGAAGTAATTGCAGGAGATAATGTTGTAGTTGTAGGTAACTTAAGAGGATTAGCTCATGCTGGTGCCAAAGGAAATAAACAAGCTATAGTTGCAGCACATAGAATAGATACACATCAACTTAGAATTGCAAATATTATAAAGGAACTAGTAAAAGACGATGATGCGTACAATGTTGCATACACATATGCTTATGTTCATGAAAATGGAAGAGAAATAGTTTTAGAATAATAAATATAGGAAAGAATGTACTAAAATAAGAAATTATATAGTACATTCTTTTTTTTGATAAATTGTGGATAACTCAATTTAAAAGTAACAACAATAAACAGATTATTAACTCGTTATCTTTAATTTTTTCTTTATACAAAATGAATATAATAAATAATATTATTAAATCATCCACATATAATTTTATACCTAAAATATTAATACAAGCAGATGAATCTGTATCGTTAGAAGACTTTGTAGAATTGTCGGAATCTTTTTTGTGCTCTGCCTTATTAGTATTTATATTTTTAGGTTTACGAATAGAATTTTTATAATAGCTGGAATATGGAGGAGGAAAATTATACATTTTTATCACCATCATTTTTAAACATTTCTAATAATGGAGCCATATTTAACAATTTCATATATTGGTCTAATTTAGTTTGTCTACTTTCCCTAAGATAAGGCTTTAATGCTAATAACAAATTAGAACGCTTATCATTATGAGAAGAATTTATTTTATCCATCATTTCTTTAATTTTTAACATGGTATTTATATCTATATTGTTAGTTGAAGTGTTTTCAGAAGAAGACGAGTCATTAGAAGATGATGACTTGTCAGTAGACTTTAGACTGCTTAAAAGATCATTAACTTTATTCATATCTATATTGCTATTAGAAAAATTCTTAATTAAATCTGATAAATCATCACTCATAATAACCTCCTATACTTAGCTTCGTATATAACCTACGGACACCACAGAGTTGGGCTAGGCTTAATTTAAATTGTTTTTTAAATTTTTTATGATTTCATCTTTATTTTCGGATTTCATAATTTTATTTGCAATTTCCATACTTTTTTCTAAATCCTTTTTATCTACTTTAGACAGCATATTCATTAGTTTTGCCATATCTAAATTATCCATACAAATCACCTCTAAATATATATATGAATTTTGTTATATTATTATATTAAAAAAAAGAAAAAATGGTGACTTTTAAAAAAAATTATCTTTTGAAAGATAAGCATCCGTTAAAGCAAAAAATAAAATATGGAGAAATTTACATAAAAATATTACAAATATGAGAAAACCATTGAAAAATAAGGAAAAAAAGTATATAATATTATTATATGGGATTATTATTTTTTTTAGGAGGAGAATATGAAAAAAGAGGTTGTTAATAAGTTAATTGCAGCAATTACCACAGTTTGTTTACTTATGACCTATGTGTCTACGTTAACAAATTCAGTTTATGCTGCGTACGAAGAGTTAGAAAAACAAGGTATTGTATCAAATAATAAAAATATAGAATTTGATGCATACTTTAAACCAGACGGAACAAATAAACACAGTATGGATGCAGAGACATCTGCAGAACAAAAATTATATGTAAAGGTAAATGTAAAAAATGCAGGTTACCTAGAAAATGCAACAATTTCATTCGAAAATCCAAACTTTTCGATTTCAAAAGCTTTTGCTAAGTCAGAATATGTAAAATCAGTTGATTACGACAATAATCAAATAACATTAAACCAAATAGAAAGCGGAAAAGAAGTTGAGATAGAAATACCTGTTAACTTTGTAAGAAATGATAATATAGATTTAACATATTTTTCTAGAGAAACAAAATTAAACTTAACAGGAACATATTATGATGAGAATGAAAAAGAAAGAAACATAAAATCTGATATAAATATCAGGTTAAATTGGACTGCAACACCAAAAGCGACATTAAATGAAGATGTTATAAAATATGGTGCTCATAATAATAATGTGTATATGCAAACATTACTAACAAGTACATTAGAAGGCAATTCACTTCCAGTAGAAAAGACGAAGTTAGAAGTTACAGCGCCAAAAATTGCAAATAAAAATCCAACAGAAGTAAGAATATTTGCAAATACACCAGCAACAAATGGTGCAGAATTTACAAAAGATATGTGGTCTTATAATAAAGACACCGGAATTTTAGAAATTAATTTAGAAAATAAAGAAAATAATAATCAAGTTAACTGGAAACAAGGAGAAGATAAATTCTACATAACTTATATTTATGCAGATGTAACAGCTGAAGCAACTGTAGTTACTTTGAATGCAAATTCAAATATTAAAACATATGTAACAAATCAAGAGGTTACAGCAAATGTTCAAAAGAATGTAGAATTAAAAGGTAATGATAGTACAGTAGTGGATACAGAAGTATCTGCAACATCAGAAATTTATAAAGGATACATGTATGCAAATAATAAATACGAAACAGAATATGCATCAATAATATCAGCTAATATAGCATATATAGATGCTGTAGATAAATTAGTTATAAATGAAAATAATGCAACATTTGTTACAGCAAATGGAGCTACAATGCAAGCAGGAAACAACATGTACTATAAATCTGTAGCTATTAACAAAGCTGTATTCGACAAAATTTTAGGACAAAATGGTAATATACAAATTTATGACCAAAATGGAAATAGAGTAGCTGGAATAGATAAAAACACAGCAGTAGATGCAAATGGCAATATGATAATTACAATAAATAAGCAAGATGTTACAGCTTTAAGAATAGAAACAACAAAACCAAAAACAGAAGGAATTTTAACATTTAATATTAATAAAGCAGTAAAAGCTACAACAAACTTATCTAGAGCTACAATAACAAGTATCCAAAGAATTGACACAGCAGTTTCTGGAAATATAGTAAGTGCAGATATGGTAACAGAAATAGCTACAAAGACAGAAACAACAAACTTAAAAGAAACAGCAACAAAAGCGGAACTATATATAAATAATACAAACTTAACAACAACAGCAAAAAATGAAAATGTAGAAATAAAAGCAATATTAAAATCAAATGATTATACATGTGATTTATATAGTCATCCAACAGTTTTAATTACTTTACCAAGTGAAATAGAAAAATTAGAAATTAAAACAATTAATTTACTATACAATGAAAATATTCAAATATCTTCATATGATGTAGTAACAGATAATAATGGAAATAAAGTAATTAGAATATATATGCAAGGAGAACAAACAGAATTTGTTACAGATATAAGTAAAGGTATCAATGTTGTAATAAACACAGACATTACATTAAGAAAAACAGCAGCAAGTACAACAAAAAATGCTACTTTAAAAGTAACAAATGATAAAGCAATCCAATATGAAAACGATGGAATTGCTACAGTTCCAATGAATATATACGCACCACAAGGTGTTGTATTACTAAGTAGTGTAGCTAACTTTAGTAATGACAATGCAGAAATAGTTTCTTTACCAAATAAAGAACAAGCTGGAAAAATAGATATTAAATCAAATGCAAAAAATATAACAATGAAAGCAACAGTAGTAAACAACTATGGTAAAGATATTAAAAATCCAAAAATACTAGGAAGATTACCATTCCAAGGAAATAAAAAGACTGATGGAACAGAATTAGGATCAACAGTAGATACTATATTAACATCAGGACTTACCATTTCAGGAGTAGCTAATAATCCATATACGGTATATTACAGTGAAAATGGTGATGCAGCAGCAGATTTAAATAATGCAGCAAATGGTTGGACACAAAATATAACTGATGCGTCAAAAATAAAATCATATTTAGTAGTATTTAATGACTATGTAATGCCACAAGCAACATCTTTTGATATGGCATACAATGTACAAGTACCAGAAAATTTATCACATAACGAAAATGCTTTTGGTACATATACAGTTTATTATGAAGAAGATGAAAATTCACAAACAATAGCAAAAGAAACAATAGCTCCAACAGTTGGTGTATCTACAGGAAAAGGACCAGAATTAAAAGCTGAAATATATACAAATGTAGATAGTACAGCATCAACAGAAGATGTTATGGAATATAAAATAACAGTAAGAAATGATGGTGAGGTAGCAGCAGAAAACGCAAAAGTAACTGTAAACTTACCAGACATGGTAGACTATGCAGAATATATAGAAGAACCAATGGGAAATAGATATGAAGCAAGACCTGACAAAAGAACATTAGAACTTTCAGTAGGAAATCTTGGAGTAGGCGAAAGTAAAGAAGTATCATTTACAATAATGGCAAATAAAGAAGGAACATTTAAATTAGACTTTATACTTTCTGCAGACAACTTAGAAAAATCAGAACAAGTGTCAACAGCAGAGGTACAAGTATCACAAGCAAGTTTCTATATTGAATTTACAACACCAACTCAAGATAATGTTGGTCTAGGAAGTCAAATTGAATACTATGTTAACATATCAAATGTAACAGACAAGAAGATAGATGATGTAGTAGCAGCAATTAACTTACCAGACAATGTTGAATATGTAGAAGCTTTCAGACAAGAATATGGTGGAGATAATCAATCAACAGAAGATGTAAAATATGACGAAAAGAATAGAAAAGTTACATTTAATGTTGGTGATATAGAAGCAAATGCAGCAGCAGAATATAACTTCATATTAAGAGTAAAAACAACAAAACAAGAAGACGTAAATATGCAAGTTGTAGTAAAAGGTAAAGATACAAGTGAACAAAGAAGTTCAATTATAATTCATTCAACAGGAGACAATAAACTAGAAATAACAACAGGAACAGATATAACAGAAGAATATTTACAAATTGGAGATGTTGTAACATATACAGTAAAAGCTAAAAATGTAAGCTCAGGAGTTATTAAGAATGTAAGAATTGCTGCAACAATTCCAGACAATTTAAAATACTTAAATACAACGTATTACATAGATGATAAAGAAATGTTTAATGGATATTTATTAGAAAATAAAGTTTCAGAAGCAACATTAGATCTAGATGCAGGACAAACATTTACATTTGTAGTAAGAGCAGCAGTAAATAAAATGACAGATCCATCAAAAGAAGAAGAGGATGCAGATGTAGGAATAGATGTATCTGGCGATGGAACAGAAGATTATCATGATGATATAGAAAATACAATAGAAAATGACAATGTACAAAATTCTAATACTTATAGAATATCTGGTGTAGTATGGTTTGATGAAAACAGAAATGGTACAAGAGATTCTGGAGAACAATTACTTTCTGGAATACCAGTAACAATTGTAGACGCGGAAACAGGTAAAGCAGTAAAAAATTCAAACGGTAATGAAATAAGTGCTACAACAGATGATAAAGGTGAGTATATATTAAGCGATTTAATACAAGGCCAATATATTGTTAAATTTAATTATGACAATTCTCAATATGCAATTACAGAATATAGAAAACAAGGAATAGATGAAACAATAAACTCAGATGCAATTAATACAACGGAAAATAATGGTGTAGCAATTACAGATAGTTTAACAATTACAGACACAAGTATGAGCAATATAGACTTAGGTTTAACAACAAAAGGAATATTCGATTTATCATTAAATAAGACTTTAACACAAATTCAAATGGCAGATGGAAAAACAACAAAATCTGTAGCTTTTGACAACAAGAAATTAGGAAAAATTGAAGTTGATGGAAAACGTATAAACAGTACAAACCTAGTAATAGAATACACAATGACAATTACAAACAATGGTAATGTAGCTGGATATGCTAAAAAGATAGTAGACTATATACCAAGTGAATTAGAGTTTACTTCTAACCTAAATGAAGATTGGTATGCTTCAGGAGATACAGTAGTTTGTACAGCATTAGAAAACGAAATAATAAATCCAGGTGAATCTAAAGAAGTTAAATTATTATTAACTAAAAAGATGAATGAAAACGGAACAGGAACAGTAACAAATAAAGCAGAAATTACCGAAACATATAACGATCAAGGTTTATTAGATGAAAAATCAACAGAAGATGATACAAATTCTTCAGCAAACGTAATTATAGGTATAAAAACTGGTGGACCAGTAACATATATAGTATTAACATTAACAATATTAGCAATAGCAGCATGTGGAGCTTATATAATAAATAAAAAAGTATTAAAAGTGTAAGAAAGGAGGATGAGAAATATGAAAAGATTTAAATTATTAGCTTTAATAATAACAGCAATACTTATACCAATGATAGCAGTATTAGCATATCTTTCACCAATTTCACAAGCTAGTTCATTTGTTTACCAATATAATGTAACAAATGGAGCGCCTCCTTTTGTTACAAATATAGATGGTAAAGATACTGAAGTATACTGTTCACAATCAGGTGGATCGCTATGGAGCTCTTGGAGATTAACATTCTATAGCCAAGATACACATTCAATGTCACCAGGTTTAGCATATGCATTAAGACAATGCTGTAGTATAAATTCTAGACAAAATTTAGTTTGGATGTCAGAGATATCAGATAATATCACAACTCCAAGTTGGAAACCAGATTATGATGATGCGTTAATACAATATAACAAAATTGCAGGATTTAACGAATATTATAGTAAATTACAAGAAGCAGGAAAAGAAGTAAAATTTGAAGACACCAATGCAACATTACAAGATTCAGAAAATGGAGTGTTTAAATTAGGACCATTCAAAGTATCTTTCTATAAAAGTGCTTATTCTGGAATTTCAAAATTATATTTAAAAACAGATGTAGGAACTGAAATAGAAGTTAATAGAGTAAACTTTGGAGGATATACAGGTAGTGTATCAGATATAGATTCAGGTGAAGAATTCTATGTATTACTATCTCAAGCAGATGCAGGACAAGCTTCTAAAGTTTCATTAGTAGCAGAATATAAATATGAAGAAGCAAGTGGTACATATACATATTACAAACCAGACAAATCACATCAAACAATGGATGGTCGTACAGTACAACGTTTAGTAACAATAGATTATACAGGAGGACCACAAAAAGATGATGCTGATAGTCCAGAAATAGAATTAACAATTGACTTAGCCGGTAAAGTATTTAAAGATAATTTAGCAAATAAAGATGGTACTGAAGATGGTATTATAAGTACTGGAGACGAAATGCTAGAAGGAATCGAAGTAACATTATTTGATAGTACAGGAGCAGAAATTGCTAAGACAACAACAGATAAGGATGGTTACTACGAATTTAAAGATCAACCAGCATCTAAACAATATTATGTAAGATTTAAATATAATGGACAATTATATGAACCAACGACATATCAAAGAGTAAGTAAAATAATTGATAATGCCGGAACATTAGGACCAACAACAATAGCAGAAAGATCATATGCAACAGATGGTAAACAAAACAGGCAAAACTTCAATAATAAATTTACACCAGTAGACAGCACACATACAGTACCAGACAGAGATGATACTACAAATGCAGCATTTGATATCTATGCATATACTGGACCTAATGGAATGGAAGAACTAAAATATTATGGAGTATCAAACTCTAAGGAAGAATTATTAAATATCAACTTTGGTATTAAAGATAGAGAACAATTCGATATGAACTTAAGAAAAGATTTAGTAAAAGTTGATTTACATATTAATGGTAAGTCACATACTTATAACTATCCAGGAGGAGAACAAGACCTAGAGGTTGATATAAGAGGTACAGATATACCAGACTATAATAGAGCAATTAGAAGCTCAGATTTACAATATAAAGCAGCGGCACAATATGATCAAGACCCAGATAAATTACAAGTAATTGTAACTTATAAAATTCAATTAAGAAATCAATCAGTTGGTAAGATTACAGGATATGTAACAGACTTAGCAGATTACTATGATACTTCTTATGAATATATAAGATCATATGATGAAAATGAAAAAGATATTACTTGGGAACAACAATCAGATATATCAGGATCAGGTAAAACATATCATACAATGCATACAACAGCTTTAGCTGATCAAGGAATTGATGATAAGAAATGGATATTTGTAGAATATAAAGTAACTAATGATGCATTAAGAGCATTATTAGAAGAAGGTTCATCTACTAAAGAGAACTTTGCACAAATATCTGGATATAGAAATACTTATAGAGAAGAAAGAAAAGACTTAAATGGACAAGTAATAACAAATGCAGGAGAAAATGCTGGATTAATTGATGTAGACTCTACACCAGCTAACTTAAATCCAACAGATTCAAGAGTACAAGAATTTGTAGCATACTCTAAGACAGAGGAATATCAAGCTTTGGGCGGAGAAGAAAAAACAAAACAAAGTATGGCAATCTTCGAAGATGATGCAGATGCAGCACCTGGATTAAAACTAATAGTTGATGACGCAAATAAGAGAAGATTAACAGGTACAGTATTTGAAGATGCAGCATTAGCAGAAAAACTAAAAAATGATAATGAAAGAATTGGTGATGGTGCATACGAAGATGGAGATAATTTAGTAAATCAAGTTAAAGTACAATTAATTTGTACAAACGGAGATGTAGAAGTAAAAGAAGCAAGAACAAATGACCAAGGTGCATACGAATTTACAGATTATATTCCTGGTGATTATACTGTTAAATTTACATATGGTGATTATGAATCTTTAATAGCAGTACAACCAAATAGTGAAATGTACACAGGTCAAGATTATAAATCTACAATATATCAAGAATCTAACTATTCTGACACATATTGGTATAACAATAATATAGATACAAAAATAAACGATGCTAAAGATGATCAAACAAGAAGGGAAGAAGTTAATAAATACAGTGAAGACTTAAAATATACAAATGCAACAGTATTAAATTCTACAGCCCAAACAGATGAAGCTACATTAAGAACTTTAGCAGACAAAACAAATATGAATGCTAATACAGCTCAAATGAGTATGGAAATTGAATATGTAGGTCAAGAAAATACAGAATATTCAGTAAGAAATATAGACTTTGGTATTATAGAAAGACCTCGTTCAGATATATATGTAGAAAAAACAGTTTCTAACTTAAAATTATCAACAGCAGGAGATGGTCAAACAATATTTAACTCTAATCAATCAGTATCAAACTTAACATGGAAGCCAAATACAAGAGAGAATAGAGGATTAATCCAAGCAACTGTTGATGAAAATTTACTACATGGTGCAACATTAGAATTAACATTTAGTATAAAAGTAGTAAATACAGGTGAGACAGATTACGATGATGAAACATATTACAACACAGGTGTTATAACAGATGTAAACAAAATAGTAACATTAGACCCAGCAGTTGTAGCTGACTATGTATCTAATAACTTATCATTTGATATAAGTAAAAATTCAGGATGGCAAGAAATAACAGATAAAACTGTATTAACATCTGGAGATGACCCATATATTAAAGCAGTAGATGAAAATGCATTTAATGGTTTACAAAAAGTAATTGTTTCAACATCTGATAATCCTATAGTACAATCAGATCCATTAGTACCAGAAAAGGCTAAGGACAAAGCTGGAAAACAATCTGAAACACAATCAGCGACTGTATTCTTAACTAAAGTAATTGCTTCAGATGGAAGTACAACTGATGATACAGAATACGAAAACACAGCAGAGGTTATCGAATCTATTACAACAAATGGTAGAAGAACATATAACGCAGATGTAGTTTCAATACCAGGAAACTATAATTTAGGAGAACCAGACACAGCACAATCAGAAAGAATTGCTATAGTTCCACCATTTGGTGCAGCAGACGCAGTAAAATATATACTAATAGGAATAGCAATTATCGGAGTATTAGGAGTAGGAATTTTCTTAATAAAGAGAAAAGTTCTAACAAAATAGATTAACAACCTAACAGGGATTTGGGGGACGTTCCTCGAATCCCTATTTTTGTGCACTTTAAACTTTAGGTACAGGGTTAAAAGTTCAAAAGTTATGTAGATTGACAGGAAGGGGGATAAGGGGACATTCTATAAAATCCCGAACTCGAAAAATGTCGTACGGAAAATTTGGACATTTATAATATTTAATGATAGAATATACAAAAAAAGAAAGGGAGTAGATATATATGACATATGGTGAAGAACTAAAGGACAAACTATTCAAAAAGAGAGTAAATGGTTGGTTTAAAATTTCTGATGAATTAAAAAAAGAAATCTTTGAATATAGCGAAAGATATATGGAATTTTTAAACAACTCAAAAACAGAAAGAGAAATAGTTAAAAGTTCTGTAGAAATAGCAAAAGCAAATGGATATAAAGATATAAACGAGGTAGAAAATTTATCTGTAGGAGATAAAGTCTACTACATTAATAAAGAGAAAAGTATGTATCTTGCAGTAATTGGAGAGGACAAACTAGAAAATGGACTAAATATAATTGGTTCACATGCAGATTCTCCAAGATTAGACTTAAAACCAAATCCATTATATGAAGATCAAGAACTAGTATATTTCAAAACTCACTATTATGGCGGAATAAAGAAATACCAATGGACAACTATTCCACTTAGTATTCATGGTGTAATAGTAAAAGGAAATGGTGAAAAAATAGAAGTAAGAATTGGTGAAGATGATAAAGATCCAATCTTTACAGTAACAGATTTATTGCCACATTTAGCAAAAGAACAAGAAAACTTAAAATTAAAAGAGGCAATAAAAGGAGAAGATTTAAATCTTTTAATTGGAAGTATGCCTTTCGACGAAGAAATTCCAGAAAGGGTAAAACTAAACATTTTAGCTATATTAAACAAAAAATATGGAATAGTAGAAGAGGATTTATCAAGTGCAGAATTAGAATTAGTACCTGCATATAAAGCAAGAACACAAGGTTTTGACGAAAGCATGGTAGCAGCTTATGGACAAGATGATAAAGTAAGTGTATATACATCATTAACAGCAATGATGGAATTAAATAATATTAAAAGAACAGCAGTATGCATTATAGCAGACAAAGAGGAAATAGGAAGTGTTGGAAATACAGGAATGGAATCACATGCATTTGATACATTCATAACATACCTATTAAATAAAACTGGAGAAAATAGAGTTAATTTATTAGAAAAAGTATTTTGTAATTCAAAAATGCTTTCAGCAGACGTAGATGCCTGCTTAGATCCTATTTATGCAAATGTTTCAGACAGACTTAATGCTGCATATATGGGCTATGGTGTAGGAATAAATAAATACACAGGTTCTGGTGGAAAATACGAAGCATCTGATGCAAATGCAGAATATCTAGCAGAAGTAAGAAAAATATTTGATGATAACAATATAAAATATCAAATAACAGAATTAGGAAAAGTAGATGTAGGTGGTGGAGGAACTATAGCATATATTCTAGCTAACAAAGGAATAGATGTTATAGACTGTGGTATACCAATTTTATGCATGCATTCACCATATGAAATAGCAAGTAAATATGATGTGTATTCTGCATACCAAGCATATAAAGCATTTTGGAATGCATAGTGATTAAGGGACGTTCCTAAAATCCCGGTTTAACCGGGATTTATAGAATGTCCTTTTTTGTAGTAAAAGAGCTAGAGTTTTTTGGAAAAGTAATATAGAGTTGCCTATATCGATACAAGAAGGTAACTTAGAAAAGGGAAAAAAAGAACGTCCCCAATCCCGAAGGAACGTTCCAAAATCCATATATTGCAAAAACTGGAAAAATTGTGTATAATAGTATACAGAGTTTATAAAAAGAGGAGAGAATTATGTTTCAAAAATTAGATGCAGTAGAAAAAAGATATGAAGAATTAACAAGATTAATAAGTGATCCAGAAGTAATTAGCAATCATAACGAATGGCAAAAATACGTAAAAGAACATGCCGAGATTACAGATGTTGTAGAAAAATATAGAGAATACAAAAAAGTAGAAAAACAGATGGAAGATGCCAAAGAAATGATGGCAGATAAAGAATTAAAAGAATTAGCAGAGGCAGATTATTATTCAGCAAAAGAGCAATTACCAAAATTAGAAGAGGAATTAAAAATGTTATTAATTCCAAAAGATAAAGATGATGATAAAAACATAATCTGCGAAATAAGAGCAGGAGCAGGTGGAGATGAAGCTGCCTTATTTGCTGGTACATTATTCAGAATGTATAATATGTATGCAGAAAGAAAACATTGGAAATTAGAAATATTAAACGAAAATGCAACAGAACTTGGAGGATACAAAGAAATATCTTTTATGATTACTGGAAAAGGAGCATATAGTAGATTAAAATACGAAAGTGGAGTACACAGAGTACAAAGAGTTCCAGATACAGAAAGTAGTGGAAGAATTCATACATCAACAGCAACAGTTGCAGTGCTTCCAGTAGTAGAAGATGTAGAAATAGAGATAAATCCTGCAGACATAAAGATGGAAGTGTTTAGAGCTTCAGGAGCAGGTGGACAACATGTTAATAAAACATCTTCAGCAGTAAGACTTATCCACGTGCCAACAGGAATTGTGGCAGAATGCCAAACAGAAAGGTCACAATTACAAAACAGGGAATATGCAATGAAATTATTACGTTCTAGACTTTATGAAATAGAAAAAACAAAACAAGATAATGCACTTGCAAATGAAAGAAAATCACAAATTGGAAGTGGAGATAGAAGCGAAAAAATAAGGACATATAACTACCCACAAGGAAGAATAACAGATCATAGAATAGGACTAAGTATATTCCAAATGGAAGATTTCTTAAATGGAAACTTAGATAATATGATAGATAGTTTAACAGCTGCACATATGGCAGAAAAATTAAAAGGAAATGAAGAAGAATAAAGAGCAGAAAAAAACTGCTCTTTTTTATTTTGTAATATAATATCAAATTTGGAATATATATAAAACAAAAAATGTATGGGAGTGATACATATTACTGAGCTAATAAAAACGTTTTTGATAGGAATATTTTTTGGAACATTTGGAACGACAATTGGAGGGTTAATTGGAGTTAATTTAAAAAGTAATTCAAATAAATTTCTAGGATTTATATTGTCCTTTGCTTCAGGCCTAATGATGGCAATTATTTGTTTTGACTTACTACCAGAAGCAATGGAAATAGCAAGTTTGGCAGTAATTTTATTAGGTATATTATTAGGAATATTTACAATGATAATTTGCGATACCCTTGTAAAAGAAAAATTTAGTAATAAAAAAGGAATGAACAGTTTATTAAGAACAGGAATAATAATAAGTATTGGTTTAGCACTTCACAATATACCAGAAGGACTAGCGATAGGAACAGGATTTCAAGCTTCTATAAATTTAGGATTATCATTAGCTATAGTAATTGCAATACATGATGTGCCAGAAGGAATTAGTATGGCAGTACCAATGAAAAAAGGAGGAATGAGCAAAGGAAAAGTAATATTCTATGTAATTATGTCTGGAATAAGCACAGGGATAGGAGCTTTAGTAGGTCATTTAGTTGGTGGAATATCAGAAAGTATAATAGCAACATCACTAAGCTTTGCAGCAGGAGCAATGCTATATATAGTTTCTGGCGAATTAACACCAGAAGCGAATAATATGTATAAAGGAAGAATGAATGCTATAGGCAATATTTTAGGCTTTATTTTGGGAATAATTGCTATAAGTATATAATTAGGTACTTAATTAGAATAAGAGAAGCATGACCTAGAAATTTAAGGATTTAGAAAGCAAAAAATAAACGGATACAATTCGTTATCCGTTATTTTTAATAATTAATTGTTTTCTTTAAAAGAAGTTGTTATTTGATCAAAAATAGGTTCATATTTGTCTTTATTTTCTAAAACAACTTCGAAATCTAAAATATAAATATGCTTATCTGTTTTTATCCATACTACATTAGAATGAAGATCTGTTTCTAAACTTGAATCGTAGTATGTGAAAGTATATTTATATGCTTCACAATTAGGTACGTCTATTTTGATAACATCTGATATATCTCTTGCATTTTCTCTTGCGTTTGAAACATTATCTTTTTCAGAAGTAATAGCTTCTTCTAAACTTATATTATTATCAACATTATCAATAATTGTGCTGTATAACATCATCTGGTCTTTTAAAGAGTAAAGGTCTAGTACATATTCTGAAGAACCTGATGCTGCTTCTTTAAAATCTACTTTACCAGGTATTTGTACGCTAAATTCATTATTACTTGATGTAACAGTTACAGGAGTTAAATATTTATATAGTGAATATATTCCAAATCCTAGTAGTATTAAAATTAATATTATTACTATAATGATAAATACTTTTTTTAGTTTCATAAAAAATCCCTCCGTATAGCTATTGTATTATAAAAATTGATACAATACAACATGAATATAAAAAATGTTAAAAAAATGTAAATAAAGTATTAAAACAGCAGTTAAAAAAATATGAAAGATTAATATTATAAAATTGATTTTTATAATAAAAAACTTTAAATTATATGAATAAATAATTAATTAAAGAAAAAAATATAGTTAACTAAAAAAATGGGGGAAAAAATGTTTAAGCCGAAATCAATTTATTATGAGCCTGATATAAAAAACTATGAACTAGGAAAAGAATTATTAAAGAAATATAAAGAAGTTCCTAAATTCGAAATAGCGAATCACAACAATATAGAAGAAATGAGAAATAAAGCAAACAAGGAATTTGCAAATATGAAGAAAAATTTAATTATAGGAATTAGAAAAACGCATAAGTTTGTAGAAAATCATAAAACATCAGATTATTTAGTACCATATACTTCATCTGGTTGCATAGCCTCATGTTTGTATTGTTATTTAGTATGTAATTATAATAAATGTGCATATTTACGTTTATTCGTAAATAGAGAGCAAATGTTGGATAAAATAATAAGAACAGCCGAAAAAACAGAATATAATTTGAATTTTGAAATAGGTAGTAATAGTGACTTAGTGTTAGAAAATTCAATTACAAACAATCTAGTTTGGACTATAGAAAACTTTAAAGATACATCAAAAGGGAGCTTAACATTTCCAACAAAATTTGACATGATTGATGATATTTTAGATCTAAACCATAAAGGCAAGATTATAATAAGAATGAGTGTTAATCCGGAAGAAATAATAAATAAGGTGGAATTAGGAACATCAAGGTTAGCAGAAAGGATACAAGCAATTAACAAATTAAAAGATGCAGACTATAAAATTGGAATATTAATTGCACCTGTAATTTTTATTCAAAACTGGAAAGAACTTTATTTAGAACTTATACAAAGATTAGCCAAAGAATTATCAGAAAAAGTTAAAAAAGATGTATTTTTTGAAATTATATTTATGACTTACAGTTATGTTCATACTAAAATTAATGAAGAAGCTTTTCCTAATGCAATTAATCTATATAATAAAGAATTAATGAAAGGAAGAGGCAAATATATGTATAAAGATTATTTGCGAGAAGAAGGAAGAAAATTTTTTATAGAAAAATTAAACAAATATTTTCCAGGAAATACAATAGAATATATAGTTTAAAAGTAAGGTAAGTAAGTTGAAAGAAATTAGTTTGGATTAAAAAAGCCAAACTTATTTTTTTATTCAATTGCAATTATGAAAACGAAAATTAAAAGGTAAACTACAATTTAACTATGCTAAAAACCTAACGGAAATCTATTAAATATAAAATACCTAAATAAAAATATATAAATATATTGATACATTTTAAAAAAATAATTATAATAGTATCAAATGAAAAAAAGAGAGGTACTAAATGAACATAAGATTAATATTGGGAATTCTAGGAGGAATAGTAGCCGTTGAGTTTATAGCTATAATTATCCAATTAAGAATATATAAAAGAGAAGTAGATAAGAGTATAGAATATGAAAACTTTAGGAAGGATGTATTAATTAAAGCTGCTAAAGAAAGACGCGAGTTAAGAGAAGCGTTAGAAAAGCAACAAGAATTAAAAGAAAAAATGGCAGAATTATCAAATAAAAGAGAAGGAGTAAGAAAAACTAACGGAACTGAGTAAAAAAAAGACAAAAAACGAAATAATTATGTGAATTTTGTTGACTATAAAAGTTATAATTAGTATAATAAAAACTAGGGAAACTAAAGATAGAAAGGATATGGAGTATGAAAAAAAGTAGATTAACAATATTAGCTGTTTTTTGTTTAATATGTGCTATGGCTTTAAGTCTTTTCGCAACAAGTGTTAAAGCGACAACAATGGAATTTGGATTGCAAGAATATAGGAAAGCAAGAGAAGATGGAGCACAATATGCATATAAAGTTTCAGATAAATATGTATGGAAAATTGTTACATATAATGGACAATCTATAGATTATGATAAATCAATATACTGCTTAAAAGCAGAACAAGGATTTTATACATCAAGTCCAGGTGTATTTAGACAAGAGTATGATACATCATACGATTTTAAAAATAAATCATCTATGCCAACATTACCAGTTGCAGAAGAAGATTATAATTCAATTGTATGGTTATTAAATCACGCATATATTCAATCTGCAGAAACTGCAACACAAGATAAAGCAACATTATTGGCTAATGCAGGTATAACAGGAAATATAGAATTAACAGACGATGATTTAGATGTAATACAACAATTAGCAATATGGTATTTTACAAATAAAGAGGATCCTGTATATCATACAGATTTTGCTGGAGAACCTTCTTTACAAGTGGTATTAGAAGCCAAAAAAGCAAGTGATGGTGGAACAGAAGATTATAAGGCAGTAGAAGATAAAAATAGAGATAGATGGGACCAAATGGAAAAACTATTTAAATACCTAGTGACAAATGCAAAATCAGCAACAGAAGCTTCAAATGTAAACGAAGCACCATTAAGTTTAGATAGGACAACACCAGCTGTTACAGCAGAAGGTGATAATTATATAATAGGACCATATAAAATAAACAAGAATAATGACACTCCATATACATTAAATGTTACAGTAACAGATAGAAACGGAAACGATTTAACTGGAAAATATACATTATTAGATTCAAATAAAACAGATATAACAGATAAAACTATTACAGATTTAGTAGGACAAACATTCTACTTAAAAATTTCAGCAGATACAGTAGTTGCAGATAGTATTGATGGAATTAAATTTAGTATGAACGGAACTTATACAACAACAACTGCTACATATTGGACAAGCTCTACAAATAATACTGTACAACCAATAGTAGTAATAGAAAGAACACCACAAGAGTTCACAGACAATAACGAAGTATTCTTTACAGTAAGTGGAAAATATAGTTTTAAATTAGTAAAAGTAGATTCAAATGATATAACTAAAAAATTACAAGGTGTAGAATTCGAAATTACAACTCCTACAGGAACACAGAACTACACAACAGATGAAAACGGAGAAATTAATATAGCAGATATCGAAATAACTAATCCTGGAGTAGACACAATTACAATTAAAGAAATAAAAGCTCCAGAACCATATAAAATGCTATTAGAGGAACCATTAGTATTAAACGTAACAAAAGATTTATCAAACGGTAGCTATACTGCAACAGATGCAGAATTAGTAGGATATGATGAAAATGCAGTTCAAATACAAGATGGTGTTGTTACAATAACAGTAGCAAACGAGCCAAAAATATTTGATTTAGCATTAAAAAAATGGGTAAGTAAAGCGATAGTTACAAACGAAGACGGTTCACAAAATATAATAGAAACAGGACATACTGGTGACGAAGATCCAGAACCACCAGCAAAAGTAGATTTAGGAAGACAAAATATAAACAATGTAACAGTAAAATTTGAATTCCAAATAAAAATAACAAACGAAGGTGAAGTTGCAGGATATGCAACAGAAATAACAGACTATATACCAGAAGGATTAAGATTTGTACAAGAAGATAATCCAGATTGGTATACAAGAGAACCATTAGATGGAAGAGAAAGAGTTGCAACAAAATTATTAGAAAATAAATTATTACAACCAGGAGAAAGTGCAACAGTATCAATATTATTAACTTGGATAAATGGACAAGATAATATGGGCTTAAAAACAAATATAGCAGAAATAAGCCAAGATGATAATGAATTCGATTTACCAGATATAGATTCAGATCCAGATAACTTTACAGATGGTGAAGATGATATAGATGATGCACCAGTAATACTTACAGTAGCATTAGGAGATACAGTACTTTATATTGGTGTAGCAACACTTGCAGTAGCAGTATTAACAGCAGGAATATTCATTATAAAGAAATATGCAATATAAAAATAAAATAATTAAGTAGAAAATGAACCTATTTTGCCTAAATAGGTTCATTTTTAACCTTGAAAAAAACTGGCAAATAGTGTAAAATGTAAAAAGCCAAAAGCAATTAAGAATGCAATGGGAAAATTTATAGAGGAGGAATAGAAAATGAAAGTAATTTTATTAGACAATATAAAAGGTGTAGGAAAAAAGGATGAGGTAATAAATGCAAGTGATGGATATGCAAGAAATTTTCTATTTCCTAAAAAATTAGCGTTAGAAGCAAATGCAGAAAATATGGCAAAATTAAAAGGAAAACAAGATTCTGCAAGCCATAAAAAAGCAGTAGAAAAAGACGAGGCAAAGCAAATTGCAGAAAAATTAAAAACAATTTGTCCAAAACTAAAAATTAAAACTGGAGAAAATGGCAAAGTATTTGGTGGCGTAACAGCTAAGGATATAGCAGATGTACTAAATAAAGAATACAAAATAAATATAGATAAAAAGAAAATTGACTTAAAAGAAAGTATAAAAACTCTTGGTGTTACAAAAGTTAATGTAAAATTATATGAAGGTGTTATGGGCGAAATAAAAATAGACGTAATTCCAGAATAGTAATATAAATTAGCAAAATTAACTAGGAGGCATAAAATGGAGCTAGGAAAAATTCCACCAAATGATGTAGAAGCAGAACAAGCTGTTATAGGTAGTATGTTAACAGATAGGGATGCTGTAATATCAGCTATAGAAGTTCTTAAAGAAGAAGATTTCTATAGGGAAGATAATAAAACTATATATGAAGCAATACTAAATTTATATAATAGATCAGAACCGATAGATATAATAACACTAAAAGCAGAATTAACATCTATGGGAATGTTCGATAAAATAGGTGGTTTGGAATATATTGTAGGATTACCCGAGAAAGTACCTACAACAGCCAATGTAGAGAAATATATAAGTATTGTAAAAGAAAAATCAGAACTAAGAAGATTAATAAAAGCAGCAAACGAAATTATAGAACAAGGGTATGATCCAACCGAGAATATAGATGACATTATGAATAGTGCAGAGAAGAAAATTTTCAACATTATGCAGGATAAAGACCAAAAAAGTTATAGTCCAATAAAGGATGTATTAATAGATGCATTTACAGAATTAGAACAATTATATAATCAAAAACAACATATAACTGGTGTACCTACAGGCTTTATAGATTTAGACTATAAAACAGCAGGTCTTCATAATTCAGATTTAATTCTTATTGCTGCAAGACCAGCAATGGGTAAATCTGCATTTGCTTTAAATATTGCTACAAATGCAGCACTGAAAGCAAAAGTTCCAGCAGTATTATTTAGTCTCGAAATGTCGAAAGAGCAAATGGTTAACAGAATTTTGTGTAGTGAAGCAATGGTAGATAGTAATAAAGTAAGAACAGGAAAAATAGATGATGATGATTGGATAAAACTTGCAGATACTATGGGAGACTTATCAGAAGCACCTATTTATATAGATGATACGCCGGGTATTTCTATAAATGAAATAAGGGCAAAATGTAGAAAACTTAAATTAGAAAAAAATATTGGACTAGTAGTAATAGACTATTTGCAACTTGTACAAGGTTCTTCAAAAAGAGCACAAGGAAGCAGGGAACAAGAAATCTCAGAAATAAGTAGATCTTTAAAAATATTAGCAAAAGAAATAAATGTACCAGTAATAGCACTATCACAATTATCAAGAGCACCGGAACAAAGACCAGACCATAGACCTATGCTTTCTGACCTTCGTGAATCTGGAGCAATAGAGCAAGATGCCGACATAGTAATGTTCTTATACAGAGATGATTACTATAATGAAGATAGCGAAGATAAAGGATTAGCCGAAGTTATCGTAGCAAAACACAGAGCTGGTTCAACAGGAACAGTAAAACTAGTATGGCTTGGAAATTACACAAAATTTGCTAATATGGAAAGATATAGAGAATAAGAGATAAGTTATAAAAAGGACGGTAAAATGGAAGATAAAATTTTAAAAACCATAAAAAAATATAAATTAATAGAATCTGGGGATAAGGTACTTATTGCGGTATCCGGAGGTCCAGATTCTATGTGTTTATTAGATATTTTAAATAAATTAAAAGAAAAACTAAAAATAGAAATTGCTGCTATACATGTAAACCATGGAATACGTAAAGAAGCCGGCGAAGAAACCGAATACATAAAAAAATACTGTGAGAAATATAATATAAAGATATATATAAAGTACGAAGATGTAACTAAGCTTGCAAAACAAGATAAAATAGGTCTTGAAGAAGAAGGTAGAAAAGTAAGGTATGGCTTTTTTGATGAGGTTTTAAAAGAAACAGGTTTTAACAAAATAGCAATAGCACATAATATGAATGATAAAGTAGAAACAGTTTTAATGAATATAATTAGAGGAGCTGGAAGTTTAGGGCTAAAAGGAATAGATCCTAAAAGAGACAATAAATATATAAGACCTTTGATAGAGACAGAAAGAAAAGATATAGAGGAATACTGCAATATAAATAAACTAGAACCAAAATTTGATGAAAGTAATAATGACAATACCTATACAAGAAATAAAGTAAGAAATATATTAATACCATTTATAAAAAAGGAATTTAATCCTAACATAATAAAAGGAATTAATAATTTATCAGAAATAGTAACAGAAGAACAGAATTATTTAGAAAAAATTGTAAATAATATATATAGTCAAATAAAAATAGAAGAAACTAAGGAAAAAGTAATTTTAGATTTAAGAGAGTTTAATAAGCAAGATACTATAATTAAGAAAAGAATATTATTGATTTCAATTAGTAGGATATTTGGAACAAGCAAAAATATCGAGAAAATTCATATAGAAGATATTATAAAACTATGTGAGCGCAATATAGGTAATAAATATTTAACGCCAAATAAGAATGTAAAAGTTTTTGTAAATAAAGGAAAAATTATTATATCACATACATATTAATATCCGTAAGGTATAATAGGCTGACACACAAAAGACACAAAAAATAGGTTGAAATCAATTGATTTATATGGTATATATGCTTATAGCGATTAAACTTTGTTTAAACTTAGATTAAAGAAAACAATTAAAGATGAAGAAAAAGCAGATAGGAGGAAAATAAAGTGAAGAACGGGATTAAATCATTGGCGGTATGGTTAATATTTTTAATTATATTTATAGTATTAATTTCGTCAATAATGGACAATTCAAGTAACAAACTTGCATATTCAGAGCTATTAGCTGATATGGAAAAAGGAACAGTTACAAGTATAGAAATTCAAGATGGTGGGGAAAAAGCTTTAGTAGAACTAGAAGGTGATTCTGTACCAAAAGAAGTAAATATTCCAGATATTAATAGTTTTATGACATATGCACAAGAAATATTAAAGACCAATAGCTATACTTTAACAGAAAGACCAGAATCTGTATTTATGAAAGGTCTTTACTTAATAATACCATTTGGAATAATAGTAATTGTTTTATTATTTGGTTTATTATTAATTAATCCAGGAAACCAAGGTGGAAACAAAACAATGTCATTTGGTAAGAGTAAAGCTAGAATGACAAATGGTGCAGAAAAAACAAAAGTTACATTTAATGATGTAGCTGGTGTTGATGAAGAAAAAGAGGAATTAGAAGAAATAGTAGAATTCTTAAAAACTCCAAAGAAATTTACAGACATGGGAGCAAGAATACCAAAAGGTGTTTTATTAGTTGGTCAACCAGGTACTGGTAAAACATTACTTGCAAAAGCAGTTGCTGGCGAAGCAGGTGTACCATTCTTTAGTATAAGTGGTTCTGAATTCGTAGAAATGTTTGTTGGTGTTGGTGCATCAAGAGTTAGAGATTTATTTGATCAAGCTAAGAAAAATGCTCCATCTATTATATTTATAGATGAAATTGATGCAGTTGGTCGTCAAAGAGGTGCAGGCCTTGGTGGAGGACATGATGAAAGAGAACAAACATTAAATCAACTTTTAGTTGAAATGGACGGTTTTGGAACAAATGAGGGTGTTATAGTACTTGCTGCAACAAATAGACCAGATGTACTAGATAAAGCTTTATTAAGACCAGGAAGATTTGATAGACAAATTGTTGTATCTGCTCCAGATGTAAAAGCAAGAGAGCAAATATTAGAAGTTCATGCTAGAAAGAAAAAATTAGCAGAAGATGTAGATTTAAAAACAGTAGCTAAAAATACTTCAGGTTTTGCAGGTGCTGACTTAGAGAATATCTTAAATGAAGCAGCATTGCTTGCAGCTAGAAGAAACCTAGATTGCGTTGGAATGAAAGAAATTGAAGATGCAATGGTAAAAGTTACAATGGGACCAGAAAAGAAAACAAGAGTAAGAAGTGAAAAAGAAAATAAATTAGTTGCATACCATGAAGCTGGTCATGCAGTAGTAAGTAGATATTTACCAACACAAGATAAAGTGCATCAAATATCTATAGTACCAAGAGGAATGGCTGGTGGTTATACAATGTATAGACCGGCAGAAGATAAATCATTTAGATCAAAAACAGAAATGGAAGAGAGCATTGTTTCACTATTAGGTGGAAGAGTTGCTGAAAAATTGATTTTAGATGATATCTCTACAGGTGCAAGCAATGATATAGAAAGAGCAACAGCAATTTCTAGAGCAATGGTAACCAAATACGGTATGAGCGAGAGATTAGGAACAATTACTTTTGGGGCAGACCAAGAGGAAGTATTCCTAGGAAGAGACTTAGCACATGCTAAAGAATATTCTGAAGAAACAGCTGCAATTATAGATGAAGAAGTTAAAAAGATTGTTGATGCAGGATATGAAAAAGCTATTAACATTTTAAGTGAACATGTAGATAAATTACATGCAGTTGCTAAAGTATTATTAGAAAAAGAAAAAATCGACGGAGATGAATTTGATAAGATCTTTGCAGAATAGAAATATATTAAAAAGAGCACCCGAAATAGCAGGGTGCTCTTTTACTGTTTGTAAGCTTCCGGCTGTGCTGGGGGATAATGACTTAGATATATTTAAAAAATATGAATATAGTAGTTTTACTAATATAGAATTCCCTATGAAAATTCAAAAAAGGACGTAAAATGAAAGAAATGTAAGAAAAATGTAATAAAAATTTAAAAAAACAGGCTGAATATATTTCCGTAGTAAGGTTTGATACGCCTCGCCATACCATATATTTACATTAAAAAATTACTTATTATAATATAAAATTATAAGCAAAATATGTTGGAGAGGGTACGTAATGAAAAATCTTAACAAAACAGTAAAATTTAATAAGAAAATTTTATTTATTATTGCATTACTAGTTCTCGTAATTACTACCATAGTAGCTGGCATAGGAAATATAGTGAGCAAGAAAGGAATATCTAGTAATGATGCTAGAATGCAATTTGGTGAGATAACTGAAGATGACTATAAGACCGAAAGCGATAATGTAAAATTTATGGTTTACTTTTTGCACGACAATAAAAAGGTAAATGGAACAGCAAACAGAATAGGCTATTCAGATACAATGTATTTTGATTTAAAGATGACAGAAGGAACATTGGAAAATGCTAAAATTCAGATTGCCTCACATAATTATTATTTAGAAACTAATTTAATGAGTGACTCTGTAATTAGCCAAAATTATGTTTCTAAGAATACAAAAGAGATTGATCTTAATAATTTATCTGGAAATATAGATAAAACTTTTGAAGCATCTGTAAAAAGCGGAGATTATGAATTTACAACAAGTATAGCAGATGCGATTGGAAAAGACATATCAAATTATAACAAAGAAACCACAATAACATTTACAGCTGATTATACAGATACAGCCGGACAGAAGACACAAATTTCAAAAGAAGTACCACTAACGATTTGTTGGTATGGAGAAGTAAACTGCGATATACCAGAAAAAGTATATGGAAGCGATAATTTAATACAAAAATATAGATTGTCAGATTCTTTAGATGTTGAAAATAATGAAATGACGATTGAATTTAATGTAGCCACTCAAGAAACAGAAAATGAGGTAATTCTTAATAAATCATATATTGAAGGAACAATACCTTTAATAAATGATATAGCACCAACAAATGTTATTATAGAAGGGGAAAATATAGAATATACATATGATCAAGATTCCAGAAAATTTACAGCAAGCCGTACTGCAAATATAGATGGGAATATTGTAACAGAGCAAGCATATAGTGGAATATATGCACAAAGTGAAATAAACTATAGATATAATGAATATAGAGTAAAAGCTACATATCCAATTGATGCATATCAATTAGATGAGGATGAATATATAAATATAGATATACCAGTAACAGCACATTATGAAGGTGTTAATGGAGAAAAAAGTAATGATATTACAAAAACTATAAATGTTACTTATTCTAATTTAACTAATGAAGAAACTGGATTTGATGTATCTGTAGGAAGAAATGTATTATATCCAGAAGAAAGACAAGTTGTTTCAAAACATAATGTTTTATTAGGATATGGATATAACAATAGTAATACAAATTTATGGCAAACATATTATACAAAATGGAACATAGTAACAAATCAAGAAGAAACAGCAAATAATGTAGTATTAACAGATAATGCAGTAGAGGATAAATTTATAAAGAGTGATGGAACAGAGATAGAAAATAATGGATATATAACAAATAAAGGTATTGCATTTACAAATCCGGTTTCAGCGCTTGGACTAGATGGATGGATTAAAGTGTATGATGATGAAACTGATGAATTATTACATACTTTTACAGCAGATGATTGGTCAGCGTACGATATGCTAAATCCATATGAATACGGAAAAGATGTAAAATATATAAGAATAGAAACAAGTGAAGTAAGTGAAAACAGCTTTGTAATTATATATAACATAAAACAAATTAACACTGGAAAAATGGTAGATGCTTTTTCTAAAAACGAAGTAGAAGATATGAAATATGTTCAAACTAGCTTTAATGGACAAATACTAGTTGATGGAAAAGTAAAATCTCTTGAAACAGATGCTAGAGCAAATTTTGAAGAAGAAATTTCAGTAGTTAACTTTGATATATCAGAAGGAGATATAGATACACAAAAAAGTAATAATATACAATTAGAAATATCACCTAATATGACACAATATAATACATGTACATGGAGTGACGAACAATATTTAATAAAATTCCCTTCGGACATAATAAATGTGACAATAAATGATGTAACAATAAATAATGCAGATGGTGTTAGTATAAGTGATTATTATAAATATACTGAAGATGGTAGCATATTTATAAAAATAGAAATGTCTGGTAATGCAAATGCTAATTATCAATTACTATTAGATTGTGCTGTGGAAACAAATCCAAAAATAGAAAGTAAAAAAGCAGATATAGAATTATATACATATAATGAAGAAAATAATTTATTCTATGAAACAGAAATTTCAAAAGACATATACGATATAAATAATAATACAAATACTGAAGAAAAAATTGGAAAGAAAACAAAAAATATAAATATATTAAGACCAGAAACATTACTTTCAAATGAATCTACAACGATTGAGGGAGAAACAATATATAATCCATTAATTGCAATGGTAGAGAATAGCGATAGAACAGCAAAAATTGATATAGAATTACAAAACAATCATAAAGATGCTATTTCAGATATAAAATTATTAGGAAAAATCCCATATGAAGGTAATACATACCAACAAACAGGAGAAAACTTGGCTTCTACATATACTGCACAATTAATTTCTGATGGCATAAATTTACCAGAAGAACTTGCAAAACGTGCAACCATATATTATTCAGAACAAGAAAATGTAACAGATGATCCAACAGATGAGGCAAGTGGATGGGTACAAAATACAGATGATTATAGTAATGTTAAAAACTTTTTAATATTATTTAATAGTTATCAAATGGAATCTGCAGAAGAATTAAAAATATCTTATGATATAAAAATACCAGATGATGCTGCATATAATGAAGTGGCATATTCTACACATACAATATATTATTCAGAACATAATGAAAGTGAAATAGAAAGAAAAACAGCAGACATAAATAAATTAGGATTTAATATAGCTAGAAGATTTAATTTTGAATTAACAATATATAGTAGACAAGATAATAGTCCTATACAAGGAGCTTCATTTAGAATTACTGAAATAGGAAATAGACTAAATAGTATGATTGTAGAGACAAATGCAGAAGGAAAGATAACTATTCCAGATTTGTTGTTAGAAAAAAATTATACAATTCAAGAAATAGGTGTTCCAGATGAATATATTCTAGATAGTAATGTAATAGAGTTTAGAGCATATGAAGAAAATGGAGAACTAAAACTAAATATATTTGGTCAGTTTGAGGAAGAGCCAGAAATAGATCAAGATAATGCACTTGTGTCAGCAACATTATATAATGAAGTTAAATATGACTTAGATATTACTAATTTAAATGATGATTCTAAAGGAGTAGTTTCCACATTTTCATTAGAAGGAAGAGGAGAAACACAAGAAGCAAGAACAGATAAAAATGGAAAATTAGTTTTTGAAGGACTATATCCAGACCAAGAATATATTTTAAAACAAACATATTCGAAAGGATATTATATAGAACAAGGAAAAGAAATTAGATTTAAAATTTCAAGAGGAGAAAATGGACTTGAAGTAATAGAAGATACTTCTGGATTATTGTCAATACAAACAGAAAGTGGAAAAATAAAGCCAACAGTAAAACTTACAATAAATAGTGAAAAGATACCAACATATAATTTAAAAGTTGTTTTATATGAAAATGAATCAATAATTCCTCTAGAAAATTCTAATTATACAATTACAGGTGGAGGAAAAGAAGATGGAGAAAGCTATACAACAGATGCAAAAGGTTCATTTACAGTAAAGGATTTATATGCATATGTAGAAGGAAAAAATGAAAGTGCAGAATATACATTAAAGCAAACCAACCCACCAACTGGATATGCTTTAAGCGAAGAAGAGGTTAAATTTAAAGTTACTAAAAACCCAACTACACAAGAATTAACATTAAGTGTAACAGAAGGAACAATCAGAGAAGATTATACAATAGAAAATAACACAGTTACAATTTCATTAGATTCAAGAAAGTTATTTAAAATAACAACTATAGATGGAGAAAACACAGAATTATTACCAGGAGTAAAAGTGGTTATAAAAGAATCTGTAATTATAGATAATAAAGAGGTATATCAAGATCCAACAGATGAATATGGGAATGTCTTAGGAGAAGAGCAAATAATTAATGGAGAATCTTGTAGAGTATTTACAACAAACGAAAATGGTGAAATAGAAGAACCTCTAAAGGATGGTATTTATAAATTAGTAAAAATAGAAGTACCAGAAGGATATGAATTAGAAGAAAATGAAGAAGACAGAACATATTTTGTTGGTATTGGAGAAACAAGAGGAGTAGAAGTTGAAACTTCTTTTAGAGATCCATTACTAATGGCTAATGAATTTAGTCGTGAACCAGATCAATATTTTGTTGCTGGTAGAGAAGATGGTAAAGCGATGTATTACCATAATGGAGAAATATCTATAATTAATGACGAAAATCAAATTGAAAAAACTATATCATCAGACCATGTATATCAAATATTAACAAGGGAAAACGGATTTGATGTATTAACAGATTCTTCAATAATTAGATATAATGATAATCTAGACGTTATAAATACATATAACTTAATTAGTGGCATGAGATATTTTGATAGAGACGAGGACGGAAGTTATGTTGTAACAGGAAGTTTTGAAGGAAATAAGACTATTTCTGGAGCTAGTACAACTTCTGGAAGCAGTATTAGTATAAATTCTATTAAAACAGGAAGCTGGTTCTGGGAAAAGAATACAGTAGATATATTTGTAATGAAAGTAAATTCGTCAGGAAAGGTAGAATCGTTAGTAAATATAGGTGGAACAGGAGAAGATATACCTACATACATAAAAGTAATGGATGATGGAGATTATGTAGTATCTTCACATATGACATCAAGTTCCATAGAAGCAAGTATGAGTGATACTGGAAGTTCTTTATCTGGAACATTTACAGATAGTTTCTTTATAATGAATAGTGATACTATGAAAGTTTCACAAATTACTTCTGTAAAGACAAACAGAGGAAATGATGTAGCAACAGGAGGTAACTTACATAGAGCTCTTGAAGGAAAAGATGGAGCAATATATTATACAGGTCAATTAACAGGAAGTATTACATTTAGTGCAAGTGAAACTGTTTCAGGAAAGTCTATTACAGTAAGAAGTACAGGATCTTCAGATGCATATATAGTAAAATATAATACTGCTGGTAAAGTAGTATGGGCAATAAATGTTGGAGGAATAGGTACAGATCATTTATATTCAGCAGAAATTACTACAGATGGTGGAATTTTATTAGGTGGAGATTCTGAGAATGGAAGAATAACTGTTTCAGGCGATAAAACTTCTAGTGGAATGGATATTTCAACAGAGCCTATATCTGATAATGCCGGTACTTGGAGAGGAATTGCTATAAAAGTTGATGACGATGGAAGAGTTGTATGGGCAAATGAATTTGGATATAGTACTGATGAAGGTTGTTATGCCGTTTCTGGATTTACAGAAAATAGTTATGCATTGTGTGGCTTTGAGACTCTTGGTATTAGTACACCGGTATTTATTAGAGTAGATGAAGCAGTCAAAAAATCAGAAATTTCTGAGGTAGAAGGAATAGAAATTCCATCATTAATTGAAAGATATAATATTACTACATCAGTAAATGGTGTAGGTGGAACTATAACAGGACAAAATGATGAATTAGTTGAAACCGTTAAATACGGAGAAGATAGTACTAAAGAAATAGTGGTTATTCCAAATAAAGGTTACGAAATATTATCTATAATTGTAAATGGCGAAAAAATTAGTTTTACACCAGACGAAAATGGAGCAGTAACATTAGAAAAATTTACTAATGTTACTGAAGATATAAATATTATTGCTGAATTTAGTAATAATACTTCAAAAATAATAGTACATCATTACTTATTAGAAACAGAAAATACAAAAATAGCAGAAGATGATGTGTTAGTTGGTATTGTAGGAACCGAATACACTACAGGACCTAAAATAGGTTTAGTAGGATATAAACTTGCAACAAACGAAAAAGGAGAATATGTAATTACAGGTAATCCTTCTGGAACTTATGGTGAATATGATCAAGAAATAAATTACTATTATGTAGAACAAGATGTTAAAGTAACAGTAAACCACTTTATAGAAGGAACAACAACACCATTAAGTCAAACTATTGTGACAGAATACAAAAAAGGTCAAACATATACAACAGATGTAGCAACTGACATACCAGAAGAATACGAACTTGTTAAAATTCCAAGTAATGCTACAGGTATTATTGATGAATCAGAAATAGTAGTAACATACTACTATAGATTAAAACCTACATATCAATATAAGATAGAATATTATTTTGACGGGCAGATAGATGATTCTTTAACTGAAACCGGAGAAGCAATTGAAGACAAAGTAATAGATTCATATACAGATAAAGTAAAAGATGGATATGTTTTTGAAAAAACAGAAAATTATCCGTTAACAATAAGTACAAATGAAGAAGAAAATATAATTAAAGTATATTATAAAGCAAGAGAAGATTTGTCATATAAAGTAGAATATTACTATGATGGAATTATTGATGACGAAAAAACGATAATTGTAGAAAATGTAAGATTTGGAACAGTAATTTCGGAATTTACAAATAAGGCTATAGAAGGATATCAATTTGAAAAAACAGAAAATTATCCATTAACTGTTAGTACAGATAATGAAGCAAATGTAATTAAAGTATATTATACAATTAGAAAAGACCTTTACTATACTGTAAATTACTATGAGCAAGGAACAGAAAATAAACTTAGTACAAGTAAAGAGGTTGGAGGAAATACATATAATGCTGTAATTACAGAAGAGCCTATAGATATTGAAGGATATAATAAAGTTTCTGACAGAGCACAATCAATAGTTATAGGTGTAAATGAAGAAGAAAATGTAATTAATTTCTATTATACAAAGAGAACAGATTTAAGTTATACAGTAAACTATATAGAACAAGGAACTAATGAAAAAATAGCTGATAGTAAACAAGTAGACAATCAAACATTTAAAGATTCTGTAACAGAAGAGACTATTGAAATATCTGGATATTATGCTGTAGAGCCAACAGAACAAACAATAACAATTGAAGTAGAAAATAATATAATTAATTTCTACTATCAAAAAAGAACAGACATTGAATATACTGTAGAATACTATTATGATAATAAATTGGATAATGACAAGACAGAAATTTATACAGCAACATTTAAAGACGTAATAGAAGAATATGAAGATAAGAATATTACAGGATATAAATTTGAAAAAACAGAAAACTTACCATTAACAATATTTGCAGACGAAAAAGATAATGTAATAAAAGTATACTATGTAAAAGACACATTTAAATACAATGTAGAATATTATTATGATGGTGAAATAAATGAAGGCGAAACAGAAGAATATACAGCAACATTCCAAGATGAAATAACAGAATATGAAGATAAAAACATCACAGGATATAAGTTAGAAAAAACAGAAAATTTACCACTAACGATAACAGAAAATCCAGATAATAATGTAATAAAGGTATATTATGTAAAAGATACATTTAACTACACAGTAGAATACTATTATGATGGTAAAATAAATGATTCTAAAACAGAAAATTTACAAGCAACATTTAAAGATGTAATAGAAAAATATGAAGATAAGAATATTACAGGATATAAACTAGAAAAGACAGAAAACTTACCATTAACAATATCTGCAAATGCAAAAGATAATATAATAAAAGTATACTATGCAAAAGATATATTTAAATATACTGTACAATATTACTATGATGGTATTTTAAATGAAGAAAATACAGAAGAATATACGGCAACATTCCAAGATAAAATAACAGAGTATGAAGATAAAAACATCACTGGATATAAATTAGATAAGACAGAGAACTTACCACTAACAGTTACAGAAAATGCAGAAAATAATATAATAAAGGTATACTATGTAAAAGATCAATTTAGCTATACAGTAGAATATTACTATGATAATGTAAAAGATGAAGCATTAACCGAAAATTATACAGCAACATATCAGGATGTAATAGAAAGTTATATAGATAAAGTAAAAGATGGTTATAGACTTAAAAAAGTGGAAGGAATGCCTCTAACAATAACAGAAAATTCAGATAATAATGTAATTAGAGTATACTATGAAAGAAAAGATACAAAAGTAATAGTAAAATACTTAGAAAAAGATACAAATAAGGTATTAGATGAAAGTGCAAACTACGAAATACCAGGAAAAGTATTTGATGAATACGAAACAGAACAAAAAGAATTTACAGAATATAATTTTGTAGAAGCTACAGACAATACTACAGGGACAATGACAGAAGAACCAATAGTGGTAATATACTATTATGTGCTTAAAACACCATATTTAATAGATGAAGAAATAAGCAAAAATGGAACTGTAATGATAGAAAATTTAGATAGTGAAATAACATATAATATTTCATATAAAGTAAATTTACAAGATTATATGGGACAAGCTCAAATTAAAATGGTCGATACTCTTCCATATGCAATAGATACATCAAAATCATCATTAGATTCTGGGGAATATAATCCAGAGAATAATACAATAACATGGGTAGAAACAATAGGTGATATATATTCTTATGAAAACAGAAATAATGAGATAGAAATAAATAAAACTATAACTGTAGTATATTTAGGATTAGAACAAGAAACTACAAGCATAGAAAACAGAGTAACTGCTAAGATTAAAACACAAACTCCAGAAAAAGAGTTTGTGGAAAAAGAAGCAACAAGTATAACTACAACTGGATTTACAGTTAATATACCTGTAAGCAAAATCTGGGATGATGAAGGTAATAAATTAGGAAATCGTTCAAATAGTGTAATCTTTAAAATAACTGGTAGTGATGGAAGTGAATATTCAAAAGAGCTAATAAAACCAGGAACAGCAGGAAGTACTACAATGCAATATGACGAAAACAAATGGAATGATATTTTTGAAAATCTTCCAAAATATGATAGCAATAGAAATGAAATAGTATACACTTTATCAGAAGAAGAAAAAACAGAAGGTGACCTAAAATATTATGATACATCTATAAATCAAGATACAAAAGAAGTAACAAATACTGATAAATATGGAAAAGTAACAGTACATTATTACATTCAAAATGTAGATGGAACAACTACAACAAATAGAGTTCCAAATATAAATGGAACAGAAATATCAGATGTAATAATAGAAGGAAAAGAAGGGGATTCATATACAGTATCTGAAGCACAAAATGTAAATGATAAATATGAATTAGTAGAAGAAAAGTTACCTCCAAGTGAAGGAATTATACAAAAATATAATGAGGAAGAGCCTCAAGAAGTAATATATTATTACAGATTAAAACCAGCTAAAGTAATAATAAATTACATAGAACAAGATGAAGAGGCTATGAGTTTAGCAACTCAAGAAGTAATAGAAGGACATGTAGATGATATATATAATACAAATACAGATTATAGAAGGGAGACTATCTCAAAAGACGGAAAAACATATACATTAGTACAAGATAGTGGGAATACTGAAGGTCAAATGACTGTATCAGATATAGTTGTAACATATTATTACCTACAACATACAAAAGCAACAGTAAGATATGTTGAAGGAAATCCTGAAACGGGTGAAATAGTAAAAGACTTAGAAGCATCAAGAACAGAAGAGGGATTGGTAGGCGATGAATTTGTAACAAATGAAAAAGCATTTATAGGATATAGATTAATAAAGAGCCCAGAAAAAGCAACAATAAAAATGACAAAAGAAGAGCAAATTTTAATTTATTACTATGAACCTGTATATGCAGGTTTAGTAGAAAATCATATAGATGATAGGACTGGAAAAGTATTATATACAGAAATTCATCAAATACAAGTAGGACAAAACTATGAAATATCAAGCAAAGAATTTGAAGGATATGACTTAGTAGAAACTAAACTTCCAGAAAACAGTACAGGAATAATGGAAGAAGAATTGGTAACAGTAAATTACTACTATATTAAAAAAGCAGTATTAGAAGTAAACTATGTAAATGTTTTAACAAAAGAATCACTAACAGAAAAAACTGTGGATAACACAAAACATGAAGGTGATTTATACACAACAGAAGAAAAAGAATTTATAGGATATGATTTAGTAGAAGTTCCAGCAAATAGCAAAGGAACAATGGAGGTTCGAACTGATGCTGATGGAAATATAGTAAATAATAAAACTGTTGTCACATACTATTATGCGCAAAAGGCTCAAGTAGAAGAACATCATATAGATATATTAACAAATGATGAAATAGAAAATCCAACAATACATGATGGACATGTTGGAGATGAATATAATATACCTTCTAAAGAATTCTTAAGTTATGCATTGGTAATAGTAGATGAAGAAGGGAATAATATGTTACCAGAAAATAACACAGGAACAATGACAGAAGAAAAAATAGTTGTAAAATATTACTATAATCAACCAGCAAAGGTAATTGTACACTATGTAGATAGAGAGTCAGGAAAAGAATTAGAAGAAACAAATGAAGAAGGTAAATTACAATCTAGTCAAATTGTAATTGAAGGACAAAAATATGATGAATACAATACAAAAGCAAAAGACTTCACATATTACACATTAGTAGAAAGACCTTTAGAAGAACAAGGAAAAATGAAGGTGGAAATAACAAAAGATGAAAATGGAAATGATATTGTTGTAAATACAATAGATGTATGCTATTATTATGAACCAAAGCCATTTAACATAGCTGTAGATAAACTAATTAGTAAAATAATAGTAAATGGAGAAGAACAAAATATAGGCAATGATAAATTGACAAGAGTAGAAATCTACAGAAAAAATGTTGATGACACAGATGTAAAAGTAGAATACACAATAAAAGTTAAAAACACTGGAAAAGTAGATGGAATAGCAACAATACGAGAAAATATTCCAGAAGGAATGAGCCTTGTAAATAATGATGGAACATGGGAAGAACAAGATGGATACATAGAAAAAGTAATAACAGACATAAAAGCAGGAGAGACAAAAGAATATAAAATAACTTTAAGTTGGAACAAGGGAAATAACAATCTAGGGGAAAAAGATAATACAGTAGAAATAATAAAAACAGGAAATATACCAGGATTTAAAGAGCAAAATGTGGATGACAATAGTTCAACAGCAAGAGTACTTATAAATGTATCAACAGGTAGTGTACCATGGCCATTGGTAATTGCTTTAATAGCATTAATAGGCTTAGAAGGAGTAACATTAAGTTATGCAAGAGTCTTAACAAATAAACAAAAGAAAGCAAGAAAAACAAGTAAGTAAAAGGGAACATCATTCAGAAAAGAGTGATGTTCTTTTTCTTCTATTGATTCAAAAAAATTATAGTTTACCTAAAAAATATAAAAACACCTAAAAATCAATAAAAACTAAGAATTAGTGCATTTCTAAAATATGTAAAAAAATTAGCAAATACTATAAAAATAAACAACAAAAATTTATAGTAACATAAGAAGTATAAGTTTGACATTACGAATTTTCAAATATAAGATATCTTTAAACAAAATAACGATACATAAAACAAAAGAAGGACGTGGGATTATGCACTATGCGGACATAAAAAAGATTGATATAGCAAATGGCGAAGGAGTAAGAGTTTCTTTATTTGTAAGTGGGTGTAGACACCACTGCAAAGGATGTTTTAACGAAATAGCTTGGAATTTTAAATATGGTAAAGAATTTACTCAAGATACAGTAGACGAAATAATAAAAGATTTAGACCATGACTATGTAGAAGGACTAAGTTTACTTGGCGGGGAACCACTAGAGCCAGAGAACCAAGAAGCATTAGCTAAATTAGTTACAAAAGTAAAAGAAAAATATCCAAATAAAAATATCTGGTGTTATACAGGTTTCGACTTCGAAAAAGATATTATGCCAGAATGTAAAACATCAGCTGTAACAAAACAGCTTATATCAAATATAGATGTTATAGTAGATGGAAAGTTTGACGAAAGCAAGATGGATAGAAAATTAAAATTTAGAGGATCATCAAATCAAAGAATAATAGATGTAAAAGAAACATTACACGATAATGCGATAAAAATGGTAAAATTTACCGATTAGCATATTGACAAGCTAATATTAATTATATATAATAGAGTAGCTATAAAAGTTACGGTGATATTATACACTAATATTACACAAAACTTATTAGCAAAAAAATTATAACTTTTGTCTGAGAACAGAACTTTATACAAAAGTTAAAATTTATCCCACAGTTGTAAGAAGCCGGAAGGAGGGGAAAATAATGTCATCAGAAGTTAAGGTAAAAGATGGAAATATAGAAGATGCTTTAAAAAGATTTAAAAGACAATGTGCCAGAAATGGTGTAATCCAAGAAGTTCGTAAAAGAGAGCATTATGAAAAACCTAGTGTTAGAAGAAAGAAAAAATCAGAGGCAGCTAGAAAAAGAAAATTTTAATATAAAATTAGTTAATAAGGTTGGAAATTAGAATAAATCTGATTCCAACCTTTTTGAATATCTAAAATTAAGCTACTTTCCAAATTTTTATAGAAAATAGCCTAAGCAAAGCAATTAATTGTTGCTAATTTTTTTATATAGGAGGAAGAAATATGTTAAAAGAAAAATTATTAGAAGATTTAAAAAATAGTATGAAAGACAAGAACATTGTAAGAAAAAACGTTATTCAAATGATTAGAGCAGCAATCTTACAAAAAGAAAAAGATGGTGGAGTAGAACTAAAAGATGAAGAAATTATGCAAATAATTGCGAAGGAAGCCAAAACTAGAAAAGATTCTTTACCAGATTACGAGAAAAGTGGTAGGGAAGACCTAATAAATGAAGTAAAAGAAGAAATTGCTATTATAGAAGAATATTTACCAAAACAATTAAGCAAAGAAGAAATAGTTCCAATAGTGCAAGAGATAATAAATGAAACAGGGGCAACATCTATAAAAGACATGGGAAAAGTTATGGGACAAGCAAAAGCAAAATTAGGTGTAAGTACAGATGGTAAAACAATAAGCGAATGTGTAAAAGAATTATTAAATAAATAAAATAGGGATATGGGGACGTTCCTAAAATCCCGAATAGGGAAAAAAGGAATGTTCCTATATTTTCCTATATCTATGGTAACGAGGAGAAATAATGAAAGAAAAAATAAAGAACCATATAAAAAAACATAAAATTATATATAGTGCATTATTAATATTGTTTTGTTTTTCTGGTTTAATACTTTCTTTTAATAAAATAGAATTAACAGATGAATTGTTTACATTTGCTAATACATATAAATTACATAACGGAATAAGTTTATACTCAGAAAATAATGTCATCGATACACCATTGTTCTTTTACATTGGAAATATATTTTTAAGTGTTTTAGGTGCAAATTTTTTTGCATATAAAATATATGGAATATTTATTTTTGAGGTTATTTTCTTAATTTCATTAAATATTCTAAGAAAATTAAAAGTGCCAACAGGAAGAGCTGTTGTATATATACTTCTAATTTTACTTCCATTTACTAAAACACTTTTTGTAAATGGTGCAAATTACAGTACATTAGCACTTTTATTTTGGCTACTTGGAATGAATTTGGTTATAAAGAAAGATAAGTTTGAGGTTAAGCCAATTCAGCAAGGTATCATTTCTGCATTAGTTTTTGCAACTAAACAAAATATAGGAGTCTATTACTTAATAGCAATAACTTTGTTTACAATCTATAATTACAGGAAAGAGATAAAAACAATATTAAAAAAATTAGTAAGTACATATATAATCTTTGTTTTAATTACAGCAATTTGGTGCATAATACTTATATTACAAGGTCAATTTATAGATTTCATTAATTATTGTGTACTAGGAATAGGTGAATTTGCTCAAAATCATTTTGATTTCCAAGATTGGCGAATAATTCTATATGCTATACCAGTGTTTGCATTAGTAGGACTTATTATTGCAAATAAAAAATACGGAATATCACTAGAAAATAAGCCTATGAAAGCAACAATATTCTTTTTATGTTTTATGTTTCCAAGTTTATTAATTGGATATCCAATATTTAATGCATATCATATAGAGCTGGCTATGGTTGTTTCGATGGTTTACTGTATGTATATGGCAGAGCAGGTTATTATATATACTAAAGAAATATTTTTAGTTAAACCGGTAAAAATTGTAATAATAGGTTATATAGTTTTTGTGCTACTAATAAATGCTTTTTATATAGGTTCTACAATAATAAAAGGGGCTTATAAAACAGATTATAATAATCCATATTTTGGAATGCTTGCTACCGAAGAAATGAAAAATAAGATTAACGAAATAGTAAATTTTGTAGAGTTAAAAGAAGAAAAGAATCAAAAAGTTATAATTTTTTCGGAAGAAGCAAATATTTACCAGATTGTATTAGGAAAGAACTATCAAGATTTAGATTTACCGTTGTTAGGAAATTGGGGATATAATGGAGAAGAAAGAGTACTTAACAAAATAATGAACTTAAAAGATTCGTTTATATTAATAAAAGATACAAGTAGAACAAACCAAGAATCTGAGAAAATTAAACAATATATAAAAAATAATTATAATAGAACAGGAGAAATTCAAGGATTTGAAATTTACTATATAGAATAAAAAAATAAAAATGGTAAAAAATAAAATAAAAAAAGGAGAAATAACATGTCATATAATAAGTTAACTTTAAAGCAAGGAATTACACTTCATAATATTAATACAGCTAAATTTAAAACAAATCTTTGTGCTATATTTTTAACATTTCCTATAACATATGAAAATGCAACTAAAGATACGTTAATTGCACTAATGCTAAAACGCGGAAGTAAAAACTTAAAGACAAGACAAGATATAACTAGCAAACTTGCAGAATTATATGGTGCAGAATTTGACTCTGGAGTAGACAAATCAGGAGATAACCATGTATTAAAATTCTATCTAGAAAGCTTAAATGAAGAGTATTTACCACAAAAAGAAGATTTGCTTCAAGAAAGTATAGAAACATTATTAGATCTTGTGTTTAATCCAAACATTGAAAATGAAGAATTTAATAAAGAGTTTTTAGAACAAGAAAAAAACAACCTAGAACAAATAATAAATTCAAAAATAGACAATAAAACAATGTATGCATTAAACAGATGCATAGAAGAAATGTATGAAGGTAAACCATATGGTATTTATAAATATGGATATGTAGAAAAATTAAAAGAAATAACAGCTAAAAACTTATATGAATACTATAAAGAGCTAATAGATACATGTAAGATTGATATTTTTGTTTCTGGAGCAAATAGTGATATAGCAAAAATTTTAGAAAATAATAATATCATTAAAGCATTAAAAGAAAGAAATCCAAATCATGTAAAATATGGATCATTTAGTAATGAAAACAAAGAAAAAATTGTAGAAGAAAAAATGGATGTAGCCCAAGGGAAACTTGTGATTGGAATGAATTTAAAATCGGAAAATGACAAAAGCAAATATGCTGCACAAGTATATAATACTATATTAGGTGGAAGTGCAAGTTCAAAATTATTCCAAAATGTAAGGGAAAAAGCAAGTTTGGCATATACTGTGTCTTCAAATTATATGAAACTAAAATCTAATATTTTTATTAGAGCAGGAATCGAAATAGAGAATTATGGAAAGGCTTTAGAAATAATAAAGAAACAATTAGAAGATATGAAAAATGGAGACTTTTCAGACGAAGATATAGCTTTAGCTAAAAGAACAATAATTACTACAATAAATAATATACAAGAAGAACAAGATATAGAACTTTCATATTACTACGGACAAGAGCTATCTGACAGAACAATGACAATAGAAGAGTATAAAAATAATATAGAGCAAATATCAAGGGAAGATATTAATACTGTAGCAAATAGCCTTAATATAAATACAATCTATTTTTTAAGAAACTAGGAGGGTATAATGAGAATATTAGAAAACAAAACAGTAAAGGAAAAAGCATATTTTGAAGAACTTGAAAATGGTCTTAAAGTTATTATTATCCCTAAGGAAAATACAAATAAAAAGATGGCAATAATAGGTACAAAATTTGGTTCAATAGATAATCACTTTATAAATCCTAAAACAAACGAGGAAGAAGTAATACCCGATGGAGTTGCACATTTTTTAGAGCATAAAATGTTTGAACAAGCGAACGGAACTAACAGCTTAGATACATTAACAGCAATTGGAGCAGAAGCGAATGCATATACAACAAATGATCATACAGCATATTATTTTGAAACAATTGATAATTTTGAACCAGCATTTAAAGAACTGTTAGACTATGTATTTCACCCTTATTATACAGATGAAAATGTAGAAAAGGAAAAGGGAATAATAGCACAAGAAATAAAAATGTATGATGATGATCCTATATCTAAGGTATTTTTAAACTCATTACAATGTATGTACAATAGTTGCCCAGTACGTATAGATGTTGCAGGAACTGTGGAATCTATTAACAAAATTACTAAAGATACTTTATATAGCTGTTATAATACTTTTTATCATCCATCAAATATGATTTTAGCAGTATGTGGAAATTTCAAACCAGAATATATATTAAATTTAATAAAAGAAAATATGGAACATTTCGATAAACAAGGAAAAATACAATGTATTTATCCAACTGAAAAAAGTGAAATTTTCCAAAAAGAAAGAATAGAAGAAATGGAAGTTAGTATTCCTGCTTTTGTAATTGGTATAAAAGATGAGGTAGAGAATACTGATATTATAAAAAAAGAATTAATATTAAACATAATTTTAAACTGTATATTTGACGAAAACTCAAAATTATTTAAAGAGTTGTATGAAGAAGGATTAATAATAAGTGAGCCAGATTTAGAATATGAATATTCTAATATATATTCGCATATGAGTATATTTGCTTCTTCAAAAGACCCAAAAACTGTTTATAATAAATTTAAACAAGCAATAAAAGAGGCAATATCAAGTGGAATAAGTGAAAAAGACTTTAATAGAACTAAAAATAAAATATATGGTAGATTAATAACTTCATATAATAGTCCCGCTCAAATAGCTAGAATTTTTATGAGAGATTATCTAAATAATATTATTACTTTTGATTATGTAGAAAAATGGAAAGAAATAACGTTAAATGATGTTAATGAAATGCTAAAAAATAAATTTAAAGAAGAAAAAATGGTTTTATCTGTTATAAAACCAAAAAAATAAAATCGTATATAATAATAGAAAAAGAAGAAATTTGTATCTTCTTTTTTTATTTTGCAAAAAAACTAAAAAAAGAGTCAGATGAAAGTCTTAAAATATACGGAAAAATAGGAATATTTAATTGAAACTATTGTAAAAATATGGTAGCATAAAAACATACAAAAGAAAAAAATAAAAAAAGGAGTGGTTTAGATGTTAAATGAGGAAATTTGCAAAGTGAGGGACAAATTAAATAAAAGTATAGAAAAAAACGTAGATTATGCGATTATTTATAAAATAAGTGTAGAATTAGATATATTAATAGCAAAATATTATAATGAAGAATTTATAGAAGCTAAAAAAGCCTAAAATATTACAGCAAATTTACATTTTCTTTAAAAAATTAAAACATATTGCAAAGAAAAAATAAATGTTGTATAATAAATTCATGTATTAGTATTAAATAATATAAATAAGAGGAGGAAAAGTGCAATGAAGATTTCAAAGAAAATGGCACAAGTAATAACAGTAATAACTGTAGTATTAGGAATTTTATTTGCAACATCAATGGTTTTTGCTGCAGGGTATGAGATACCTAGTGCTAAAGCTTCTGGTGCAGATACTGCATTAGGTAACATTGGTGGTATGGTACTTTCAGTAGCACAAATAATTGGTACAGCAGTTGCTGTTATTATGCTTATAGTATTAGCTATTAAATATATTTCAGCTGCACCAAATGATAAAGCAGAAATTAAAAAACATGCTGTTGTATATATAGTAGGAGCTATCGTATTATTTGCTGCTTCAGCATTGTTAGGAATAGTAAAGAATTTCGCAACTGGAATATCTGCCTAGTATTGGTGATGAAAAATGAAAAAATATATAATAAAAATTTTAACTATGATATTAATGTTGTTTATGCTAGCTAATATAACTGGTTTTGTATATGCAGACGAGATAAATCCTAGTGATTTTTCTGGTATATATACAAAAACAGGTGTATCAGACTTAGATGACAAAACTGGAAAGATTCTTAACATTGTGCAAATTGTAGGAACTTCAGTTTCTTTAGTTGTATTATTAGTATTAGGAATGAGATATATGTTGTCTAGTCCAAATGAAAAGGCTACTATAAAAGAAAAATTAATACCTTATGTTATAGGTACAATAATTTTCTTTGCGGCATCAAACCTTGTAGCAATAGTTATAAGATTTGCCGAGCAACTACCTAGCAGTTAAAAGATTATAAGTTGAAAAAAGCCTAAATGTTAAATAAGATATACTTGTTTAACATTTAGGCTTTTTGTTTTTAAATTATAAGAATAAAAATAAGCATGTTTTATCTGCAAAAATCAGTTCTATTACAAGAAATAAAGAATTATTTTAACTTAAATAAATTTGGCTTAGGGATATAAGAAATTAGACCAAAATATACAATAAAAAAATAAAGTAAAAAAATTTACAAAAATAAGACATTTAGTCGGAATTTATTGCAAAATATAGGTAGATAAAGTATAATTAAATATAAGTATAAGTTGGGAAAAAGGAGTGTTAATAGTGAGAAAATCAACGTTTTTTGTTATGAATTTATTAATTGTATTAGCAATAATATTTATTCCCGTTACAACGTTTGCTGCAGATAAAGTAAAATCTTGGGATGAGCTTGTTCAAGATGCAGATACGTTTATAAACAAAGGAAAAGAAAAAGATATTATTACCAGTAGTGATGTGGCAACAACAATTATGCCAATTGCACAAGCGCTAGTAGCTGTTGCAGCAGGTGTGTTAGTAGTTGTAACATGTATAATGGGTGTTAAGTACGCAATAACAACTAATCCAGAAACTCAAGCAAAATTAAAGAAGCAATTAATAGGTTTAGTTGTATCAATTGTAGTAGTATTTGGAGCGCATGCTATTTGGACAATCGTATACAATTTCATGAAGGATTTCTAAAAACTTAGTATATAAAAGGCTGTATAACTTGATTATATAGAACAAAGGAGGAATAAAAAAATGGGTACTTATTATGTTCCAAGAAATTATAAGGGTGAGTCAAGAATATTATATATTTTTACTGCCAAGTCTTTAATTACTACTGGAGTAGGAGCTCTTATAGGTTCAGTATTTTTTGTTATATTTGGAATGATACTAAATTATAAAATGGTAGGTTTTATAATAATGGGAATATTCGGAGTCCTAGGATGGATATATGGTGCTGTAAAGATACCTACAATAGCAGGAATTGCAGTAACAAAAAAAGTTGGTGGCGAATCACTAGATGAAATTATAAATAGATATATAAAATTTAAAGCAAAGAGACGTATCTATTCATATGCAGATACAAAAATTGCTGATGAAGAAGATACAAAGGAGGAACGATAATATGGATAGTATTATAATGGGGTTAAACATAATGCTTATAGTATTAGTTGTAATAATAATTGGACTAATATTAGCGTATTATTTTTTAGTATACAAAAGCAAAGTAAATACAGAAGAAAGAGATAAAGCAAAGGAAATAAAAACAGCTAATAAAGAATTTAACGGAATACCTAGAGAAACAACAGACAAGATATTAGATTTTGACGAAATTAAAGATGATATGATCATAAGAAAAAATGGACAACAATATATCATGGTAATTCAATGTAAAGGCATAAATTACGATTTGCTATCTGAAGAAGAAAAAGAATCTGTAGAAAGAGGTTTCATAGAATTCTTAAATACTATAAGATTTCCAATCCAATTATATGTACAAACAAGAAGTTTAAATTTAAGAAAAACAATAGATGCATATAAAGAGAAAGTTAATGTAATTGCAGATGAAATAAAGAGCTTACAAAAACAAAGAGCAGAATATTTAAGAACAGGAAATCAAAAACAAGTACAAATGACGGACTTCGAAATAAGAAGAAAAGAAAATGTTTTAGAATATGGTCAAGACATTTCAAACTATATTGGAAGAATGAGTTTTAACCAAAACGTATTACAACAAAAAACATATGTTGTAGTTTCTTACTTTAAGAGTGAATTGGGAAATATTGCGAATTACTCAAAAGACGAAATTATAAATATGGTATTTACAGAACTATATACAAGAGCAGAAACATTAATAAGAAGTTTAGGAAGTGCCCAAGTTTCTGGTAGAATATTAGATTCAGAAGAATTAACAGAATTATTATATATAGCATACAACAGAGATGAGGAACAAATATACCAATTAGATAGAGCGCTAGATGCACAATATGATGCACTATATTCTACATCAAAAGATGTATTACAAAAACAAAGAGATAGAATAGACAAACAAATAGATGATATGGCTGTTGACTTAGCTTCCGACAGCTTATTAGAGGCAGATAACATATTAAAAGACAGAGAAAAATTAAATAACGAATTAAGAGAAAGAACAATCGAAATAATAGAAGAATATAAAAATCAATTAAGCCCAGATTTATATAATGAAACAAAGAAGATAATAGAAGAAAAAACTGAGCAAGAAGCAAAAGAAAACAAAAAAGAAGAAATTAAGACTGAGAAAACTGAAGATAAAACAAATCCAACAGAAGCGAAAAAGAAAACAACAAGAGGAAGACCTAAAAAAGCGGATAAATAAAAAGGATTGGAGGAAAGTTTTAAATGAAAAATAAGAATGTAGAAGAAAAAGAGAATGTTGTAGAAGTACCAAAGGGAGTACTTAGTAAAAATGCTAAAGGAATAAAAGATTTAATTGCTCCTGCTGGAATAGACTTTTCAAATATAAATCATGTAGAAATCGTTTCTACAAAAACAAGATATGCAAGAAGTATGATAGTTGCTAATATCCCTAGAATGTGTACATTCCCAGAATTTTTAAGAAGTATGTATACATTTGGAGATGTAAATACATCTGTATTTATTTCACCAGTAAGTGAAAGTTCATCACAAACAGACCTAAACAGAACAATTAATGAGCTAGAAGCAGAAAGACTTGTTGCTATAGATAGAGGAGATATTAACCGTGAAAGAATCTTGGCACAAAAAAGAATAGAGGCCGAAGATTTAAGAGATCAGATAGCAAGTGGATTTAACAAGTTATATGAATCTACAATAGTTTGTACACTATTTGCATATAGCTTAGAAGATTTAGACAAAGAAACAGAATTGTTGGCTTCTGAAATGTCAAAAACATTAATAGATGTAAAACCAGCATGGGCAATTCAAGAAGAAGCTTTTAGAAGTAATTTACCATTTAATGAAAATACAATAAAAAAGGCTCATAATTTTGATAGAAATTCAATGGCAACTGTTTTCCCATTTTTCTCATCAGAGGTTGGACACGAAAATGGTATTCCAATTGGATTTGATAAGCAAACAGGATTACCAATATTGTTTGATAACTTTAGTTCTACACTTACAAACTATAACTTAGTTATATTTGGTAAGTCTGGTGCTGGTAAAGGTGTTACTATAAAAACAATTACAGCAAGATCATCTGTTTTAATGGGAATAGAAAGTTTAGCACTAGATGCTGAAGGTGAGTATGGTGTTGTTGCAGATGCTTTAGGAGGAGTTAATGTAACTATAAGCCCAAACTCTAATACAATAATTAACTTATTCGATATAGAACCAGAAACAGTAAAAGATGAAATAACAGGAAGAGAAAGAGTAGTTTTAAATATAGAAAATAAAGTAGAGGACGTTACACAAGCTTTACTTACAATGGCAAGAGGTAGTACAAGAAGTGAAGAAGTAAACGAACTTACAAAACAAATTATTGCAGAATCTGTTGCAGAAGAATATGAATCTAGAGGAATTACAGATGATATAAATAGTTTGTATGAAGAAAATGATCAAACAAAGAGGTTCTCTAAAAACTATATAGGAAGAGTTAAGAAAGAAATGCCAACAATAGGTTCTTGGTTTAAGAGAATTCTAAGAAAAGGTCAAGAAAATGAAAACCCAGATTATAGATTCCATTACAGCTACTTATCAAAAGTTATGAAACAATATGTAAGAGAATACAATGGTCAAATGGCATATTTTGATGGACAATCAACTTTTGAATTATTAGATGGAACACCATTTATAAATCTTGATATATCACAATTAGAAGAAAGATTTGCAAGACCACTTGCACAACAAATCTTACTTTCTTGGATTTGGGAAAAGTATGTTAAGAAAAATAGTGAAGATAAAGAAAAAGCAGCAAAGAAAAGAGTTCTTATTGATGAAGCTTGGATGTTATTACCATATCCAGAAGCTGTAGATTTCTTAAATACAATGGCAAGACGTGCTAGAAAGAGAAATGTCTCACTAGCTGTTATGTCACAAAAGTTCCAAGACTTTTACGAGAAACCAGAAGCACAAGCAGTTTTAACATCATCAGATACAAAATTATTTTTAGCACAAGATAAATCGGAAATTCCTTACATAAAAGAAGTATTCAAGTTAAGTGAAGGTGAAGCTGCATTCTTAACAACTTGTAACAGAGGTGAAGGATTACTAAAAGTTGGTTCAGATACAGCAATAATTTCTATAAGACCAACTAAGAAAGAATTTGAATTCGTAGAAACAAATGTTAACAAAATTAAATTAATACAAGAACAAAAACAAAAAGAAGCACAAAGAAATAACTCACAATCATAAATAAGAGGGAGAATAATGATTAAAAAAGTAGGTTTAATAATTATAGCTATTGTAACAATATTTAATTTAATATTACCATTACAAACAGCCTATGCAGCAGAAACAAAAAAAGAAAATGTTAATGAAGTTATGGGAGGTATCTCTAACGAATCTGCGGATAGTCTTATGAACGATGGTAAAACAACAGCAAACCCAGAAGGTGGTTCATCTAAACACAAAGTATCACCAGAACCTAGTATGGGTGGTGCTACAGCAAGTGCAGTTGCAAAGCTAATTAATATTATACCTACTTTAATTAGTAGTTTACTAAATTCAGTTGTAAATTCACAACAAATTAATGGCTCAGGAACATTGGAATTTACTATACAAGATTTGCTAGAAGGAAAATATGATATGTTTAGCATTGATTTTTTCGGAAATGTTAACGAAACAAAAAAAGTAACAGGAATGCTAACTCAAAATATTGTAATTTGGTATAGTGCAATGCGAAACTTAGCAATTGGAATAACTCTTTTAGTATTAGTATATGTAGGAATAAGGATGGCAATTTCTACAGTGGCAGATGAAAAAGCCAAGTATCAAAAAATGTTAATAGCTTGGGTAAAGGGCTTTTGCATGATATTTGTACTTATATATATTATTATGATAGCTATAAATATATCTAATGGAATTGTAGAGTTAGTACCAAAAAGCACAGAAAATCTAGAAAAAACACTAATGTATGGTAATGGTACAATACAGAATCCACAGAAAGATTCAATAGCAGAAAAGATGGCTACTTTAAAGGGATGGAATTATGTAGCAATTTGTGTTTTATATTGGATAATAGTATATTACCAACTAAAATTTTTTATATTATATTTTAAAAGGGTTTTATCGGTTGGCTTTTTAATAATTATATCGCCATTAATCTCAATAACATATCCTATAGATAGTATTGGTGATGAAAAAGCACAAGGTTACCAAAGATGGTTAAAAGAAATACTTATAAATATATTTATTCAGCCATTGCATCTAGTACTTTATTCTTTATTTATAACTTCAGCAGGTGCAATAGCAACAGTAGCACCATTACTTGCAGCAATATTCCTTGTAGGACTATCTAGAGGAGAGAAAATTGTAAAGAATATCTTTGGAATTAGAGGTGCACAATCAATTAGTTCATTAGGTGGAATCCATTTAATGCATAGACCATAGAAGGTGTTAGTATGAAGAAAAATGTTAAAAAGAAAATGAATAAGAAGAAAAAGAAAATTATAATAATTACTACCTTAGTTGTACTATTTTTTGTAATACTAATAGTTTTGCTAAAAATTAGCGAGAATAAGCCAATTAACTCTAAAGATGAGGCTAATTCTTTACAAAGTATAGTAGAATTTTGCGAATGTAAATTTATATCTAGCAGGGAATCAGAAGTAGATGGATATTCATTAGATATTTATTTGGAATTTAAATATGATACATATCAAGATGGGGAATCTAAACAACCATATTATGATGTAACCCTAGAAGGAATTTGTGAATTCTTAAAATATAATAGTATAAGATTAATTGATGAATCTAGAGGGCTTACTATTAGAGTAGATACGAATTCTACTTCAATTACTAAAAAGTATTTTAATGATGTAGAAGAGTCTGAATATTTTAGTAAGCTATTATCACAAATTAATCTAGAAAATGAGAGTACATTCAAAGAAACAGATTTTGATGTGGCAAGCGAATTACAAACACTTATAAATAATGAATGGAAAACAGAAAATATAAATTTTGGACAAAAAACAAGTACATTTAGAAACTATGATATCTATTTTGATAATGGATATAGAATAAGAAATATTAATGGAAAAGTTTTTAATATAGTATTTACAAATAAATTTCAAAAGGGAGTTATAGACGACATTAAAGTAGGAGATAGCTTCGATAAAATAAAACAATCATTAGGTGATAATTATATAGAGAAAAATGGAATATTAGAATATATGGGTAAAGATTTATATGTATGTTTTTCTTCTAACGAAATTTCAATATATCCAAGAATTAGATATAATTATACTCAATTCGAAAAATTAGTAGAAAGATATAACGAAGATAAAGATTTTAACTCATTTATGAACAGTCTAACAAGCTTATGGCCAGATTATTCTTTGTACAGATACGATACTAGTTATTGCGAAATATGGTATCCATTAAAAGGTATAAAGATAGACAACAGTAGAACAAGTATGGAAGGTATACAAGTATATCAAGAATATAATGGTTCATTTAAAGATGAACATAAGGATTACTATCAATTATATTATAAAACAAATGAAAGCTTGATTATAGAACAAGAGAAAAACAGAATACTTTTAGAAACAGATAGGGCAGATGTAACAGATGGAAGTTATAAGAGCACAAAGTATGTAATGAAAGCAGATTTTAACGAAGCTAATAAAGCATATAATATTGCATTTTTCTCTATAGATAAAAGTAACCCTGATAGTGAGTTAAGTAAAAACATATATGCAAGTAAAACATATTGGTATGATGATGACAATTTAATATATAGCATAGCTCACCAAGGAATATATATGTATAATGCAACAACTAGAAAAACAATAACAATAACAGAGGGAACAGATAATTATGATATAACAAATTTTGACTATGCAAATAAAATACTAACATATGATGGAAAAGATGTAAAAATAGAAATATAAAGAAAGGAGAAGATGATGAACAAAATAAAGAAATTCTTTAAAAATATAATAGTTTCATTTTTAATATTTTATATAATAATAGCTAATACATCATCTTCTTATGCAAGAAATTTTGATGATGCTGCTAGGGCATTTCTTGCAGAGCAAACAGAGAACTTTATTAATACATACACCGGAGATTCTGTATATAGTTTAACAGTCTTACCTGCTAATTTCGTTGGTACTACATTCCATTCATGTTGTACATCTGGTATTGCATATGTGTATAATGCTTTTTTAGGTTTAAATATATATAATATTGGATTTAGTGACTTGGCGGTTACTAACTTAACATCTTTGCAAAACTCTAACTGGACAGAAGTACCTTTGTCACAATCTAGACCAGGAGATATCTTAGTAAGAGATGGACATGCCGAAATGGTTGCAACAGACGGAGGGGCAACACACTTTAACTTTGGTAGTGGTAGAACAAATGCAAACATGAATATTCACCCAGGTTCCGATTCATTTACCAAAGTATTTAGCCTTAACGAAAATGTACAAGTTACACCTTCTGGAACAGTACCAAATACTCCAAATAGTTTGGAGGAAGAAGACAATGCTACAGAAGACCCAGCAGATGAATTTTACTATCAAGGGCTAGCCCAAGGTTCATTTTCTGGTACAAGCAGTGTTGACAATATACTAACATGGCTATTTAATTTGATTTCTCAACTTGTAGATTATATAGTAGGATTTATGACTATGATAATAAAAGTTGTTATTATAGGTTGGGCAAATATTTTCGTTAATATAGTTACAGATGCATTAGATGCAATTACAGGTGAAGCAGTAGAAGCTCCAGTACAAGATGATAGCCAAACAGATAGTAATACTGTAAATACAACAACTGGGGGAGATACAACAGATACATATGAAACACAATCTATCTTAGATAATGATAATTTGTATACACCAACATCAACAGAATTACAACCAGAAGGTGATGACAAATTAACTGTTGATAAGATTATATTTAACCAAGTACCTTTATTAGATGTTAATGTATTTACAGATACCGCAGCAGGTTATACATTAAAAGAAGATTCATCTTTATTAATTATAAGAGATAGTGTTGCAACATGGTACTATATAATACGTAATGTTACAATAGCAGTAATGCTAGTAATATTAATATATGTAGGAATAAGAATGGCAATCTCTACAATAGCTTCAGAAAAAGCGCAATACCAAAGAATGCTAGTAAGTTGGTTAGTAGGATTTTCAATATTTTTTGTAATACATTATTTCTTATTATTAGTATTGAATATAAATTCCACAATCTTGGGATGGATAATAGGAGCTCAAGATAATTTAGGATATGAAGATAGTATTTATGAAACAGTAAGAACAAAAGCATATGAAATTAAATTCTCATCTGGTATGGTTGGAACTATTTTATATATTGTTTTAATTATCTTAATGTTAAAATTTTTATATATCTATTTAAAGAGATTTTTAGCAGTTTGTATACTTATAGTTATGGCACCAATGATGGGAGCAAGTTATGCAATATCTAAAGTTAGAACAGGAAAAGCAAAAGCATTTACTCGCTGGATGAAAGATTATACATTACTGGTTTTAATACAAAGTGTACATGCACTTATTTATACATGTTTTGTAACTGTAGTACTACAGCTTACAAATGAATCTATAGCTGGAATTGTATTGGCATTAATTGTTATGAACTTTATGCTAAAAGCATCAGACATATTTACAGGAATATTTAGTATGGTTGGAGACAAAACAGGCGGTTCTAGATCACTAGGAACTATTTTAAACTCTGATCCTAAATCTGAAATATATGAAAAATTATTTGTAGCTAAAGCAATAGGTAATACGGCAAAAGAATTTGCTGCAGGAGCAGTAGAATTTGGAAAAGATTTAAAATCTTCATTAGCAACAGGAACCGACAGGAAAAAACAAGTACAAGCACAAGCTTTAGGAATTGGAAATTTAGGTAAAAAAGCTTTAGGACAAAGTTGGTCAGGAATTAAGAATATAGATGCTGCAACAGGACAATATGTTCCTAAAGGAAAAGCCGAAAAACTTGCTATGCTTTCTACAGATTTAATTAATGCCGAAAGACAATCTAAAGATAAGAAGAAAAAAGAAAGAAAGAAATTTTTATCAGATTTACAGTCTACGCATAACAATAGAATGACAAATGCATTAAAATTAGCGACAGCATTTCCTTTAATGGGAGTATCTGGATATGCAGGTATTGGTGCTACTAATCTTACGACTGGAACAGCTGATAGCATAGCAAATTCTGTAAAGCGAAGAAGCTTAAAAAATAAACGAAGTAGTAAAAAATATAATCTACCAGCTCCAATTGCTAAGGTTGGAGCAAAAATTCCTAAACCAGTAAAAGTTGCAGGAAAAGGAATAGGAAAAGCTGGAAAAATACTTGCTGGTCCTCTTGTAGGTGGAGCTGTAGGAGGAATAAAAGAGGCTATAGTGGATGGACATGAAACTGGTGGAAAAATTCAAGATTCATACGAAAGCAGAATGTCACAAATTGGTCAAGCAAAAGAAGCTGAATCTAAGATTATTGATTTATATACAAGTGGTAGAAAGTCTAAGGAATCAGAACTTAAGTCTAGAACTGGAAAAGATGATAAGGTAGTAAAAGCACTAGCCAAGACATCTTTTGACGGATCATACCAAAGAACAGTAGATAATGTTTTTGAAATATCAGATATGGTAGATGACAAAGTAGATAGAGAGAAACATTTACAATCATATAAAGATATTCTCGGTGTTGACGAAAAGAGTATTGGAAAAAATAGCATTGAAGCTGTAAAAGTAAATGTAAAAAACAAAGCTCAGCATAATATTTCAGAAAAATTAAGAGAAAAATACCAAAAAGAAAATAATTATCATTTAGATGAAACAACTGAAGAGAAGATAAAACAAGAAACAGAAGAGAGAGTTGCAAAATTTATGCAGGATTTGGAAAAAGAGATAGATGACAATACAGTTAAAGATGAAAGTTTAGCTAATGATCCAACAGTTATTAAAGGTGATAGATTTGATTATTCAGAGACAATAAATGCAGATACATTAAAATCAACTATTGAAGACATGATGAAAAAGCACGATGCAGATAAAAAAGTAGATGACGGAATGGAAGAATTAAGAGATCAAATGCAAAGATTACAAAGAATAGATAGAGAGTATGCATACTCTGATGCAAACAAAGATAAAACATATTTGTATAGAGCAGGAACAGACATCCGTCAAGCAGATGAAAGTAGAACAAATCTTAAGAATGTATTATCAAGTTTAACTTTTAGAAATATAGATATAAATGGGGGAAGGAGATAACATGAAAAGGAGTTTATTCAAAATATTAACGATTGCAATATGTATAGTTACCATGTTAAACATCGTGCTACCAAGTGTTAGTTATATTGTATATGCAGATGATACAAATACAACAGAAGCTCAAAAGGAAGAAACTAGGGCCACGGAAGGATATGAAAGCGGTTTTGGACAAATAATGGATGGTATTGCAGGGTTACTTACTTGGCCATTAAGAATGTTAATTTTAGCATTTGGATATGCGATAAGGATGGTAATTGGAGGAATTGCATCAGTATCAGGAGGAGAATTTAATATTTTTATTAGTCCAAATGATATTTTATTTGACAAGCTGGAAATTACAGATGTAAACTTCTTTAATTTCGATAATAGCTTAAGTGATGGAGTATTAACAATTAGAAAAAATATTGCAATTTGGTATTATGCATTAAGAAATCTGGCAATAGGAATTTTACTTGCAATATTAATTTATGTAGGAATAAGAATGGCAATTTCTACAGTTGCTTCAGAAGAGGCAAAATATAAAGTAATGTTAAAAGATTGGGTAGTAAGTTTTGTATTAGTGTTTTTAATGCAGTATATAATTGCTTTTACCTTAAATGCAAATAATGCATTAGTTAGCCTTATGGAAAAAGCAATGACGAATGCAAGTGACAACTCGATTTTCGCAGATGTAATGGATACATTTTCACTGCAGGGAGCTGATCCGACCTCATTTATAATGGGATTTGGTTCTGCAATAGCATTTTGTATATTAGTAGGTATTACATTATCTTTCTTAGTATTCTATATAAAACGTATGCTTACATTAGCATTTTTAGTTATAATTTCTCCAATTGTAACAATAACTTACTCTATAGATAAAATGGGAGATAATCAATCACAAGCATTAAATAAGTGGGTTAAAGAGTTTGTATACACAGTTTTAATACAACCATTCCAGTGTTTAATATATATAGTGTTTGCAACTACAGCATTAACACTAATGCAAGATAAAACATTAGGTGCAGCTATATTAGGCTGTATAATGCTATTATTTATACATCAAGCAGAACATATAGTAAGAGGAATATTCAGTTTCGAACATGCTCATAACTTAGGAGATACATTTATGACATTAGCTCTTGTTAAGTCATTAGGAAGTAGCTTAAGTAAAGTTGGAAAAGCAGCTGGTGGCGCAGCAGCAGGAAGAGCAGCAGGAGCAGCACCAGCAGCTGCTGGAACACAAGCACCTAGACAAAATAATCAGGCTAGAAATATTAACAAATCTAATAAACAGATTTCAAAAGGATTTAAAAAGGGTGACAAGCCACCTTCTAAGTTAAGCAGAGCAAAAGAAGGAGCAGCGAAACTTGCAAATACAAAAGCAGGAAGAATAATAACAGCTTTACCAAAAGCTTCAATAAAGGCAGCAGCAAGATATGCAGCGCCAATTGCGTTTACTGCAATGGGAGCTGGTGCAGCTGGAATGAAAGGCTCTATTATTGGATATCAAATGGGACAAGGTGTATATACTGCTGGAAAATTCATGAGACAAGGAATACAACAAAAAATGGATGCAAAAACAGCTGCAAGAACACAAGTTGGTCAAGCATATAATAATTATGTACATGCACAAGGATTAGAAAATGATCCAACTACAGCTAAAGCTGAATATAATAGAATTGCAAGAGATGTTTTAAATGGAAAAGATGTAAACTCTTTTGCTGCAGAAGATCAACAATTAGCACAAAGTCTATCACAATTTAAGAATACATTTGAACAAATGGGAACATCTCAAAAGAATATTGCAAAAGATATGGAAAAAACTTTAATGAAAATGCAAGATTTACAAGCAAGACAAAATACTAATAATCCTTAATTTAAAAGATAGGAAGGAGCGAAGATGAGCTTTATAGATACTAGATTAAAAATAAGACGTTTTTTTAAGAAATATAAAAAAATAATCATATTTATTATTATCATTTGGGCAATAATTTTTGTAGTAAATTATATATTGAAAAATATGCCAAAAGAAGATATTCCAGAAACAACCTATGAACCTAATGTATCTGTTATGACAGAAGATGAAGTGCCAGATAAATGGCACGAAACAATAGAAAGTACTATAGAAACATTTGTACAAAGATGTAATAATAAAGAGTATGAAGCAGCATATAACATGCTTTCAGACGACTGTAAAGCAGAGGTATATCCAACATTAAGCTCTTTCCAAGAATTTGTAGATGCGAAATTTAAAGAGAAAAGGGCATATAGTATTCAGAATTTTTCAAATGTAGGTAAACAATATATATATGACGTAAATCTTATGGAAGATTTAATGGCAACAGGGCTTACAGGAACAGAATATTATTTTGATGAAGAAAAATTTGTATTTACAGAAGATGATGGTTCTTTAAAACTTGCAATAGATGGTTTTATTCGAAAGACAGACTTAAATTTATTTGCAGAAGATGAGAATTTAAAAATAAATATAGATAGCAAAAATGTATTTTATGATCACGAAACATATAAAGTTACTTTAACTAATAGGTCTGAGCATCCAATTGTAATAGCAGATGGAAGTTCTAACAATGAAGTTGTTTTAAATACAGGAGAAGATGATAGAAACGAAAGAAATGTCGGAACTTATGGAATAGTTTTACAACCAGGAGAAAATAAAAGTTATACATTTGTATTTACAAAATATTGTGATGATGGAAATGCTCCACAATATATGATGCTTAATAATATTAGAGTATTGCAATCATATTCTGGAAATGAAAATACGAAACTAGCTGAATTAGATAATGCGATTAGAATATATAGTTTAAGAATTAATTTCCATACTGCAGAGTAGAGGGGTGAGATTTTGGGAGACGATAATCAAAACTTAAATGATACAACACAAACTAATCAATCTTCAAGTGGTGAGAAAATAGAAAAAGCTGGAAATGCTACAGCAGGGGCTGTAAAAAAAGGAAAATTTTTGGCAAAGGTTATAAAAAGTTTAAAAGGATTAGGAGCGCTAGGAGTAGCAGGTATTGTAATTATAGTGGTTATTATAGCTCTAATTGTAATAGTAGGAATTGTAGGTTTCTTCTTAGAGATGCCAGGTCTTATAAATAATAAAGTTTCAGAAATTGCAACAGCTTTTTGTACAGAACTTAAAACATATTATGAAGGTAACTCTGCCAGGTTTGGTAGTGAACCACAAAAAGAACTTGCAGAATATCTAACTAATATGGGATATTCACCTTATGAATTTGGATTTGGTAGATATACTGATGAAGATGGAAATTACATAGAAGAGGGAGAATCTGATGATGCATCGATGAATAGTAAGTATTTAAATGCATATTTAACAGCAGATTACAATACTTATGTGCCATACGAAAAATTTAAATCAGGAGTTTCTAAGCTACTTAATGTTATAGGAGATACTGTTGGCTATGTACTGGGAATGGAAACAGAAAAAGACACTGGAGAACCACAATTTGGTATGCTATATTTTGATTCAGGATTGTATGAGAATGCAGATGGACATGACTTAAATGCTAAAAAGATGGGTTTTTTAGATAGTATTGATGCAAATGTTGAAGCTAAAACATTGACATTCACCGTTTGGGAATCATTATTTACACGTTCATACTATACATATAATATGGAAGGCTGGACTGCAAGATATGGTAAACCGCTAGAATTATCATTAACATTGCATTTAGCAACAATGGCGCCAGATTTAGTGTATAGATTTGACATGGATGCAGATGAAAATACAGAGATACATATTGGTACAACAAAAAGCAAAGTTAGAATAAAGTTTGAATATCATATTAATAATGTTCCAGAAGAAGGAACAAATTTTGCCGGAGTAGATGAATCATTAGCTGATATAGATAATCATATTCAAGGAGATGATCATACTCTAACTGTAGAAGATATACAAACTCTTAAAGACTACATAGATGATCATAATAATTCGGATATGGTTGAAAGAATAAATGCAGGTTATGAAAATTTAAAAGCCTTTATTAATTCTTCTATAGATACAGGAAACAATAGACATTATTTAGAAATTAATGAGACAATACTTCAATCTTACGATGCGCCAGATCAAGTCGCTTGGTGGAATGATTCAGAATCTATAGAATATATGTTTAATAATGGTGGAGGATTATTTAATAATGAGAAATCAATTATGGATTCATCTATCGAGAAAATAAAAGAACAATATCCAGATGCTGAATTCTATACAGACGAAGTTGGTAAACCATATTCTGAAATTGTTGGAAAAACAGTTCATTCTGTAGAGGATTCTACAGGAACATATGAAGATGGTGCAACAACAGGTATTATGAACGAATTTTATTTAAAGTATAGTGAAGCTAAGAGTGATGAAGATTTTACAGAAGATGAGCAAAATGAAGTTTATGAATTTTTACAGGATAAATTAGAGGAATTATTGCCACATGTAGAAGCAGATATTCAAAAGATTAAAGATTATGATTCTGAAACAGAGGATAAACTAAAAGCATTTAATGAAGAACTAGAAAAAATAGGATTAACAACAACATCTATCAATGATGCAATCGATTATAATAATGATAAAGGTACAGGAGAAGGAACTGAAATAGAAAGAGTTCAGCCATATATAACAGAAGTAAAGAAACATTGGTATAGAAATGTAATATTTTATAATGAAGATCTTGATATTGATGTATATGATGTTAGCCAGAGTGAAGCAACATATGAAAACATATTTAATCCTGTACAACAATCAGATGATAGTTCTTTAGCACCAAATGATAAAGGTGCATTCTATACAATAGAAACTGTTAGTGAAGGAGGAGAATTAGTACAAGTAGAAGATGCTGTAAGAGGAGAAGTCAATGAACACACAAAAGAATTATTTGTTGGTACAGCAGACAGACCTGCTAAGTACTTTATATATGATGGAAGCACAAAAACAGCAGAAAAAATAGATGAATTAAGAAAGGTATATGATGATGCATATTCTGCTTCTTGGGACATAATACAGGATGATAAAACAGCAAGACAAGCAGCAGAAGATGCAGTAGAAGAAAAAGAGAAAGCAGATGGAACAGACTTCTATAAGGAAGTTAATGTTAGACAAAATGCACTTTCTGCATTTTCTATATTGGAAAATTCTAAGACAGAAGATTCTGAATATATATTAAGAGATTTAAAGAAATTATTTGTAGACTTAGGATACTTTACAAAGGATGACTTAAGAGAAGACGATACACATGTTTTCCAATGGCCTATTAGTGGATATATTAATACATATTGGCCACAAAGAAGATTCGAAAAACAACAAGCAGATTATGGAACATTAATAAGAAGTAAAGCTTCAACAGATAATATAAGAGCAGGTCTAAATGCAGATGGAAGTGAAAGAACAGAAGAGCAAACACAAGCCTATATTTATGAAGCTAACTTTAATGCAGACACAACAGGAGCACCATCAGATGAAGGAGTTCCAGATTTAGATGATGAAGATACAGAAGAAAACGATGAAGAAACAGATGAAGTTTCAAATCCAACAGATACACTTATAGATGGTTTTGAAGCTGGCCTAAATGTAGTATCACCTGTAACTGGAGAAATCTTAGAAGAGGGTGATGATTACATAAAGATAAAAGTATTAGATACATCTGCTGTTTCTGAATATGAAGAGTTCTATAATGAATATAAAGGAATTTGTACAGGATATATTATGTATATTAGAGGATTCCAAAAAGGAGCTATAGATGCAAATTCTGTATCAGAATATCAAAAAGTAACACATACAGATAGATACTTTATAGAAATGGGATTCGCAGATGATTATAGAGAAGTAGAGCCATATGCAACAGCCTTTGAGGAAGCAGAACAAAAAAGAATAGATGCTCCAGCATACTTAGAAAAAGATGGAAAGAGATATATTAAGGAAGGAACAGTATTAGGAACAACAACTGGTTCAGACTTAGGCTTATATCTAATGAATAGAGAGAACTCTATGGTTGAAGATGTAGAATCTTATGTTAGATTAGTAAAGAAAGGAATAGACACAGAATTCCCAGAAGAATTTATATTCTGGCTAGGTGTTGAACTAGAAGGTGCCTGTGAAGGAAAATATGACTTGGGAGATAGTTATGGAGTAGAAGTTTTAGCAGATGGTGCAGGTAATACAACAGCATTTGGTTTAACAAAAGCAGTTGCACAAACAGGAGAAGTTCCAAATATGTATCCACAATTTGCAGAACATTTAGCAGCAGGAAGAGTTCCAAAGAAAGAAGCACAAGATGTATTTGTATTAGTATTAGAAGCTGCCAGAGAAACAATTTTGGAAAAAATAACGAATCAAAGTGCATTGTCGGAAAGTATGTTAGATGCTCTGGTAGATTTACACCATGCAAGTCCGTCTGAATGTTACCAGATTATAGAGGTATTTAATCAAAAGAATACTTTAACAGTACAAGATTTCGAAGACCATTGGGGTACAAATACAAATTATGAAACCCAACTAAGAGGAAGAGGACATGTACGTGGTGTATTAGCTGTAGATGAAGAATATAGGAATCCATATGATCAATCATTCCCTAAATATACATTTAATACAGAAACTCCGTGGACAGACTTTATAAATGGAACACCTTCATCTGAAATTGCTACTTTAGGTTAATTTGGAGGGCTTATATGAAATTAGGAAAGAAAGTGTTAATAACATTAATTGTTATTGTTGTTATAATTATTATAGTTGTTTTTGTTAGAAAATCTATTAATAAAAAAGTTGTAAATGAAGTTGCTAAAACAGATGAGCAATTAGTACAAGAAAGCGTAGAAAGCTATTCTAAAGGGAAAGTATTTCCAAGAGGGATATCTGAATTAATGGAAAAATATGAGGGTCAAAATAGCAAAAATGATTTATATGAAAGTTTAGATAATCTAGTAAATGAATACTTACCAACATTATTTGAAGATATAACTGGATTAAGTGATAGTCAATTAACAAATTTATTTAACGAAAAGAAAACAGAAATAACTGAAAACTTGGGAATAACTCAAGAAGATGACTTTAAAAAATTAGCAACATATTTACAGAATAATAATTATGGTAGTAATAAATTTGAATCTTGCGAAATAGACTCTAATTCATATAGAACAGCTGGGGGAAATAGATATTTGAGTTTTATAATAAATTTAAAATATGAAAACCAAGAAAATCAATTGCAGTTAAGAGTATATTTTGCAAATATGACTTCTACAAATCCGGAAATTATATATGCTTCAGCAGAATAATGGGAGGAAGATATGAAAGAAAATTTTTTAGATAGTAAAGGATTTAAAATATTATTCTTTTTGCTAATAATAGTTATTGTAATAATTGTAGTCGTAAATACAGTTTTTATGACAAAATCTAATAAATCAGAGAATACTTTAGCAAATGGAGTTGCTCAAGAAAATATATTAACTGCAGAAGAGATAGAGGAAAATACAAATCAGCTAGAAATAGAAGATTTAAAAGGCAAAGATGAAAGAACTAGAATACAACAATATTGTGGGAAGTTTATAAGATATATAGAAAGTAAGGATTATGATAAGGCTTATGCCTTATTATATCCTGACTTTAAAAATAATTATTTCAAAACTGTAGAGAATTTTCAAAAATATGCAGAGGAAAAATTTCCATCAACATTAATAGCAGTAGAATATAACAATATAGAAAGACAAGGACAATATTATATATTATTTACTACAATAAAAACTCCATTAGATTCAAGTTATTCTATGGACCAAAAATTTATTTTGATAGAAAATGGATTTAATGATTTTCAATTATCATTTGATGTAAAAAATTAAATTGGAGGGAATGTAAATGGCAGAAAAAGATTTACCCGAAAGACTACAATTACAAAATGAAAGAATTCAAGAGATAGAAAACAAAATAAAGAAATTAGAAGATAAAGAACAAGATGGAAAATACTTAGTATCTCTTAAAGAAAAATTAGTAACTGAGGAAAAAGCAAAAGGAGATATCGAAAATATATATTCTTTATCAGCTATAGAAATAGCAGAAATTAAGGCAAAAGCAAAGCAATTAGCTTTAATTGCATATAGATCTGGTGAATATGATTTATATAAGGATTATGAGTTAGTAGCTACTACGAATGAGCAAGGACTATTAGAGGTTACTGATGAGTATAGGGAGGAATTAGAAGGGCTAATTCCAGCGCAATATCTAGAATTAAAAGAAATAGAACCAGAAGAGTTAGAGGAAAAATCTAAAGAAGAAGATAAAACAGATTTAAAGAAAGAGGAAGAAAAGGAAGAACAAAAAGAAACAGTAAATAAAATGCAAGAAGATACTGGCTTGGAATTAGTTTCTTTAGTAAGAATAGAAGATGAAAATTTCTCTAGAGATGTAGTAGGTAGAGAAACCGGATATGCAGAACAATATATGGGAATTACAAAAGATGGTACAATTTGCCTATTAGGTCTAAGACCAGATAATAAATTTGAGCTTAACCCGGATTTTGTTGGAGCAAGAACTGCAAGGACAGATGAGCAACCAGGAGAATGTGGTAAGAGTAGTGTTGATATGGTAGTTCCAAGAAAAGATGGTACTACATCAAGTTTAGGAATTGATATAAACTATGGTCAAATTTCTTTAACAAATAGAAATACAAATGAGCCAATTCAGACATCAAATTATAGACCTTCTGATGCAGATTCAGAAAAATATAAGTTAGAAGAAGAAAAGGGTAATAAAGAAAGCCTAGAAAGAAAAATGGAAGAAGAAAGAAAAAGAGAAGAACAACGAAAGAAAGAAAAACAAGAAAAAGAAGATGATGATGGTAATGGATGGCCAGAAGAAAGAAAATCACCATGGGAATAATAAAAAGAATAAAAATCACTTATTCGAATATATTTGAATAGGTGATTTTTTGTGTGTATTAAAAGAACTTTAAGTATATTAATTATTATAGTTTTGAGTTTTACAAGTGTAGTATATGCTGATGATATAGATGATATGGAAATAATTAATTGGTCTGAAGATGTGGTACAAACAACTAATAGTAATGAAGAGCCAAAACTTAATTCACGTGCAGCAATAATATATGATAGAAAATCTAAAAGAATTATATGGGGCAAGGCCGAAAATGAACAACGCCCGATGGCATCCACTACAAAAATTATGACAGCAATAGTAGTATTAGAAAATGCAAATTTAAATGATATAGTTACAGTTTCTAAAAAGGCAGCTGGAACAGGTGGATCTAGGCTTGGTCTTAAAAGTGATGATAAAATTTCTATTAATAACTTATTATATGGACTATTAATGGTTTCACGGAAATGATGCAGCAGTAGCTTTGGCAGAATATGTTGGCGGAAATATAGAAGGTTTTGCAGAAATGATGAATGCGAAAGCACAAGAATTAGGTTTAGAGAGTACACATTTTATTACTCCTCATGGACTTGACATGCCAGAACATTATACTACTGCGTTTGAATTAGCTAAAATGGCAGATTATGCTTTAAACATAGAAGAATTTGCTAATATTGTTAATACTAAAAGTATAACTATTTCGATTAATGATAGAAGTAAAACTTTGACTAATACAAACGAACTATTAGGAAAACTATATGGTGTAAATGGCGTAAAAACTGGCTTTACAAACGGAGCTAATAGATGTTTAGTAACATCTGTTAATAAAGATGGAATGAATATAATTACTGTAGTTTTAGGTGCAGATACAAAAAAGGATAGAACAAATGATAGTATAAAGTTAATTGAATATGCATATTCAAATTACGAAATATATAATTTAGAAGATATAATCAATGAAAAGTATAACGAATGGAAACAAATAAATGAGAATAGAATAGAAGTTATTAAAGGAAAGAAGGAAAATGTTAGCACAAGGTTGGAAGAGTTAGATAATTATTATTATCCAATAAAAAAATTAGATAGGGAAAAAATTAATGTAAAGATTTTTAATTTAAGCGAGATAAATGCTCCGGTACAAAAGAATTCATATATCGGTAAATTATGTGTGTATAATGATAAAGAAAAAATATTAGAATTAACAATAAGTACTAAAAAAAGTATAGAAAAACTTAAGTTTATAGATTACTTAAAGAATTTTATTATAAATAATATTAAAAATATGGAAAATGCAATTTAAAAAAGGGGTATAAGGTTATCCTTATAATCCCCTTTTGAATATTTAACTAGCTGAACTGGTGCTAGATATTAAAATTTATTTAATACGAATTCAACTAAATCATTTGCTGAATTTTTATTTATAATTTTAGCTTGATTTTCTATCATAGTATTTTGTAAGTTTGTATCTTTTAAAAGTTTATTAGTATTTGTTAATACTTCTTCAACACTATTAGATACAAGGCTAAGACCATTTTCTTCAAAAAATCTTGCATTGTAGTTTTCAACACCAGGTATTGGCATTATATGAATCATTGGTTTTCGCAATGTTGCAACTTCTGTGCTTGTAAGGCCTCCCGGTTTTGTTAAAACAATAGTACTTGTTGCAATATATTCTTTTATATTATCTACATATCCTTTAACCATAAGGTTTTCATTATTTAGTTCTTTTAGTGCAGAATATAGTGTTTGATTATTTCCACAAATTGCGACCACATAAATATTTGGAATATTATTTAATAAAGATTTAACCATATCTTTCATCTTGCCAAATCCCATACTACCAGATGTAATTAAAACAATATCTTTATTTGTTGGTAAGTTAAGATTATTTTTTACTTTAGAAAATGAGCTAGAAACAGGTATTCCAAAATCTAACAATATTTCTTCTTTAAAACCTTTTTCGATAAATTCTTGTTTTAAAGAACTATGTGGGATAACAAAATAATCGGGTTTTGTTTCTTCCCAAAATGGAATGACATGATAATCTGTTGCTACATTAATAAGTTTTATATCTTTACCCTCATTTTTTAATGTAGTTACTGCCATTGCAGGAAATAGATGAGGTGCGATAATTAAGTCATAATTATATTTTTGTATGTAAGAGTAAAGCTTATTCTTAGCTAATTTATTTAAGCCGAAAACAGGGCTTGTAATTCCTGTTTTTGAATAGGCTTCACCTAATTTATATGCTATTTTGAATAGACTACCATTTCCTTTTGTGGTGTTTAAATATATTTTCTCCGAATGTCTTTTGGCATTAGGTCCTAAAATATCAAAATAATCAACAAAGTCGCATTTAATATTATATTCTGAAAATTCTTTTTCTATATAATGACCACAGGCATTGTGACCTCCTCCTGTACTACAGGATAAAATTAATATCTTCATATATTACTCCCAATTATTATTAAACATATTTTTTAAATATTTGCTATTAAACGTATTATCTAAAAAGCGCTCATAACTGTTATTTGCTGGAATTCCACTATCTGCATCATGAGCTCTATTAACAGCACTAATTGTTAGAAGAATATCAAATAATAAAAAGATGGTCAAGCTAATTATTACAATTTTATATATTTTGGGCTTAATTTTACTAAGTAGATTTTCTATTTTAGGATATAAAATCTTTATCCATAAAATACCTAGAATACCCCAAAAGATAGAAAATAATAGGCAAATACGACCATTAATATTTAAAAACATATTGGAATAATCCCATGCAGTAAAGCCTAATACTAATTCCATTCCTAAGCTCATAATATATTCTAAAATGGAACCACCAATAAAACTTAATAAAAATATTTTTAAGTAAGATTCATTTTTATATTTATCCAATAGCAATGTAAGTACAACAGCACAAATTCCATATGCAAAATTAAATGGTCCGATTACTACTGCTGAATGATTTATAAATACTCCTTTTCTGGCAAGTGTCCAAATTAATTCGATAAAGTAACCACAAACACTTGATATTACAAATATGTATAGTAATTTATATAATTTCTTCATTTTATTCACCAATTCATTTCTATAAAATTTGACTAGTTTATTGCGTATATTGTTAATATAAGTATAATAAAAAAATCAGCAATTCTATAAGAATTGCTGATTTTGGAGGCGACACCCGGATTCGAACCGGGGATCAGAGTTTTGCAGACTCGTGCCTTACCACTTGGCTATATCGCCATTTAAAATATTTGAAATGTTACCGTATACTGAATATGTAGTTTACTGTGTTTCACACCACTTCAGCAATTTTGGTATACTAATATAATTGGTAGTAATTATTATATAATATGAAAATATATTAAAAATATTACTAATTTTTTATAATTATATAAGTCATTCGTAAATCGTTATTAACGAATGACTTATAGTTGGAGCGAAAGACGAGGCTCGAACTCGCGACATCAACCTTGGCAAGGTTGCACTCTACCAACTGAGCTACTTTCGCATATGCTTTTTCAAAAGCATATATATTTTATCAAATTCTATTTAGTTCGTCAAGGGGCTGTTGCAATATTTCCGAAATTTTGATTATATAATAATAATTGTACTTACAATATAAAAAGCTCATAAAATCTTGTTATTTACTGGAATTTAGAGTATAATAGACAAAGACTATCAGGAGAAAAAGGAAGAGGATAAATATGGAAGTTGTAAAAAATATATACAGAACACACACATGTGGAGAGCTAAATATAAATAATGTAGGTGAAGATGTAAAATTATCAGGCTGGGTTCAAAAAATAAGAGACCTAGGGGGAATGATATTTATAGATTTAAGAGATGAATTTGGAATAACACAGATTTTAATAAGTAACGACAATAAAGAATTAGAAGAAAAAGCAAAAGCTTTAACTACAGAAAGTTGTATACATATAGAAGGACAAGTTGTGGAAAGGGCAAGCAAAAATCCTAATATGTCAACAGGAGAAATAGAAGTTAAAGCAAGCAAAATAGAAGTTTTAGGTAAATGCAAGAATGTATTACCATTTGAAGTAAATACAGATCAAGAAGTAAGAGAAGATTTAAGACTAGAATATAGATTTTTAGATTTAAGAAATGAAAAATTACATAATAATATATTACTTCGTTCTAAAATCTTAAAAACAATAAGAGACAAGATGGATGAATTAGACTTTACAGAAATTCAAACTCCAATTTTAGCAAATTCTTCTCCAGAAGGTGCAAGGGATTATCTAGTACCAAGTAGATTAAACCCAGGGGAATTTTATGCATTGCCACAAGCACCACAACAATTTAAACAATTACTAATGGTATCAGGATTTAATAAATATTATCAAATAGCTCCATGTTTTAGAGATGAAGATCCTAGAGCAGATAGAGCACCAGGAGAGTTTTATCAACTAGATTTCGAGATGAGTTTTGCAACACAAGAAGATGTATTTAAAGTAATAGAAGAGGTTGTACCATATACTTTCGAAAAATTCACAAATTGGAAAGTAGACAAAGGTCCATTTGTACGTATTCCATATAAAGAAGCAATGGAAAAATACGGTATAGATAAGCCGGATTTAAGAAATCCTTTAATTATACAAGATGTTACAGAATGTTTTAAAGATTCAGATTTTAATGCATTCAAAGGTAAAACAGTAAAAGTAATAGTAGTTCCAGATGGCAATAATCAAGGTAGAAAATTCTTTGATAAAATGGGAGAATTTGCAACATCAAATGATGTTGGTGCAAAAGGATTAGCCTGGACAAAAATAGATGAAAATGGCGAGGTTACAGGTGGAATTGCTAAATTTATAACACCAGAAATAAAAGAAACTTTACAAGAAAAATATGGTGCAACAAATAATTCTGCAATGTTCTTTATAGCAGATGAATTTGAAAAAGCACAAAAAATAGCAGGTTTAGTTAGAATAGAATTAGGAAAAAGATTAGATTTATTAGAAAAAGATGTATATCGTTTTTGCTTCATAGTAGATTTTCCAATGTACGAATTATCTGATGAAGGAACAATAGATTTTAGTCATAATCCATTTTCTATGCCACAAGGTGGATTAGAAGCATTAAATACAAAAGATCCACTAGATGTATATGCATATCAATATGATTTAGTATGTAATGGTTATGAAATGGCATCAGGAGCTGTTAGAAACCATGATCCAGAAATTATGGTTAAAGCATTCGAAATTGCAGGATATACAGAAGAGGATGTAAAAGATAGATTTGGAGCATTATATAATGCATTCCAATATGGTACACCACCACATGCAGGCGCTGCACCAGGAATTGATAGAATGGTAATGTTAATTGCAGATTCTCAAAATATTAGAGAAGTAATAGCATTCCCTAAAAATAAAAAAGCAAGAGATTTATTGATGAGAGCACCATCTGTAGTTTCAGAAGAACAATTAAAGGATGTTCATATAAAGTTAGATTTAGAAAAATAAATACATAAAAAATTAAAAATCTCATATAGTTATAATAAAACTATATGAGATTTTTTGAGGTGTAAAATGTTTTTCTTAAGTAAAAAAAGAATAATGGTGCTTGGAATTTTTTTGTTGGTAGTGCTAGCAATAGGAATATCGCAGATATTTATAGAGCCAGAAACAGTAGAAACAGTAGCTTTACCTGTTAGTAATAAAGTAATAGTAATAGATGCTGGACATGGGGAGCCAGATGGACGGAGCTGTTAGCGAAGATGGAATATCAGAAGCTGAAATCAATTTAAAAATAGCATTAAAATTGCAGAATTTATTAGAACAAAGTGGAGCAACAGTAATATTAACAAGATCAGATGAAAATGGAATCTATGATGTAGATAAAACCACATTAAAACAGAAAAAAGTATCTGATATAAGAAATAGAGTAAAAATAGGAAACTCATCATCAGCAGACATATTTGTATCAATACATTTAAATAAAATACCACAAGAACAATATTCTGGATGGCAGACATTCTTTAAAAAAGATAATGAGCAAGGTGAAAAATTGGCAACAGCAATACAGAATAATTTAACAGAAGCAGTAGAAAAAGAAAATAACAGAGTACCAATGAAAATAGATAATGTATACATAGTAAAAAATGTAGAAATACCGCTTACAATAGTAGAATGTGGATTTTTATCCAACGAAGAAGAAGAAAAGAAACTACAAGAAGACGAATATCAAAATCGATTAGCATGGGGAATATATAATGGAATAAATAATTATTTTTATGAACTTTAAGCTCCATACCTAAAGTTCATTCTTGATGAATAAAATTACCAAACATGGAAAAAATAAGCCTAATACTGTTTTAGGAGTGATAATAACATGTTTGGTGTTTTATTAGATAAAAAACAACTTGAAAAATATATGGAAAAATTAGCTTCTGATCATAATTTAAAATCGGAATCTGATGAAAGAACATATCCCATACCAAATTTAACAAAAGATTTTGAATATATTACTATGGTGTATAATTTATTAAATGAACATATACAATTGGGAATAGATATTCATCCAGCAGGGGAATGGTTATTAGATAATTACTATATTATAGAAGAAAGAGTAAAACAGATAAAAGATGAGTTAGATTTAAAAAAATATAAAAAATTTTTAGGGCTAGATAATGGCCCTTATGCCGGTTTTGCGAGAATATATATTTTGGCTAAAGAAATGTGTGCTTATACAGATAGTAATATTAATAAAGAAAATTTGGAATTTATGCTTATTTCATATCAGAAAAGAAAAACTCTAAACATGGATGAAATATGGAATATAGAGTTATTTATAAAAATTGCTATTATAGAAAATATAAAAAATATTTGTGAGAAAATTTATGCTAGTCAAATGCAAAAGTATAGAGCGGAAAGTATAATAGAAAGATTGGTAGAGTTAAAGACAAAAGAAAATCAAGTATTTAATAAAAAGCCATATAAAAGTTATAAATTTGGTTATGGAGAAATGAAATATCCATTTATAGAATATATGTCATATAAGTTAAAGAAAACAGACAAAGATAGTTATGATTATATAGAAGCACTAGAAGAGTCTGTAGAAAAGATGGGAACAAATATTAATGATGTTATAAAAAAAGAACATTTCGATATAGCAATAAAAAAAGTACTTATGGGAAATTGTATAACAACTCTAAAGAATATACCTAGAATAGATTTTCAAGAAATTTTTGAAAAAATAAATGGTGTAGAAGAAATATTAAAACTTGATCCTGCAGAAGTATATGACAAAATGGATTACAAGACAAAAGCATATTATAGAGGAAAAATAAAAGAATTATCAAAGAAAACAAAAATATCGGAAGTGTATATTGCAAAGAAAATTGTAGAGTTAGGAACAGGAAAACAAGGCAAAAAAAGTCATATTGGTTATTATTTAATTGATGAAGGAAAAGCTAAATTATATAAAGAACTAGAATATAATCCGATTAAAATAAGTAATAAACTTAAATTGAATTTAATAATAGGAGTTGTATGGGGACTTGCTATAGTAATTTCAATTTTATTAGGTAAAGTATACAATAATTATTTATTCAGTTTAATTTTCTTATTACCATTACAAGAGATAATAAATCAAGTAATACAGTATGTACTAAGTAAAATAGTAAAACCAAAATTACTACCTAAAATAGACTTACAAAATAAAATCACAAAAGAGCAAGCTACAATGGTAGTAATACCAACTATTATAGACTCTGACAAAAAAGTGGAAGAAATGTTTAAAAAACTAGAAATATATTATTTAGCAAATAAAAGTGATAATTTATATTTTACTTTACTTGGAGATTGCAAGCCATCTAAAATAGAGAAAAGAAAAGGAGATAAAGAAATTGTACTAGCTGGAATACATTGTGCAAACGAATTAAATAAAAAATATAATAAAGAAATTTTTAATTTTTTATATAGAAAAAGAAGATGGTATGAAGGAGAAAATGAATATTTAGGATGGGAGAGAAAAAGAGGATTACTTATGCAATTTAATTCTTTCCTAATAAATAGAACAGAAGAAGATTTTGTAGCTAACACAATAAATAATATGAAAGAAATACCAAAGATAAAATATATTATAACATTAGATGAAGATACAAATCTTATATTAAATTCTGCATTTGAACTAATTGGTACGATGGAACATATATTAAACAAGCCTATTTTAAAAGATGGAGTAGTAATAGAAGGACATGGAATAATTCAACCAAAAGTAGGAATAGATTTAAGAGAAGCAGATAAGTCGTGGTTTAGTAGAATTTTTGCAGGTTCTGCAGGAACAGATTTATATACAAATGCAATTTCGGATTTTTATCAAGATAATTTTGGAGAGGGAATATTTACAGGAAAAGGAATATATGAACTTAATACTTTTTATAATGTAATGAAAAACACAATTCCAGAGTATACAGTTTTAAGTCATGATTTATTAGAAGGCTCATATTTAAGATGTGGACTTGCTACAGATGTATTATTAATGGATGGGTATCCAAGCAAGTTTATGTCATATACAACAAGACAAAACAGATGGATTCGTGGTGACTGGCAAATATGTAATTGGCTTTGCAAATATATTCAAAATGAAAAAAAGGAAAGAATAAGAAATCCGATAAATAAGCTCTCAAAATACAAAATATTTGATAATTTAAGAAGAAGTTTAATAAGCTTATTCGAATTAATTTTATTAGCAATAGGTATTTATACACATAAAGTTAGTATAGTGTTAATTGCAATATTATGTGTTTGTATAACTATAATTTTAGAAGTAGTAAATAAAATTATAGCTAGAAAGGATGGTGAAAAATTTAAGAAGACATTTACGCCAATAGTAACAGGAGGAAAGGGTGCACTTATTAAATTTGTGCTAAATATAGGCTTTTTGCCAACTAAAACATATGTAGAAATAAAAGCTGTGGTACAAGCTATTTATAGGAAATATGTAAGCAAGAAAAAATTACTTGAATGGATAACAGCAGAAGAGGCAGAGGCAAATAAAGATAACGATTTAGATTCATATGTTGGGTATATGTTTGTAAATTTAATTTTAGCAGTTGTAATTAATGCATTTAATATTAATCTTATCGCAATAATTCTTGGAATATTATGGCTGTTATCACCAATTGCAGCATTTGAACTTAGTAAAGAACTTCCAGAAAAAGATCCATTAAAAAAGATAGACAAGAAACATCAAAATTATATAGTAGATATTGCTCATAATACTTGGAATTATTTTAAAGACTATTTGATAAAAGAAAATAATTATTTGCCACCAGATAATTATCAAGAAAATAGAAAGAATAAGATTGTAAATAGAACATCATCTACCAATATAGGCTTAGCAATGGTAACTGTAATTTCTGCATATGATATGGGATTTGAAAATATATATGATAGTGTTAAGTTATTACAAAATATGATAGATACAGTAACAAAATTAGAAAAGTGGAATGGTCATTTGTATAACTGGTATGACATAAAGACATTAGCACCATTAGAACCTAGATATGTGTCAACAGTAGATAGTGGTAATTTTGTAGGATATCTTTATGTTGTAAAACAGTTCTTAACAGAGCATAAGAGACTATACGAAAATGTAGAAGACTATATAGCGATTATAAATAAACTTATTGAACAAACTGACTTTTCATTATTGTATGACAATTCATCTAGATTATTTTCTATTGGATTTGATATAACCGAAAATAAACTTACAGATTCATATTATGATTTATTAGCTTCAGAAGCAAGACAAGCTAGTTTTATCGCAATTTCTAAAAAAGATGTACCTGTTAAACATTGGAGCAGTTTAAATCGAACTTTGACTGCAATGGATGGGTATAAAGGTTTAATTTCGTGGTCTGGTACTGCATTTGAATACTTAATGCCAAATATAAATATGAAAAGCTATCATGGTAGTTTATTAGATGAATCATGTAAATTTATGATTATGAGCCAGATAAAATATAGTGAAAAATTAAATATACCATGGGGAATATCTGAATCAGCATTTAACTTAAAAGATTTAAAGTCAAATTATCAATATAAAGCTTTTGGCATACCATGGCTTGGCTTAAAAAGAGGGCTAGGTGATGAGATGGTAGTTTCATCATATGGTACTGTTTTAGCCATTTGCGATTATCCAAGAGAAGTATTAGAAAATATAGAGCGAATGGAAAAAGAGGGCGTTTTTGGAAAATATGGAATGTATGAAGCAATAGATTATACCAAAAGTAGACTAAAAGAAAACGAGAAAAAAGAAGTTGTAAAAACATTTATGGCACATCATCAAGCATTAATTTTAATTTCTATAAATAATTTTTTTCATAAAAATATTATCCAGCAAAGATTTTCTAAAAATCCAGAAATAGAGGCTACAGAGATTTTATTGCAAGAAAGAATGCCAGAAGATATTATTATTACAAAGGAGAAAAAGGAAGTGCCAGAAAAACTAAAATACAAAGATTATGAATCATATTATAGAATTGAATTAGATGATATAGAAAAGGCAAATAGATGCAATGTAATCTCTAATCAAGATTATACTGTTTTAATGGACGAAAAGGGAAATGGATATAGTAAATTTAATGGAATATATATAAACAGATATAAATATACAGATGATAACTCACAGGGGATTAATTTCTTTATGAGAAATATAAATGAAAATAAAATTTGGACTTCAAACTATTGCAAAGATATAGTAAAACCAAGTAAATATAAAGTTATTTTTAAGCCTGATAGTAATTCTATAGAAAGAATAGATGGGAATATAGAAACAAAGGTAGATGTAACTGTTAGTCAAAATGAACCAACAGAAGTAAGAAAAATAGAATTTACCAATATAGGAAATGAAGATGAAGTAATTGAGGTTACAGGAAGTTTTGAGCCAATTATATCTGATATTAATGCTGATATAGCGCATAAAGCATTTAATAATTTATTTTTAAGATATGATTTTAATAGTGAAAAACAAACATTAATTTTAGAAAGAAGAAAAAGAGATAGTAAGGGTAAAGATATATTTTTAGGTGTTAATTTTTATACAGAAAATGAGACAATGGGAGAATTAGAATATGAGATAGATGCACAGAAATTTAATGATTTTAATGATATGAATATGCCAAAACAAATAAAAGAAGGAAAACGTTTTTCTAATTCTATAGGACTTGTTACAGAGCCAATTGTAGCTATAAAAAGAACGTTAAAGATTCCGGCACATGAAACTGTAGAGTTATATTTTATAATTTCGGTTGCAGAAACAAAGGAAGATGCAGTAGCTAATATAGAAAAAATAAAAAATCAAGAAGCTATACGAAATATATTCGAAATTTCTAAAGCTAAAGCAATAGAAGAGGCAAGATATTTACAAATAAAAGGAACTGAACTTGCCGAGTATCAAAAATTAATATCTTTGTTAATAAAACCTAATTATGTTAGATGGTATTATAGAAACAAAATAAAAAATGAAAAATTCAAAAGGACAGATTTATGGAAGTTTGGTATTTCTGGCGATTTTCCAATCTTAACATTAAAACTAAAAAATATAAATGATATGTATTTATTAAATCAACTCTTAAAATTATATGAAATATTAAGAATAAAAAATATTCAAATTGAGTTTATTGTACTAGTAGAAGAAGAATATTTAATAGAATATATAAATAATTGTATTTTAAATGCTCACTTAGACTATATGAAGAATATACGAACTGGAATATTTATATTAGTTTCAAATAAGCTTATAAAAGCAGAAAATGACTTGATTACATTTGTGTCAGATTTAATAATAGATGCAAATTTAGGTAATATAAATTATCAATTAAATAAAATTAAGAAAATTTATAATAAACAACGAAAAGCGATAACAAATCCATTAGAAGAAATAGAAGTAAAAAATACAGAACAAATACGAACTCCAGCATTGGACAAAATTGATTTGGTAGAAAACTTAAAATATTATAATGAGTATGGTGCATTTTCTAAAAATGGAAAAGAATATTATATAAAGACCAATAAAGATATAGTACTTCCTACAATCTGGAGTCATGTGTTTGCAAATAAGAAATTTGGAACACTAGTTACAGATGGTAGTGGGGGATATACTTGGAATGAAAATAGTAGATTAAATAGACTAACTGCATTTAGTAATTATACAAGTAAAGATATTCCTTCAGAGCTTATATATTTTATAGATAATGAAAATAAAAGATTTTGGACGATAGGAAATAGGGTTGTAGAAGATGATAATGATTATTACACAACATATGGATTTGGATATGCCAAGTTTACTCATACAGCAGATGGAATAATACAAGAAAATGAAGTATTTGTACCAAAAGAAGATAAGCTAAAAATAAACTTAATTAATTTAAAAAACACTACAGATAAATTAAAAAAGATTAGTATATTTTATTATTTAAAACCAGTTTTAGGTGAAGATGAGTTACAAACAAATGGAAAAATAGAGGTTAAAACTGAAGAAAATATTGTTTATGCAATTAACAGATATGATGAATTAATAGACGAGACTACTTTTGTTTCTAGTAATTTGGACATTGATTCATTTACTGGTAGAAAAAAATCTTTTATAGGAAATGATACTATAAAAAAGCCTGTTGCGTTATTTATTAATAGTTTAGATAATAGTAATGGGTTAGGAGAAGAATCATGTATTGCAATAAAAATAAATGTAGAATTAAAAGCATATGAAAGTAAAAATATATCATTAATATTCGGAGAAGATATTAAAGATAATATTCCTAAGCTAGTTAAAAAGTATAAGAATATTGAAAATTGTAAAGCAGCTTTGGAAGATACAAAAGAGTACTGGAAAAATATTATAAATACTATACAGGTGGAAACACCATTAGAATCTATGAATATATTGCTAAATGGCTGGCTAGTTTATCAAACAATATCTTCTAGATTATTAGGAAAAACAGGATATTATCAATCTGGTGGAGCAGTAGGTTTTAGAGATCAACTCCAGGATGCGCTTAATATGAAATATATAGATATAAATATACTAAAAAAACAAATTATAAAAAATAGTAAGCATCAATTTATAGAAGGAGATGTAGAACATTGGTGGCATGATGAAAGCAAAATGGGAATACGAACTAGGTTTTCGGATGATTTATTATGGCTACCTTATGCAGTGTTAGAATATATTAAAATTACAGGGGATAGAACAATATTAGATATAGAAACAAATTATTTGGAAGGGGAAGAGTTAAAAGAAGGAGAAGTAGAAAGATATAGTTTGTATAATATTTCAGAAACTAAAGGAACAATATATGAACATTGTAAAAAAGCGATAGAAAGGGCTTTTGACTTTGGTGAAAATGGATTACCTAAAATTGGTTCTGGAGACTGGAATGATGGGCTTTCAAATGTTGGTATACAAGGAAAAGGAGAAAGTGTATGGCTTGCATTTTTCTTGTACGATATTTTAAACAAATGGGTTAATATTATAAAAATAGATGATGATGAAAAATATAAAGAGGTCATGACAAACTTACAAAGAAATGTTAATAGGAATGCATGGGATGGCAAATGGTTTAAACGTGCATTTATGGATGATGGGACACCTCTTGGGAGTATGGAAAATGAAGAATGTAGAATAGATGGAATTTCGCAAAGTTGGGGAGTAATTTCTGGGACAGCAGATAATGAAAAGAAATTTATAAGTATGGATAGTTTAGAAACACATTTAGTAGATAAAGAAAATGGGTTAATAAAATTACTAGATCCACCTTTCGAAAATGGCAAAATAGAGCCTGGATATATAAAGTCGTATTTACCAGGAGTTAGAGAAAATGGAGGACAATATACACATGGTGCCATATGGGCAATAATTGCAGAAAGTTTATTAGGATTTGGTGATAAAGCAGTAAACATGTTTAAATTGATAAATCCAATAGAACATACTAAAACAAAGCAAAGTACTAATAAATATAAAGTAGAACCATATGTAGTTGCCGCAGATGTGTATAGTAGCAGAAATTTAGCAGGAAGAGGTGGTTGGACTTGGTATACAGGTTCTAGTGGTTGGCTATATACTGCCGGAATTGAATATATTTTAGGTTTAAAAATATGTAATGAATATTTAAAAATAGAGCCATGCATTTCGAAAGATTGGAAAGAGTATAAGATAAATTTTAAATATAAAAGCACAATATATCATATAATAGTACGAAATCCAGAAGAGAAAAATGCGGGAGTTACAAAAATGTATTGCAATGGTAATGAAGTATACGAGCAAAAAATTAAATTAACAGATGATGGGGAGATATATAATATTGAAATAATAATGTAATATTTGGAACATTAAATTATAGTAATATAAAAAAAGGATTAGAATCACGATATAATGACTATTATGGAGAAAATAATACAGATGTGTAAAAATAAGACTTCACATGCAGAAGTCTTATTTTTTATATACTATACTAAATCTTTTTCAATAGATAAGTTTGCATAATAATTAGGATTAAAATCCTTATCATATGCTACATCATCAAATATTTCTGGCATTTCTTCTTTAAAATACAATAATAAAGGAATTAAAACTTGTCTTATAGCTGGGTGAACATGATTGGTTGTTCTTAACTCTAAAATATGTTTCCACTCGCGAATATTAGCAGTCATAGTGTATTCTGCGGCTGTAGAATGAGGAAGAATTTCTCTTACCATATCTGTTGAAGCCCCTAATTCTTTCATTTTAATATAGCTATTTTCTATTTCTTGCATTGTTTTTTTCCAAACATCATAAGTTTCTTTATCTTCTATATAAGAAGGATTTATAAATGCTATTTCATTTCCGTATTTATCTTTATCATAACTGCAATATCTAGTAGATTCAACAGAAAAACTTGCGAATCTATGTCTTGTTAAGTCTTTATAAGAACCAACATCATTATAAATTCTAACTGTAACTTTTTCATGTTCTAAAACTGATTCATGCCCTCTAGTTATACAATTTGTTAATAATTTTTTATAACTATCATCTGTAATTTTTCCTTCTGAACGATAGCAAGTTCTACAAGCACGTTCTAATCTTTTCATTATTTTTTTACCATCAATTTTTTCAACTTTTATCCAAGGCTCTACTATTCTCATGATACATCTCCTAATAATTTATTTACAATCTTATATAGCTACTACATTAATTAAAGATTGCAGGAAAAATTAATGTACTTACTTTTAAAAATATATCAAATTTGATTTTTTTTGACAAGAAGTTTTTTATAATTGACTCCAAAAAATAAGTGTGATAATATTTTTTTATAACTATTGGTTGAATTTTTTTCATAGGTAAGGAGGTATAATTATATGATTGAAGCTATGAAAAAAGAATTCTTGAACAGGTATCAATACTTTTTGGATGCCAATGGAAATTTAAATCCGGCTTGCGAAGAAGAAGATCGGAAAGAATTTTTAGGACTATGTTCCAAAATAAAACCTGAGGCGTGTTTTGGCGAAGCCAAGACTGGAGAAATTTACACAAGGGAGGTATTAGCTCTAAGAAAAGAAATTTTGGAGGAAATGCTTCCGGCTGTATATGACGAGGTATTTGACGAGAATAGTAATGTGAGAGCATGCGGAAGAGAAAAATGCCTCGAGCTTATAGAAATCTGTTCGGAGTTGGATCCGTTTAACTATTATGGTGATAGAAAACGGGGATTTATGAACGAAGAGAACATCTTCAAACTTAGATGGCGTGTATAGTCATCGTTTAATTAAGGACAGTGGGTATGAAGTTTATGATTTTGTACCCACTGTTTTCTTTTGTGAGAACAACAAATTAACATAATGTATTTGACAAATATAGGAAGAGTATAGTATAATAACAAATAGTGGTTATCCAAATATTGGATACAATAAAGAGATTTAAGTTTTATATATGATAAAGGAGAATAGCTATTAACTATATATGTCCGGAAATATAATGTATAGTAAAAAATAGTTATAAAATATTAAGATACTTTTAGCAATTATTGTATATGATGTTATAATTTTGTGTATATTAAAAAAAGAGAGAATTTTATACAAAATGGTTATAACTATATGAGCGGAAATAACATTTATAAAAACTGAATTTATTACTTTTGGGGTAATAAAATAATTTTTATGGAATCAAACATCAATCAAATTAGAAAAAAGCGAGATTTTATTAAGTGATAAAAGTAGGATGAATAGAAATATTATATTAAATATAATATTTCTTTAGTTAATGATATTTCTTCTAATCATAGATAAGTTTAAATTAAGCTATTGTATAGCTACAAGTAAAACCAATAAAAATTAGAAAGAAGGAGTAGATAAAATAATGACAGAAGAGAACAAAAATTTAGAGACAGAAAAGAAAGTAAGTACAAATTCACAAAGAAGAAGAAAGAATTATACTACTAAAACAAAACAAGAAAAATTAAAAACAACAAATACAGAGAATGTTAAACAAACAAGAAATAAAACAAATACAAGAAAAAATAAGAAAGTAACAGTAAAACAAGAAGATTTTAGATTTAAACCTAGTAATTTAAAAATTATTCCATTAGGTGGTTTACATGAAATTGGAAAAAATATAACAGTATTTGAATATGAAAATGATATTATTATAGTAGATTGTGGTTTGGCTTTTCCAGAAGACGATATGCTTGGTGTAGATTTAGTTATACCAGATATTTCATATTTAGAAAAAAATAAAGACAAAATAAGAGCACTAATTATTACACATGGTCACGAAGATCATATTGGTGCTATACCATATTTATTAAAAAAGATAAATGTACCAATTTATGCAACAAGATTAACTTGTGGACTTATAAGAAATAAATTAGAAGAACATAAATTAGTAAAATCTACAAAATTAGTAGAGGTTAAACAAGGAGAAGTTGTAAAAGCAGGAAAATTTAGTGTTGAATTTATAAGAAGCTCACACAGTATTCCAGATTCTGTTGCATTAGCTATTAAATCACCAGCTGGAACAGTGATTCATACAGGGGACTTTAAAATTGACTATACGCCAATAGATGGACAAATAATGGATTTTGGACGTTTAGCAGAACTTGGTAATGAAGGTGTTTTAGCACTTATGTCAGACAGTACAAATTCAGAAAGAAAAGGTTATACAATGTCTGAGAAAACTGTAGGTGATGTTTTTGAAAGATTATTCCAAGGTTGTAGAAAAAGAATAGTTGTTGCAACATTTGCTTCAAATGTTCATAGAGTTCAACAAATAGTAAATTGTGCTGTAAGATATAACAGAAAAATTGCAGTATGTGGTAGAAGTATGATAAACATGATAAATACAGCAAGGGAATTAGATTATATTAAGGTTCCAGATAATGTATTTATAGATATAGACATGATAAAAAATTATACAGATGATCAATTAGTAATAATAACAACGGGAAGCCAAGGAGAGCCAATGTCTGCACTTACAAGAATGGCTTCAGGGGAACACAGAAAAGTTCAAATAACTCCAGATGATTTAATAATCATATCTGCAAATCCAATACCAGGAAACGAGAAATTAGTTTCTAAAGTAATAGATGACTTAATGCAAATAGGAGCAGAAGTTGTATATAGTTCACTAGCAGATGTACACGTTTCTGGACACGCTTGCCAAGAAGAACAAAGACTAATGATATCATTAGTAAAACCAAAATATTTCTTACCAGTACATGGTGAATTTAGACAATTAAAAGCACATGCAGAAACAGCAGAAGAAATGGGAATAGACAAAGATAATATATTTATGCTTACAAATGGTAGAATTTTAGAAATAAATCAAGAAGAGGCTAAGTTTACAACATCTGTACAATCTGGTAGAGTGTTAGTTGATGGATTGGGAGTAGGAGATGTTGGAAATATTGTACTTCGTGATAGACAACATTTATCTCAAGATGGTTTAATTATAATTGTTATGACAATGGATTCTGCTACAGGAGAAATTGTTGCAGGTCCAGATGTAATTTCTAGAGGATTTGTATATGTAAGAGAGTCAGAAAACTTAATGGAAAATGTTAAGGCAGTTATAAGAAACGAAATAGAAAAATGTGAAAGAAATCATATTACAGATTGGTCTACAATTAAATCTAATTTAAGAGATAATTTAAAAGATTATATAGCACAAAAAACAAAGAGAAACCCAATGATTTTACCAATTATTATGGAAGTGTAGAAAAATGCAGAAATACCAAGCCTTTTGAGGCTTGGTATTTTTCGTTTGTTATAAAATTAAAGCAAAAACATAAATAAATAAGAGTAGTTAAGCGCAAGCTTAACTACTCCTGTGACTGTGTATCTTCTTTTGATTCAGTCATCCAATAAGTTTCTATATGATAGACAACACCGTTATAAGTATGACGATGGTCATTTTCATCTTTGAAACTTATTAAATTTGGGTTACGTCCAAATGTGATTTCTGATACATTGGGATAGGGATATATTTTTCCCATCCAAATGATTTCTAAATCTGTCCGTTCCATAACGTGTTTCCTCCTTTGCCAAACTCTGGCATTGTTGTATAATGTTTCGTGTATCACTTTATATTATACCATATTTAGAGCTTATTTACAAATAGTGTAATAAATTTATAACGTATAAGTAGAAATATATTTTCCTAAAGCTTTAATATTAGTTTGTGAATTAAGTTCAAACCTAATAGTACCTAAACCACTAAGAGTAATATCAAGTTCAGAGTCCATATCAAATGTACCAGAAGTTTCTAAAGAAAAGGCTTGAATTTTTGAATAAGGAATAGAAGTAAAATCTACTTTTTTACCAGTAATTCCTTGAGTATTAACAGATATAATTCTTTTATTAGTAAAAATTAATTTATCACGCATCGAAGAAAAAGCAAAGCCTACTTCTTCATTTGGTGCTAATAGCTCAGCAACCATATTAGTTCCTTCAGCATTAGAAAATTGTTTTAATTTTATTAAAGATTTGTTATTAAAATCAATCATTATCTTTACCTCCGTTTTTATTTGATATTATCATATATAAAAAAATAAGTAAATAAAAACTTGATATGTATTAATACATATCAAGTTCATTTTGGACTAGATCTATTTGCATTTCAACTTGTTCTTTAGCAGGTCCACCTATAACATTTCTTTTATTTACACAGTTAATTAAGTCAATTGCTTGGTAAACATCTTGCTCAAAAACAGGGTGAAATTGTTTATACATATCTAAATCTAGTTTTTCCAAAGAGGTGTTATTTTCGATACAATATTTTACGATATTTCCTACAACTTTATAAGCATCACGGAAAGGCAAGCCTTTTTCTACTAAATAATCTGCACAATCAGTGGCATTAATAAAACCTTTTTCTGCAGCTGCTTTCATATTTTTCTTAAGTACAGTCATAGTCTTAATTAAAGGTTCTATTGTAGTAAGGCTTAAATTTACTGTATCAATAGCATCAAATACTAATTCTTTGTCTTCTTGCATATCTTTATTATAAGCAAGAGGAGTTCCCTTCATAACAGTAAGAATTCCCATTAAACTACCATAAACTCGTCCGGTTTTGCCTCTAATTAATTCAGTAATATCTGGATTTTTCTTTTGAGGCATTATAGAAGAACCAGTAGAAAAAGCATCATCCAATTCTACGAACTTAAATTCCCATGAACTCCATAATATAATTTCCTCACTTATTCTTGATAGATGCATCATAATAATAGAAATATCTGCTAATAAATCTATTATAAAATCTCTGTCCGAAACACCATCTAGACTGTTATTAGAAATTTTTGAAAAGCCTAATTCTTTAGCTTCAAATTCTCTGTCCAACTTATATGTTGTTCCAGCTAAAGCGCAACTTCCAATAGGACAAGTGTCAATTCTTCTATAAGTTTCAGTTAATCTTTCTATATCTCTTTTAAACATTTCTACGTATGCCATTAAGTGATGTGCAAATGTTATTGGTTGGGCTCTTTGCATATGTGTATATCCAGGCATGATTGTTTCAGTATTTTCTTTTGCTTTTACTACTAATGTATAGATTAGATTTTTAAGATTTTGTTTTATTTCTACAACTTGTTTTTTTAAATACATTCTGATATCTAATGCAACTTGATCATTTCTACTTCTTGCAGTATGTAGCTTTTTACCACTTTGTCCGATTCTTTTAGTTAACTCTGCTTCTATAAACATATGAATATCTTCAGCATTTGGATCAAATTCTAAAGAAGCATTTTCAATGTCTTTTAAAATTGAATTTAGTCCAAATATTATTTTACTTTCATCATCTTTTTCTATTATGTGTTGTTTAGCTAACATTTTTGCATGTGCAATACTGCCTTCGATATCTTCTTTATACATTTTATAATCAAATCTAATAGAAGAATTAAAATCATTAGTTCTTTTATCTAATGTTTTAGAAAACCTTCCTTCCCACATAGGCATGTAAATCGCCTCCTTATAATTTTTTCATTTTAGCTATTGTCTTAGTTGGTAAGCCATATAAATTTATAAATCCGGCAGCATCTTTTTGGTTATAATCATCATCCTCATTAAAAGATGCTGTTTGCATAGAATATAAAGAATAAGGACTTTCTAATCCATTTGGAATAATATTACCTTTATAAAGTTTTAAACTAACATTTCCAGTTACTGTTTCTTGAGTTTTGTCTACGAAACTATTTATGGCATCTTTTAGAGGAGTATACCATTTTGCATCATACAGTAATTCACCTAATTTATTAGCAACAATTTGTTTAAAATGCATTGTATCTTTATCTAAACAAATTGTTTCTAATAGGGAATGGGCTTTATATATTATTGTTCCGCCTGGTGTTTCATAAACTCCTCTTGATTTCATACCAACTAACCTGTTTTCTACCATATCTAATATGCCAATTCCATTTTCTCCGCCTAGTTTATTTAATTTTTCTATTAAAGTTACTAGGTCTAAATGTTCACCGTTTAAAGAAACAGGAACACCTTTTTCAAATTCGATATTAATAATTGTCTCTTCATCTTTTGCCTGCTTTGGGGTAACTCCCATTTCTAGAATTTTATCGTATTTTGGAACATTAGCGATATCCTCTAAATCTAAACCTTCATGAGATAAATGCCATAAATTTTTATCTTTAGAATAGTTTGTTTCTCTAGTTATTTTTAATGGAATTTTATGCTTTTCTGCATAGTCGATAGCGTCATCTCTTCCTTTTATATCCCACAATCTCCATGGAGCAATAACAGGAATATCTGGTGCTAGAGCTTTTATTGCAAGTTCAAATCTTACTTGATCATTACCTTTTCCAGTACAACCATGGCAAATAGCATCTGCATTTTCTTTTTTTGCAATTTCAACTAATTTTTTTGCAAGTAAAGGTCTAGTAAAAGGTGTACCTAATAAATATTGACCTTCATATGTTGCACCCGCTTTAATTGCTGGTAAAATATATTCATTTGCAAGTTCATCTTTTAAATCTAATATATAAGCTTTAGAAGCTCCTGTTTTTAGAGCCTTTTCCTCTAAGCCTTCTAATTCATTTTCTCCTTGACCAACATCTCCTGTTACAGCTATTACTTCACAATTATTATAAGTTTCCTTAAGCCATGTAATTATTACAGAAGTGTCTAGTCCACCTGAATATGATAAAACTATTTTTTTATAACTCATTTTAAATCCTCCTTTTTTTATTATTTGTAATTTATATAGAAAATAAAAAAATAGCGTCTCTTGAAAGAGACACTATTAACGTGGTACCACTCTAATTATCTATATAAATAAAATTCTATATAAATCACTTAATCTCAGTAACGCCGAGTCCGCGGGTTATGATACTAAGTATAAACTGTTCCCACAACCACTCATAAGTTCTTTTCATTTTATACTACACATGTTAGCTCTCACTCTACCTAACTCGCTGTTGGTTCATATAAAACTACTCTCTTAATCATCGATTTTTTTATTCGCGCTTTTAATGTACATTTTTAGTATAACACAAAAACAAAATTATTGTCAACCCTAAATTATGTAAACACAACAAGAGCATAAAAAGAAGAGGGGCAGAAGCCCCTCGGTGTATGTCTAAGCAATCACTTCAATCGTGCGTGGTTCGTTCCGTTCATATGAAAAAGCTGTGAAGTACAAATTATCACAGTATATGGCTTCGAAGTTTCGAAACATTTCAAACAATTGGAAAAGGTCCAAGTTAGGAAAACCATCTTTAAAGATAACTTGAATCTGAGAACTCTGGCAAACAGAGTAGCATATATCTTTAAAATGACAAACATCAGCTACTGTCATAAAGTTAAGCTCCAGAACTTCAATGTAGCATTCCAGAAGAGTGCTACGATTAATGTTAATTGAAAACTTGAAAGAGGTTTCATCACTTGAAGGTGTATAAAATATCCAATTGTTGCTCCTACTGGAGACGCACACGAGTTGCACTGCTGTTTTCGTAGCCATAAATAAATCCTTTCTCTTGACTACTTATATTGTACGATATACATAAAGTAGTATATCATAGATAAATAATAAATGCAAAATCTTAGTTATTAAATAAAAAAGGATGAGTCATATTTTTACAACTCATCCTCAAATACTAGAAAGGTCTAATCAATGACCTTTGGTAGAGTAATAGATTCTGGAAGAACTCTTTTGAGTTCTTTAAAACCTGCTCCAACGACAACTCCACTAGCAAGACTTGCAATGGTATATTCTTCTTCTGTTGGATTTCTTCCAGAGTCTACTGTTACTCCGTTTGTCTCTGTAGAAAACGTAATTATTTCTCCAGTTTCGAGGTTTTGAAATTTGATCCCCGCTATACATAGTTTCATATTTTTTCCTCCTGCATTACGCCGAGAGAAGAACAAATATAATGTAAAATTAGCTTTTACAATTTAATGTTCCATCAATAAAGCTACAATTTAAATTATATTATATTTTCCGTATTATGTCAATAAAAGCGAACTTTTATACTTGCTATAGAGCTAAATATATTGTATAATATAAAAGATTTTAAACTTTAGGGACGGAGCTAAAAGTTCAAAGATAATTTAAATATTAAAAATAGAAAGGGATTATAGGAACGTCCCAAAATCCCTATAAAGGAGAGATAATTAATGGACTATAAAGATTTAGCAAATTTAATATTTCCAGATGTAAAATCAATAGAATATTATGAGGAAAAATATCCAAGAAGAGACTTAAAAGAAGGTGCTATAGTAACTAGATTTGCACCAAGTCCAACAGGTTTTGTTCATATAGGGGGCTTATATCAAGCTCTAGTTGCAAGAAAAGTTGCAACACAAACAGAAGGAGTTTTCTTTTTAAGAATTGAGGATACAGACCAAAAAAGAGAAATTGAAAATGGTATTACAGATATCGTTAATTCTTTAAAAGATTTTGGGATAGAAGAAGACGAAGGAATGATAAACGAAACCGAAGGAAAAGGTGATTATGGTCCATATAAACAATCTTTAAGAGGAGATATTTATAGATCATATGCTAAATACATGATAGAAATGGGAAAAGCATATCCATGTTTTTGCTCAGCTGAAGAAGTTGATGAAATAAGGAAAAAACAAGAAGCTGCTAAAGTAAGACCAGGTTATTATGGTGTGTGGGCAAAATGTAGAAACTTAACAGTAGAAGAAATGGCAGAAAAAATAAAAGCAGGAGAAAAATATATTATCAGATTTAAATCACCAGGAAGAGAAGATAGAAAGATAAAACATCATGATGTAATAAAAGGAAATGTTACTTTCCCAGAAAATGACCAAGATATAGTAATAATTAAGGCCGATGGTCTTCCTACATATCATTTCGCACATATTGTAGATGACCACTTAATGGGAACAACACATGTAATAAGAAGTGATGAATGGCTTTCATCTGTTCCATTACATTTACAATTATTCCAAGAAATTGGATTTAAAGCACCAAAATATGTTCACATTTCACCAATTATGAAAAATGATAATGGAAACAAGAGAAAACTAAGTAAAAGAAAAGACCCAGAAGCCGCAGTAAGTTATTATGCAGAACAAGGAATTCCAGCAGAAGCTGTAAAAGAATATTTATTTAATATCGCAAATTCAAATTTCGAAAATTGGAGAAGACAAAATCCAACAGAAGATATGGAAAACTTTGAATTACAATTAAATAAAATGAGTGTAAGTGGAGCTCTTTTTGATATGGTAAAATTACTTGATGTTTCAAAATCAGTTATTTCTAGATTTGATGCAGAAAAGGTATATAATGAATCAGTAAAATGGGCAGAAAAATATGATGAAGAATTAGCAGAAATGCTAAAAGAAAATAAAGGATATGCTTTAAAAATATTTGGTATAGAAAGAGGAAATAAGAAACCTCGTAAAGATATTGCTAAATGGTCAGATGTAAAAAAAGAAATTTCATATATGTATGATGAAAAATTTTATGCACAAAATGTAAATTATGAATACCAAAAAATATCAGATAGTGATAAAATAAAAACAATATTAAATGAATATATAAATAATTATTTTGATGAAAACGATGATAAGCAAGAATGGTTTAATAAAATAAAAGAATTAGCAGGAAAATTAGGATATGCAAGCGAAGTAAAAGAATTTAAAGCAAATCCAGATAAATACGAAGCACATGTTGGAGATGTAAGTACAGTGCTAAGAATAGCTTTAACAGGAAGAACAAATACACCAGATATGTATGAAATAATGGAAATAATGGGAAAAGATAGAATAAAAGAAAGATTTGAACATGCGAAAAAAGAATTGTAATTAAACAAGGGAGAATAGCCGATGGATAAACTAATGGATGTAATTAAGTATTTTAAAACAATTGATTTAAAACAAGTAATAGATATTTTAATAGCCATTGCAATTATAATATTTTTCTATATATTTAGTTCTGGTTTATCTTATATTTTAATAAGAATTTTTAAAAGAAAGAAAATTGATAAAGAACGAATAAAGAAAATGCCTTTCTATAAACCATTAAAAATATTCTTTATAACTTTAGGAATATTTTTAGCAACAAGAGTTTTACAAATACAAGGAAAGGCAATGTATATAATCGAATTAACATTTAAGATTATTTGCGTAATTTTATTTGCAAAAGCATTAGCAGACTGTTTTACAGCAGATTCAAAAACGATGAGAAAATTACAAAGAAAATTTATGACAGATGCTGATGATAATAGAATAAATTTTATATATAAAATTATAAGATGCGCTATATATATAATTGCCATTTTAGTAGTTATTGCGTTATTAGGAATTAACTTAAATACAATACTTGCTGGTTTAGGAATAGGAAGTGTTGTGCTTACATTAGCAGCACAAGATACAGCTAAAAACCTATTTGGTGGAGTTATGATATTAATAGATAAACCATTTGTTATAGGTGATTGGGTACAAACGCCAAATTACGAAGGTATAGTAGAAGACATATCTTTTAGAAGTACAGGGATAAGAACATTTGATAATTCATTAGTAAATATACCAAATGGAGTATTATCAAATGAGGCTGTTATAAACTGGAGTAAGATGGAAAAAAGAAAATATAAATTGGACTTAAAACTTCCGTTAGATACACCGGTAGATGTAATACAAAGAATTACTAGTAAAATATATTTTATGCTTATAAATCATCCAAATGTAATAAATGATGATACATATGTAAAATTTGATGAAATTGGTCCAGATGGTGTTTCTATAATGATATATGTTTTTACAAATTCTGTTGATTATGGCAGTTACTTAAATGCTAAAGAGCACATTAATAAAAATATATTAGAAATACTAGAAAAAGAAGGTGTGGATTTAGCATATCCAACAAGTACAGTATTAGTAAAAGATGGTAATAAAGTAAAAGATGAAGTTAAGAAAATAAATTAAAAAGGGTTTTGGGCTTGTCCCGAAATCCTTTTTTGATACAAAGTTAATCTGTAGAGGAGAAAAGAAGCTTCTACAGATTTTTGTTGAATTATTTAATGAATAAAAAAATATTATTTAAAAATAATAATAAAAGGTTGACAAAAAGACATAGTATCAATATAATAATAACAAATATAACTTATTAACTTTTTGATAATATCAAATAAAGGAGAGATGCCTATGGAAAATGATAAGATAATAGTAGTATTTGGAGGATCTTTTAATCCACCACTAAATTCACATTTTTCATTAGCAGAACAAATTGTATCCGAATACGAAAACGTAGAAAAAATAATTTTTGTTCCGGTAAATCAAAAATATCAAAAGAAAGGTTTACTAGAAAATAAATATAGGTATGAAATGCTAAAGTGTGTTTGTGATAAAAACGATAAATTCGAAGTATCAGATATAGAATTAAGAAACAAAAGACAATTATATACTATAGAAACTTTAGAAGAAATTCGAAAGATGTATCCTAACAAAACGATTTGGTTTACAACAGGAAGTGATAATTTAAGAGAATTAAATACATGGGAAAAAGCGGACGAATTAGTTAAAAGATTTAAAGTATTAGTTTTAGAAAGAGATGAAGATTGCTTAGAAGATATAATAAATAATAATAGATTTTTAAAAGAAAATGAAAAATCATTTATAAAAGTAAAAAATAATGTTAGAAGTGGCTTAAGTTCATCATTTGTAAGGGAAAAGATTAAAGAAGGAAAAAGTATACGTTACTTTACACCAGATGAAGTATATTCATATATAAAAGCAAATAATTTATTTAAATAAACCGTGAACTTTAAGAATGTGCTTAAAAGTTTAAAATAAAGGAGGAAAATATATGTTAAGTGAAATAGAATTAAGAAAACATATAGATAAAATAGTTTTGTGGATACAGGACTATGTAAATAAAGTAGGGGCAAAAGGAGTAGTAATTGGAAATAGTGGAGGTAAAGATAGTGCTACAGTTATAGCACTTGCAAGCCTTGCATTAGGAAAAGAAAAAGTTTTAACTGTTGGAATGCCATGTCAGTCAAAAGAAAAGGATTTAGAAGATGCAAAACTAGTGGCACAAACTTTTGGTGTAAAAATTTTAGAAATTAATTTAACAGATACATATGAAAAATTAGAAAAAGAGCTTAATACAAAAATAGGTAAAGAATTGGTAGAAGAAGCACAAATTAATATTAAACCAAGACTTAGAATGACTACACTATATGCGATTGCACAAAATTATAATTATCTAGTTATGGGAACAGGAAATTTGTGTGAAGCAATGGTTGGATATACAACAAAATGGGGAGACAGTGCAAGTGATTTTAATCCAATTGCGAATTTTACAGTTGATGAGGTATTAAAGATAGGAGAAATATTAGGAGCACCCGAGAAAATTATAAAAAAGGCACCAAGTGATGGATTAAGTGATAAAAGTGATGAAGAAAAAATGGGAATAACATATAAGGAAGTTGCAGAATATATAGAAACAGGAAAAACGAAAGAAGAGAAGATGAAAAAAATAGAAAAACGATATATGAATTCTGAACATAAAAGAGAAAAAATCCCAACATATAGTTTTGGTAGAAAAAATTATTTAAATGAATTGAAATAATAAGGGGAGATTTTTATGAAGGATGATATTAAAACCAAAATAAAAAAGGGGTTTTCATATGTGTTTATAGATGGCTTAACGGGGATGGCTTGGGGCTTATTTTCTACATTAATTATTGGATTGATAATAGAGCAGATAGGAAAATTAATTGGTGGAAATATAGGAAATTTGATTGTAGTAATTGGAAAAATAGCTGCAAGCTTAACTGGTGCAGGTATTGGAGTTGGAGTAGCAGTAAAATATAAGGAAACACCTTTTGTTACGATTTCTGCAGCAATTGCAGGACTAATAGGTGCTTTTGCAAGTAAAATATTACAAGGTTCTGTCTTAGTAGATGGAACTATTATTTTAAATGAACCTGGGGAGCCACTTGGAGCATTTATAGCAAGTTTTATAGGAATTATTTGTGGTAGATGGATACAAGGTAAAACTAAATTGGATATTATTTTAGTTCCTATTTTTACAATAATGATAGGTGGAGCTGTTGGACTATTAGTAGGTCCACCAATCTCGAATTTTATGCTAGCATTAGGAGAACTTATTAATTGGGCAGTGGATAAACAACCGGTTATAATGGGAATATTAGTTTCTGTTTTGATGGGAATGATATTAACTCTACCAATAAGTTCTGCAGCACTGGCTATCATATTAAACTTAAGTGGATTAGCAGGTGGAGCTGCTACAGTTGGTTGCTGTGCTAATATGGTTGGATTTGCAGTTGCAAGCTTTAAAGAAAATGGAATTTCTGGACTTATTTCGCAAGGATTGGGAACATCAATGCTTCAAGTTCCAAATATTATGAAAAAGCCAATTATTTGGATTCCTGCAATTATTGCTAGTGCAATTTTAGGACCAATTTCGACTGCGGTATTACATATGACCAATAATGCATCTGGAGCAGGAATGGGAACAGCAGGTTTGGTAGGGCAACTAATGACATGGCAAGATATGAGTGGAACTGAAAATGGAGTGGAATTAATAATAAAAATTATACTATTACACTTTATATTACCTGGAGTGATAGCTTGGATTACAAGTTATTTAATGAGAAAAAAAGGTCTAATAAAAGACGGAGATATGAAGCTTGAAAGTAGTACCTAAATTGACTTGAAGCGTAAAATGGTGTATAATCTAATTTAGACAAAAAAGAAAAGAGAGGTAGAAAAAATGAGAAAATTACGGATTTTGTATTCAAGATTAGCTTTTGGTGTTAGGTATGCCTTGGCATATATCTGGACCGCAATTATGGTCATAGGAATTGCTTTTGGTATTGAAGTTGACAACACATACTTTTGGATAGTTCCAGGTTCAATAATCCTCGGATTATTTATATTGAAGGATAAAATCGATCGGATTTTGACAATACTCCTGATATTGAATACAGGTTTTTTTATACTGAATATTCTTACAGAGAATGTCGATAAATGGTCGGTAATTGGGATGGAGCTAATGATAATCATTATAGGTCCGTTATTTTTTAAGGAGCATGCTAATTAAAGCGTGCTCCGCTTTCTTTTTGTAGGGATTTAAAGACCGTCCCAAAATCCCGATTGACAAAAACAATCCATCATAGTATTATAATGATATTAAGAGGTAAGGAGAGATATAAATGACAGAGGAAGAATTTTTAAAAAATTATGATTCCAATCAATTTTTTAAGCCATCTGTAACGGTTGATTCTATAATATTTACAATACGTGATGTAGAAACAGATAATTATAGAAAATTGCCAGAAAAGAAATTACAAGTCTTACTAGTTAAAAGGGCAGAACATCCATATATGGGTAAATGGTCATTGCCTGGAACATTTGTAAGAAAAGAAGAAAGATTTGAGGAAGCTGTACAAAGAAGTTTAAAAGCTAAAACTAATATGCAAGATATATATTTAGAACAATTATATTCATGGGGAGATCCAAATCGTGATCCAAGAACTAGAATAATTAGTACATCATATATGGGTCTTGTAGATAGTGAAAAAGTTTGCATTAAATCTGGAGGAAGTACACAAGATGCAAATTGGTTTACTATTACATTAAATTCTCTTAAAGAGAAAATGACAGAAAATAAACATGGTTATAAAAAAGAAGAAGAGATAGAAATCTTATTAGAAAGTAAAACAGAAACTATAGAAAATAAAGTAAAAGTAGTTAAAGAATTAGTTGATGGAAACCAAATTATATATACACAAATATTAGAATCTGAGCTTGCTTTTGACCATGCAAAAATGCTTATTTATGCAATTGAAAGATTAAAGAATAAAGTTGAGTATACAACAATTGCATTTAACTTAATGCCAGAAAAATTCACATTAACTAAGTTACAACAGGTATATGAAATATTATTAGACAAGCCATTATTAAAAGCTAATTTTAGAAGGAAGATTGCAGATATGGTTATAGAAACAGATGAATATGAAGAAAATGCAGGACATAGACCTTCTAAATTATATTGTTTTAATAAGAATTGGCAACCACATATATTTTAAATAGGGATAATACTTGTTAAAAACATTGAAAAACTAGTGAATTTACGATATAATAATTATGTATACTAATACAAAATCTCCGGTATACAACAAGTTTTGACAAAAAAATACATAAGGAGGAATTTATTATGTCAAAAAGAGATGCGCAATCACTTAGTATCTGCGTGCCTGGAAAGGCATGTGTTAATCGGTGCAAGTACTGTGTAGCATGTATGCACACAGACGTGTACAAAAATCAGATGAATGAAAACCTTCCGTTTTATGATTTATATTTGGAAGATTATATTCGCAGAATGGTATATGCAAAGGAGAATGACGCTAATATCATGATGATTACTGGTGATATAGAGCCATTGCAAAACCGGCACTTCCTGCAGACATTGGCAATTCTTAATAGGTATGTGCTTCCACAAAAAGGATGTACAGCATTTAACTGGATTGAATTACAAACCTCCGGGGTCTTGTTTGATAGACCATACGCCAGGTTTTTGCGCAATACAGTGGGTGTTAGTGTAATGTCACTGTCACTCTCATCATTTAATGATGACGACAATTGCGAGATTTCCGGTATTGCAGAGAAAAACAAAATCTGCATAGAAGAAGTATGCAAAATTGCCAAAGACTATGACTTCACCTTAAGGCTAAGTCTTAATATGAACAGGGCAATGCTTCAGAGCGTAGGAGGAACTGTCGAAGGGCTTTTCAAAAAAGCGAAAAAGCTCGGGGCAGACCAGATAACATTCCGAAAGTTATATGTGGAAGGAGACAACCAGCAGAGCAAATGGATAGAGAAAAATGCTGTGGCGCCAGAGGTGTTCGAGAAAATTGATGCATATATTAAAAAGAATGGACATCTTATAGATATTCTTCCATATGGATATGAACAGTACAGTGTGGATGGAATGTCTGCTGTGGTGGATAAGGACTGCATGAACGAGGAGAGAACTCAGAAACAGGTTTCAAAATATTTTGTTTTGAGACCGGACTGCAAACTGTATAATGGTTGGCAGAAAGAGGACTTGATTTTTTGACATAATCCGTTTTAGACGGGAAGAGGGAGTTAGCATTGCTGACTCCCTCTTTACTTGGTTTAAAAATACCAAAATATAACTAGGAACAGCCAGTAATTTATTAGTTTAAATCAGCTAAAAAATGGAAAAAATTAAAGAAGGAGAAAGCCATCAAACTACTTATTATCAAAAAGATAATATTTATCTTCTAAATCTATTGACAAAAAGAAATGATATACATATAATGTTAGTATCAAAAAGTTAATAAGTACCAAAAATAGGAGGAATTGGTATGAATAATCAAAGATTAGAATTAGTAGCAGATTTTTATGAGTACACAATGGCAAATGGATATTTTAACAAAAACATGGAAGACAGAATTGCGTATTTTGATGTGTTTTTCAGAAAAGTACCAGATGAAGGTGGATATGCAATAGTAGCAGGATTAGAGCAAATAATTAATTACATAAGAAATTTATCTTTTGATGAAGAAGATATAAGTTACTTAAGAAAACAAAATAAATTTTCAGAAGAATTTCTAAATTACTTAGAGAATTTCAGGTTTACAGGAGATATATGGGCAATACCAGAAGGAACAGTAGTATTTCCAAATGAACCACTAATAACAGTAAAAGCACCAATAATACAAGCACAATTATTAGAAACAATGTTATTACTTACAACTAATCATCAATCTTTGATTGCAACAAAAACAAGTAGAATAGTAAAAGAAGCCCAGGGAAGACCTGTTATGGAATTTGGTGCAAGAAGAGCACATGGTATTAATGCAGCAGTAGAAGGTGCAAGAGCAGCAATTATAGGAGGAGCAGTAGGAACATCATGTACATTATCTGCAAAAGAATTTAATATACCAGCAAGTGGAACAATGGCACATAGTTGGATTCAAAGTTTTGATTCGGAATACGAAGCTTTTAAAGCATATGCAGAGCTATATCCAGATGATTGTACATTTTTAATAGACACATACAATACAATCGAATCTGGACTTCCAAATGCAATTAAAGTATTTAATGAAGTTTTAAAACCTAAAGGATATAGACCAAAAGCAGTTAGGCTAGATAGTGGCGATTTGGCATATTTGTCTAAAAAAGTTAGAAAAATATTAGATGAAGCGGGATATGAAGATTGCAAAATATGTGCTACAAATTCACTTGATGAATATTTAATAAAATCATTAATAGAACAAGATGCTAAAATTGATTTATTTGGAGTAGGAGAAAATTTAATTACTGCAAAAAGTGAACCAGTTTTTGGCGGAGTATATAAACTAGTTGCATTAGAAAAAGATAAAAAAATAGTACCAAAGATTAAAGTAAGTGAAAATACAGCAAAGGTTACAAACCCAAGTTTTAAAAAAGTATATCGTTTTTATGATAATGAAACTAAAAAAGCAATAGCAGATGTAATTACATTGGCAGATGAAATTTTAGACGAAAGAGAGTATATGATTTTTGATCCTCAAAATCCATGGAAAAAGAAAATATTAAAAGATTACTCTATAAGACTACTTCAAGAAAAAATATTTGAAGAACGGAAAATTAATCTATAAAAATCCAGAACTAAAAGAAATTGCTAAATATTCTAAAAAAGAATTAGATAGTATGTGGGAGGAAGTTAAACGTATAGAAAATCCACATAAATATTACGTAGATTTATCTAAAAAATTATGGATATTAAAAAATAATATGTTAAATAATATATATTTTTAAAATAAGAATATGCTTTACTAAACTTTTGCCTTTAGATATAATGTAAAAAGTTTAGTACATGGGGATGATATAGCAATGATTAAACTTATAGCAAGTGATTTAGATGGAACAATGTTCGAAAAAGGAAATGTAATACCAGAAACTAACTTAAAAGCAATAAATGATATTAATAATTCAAATATAAATTTTACAATATGTACAGGAAAAACATATTCCTTATTTAAAAATATATGTGAAGATATAGGAACTGGATATGGAATATTTGGAAATGGAAATCAGATAATTAACTTAAAAACTGGCGAAGAAATTTATAGAAAATTATTAAAAAATGAAGATGTGCTTTTTTGCATAAATACAGCAAAAAAGTTAAAGTTACATGTACACTTATATACTAGTAAAGAAGTAATAACAGAAAAACTACTATATATGGATTTAAGAAATTTTGAATTAACTAAAGATGATAAAAATATAGATTTAGAATTTAAAATTGTAACAGATATACAAGAATATATAGAAATAGAAAATCCAGAAATATTAAAACTAGTAATTTCAGCAGAAAAAGATTTAGCAAGTTTAAAAAAAGAGTTTGCTAAAAATAAAAATTTACAAGTTAATTTAATTAGAAAAATTGATAAATATAGAGATGAAATTATAGGAAAAGAATATGAATATTTGGATGTTATGCCAGCAGGCATTAATAAGGAGCAAGCACTTGAAGTATTAGAAAATTATTTAAAAATAGATAAAAGTGAAGTACTGGCGATAGGTGATAATTTAAATGATTTAGAAATGATAAAAGATTCTGGAGTTGGTATCGCTGTTGCAAATGCATATGATGAAGTAAAAGAAGTTGCTAATTATACAACAACAACTACTGCACAAAATGGAGGCTTTGCAGAAGCTGTATATAAATTTATAGAATTTAAATAAAAATAAAATAACGCATCATAAAAGCTTTTAGCTAACTTATGATGCGTTTAGTTTTATGTATTAGCATTAATAATTTCTTCTGCTTTTTCTTGTGATATATATCCATTTTCAACCATTGTTTCTAATACATGTTCTTGTCTACTTTTAGTTAAATCTGGATTTTTTGTTGGAGCGTATACGCTAGGAGCATTAGGAATTCCAGCCATCATAGTACATTCATTTAAGTTCATTTCACTAGGTTCTTTATCTAAATAACCATTACAAGCTTCTTTAATTCCATAATATCCATCACCGAAATAAGATGTATTTACATATAATTCTAAAATTTCTTCTTTAGAATAATTATCTTCAATAGCAAATGCCATAAATATTTCTGCAAGTTTTCTAGAAAATGGGTTCATATCTATAAAATAAATGTTTTTAGCAAGTTGCTGTGTAATAGTACTACCACCTTCACGTAAATCAAAATTTGTAACATTAACATATATAGCTCTAGCTATTGAACGTAAATCTATTGCTCCATGGTCATAAAAACGTCTATCTTCTACAGAGACTACAGCGTCTAAATAATCCTGTGGTAAGTTTTCATATTTCACATAATTTTCATCACTTTGAATTTGCTCTATTTTACTAATTAAAGGCTCTTTTTTTATTGCTTGGCTATATAAGGAATACCCATATATTCCAAGCGAAGCGGCAGTTAGTATTAAAATTAAAAGCAAAATTAATAAAAACTTTTTCATACGTATCACCAAATATATTATACAGTAAAAAACAATTATTGTAAAACAATAATCAAAAAATTAATATAATATTAAGAAATAAAAAAATTAAAAAAAGTCTAAAAAGTACTTGCAATTTAATAAATGTTGTATTAAAATTTATTCAGGTGGAGAGAAGTGGTACAAAGTGGTAAAAAATGAATTGAGGTGAAACGAAGTGCTAATTCGGCCAGTATGAACATTCTTTAGATGCCAAAGGCAGATTAATAATGCCAGCAAAGCTAAGAGAAGATATGGGCGAGAAGTTCATAATTACTAAAGGCTTAGACGGGTGTTTATTTGGATTTTCACAAAACGAATGGGAAAACTTCGAAACCAAATTAAAAACTCTTCCACTTACCAATAAAAATGCTAGAGACTTCGTAAGATTTTTCTTATCTGGAGCAATGGAATGCGAAATAGATAAACAAGGAAGATTTTTAATATCTAGCAATCTAAGAAATGTTGCAACACTAGAAAAAGAAGTAGTTATAATTGGTGTTGGGACAAGAATAGAAATATGGAATAAAGACAAATGGGAAGAATACAACAGTGAAGAAAATATATCAGCAGATGATATCGCAGAAAATATGACAATGTTAGGTATATAACTTGAAAAAGTTTATATAAATTTTATACAAAAGAAAAATTTAAAATTTACTAATGAAGAAAAAGTTACAAAAGAAATTTTGTAAACATTTACTAAAGAAAAATCAAGAAAAACTTGATAAGAAGAGGGCTATACTAAAGAAAAATTTTAATATACAAAAGATAAAATCTTAAGAAACTAATTATATTTATCTATGTACTTAAGAAAAAATATTTAAATTACAAATGTAAATAGCTAATATATACCACGAAAAAGGGAATGAAATACAAATGACGAAACCGCTAGAAACAAAAGAAGAATAGCTACTAAACAGTTGGAAATCAAAAACTTCCAACTGTTTGTGCTATTCAAAAAAATGATAAATGGAGGGTATGTATTGGAATTTAAGCATAAACCTGTTTTACTTGATGAATGTATAAATGGATTAAATATAAAACAAGATGGAATTTATATAGATGGCACCTTAGGAGGTGCTGGACACAGCAAAGAGATTGCTAAAAGATTATCAAGTAAAGGGCTATTAATTGGAATAGATAGAGACTTAGAAGCTTTATCAGCAGCAAAGGAAAATTTAAAAGAATTTAAAAATGTTAAATATATACATGGAAATCATGATGATATAGATATAATATTGCAAGATTTGCGGAATAGAAGCTGTAGATGGAATATTACTAGATTTAGGTGTTTCCTCATATCAATTAGATGAACGAAATAGAGGATTTAGCTATTTAGGAGAGAATAAATTAGATATGAGAATGGATAAAACACAAAAGTTAACTGCAAGAGATGTGGTTAATAATTATCCGGAAGAAAAATTAGCAAATATTATATATGAATATGGAGAAGAGAGATTTTCTAGAAATATAGCTAAAAATATTTGTATAGAGCGAAAAAAGGCACCAATAGAAACGACTGCAGAATTAGTAAAAATAATAGAAAATTCTATTCCTAAATCAAAGCAAAATAATGGTCATCCTGCCAAAAGAACATTTCAAGCAATCAGAATAGAGGTAAATAATGAAATAGAACCTTTATATGATACTGCTTTAAAATGTATAAAATGTTTAAACAAAAATGGAAGATTATGTATTATAACATTCCATTCTTTGGAAGATAGAGCGGTTAAAAAAGCATTTATAGAGGCGGAAGGAAGATGTACATGTCCAAAAGATTTGCCATATTGTGTATGTGGAGCAGTATCTTATGGGAAAATTATAAATAAAAAACCAATAATTGCTACTAAGGAGGAACAAGAGGAAAATTCAAGAAGCAAGAGTGCTAAATTAAGAATTTTCGAAAGAAAATAACGAAAGAGGAGGTGAAGGCTAATGGCTAGATACCAATATGAAACAAGTCCAAGAAAATTAGAACCAGATTTTATACCAAATCGAATATCTAAAAAAAGTCAGGACTTGCAAAGAGAGAGAGAATTAAAAGAAAAAATAAAACAAGAAGCAAAAGAAAGAGCAAAACAAAAAAGAGCTACAGTTGTATTAAAGAAAAAAGTTGTTGTATATATTGCTTTAATTTTTGCTATGCTATTAGTCGTTAGCTATAGAAACTCCTTAATAACAGAAGATTTTAATAAGGTAAAATCATTAAAGGCAGAACTTGCAACATTACAAAAAGAGAACCAACAAACTCAAGTTTCAATAGAGAGTAATCTTAATTTAAATAAAATAGAAGAAGAAGCAAAATGTAAATTAGGAATGCAAAAGCTTACAAATGATCAAAAGATATATATAAGCTTACCAAAAAAAGACTATGTACAGTCTTCAAATAATAGTACAGAAACAACTACAGAAAAGAGTTGGTTCGAAAAAATTATAGATAAAATAAAAGGAAATTAATCTGTATTTCAAAATAAAAAATTGAGTACGGATTAATTTTTTTGTTTTTTGTACAGCGTGCATTTGATATATTGAAAAAATTAACATAATGTGGTAAAATAAAAAAGTATGGCAGATTTAATAGTCAAAAATTTTTATGCCATAACAAAAGAAAAAATTTAGGAGGACAAAATTATGTCAAAAGTTATGTTAAAAGAAAAGTTATTTCCATTAGCAAGTGAGGGAGAAAACGAAGTAGAGCGGTTGCTTAAAAGAGTTATAGACCGTGACAAATTCTCTTACAACGAAGCTAAAGCTTATGCGATTATTTATCAGAACTTAGCACCAGGTGATGTTACAGGGAAGATTTCTGCAATGAGAGTTAAAAAATTTATGGAGGACTTCATTCAAAAAGACAATCCTAGCATCTACAAAAAGATGTATATATTTTATGGACTCTCAGAAGAGAAGTATAACGAAAAAAAGCGTTCGAAGATAAATAATTTAATACAGAACTATATGGATGGTATACGTTCTGTTGAGAATGCAATGAGTTATTCCATATCGTTTGCAGAGGCAGCAACTAAGATGGCAGCCAAAATTGATGCTCCTGAAGAGATGTCCGTAGTAGAACGGATTAAGTGGATAAGACTCTGGTTTATTGTGATTAGAAATCAAGAGTTTTTCTACAATGAAATAGACGGAAATGGAAGAAATCGAGGAATTAATGTTACTCGGGAAGTAAATGATATGTATATTTTCCCCGAGTCTATGATTTTGCTTAACGAGTCATTTCTGTCCAAATTGGACGATGGAGAAATTCTTTACGATATGATCAAAGCGTTTGTTGATTCATATCCTAAAGATGTTCAACGAGCTGTGTACAGATTTGCAGAATTGGATGGAGTTAATCGACCGGATTCCTGCAAACTGGGGAGAATTAGAGAAGATGTAAAGAAAAAGCTATTTCCTAATTCGTGGAGATCATCAACTTCATTTTTTATGTGCAAGACAGGGATAAAATATATGATTCCCAAACATTTAGAAATGGCTCTACTTGCATATAAGAATGGTGGTATTTCGAATATGCCAGTGATCAAGGTCGAAATTCCAGATGTATTTAATGGGTACAAAAAACGCAAGGTTACTGTTTATAAATATGGGGAAACCAAAGTGAACGGTACCACTATTGAACTTGGAGTAACTGGCGAGCAAGAGCTTATGCTGTACGTTAATCTCTACAAGTGGCTTGTAGAGCATCCGGATTTTAAGTTCGGTAAAGAAGACAAAACTCTGGAGGAATATGGTCTTTCAGAATTACTACTTGACGAAAAAGACATAATAGCTACTTGGATTTTGGAACAAGGTTTTGCAAGTTCTGAAGAGGATATTAACTGGAACTTGGCAAAAACTATTTTAAACCCAAAAGAGAATCTTTCCATTTTTAAGGATTGGTATGATGGAAAGATTAGTGCTGAAACTGTGTATGAGAAAATCGGATTTAATTCCGAAAAGCTTGCACGAATGTGCTTAAGCTTAAATGGACTTATTCTTTTAGACAAGAGTACTTTAAGCCAGGCATTAAAAAGAGTAAAAATGTTTGGTCTTGAGCACTCATTAAAAAGTGACAAAATTTATGTAAGGCTATATGAGTTTTTAAAAGAAACTTGTATACCCTGCGGTCCAAAAAAGAAACCGATTGGAAGTTATGGCATAAAATATTAATTCTATCCCCTTGTTGTGCATTGCATAGCAGGGGGGTATTTTTATGTATCAGGGAAAAAAAGAACGTCCCCAAATCCCTAATTTGTGTAATTAAAACAAGCCTTTTGCACATAGAATAGTAAAAAGAAATTTACGAATAAGAGGTGTAAAATGCAAACTGTATCTAGCATAAAAAATAAAAAGATGATGTTATGGATTATAATTGTTTCTGCAATATTACTTATATTATTAATAATAAGACTTGCTGTTATTCAATTTGTTGATGGAAATAAATTAAAGCAAATGGCTTATGAACAACAAACATTAAATAGAAAGATAACCTCAAAAAGAGGGACTATATATGATGCTACAGGAAAAAATATACTTGCTCAAAGTAGTACTGTAGAAACTGTTACAGTTAATTCTATAAATATTCCAGAAGATAAAAAAGAACTTGTAAGTAAAGCTTTGTCAGATATATTAGAGTTGGATTATGAAGAAACATTAAAAAAAGTAAAAAAAAGAAGTTCTATCGAAACTATTGCTAAAAAAGTAGAGAAAGATAAAACAAATGAACTAAGGCAATGGATGAAAGATAATAATATAGAATCTGGAATAAATATAGATGAAGATACAAAAAGGTATTATCCATATAGCACATTGGCATCACAAGTAATCGGGTTTTGTGGAAGTGACAATCAAGGGCTAGATGGAATAGAAGCTAAATATGATGATATTTTAAAAGGAAAAAGTGGACAGATAGAAAAACTAACAGATGCAAAAGGTGGAGATATGCAGCAATTAGAAGAAACATATGTAGCAGCAGAGAAAGGAAAAAATTTAGTTTTAACTATAGATTTAACTATTCAATCAATTGCAGAGAAATATCTTGAAAATGCCTGTATAGATAATGAATGTACAGATGGTGGAAATGTAATTATCATGAATCCAAACAATGGGGATATTTTAGCAATGGCTACATATCCAAACTATGATTTGAATAATCCATACGAACTAGAAAATAGCGAAAATATGGAAAGTAGTGAAAAGAATAAACAGTTACAAGCTAAATGGAGAAATAAAGCAATTGCAGATACATATGAACCAGGTTCTACTTTTAAATTAATAACTTCTTCTGCTGCATTAGAAGAGGGAATAACGACTACAGATAAAGAAGGAGAATTTAATTGTGGTGGTGGAATAGAGATTGCAGGAGTTAGAATAAAATGTTGGAGATATTATAGACCACATGGAACCCAGAGTTTAAGGCAAGCTCTTATGAATTCATGCAATCCAGTCTTTATTGCATTAGGCCAAAGAATAGGTAAAGATAAATATTATGATTACTTAGAAAAATTTGGATTTTTTAAGAAAACAGGAATTGATTTACCAGGAGAAGCTAAAGGAATATTTTTAGATAAAGATAAAGTTGGACCAGTAGAATTAGCTACAATAAGTTTTGGCCAAAGATTTGAGGTAACACCGCTGCAGATGGTAACTGCAGTTTCTAGTATAGCAAATGGTGGAGAATATATAGAACCTAGGGTAGTTAAAGAAATAATTGATTCAGAGACAGGGGAGAAACAAGAAGTAGAAGTAAAAAAAGGAGATAGGGTAATATCGGAAGAAACAGCAGATAGTGTGTTAAGTATGATGCAATCTGTAGTAGAAGATGGAACGGGAAGAAATGCACAGGTACAGGGCTATTTAGTTGGTGGAAAAACAGGAACATCAGAAGATGGGGTTAATACAAATAAATATGTAACTTCATTTATGGGAGTAGCACCAATTTCTAATCCACAAGTTGTAATTTTAGTTACTTTATATAATCCGACAGGAGAGGGGGGACACCAAGGAGGTGGTGTAGCAGCACCTGTAGGAGGGCAAATATTAGGAGAAGTATTGCCATATCTAGAACTTAAGCAAGATAAAGTAACAGAAGAAGGAGAAAAAGAAGAAGTAGAAATGCCAGAAATAAGAAATAAAACAGTTAAAGAAGCAAAAGAAATTTTAAAAGAATTAGGTCTAGAGTTGGAGATAAATAATTTAACCGAAGAAATGAATGAAAATGAAACTTATGTAAAAGAACAAATTCCAAAACCAGGGATAAAAATAACAAAAGAAACAAAAGTTTATATTGATATATAAAATTAGTTGCTATATAATGTATTCGTAAAAATGTATAAAATGGAGGTATATTTTATGAACCTTAAAAATATATTAGCAGGTATTGAAGGTATAAAAGCTAAAGGAGACATTGATATAGAAATAACTTCTGTAAAAAATGACTCAAGAAAAGTAGAAAATGGGGATTTATTTATTTCCATAAAAGGTTATGAAACAGACGGAGCAGATTATGTAGGCGAAGCTATTGAAAAGGGAGCAAAAGCAGTATTAGTAGAAGAAGGAACTAATTTAAAAGAATTAAAAATAAAAGATGATACAACTTTATTGGTTGTTCCAGATGCAAGAATTGCAATGGCTAAAATTGCTTGCAATTATTATGACAATCCATCTAGAAAATTTCAATTAATAGGTGTAACAGGAACAAAAGGTAAAACAACAACTACATACATGATAAAATCTATGTTAGAAAAAAAGGGATTAAAAGTTGGATTAATTGGAACAATCCACAATCATATTGGTGCAGAAGATTTAGGAGATAGTGAAAGAACAACACCAGAAAGTTTAGAATTACAAGAGTTATTTGCTAAAATGGCAGATGCAAAATGTGATGTTGTTGTTATGGAAGTATCATCACAAAGTTTAAAATTAAATAGAGTATATGGTTCAGATTTTAATATAGGGATTTTTACAAATTTATCAGAAGAACATATAAGTGAAAAAGAGCATGCAGACATGAAAGAATATTTCGAAACAAAATGCAAATTATTTACCATGTGTAAAAAAGCATATATAAATGCTGATGACTTATATTCTATAAAACTTCCTAACTTAGTACCAGGACCAGAATATATTACTTATGGTATAGATAACTATTCTAAAATATTAGCTAAAGACATTACAATAACAAATTCATATGTAGATTTTAGAGTAAAAATAGGAGAAAGAAATGAAAGAGTAAAAGCATGCATTCCAGGAAGATTTAGTGTGTATAATTCTTTAGCAGCTATTGCTGTTGCATTACAATTTGGCTGTGATGCAGATATGATAAAAGAAGGATTAGTAGAAGTTAGAGTACCAGGAAGATCAGAAATGATAGACAATAAACTAGAAATTCCTATAATGATAGATTATGCTCATTCTCCAGAAAGCTTAGAAAGTATTTTAAATGCTGTAAAATCATATACAAGAGGAAGAGTAATTTGCGTATTTGGTTGTGGTGGTAATCGCGATAAAAATAAAAGACCTTTAATGGGAGAGATTGCAGGAAGAATAAGTGATTATACTATTATTACATCAGACAATCCAAGAGATGAAGAACCTTCAGAGATTATTAAAGAAATAGAAGAAGGTATTAAGAAAACTAAAGCAAATTACAAAGTTATAGAAGATAGAAAAGAAGCTATAAAAGCTGCAATAGAAATGGCTAATAAATTAGATATTGTAGTAATAGCAGGAAAAGGTCATGAAATGTACCAAGAAGTAAAAGGAAAGAAAAATGAATTTAATGAGAAAAAAATAGTAATAGGAATTACTGATGAGCTAAAGAAAAAACAAGAAGAAAAGAGCACAAAAAAGAAAAAGTAAGGGTGAGAGATTAAATGAATTTACAGATAAAAATATTATTGGTAGCCTTTGGCGTAGCCCTAATACTAGGAATAATTATTTTACCAATATTAAGAAGATTAAAAGTAAGCCAACAAGAAAGAACAGAAGGTCCAAAGTCACATTTGTCCAAAAAAGGAACTCCAACAATGGGAGGAATTATATCTATAATAGCAATTACATTATTAAGTATAGGTGTTATGCTAATTTATTATATGGATGACCAAGCAGATATTGTAAAGAGGATAATTCCATTATTGTTTGCAACATTGGGCTTTGGAATAGTTGGATTTATAGATGATTTTAAAAAAATGGTATTAAAAAATACAGATGGATTAAAACCAACATATAAAATGTTAGGATTATTAGTAATTTCTGTATGTTTTGTATTATATTTATTAAATGTTTTAAATATAGGAACAGATATTTATATTCCAATAATAAAAACTTTTGTAAATATTCCAGTTTGGATTTATATACCTTTTGCAATTATAGTAATGCTTGCTACTACAAATGCTGTTAACTTAACAGATGGTATAGATGGGCTAGCTACAAGTGTAACAACAATCATAGTTGCATGTTTAACGGTAATAGGAGTTATCTTTGATGTAAAAGAAATTATTATATTTGGAACTATAGTTTGTGGATGTAATTTAGCTTTTCTAATATTTAATTTACATCCTGCAAAAATGTTTATGGGGGATACAGGCTCTTTAATGCTAGGTGGTGTAATTGCTGCTATGGCACTTGTTCTTAAAATGCCATTATTATTAATTGTTATTGCATTAATTCCAGTGTTAGAGACACTTTCTGTAATGATTCAAGTTACATATTATAAAAAAACAGGAAAAAGAATTTTCAAGATGACACCAATTCATCATCATTTTGAATTATCTGGATGGAGTGAGAATAAAATTGTAACAGTATTTAGTTTAATTACATTAATCCTTTGTGTAGTTGGATTGAATATTATCTAATAAAGGAGATAAGGATGGCTAAAAATAAAAAAGTAAGAAAATTTTCAAAATTTGCAAATAATCAACTGGATTTTATCTTATTAATAACTGTTATATTATTGTTATCTCTAGGTTTAATAATGGTACTTTCAGCAAGTTCACCTACATCTCTTGCAGAAACAGGAGATGATAGTTATTCATACTTTAGAAAACAAGCAGGTTTTGCCATAGTTGGTGTTATTGCAATGTTGTTTATTTCTAAAATTGATTATAGGTTTTGGAAAAAATTTTATAAGATTGCATATATAGGTTCAATAATATTACTATTAATGGTATTAATACCTGGAATAGGTGTATCAGCAGGTGGTGCAAGAAGATGGATAAATTTAGGAGTGCAATTCCAACCATCAGAACTTGCAAAAATAGGATTAATTATATTTTATGCGAGCTATTTGACAGATCATAAAGATGAATTAAGGGACTTTAAAAAAGGTTTTATAAAGCCATTGTTGTATTTAATACCTGTAGTATTAATATTAATTCTTATACAAGATCACTTAAGTGCTACAATTATAATAGTATTAGTTGTTGGAATAATGATGCTTATGGCAGGTGTAAGACCAATGTATTTTGCAACTGTAGGTAGCGCTGTGGCAGTAGCAGGAGCTGCAGGGTTGTATGCTATGGCAAAGTTTACTAGTAAAGGAGCATTTAGAATTGCAAGAATAACATCATTTTTAAATCCTTGGGCAGATAAACAAGGTGATGGATGGCAAGTAATACAAAGTTTATATGCTATAGGTTCAGGGGGCTTATTTGGAGTTGGATTAGGCCAAAGTAAACAAAAATACTTATATATATCAGAACCACATACAGATTTTATATTTGCAGTTTTGGCAGAAGAGTTAGGATTTGTCGGTTGTGCAATAGTTATTGCTTTATTTGGAATATTTATATGGAGAGGTGTTCTTGCCGCAATGAAAGCTCCAGATATGTTTGGTAGCTTAGTAGCAGTAGGAATTACATCTTTAATAGGATTACAAGCAATAATAAATATAGCGGTTGTAACATCATCTATGCCGGTAACAGGTATGCCATTACCATTTTTTAGTTATGGTGTAACTTCATTATTAATATTATTGTGTTCAGTAGGTATATTGCTTAATATATCACGAGCAGGCTCAAAGATTTAATATGAGATAATAGAAAGGGTAATAATATGAAAGTAATAATAGCAGCATCACAAACAGGTGGACATATAAATCCAGGTATTGCAATAGCAAATAAAATAAAAGAAGAGAATAAAGATGCAGAAATAATTTTTATTGGAACAAAAAGAGGCTTAGAAAACGACTTAGTTCCAAGAGCAGGTTATAAATTAAGAACAATTGAAGCTTATGGAATAGTAAGAAAGATTTCTATAGATAATTTTAAGAAAATGCTAAAAACTTTAAAAGGTTACGGAGAAGCTAAAAAAATATTAAAAGAGGAAAAGCCAGATATTGTAATAGGAACAGGAGGATTTATTTGTGGACCAGTACTTTTGGCTGCAGCAAAACAAAAGATTCCTACAATGTTGCATGAAAGTAATGCTTTTCCAGGTGTTACAGTAAAATTGTTAGCTAAAAAAGTTGATACAATTTTGATTGGATTTGAAGATGCAAGGGCTAAAATTCATGATGCAAAAAATATAGTTTTAACAGGAACTCCTACAAAATTTAAGGAAATACAATATAGCGATAAAGATAAAGAGGAATTCTTGAAAGAAAACAATTTACAAAAAGATAAAACTTTAATTTTAGTGTTTGGTGGAAGCCAGGGAGCAAGACCTATAAATAATGCATTAGAAGAAATAATAGAAAAAAAATTGAATAAAGACTATCAAATTTTATGGTCAGTAGGACAAAGTCAATATGATATAATAAAAGAAAATTTAGCTAAGAAAAATATAGATATAACACAAATAGAAAATGTAAATGTTGTACCATATATATATGATATGCAAAAAGCGATGGCAGTAGCAGACTTAATTGTTTGTAGAAGTGGTGCGATGACTATAACAGAAGTATCAATTTCAGGACGTCCAGCCATATTTGTACCATTATCATTTGCAGCAGAAAACCATCAAGAATATAATGCGAAAGTTTTAGTAAATGAAGGAGCTGCCAAAATAATTCATGATAATGAAATAAATGGAGAATCACTTAATAAAATGATAGAAGAAACTATAAGTGATAAAGAAAAGCTAAAGGAAATGGGAAATAATGCTAAAAAGATAGTTATGAAAGATGTAGAAGACAAGATATATAAGGAAGTAGAAAAATTAATAAACAAAAGATAAAAAGGAGGGTTGCAACATGAACGGGGTATTTTTAGGAGGAAAATTACAAGAAATTTCTTCGGTAGACACAAATTTTATAAAACAAGAAGTTAATTCTTTAACATCACAAGAAACCGAAATACAAAATAGAATAGACGAACATATTGAGGAGTATTTAGATTGTATTAGGAGGAAAATATAATGGGAGTTAGTAGTGTTGCAATAAAAGGAGCTAAAACAGTAGGAAAATATTCATTAAAAGGATTTGAAAAAGGTGGAAAATTTATAGGAAGAAATTCTTTAGCATTATTAGGAAATGTAGTAAAGAGTAAACCTGTAAAGCAAGTAGCAGGGATAGGAATGACTATTGGTGCAATGTATCTTTTTGGACCAGCTATAATTACTGCAAAATTGTTTAAAGATTTAGTTATCGATAATTGTATTTTTAATAAAAACAAATCTGTTATGGATTCAGTTAAATCATCAATTGAAATGATTAAAGATACAATGCAAAAAACAATTGCAGATCCTGTATTAGATTCTATAGGAAATGGAATAAGACATGCAGGAGATAAGATTTTTGATAAGGGTGGTGAAAGATAATGCCTAATATTACGAAAGAGGACTTCAAACAAGATTTACAAGAACTTGTAGAAATAGAGAATCAAAAACAAATGAATTTAGCAGTACTATTCGAAAATTCATTAGCTAATAGCAAAGAAATAAGATTAACAGAATTTAAAGATAGACTTTATATTCAAGCAAATTATTATAATACATTAGAAAAATATCAATTAGAAATTGATGATTTAGTAACACAGTATAAAAAACAATTGGACAAGTTATTTGATGTTTGTAGCACAAGATATATAAATATTCAAAGAGAATTAGCAACTGCAGTACAGTCAGAGATAATTGTTGTAACTAATATTAGTATTAACAAACAAAATTTAGAAAAAGCTATAGAAGAAAATGATGCAGAAAAAATACATTATTATACAAATAAAATTAATGCTTCTATTCAAAAGAAATTAAATTATGAGACTATTGTAAATGAATGCAATAGTAGATTAGAAGCTTGTATAGATCAAATTAGTGATTTTTCAGAAAAAATAAAAATCGAGGAAAATATAAATGTAGCAAAAAAAGAGAAGAACAGAATTTTAGAATTCTTTAATAAATTGATAAAGAATTTAAATAGAAAGAAAAACTTCGAAAACTATGTATTAAAGCCATCAGAAAACCATATAGAACGTTTAACAGACGAAGTAGACAAATCAATAGGAAACTTATATAATCAAATTTTTGAATTTGCAGTACAAATGAAAGATAATAAAGATAAAATTAATATGGCATTTAATGCCATGATGCAAGGATAAGAAATTTACACAGGGATTTGGGGACGTTCTTTTTTTCCCTGCCAAAAAATCTGTATTGGGATTTTGAAAAAGGAAGCTAATGATAATATTTTTTATGAAAAATATAAAAATAAATTAAAAATCTTTTTAGGAAAATCTACCTAAAAAGATTTTTTTCGACATAAGTTGATAAATGAAAAAAACATAAAAATATATAATAAAAAGTAATTCGACAAAATATATTATAATAATAAAATAGCTGTCGAAATTCCTCAAAAATAGGCATTCGATTTATATTGCAGACTCTATTACAAGAGTATATAGTAGTAAATACATAAAAAATATAGGAGGAATCAAATGAAAACTTTTTTTGGCGGAATGTTTATGAACAAAGAAAATTTAAGAAAGGAAGGAATATTATATCCAATAAAATTAGAATATTATAAGATAAAAGATTTAAAAAGTAAGAATGATATATTTGGAATAGAGGTAGTAAAAACAGCATATATAAATGAAGAAATAAAGGTAGAAAAAGCCTCTATAGATAAATTAACAAATGATGAAAAGATAGAAAATTCAATATTAGATATACTAAAAAGAAATGAAGTAACCCCTGTTATATTAGAAGATGTAATAGAAGATTTAGTTAAATGCTAAAAAGTACTTGAAAAAAACAAATATATGAACTAAAATACTATAGTATTAAAGATTACAGAACACATATTCTGTAACTAAAAAGGAGAAGAAAATGGCAGATAAATTAATAATAGTAGAATCACCAGCAAAAGCAAATACAATAAAAAAGTTTTTAGGAGGAAAAACTAAAGTTGTTGCATCAATGGGACATATTAGAGATTTACCTAAATCAAAGTTAGGAGTTAATATAGAGAATAACTTTGAACCAGAATACATAAACATAAGAGGAAAAGGAGATTTAATAAAATCATTAAAAAAAGATGCAAAATCAGCTAAAAAAGTATATTTGGCAACTGACCCCGACCGTGAGGGGGAAGCAATTGCCTGGCATTTAGCACATATTTTAGATATTCCAGAGGATAGCAAATCAAGAGTAACTTTTAACGAAATAACTAAAACAGCTGTGCAAAAAGCTATAAAAGAGCCAAGGCAAATAGATATAAATTTAGTTAATGCACAACAAGCTAGGCGTGTATTAGATAGAATTGTAGGATATAAGATAAGTCCAGTATTATGGAAAAAGGTAAGAAAAGGATTATCAGCAGGAAGAGTTCAATCTGTTGCTGTTAAGCTAATTGTAGATAGAGAAAAAGAAATAGAAGATTTTATACCAGAAGAGTATTGGAATATAATTGCAAAATTATTAGACGAAAAGTCTAAAAAAGAATTTGAAGCCAAATTAGTTGGTAAAAATAATAAAAAATTAGAAATACATAGTAAAGAAGAAGTAGATGAAATTCTAGCTAACATTAAGGATGCAAAGTTTATTGTAAAAGATGTAAAAAAAGGTGAAAGAAAAAGAAATCCAGCACCTCCTTTTACAACAAGTACAATGCAACAAGAGGCATCTAGAAAACTTAATTTTAGTTTAAAAAAGACTATGTCTGTTGCACAAACTCTTTATGAGGGAGTAAAAATACCAGAAAAAGGAACAGTTGGTTTAATTACTTACATGAGAACAGATTCTACAAGAATTTCTGAAGAAGCAAGGAAAGTTGCAAAAGAGGTTGTAGAGGCAACATATGGAAGCGAATATTACGAGAATAGGTATTACAAAACAAAAGCAGATGCACAAGATGCACACGAAGCTATTAGACCAACATATATAGATATTAAACCAGAACAAATTAAAGATTCTTTAACGAATGATCAGTATAAACTTTACAGATTAATTTATAATAGATTTTTAGCAAGCCAAATGAAATCTGCAATATTTGATACGTTAGCAGTAACGATAGATGCAAACGAATATAATTTTAAAGCTAATGGGCAATCAATTAAATTTAAAGGTTTTATGACTTTATATGTAGAAGGAACAGATGAGAAAGAAGATGAAATTGGACAAATTCCACTATTAGAAGTTGCTCAAGAAGTAAAAAAAGAAAAAATAGAATCAAAACAAAGCTTCACAGAACCACCACCAAGGTATACAGAAGCAAGTCTAGTAAAAGCCTTAGAGGAAAAAGATATTGGTAGACCAAGTACATATTCACCAACAATAACAACTATATTAGCAAGACATTATATAGAAAAAGAGGCAAAACAATTGGTACCAACAGAACTTGGTAAAGTAGTAAATAAATTATTAACAGAGAATTTTCCAGACATTATAAATGTAGAATTTACAGCAGAGATAGAAAATGAATTTGACGAAATTGCAGATGGAAAAGAAAACTGGAAACAGATGATTTCTGAGTTCTATGGACCTTTCGAAAAAGAACTAGAAAAAGTAGAAAAAGAATTAGAACATGTAGAATTAGAAGAAGAGGTATCTGATGTACCTTGTGAAAAATGTGGTAGGATGATGGTTGTAAAATATGGTAGATATGGAAAGTTCTTGGCATGTCCTGGATATCCAGAATGTAAAAATGTAAAACCATATATAGAAACTATAGAAGAACCATGCCCAAAGTGTGGTGGAAAAGTACAAATAAGGAAGACTAAAAATAGAAGAACATTTTATATATGTGAGAACAATCCAGATAAATGTGATTATATATCTTGGACAAAACCGAAAAAAGCAGAAAAATAGCTATAAATTTAAGAACTATATCAGTTATGGTATAGTTCTTTTTTTGCATAAAAAAATTATATAAAAGTATTTGTAGCACTTGTGAAAATGCGTAAAATATTATATAATAATAAACTGAAAATAAATGTGTGGTAGGAGCAAAAAATGTTAGTAAATAATGAGATAATAACTGAATTATATGAAAATGCAGGAGATACGAGATATCAAAAGGCATTAGAATATGTAAAAGACAAGAGAGTAACTATAACTAATGTAAATTATGAGAATAAAAATAATTTTGAGCTAGCTGCAACTGTAAAAGGAAGCAATGGAACATATAACGTATATGCAAAAATAGAAGAAGGGGAGATTAAAGATATAAAATGCTCATGTCCAGATAACACTCAAAATTATTGTACTTGTAAGCATATTTTAGCGATGTTTATAGAGTTTATTGACAATTCTATATACGAAGAATTATATGCAAATCAGCCGGTAAAAAAGCACGAAACAAACACAAAGATGGATCATCGTGGTTTTAAGCAAATGATTACAGCTTTTTATAATACCGAAGTAGAGACCATTGATGAGGAAGAAGAAGTAATAAAAGAAAGAAAAAATATAAAAATAGTGCCTAGTATAATTTTTGATAGTTATTATAAAGAAATGAAGGTAGAATTTAAATTAGGTATAGATAAATTTTACAAAATAAAAAGTTTATCAGATTTTTATACAAGTATGCTAAATAAAGAAAATTTAAAATATGGAAATAAATTAGAATTTATCCATACAAGGGAAAATTTTGCCAAAGAAAGTTTACCTATACTGGACTTTGTTTTAAAACATGCAGAAGTTATAAAATATGTTAATAGTAGTGGAAATGCAGGATATAGATATTATGGTAAGGTGCTAAGCGATAATTGTATAATTTTAAGTAATACTGGAATAGATGAATTTTTCGAGATTGTAAAAGGCAAAAAATTAGAGATAGTTCAAGACGGAGAAAAAGGTAAAATAGCATTTATACCAGGAACTCCAAATATAAAATTTAAACTAACAGAGGTATCAGATGGTGAATTTGCTTTAACACAAAAAGAAGATGTTTTTGAATATCACGTACTAGAGGGAAAAGAATATATTTATGTTATTTTAGATGAATATATTTATAGATGTGATAAGAATTATAAAAATACTGTTATAAAATTACTTGAGATTTATAAAAAGAATTTTATTAGAGAAATAAGATTTAATAAAAAAGAATTGCCAGATTTTTTCTCATTAGTTTTACCAAAAATGAGAGAATATATTGATACTTCAAACATAGATACAGAAAAATTAAAAGATTATATACCAAAAGATTTAGATGTAAAGATGTTTTTAGATTTTGATAAAAATAATTACATTATTGCAGAGTTAAAATTTATATATGGCGATATACAATTTAATCCATTAGATTTAGAGAATATACCAAAGGTTGCAAGAAATGTAATTCAAGAATCTAATTGTCTAAATATGTGTAGAAAAACAGGATTTTTATTGGACTCAGCCAATAAGAGATTTGTATTAGTAACAGATGATGCAATATATAAATTTTTATCACAAGATATAAATAACTATACAGAAAAATATGAAGTATTAGTAACTGATAATTTTAAAACAAAAGAGATAAGACAGCCAAAACTTGGAACAGTAGGTGTTAAAATCGAAAATAACTTACTTAATATAGATTTAACAGGCTTAGATTTTGATAGAAGCGAACTAAAAGAAATTTTAGCAAAATACAACTTAAAGAAAAAATATCATAGACTAAAAGATGGTAGTTTTTTAGATTTAGAGCAAAATGATGATATAAAATTTTTAAACAGTTTAGAATATGGAATGGAAGTAGATTATAAAGATTTAGAAAAAGGAAAAATAAGAGTTCCTGTATATAGGTCTTTATATTTAAATAAATTATTAGAAAATGTTAAAAATGTAGAAATCCAAAAAGACAAAGAATATAAAGAGATTGTAAATAATATTGACGAACGTGAATATGATGATGAAATAACTCCTCCAGCAGGATTAAATTGTACATTAAGATATTACCAAAAGGTAGGATATAAATGGCTAAAAATATTAGATGATTACAGACTAGGTGGTATTTTAGCAGATGATATGGGGCTTGGTAAAACTGTTCAATTAATTTCGCTATTATTAGATTATAAGGCAAATGCAAAAGTAAAATTGCCATCAATAGTAATAACACCAAGTTCATTGGCATTGAATTGGAAAAGTGAAATAGAAAAATTCGCGAAAGATATAAAAGTTTTAGTTATTAGAGGGACTTCGGAAGAAAGAGAAAAACAAATAAAGCAAATTCCAGAATTTGATTTAGTTATTACATCTTATGACTTATTAAAAAGAGATATGGAAATATATAGAAGGGAAGACATCTTATTTAAATTCCAAATTGCAGATGAAGCGCAATATATAAAAAATAGTAACACTCAAAATGCGAAATCTTTAAAAACGATAAATGCACAAACAAAATATGCACTAACAGGAACACCAATAGAAAATTCTTTGGCAGAGTTATGGTCAATATTTGACTATATAATGCCAGGTTATCTATTTACATATAAAAAGTTCAAACAATTATACGAAATACCAATAATGAGGGATAATGACCAAGAGGCTATGGAAAAATTAAAAATGATGATAGAACCTTTTGTACTTCGTAGAGTAAAGAAAGATGTACTAAAAGAATTACCAGAAAAGAGCATAACTGTATTAAATAATGAAATGCAAGGGGAACAACTAGAGATTTATTTATCATATCTAGCGCAGGCTAAAAAAGAAGCAATGACTGAAATCGAAGGAAATGGATTCGAAAAATCTCAAATTAAAATTTTGGCATTATTAACCAGATTAAGACAAATATGTTGCCATCCATCATTATTTTTAGAAAATTATATGGGTGAGAGTAGCAAATTAACACAATGCATAGAGATCGTTAAAGATGCTATTGCAGGAAAACATAAGATTCTAATTTTTTCTGGGTATACATCTATGCTTAATATAATAGAAGGAAATTTGGCAAAAGAAGGAATTAGCTATTATAAATTAACAGGTCAAACAAAAGTTGACGAAAGAGTAAAATTAGTAAATGATTTTAATAATAATCCTGATGTAAAAGTATTTTTGATATCTCTTAAAGCAGGAGGAACAGGATTAAATTTGATTGGTGCAGATATGGTTATTCATTATGATCCATGGTGGAATATGTCTGCCGAAAATCAAGCAACAGATAGAGCTTATAGAATTGGTCAAAAGAATAATGTACAAGTTTATAAACTTATAACCAAAAATTCTATAGAAGAAAAAATTTACGAACTACAGGAAAAGAAATCTAAACTTATAGATAATATGCTTAGTACTCAAACAACCTTTATTAATAAACTTAATAAGGATGATATTATGGAATTATTTAATTAGTTTAGAAGAAAGAATAAAACTAATATGTGTAAGCTTTTGTCTTACACATATTGTGTTTGGAAAGGAAAATGATGAAAGATTTTATAAATGTAATAGGTGGAGGATTAGCAGGAACAGAAGCTGCATATCAAATTGCTAAAAGAGGAATTAAAGTTAAGTTATATGAAATGAAGCCAAATAAATATTCACCAGCACATGCAAACCAAAATTTAGCAGAAATTGTGTGCAGTAATTCTTTTAAATCAAATCTACATACAAATGCTTGTGGATTGCTAAAAGAAGAATTAAGGGCTATGGATTCATTGCTTATAAGAATAGCAGATAACACCGCTGTTCCAGCAGGTCAGGCATTAGCGGTTGATAGGGAAATATTTGCCAAGAAAGTTACAGAAGCTATTAAAAGCAATCCAAATATAGAAGTAATAAATGAGGAAATAGTAGATTTAGAAAAATTAATGGAAGATGCAATTACGATTGTTGCGACAGGGCCATTAACAGCTGATGAATTAGCTAATAATATTTCTAAGATAACTGCACAAGATAAATTATACTTTTATGATGCTGCAGCTCCAATTGTTACAAAAGATAGTATTAATTTTGATATTGCTTTTTGGGGAGACAGATATGAGCAGGAAAGAGAAAAAGACGAAGAAATAGAAGCATGGAAAGAAAGACTAAAAAATACAAAAGAAAAGCAAAATTATATAAATCTACCTATGAATAAAGAAGAATATGAGAACTTTTATAAGAATTTAATAGATGCAGAAGTAGTAGAACTTCATCATTTTGAAAAAAGAGAGATATTTGAAGGATGTATGCCAATAGAAATTATGGCAAAAAGAGGAGAAGATACATTAAGATTTGGCCCATTAAAGCCAGTTGGTTTTACTGATCCAAGAACAGGAAAAAGACCATATGCGTTGGTTCAATTAAGGCAAGATGATACAGAAGGAAATATATTTAACTTAGTTGGATTTCAAACCAATTTAAAATATGGGGAACAAAAACGAGTATTTTCTATGATACCTGGATTGGAAAATGCTGAGTTTGTAAAATATGGTGTAATGCACAGAAATACTTTTATAGATTCAAGTCACTTATTAACTAATACATATAAAATGAAGAATATAAAAAATTTATATTTTGCTGGTCAAATTACAGGTGTTGAGGGATATGTAGAATCAATTTCTTCTGGTCTTATGGCAGGTATAAATGCTGCAAATGAATTTAACGGAAAAAAAGAATTTATTTTACCTATCGAAACTATGACCGGAGCTTTAGCAAATTATATTTCTACTCCAAATGAAAAATTTCAACCAATGAATGCTAATTTTGGAATAGTTCCAGGATTAGAAAAAAGAATAAAAGATAAAAAAGAAAAATATAAAGTTCTTGCTGACAGAGCATTAAATACATTAAATAAAATAATGCAAAAAAGAAACGACTTTTAAGTCGTTTCTTTTTAATCTCTTCCATGTTCATTATTTCCATGTGGATTTGTGCGTTCTTCTTCTATTCTTTTATTATATTCTTCAATAACTTTTTTGTATGCATCTTGTCCGATTTCTGTTTTATATGCGTCTACGAAACTTTTATCAGTGTCTACAACTTTTGCTGCTGTCGGAGTTACAGAAGAATCGGGTCTTTTAAATACGCCTTTAAATGGATGTGGTTTATCTTTAAGCCAATTAGATAATCCTTTACCAATTCCCGCAAAAGTTCTTTTTATTTTAGAAACAAATCCAAATTTCTTGTATAATTTTAAATCTTCAAGTTCTTCTTCTTTATCTAATTCAATTTGATGTAGATCCTTATCTGCATGCCTTACATAATCTTGTAGTGTTTTTATTTTTCCATCAATTGATTGAATAGAACTAATTGCTATTTTTTCAATATCTTTAAAACTAGTATTAGAATTAGGATTTGTATATGTAGCTATAGCATAAAATGGAGATGTACGATCATTAAAGTCGATAGTCATATCGTCAGGAATACCCAATTCTGATTTATGTTTCAAAATATATTGTTGTAATGAAGAACCTTTTGATTGAATCTTTCTTCTGAAGCTTTCTGCCTCATCTTTAAATACTTTTAACTTTGTTTCTCTTTCTTTTTTTGCAGCAGGTGCTTCACTTCCTCTATTACCAGGTGTAATATTAGAATATTGAGATATTAAGTCTTCCATAAGAGAAAGATTAATCTTATCTTTGTCTATTGTTAAATAAGACTTTAATAATGGATCCTGTTCAGAAAGTGTTTCTAATTTATTGAATAAAGCAAGTGCCATAGAAGGAGATGTTTTTGCTTGTTCAAGAGAAAGCATTGATTCTTTTGATTGTCTTTTAATTTCTTCTCTTAAAGCAGCTTTAAACTCGAAATTTGTGTTAAGATCATTAATATAAGAATCTAAAGTTGTTGATGTTGCTTCAATTTCCTCTTTTGTTTTATATAAAGTATTACTTTTTAATGTACGGATATTCTCTTTGATTGCTGCTATTTGTACATCAATATCAGCTTGTTCAGAATTTTTTTCATCTTCTGTCATAAATGCACTAAAAAGAGATAAATTAGATTTTTTTGCTTTTAAAGCATTAAGTTGTTGTTCTGCAAATTCAATATCTTCTCTAATTTGCATTATTTCATCTAAGTGATCAGCAATATCTGTAAAATTTGCTTTTTTAATTGAATATTCATTACTAAATTCGGAAAATTCTCTTGCCATAAATATTTGCCCCAATAATATGAGGCTTCACCATCCTCTCATAAATATTTTATTTAGATAATATTTCGTCACATTTTTTTATTAATTCGTCTACTTCTAAAGAAAGATTAGTTAATGAAATTTTATATTCCGCTAATTCTTTAGGAGATAACTTTTTTAATTCTTCTTTAGTTAAAAATTTTTTTTCTTCCATAGTTATGTTTATCTTAGTGCAATACCAAGATATCCTCCTCTCTTTAGTGATTACACACTACATTAATTATACTAAAAAAGGTAAATAATGTCAACAACTTTTTATGTAAAGCAAAATGATAATAATTATTAAAATATAAAAATTATAAAAAGTACAAAATGAACAAAATTTGACTAGTTTAACATAATGAGTTATAATAAGTATAATAAAACAGTTGGAGGTAAACATTATGAACAAGAAAAAGGTTGCGTTTGTAATTTTGATTCTTATGTTAGGAATCATTTTAGTGGTGTCAGGAACAATTCAGATTAACGTGCTCAATCTTGTCAACTGGTTCAAAGAACTCGGACAAGGTATCTGGGCTAGACTGGCTCCTATAATTCCAGTGAAAGAGCTGTTATGTTTCTTTGCTGGAGTTGTAGTCACAATCATTGTGACTGCCATCCGGAAGCGCAAAAAACACTCGCACCAAAGTGCGAGTTAACCAAATTGGCGATGCAGACTGCATCGCTTTTTTTTTGAAATATAAAAGTAAACATAAATATTTACAAATTTTAGAAATAGTGGTATAATTATAAATAGTCAAATGACAGTAAAAAAATAAGGAGGCAATTATTGTGACAGAACGAAAGAACGTAACTTCTGCTGAAATGCAGAAAACTCCAAAGGCGCAAAAGAAGGGCAAATGTTCAGGCGTCTATTTCACCAGACTAGTACTTGGTGTGATTATAATCACTTTGGTGATTGTATTTACACAAGTACAAGCCGAGGGATGGCAAAACATCTTTGAGGCTTTGTTCGGGGGAATAACTGTGCAAGATGTTGTACGGTATGTTGTAATTGTCGTGCTCAGTATGATTACTGGATATTGGATGAAGAAGCCAAAGAAGGTATATGTACACGACAAGAACAAAAATTCCGAAGTCCAAAAGACGGAAGAATAACTCGAGGGGGGAGTGTACCAAGGGTAACCTTATACACTCCTTTTTTTGTTGCTTTTTAAGAAAGAATTAATTTAATATGATATAACAAGAAAATATTTATAAAATGAAGTATAAATATAGTCACAAAATCTTGACAGTATTACATTTTGATGATAAAATAATTCACGCTAGTGTATTATGCACAAATAGGCATATAAAATATTTAGGAGGTGAAATTTAAGTGCCAACAATTAATCAATTAGTAAGAAAAGGAAGAAAAACATCAATGACAAAATCAACAGCTCCAGCATTGCAACATGGTTACAATTCTAAAAAACATAGAACAACTAACCATAGAGCACCACAAAAAAGAGGAGTTTGTACAGTTGTAAAAACTGTAACACCAAAGAAACCTAATTCAGCTTTAAGAAAAGTTGCCAGAGTTAGACTTTCTAATGGTTATGAAGTAACATCTTATATCCCAGGAATAGGACACAACTTACAAGAACATAGTGTTGTTCTAATAAGAGGAGGAAGAGTTAAAGACCTTCCAGGTGTTAGATATCATATTATTAGAGGAACATTAGATACAGCAGGTGTTAAAGACAGAATGCAAGGTAGATCAAAATACGGAGCAAAAAGACCTAAAAAATAAAATTAGGAAAATTAACTAGTGCTAATAATTACTAATTTAAGGTACTTAAATTTAGAATATATAGCACTATACGGAAAAGATAAACTTTTCAGAGTACCTAGATACTAAATTAGTATCAAAATAAAAATTAAGGAGGGAAGAATAGTGCCAAGAAAAGGATATATAGCAAAAAGAGAAGTTTTACCAGATCCAATATATAATAGTAAAGTTGTTACAAAATTAGTAAACAACATTATGTTAGATGGTAAAAAATCAGTTGCTCAAAAAATAGTTTATGGTGCATTTGACATTATAAAAGAAAAAGAGCAAAGAGATCCACTAGAAGTTTTTGAAGAAGCATTAAACAACATTATGCCAGTTCTTGAAGTTAAAGCTAGAAGAGTTGGTGGAGCTACATACCAAGTTCCATTAGAAATTAGACCAGAAAGAAGACAAACTTTAGGTTTAAGATGGTTAGTTAGATATGCAAGAACAAGACATGAAAAAACAATGGCAGAAAAATTAGCCGGAGAAATTATAGATGCTATAAACGGAAACGGTGGAGCATTCAAGAAGAAAGAAGATACACATAGAATGGCAGAAGCTAATAAAGCATTTGCACATTATAAATGGTAATAATAATGCTAAAAAAGAGCATATTAAGAGATATAAGACTTTATAGTAGCAATGAGAGGAGGAAATAAAGTTGGCAGGAAGAGCATATCCATTAGAGAGAACAAGAAATATAGGAATTATGGCTCATATTGATGCTGGTAAAACAACAACAACAGAGAGAATACTTTTCTATACAGGAAAAACTCATAAAATAGGAGAAGTTCACGAAGGTGCAGCTACAATGGACTGGATGGAACAAGAACAAGAAAGAGGTATAACAATAACATCTGCTGCTACAACTTGTTTCTGGAATAATAATAGAATAAATATTATCGATACACCAGGACACGTTGACTTTACAGTAGAAGTTCAAAGATCTTTAAGAGTTCTTGATGGTGCAGTTACAGTACTTGCTGCAAAAGGTGGAGTTCAACCACAAACAGAAACAGTTTGGAGACAAGCTGACAAATATCAAGTACCAAGAATGGTATATGTAAATAAAATGGACATCACAGGTGCAAACTTTATGTTATGTGTTGACCAATTAAAAAATAGATTAAAAGCAAATGCTGTACCAATCCAATTACCAATTGGAGCAGAAGATCAATTCAAAGGTATAGTAGATTTAATTAAAATGAGAGCATTCATTCATAAAGATGATTTAGGAAAAGAAATAGAAGAAACAGATATTCCTGATGATATGAAAGATTTAGCTCAAGAATATCATGATAAAATGATAGAAGCAGTTGCAGAACAAGACGAAGAATTAATGATGAAATACTTAGAAGGTGAAGAATTAACAGTTGAGGAAATCAAAAAAGGTTTACGTGCGGGAACAATTGCAAACACAATAGTTCCAGTAACATGTGGTTCTTCATATAAAAACAAAGGTGTTCAAGAATTATTAAATGCAATAGTTGACTATATGCCATCACCATTAGATATTCCACATATTAAAGGTGTTGACGAAGATGGTAATGAAGTTGAAAGAAAAACATCAGATTCAGAACCATTCTCAGCTTTAGCATTTAAAATTGCTACAGACCCATTTGTTGGTAAATTATGTTTCTTCAGAGTATATTCAGGAACATTAGAATCTGGTTCAACTGTTCTAAATTCAAATAAAGATAAAAAAGAAAGAATCGGAAGAATTTTACAAATGCATTCTAATCATAGAGAAGATATTACAAAAGTATATGCTGGAGATATAGCAGCTGCAGTTGGACTAAAAGAAGTTACAACAGGAGATACTTTATGTGATATGGATCATCCAGTTATATTAGAATCAATGGAATTCCCAGAGCCAGTTATAGATATTGCTATCGAACCAAAAGACAAAGTAGCACAAGAAAAAATGGGTATAGCATTAGCAAAACTAGCTGAAGAAGATCCAACATTCAAAACATATACAAACCATGAAACAGGACAAACAATTATCGCTGGTATGGGTGAATTACACTTAGACATTATCGTAGACAGATTAAAGAGAGAGTTTAAAGTAGAATGTAATGTAGGTAAACCACAAGTTGCTTACAAAGAAACAATCAAAAAAGCTGTTAAAGTTCAAGGTAAATACATCCGTCAATCAGGTGGTAAAGGACAATATGGTGATGTTTGGTTCGAAATGGAACCAATAGAAGCTGGTAAAGGAATAGAATTCGAAAGCAAGATTGTCGGAGGAGCTGTTCCAAAAGAATATATTAAACCAATTGAACAAGGTTTAAGAGAAGCAGCTGAAGGAGGATATTTAGCTGGATATCCAGTTATAGACTTTAAAGCTACATTAGTAGATGGTTCTTACCATGAAGTTGACTCTTCAGAAATGGCATTCAAAGTTGCTGCATCTTTAGCATTCAAAGAAGGATGTAAACAATCAGGTGTAGCCATCTTAGAGCCTATTATGAAAGTAGAAATAACAGTTCCAGAAGAATACATGGGAGATGTTATTGGAGATGTAAATTCTAGACGTGGAAGAATGGAAGGAATGGATGGAAACGATGGAATGCAAGAAATTCATGCATTTATTCCATTATCAGAAATGTTTGGATATGCTACAGACTTACGTTCAAAAACACAAGGAAGAGGAACATATTCTATGGAACCATCACACTATGAAGAAGTTCCAAAATCTGTATTAGAACAAATCGTAGCTTCAAGAGGAAAGAAAAGCGAATAATATTTAGTAATATACTTGATTTTTTAAAGATTATAGTATAAAATGAAGTTCGAAAAATAAATGCGTCAAAAATAAAAATAAATATAGAGATTAGAATCTCAAAAATTAAAGGAGGAATAAAAATGGCTAAAGAAAAATTTGTTAGATCAAAGCCACACGTTAACATTGGTACAATCGGACACGTTGACCATGGTAAAACAACAACAACAGCAGCTATTACAAAATATTTATCATTAATGGGAAGAGCAAACTTCGAAGCATATGATGCAATCGATAGTGCTCCAGAAGAAAAAGCAAGAGGAATCACAATTAACACAGCTCACGTTGAATATGAAACAGAAACTAGACACTATGCACACGTTGACTGCCCAGGACACGCAGACTACGTAAAGAACATGATTACAGGTGCTGCTCAAATGGATGGTGCTATCTTAGTTGTTTCAGCAGCTGATGGACCAATGCCACAAACAAGAGAACACATCTTACTTGCAAGACAAGTTGGTGTTAAATACATCGTTGTATACTTAAATAAATGTGATATGGTTGACGATCCAGAATTATTAGACTTAGTTGAAATGGAAGTTAGAGACTTATTAACAGAATATGGTTTCCCAGGAGACGATATCCCAGTTATAAAAGGTTCATCTTTAAAAGTACTAGAAAGTACATCTAAAGATCCTAACGAAGAAGTATATCAACCAATTAAAGAATTAATGGATGCAGTTGACAGCTATATCCCAACACCAGAAAGACCAGTAGACCAACCATTCTTAATGCCAATAGAAGATATCTTCTCTATTACTGGTAGAGGAACAGTTGCTACAGGTAGAGTAGAAAGAGGAGAAGTTAAAGTTTCTGACGAAGTTGAAATCGTTGGTTTATCAACAGAAAAGAAAAAATCAGTTGTTACTGGTGTAGAAATGTTCAGAAAATTATTAGACCAAGCAGAAGCTGGAGACAACATTGGTGTTCTTTTAAGAGGTATCCAAAGAACAGATATCGAAAGAGGACAAGTATTATCTAAACCAGGATCAATACATCCACATACAAAATTCTCAGCACAAGTTTACGTATTAACAAAAGAAGAAGGTGGAAGACATACACCATTCTTCAATGGATATAGACCACAATTCTATTTCAGAACAACAGACGTTACAGGTGTTATCGAATTACCTGCTGGAACAGAAATGGTTATGCCAGGAGATAACGTAGACATGACAATCGAACTAATCACACCTATCGCTATGGAAGAAGGATTAAGATTCGCTATCCGTGAAGGTGGTAGAACAGTTGGTTCAGGTGTTGTTGCTAAAATATTTGAATAATATTATATAAAATATTTAAGGTGCATCCTTGCGATGTACCTTTTTTTTGTAAAAGTTGATAAAACTAAACTATTTGGTCAGAAACTATTGCTTTTTTAATAAAGAAATAATAAAATAAATAGGTCAAAATTAAATAATTGGAGGAAACAAATATGATTATACTGCTAGATGCAATGGGTGGTGACAATGCCCCAGATGCCAACATAAAAGGAGCTGTAAAAGCAGTTAATGAAGTAAGTCAGTCAACAGAAATATTATTAATAGGAAAAGAAGAAGTTATTAATAATAGAGTTAAAGAATTATATAATAAAGAGAAAATATCAGATATTTCTCCAAGATTAAAGGTATATAATGCAACAGAAACGATAGAAATGGAAGACACTCCAACGATAGCAATAAAACATAAAAAAGATTCATCCATGGTTGTTGGATTTAATTTGTTAAAAGAAGGCAAAGGTGATGTATTCATTTCAGCAGGTAATTCAGGAGCATTATTAACAGGAGCAACTTTACTTGTTGGAAGAATAAAAGGAATAGATAGACCAGCATTAGCAGGAATCCTTCCAGCATATAAAAGCCAATTATTATTAATGGACTGTGGATCTAATACAAATTGTAAGCCAATAAATTTATTGCAATTTGCTCAGATGTCTTCTATATATTTAAGAAATACTTTTGGAATTGAAAAACCAGCCATAGGCTTATTAAATATAGGTACAGAAGAAACAAAAGGCAACGAGTTAACTAAGTTATCATATGAGTTATTAAAGGAAAAGTCCGAAGAATTAGGAATAAACTTTATTGGTAATATAGAAGGAAGAGATGCTTTTTCTGGTAAAGTTGATGCAGTTGTAACTGATGGTTTTACAGGTAATATATTCTTAAAAACAACAGAAGGCTTGGGAAAATTTGTAAAAACATCATTAACAGATAGTTTGAAACGTAATTTTCTATCTATATTAGGAAGTATTCCATGTTTACCAGCCATAAATAGATTTGCTAAAACAATGGATTATAAAATATATGGTGGCGCTCTATTTTTAGGAGTTAAGAAACCAGTTGTTAAAGCACATGGAAGTAGTGACGACAAATTATTTGAATATACAATAATTCAAGCTGAAAAGTTTGTTGAGAACAAAGCAGTAGAGAAAATGACAGAAGAATTTTTAAAGCAAAAGGAAAATAATGCTTGACTTTTTGAATACAATATATTATTGTTTAGTCAGTAGAAAAAAACATGCGAGAGGAGGTGTACATAGTTAAATGAACCAAGAAGAAATATTTGAAAAAGTAAAGAAAATTATAGTTGAACAATTAGGAGTTGCAGAAACATCTGTAACAATGGAAGCATCTTTTATAGATGATTTAGGAGCTGATTCTTTAGATATAGTAGAATTAATTATGGCATTGGAGGAAGAATTCGACATGGAAATTCCTGACGAAGATGCAGAAAAAATCGTTTCTGTAAGTGACGTAGTAGACTATATTAAAGATAATGCATAGTTAATATTAAGAAAAAGAGGTATCATATGAGAGATTATGGTATCTTTTTTTTGGTCTGTAATAAAAAGTAAATACAAATGTAATATTAATGTTATTTACTATATATAATAAAAAATATATAATTTATATAAAATATTATGTCAAAAGGGTGATTGTATGGAAGAAAAATTAGGAAAAATCGTAGCTGATGGAAGAATATATGATTTAGATGATATTGAGAATATAGATAAATTAGAAGCATTACTAAAAAGGCTAGAGAAAAAAGAAGTAGATATCAAAAGTCAAATAGATGCAAGTATAGAGGAAGATTTACAAGAAAGAGAATAGGGGGGAAGCATAATGGACGAAAGACAAGATATAGAGAAAAAAGATAAGAATATAGCTCAATTAATGGTTGAGTTAACAACAGTACAAGCGCAGATAAAGCTAGTAAAAGCTGCAATATTTATGAATAAACAAAAAGCAGCAATTTCAACTAAAATGAAAGACTTTAAGGCATATGCGGAAGGACAAGCTGAAAAATATTCTCAAAATATGGAAGAAGCAAATGAGGCAATGGAAACATACAAAAGTGCTGTAGAAGAAGCTATGCAGCAATACGAAGATGATTATCTTGACATAATGGCTGAGCAAGATGAATGGCAAAACATGGAGATTGATAAAATGGGAGAGCAAAAAGAGCTTTCTTCTGCAATTAAAGAAAAAAGAAAAACTCCAGAGTACAAAGAGTGGAAACAAGAAGTTAAAAATATGAATAGAGAAATTAAAGCAGCAGCAAACGATCCAGAAAAGCTAGTAAAATTAGCCGAGGAATTAAAACAATTACAAGCCAAAGATCCAACATTGCCAGAGCAACAAAAATTAGAATCAGTAAAAAATGATAGAATCGCAATAAGTGAAATCATAAAAGATAATGATGAAAGATTAGTGGAGATAAAAAAAGATAGAGATGACAAACTAAGTGAATTATTAGAAAGTAAAGAAACTGCATTGGCTAAGCTTGAAAAACAAAGCTTTTGGCAAAGAGTTGTTGGTGCATTAACCCCAAAAGCAAAGAAATTTAAAACAAATGTAGTCGATAAAATTGCAGAGAAAGCAACAGAAATAAAAGATGAGAAAATACCACAAATTATAGAAGAAAGAAAAGCAAAGAGAGAAGAAAGAATTGTAAAGATGGCTGAATTCAAAGAAAAGGTTGGAGATAAATTAGTTGATGCAAAAGACGTTACAATTAGTGCTACTAAAAAGGAAATAAAATCTGTAATAGAATTTGGAAGAGAAGCTAAGAAAACTACAATAAAAGCTATTAAAGGTATAGGAGCAAAAGCAGTAGAAACAAAGGACAAAGTAAAAGAAGGTTTAAGAACGGCAGTAGAAAAAAGTTCACAAACTTTGGAAGATCTAAATGATGCAAGATAAAAAGAAATTCAATTTTGAATTTCTTTTTTCTTTACTTGCAAAAACAAAAAAATGTTATATAATAATAACATCTAGGAGGGAAATATGTTAGAAAATTTTGAAAAAAATATAGGATATATATTTAAAGATAAGAATTTATTAAAAACAGCTTTAACACACACATCTTATGCTTACGAAAAGAAAGTTCAAAGTAACGAAAAATTAGAATTTTTAGGTGATAGTATATTAGAATTTATTTCTAGTAATTATTTATATAAGAATTATATAAATTTAAATGAAGGAGAAATGACTAAAGTTAGAGCAAGCGTTGTTTGCGAAAAGAGTTTATATAAAATAGCAATAAAGCATAATTTTGGTGATTTCTTATATTTAGGAAAAAGTGAATTATCAAATAACGGAAATAAAAATGAAGCAATATTAGCTGATAGCGTAGAGGCTGGTATTGCAGCTATTTT